>JAABUJ010000082.1_pt1 | contig 206104 bp, 259 predicted proteins | sample 5559131 | NCBI WGS metagenome assembly JAABUJ01 (sample SAMN10711875, study PRJNA513366) | rock metagenome | isolation source: Antarctica rocks | place: Antarctica: Victoria Land, Mt New Zealand nord | collected 2016-01-07
CACCCCGTGGGGCCCCCCCCCCCCCCCCCCCCCCCCCCCCCCCGCGCCAGGCTCCACCCGCTGACACAGCCAGCCGCCAGCGCCGGGCCTGACGCTGCGGCCGGGGTCGCGCGCGCGCGCAGGGCCCGTACTGGCCGGCGTTTGGGCCGCAGGAGACGCAGTACGTGCCCGGCCCGCTGCTGCATGCGTGCGAGAACGAGGTCGTGCTGCTGGAGACGGGCGGCGGCGCGGGCGCGGGCGGCAACATCACGTTCACCACGAACGCCAACTTCTACGGCCCGCCCGCCAAGGCGTTCGGCGGCGCGTCCGCGGAGGGCGGCGCGTCGCTGCCGCAGCCGTCGCCGGACACGCCCGAGGTCGGCCGCGTGCACGGCGGCCACTTTGCCGCCGTCGTGCGCAGCGAGTTGTGAGCCGCCGCGGCCGCGGCGCGGGAGGCGCGGCCCGCCCTGCTGGGGCGCCGCGCGACTGGCGGCGAGGCCGGGCTTGCTCGCCGTCGCTTGCTGCACGGAGGCCACTGCGCCTGCCCATGCATGTCGACCTGCGACCGTCCAGCTGCTCCCCATGCCCCACGGCCGCGGCGGCACCACAGCTCGGGCGGGGCGGGGTGGGGCGCGGTAGGCTTTTTGGGACATGCGACACCGCGCTTGTGCTGGATGGGCTGCGCACAGGCCATTAGCCCGGTTGCAGTGGTCCTTATAGGCCGCCCTGGCGTGAAGGCTGTGAAGGCCGCCTTGGCATGAAGGCCGTGAATGCCGTTGTGAAAGGCTGCGACGCGCGAGGCTGGGGAGCAGGCTGCTGCTCACAGCTGGCCGCATGGCGTGTGGCGCTGCTTGCTCTAGCATTGGGCTGTGGGGTTGGGCTGTGATCCCCTTGTGAGGCCGCATGGCGCCCCAGAGCAGTGCGAGAAAGTATTCCCTGGGCATGCATGCTGAGCGCTGTGCTCGGCTTCTCTTAGTAGCTACGGCGGACTGGGCTCCACTGGATTCGCCCGTGACTAGCCACCATCATTATTGCATCTAGAGCAGTCATGCTCACTCCAGTCTGCTCACCCTCTCACAGCACGCAGCAAGCCATGATGCTTCCCAGGGTCCTGGGAAGCGCGCTAGCTTTTTGGTGGGGGGTCGGTTCGGCATTGCATCTCAAGCCACAGCGGGTTTGTCTGATGCAGGGGGCGCATGCAGTGGGGGCGCGCACGTGTGGCAGGCGGCATAGCGGAGCAGGTGCGGCAGTGCGTGGAGCTGTCTATTAGCTGCGGCGATGGTTGCGGCCGGGGGCTTGCAGGGCCGCTCGGGTGACGGACGGGTCCTCGAGCGGCAGGACGGCACCGCATGCGCTGCTTCGGCTTTTGTTAATGACCACTGGTGGTGCGACCCCAGTGCACGTCTTCGCTGGGGTCATGTTTTCTGACGCAGGGCGTGCATCCTGGCCTGCCAGACTTGGCAGAGCTAGGGCACCGCGGGGGTAGACAGTGTGTAGAGCGCACCAGGTAGGCACTGTCAGTGCACTGCATTTTGTGTCTAGGATCGCGCTCGTCTGTGGAAGTGATCTGAGCTTGCAGAAAGTCGGTGGTTGTTTGGGGGGAAGAGGGGCGTGCTGTAAGAACTGCAGCCCAGCTCCCGAAATGTGGCTGAACATTAGGCACACGTCATGCAGTCTGACCAGAAAAACCCCCCTAGATCCTCGACCCCTGTCCATAATTTCACAGGTTGCGGCGTTCTGGGGCTGCGTACGCAGGCCTCTAACGCTCAATGCTAATGCAGCATTCATCTACAGCAGCGCAACCTGTCAGCACAGTGTATTCCTGAGCGTTCCTGACTCGACAATTGAGAAAGTGCTGGTAGGCATCGCTGCCGAGCGGTGGGCGTGGTGACGACGACAGTGTAGCCCTTACACGTAGCACGCTACCACAGAACATGCCTGGGACGGGGCCCACCAGCGTGGTGGGCGCTCCCCGGCTAAAAGTGCTCCAACCAAGCATCCCTGTTGTAGTGATTGTCCCTGGCGGATGCACCCAGGGGCACGCCTGATGGGGAACTGGTGCGCTGGCCGTGCAGGGACGCAGCACGTGCACCTGGCTGGCCGCAGCGCTGGTCCTGGGATGTGCGTGGCGCGCGAGCGCGGCACCGTCGCCAGAGGATACACTTTTCACGCCCGGCACGGCGCTCTTTGACACCAGGGGGCACAGGGCACGCCCTGGTGCTGTATCATGTCATCTGCGCCTGTCACATGCGCCATGCGCGACCGGCTCGCAACTGACTGCCGTATCTCCTAGCCGGCATCGGCGCACGCGTGCAGTGTGTAAGAGGGGCTGCCTGCGCGTAGGTGGAGGCGCATGGCGGGGGGATGCTTCACGTGAATGGGCTGTACTACTGGGTGGGAGGTGCGCGCCTGCTCGCGGAGGTCGCACGTACCGAACTCTCTGCATCCACAGCCACGTGCACAATACGAGGAACACGTCAAAGTCACAGATGGTGTGGCAGAGGGCGCAAAGTATGGAGCGTCCATTATTTCGCCGGGCATCAACCTGTACTCCTCGCCGGACCTGGGGACCTGGACGTTTGAGGGCGAGATACTGAACGGCAACCAGATCAAGGGCGTGCCGTTTCCTGCGCCCTACCGGATAGAGCGGCCCAAGGCGCGCGCCCGGCCTCCCGCACGTCACCGCAGGGGCTGGGCTTGCCACTGCCGGGCAGCAGGCTCTCAGCGCAGGTGTGACTGAAGTCGTTGGGCTTCCTTCGGAACCTCGGTCACAGCCTGGCGTGTGCGCAACGCTCGCCACCTTGGGCTGTGTTGTATCCTCAGGAAGGCAGAGGGCCAACAGGCTGGCAATGGCTCAGGCAGCCGAGCCTCCCGGGCTGAGGAGCTCAGCTCACCAGCAGGGAGACAACTCACATCGGCTGCAGACCAAGTTATTAAGCTGTGCATCCTGCCACTGGACCTCAGGCGGTGACGGCTGGGCGCCGGGCGCAGATCCTGTACAATGCGCAGACGCGGCACTATGTGCTCTTCTTCCACTGCGACACGCCAGAGTTTGCGTACCCGGCGGTCGGCATCGCGCGCGCGCAGAACATCACGGGGCCCTATGAGTGGGTGCGATGCGGGCCCCGCAGTGGCAAGCAAGATGCATGCTCATGAACTGTATCCGGCCAGGCTAGTTTCCGTTCACCCCACAGCGTCCTGGAGCCCTGGCATGGCATTGTCATGAAGCACACGATTCGCTAAAGGAAATGATACACGCACCGTCACCAGGCATGCGCCCACTCACTCACAGCTGTGCGCGCGAGCGCGCGCTTTGGGCCAGACGGCGCAGCGGCTGCGCCCGTCGCACTCGACACGACCAAACTCCCAAGCAAGCCGCACATGACAGCATGCGACGCACACAGCATGAGACGTCTGCTGCCGCGGTGCAGGTGCGCGCGTTCAAGCCGGACGGCGAGGACAGCTACGACATGACCGCATACCAGGACGCGGACGGGTCCGCGTACATCGTGCGCAGCGTCGGCAACGTGTTCCTGGGCATCTCCGCGCTCACCTCGGACTACCTGGACACCACCGGCATCTGCTCGGCGGGGCCGCGGGCGCGCCCCTGCGGCCTCCCCGGTCAGCAGCGTCTCCGCACGCAACATGCTCATGCGCGTCCCTGAAATTGCATGGTTAGTATCAGGATGAAGGCACTGCAGGACACGACAAGCTTTGTCGCACTCATTCTGTGCTTAGGTGAGCGCCGCGCAATGCAACATTGAACGACATAAGCGTGCTATGCGACCTACTTGCAGTGCGGCTGCCACCGCCGAAGCGCCGCGCAGCTCCGCGGTGACGCGCCCGCTCCGCGCACAGGGCGAGGGCCCCGCGCTCTTCCGCGTAGGCGGCACGGCATACATGCTTATGTCTGACCTGACCGGCTGGAACCCCAACCCCGCCAAGCTGGTGGCGACCGCCTCGCCGCGCCTCTGCGGCGCCGCCTGGCACCTGGAGCCCAACCCGGCCACCGGACCGGGCGGCAACACGACGTACGACTCGCAGAGCACGTTCGTGCTGCCGCTGACGCTCGGCGACGGCAGCACGTTCTTCATCTACATGGGCGACCGCTGGAACTTCATGGGTCCGGGCTCGGTGCGCGCCCCCGGCCCCTACCTAACTCTAAGTCTATCCCGCATGCTGAGGCATAAATGAGCTGCGCGCGGCTGCCACTGGCGTGACGACCCGCCGCCCTCGCCATTGAGACAGCTTGAAACAGCTTGAAGGCATGCGCACATGCCCTGCAGCGCTGCGCTGACTCGACGCGCCCACGCGCAGACGTACAACGCGAGCTACGTGTGGCTGCCGCTGCTGCCGCGCGCGAGCGGCGGCGGCTTTGAGATCGTCAACGTGCCCTCCTGGCGCGTGCGCGACTTCATCGGCAGCAAGGGCGCGCCGGTGGCCGACGCGCCGTCCTCCTCCGAGGTGCACTGGGGCGCCGGCAGCCCCAACAGCACCAGCAGCAATGAGCCGGCGAGCCGCCCGAGGCCCGCGGCGGGCGCGCCGCGGCCCGCGCCGGAGGTGCGCTGGAGCCCGGGGCCGGCCGTGGCGGCCGGCCGCATCAGGGCGGCGGGCGCGGGCGAGGAGGACGTGGGCGGCATGCCCGCGATGCGGGGTCCATACCGGGACCCCAACCGGTACACAGACGGCGCGCGGCCATAGCTGGCTCTAGCCCCTGCGCAGCTTCTGCGGCCGGGCGCTGGGGAAGGCGCGCCCGCTGCAGCCGCTGCCGTGCAGCGCTGCGGCGCCGGGCAACCCTCAGTGAAGACGCGACCACCGCAGTGCTGTGGCGCTGATCCCACAAGCTGACCCGCAGTGCATCACTTCAGTTTCAGGAGGCCTTTCAGCCTTCCAGGTTGGACTGCGGCTGGTCTGTCAGGGTCATTTTCCAGGGTGCTAGGAACCCTTGCTGCACCCCGGCACTCCTTGCCACAACTGGGCGTAGAATTAGATGGGCAGCAGGCGCTGGTACCATGCAGATTGCGTGGGGCCGCTTTGGCATGGAGCAGCCTAGGCCAGGCCAGGTGACAGCCTCGGCTGCTGCCATGCAGCCGCGCATTCACCAGATCATCACCGAACTGCTGCCACATGGGCCTCTGCCAGCTCTTTGCTGGGCATTCATGTGAGAGAGAGCACTGCAATGCACCTGAGCGCCATGCGGGCCCCCTGCTTCGGTGCGAGCGATGGTTTGTACCCGCAAAGGGTCGGCGGTGCACGCAGCGCCCCTGCCAATCTGGGGCGCTGGAACGAGGCAGTTCGCACCATGCGGGCACATGATCTGTCTCAACTGTCTGAGGACACTGAGGAATGCGAGGCGGTGAGAGCCAGCATAGGACCCTGCGTGATCTATGCCATGCAGGATGGTGCGCCATTACTCATGTATCATGCGTGCGTGGGCACATGTGGCATGCTTATCAACACATGTGCCCGAGAGAGCTCACGTGCCCGCGAGAGAGAGAGAGCTCTCTTTTCACAGGAGGTGCAGTGTGCTCGCATGCTTGCCCTCTAGCTGCTCATGCATTGCAACCTTGTAGGTTTGCTTCTGCTTTTGTTGGGCGTTCGGGGTTACTGGGTCTGCCTGCTTGCTTATCACGCCTGGGTGCGCTGAAGGGCGCGGGCACTCAGAGCCCTCCTTTCTTTTCTATGGTATTCTTAGGGCACGGGTGCCAGCTGTTAGCTTCCTAGGCGTACTCATAGTTGTGGGGGAGTTTGGGGGTCTGCTGCGGGCCCGATCTCCCCTGATCATGTCGTGGCTGCCAGCCTACCATGGCCCTGCACATATAGTCTTTGCGCTCCCATGCGCGCTCCCATCGGCTCACCCGCCGCACGATCCTGCTGTACCGCAGGCCGTGCCCGCGCCGCTCGGCTCTTGCGGTTGGAAGTATGCTGAAGTGCTACGGTAATGAAGTCAGGCAGTGTGCACACAGCCCCCGTGTACCCAAGGCTCTTCCACTTTGTGGCATGCCTGTGTCCAGAGCAGTCCTGGCCGACACCAGAGGACACCAAGACATGCACACAACCCATGGTCCACCGGTCGACGATATCAGGGCTCTCGCAGCTGGACAGCCGCTGCATCGCCACATCAGTTCCAGGCATGCTTGCACCTATATGACGTGCCTTGCGCTCCGGCCGCATCGTTCGCAGGGGTCACAGGCTGCACCTCATAGCACATGGTTCGTTTGCATGTACTACTTGCTAGCACAGGCTGGGGACCCGCTGGGACGCAGGGGCGGGCATGCTAACATGCAAACAGACCTATGGCAGCGCACTTCTCAGGCCAAACGACAAGCGAGAGCGCAGCGCACTGCTGCCCGGCCAGCTACCTACAAGACCGTATGAAGCATGCGCGGAGTTTCAAAAATGCACATGAGCAACGCGCAACTCGTTGGCCAGAAACTTGGCAATCTCCTGCGAAATCAACCAGCAGCGCCCCTCAACACCACATCAATGACAGCAGGCACACCCAGCATAATGACTCAGGGGACCATATACAGGCTGCACTCTGCTTGAAGCCCGGCACCAAGCTCTCAAAACAACCCGCAACAGACTTTGACATTACTTCCGGCACCACTGCAAACGGCAAGCTGGCGGGAACGCTGCAGCAGAGAAACACGCCAGAGAGGATGCCCCGCTTAGCTCAGGGTATGGATGGCCGGCCGACCAGCGCCTGGTGCCGCGGCCGCCCGCCCCGCTTGGGGGAGCCCGGGGGCGACAGCGCGGAGGCTTCCGGCGGCGGCGGCGCGGCCTTGGGCCCCTGCCGGACGTCGTGGCCGCGGATGGCGCGGTGCACGAAGAGGCCCACGTCCGGCGAGGCCCAGTACGCAAAGTGGCTGCTGATGGCGCCGAGCCAGGGGTTTTCGGTCGCGCCGGTCTGCAGCACAAAATCCAGCCGCCCCGCCGCGGGCCGGTCCGGCTGGCACAGGCCGTCTGTCAGCCGCCTGCACGAGGCGGAGCACCGCTCAGCAGCCCGCAGCAGCCCGCAGCAGCACCGGCCAAGCAAGTGGCTGCCTGAGAGAGGGCCGATGACGGCTTGCGCGCTTCTCTGGACAGGGGTTTCTCCTTAAGCTGAAGCACTGCCATGGCCTGGGCCACCAGCCGCGCCCCTCCAGAGCACCACAGACCCGCACGAGGTCAAGCGCGGGGCAACCAGGTCCAGCAGAGCCGCTGCTGGGCCACGCCAGCTGGCCAGCGGCGCCCGGTCGCGACCCCATGCACAGCCCGTCACTGGCGGTGCCATCAACCATCTTTCTGATGTGCTACTTGCCAGTGTGCGACCCAGATGCGGGCAGTCGAGGCACGCTGGCATCATGGAGCGCGCCAGGCAGCAGTGCTGCATGGCGCTGCCAGCGCGCGCCGCCACCCGCGGCCGCTTCGGCCTCCATGAGCGCCTCTGCCCCAACCCTGACTTTACCCTGGAAACACCCTGGCATTGCCGCACTGGCTTTCACCGCAAGGCCCGGCGCGCCGGCGCCCCGCGGGCGCGCACCAGACGGCCGTGGCGCCGGCCACGCCCTGCGCGGCGCTGTCGACGCGCGCGCCGTCGGCCTCCGCCTCGGCCTCCGTGCGCGCCTCGGCGCCGGCCGCGTCGCCGGCGGCGCCGCGCGCCTCGGCGCGCCGGAACGTCACGCTGCTGGCCACCGCGGCCGCGCCCAGCCGCAGCGCCGAGAAGCCGCCCAGCAGCGCGCCGCTCGCGCGCGCGCCGGCCGCGCTGACGGCCGCGCTGACGTCCTCGCCAAACTCCTGCGGCGCGCGCCGGGCTTGCCCGTGGTCGCAATCGCAGCGCCGGCGGCGGCGCCGCCCAGCGTGCGGCTGGCAGCTGCGGCCGCACCCAGGCACACAACGGAACCAGCAACGCGCCTGTCGCTCGCTCCGCGTGCTCGGCGGAGTCCCGTCAAAGGCCCTGGCCCCTTGATGCAGTGATGCAAAAAAGGGCGCACAGCTTCAGGGCAGACCCGCTGGACGCCCTCTGGCTGCGCGTAGCAGCTGCCAGGCACAGCCTTCCGGCTCGCGAGCGCACCTGCAGCCCGACGCCCAGCCGCCGCCCGCCGGCGTGGTAGGCCGCAAACACGGGCCGCCGCCGCTCCGCGCCCTCCACCACCAGCGGCTCCAGCCTGCATCAGGCGCCGCCAGTTGTTGATTTGAAGGTTAGTCATAGGGTTAACCGGTGCCGCCGTGTCACCTGGCGTCGCCAGGACACCCGGCGCCGCCAGGTGGCTGGGCTGTAGCGCCTCCACACACACAGGCTGCTGGTCTGATGCACTGGCGCATGCATCAAGCGCCCATGGTGTGCACAATCGGCCACGGCAGCTGGCGTGCATACGCATGCTCAGGCGCGTGCCCGATGAGTCGCTTGGGGCGCCATGCGGCGCCCGGCGGTAATGCGGGCTGACACCCGCGCGGTGCTGCATGCCTCGCACGGACGCCACGACACGCCGGACAGCCCTGGGGCGCGCCCTGCCCGAGCGCCCTTGATCAGGCGAGCGCGCGGCAGCTAATCCTACCCTAGCACGCGCCTGTACGCCACCGGGTCGTTCGGGTGGTACAGGTGGTACAGGCGCCGCGCGGCGGGCAGGCCGTCGCCGGCGGCCGCGGCCGCGCCGAGCATCAGGCCGGCCGCGCCGGGCGTGCCCAGGCCGCGCCCGGCCCGCGGATCCACGTGCCGCAGCGCCAGAAACAGGCCGAGCGGCGAGCCTGCGCGGCGCGGCGCTCCGAGCCTGAGGGCGGGGGAGCGCCGGCGTGCGCGGGCGCACGGCAAGAGGGCGCGCCGAACCGGCGGCCCGCCGCTGCTCCGTCTCGCACGCGCTGCATGCCCGACGCTTGAGTGCGGCCGCGCGCCGCAGGACACGGGCCGCCCGGTGCTGCGCGCGAAGGGTTGCCAGGCTGGGTGACAGCCCCTGCAGCGGGAAGCCTTGCAGCCGGGCTCATTGGGCTGACTGGCCGACCAGTCCCGGCCTGGCCGCGTGTAGCCGATGAGCGCCAGAGCGCCCTCAGCGTGAGCCGGCCCCGGGCTGCGCGCACCCACGCAGATGAGCTGGTCGACCGCGAAGTCGAGCTGCGGCACGGGCACGGCCGGCGCCAGCGTCGCGCGCTCCTGCGCGGCCGCCTCGCGCTCCCAGCCCGGCCCCGGCCCCGCCTCCGGCCCTGGCGCGCTGGGGCGCGCGCTTGCGCCCGCACTGCTTCCCGCGGCGGCGCGCGCGCGCGCGAGCTCCGCTCGCAGCCGCCCGACCTCCGCTTCCAGCCGGCGCACCTGCGCGCGCGCGCGGCGCGCGGCGCGTGGTGCGTGTCGCGCGCGCGCGAGCGCGTGCGCTGCATTGCCCAGCACCACAGAACAGGCGCCGCAGGCTCAGGACCCCCAGCCCAGCCAACAGGGACGTGCACATGTGCTTTGCTGACCTTGTGAGTGTGCGCGCCTCGGGGCCCGTGTCAGGCGGTGACGCGGCGGACGCGCCCCCCGGCGACAGCATGCAGCTCAGATCCGTCAGGTCTCCATTGATGCCCCGCGGAGCGGCCCCGCCGCGCGAGGCTGCGGCCGCCTCGGGCGCGGGCGTGCTGGGCGCGGCGGGCGGCGCGGCCGCTGGCCGCGCGCCGTTGCCGCCGCCGCGCAGGTCATGGTCCAGGGTGGGCGGAGGGCTAGGGTTGGCGCCCAGCCCCAGGTCGGTGCTGCTCAGCGCCACCAGCGACGGCGCCGCGTGCGGCTCCGCCCGGCCGGCGCCCTCCCCATTGTCAACTGACTCTGACCCTGACCCTGGCTCTGACGGACCAGCATCTCCACCCGCAGCCGCAGCTGAGCTCGCCTCGGCCCGCGGCGGCGCCGGTGCGGCCGGCGACGCGGGCGCGGACGGGCCCCCCGCGGGCCCGGGGCCGGGGCCGCGGCCGAGCGGCGGCTCCTGGTTGCACAGCACGTCGTACGTGAGCACGCTGCCGAGCGAGTGCGCCATGACCGAGACCGGCCCCGCAAAGTCGGGGTGGCGCAGGCGGAAGCGTGCGTACTGCCGGTTCATGCCCTCCGCCAGCGAGCCCAGCATGGCGGCGCAGTGCGCGGGCGTCAGGTACAGCAGCACCTGCGCGCGCGCGGCGCACCAGTGTCGCGCGCGGCGGGGCGCCGGCGACCCAGCCGTGCTGCTCGACAGTTGCTCCGGGCAGCCCGCCCTGCACTGAAAGCTCGACCTCAATCGAGCATCGCTGCCATCGTGCGCTCCTGATAAGAGAAAGAAGAGAGAACACGAGGAAAGAAACACAAACCAAAGCGCCAAGCTGGGGATGCAGCACGGGCCGGCGCCGCGCACCTCCACGGCGGTCGCGTGCATCATGGAGCGCAGGCTGCGCACGCCGGGCGGCATGAGCGCCTCGGCCACGCCGTCCACGTCCAGCGTCAGGTGCTTGCGCCACTGCACGGGCAGCGCCTCCGCGCGCCCGCCCGCGTGGCCCTCGCTCGCCGCGGCCGCCGCCAGCGCGCCGCGCACGTTCGCCGCGTCGTCGCCGATGTTGCTGCGCGCGCGCCGCCCAAGCGCCAGCTCAGCAGAAGCAGCGGCATCCCCAGCTCTTGCCGACGCAGTGCGGCGCAATGGCACGGACTGGGAAGAGAAGGAGGCAGGTATGGTAAAACCTGCAAGCCCCAGACCCTGCATTAAGGCTGCATTAGGATGTCAACACACCTGCCCGCCAGGTTCTGGCCGATGCCGTGCACGACGAGCACCAGGCGGTCGATGGGCGCCCGCGCCGCGGCCTCGTCGGCCGCCTCGGCGCGCCGGTCGATGGTGGGATCGGGCTCCCCCGGCGGCGGCGGCGTGTAGCCGCGCCGCAGCCGCGCGCCCAGCGGGCCCGTCGCGGCCCACCCTGACTTCCTGCGGCGCATCAGGATCTAAGCTGGGTCTCACGCAGGCACGTCCAGAGCCGAATCATGCTGCCGGGCTGGGCGGCTGGCAGGCGCGCGGCGTTCACATCTCAAGGCATGTGCGTCATGGCCAAATCACAGTCATGCAGTGCATGGCGCAGCCTCTACCCTCATCTGGGCCCCTGAACCAGCACTGGTACACGTTTGAGTTCGCCTGGCGCCCGTTTGAAACCCCTTTCTAGTGTCGCACAGAGCCCAATAATCCGACATGCAGGTATCACAGGCGACGACGAGCAGGCGCGCCGCGAGATCCAGGCGCCCATGTCGTCGCGGCACAGGTACATCTCGGACGGGCCGACCAGCAGCGCGTCCATGCCGCGCGCCTCATGCGCCATGGTGCGCAGCTCCACGCGCGCAGCCCGGACGCCGGGCTTGGGCTGCGACAGCCGCCCGCGCGCCGGCTCCCACACCTGGCGCGCCGCGCGGCCTGAGCTGGTCCAGGAGGCCGGCGGCCAGGGGCCGCAGTCTGGAGGCTTCATGCGCAGCCCGGTACCAAGGGTCCCACTGCCATCACACCACCAACACTGAGAGCAGGCCAGTGACCACATGCTGGGAGATCGCAAGGACGGCCGCAGGCACAGATTACAGCTTGCGGCGACGTGCACGTTCGAGGCAGGTCATGCCGCGCCATGGCGTACCTCGGCAGAGTAGGCCTCCTCCAGCTCGTCAGCTGTGGCCTCCTGCGCACACAGCCACCGTCACCGTCTGATGTGGTGTTACTGCAACCACATTCTTGACTTGAGCAGCACGCAGCTATACTACAGGGCATGCCGTCTGACACACCCTGCATACTTATTGCACTGACATTACGCGCATAGGTAAAATCCCATGCGATCAAGAAGCAGTCTTGCAGCGCGCGTGCACAACCCCGCCGCAAGCAGCCCGGTGCAGATGCTGGGATGTGTGGCCGCCTGTTCGCCACACCACGACCGCACTCCTGGCCGTGGGGCTGGGGCGTCGCCGCCCCGAGCGCCGCGGGGGCCCACCTGCAGCGGCACCCAGTCGACGCCCTTCTCCAGGAACCAGGTGCCGCGCGCGACGCGGTGCGCGGGCTCGGGCCAGTATACGCAGACCATGCGGCGCGCCGCCAGGTCCGCCTCCCACAGGCCGCCGCGCACCGGCTGCCCGACCGCCTCGCCCGCGCGCCCGGCCGCCTGGAAGGCCTGCGCGCGCACCGCCCCTGCGTGAGCGCTCGTCTTTGAGCACTGCATCCGCATAGGGTTAGGGCTAGGCATTGCCCTGAGCCTGGTGATGCCCTTACCCTACCCTGGCGCTGGGGCGCGGGCCCACGCGCGCCTGCCACGTGTCCAGGCCGGCGTCGTCTGCGGCCGCGGCGGCGGCGCCGCCGTGCGTGGCCCCGGCGGGCCCCTCGGCCTGCTCGGCGGCCTCGCGCCACCACGCGCGGTCCAGGTCCTCGCGAGCTGCCCTGGCCCCGCAAGCGCGCCCCGGTCACCGCGCTACCGCGCTTCCGCCTACTAGGCACGTCTGCGCCGCGGCGGCCTTGCTGGCGGCAGCCAAGGCGGCAGCCAGCAAGCTGCACGGTCGCCCCATGCCACTGTGCGCAGGACAGCTTGCGCATGCGGCCTTGGCGCTGCAAAGCCACTACCCTGCCGGTGCTGACCCCTGGTTCTACCACCCTGCTTCAACGCCGTGGCGACGTGGGAGAGCCTCAGGTCCCGCGCCGGCCGCACTTTGCTTTGGTGCAGGCTCAGCAGACTTCCCGTGCTCTGACCAGTGTACCTCGGTCGGCCTTGCACTGTGTTGCGCAGGGACTGCCGGCAAGGGCCTTGTTCAGCCAAATCGAGAGCGCTTAAAGAGTGCGGAGGCTCTATCACGCTGTTGGTGCTGGCACCAGCGCAAACAAGCACCTGCAAGGGACAGTTTACGGCAGCGAGGGTGGCATGAACTGAAGAGACGGTGCTTAGCTAGGGAAGAAGGGGGCACCGGTGAGCGCACCGGTACTGAGTTTCCAGGGCCGCGCTGTCCGCGTCGCAGAAGCGCACTAGCTGAGCCCGTGACGGTATGTCGTACGACACTGCAGCAACAATATGCCAGGCTGAGCACGCCTTCACTGCTTGAGCCCAGACAGGCAACGCTGAAATTTTGCTTGCGCATGTGCATGCATGGTGCTATGTGCGGGGTGTGCCAGTTACAAAAGCGTGCAAGCTTTGTGATATTATGCGCAGTCTCCAGTGCAGGCCGACTCGCATAGCTGCTCAACTCCAACGTGACACTGCCGCACCTCTGCGAGTGAAGGGCGGCTTGGTCCAAAACCAGCGGGCCTGCTCAGGCTCGAGCGGAGCATAGGACCACGGGCCCTTTGGCGAGCTCGCCTCATCAGCCTTCACTTTCTCCAGCTCCTCCTTGATTGTCCAGGAGCTCATGTTGCCGCATTGACCGCTCCTGCGCCCTCAAATTATGGCTAGCCGAGCAGGGCCCCAGAGAACGTGCGCTGTCTCTGTACGCCTTCTCGTCTGGCCTCTGCACCAAGTCCTCCCTTGCCAGGCGCACGCGGGTGCTCCCTTAGCCCTGTAGGGCTGGAGAGTCCCGTCCAAGGTTCTGCGCTGCACACACTCCAGGCTGTGGAGGAGCGTCGGCGCGCCTTGCTCAGGGGTCAGGCCAGTTTTCTGTAACACGTACTGTACCACGTATTGCCGGGCAGCGGGCCTGTGGTCACCGCCAATGGCCAGAATGCACTTTTGAAGCACTGAATTGCCCGGCGCTGTCAGCCCAGCCGGGGTTGGCGGAGCTTCCAGTATTGGGAAGACTATGAACTATGCTGGCAGCACACTATTTGTGCTTCTGGTCTTCAGCACCGCACTGACTGGCCACTATTGGAAGGAACTCAGCCTGAGGGTGCGCGGCACCTCAAGCTGGCTGTGCTCCGAGCCATAGGTCAGCGCTGTCAATGGCACACGCGCTGTCTGTCGAAAGCAAGTAATGATGGAACGTGTGTATGTGCGCGCGGCGCAGAATGAGGGCCGCAGGGAGACAGCTCTGGCAGCTACATACATCCTAGCCTCGCCCTGGGCTTCAGAGGAGTGCCCGCTGGTGCGCCTCCCACCGAGCGTGCAGCTGCGCTGGAAGCCCATGCAACACCTGTCAGTCTTTGTTCTGACCAAATGTCGTTCCTTTGCAGGCCGCAAACGTGACGGTTGCCCCTCCAAAGCCCGCTGCGTGTCCAGCAGACTACCCGGCACGGAGTCTGGCGGACATAAGGCGCGCTGCGGTGCAACGTCATTAAGCGTACATTCAACGTCTGCTGTCTTCCTGGTGTGAAAGGGCACTCTGTGCTTGTGCCGTTGTTCACCAGTGCAGCAGCTGTGCAGGCGAGGACACAAGCCCTACATTCTGGGCGGCGCCGCACGGAACTGCAAAGTTTGCCGCAAGAACAACCTGCAGGGCAACTTCTGCCAGTTCAAGCGGGACGGTGTTGTGTGCCCCGTCAAGCTGCAGGCGCGCACAGCCGCAGTTTTATATAATACGGGTGTTTGCACTGGGCTATACGTTCTGGTTGAGTCTGAGGGCGCCTACTTGCTTCACCCTGGGCTGCAATTATAGCGGTCCTCTGTGCTGCCTCATATCTCCGGCTTCAAATGGTCTGTTTGATGGGCATATGTGCAAGAAGGTTGGAAAGCGTACTCCGTACACCAGCCCGTAAGGTGCGCCTGGTTGTTTCCTGTCGAGCTGACGGGGACCTGGGGTTGCGCGACGCAGCGCGAGCTGCATGACCTATGGCTCGGCCAGAACAAGACGTCGCTGCTGACATTCACACCCTGCGACCTGCAGCGCCTCATCCGCGGCCGCACAGTGTGGCTCAGCGGCGACTCGCAGCAGCAGGACATGATGAAGGCGCTTATGTGCTTTCTGTTCGAAGTGGCGCCGCCATTGTGGCAGCGTCTGGTGCGCGCCGTTGAAGCCTTGCCCTTATAACCCTATGCCAAAGCGTTCAATAACTTAATGCGTGTACGTGCATTCTGTACATTATGTGCATTCGGCGCCTGTGTGCATTCTGATCCAGTCCTAGTCCATTTTAATAAAGCTCCCCAGGCACTGACATGGCGTGTCAGTGACGCGGGCCGAACTGCGCATGCGCTCTCTCTGTACGCTTGGCCTGAGCGTGCTGCCATTCCTAGCGCGTGGCATGACAGCGTGGCTGACGCAATGCTTATGCTCACGCGCAGCGCACGACAGACGTGGGGCTTGCGCCGGAGCTGGATGCACTGAGCCCGTGCGCGCCCGCCCGTCAATGCCGGTGGTCCTTTGCTTGCCAGGCTGTGCAGGAGCGTGTAGCTCATGCAATAATTGGAACAAATGGGAGTAAATAATGCCACACACAATTTGCTTTGCTCGGGACACAGCACTGTCGCACACACTGCATGCGCAGCTCGACGAAGGCCAGTGCGGGCTAGCATGGCATCGTCGCGGACGCCGCTGGCGCAGGCATGCGCCCGACATGCTGCGGCCCGCTGGGGCAGGTGGGACTTTGACCTGGGCCGCGACACGCGCATCGTCTTCATCCGCCAGGACAACCTGAACAAGATGACTGCGGGCTTTTTCCCGTTCCTGGGGCGCGTGGCCAGCCCCGGCGACATCGTCGTAATAAACAGCGGCCTGCACTACAACAACGACTACGCAGGTACCGCGCGCCCTCATACGCACCGGTTTCGTCCCCTCAGCAGTGCCGCCGCTCATATCTCGCTGGCATGTTGGGGGGTCAGGGTTGCGGCTTCCCTAAGCAAGTGCATCTTTGCTGTCGCATAGACGCAGGGCGTGGCGCTGGCCGTAGGCAATCTTCTGTCCATGACCCGCTGCTTGCCTGTGCGCAGGCAAGCTGCGCCTGCTCGCGGACTGGGGCGTGGCCGCGCGGCGGTGCGGCCTGACGCTGATGTGGCGCGACACCAGCCCGCAGCACTTCAACACGACCGGCGGCGAGTGGCCGGGCGGCGAGGCGCCCTACAACTGCACGCCGCACCGTGCGCCGCGCCGGGCGGGCTCTGCCTGGGCGCGCATGCTCAGATCCGCAGACTCAGACTTTGCCCTCCTGAGCCTTGGCCTTACTAAGCATGTAACAAATGATTCGGATGCGTGCTCTCCTGAAGCTTGCGCGCGGCCACCATGCGCGCCGCGACATGCGGTCCAGTGCAGGCAGGGCCGCGCCTGTCGCGCCGGGGCAAGGTGGGGCACGGCTGGCCGCAGGCGAGCCCCAGCCCCTGGACGGCGGCTGGCGGAACAAGCTGGCGACCCCCATTTTCCAGGAGCGGGTGCGCCCCGGCCCCGCCCGGCGCTGCCCCCAGGGCGGGCCTGCACCCCGCTGGCCCGCTTGCAGGCGCAAGCACCGCCCCGCCTGCAGCCTGGCAGGCAGGCAAGCCGCTTGCTACCCACCAGATATATACTCACAGACGATGACACAGGCCGTCGCGACGAGAATGTTGAGTACTCAGCTCAGGAGGTGACGACAAGGCGGCCGTCAATGTGTAACCTCATGTGGCGTGAGCGCCCGGGCTGTGGTGGCCGAGCAGGGGCTGGCAGTGCTGGACACCTGGAACCAGACGACCGAGCTGTGGCAGTACCACCGCGACAACGGCCACGGCTACGAGTGCTCGCACTACTGCTTCCCCTCCGCGCCCCAGGTGCGCATGCTTCTTTGTTGTCACTGTGAGGCGCCTTTGGACCGCGCTGCCGTCCCTGCTCTTCCTTGCACATGATGGTGCAAAGGTTGCCCCGTTCCGGGACGATAAGCAGGCATGCAAGCTGTCCCAGGAGCCCCGTGCTTGCTTGTCAGGATCGCGTCAGGACAAGAGCCGAGTAAGAGCTAGTGAGCTTGACAGGCAGCCCTGTCACCCAGCCTTAGTACGCGTCCAGAGGGTGCACGGGATGTGCTGCGGCAAGCGTTTGACTCCCAGTCGGGCCGCCAGGTTTGGGTGCATGCATTCTACATAGCGCTGCTGTCAACCGAGCTGCCGCCGGCGGCCACTGACCACCGCGCGAGCCGCAGCTTCTACGGGTCTCCGTGGGAGCTGGACTCGTCGTGAACGCTGTCCCCATTTATCTTTTTTATGGGTGTATGTTCAGGTCATGAAGCGTCTGCGGACGCTTGTGACCCCCGACGTCTGTCTCCTGCTGCGGTGCCTGCGGGAGAACCAGCCTGGTTCCCTGAGGATACCGCATGCGTCCAGGTCTGCTGCTGTCCCCCATTGCCGCTTGTCGGCCTTGCACGCAGTGCAGCCCGGGCCTTGCATGGCACCGGGCTCGCTGCCTGCGCGTGTGCGCCCGTTCGTCATATTGACAGCGCGCTTGCTCTGTGTCATGGTGTACCGTGCCGTTCATTTTACATCATTTAGGTCATGTTTTGCTTTCAATGTCAAGTGCAGTAGAGGAGGATGCGTGGACAGAAGCCCGTGCAGCAATGTAGCCTGAATGACACAAAGTCTATTAAAAAGTTCTAGTTATATACATCCATCATAAAGCAGGCTTTCACTTCACACACTCATGGGCTTGCCGGACGTCTCTGCTACACACCCACTGTGCGGCGACCATCTCCAGTTTAAGCAGCATTGACCTGAGGATGATACCGAGGTACAGCGCATAGCATGGCACGCGCGACTCTGCTGCTCCTCAGCGTCTTGCTCTGCGCGGTTGGCGCTGAGCAGCGCAGTGCCACAAGCGCTCGCCCGTGCCAGGACAAGCACCCTGAGTGCCCCGACTGGGCCACGAAGAACCAGCAATGCGTGTCCAACTCTGGGTACATGCGCAAGGTACTGGCACGCTCTGATGCAGTGCGGCTGTGTTGCAAGAGCGCGGTGAGCTGTGACGACCCGAGCTCACCTCTTTTTATGGAGTAGCTGAATCTGCGGTGCGCCGGCGCGGCAGGAGTGCCCGCGCTCCTGCAACGTGCACAACTGCGCACACCGGGTGGTGCCCCTGCTGTGGGAGGGCTTTGCGACGCCGTACGGGACGCGCAGCTATGCCGCATCGCACCCGGGCGCCATGCAGGCCACCTGCGGCGAGCACTTCCGGTGGGCGGCCATTGGCGCGCCGCTCACTGTACCAGGTACGAGACACTGGCCCTGCCTAGCTTGCAGCCTGCCAGCACTCGCCACTGAGGACAATGTGCTCTGCGGAGTTGCGCGGCTGCGGCTCAAGCGGTCGACGTGCGCACAGGGCAGCGCGTGCGCGGGGAGCCGTGGCTGTACCTCTCCAGCCTGGGGATCGGGTCCTACCTCGGGGACGCTGACGAGGAGACGGACGAGCGGGTGCGGCCCTGCACCACAGGGGAGGCGAACAGGGCCCTTGCCGCCTGGAAGCCAGCGCTGCCTGGCCTGCTGTGCGGCACCCTGTGCCCTGCCTGCAAGGCGGCACCGGCTACAAAGATGTAACAGCCGCCGGCGCTGTCAGCCAAGGGACAGCAGTGCTGGAGGCCGCGTGGGCAGACAGGCGCACCCTCAGTCCAGAGCGCGGGCTCGGCAGAGCTCAGCATGCTCAGCAGCGGGCGCGCCCCCGCGCGCCGCAGGTGACCACGGCCGTGCTCGACAGCGTCAATGCGGGCTGGAACGTCGTCGATACGGCCGCAAACTACCGCGGGCCGGGCCGCGCGGAGGCGGCGATCGGCGAGGCCATGCAGGCCTGCGCCCGCCCGCGCGCCCGCCCGGGCTCGGCCGCTGCTGTGCAGCTGCACGCGCTCTGCCCGCCTGCTGTGCCGGGGGCCGTGAGAGCGTGCCTGCGCTGCTTGGCCTCGATTTGCTGACACCCTGGCACGATTGCCACTTCTGGTAGCAGCGCCAACCCCACCTCATGTTTGCCCGTGCGGCGTGTGCGTATCAGCGTAACGCGCTGGCCCTCCCGCCGCTGCATCGTCCCATGCCGTCTCATGCAGGGTATTGCCTCCGGGACAAAACCCAGACGCGCGCGCGGGATGCTGCGCGGCAGTGTCGGCACTGTCTCCACGATCCAGCGCCATGCTGTTCGTGGCAGGGCTTCGCATCCGGGGGCAAATTCTTGCACGCGCGCGCGCAGGTGCTGCGCGGCAGCGTCGGCATCGTGTCCATGATCCAGTGCGCCATGCTGTTCGTGTCCACCAAGTCCGGATAGGCGAGGGATTTGCCTCCGGGACAAACCCTCGCATGCGCGAGCGCAGGTGCTGCGCGGCAGCGTCGGCATCGTGTCCACGATCCAGCGCGCGATGCTGTTCGTGTCCACAAAGGCCGGCTATGTGGACGCCGAGCTGCTGGCCGCGGCCGGCAAGGCGGCCGCGCCGCCGGACGTCGCCGACGGCCCGCACTGCATTGCGCCGGCGTGCCTGCAGGCCAGCCTGGAGCGCAGCCTGCGCCTGCTCCGGCTCGCCACGGTGCGCCGGCGCGGCTCGCGCGCCTGCTGCGAGGGGGTTCCACGAGGCATGCAGCGCCGACGTTGTCCTGTCACGCACAGGTGGATCTCCTGTACCTGCACAATGTGGCCGAGGCGCAGCTGGCGCGCCTGGGCGCGGATGCCTTCGACGCGGCGCTCCGCCGCGCGTTCGTGTGGCTTGAGGAGGCGCGGCAGCGGGGCCAGATCAAAGCGTGCGCCCCAACATGGCCACGTGGACTGCATGTGTGCGCAGCATGGCCTGTCAGCGCGCGGCAGCCTCAATACCTGCGCTGCGCTCTGTAGCCGTACGTGCCGCCGTGGAGTCAGACTTCCTTGGTTGCGGGCTGCGGGAGGGCGCCTCAAGCAAAGGCCGCGTGAAGAGGGTGCAGAAATGGCAGATCGCATGTGCGTGCGCGCATAGCAGTCGTTCAGGTGTAGGCTTTGATGTGGAGCGCCAGCGTGCAGGTACGGCATGGCGACCTGGGACTGCTTCCGGCTGCCGCCCGGCGCGCCCGGCCACCTGTCGCTCGCGCGCGTCGTGGCGCTCGCCGAGGCCGCCGGCGGCGCCGACCACGGCTTCCGGTGCGAGCGCGCTTGCTGGGGACGCGGGTGGCACGAGCGCACGGCGCGCGCGTACGGGAGTACCTGTGCTGAGCAACAGGAAGACATGCCATGCCTAAGGCTCTCTCCAGGACCTTGAAGCCGCGCCTTGAACCCACAGGACATGCATGTCAAGCACGTGGCGGTCGCGCTGATGCAGGAGGCGTGTCCTCGGGCCGCAGGTACGTGCAGCTGCCGATCAATGCGGCCATGCCGGAGGCGCACCAGAACGCGTGGCAGCACGTCGGCGCCGGCGGCCGTGAGGAGCGCATGACACTGCTAGAGGTGGCCCCGCTGCGGTCCTGTCGCGCCCATCCTGCACACACGTGTGGGACTGACAGCCTGTGACGAGCGCGCCTGGGTTCAAGAGGCGCGCCAGAGATGTCTGCCCATTGTGGAAAGACTGGGTCACGACGGCGCATGCACTTTCTGGCTGGGTCCCCGGCTGGCCAGGGCACCCAGCCGGGGACTGCTGGTGGACAGCCGGGAGGCGGCGCCGAGGTCACATGCTTCCAAGCCCACATGGCTCACGCGCTGCCAGGTCCGGAGGCCGTTTGCAGCCGCGCGCTGACCCTGCCAGGGGCTTGCCCGCGCGGCGCGCGGCAGGCGGCGGCGCGGCTGGGCGTGACCGTGTTTGCGTCCGGGCCGCTGGCGGAGGGCGCGCTGCTGCGCAACGAGACGCTCAAGGCGCGGCCCTCGCGCGGCGCAGCCCGCCGCGCCCCTCGCCCGCCAGCCATGCGCCACTGTCTGGCGGCGGCCATGACGCGCGGGCGCGTAGTGTGCTTCTGGCACCAGCAGGCGGCCCAGCGCGCATCAGCGTCCTTGTCGGAATGTCATGACACACCTAACCAAACTGCTACGCGGGCTGTCACCTTGACCTGGTGCGCAAGTGTCACCGAGGAGCTCCACATTGCGTGCGGGAGCTGGTGCGCGGTGCGATGCGAGGCCGGCGCGCTTAGGGGGGCGGGGGTGTGGCGCGCAGGCGCGCGCCGAGGCTGCCGCGGAGCTGGGCGGCGTGGCCGGCGCGGGGCCCAAGCTGCTGCACTTTGTGCGCAGCACGCCGCTGGTCGCGGCCACGCTCGTCGGCCACAAGCAGACGGTGAGGCGGCCCGCCGGACGCCACCCGCCGTTCACATGCTCGCCCTGCCGCGGCCGGTAGCCTCTTTGCAAATTCCAGGGGCGCCGGCTGGACGTGCTGTCCCATTGCCAGCATAAAACCGTTGCAGCCGGTAGAGCTGGCGATGAGCAAGTTGGGCCTACTATTTTAGCTACTTCTGCGCCATACATGCATGCTTGTTCGGGCATAAGAGCCACCCATACTGGGCTACCTGGAATGCGTTGACATAGGGGTAGGGTGATATACCCTGTGTCAGACGGTGCAGCCCATCACCCAGGCGCGCAGCGAGCTCAGGCGTGTTGCGGCCCGCGCAGGCGCACGTGCACAGCAACCTCGCCGTGGCGTCCGTGGCGCCGCTCGCGCCCGACGACTTCCGCAGCGTGGCGCGCGCGCTCAGCGCGTGAGCGGCGCGGGGTGCAGCCTGCAGCGCGGGCGCTGCGCAGCGGCGTGCTTGCGCTTGTCAAGGTCTCGGGCTTTCGGGCGTGTCTGTCTGGATTGTGGGTCCCTGTATGGGTCTGTGGTGAGTTTTTAGAATGTCTGGGTGAAGTGCAGGCGGCCCTTCACCCTGCTGGCCTGAGAGCCTGGGCTGTTACAGGGAGCTGTGATGGTGGAAGCAAGTAGCTCGCTAAATGGCCTGGTGCTATCTGGCATTCTCACTGAAACGCTGAATCACCACCCCATGCATGCACATCAGCATCGGCATGTATTCACGTGGCAGCACAGCAAATACGTCCAAACTTCTAGAGAGTAAAGACGCTCTGCCTGCCCAAGACGTGCGCCTGGTCGCATGAAAAGCAACCAAAGGAGGCCTCGCATGCTGCACCACCTCGTCAACGCCCTCCAGGTCTTCCACTGTTCGGACCAGGCGGTCCCCATGTCGTCGAGCCCTGCTTGACAGCCATAGAGCAGGCGCTGCTTAGAATACCTCTCGTTGCGCGCGGGCGGCTGCGCAGCGGCGGCGGTGCCGGACGTATTGTTGTGCGGCATGTGTGCTGCAGTGCGCTCTGGCGTGTGCGCACGCACACGCCACCGCCGAACAGCCGTGCGCTCTGGCGCTATTTCTGCTAACGTATCAGGCAAGCATGCATGCATGTGTGCTGCAGCGCCAAAGGCATGCATGTAACCATGCAGACACTGTCCAGGAATATATCATACCTGCGCCTAACCAGATAATGGGCGCCAGGCGCTGCTCTGCGCCGGTCCAGGGACTGTGCTATGCTTGAGATGTAAGAACACTGGTCACGCGCATGCCGCATGCAGCAGGTACATAGCTATTGGACTTCACAGGTGGCTACAAGCATGCCTTCTTCCCTGCTGCACAAATACGCGCAAGCGTGCCTGCAACTCAAGCAGACAAAGTATTAGAGTGCCCTTATGCCCTGCTCAGCCAGCACCTTCACTAATGGCTCTCCGCACTGGTGCAGTCCTGTGATGTTCTCATTCTTGGGGCGGGGCTCCCCTTGGGGCTGACCCTGGCACCCGATGCCCAGACCCGGCAGCTCTGTTCTTTGCGGTTACTCCCAGAGCCGATTCCAGTTAGCTGGTCAGTTGGCCGTAGACAAGGCTACAGCAGCCCTTCGCTTATTGTGGTTGCTTCTCCGCGCGGCTGGTGTGCGTGCCTGGTGCCTGGGAGCTGCTTGCGGCCAGCAGTGCTGAAACGATCTGCTACACGTTGCTCACCTCTCTATCTGAGCCTACCGGGGCGGCCGCACGTTGCGCCGCACTGCAGTGCCTGCCTAATACCGCATCAGCAGAGCTGCATGGTTCGTCACCGCAGCATCCTGTAGTGGCATGCTAATGACGTAACAGCATCCATCAGTCCTCCAGGGAGATACAGACCAATCAGCCGATTCATAGAGGCGGTCAATTCAGGTCACACGCGAAAGGACGTGTCTTGAGGCGCCGCACTGAGTGCCTGAGCAACCAACATAATCCTGTACCCTAGTTATTGGGAACGGGCGTTTGAGCGCATCTGCAGCGCTCAGTATCGATTAAATGGCTCCCTGGCGCACAGCCGACGGCGCCTCACAGCTCTGGTTTGGCAGGGACGCGCACGTGTCGAGCGCTGCGGCCCCGCTCCAGCTCACCGACAGGATCCTGGGCTATGCCTATGGTGCGCAGGCCGAACTGTTAGCCCTGGTCACGCACGCACCCTTCCGTTGCACGCAAGAAACTCTGAGGGTGTGCGCTGACGGCGTGGCAAACCGCCGCAGAGGACGACCAAGCATCCTGGCGAGGTCACCTGGTGAACGGCCTGTCGCAGAGGCGCGATCGCCCCGCCTATTCTGGTGCCATACACCGCCTGCAAGATCGTCACTCGCGGTTGCACTTTTCAGAGCGCGCTCTCTCCTGCAAGCAGAGCCGACTCTGACGAGGATGAACCGGCGCGCTCTCAGCGCCCTCGCCTTCCCGCAGGTACCACGGCCACGTGCGGCAAGCGGCGGCGGGTGTGCGGGCGCGCCTGGCGGGCGCGGGCGCGCGCGCGGCAGACGTGCTGCTGCTCCACCTGGGCCCGCCGTGGGCGTGGCGGCCGCTCGACGCCGCATTCGCGCGCCTGGGCTGCGCGACGGCGGAGGCCGCGGGCGTGGCGTGGGAGCAGCCGCCGGGCGCCGGCGTGTGCCCGCTGGACACGCTGTTCGGCGCCGCCAGCACCGTCGCCAGCTGGCTGGCCGGGCGGCGCGAGTGTTTCGTGGTGCGGGTCGCTGGTCTTACCTGTTTTACCCTGTGCGGCATGCTCTGCTGGCACTCCACCAGCAAGCGCCCTGCCTGGGTGTGGCTGCCATAGGGCACCATTACTGCAAAGGCGCCCTCTCGCGTCTCTGCCTGCACGGTGCTGCTTGGGCCTGCCTGCCTGCTGGGAAAGCCCTCGACGTGCCACGCGCGCGCGCTTGCCACACCACGCGCGCTGCTCAAGCCAGTCTGGCAGTGGTGTCGTGATGCCGCACGACCATGCTGTGCACAAGCGCCACCCACACAGCTGTTCAGTCAAGTTTGCCGGCGCAGGTGCTGCACACGCACGGCTTCACGGGCACAGGCGCGCCCTTCCTGCAGCTGGTGGCCGCGTGCGCGCTGCTCTTCGACGCGCAGCACGCCAGCTTCGGCGGCGCACTGGCCGCCCTGCGGCCTGCCAGCGCGCCGCGCTCGCCCAGCCGGGGGCGCTCCCATGCCACCAGGCACGCCATTCTCAAGCCATAACCCCTCTTCAATTTTTCCACACCTTCCAGCTGCATCATCCTCACAGGCCACCCCTTGACTTGTCATATGCATGTGACTAGGAGTGCAGCAGGGCAACAGGCTTGCTGCGCGCTGTGGTACACGCAGAGCAGGAGTTTGCAGTTGGTGTTGTTTAGACTGGCCAGCTGGCTGACAGCCATGTCTGCAGTGCAAAGGGCGCAACGAGGATCGGGGGTTGCATCGCTGTATTCCCAGGCAAATGGAACTCAGTGCGCCCGTGGCGGGCAGGTGGCTTGGCGCCGGGCAGCAGCGGTACGGGCTGTATACAGAGGCGCTGCTGCGCTGCGCCGCGCGCCGCGCGCGCGGCCGCCCGCAGGCACCTCAGAGCTTCGCGCCGCCCCTCGTCGAGCCCCTGCCCTGCCAAGCGAGCAATCTCGTCAGCCCGCCGCCCGTCCTCCCGGGAGACAGGCAGAACGGTGCTGCGGCGGGGCCGGAAGACCCGCGGGCGGGGCCAGAGTGCCCGACCCGGCAGCAGCGCGCGTGCAGCGATCCGCGCCTGCGAATCCACAGCGTGGCGCTAACTGGGCTGCCGGCGCTGCTGCGCGCGCTGGCGGCCGCACCGGGCGCGCCGGCACCAGCGGCAGGGCCGGGACCAGGGCTTGTGGCGCGCGCTCTGCTCGCCGTGTTCCAGCGCGGGCGCCAGGTTTGGAGTGGCGCGGTGCTCGGGGTGCGCTCAGACACCCCCCCACATCCGCCTGTGATGTGCACGTGTCTACCACGCCCTAATCTGACCTAGTTCGAAGCCAAACCCTACCAATGCTGGCGTTCCCTGCACACAATACTGGTGAGAAGAGCATGCGAGTTGGTGCATGAACGGTCGAACTCCCTGGTGCCCATGCTAAGTGTGCTTTGAAGCTTAAAGTGAGCGGCAGGGCGACGCTGTGCGCGTCGAGGTGGGCGCAGAGGTGGCCGGCGACGTCGTCATCGGCCTCTGGCTGGGCGACCACAAGGGTGCGCTCGCTTAGACGCTGCGCCCGCCACAACCTGCAGCAGAGGGCGGGCCCTTGATGTCACGCTCGCAAAGCCTATGCAGCACGTGTATAGGGTGGAGATAGTCTAACCCTACCCTAACTCTACTGGCCAAGACAGCATGACTTCAAGACACGGCGCTGCGCGCGCAGGCGAGTTTGAGGCGCCTGCGTTCTCGTACGCCTTCCACACGGCGTTCGCGCCGCCGGGCGCGGCGCTGCGCGCACGCGCCGCTGACCTGGATCTGCTCGGCGGGCGCCTGCTGGTCAGCACACGCCTGGGGACCCCCTAGTGTGGGCTCTGAAGTGTTATTGGCCTCCCGCTCCAGCACGGCCACGCGCCTGTGCGCCGGCAAGGCATGCGCGAGAGGCGTGACAGCTGGTGCAGGTTGGCAGGTATGCGCTGGGGGGAAGCAGCTCAGCTTTGCGGACAGCCTGCCAGACGCGTTGACACAGGCCCCTGCGGGCGCTCTGCACAACGCAGGCGAGTGGCGGGACTGTAACCTTTCAGGATTAGGATCATATGGAGAGGCGAGCATGACTGCCGTGCAAAGCGCGCAGGCCACTGGCAGCGCGGCGGCCGCAGGTGCCATGGAGGTGCGGCTGGGCGCGGCGGACGGCCCCGAGGCCGGTCTCGTGCCGGGCACGCTGTCCGCCGCACCTGCGGCCGCGCGGGCGGCCGCGGCCGCCGGCGTCCCTGCGGCAGTGGCCAGCGCCCAGCCTGCCGCGGCTGAGGCTGCACATGCAACAGCAGATAACGAGGCTGGTCTGGCAGAGAGCGCGCGCTTCGATGCCCTGACCGCTGCGGCGGCGGGTGCCGTGCGTGCAGCGGCAGGCGCACGGCCGGCGCTCCCCGAGGCCAGCTTCGTCACGGCGGAGGCGGTGCAGCCGCAGGCTTGGCCGGGAGCAGCGGCAGGCGCCGGGCGCACGGCGGCAGGCGCGCCAGCGTGGAAAGCTGCACCGCCAGGCGAACCAGCTGAGCCGCAGGCTGCAGGGACGGTGCTGCCGCGTTTGCACGCGGCCGGGCATGCAGCGGCAGACACGCCGCCGGCCATGCAAATAGACGCGCCGCCGGATGCGCAGACCGCAGCGGCTGGTGTGGACGCTGACGCGGGCGCTGCGCGGGCGGCGCGGCTGTCTGCGTGGGGCCCTGGAGTGGCCGTCGCGCATGCGGAGGCTGCCATGCCGGCCGCGGGGATGGCAGCGGCAACAGCGGCGGCGGAGCCGAACGCCGCGCAGGCAGCGCGGCCGCTTGCGTGGGCCGTGGCGGACGCAGACGCCCCTGGTGCAGCGCCGGCCACCAGCGCAGCGGCGGGGCAAGCTGACCGCCTGCAGCCTGCCGCGAGCCCTCCGGCAGGCCCCCCGCAGCTCGCAGGCGACGAGGTGCACGACGCCCTGACGCTGCCGCCACGGGCGCCTCTGGCGGAGCATGCGGCGAGCCGGGCGGTGGGCGGCGCGGCGCAGGTGCCCGCGGAGGGCCGCGATGCTGAAGGAGCGCCGCGCTCTGATGACGAGGAGGGCGCAGCAGGCGGGACGGGACTGGGCGAGAAGCCAACGGAGGCGAGACTGCAGGGCCTGGCAGCAGCGCCGCTTGCCGGCAAGGCGGACGCGGCTGGCGGCGGCGCGTGGCGGCTGGGCAAGGGCTTGGGCGTCCCCGACTGGGAGGCCGGGAGCGAGGCGCGCCACGGCCTCATCGGCGCAGGGCCGCCTGCCGGGGCGGAGCACGCCGGCGCCGCCGGGCGCGCGCGCGCGCTGCCGGCCATCTGCGTCAAGGCCGCGGACGAGGCCGCACCCGCTGCGGCGCTGCCCGTGGAGCCTGCACTGGTGCCCTGCGCCATGCTAGCGGAGACCCGTGACGCGCTGCTTGGCGCCAACGAGCCGACCCGCGCGGTTGCAGACGCGCCAGATGACCCCTCCCCAGCGCCGCCGGACAGCGACCTGCCGGCCTGCGAGAGCGCGCGGCAGCAGGCATGCAGGGGCGGCAGCCTCGACGAGGCAGTGGCATCGTCCATATCCGAGGCCCTGTTCGGCAGCGGCGCGCTGGACGGCGCGAGCGCCCCTTTGAGCCCATGCGCGGATGACGGCGACGAACGTGCGGCGGCGCTCGGCCGCAGTGTGCAGGCGGCCGTGGGCGAGCCGGGTGCGCTACCGGAGGCCCCGTGTGCGACGCACGGCGGGGCGGCGCATGCCACGCAACCGGAGCCAGAGCATGACCCACATGAGGCCACGTGCGCGGTTCTCACGTCGCCGGCGCTTGCCGCGGACCATTGGCAGCCGCCGCCGCCACTGCCACCGCCGCCGCCGCCGCGGCCGCCGCCGCCGCCGCCGCCGCCGCTGCGGCTGCCTGGCGCGCGCCACACCAGCCTGTGCGCGCCCACGCAGTGGGCCGGCGGCGGCAGCGGCGCAGGGCGCAGGGAGCAGGGCCGGCTGCGCAGCGCAACCGTCGGGGGGGCGCAGACGCCTGGCGCACGGCCAGCACGCAGCTGCATGCAGCCCTCCCCATGTCCTGACCGTCTGTCAGACGGGTGTGGCCAGCCGCCAGGCCAGCCGGCAGCGCCTCTGGCCGCGCTGGCCGGCACTGGCGCAGCAGACCCGGGCGCAGCTACGGAGTGTCTGCGCCCGGGCAGCGGAGCAGCCGCCGCGCACGAGCCAGGCCGCGAGCGTGATCAGGCGCCTGCGGACGGCGGAGCAGAGCCGGCAGCTGGGGAGCCTCAGCACGTGCCCCGCTGCAAGCCCGAGCGGGTGCAGGAGGATGGGCAACACTCCCCCACGAGCCCCCGCTTCAGGCCGCTGCACTGGGTGCAGGCGCCTTGCATCGCGGGCTCCGTGTGGGCGCAGCTGGGCGCCGGCGCGCCGGCGGGGACGCCGCCGGGGGGCCCCCTGCCGCCCGCGGCGGCGCGCGCGCTGCGCGCGCTCTTCTCCGCAGAGTACGCCGGTGCGGCATCCGTCTCGCCTCCTCATGAAACCGTGCCTGCTGTGTACCATGATTGCTGCAGGCAAGCCTTGGCAGATGATGCACTCACCCTTCACCTCAGCGCGCGTCTGGTGCGGAAATGTCCTTGATAGGGTCCTGCATTGGGGGCCATTGACCTCATGCTGGCAGATGGTGTGCTAGTGGCCAGTCTGCAGCCCACCCGCGGGCACACAGCGCATCCAGCCTACGCGTTGCTGGGCTCTCTGCACGCCACCGGTTTCAAAATGCATCCTGGCATGTATCCTAAGTCAACGCTTTGGGAGTGATTTGAACCACTTACTGCGCTACAGATGTGCCACAAGGCAACAGGTAAAGCAACGGCCGCTGAGCCAGGCTGCTGAGTCAGGCATGAAGTGCATCGGCAGCCTCCACTACATAACCTGCAGTACAGGCAACGCAGATCACACGTCACCGCAGGCGACGCGCCGGCCGCCGCGCCCAGCCCGCCGCGGCCGCGCGGCGCGCCAGCGCAGCGCGGCGAACCCGGCGCGCGCGTGCTGGGCCTGGCGCGCGCGACCAACGCGGCCATCATGCTGGCTGCGTTCGGCGACGTGCCGCACGGGGCGGCGGGCCTGCGGCGCGCGCTGCTGACGGGCGCGCCGCCGCTGGGCGCCGACCGGTTGGCGCTGCTGCTACAGGTGGCCGCCGCGGCCCGCCCGCGGCCGCCTTTGTCATGCGGCCCGTCAGTCCTTGTCCTGAGGGCACTGGGCAGCAGCCCATGATGGTCTGGATGCCACTCAGGCCAGGCCTTGGTAGTCCTTGGAAGCGGCCCACATGCGCATGCGGTCAGGGCCTGCCACCAGCGCTGCTGCGGCCCGCGCGGGTCGCGCCGTGCGCGGCGGAGCTGGCGCGCCCGGCAGCCGGGCTACGCGCGCCAGGCGCTGCCGTCATGGGCTTGGCGCCTGCCAGGCTGCACTCATGCTGGCGGGTCAGCAGGGCCCACGCGCTCAGCCCAGCCCATGTGCAAGGTCGAGATGAGGGACCCACAGGGTCTTGACAAGGGTCCCGACACACATCCAGATCACGCCGAGCGAGGCGGAGCTGGCACGCCTGGCGGCTTGGCTGCGCGCGCCGGGCGCCGCGCTCGCAGACCTGGCGCCGCCCGAGCAGGCGCTGGCCGCGCTCGGCCTGCGCGGCTGCGGCGGCGTGCCGCGCCCGCGCGCCAAGGCCGCCGCGGCGCTCTTCGCCGCCGTGCTGCCGGGGCTCGCGGCCGACGCGTGCGGCGCGGCGGCGGCCGTGGCCGCCGCGTGCGAGCAGGTCCGGGGCGTGGGCCGCGGCCTGATGCCTTGCAGCGGCGCAATGCTTCTGCACTGGCCGCTGGGCTGAATGTTTTACTTGCGGACACCGTAGCATGCGCGCTGCTGCAACGTAGGGCTGCGCAGATGTGGCACATGGGCCGCCCCGGCTGACATGCACCTACAGAGTATGTGGATGCGGAGAATAGTTGCGTACAGGAGCCTGTGCAGAGCCGTGGCACCTGGACACGGCGCACGTTCTCGCGGAGCTGGGCGCGCGGCCGTCAGCCGCGTGCGGCCAGGGCGACCCACGCCTGTGGCGCGGCAGGTGACCGGCAGCGCGCGCCTGCGCGTGGCCCTGCGCGCGGCGCTGGCGGCCGGCAACGCGGTCAACGCGTGGACGCCGGTCGGCATTGTGCCGGGCGTGCGCGTCGAGTCGCTGGCGCGGCTGCGCGAGTTCCGCGTGCGGCCCCGCGCCGCAGCGCAGGAGCGCGGCCGCATGCCGCGCTGACTCCGGAGGGGCGCAGAAAGTCTCAGCGCCTCCATGCAAGGGACGTTCTGGCGGGTTGTGACAGCACTGGCGCCTCAGGCCGCTGCCTTTCCAGGTGAACGTGACCACGCAGGCTGGCCTTTGTGCTCAGGACCGCGTATGTGCTGACGAGTAGTGCATGCTTGTGTGTGGCAGCCCCAGGCGGCGCCGAGGCGCCGTGCGGCGTCGGCTGGCGAGCAGCCGGCAGCGGCCGACCATGTGGCGGGCGCAGTCCCGGCCTCCCCTGAGGGATCTGCCGGGGGCGGCACGCCGCGCGAGGCGCCCGCGCTGCGCACGCTGGCTGACTTTGCGGCCTGGCTGCTCCTGGACGGCGGCCGGGCGGGCGCGCACGGCCGCGCGCCGCCCTCGCCGGGCGCGGGACCGCAGCCCCGCGCCGCCGCCGGCTACCTGGCGGCCGACCTGCCGGGCCTGGCGGAGGCCGCGCGCGTGCTGCAGGCGAGCTGGCCGTCAATATGACTCTATGGTGTCTGGAACACAGAGAACAAGAAAGTAGTATGCTTACATGCATGCAGAGGCGCAAGTTAACGGGCACGCCCCCTAACCTGTGCACAGCACCCTGAATCTGTGATGCTGTATCGTACGCGTTCCAGCTTGACGTCATGCGGCGCAGTCATGGGTGCATGAGGCGCCTGGCCCGCAGGGCGACCTGGCGGAGCCGCTGGTGCAGCTGGACGCCGGGCTGGCCGGCTGCGAGCAGGAGCATGCGGCGTGCCTGGCGGACCGCCCTGATGTGGCGGCGGCGCGCGCGGCGCAAGCCCCCGCAGCCCCGCCCCAGCCGTGCCCCAGTTCTGGAGCAAGCCCGTCCGCGAGCGGCGTGGCGGCGCGCGCGCAACGCAAGGACACCCCGATCCCAGCGCTGGCAGCCCTGCTGCGCGCGCGGCGCCCGAGCGCGCGGCGCCGATGTGGGCAGCGGCGGCGCCGGGCGGAGACCCTGCAGACCCTGGCGCGGGCAGCGACGATTTCGGGGGCCCGGCGGCGTGGCGCGCACTCGGCGCGTGCGACGACGAGGCCGCCTTCATCGTACGGCTGGACGAGTCGCTGGTGCGTGTCGCAGTTTTTACTGACTAAGCTGTGCACATGGATCACCTGCACAGGGTGTGTGTGTAATAAGGGTTTGAGCAGCCACCACCTTCCATGCTGGCGCATGCAGCTGTGCGCAGTCTCATGTCATCATCGCCGCCGGCGCCTGTGCTGCTCCGCAGCCAGGCCTGCTCGCTGCGCTGCTGTCGCTGCTGACGACAGGGACACAACACATGTGCGAGGGTACCTGCTGCAGACCTGGACGAGCAGGCGGGCGTGGTTGCAGTGCGGGCGCGCGGCAGGCGCCTACCAAGCACGACCTGACCCTGCACCTGCTGCTGTGCAGGCTGCCGCGCGCGCCGCGCGCGCGCGCCTGTCGCACGCGCTGGCAGAGGCGGGCGCGGCGCTGGCACGCCTGGCCGCCTACCTGGCCGAGCCGCCCGGCGCCAGCCCCGCGGCCGCGCTGGCGGCGCTGGCGGCGTTCCGCAGCGCGTTCGACCGCAGCTACGCCCACGTCGCGTCGCTGCTCGCGGAGCCTTGAGCTTGCTCGGCGGTGCAGAGAAGAAGCAGATGTGTCCGTGAACGTGGCGGCCACGCGGCACATGCACGTCGTACCCCCTGGTCAAGACCTACCAAGCGTGGCCACATCATGTCATGCTGTATGTAGCAGTGACAGCATTATCTGTGACAACAAGAGTGATGTACTGCAATATTCACCTCGCACGAGTCCGGTCTCCTGGCGCTATGCATGTCAATATGTAAAGGCGCATGCTGCCGCCAGGCCCCCCACCAGCCACATACCACCTTCAGCCTGGCACTCAAGTTGTGCAAATGTCTACTTTATGTACACAGCCTCACAGCAAATCACAAGCATGCAACTAGCAGCTCGGCGGAAGTTAGCACAAAGCGCTGCCACCATGAAACCACAGTGTTTGACTCATGCCTGCCTGAAAACCCAACATGCGCAGGCTCAGCAAAGTGCAGCCACCAAGTTCGCACACTACGCCCACAAAACCAGCTACTGCTTCTCAACAAAGCGCCAGACGCCGCATCGCGCGGCAGCAAGTTCATGCGGAAGCCCAGACGCCCAAGCCCCTCTTTTTCACTGTACGCCCAGGGCCTCCTTGAGCGCGTCGATGGCATCCGTGATGGCGTTGGCCTCCCCCTGCACCGCGGTCTCGCCCTTCGCCTGCTCCGCCTCGTCGAGCTGCGTCACCTGAGACTCAACCTCCTGCGCCGCGCGCGGCCCCAACATGAGCGAGCCTGGCATGAAACCATACCAGCTGGTTTTTTTGCCAAACACTTTGGGTCTTGATGAAGACCGTTATTCGCACCCAGGTGGTCGCAAGGGGGCGGGGGGCGGGCAGAGTGCTTAGCAGCCTGCTGGGTCAGTGTGCCCATCCAGACCTTTTTCATGCCGCAAGGGCATGATGATTCGGTCAATTGGCCAGGCTGGTGTGAGCCCCACAGTATGTAGTGAGCGGAGCCAGGCATTGCTGTTGCAGAGCGCAGAGCTTGAGCTCTGGGTGGGCTCGGATTTGCAGCGCCAACCCTAGCATGAAGTGCCATCACAAGCATATTCCATACAGGCCGATGTGGTGGGTGAGAGGGCCGCACGCTGATCTGCGCGGCGGCCGAGGACGCCTGCTCGGGGTCCCGCAGGCTGCCCAGCGCCTCCACCAGCGAGGGCAGCTCCTCGCTCTCCAGCTTCTCCACCCCGCCCGCCAGGGCTGCACGGGTGCAGAGAGCCACCCTTGCCTCAGCAGTGTGCAGCAGGCGACCCTTGCCGTGCAGAGTGCAGTAGGCGACCCTTGTTCAACAAGGCATATTACAGGCTTTCGGCAAGCATTTCGCAAAGGTAAAGAGATAGGTAGGTCAGTGGTCTCAGGCACAAGTGCGGTGGCAGGGAGCGTGGGTCTGCAGAAGTGCTGAAGCACAGGAGGGCGTGACTTGCTAGCGACCCAGGACACTCACGTACCTGGCAACGGGTGCAGGGCGAGCGCGGCGGCGGCCAGAACGCCTGCCAGCTTCAGGGCAGCGGGCGAGGGGCCAGTGCTGTTGCTAGAGCCCTGTGCACCACACATTATGTTTACAAAGAGATGAGCGACTATTTTGATATCAAAAGACTGAGTTGTCCGTCCCAACAGCAAAGCTGTGCAGGCAAAGAACTCGCTAGAGGTGTCCAGAAAGACAACCAGACAGGTGCATCTTCTTACATACAAAGCCAAGTCAAAATGCACGCACATGGTGGTTGTGGAGCGCTTGGACTTGCGCCACCGTACAGACCGGTCGTTGCGGGCGGCATGCGGCACCAGGGCGTGCCCTGGGATATAATCCACCAGGCCTGACTGCGCTGCACGCGTTGAACGCCAGCATTGCGCTAAGTTGCGTGCGTGATGGGTCGAGATGGAAAAACTCGGTCGAGCACCTCAGGTTTTTATTTTGTTTTATTCTCTGAACAAAGGGGTGAACCCGCTAAGGTTTCTTATTTTATTTTGCAGCAGAACAACGCAGCTTGTTGCTTTTGCTGTTGTCGTGCTACAGTGCACTCAAGCTTGTGCTGCAGGTGCACTAAAGGTGCCTGGACGCCAGCGGCTGTCCTCTGTGCCCGGCGGGCATGAAGGCGCTGGTGTGCAAGCAACTGGGACATCCTTTAGCGACAGACGATAAGAAGCCGCTGAAGCTAGTGCAGAACCACCCAAAGCCGTCGCCCTCGTTGCCAGCAAATGGTGTGCGCATCCGCGTGACCGCGGCAGCGCTCAACTTCGCTGATGCTCTGCAGATACAGGCGCGGTGTGGCAGAGCGTCTGCACTTCCTTTGACACTGCTCGCCTTTGTCCCGGGGCCACACCGTGCAATGTGTGCAAATGCCTTTCAACTGAGCGATACATGCCAAACTGTGTGCATGACTTTAACGTCCGCCGTGCGCGCTGCAGGGCCTGTACCAGGACCGCCCAAAGCTGCCCTTTGTGCCGGGCTCCGAGGTGAGCGGCACGGTGGTGGAGGTGGGCCGCGACGTGCGGACGGTGCAGGTCGGCGACGCGGTGCGGCCCTGCCTGCGCCCCTCCTGGACTTGCTGTTGGCTGGTTAGGCAGGAAGTCAGCTAAAATGTGCGCACGGTGCGGTCGGCGAGCGGTGCGGCCCTGCTCGTAACCCCCGTTGTCACCAAGTGCATGTGCCGCTGGCCAGCAAGGGAGCTGTCCGAGCAGAGACACCGCAGCAACCGCAAGAGACCCTTTGTTGCAGCACTCTCGTGTCGTTTGTGGGGTTGCGGGGGTGGCTTCAGCGCGAAAGCGAGGCAGCACTCCGGGACGAGCGTGCACTGCTGTGCTGCTGAAGGGGTGTTGCAGGGGTGTGCTGGAAAGCGCTTCCCTCCCCCTTGCTGTAGGAACATGCATGTTTCTGAGCTGTCACAGGCGTGAGCAGCTCTGGGCCCCTCAGGCGCTCTTGTGCTCCAGCAGCTGCACGGTCGCATGTGGTCACAGCGCGGACGCCACGCGCAGGTGTGCGCCGTGACGCGCGGCGGCGGCTTTGCCGAGGAGGTGGTCGTGCGAGATGGCGCCGCGCTGCGCCTCCCGCCCGGCGCCGACGTGGCGGCCGCCGCAGGTGCTGCGCTGCGGCGCGCGCGCTCGCGGGGGGCACTGGAGTGTGCAGGGGAGATTGCATGTGGCAGGGCAGGTTGCCACGAGCGTGTCTGCGCCAGCTCGGCGCGGCGTCGCCTGCCGTGGCCCGTTGTGCGGGTGCAGTCTGCTGGAGGCTGCGCAGCGCATGTGTGTGCGGGTGAAGCAGCAGGCCCCTGTGCGGGTCAGCCGAGGGGCAGCGTGCCGAGGGGCAGCGTGCCGAGGGGCAGCGTGGCCGCCGCGCGCGCTCTGCTCTGCTTATTTTGCGGTGAAGAGATGCGAGCTCTGCTGCCTGGCCACCTGCGCTCGTGCCGCTGGCGTGTTGCACATCACGCCAGGGCCTGCGTGCTCCTCAATGAAACTTCTTCCTGATGCATGATGTGGGTGTGCGGCAAGCTGCGGCGGACAGCTCAGCGGCTTATCGCTGCGGCACGAGCTGCGCAGGCCTGCCGGTGGCGTTTGGCACCTCGCACGTCGCGCTGAAGGAGCGCGCGCGGCTGCAGCCCGGCCAGACCGTGCTGGTGCTGGGCGCGGCAGGCGGCGTCGGCATTGCGGCCGTGCAGGCGCGCGCTGCTGCCGAGGCTCACGCTCACGCATCGCAAAATGGCGGGCGTGGAGGGTGGGGCGGTCGCACGGACGAGTTGGGGGCGGCCGCGGCGGACTGTCAAGGCACTTTTTTCGTTGCCACGCAGTGCAGATGCGGTGAGGCAGCATGCGGCGGGTGCCGGGCCTCGCAGATCAGAAAGCATGATTTTGAGCGCCCGCGGCTGCCAGCTGCTGCTTCAGCGCCGGGGCGCGCCGGGCAGCGCTGGGCGACCGCATCGCCCACCCGCCGCAGCACGCAGCGCAAAACCGCGTGCGGCGGCGCCGGCAGATTGCCCAAGGTCATGGGCGCGCGCGTGGTCGCTGTCTGTCGCGGCGCCGCCAAGGCGGACGCGCTGCGGTCGCCCATGACTTTGGCGATCTGCCGGCGTTGCCGCGCGCCTTTAGGGTGTAGGGTATAGGGTATATGGTTAGGGTTAAATTGCGCGCGGCGGCGCCGGCAGATCGCCAAGGTCATGGGCGCGCGCATGGTCGCCGTCTGCCGCGGCGCGGCCAAGGCGGACGCGCTGCGCGCGCTCGGCGCGGACGCGGTCGTCGACACCGCCGCCGCCGGCAAGGACGTGCCGCTGCGGCAGCTCATCAAGGCGCGCGCCGCCCCAGGCCCTGTCCCTGCGGCTCAGGGATCCTGCGGCCTGAGGTTGCACCGCGTGGCATCGTGCGCATCGTGCGGTGGAAAGAGTGCATGGCTGCTTGCAGTACTCACCCTTGCATGAGCAGCGAGCATGGGGTCTAAATGAGAGCTACGGTCAGCACTAAGAGGAAGAATACTGCAGAGGTAAAAGCCCTGGCGCTGTTGCATGGCCTCGCGGCGCCGCCGGGCAAGTGCGCCATGCGCGACCCCGGCGCCCAGGGCCAGGCTGACGCGCGCCGCCGCGGCCGCGCGCAGGCCGCAGCGCCGCAGGGCATCGATGTTGTGTACGACCCGGTCGGCGGCACGGCGTTTGCGGAGGCGCTGAAGACAATAAACTGGGGCGCCCAGGTACTTGTCATCGGCTTCGCGTCCGGCACCATTCCCAAGGCGCGTCGCTGGGGCCTGCGCGGGCGCCTTTTGCAGGGGGTCACGGCCTGCGCCTGAGAAAGCTCGCTGTGGCCACCATGTGCCTGCAGCTTTGCGACTGTGGTGACAATGAGCACAGGAAACAAATGCGGCGTCTGGTGCCCCTCAGGGGCCGGCGCGCCCGCGGCGCGCCCCCGTGACGGCCTCCAACGGCGGCGCAGGTCAGCCTGAACCTCGCGCTGGTCAAGAACGCGACGCTGCACGGCGTGTTCTGGGGCAGCTACATGCAGCACCAGCCGCGCGTGCTGCGCGCGTCGCTGGAGGAGCTGCTGGGCTGGCTGGGGGCGGGCCGCATCAGCGTGCCCATCTTCCACAGGCGCGCTCAGCCCTGCATAACCCTAACCCTGTACCCTACCATCAGCCTGCCTGCATCGCTGGACACGCCAGAGTCCGCATACTCCCTGCCCCGGGGCGCCACCAGGCGCGCCCCTGCGGGGCCGCGCTGCCCCACCAGCACTTGCGCAGGTGTGGTGTTCCACCACTTGCGCACGAGATCGGGGGCCGGGGACGCTAACTTTTGAGGTGCTCGCGTCGCTCTGGCGCACTGCGCTTGGGCTCAAAATGTGAGGGGCCGTCTGCGCATGAGCCTGCACATGCTACCGTCTGTCATGCTGCACTTGCTGTGCAGATCACAGGACATCAAGCGAGAAGATGCAGGGCGCGTGTGCGCGAGCGACAGCCTGCGCCTGCCCGCCCGGCAGGTACCCCTTGGAGCAGGCGGCGTCCGCCTTCAAGGTCCTGCTGGACCGGAGGTGCGGCCGCGCGCCGCCCGCACGTATGCTTTTTCGCATCACCTGTCTTCCGGCCGCGGATCTGTGTGCACCAGCTTCGCTCGCGTCCTGTCTTGCTTGCAGCCTGCTGCAGTGCCGTCTGGTCGCTCGCCGTGCCCTGCGCACAACCCGGTTGGGGCAGACTGCTTGGCTTTGCGTGCGCGCTGGGTTAGGGTTGCTTACCCTGACTTGCCCTAACCCTATGCTGTGCGGCACCTGGCGACGGCCTGCGCCTGGGGCGCGCGCGCAGCGTGGTGGGCAAGGTGCTGCTGCTGCCGTCGCTGCAGCCCGCCGCGCGCCTGTGAGCGCGGGCGCATGTCGCTGCTCACTAGGAGCGGCGCGGCAGTCGTGTCGGGTCAGAGCCGGGGCGTCATCCACGGTGCGGGGCTCCTGGTCGCCCGCTCATGCAAACCTGCATGTGCTCAGTGCTGCGCCGCTGGGCTGTGTGTTGCTGCTTAGGACGCAGCGTCGTGAATGGCGACTTACCTTATGGCATTCCCTCAGTTTCTGGTGCGGTAGTGTGCCTGATATGCTCGCTGTGCCGACTGACCCTTGCGTCTTACTCTCCGGTAGGGTGCTCATGTGGGCTTAGGTGTTTGTACCATCTAGTGGGTCTTGTAATTACAAGAAGCGATCTGTAACGCATGTCGCTGCCGCATGCTTTGGTGACAGGGTTGAAACCCCTGCCTGCCCTGCAAGCAGGAACACACAAGCAGAGGACAGGAGCACGACAAGCAGCGAGGAGGCATGCACCATGTGAAAAGCCATGCAAGTCTGGACAGTCTGGAACACAAGCACACAAATACGGTCAAAAGTCATTGGACCTCAGGTGAACCCCACACAGTCTGCGGGCCCCCGACGGCCATGGCAAGGGCGCGGCATCCACAGCTGCAGGCCACCCTGATGGCACTGTACAAGAACACACTACCTCACTTCCGTCTGAATCTGCACACACTACAACCAAAACCTGCCAGCTCCCTTCCTGCGGGTCCCCTGCACCTCCTGGCTGTCATTCAGCCCGCCCTACCCCCCCGGCACCGTACGCGCAAGCCAGGCCCGCTGCATGCAGCATCCCAAGCCTAGCGGCCCTGGCGGCCACACCATGCTGGGAGCCGCCGCTCATGTGACAGAAAAGCGCTCTGCCCAGTTGCGGCAGCGGCAGCGTGACCACTTCGCATGAGCGCCTCACGACGGCGGGCGTCAGGTTCAGGGGCGGCCCTGCAAGAGCAGCAGCCCCTGCAAGCAGACCGGCACAACCCTGCGCGGCGCCTGCGCGCGCGTCAGCGCGCGGGCGAGTCCTGGCGCACGTACACGCGCTCGCTGCTGGCCGCGGCGGTCTTCCAGCCGGCCTCTGCGCGCGGCGGGAACTCCGAGATGCGGCCCTCCTCGTCCACGAACACGACATGCAGTCGGTCGCCGCGGCCGAGTGGCGCCGCAAGCTCGCCGGCCAGGCCGCGGCCGAGCGCGGCCGCGAGTGCGCTGCGCGTCGCCAGCGCCGCCGGCGCGAGCGTGAGGCCCCAGCGCGCGCCCGCCACGAAGCACTTCACCCTGCGCGCGCGCTGCGCGCACTCGCAGCCTGGCCCGCCATGGGACGCCGTGGGACTCCAGCCCTATAATCGCACAAGATGATCGACACACGCTTCAGGCAGCAGGGTGCCTGCTTGATTGTTGGCCCAACGTGCCGCTCAAAGCCCCAGGAGCGCTGGCGGGACTGCTGCTATAGCAGCGATCACAGTTTGCTTTATTCTGCTATCACCACACTGAAGATCACAAACAGGCAGCAATGGGCAATACCTTTGGAGCGCGGGGTCGTTTCTGCAGCCGCCGTCACGCCGCCGCACCGCCTTGCGCGCGTTGGCTGCAGCCAGCAGCGCGGGCGCCAGGTATGCGCGCTCACTCGAACGCGAGCCCGACACCTCCTGTCACCCCAGGAGCGACTGTGAGAGCAGCTCTACGACATGGTTTCACAAACAGCTGTGTTGCAAACCGCGTGCAGGCAGGCAGGTAGGCGGGCATCTGCACGTCAAGAGCCCGCCTATGCAATCTTTGAGCCATAGCATATGCTGTGCTGTTTATCGCCCTGCTGAATGCCCTGCTGAGAGTGCTGTCGGCTACCCAGAAAGACACTGGCGGATGATGCGCGGGGAACAATGAAATGGTACGGCAAGTCAGAATAGTGTTTTTGCCGCCCTGAGCAGGGAGACCTAGCACGCGCCTGCAGCGTTCTCCTCCCGGAGGCTTGGCGCCGTGTCTGGACAGCACGTTTTGGGCAGCTGCAAAGGATGGAATCGCGGATACTGCTTTCAACACACTTTATGCAGAGCAGCTGGCGCGCCTGCTGCGCCGGGTGCTCTGGCGCCTCGTGGTGCACCGAGCCGCGCGGCTCCGCCTGCCGCGCAAAGTCTGGCGCCTCCGACACCGCCTTGTCCCCCTCGAACAGCTCCTCGTCCTTCACGGCCGCCGCCGCGCCAAGTTTGGAAGGCCGCGGCAGCGGCTCGGTGGTGGCCCCGCCTGCGCGGCGCTTTGCTTGCTTATCTGCTGGGGAATGGTACGCGCACAGCCTCTGTCGCGGCAACATCAGCCCTGCTGAAACAAGTACTCTCTGCTGCTGATGCAGGCGGGGGCCGCACTGTCGCGGTGCTTCTCGATGCGCTTCAGCTTGGGCTTTGGCTCCAGGCGCACAGACCCCCCCACCCCTGCGCTGGCCGGCCGCGGCCGCTTCTCGCCCACCGCGTGGCTGCCGGGGCCGTCTGTCGCTGACGGGGACGTGCGCGGCGTGCTGGCCGCCTGCTTCTCGATCTGCCGCCTCAGCGCGCCTGCGGCCGTGCAGGAACAGTGATAGAGTCGCTGCTCACCATGGGGAGCAAAGCAAGCGGGCTGCGGCTGATTGGGCTGAACAAACGCGGAGCGAGCTCGTATGAGAGTGCTCCGTACCTGACACCTCCAGCGCAGCGCGTGCGCGCCTCGGGCGCGTCAGGCCATTGATCTCCAGGTGAATCTTGCGCACCAGCTCCTCGTCTGTGTCAGCCATCGAGGCGCAGGGAGGTTACAAGCACGCAAAGCAGCCTTCTGCGCCTGGTGCCTGCACACCGCAGTGGCGTGCTGCTGCCACCGTGCTGCCTGTCTGCGCTGCAAGCACAGGTGCAGGAGAGAAGTGGACAGGCAAAGACATTGCACCAGCACAGAAGTTTTGGCGGGAGGCCCAAGGAGCCTGATAAGGCGCTCCATCATTTTCGAGCCTTTTGTTTTTTAAGCTCTGCAAGTGCGCATATGTCGGCATTGGTGGCCCAAGTGGAGTGACAGCACGACGCCTGCTTACAAAGCACAGGCCTGCCACCTGCGCTGCAGCACACAGGCCCACATGACCACAACACAGACCGCTGCGCGCACATAGCCGCACAAATGTGCACTGCAGACCTCTGGTGGTCACGGCAGGCGTCTTGACCCCCTCACAATGTTGACGCATGCAGCTTTGCACTGCGATGAGCCTGAGTGAAGTGCACAGCTGGCTCGCCTATCCTCAAACGATACATCACCGCCTCGGTATTTGTGGAATTCCCAGCTCTCCCGCTCCAACTCGGGCTGCTGGCACCAGCGCCAGAGGGACTCCGCACACAACCAGGCTCAGCCCCGTCACGCATGCGCTGCACACGCCGCTAAAGCCGCACCACAATACCCTTGTCGCGCGGCCACGTCTGTGCTCTGCCCGGCAGCCTGTAGCAGCTGCAGGCGCTGTTCCCCTCGCTGTGCCAATGCGGCGCGGTCCATCTGGCTGCGCCCGCGCTGGCAATGCTTGCATGCGCTGACTGCGCCGGAGCCGCACGCAGCGGCGGCGCAGGTGCAGCCACAGCAGCGGCCGCAGCAGGCTCCTCTGCGGACCCCTGGAGCCTGGGTCCCCTCACCCCCGGGGTGCAGGCTAACCCTAGCAGCCTGACCCTAACCCTTGCAACCGGGACGCAGGCTATTTCGCGATGCCCTTGTTGACCAGCGTGTAGGTGCTCATCTGGTCGTAGCCCTTGTAGCGCCGGTAGGCGAGCCCCGCGCCGACGACTGCGACCACCACGATCGCGAGCAGGCCCAGCGCGGCGCTCCAGCCGGTCAGCGTGAGCATGCCGTCGCCCGCGTTGGCCGGCGCCAGCGTGCCCTCCTGCTCGCGCGCGGCACTCAATCATAGGGTGAATATGATAGGGTCAGGGTAGGTATGCTCAGCATCATGTGAGCTGTGCTTCAGCCAGGTGAGGCACGCAGGCCATCACATGTCGCGTCACGCTCCGCCCGGGCGCGAGCGGGTCCTCGCGCGTGCGCGCCCCATTGCCGCATGGGGGCTGCTGCAGCCGTGCCATGGCATGCTTGCCACAGACGCCGGCAGTGGTGCGGGGCATCGCACATGTCCGTCAGCGCTGGCTGGCTCTCCTCACACATTCAGAGGAGCTTGAGGACGTATGAATCCCTCGCACCCATTGCACCAAGGCGAACATGCTCCGGCTGCGAGCCGGATCGGAGGAAGGGCCCTGTGCGCATGCGCATCGCCCGAGGCGCTCTGAAGCAGCCTGTTAACCCCCCTGGCACATCCCGCTTCCGCAGCGCCCCAAGAGGTTGGCCAGCCCGGCGCGCCCGCCGCGTGCAGGCATGCAGGCAGGGCCGGGCGCGCCTTCAGGCCCAGGCGCGACTCGATCGCCTTGATCTGCGTGGACACGGCGGCCGCGCTGATGGCGGTCGTGTACACCTCGTACGAGTCGGGCGGGCTGGCCATCTCGACCAGCGCCTGGCACTCGGGCGTCAGCTGCGCGCCCCGCGGTAGGGTTAAGATATGGTAGGGTGAGAGAGCAAGGTCCTGATTTGGAAGGTAACCCAAGCCTGAGTCAGACGGCACATTGTTGGCTGCGGCCTCTGGCTGGCCTGGGCCTGGCTCGGTGGGAAACTCAACACGCGCACCCTAGGGTTGGTGTGCGCTGCTGCGCGCTGCAGGCGCTCGGGGCGGGCGCGCTGCGGGGGGGCGGCTGACCTGCCCGGACGGCGGCGTCGGCGCCTTGCCGGCGGGCACCCAGGGCTTCTCGGCCGGGACCTCTGTGACCTCGGCGGTGGCGGGCGCGAGCAGCCGCCGCCGCAACCGCCGGGCGGGGATGCCCGCGGTGCCGGCCGCCGCGCTGCCGTTGCCGGCCTTGCTCTCCAGGCTGGTGCCGGCGGCCTTCATCGCCGCCTGCGCGGCGCAGCAAAGCAATTGTCACCAAGACTGCCTTTGTGCATGCGATCAGACGAGACGACTGTGGGACACATGCTCTACGACTGTTGATACAGCACAACAAATGCCTGTGCGGGCAACTCTCTCGGCATCTGTGACATTGCCCCGTTTGCAAGCCTGACCCGAGGCGGCGCGCGTAGAAGACGTGGGCGGACTCTGTCACGCACCACGACTACACGCCAGACTGGCCTGACCATACGCCGCCGATGCTGACTCAGCCGTTCTCAACTGAGCCAGAAGGCCCCCGTGATCACGCAGGTCGATACACATGGGCTCAGGAACGCGCCTTCTCCTCCTCAGTGGCCAGCGACGCGACCATCGGCGGCTCCGGCAGCGACGGCAGCGCCAGCGCCGCCAGGCACTCGCGCACCTGCGCGCGCGCGACCGCCCCGTCAGGGCGTTCAGCCGGGCGCCTTCGGCAGCAGCCGCCATACGTAGGGCTTTGCCGCGGCACTCATCTCTCTACCTCCTCAGCGACAACAACACAGCGTGATGGTAATTGTTCAGCGGGAGTGCAAGTGTGCTCACTGAAACCAGCGCATTTGACCGCTGACACGGCAAGCACTGACCTGCTCCGGAGACTCGGTCCTGGGCCTTGTGGACATCGCTGCATGATTGCAGCGCCTTGTTTTAAGCTTATGGCGGGCATGTCGTGTTACGCGCATGCTGCCGCGTGCTTCGGACGCCGTGGGAGTGCGACGCTCGCGGCGCGCCGCGCACCTCGCCCATGCGCCGCTCGGCGGACGGCTTGGCGCTGGGGCAGTGCTTGTCGACATCGATGTCGCACACGGCGGTGACCGGCCCGGCCGGCGTCCAGAACGACAGCGCGTTGCGCACGGCGCGCGCCGTCTCGCGCGCACACGCCTCCGAGGTCGCCTTCTCGTTGGCCACCAGGCACTGCAGCACGCCGCCGTCGGCCTTGTCCTGGCCCGCGCGCGCCGCCGCGCACACCTGCCGGCGCGCCCAGGCTTGCTATGGACTTCCTGCTGCTGTTGTGCAGGACGGCCGTCATTATTGCGCAGGACAGGAGGCAGAGCCTTCCGTCCAAATCTGGTGGGCCGCTGCGTGCACTCTTGGGCACGCCAGGCGAGACGGTGGCAACCGTAGCACGGGCGCCCCAGTGACAAGCAGGCCGCTAAGGGCGGCCTGCTGGTGAGAGCTGTTCCCACTCGCACCTGAGCCAACTCTGGTAACAGTGCTCTATCTATCGCGCTATTGTCTCGAGATGCGGGCGGAGGCGCGCCTTGGGCACGTCCTCCTTGCACGCCATGCGCAGGTCGTAGTCGAGGCGCCAGTCCTTGACGCGGCGCGCCTGCCCGCGCGCCAGCTGCTCGCGGCACGCGCCGCTGAAGTCCGCGTACCCGGCCGCCGCCAGCAGGCAGTTGAACACACGCGCCTTGCCCGGGCGTACGCCCTCGCAGTGCACCGCACGCTCCGCCTGCACGCGTGCGGCCGCCGCTCGGCCCAGTCGCGGGTGCGCGCCGGGACGGGTCGCACGGGTCCACTCTGCATGCACGCGGGCGCAGCGCACACCACCCGCCTACCCTAGCGCTCACGCCCGTCTGGCCAGCCGCCATCTGTCCCCCCAGCCGCTTTGGACCTCACGCAGCGAGCAACGCGGCGCAGAGGCTCTCTGCTCAACGCTGCAACCTGACAAGCAGCCGTGGCTGGTGCCCCAGGCTGCACGCTGCGCCCGCGTCGTCGTGGGGCGCGCGGGGCGCGCGCATTGCACGCGCGCGCCAGGTTGGGCATGAGCTCCGTGTTGGACGACTCAATGATCGCCAGCTTGGTCTCCTCGCGGCGGCACGCCTCGGACAGCTTGTCGCGGTTGTCGCGCAGGCACTGGTGCACGCGCCCCTCGCCTGCGCCCCCCGTCGCGGCGCGCGCTGAGTCGGGGAGGCGTCATGTGCTGGCGGGCGCTTGCACGGCCGCCACTACCGGAACAGCGCACAGCTTCGGAACCAGTCGGTGCTTCACGCTCGCTAGCGTGCCTCAGGATTGTCCCGCTTACTACTCACAAACATGGGGGTGAGGCGCGGGAGCGGGCGCGGCGCCGCGCACCCGCAGGCACGTTGGGGCAGTGCAGCTCCACGTCCGTCCGGCAGGCCTCGGCCAGGATGACGTCGTTGCGGAAGTCGCGTACCTGCCGACAGCGGGGCACTGTCATGACGCACACTGTCACAACGATCGGCGACCAGTCACCGGCGCGCATGCACAGCAAGCGCGCCGAACAGGAGACAGTCTGTGCAGCGTAGCGCACACAGCGCCTTCCGGCAAACCCCCCAATGGGCTCCAAACTTTTGCGCTGATATATATGGGGAACAACGCACATTTACAGCGACAGCCGTCAAGCACACGACGCAAGCCCTGCCCTGACCCTGAGAGGTCCGCCTCCCGGCTGGGCCTGGCGCGGCGCGCGCGCCTCCATCTTGACAAAGTAGAACACCTCCTTCTTGCACTCGGCGTCCGTGATGTCCTCCAGCTTCTCAGTCAGGCAGCGCAGCACCGTGCCGCCGCAGGGCTGCTCGATGCTGGTGCTGGTGCATGCGTCCGCGCACTTGTCCACTATCGTGTCGTGGCACGAGATGCTCAGGCGGTAGTTCAGCCTGCACATGGACAGGGTTAGGGCAGGGTGTGGCGCCCCAGAATCACATACGCATCTGGCGCGCAGGCCCGGCAGGCAGGGGCCCGGCCCGTCGCGGCCCAACGCGGGGCCTGCGCCTGAGCAGGCGCGGCGCCGGGTTCCTGCTCGGAACGTTTTGCTGCGTAAAATGCTGCTGTTGCGCAGTCAGTGTACAGGCAACAGAGGGAGTGTGATCGAGCCAGGGAGTGTGTGCATCTGAAGCAATACACCACCGTATAGGGGCTGCATTGACTGCCGTGGGCACGCCCTGGATCTCCTCCCGCCAAAAAGGCTGGAAGTGGACACGCCGCGAAGCCAGGGGCGGGGGGAGGAGCGGCGCACCGGTAGTCCTGCGCGGCGTGCTGCACGTGCTTCTCCACCTCGGCCTTGCACGGCGCGGACATGCCCGGGTCCGCCAGGTTGTCCTGCAGGCAGCGGATGGTCTTGGCGTGCCCGTGCTGCACGTCCTTGCAGAAGCGGCTGATGTCGGCGCCGCAGCTCTTCTTCATCGGGAACTGAAAGTCGATGTTCTCGGCCATGCGGACCTCCTGGTCGAACAGCGTGGCCTTGCACTCGTAGCTCAGGTCCGAGCGCCTGCCGCGCGGCCCCCGGTCAGGCTCGGGTTCGGCCTGCCAAGACAGTCGCTGGCGGGCTGGTCGTGGGCCTGGCAAGACTGCGTGCAGGGCGTCAAGATCGCTGTGGGTTGCATGGAGACAGCGCCTGCTTTCCAAGCAATGAGTTTGCCTAGCAACAAGAAACCTTTGGACTCAAAGGACATGAACCGCACTCACAGGCTGTAAGTCACAGCGCCACAGAAACTAGTACCTTTCTGCAAAGGCCATGTTCGACCTGGCCTCACTTTTCGACCATGTGCATGATATATGAGCTGGGGCAGCACCTGTCCTGCAGGCAGCGGATGACGCGTGCGGAGCCCGGCGGCACGTTGGCGCAGAACTCCTGGCGGTCCTCGAAGCACGCGTCAGCCAGCGGCACGTCGAAGCGGATGTCGCTTGACGCGTACTCCATGATCTTCTGCACGCGCGCCGCGCACGCCTGGCTCTGGATCTCGTCCCTGCGCGCGCGGCCCGCACGCTTGGGCAGGATGCTCGCCAGGCCGGACGATGCCGAGGCCTGCGTCTGTGCAGACGCTCAGCAGTCAGCTACACACTGCTACATTTTGCTACAAACCACAAATCTCACCTCCACGCGGAACTCCCCCATCGCCTCCCCCCTGCTCATGACCACACCCTTTGCCGTTCTTCCCATGGCAGAGCAGCAGGGCCAACAACAACGCAGCACCTGGCCCTGCAGACCAGCGCCACACATGCTTGAGTGCAGCCCAAACAAGACAAAGCGAGGTATTCCTTACACTTTTGCTGATAAATGTGTTCCGAGGACTGAAGCAACGCAGACCAACGGCCGCGCGCCTGTAGTCCTGCAGGCACTGGATGACGCGCGCGTCTTCGCCCACCGTGCTGCCCATGGAGTCGCGCTCGTACCCGCACACGACCTGCACGGCCGGCGACAGCCGCATCATCGAAATAGCAGGTTTTCACTCCTTGTGCGGACACTCGCACTGCTGGCCAGGTGGCACCGGCAAAGCAGTGGCACGAAGGCCAAATTGCCACCATGTTGCAGGAAGCGACGAGGCGAGCCAGCGCCAAGCGGCCTGACTCAAGCACACGCGGCCGCAGCAGCACAGCTCGGAAGCGCCCTGGGGCGGCGGGCGCCCCGCGCGGCAGGAGCACAGGGCCCTGCGCGCGCGCGCCTGGATGTCGCGCGCGCACAGCTGGCGCAGCTTGGGGTCCAGCCGGAAGTCGGCCGCGCGCGCGGCCATCATCTTCTCCAGCTCCTCGAGGCAGGGTTTTGAAAAGCCCTCCTTCTCGCGACTGTCCTCCAGGCACTCCTTGGCGCGCGCGTTACCGGGCTGCACCTCCGGGCAGAACTGCCGCGGGCCGCGCGCGCGCGCACGTCAGCGGCGCCGCACGCACCCGCGCGGTGCGGCAGGCAGCGTTCGCCTGCCACGAAGACAAGAAACCTCCGCTTGCGGAACCGGGGCGCCCCAGCGACCGGCCTCCAACGTGCCGGACGCGGAAGGCAGCAGCCGGTTCGCTCGACGCATGCGCGCGCTGCATATGCTGCAGCCGGTGCCTCTTCCGGGATGCACCTGCAAATCAGCCCAGCCCCATACCCTACCCTAACCCGCGCGCCCGCGCCTGCTTCTTGTCGGTGAGGCAGGCGCGGAAGAGGCGCGCGGACAGGCGCATGTCGTCCGCGTCCTCCACCTCTTGCCGGAACAGCTGCTCCTGGCAGTCCCAGGACAGCAGCGCGCGCTTGGCCGCCAGGCACTCCTGCACCTTGCCGCCGACCGGCGCCGCGTCCTTGCAGTTGATGTCCACGTCCGACTGCGCGCGCGCGGCGCGCGCGGCCCAGATTCAGCCAGCGCGGCGGCTCCTCTGCAAACCCTCTGGATACCCTGCATGAGCCGGCTTGTGGCGAGCAGCGTCCAGGAGACGGGAGCCGCACACCATCGCCCCAGTCAGCATAACCTCACAGGCGGCTGGATGGCAGAGCCGGTGCAGTCCCTCACTAGGCACAGCCCAGTCCTGCCTTGTGCAGCACGCTCGGGAGAGCGTGCGCCGGGAGGCCAGGGCGCCGCAGCTCCGCGGCCGCGGCGGCAGAGAAGGCCCGCGCGAGGCGCGGCGCGCCTTGCAGGCGGCGGCCAGCTCCTTGTCGGTGCGCCAGTCGTCGGCGGCGTCCTGCTGGCGCTTGAACACCTCCTCGCGGCACGCGGCTGCCAGCTCGTCCTTGTGGTCGCGCAGGCAGCCCAGGATGCTGAAGTCCTGCGCGCGCCGGCTGCCAGAGTTCGGTGCGGCAGCAGCCGCGCCTGTTGTGCATGCACAGCATACAGGACGCCACTGCAGCGCTGGCCCTGGCGTGAGCGGGCGATGACCGCGCCACCAGCAAGCGGTGTCACAAGGCAGGGCACGCTTGCCACCTAAACCTACCCTTTCCAGACAATGCACTGCGAGCGGAGCGGCGCGGCCTGGGCCGGGGCGCGCGCCGCCGGCCGGTTGGCGCAGAGCTTCTCGGCGTCGGCCTTGCAGGCGCGCGCGAGCGGCAGGTCGGCGTTGATGTTGCCGGCGCGCGCGACGCGGAAGCCCGACAGCGCCTTCTGACACGGCGCGCCGGTGCGCGCGCCCTTGTAGCCGTCTTTAGCCTCTTCGGCCAGCTGGTCGGTCATGCAGCGCGCCAGGCGGCCCTCGCCGGGCTTGACCGCGCCGCACCACTGGTCCAGCTCCTCCTGGCACTCGCCTGGCCGCCGGCCCCGCGCCGCCGCAGCTGTGAGCGCGGGTCCCCGTCGCCCGGACGCGCGCCGGCCCTTCCAGGCCTCCGGCCTCCAGCGCCTCTCAGTGAGCTCCCTCCTGGCGGCTGTCTCGCCTGCCCGCCCTGCTGGGCTGAGGTCCCTCTCACCCTTACAATGCCACTCCTGTGTGCATTCCCAAAGCAGCTCCCCATGACGCCCGCCTTAGCCCGGTCCACAGCGTGCGGGCGCAGCGGCGGACTCAGGCAGCAGCAGAAGCTGCATCACATGGTTCGGGCTGCTCCCTTGCTGGCGACAAGATGGCGGGCGACGCGGAGGGCTCAGAGCGCGCCCAGGGCAGCAAGGGGAGATGCCGCAGGTTGGGATACGCACCCGTGGTAGAGATGTCGCCCGTGCCGCTGGCCAGCAGCGCGGCCGGCTCGCCCTGCACCACCTGCACGCCAGCCCGCGCACGCCTCTGAAGCGACGCTGGCCTCGCGCGAGTGCTTCAGCGCCTGGCGCCCGCAGAGCCTGCACCCAGTAGAGCCTCCAGCCAGTAGACCACGGGCCCAGCAGGAGCAGCGCCAGCCGCCCACTGCTTCGGCCACAACGAGCGCCTCTTCCGTCACAGACAGCAGTGGAGAGCACCCCAGCACTCCCTCTGGCTCTGGTGCAGAGCCTGCCGGGGAGCGCTCTCCTCGGAGAACGCTCTCCTCTGGAGCGCTCCTCTGGAGCGCTCTCCTCCGGGGAGCGCTCTCCTCTGGGGAGGGCTCTCCTCTGCCGGGGAGCGCTCTCCTCCGGTGGGGAGCGCGCGCCTGCGCCTTGACGGGCACCGTTTCCTCCTGGTAGTCCTGCGCCTCCACATTCGCCTCCACCGCGCGGTCCAGCGCGGCGCCGGTCTTCGCCTCGGTCGCGGCCGCCTTGGCATCCCCTGCCTTTGCGCCCGGGGGGGCCTTGGTGTTGACGGCGCCCGGGACCGCCTTGGCGGTCGTCGCGCCGGGCAGCGCGCCCGGGTCTGCCGCCGCCGCCTTGGCGTCTGTGGGCGCGGGCATGGCCAGCGCGGCCGCCGACACCAGCAGGAGCGCCAGCAGCGCCCCCGCGGGGCCCTGCAAGCGCGGGGAGTCAGGGCCGGCACGGGCGGTGCACACACGCCGGGATGCCAAGCAGCAGAGCGCAAGGCAGTGTCTGCGGGAGCTCACCAGACAGCGTCTGGGCCTCATCCTGCCGGATCAGCCAAGAGCGGCAAACTCGGGCGACCCAGGTGCGCGCCTCCTCCCCGCCGCAGGTGGTTGCCTGCGTTAACCGCAAGCGTTCACACAAAGCGGGCACCTTGGACACCAGGTCAGTTGACGGCGAGTTGGAAAGGGGTTGCCGGCAGCGACTTCCAAACTTCAAGGTCTACTTCCGCCCATCACCGCCAGCCCTAGTGCACCAGGTGCATGCGGCGGGAGCCGCTATAGACAGACCTCGGTTGAACGGACTCACGCGCGCGTGTGTTTGAAATCAACCCGCTACACTCGTCTCGCAGTCCTGGCTTTGATTCAATCTCAGACAACACTGGTGTTGCCACAGGCACGCCACGCAGCGCACCTGCCGCACAGGGTTGCGCTCCGTGCAAACTTCAGGCGCTGCGTGAATACACCTTGCTTGAATAAAGTGAAGGCACGCAAGCAGAGGGTCCTAGCGCTGGCGTGAGTTTGATCGCAGCGGAAGCACGCAAGGCAGCAGGCAGGTGCACTGAGGGAAGCAGTAGTCATCAGGGTAGGGCCCGGGTCATGGGCTTCACATGCCGCCGCTACTTGCAGCTTATGCACTCCATGCATGCTCAGCGTCTCTGACATGACTAGACATCTTGACGCTCATATACGCATCACGATTTGCTGTGCTGCGTATTGCCTGCTGCATAGCAAACACCCGTCGCTGAAATGTGTGCTTAGCAGCGACGCCTTTAGTTTTGCTTGGGGTGTCCCTACCTCACATGCAGTGACCTTCGTGCAGATGCTTTGATTGCTGCCTAGGGTTGGGACCGAGTTGGTCTTACTCAAGGCTGAGCTTGCTTGAGCTTGAGATCATCCTGGCGCAGCTGACAGCGTCACAGCGCCATGGCTTGCATGCGCACTTCGCAGTCGACGCCGCCGCTGGTCAAGCGAGCAAGCCCAGCCCTGCTCAGCAAGTGCTTTCATTTGTCCCGGCCCAAGTGTGCAGCGGCCCGCGCGCGCGCGTCGCACGGCGCAACCTGCAGTCCGGCATGCGGGCCAGAGCCTCACGGCCCTGACAGCGACACGGCAAACATTCGCAGCGCGCCGTCGGCGCCGCCGCTTGCCAGGCGCGCCGGCCCGGCCCAGGACACGGCGAGCGCCTTGTCGGTGTGCGCGGCGAGCGTGTGCAGCGGCACGAGCGCGCGCAGGTCCCACAGCTTGACTGTGCGGTCGAACGACGCGGTGGCCAGGTGGTGCGGCGAGGCCGGGTGCCACGCCGCCGCGGTGACCCAGTCGGTGTGCGATGTCAATGCGCGCTTGGCCTGCGCGCCCGTCGCCTCTGTCGTAGTAAATTACCAGCTCGCCCGGCATGCAAGGACAGCAGGCTCATGCGACCTGGGCGAGTGTGCAGAGCGCACCACCGCCTTGCCGGCCTATCCTTGGGGCTTCCCTGGGGCTTGCAATGCAGGCGGAGTCCCATGAGCTTCCTGTGGGGCGCTGAACAACATCCGCCCCAGCAACAGCCTGCGCGCAGCGTGTGCTCGAGTGCACACCTGGCCTGGGGCCTAGGTGGAATATGGGGCCATGTGATATGGGGCATTATGCGGGTCATGTGCACATAGGCCAGGTGCGGCACGCGGTCCACAGGCCCAAAGCAGTTGCGCTGGCGCCATCACGCGTGCAGCGCTAGCGATCACTCCCTCACAGGTGCCCGGCAGCTCCAGGCCCGCGCACCAGGGCCTCGCCCGGCGCCGTGCGCGGGTCCCACAGGCGCAGCACGCGCTCCGCGCCGCCGAACGCGACCAGGCCGGCGCCGCTGGCGTCGCGCGGCGGCGCCGCCACGCAGTACACCGCCTTGCTCGCGTTCAGCGTGTCCGTCGCCGCGCCGCTCTCCACGTCCCAGCGGCGCACCTGGCCGCGCGCGGGCGCAGCGGGATAAGAACGCAGACATGCCGCAGCGTGCCAGCCCTCTGCGGGCTGGTCAATGTGGCAGCAGCGCTGCCAAGCATGCATGCGACTCCATACTGCTATGTGTCATGTGCGCCCCATGGGAGTATGGGACAGCGTGCACAAAGACCACTCTTTGTGCACGCTGTCCAACACTCCCATAGGGCGCACCTGGCACAGCATATATAATTTTTGGGGCCTTTGCGCTTGAAGGACATCACAGGCTTATCTTGGCGGTTGAAAACATCCATCTTGCATGGCTAGGCAGCTGCAGCTTACCTCCAGCTCCACATGCAGCGCGTCTCAGTGCAGTGCGCGCGAACACGGCTTGCAGGCCTGAGAGCGCACCCACGGCTTGCAGGCCTGAGAGCGCACCCACATGGCTAGTGCAAATAATTCTGGTGTGCCCTGCATTTACAGCACAATCAACAACAAGGCTATACCAGGCTACCGGCCCGGGGCGCGCACCGAGTGGTCCCAGCTGCCGCTGAAGAGCGTGCCGGGCGTGGGCCACGCGACGGCGGCCACGCACTGCGTGTGCCCCGCCAGCGTCGCGCGCGCCTCCTCCTCCAGCGGCGCCGCCGGCATGGCGGCGCCGCCGCTGCCCGCCTTGCGCTTCTTCGCGGCCATGCTGCGCGACAGGGGCGCCAGCTCGGCGGCCGCGCCCGCCGCGGCCTCGCTCGCCTCCAGCACAGCCGCGCCTGCACAACGCATCCATTGGGCGCCCCTCAGCTCATCAATTCAAGCGGTGTTGCCGCACTCTGCAGCCCACAATGGCTTATTCAAGCACAGTGGTGGTCACGCGCACGGAAGCGCAGATGCCAAATCGCCCCGCGCCAACATTTTTACACGGGGCTGCTCCAGCCTTCGGCGCTACTGGTGTCTCAGGCGCCCCACCCGTGCGCCAGACGCGCAGCGTGGCGTCCCAGCTGCCGCTGGCGCACAGGTCGCCCGCCGGGCTGGCCGCCAGGCTCTCCACCGCGTCCGTGTGCCCCCGGCACACGGCCGCCACCTCCAGCGGCGCCAGCGCCCCGTTGTCGCCCCCGGCTGCCCCAGCGGCCTGCAAGGTCCACAGCGGGCGTCACGCTCTCTCAAGTTGAAGCGCGAGATGCTCACTGCAGGCAGCGACTTGCAAGATGCCCGGCAGCACAACTCACCACGGACACGGAAAACAAACCTAAGCAATGCCCCAATACAATGGTTGTGAAGGACGACCACAGCGCAGGGGTGCCAGAGCAGGTGGTTGCTCACGTTGGTCAAGCGAGGAGAGCTTTGCAGCAGTAAATGCTCGCATGACAGGGGCACTCGCTCCCGCAGCGCGCACCCCGTTGTGCTCGCCGGCGGGCGCGTCGGCGGCGTCCAGCGCGGGCGCGCGGATGAGCCGCAGGAGCGCGTCCTTGCCGGCGGAGAGCAGCGCGGAGCCCTGCGCGCGCGGCAGCGCGGCCACCGCATGGATGGGCCCGCGGTGCGCGCACACGCTGCTGAGGCACGCGCCCGCGCCTGCCCCGCGAGCACAGCCACGCTCAGTGTCTGCGATGTGTGAGCAGCTGCTCAAGCCCCTGAGCGCCATCAGAGCCATGAGATGAAGTGACAAGTCTGAAAGCTATCCTGCGCTGGTCTGCTATTTGCACCAGACACGCGCCACCTACAGGCGAGCAGAACACCGTAACACAGTCACACGCAGCATGGCAAGCCTTACAAGTGTTCCTTTCGGGTGTGCACTTGTGCAGCCATTGGTGAGCTGCAAAGCAACGGAGGCTGAAATTGGCGGGCCAAGTCGCATGTATAGCTTGAAATGGTCAGGATTGGGGGGGGCTTGCCAGTCCAGACCCGAAGCATGCCATCGTATGAGCCGCTGACCAGCGCGTCCACACGACTGCCATCCACAGCGCTCACCCTGCAACAATTTGGCCCGTCGACGCATGTTTGCATGCTGCAGCCAGCGCATGCAGATTGGCATGCTGCAGCCAGCGCATGCAGATGGTTGATTGCCTGCCGAGGTGGCTGGAGCAGTGCAATGTTCACAAGCTGGAGTACCCCCATGCACCTGCAGGTAACCCCTGTGCATGCGTGACACCTTTACCTAAATCGCACAGCTTGCCATATCCACCATGTAACTCCTGTGGTCTGGAAGCACTGCGTCAAGCCTCGCCGCAATGTTGTCTGGCGACACAAGACTTCTGTACCTTGCTCACACACCACTGAGCATGTCCTACACACTGCATTGGAGCCAGCACCTCCAGAATGCGCATGCCCGGGATTGGCACACAGTGCACTGCTGCCCGACGCACCAGTCATCGTGCGGGAGCGCCTGCTCCGCGGACGGCGGCACAACCGCCAGAAAGTACTCCACCTCCAACACAGCTTCCTGGCCGTTGATAGAACGCCAGTGAGCACGTTTTGTGTTGCTGAGAACCTTTCTAGCCTGCCACAGTGTGTGACTGCAGGGTTGAGTGCCAGGTGCCTGTATACTCCACAAGCAGGCTGACTGTGAGCTTGCCGAGAAAGGCCCTGGACAGCCTGCCAGCAACTGCAAAATGCCCAGCAAGGGCCTGGACTGCCGTACATGAAGGCACGCACCGCAGACGCGCCCTGCGCGAGCAGCAGCTGCTCCAGCGACAAGCGCACAAGCTCGCCGCTCACCAGGAAGTCAAACGCCTTGGGCGGGTCTGCAGGACCGCCACAAGTACTGAGCAGTGTACACAGATGCTTGCAGCGGGACAATACTTGCAGGTTCCCTTAGAGTTCAGAGGCAAAGCGCTCAGTGTGCGCTAGCCGGCAGTCACGGACTCCAAAGGGGGCGCCAACTGAAGCCCGCACCTAGGCCCAGGAGGTGGTTGACTACTTGCGATAGGCCATAGCGGGTCAGCTTTGCCGGTACTGCCTGCATGGTCCGCGCCTTGTTTACATCTGGAATACGCAAATGCAGTGGAGCGGAGGTAGCCTCCTTGCTCACCAACAGCTGTTCAAGTCACGGGACTGCCTGGGAACGCACCACAGCTGTTGCTGGCACCTTGTACTCGGCAGGGAGCCGCGTGGTGAACTTGCATGTAACCTGAACATCCTCTGCGCTTGCTTCAGTACCCATCGTGCGCTGTGTGGAGTTGAAAGTGACTGATGGTCAGCTTACATCTCTTCACCTCGCACGACCGTTCTCAGATTGACGGCTGATGAGAGCTGGTGGCAAAGTTGCCAGGGCCTACACACACCTCAAATGACACACACCTGAAGGTAAGACAGGTTCCCTGTGGTGCAACTGAGTGCGCGACCCCGGCTTCACACTTTGCTCCGCTCGGCCAAAGCCCTCATCGCTCGCACGTGCGCCGGAAGAGTGATGCTGACACTAACAGAAGAGCCAGCGACAAGGCCATCGCGTCCTTGCAAGCTGGCGTGAGCCAAAAGAAAGCCGAGGGATGCTGTGACCTTTGGCATGCAGCATTGCCAGCTGATGGGTCGAATGCTGCGCCACTCTTGCTGGCACACGCGCGTGGCTTCAGTACGGATGCACTCCTGCTCTGCCACCGGCGGCTTGCTAGAGGCGTTGCACGGGGCCGACACGGTGCGGCGCACTGCCGCTCTCACGCCCTTCTTTGCCGTTGCGTTCCTTGTTAATTTTGGCTTATACACAGTTTTCGCTAGGGCTGTACACACGTGTGTGTGACTCCCTCCTTGTCGCTCTTCTCTGCTGCAAGAAGGTCGCTCTTGCACACACCCTCGCTCCCTGGCGCTTGCAGAGGCAGCGGGGCTTCCAGCGAGCGCGGCTGCCACCAAGGCAGGGCTGCCAGCAGGCCGCTGAGCGCCGCCTGCACTCCGCCGCCGCTGCTGCCAGCGCCACTGCGGTGCAACCGCCTGTTGGCGCCACGGCAGCACCTGAGAGCGTACGTCCCAGCATCTTCCTGTATACTTTGCACAAAAGCCAGTCTAACGGCTTGTATTGAGCAGTCGCACTGCCTGGTGCTGCCTGAACACCTGGCTCTTATGTTTAGGCGGAGTGCCTGCAGCGTCGTTGGCAACTGCACAACAACATAGCCTGTTCATGGGGCTTAATCTGCAACGTTTGCAACCGTCAAGCGGCGCTGGAGCTGTGCAGGCCGAGCCGGGGGCTGCACACCCGCTCGCGCTCTTCAACACCATGGCCCGGCGGAAGCAGCCCTTTGCGCCGCGCCCGGACCAGGGCGACCGAGTCAGCCTCTACTGCTGCGGGGTGACCGTGTATGACTACAGCCACATAGGTGCTCGGCCTGCGGGAGCACCCCTCGGACTCACTTTTTGCGCCAGCCAGAAGAGCATGAATGTGTCAGGAGAATGTATGTGCCAGGAGTTTACCCTTGACGCCGGGCCACTCTCATGGCCTGCCGTTCAACATTTGTGCGCACCTTACACGCAGAAACGCAGAAGCGCAGAGACATGCCCCTTGACAGACAAGAGCGTAGTCAGCTGCAAGTGTCCGACAAAGGCGTATGTGGCGGTTCGATGCGACAGGGCACGCGCGGGTGTACTGCTGCTTCGACGTGCTTGTACGCGTGCTCCGCCACCTGGGCTACAGTGTGACCTACGTGCGCAACTTCACTGACATCGACGACAAAATTATTGCGCGCGCGCGCGAGGGTGGCGAAGACCCGCTCGCCCTCGCGCAGCGGTGCATCCCTATGCACACTGTCGCTCATTCCTGCTGTGTGCGCCTCGCACCTGTGCGCTAGTGGGTGTGCCTGAGCGGGTCCTCGTCACGGTATTGCAGGGCCTCATATGAGCTTTCAGGTCACTCAGACTTGGCAGCATGCCAGAGTTCATACAGTAGCTGCAGCATCATCACCTGAGCGTATACACATTCTGTACCAGTACATTGTTGAAGTGTGCATATACATGACATGCAAGCCATGGCAGGCAGGCGCCGGGCCAGGGTTGCAGGCTGACCACATGTTCAAGAGCTAGCATCGAGAGCTAGTCCAGAAGGGACACAATCAAGCCTTTGTCATCGCGGCCTCTCATTGCTGCAGCCTCACGCAGGTTCATTGTGGAGTTCCACGCGGACATGGCTGCGCTGAACTGCCAGCCGCCCGACCTGGAGCCGCGCGCGACCGACCACGTGGGCGTCATGGTGGCCGACATCGAGCGCATGGTGGCCAGCGGCCACGCGTACGCGGCCGGCGGCGACGTCCTGTTCGCCGTGGACAGCGTGGAGGGCTACGGCCGCCTGTCTGGGCGCTCGCTGGTGCGCATGCTCCGTGCTCCGCGCGACAGCGGCTGGGGACTAGTTGCACAGATGCGTGTCTGCAGAGCCATGGCAACTTGCCGGTGCTGTTGTGCAAGAGCTTGCGCCGTGCTGTTAACAGCAATGGCGTTCGTCTCTTGTGTGGCATTATTCTTTCTCTTGGGGTCTTTATCATGTATACACATGCCAAGCTATAACAACGAGGTGCGTGACAACAGTGCAAAGCGCCACCACTGTCATATAGAGTCGGCATGAGCCTGACAGCGGCGGGCGCACCAGGAAGACAACCGCGCGGGCGAGCGCGTGGCGGTGAGCGCGGCCAAGCGCAACCCGGCCGACTTTGTGCTGTGGAAGGGCGCCAAGCCGGGCGAGCCCACCTGGGACAGCCCCTGGGGCCCCGGGCGCCCGGGGTGGCACATCGAGTGCAGCGCGATGATCCGCGCGCTCATGGGCCCGCTCATCGACATCCACGGCGGCGGCAGGCGCGCGCCGCTCTCGCGCGCCTTTTGCGCAGCGCACCGTTGCCACCTGGCTGCGTTCATGTCACACGGTTGCTTGCTCGCTTCCGCAGTCAGCAGTCAGCAGAGCACTATGTCATGTCCGTAACTCCAGAGGCTGTGCGAAAGGCTGCGTGAGCGCGAAGGGACCTGATTCATCCGCACCACGACAACGAGCTGGTGCAGGGCCAGGCGGCGTGCGCGCCCTGCGAGGCCGAGCGCCTGCAGGACGGGCGCGACTTTGTGCGCTGGTGGATGCACAACGGCTTTGTTAACGGTGCGGCTGCGAGCCAGCGTGCATCCTATCTTCCAGCTCCGCGCTCTTCTCTGCGGGGGCGGCTTGCGGGCGGGCGGGCTGCTGGCAAGCGGCAGTGCCGCCTGCTGCTGCGCAGCAGCATCGTCCGCTGACTGTCGTGCGTAAGGGCTCGCCAGCCTTGCGAGCCAGTGAACCAGTCCACTTGTTCACCTCATGGCTAAATTCAGGGCCATCAAATCATGGGCACAGACGCCTGATTTACAACGTTTCTGCACCCTGTTTTGGACGGGCCACAACCCTGCCCGATGTAAACCCTGCCCGACGCCTGCTCACTGCAGCACCCTGCTCGTGGCGCTTCCCTGTTTGACGCTCCATGTCAAGCTCCCCCAGGGGTGTTCGCCGCCATGCACCACGCACCCCCTGCGACGCCTCCCCCCCGCGAGCTAGCGCGTGTCCGTCACATACATGCAGCCCCTGCAGCATCGCCCCCTCCGGGGAGCCAGCGCTGTGTCTGATGCGCGCAGTGGACAGCGAGAAGATGTCCAAGTCGCTGGGCAACTTCTTCACCATCCGCGACGTGCTGGCGCGCTACCACGCGCTCGCGCTGCGCTGGTTCCTGGTCGCCACGCACTACCGCGCGCCCGTCAGCTATAGCCTGCGCGGCCTGGACGAGGCGCGCGCGCGGCTCCACCCAGACGCTGCCCAGTCCAGTCCATGGCGGGCGCGGCGCGCTCATGCTGGCAGCCGCTCCCACCTGCGTGAGGCAGGGGTTTCCTCGTGCACCGCTGCAGGTTAGCCTTCCTGCGAGTGAACATGGCATGCAGCGCCGAGCAGAGCACGCCCCACCATGCTGACTGCAGAACAGAGACGCCTTGCAGGGTATGCCCTTAGCATGCATGACAGACCTCTGCGCTGCGCTGACAAAGCGACGGGTCCGGCTGTATGCCCTGTGGTACGTGTATGTGTGCGAACGTGACCCTGGCAACTTTGACAAAAAAACACCATGCGGCAGCAAGGGCTCTTGTGTTGAGACAGGCTACCACCCCACACTGCAAGCGCTAATTGGTTCATATCCTCTGCGGCAGGCTTCGGACCGGCTGTATTATGTGCTCCAGACGCTGGCAGATGCAGAGGAGGCGCTCGCCACCGCGGAGCCCGATGCGGCCGCCGCCGCGCAGGCCGCAGGTGCCGCGGACATCGCCAGCGGGCGCAGCGCTGGTGGCGCGCTCGCAGCGGAGGTGCTGCGCATCTCAATCCCGCAGCTATCATACAAGAAACAAACAGGTCTTGGATGTCTCCGGCAGCCTACCGGGCTTCGGCTCGGGCAAGGCATGCATACGTATATGGGTTTCCATAATTCATGCCGCACACTTGTACTTCAATCGGTGCGACAGACTTGCTGTCGCGCGCTTGCAGGTCCGCAGCGCGTTGTGCGACGACCTCAACACGCCGCAGGTGGTGTCGGCGCTGTCGGGGCCCCTCAAGGCGCTCAACGACCTGTTGCATACCAAGAAGGTGAGCGAGAAGTTGCAGATGAACTGTCAGCCTGTATCCATGCCTGACCCGCTCCAGCAGGCCCAGAGCTGGTGTGGAGGCGGAGCCATGCAGGATATGGTAGCCAATCAGGCTGCTTGGGCTAGCCTTCTGGTACAAACAACCAGGGCCATCACGCTGTTTTGGGTACGCAGGCGTTGCTTTTGACATTAGAGCTGCAGGCATGACTGCTGGCTGCTGCAAGGCCTCGGCGAGCCTTGGCATGGCAAAACGTCCCTGTTGCACATGAAGAATGAAGAGTTTGCGTGGCAATGCAGGAGGCGCTCAGCATGCCACACCCTGGCTTATGCCCTGGCCTGCCGTGTAATGGTGTGTCTGCATCCCTGCAGGGTAGGAAGGCGCCGGACAGGCTGCAGGCAATCGCCGGGCTGCGCGGCGCCATGGCCGGCGCGCTGGACCTGCTGGGCCTGCAGCGCGACGCGCCCGGCGTGCTGCTGGCGGAGCTGCGCGCGCTCGCTCTCGTCAGGCGCGTGCCGTGCGTGGACTACTTGTGATGCATGCCTCAAAGCGCACAGGTCACTAAGTCCTGTGAAGAGCGCAGCGCTTGTGAAGGCCCTTCACTGAAGGGTCTGGGTCTGGGTCTGGACGCACTTGCATGACATTGCTCCGCGGCCCCGTGCCGCAAGGGTGCCAGGTCACTCGCAAGGGTTTTGCGGACGCGGCAGGGCGGAGCTGAGTGAGGCGGACGTGGTGGCGGCCATCGAGGAGCGCACGGCTGCGCGCGCCGCCAAGGACTTTGCCGCGGCGGACGCTGTGCGGTTGCGGCTGGCGGGGCGCGGCGTCCTGCTCATGGACTCCGGCGGCGGCACTGCCTGGCGACCGGGCCTGCAGGAGCCCGGTCCTGGTTGAGGCCTGGAGGGTCCACGTGGCGGGCGGTCAGCTCTGTTGCGCGTGATTACAGCGTGCCTCCGGCACTCCTGCACAGAAGGCTACTGCCATGCCAATCATGGGTGTCCTCACTATTGGGCCGCGTCTCAGGGTCCCAGTTCCTGGCTCGGCAGCGTGCCGAGCCCAGCAGTTTGCCTCAACGCCTCGTAGAAGTAAAAACGCTAGTCGTCTGGGTCAGCGATTCCCCAGTGATCAGAATGAATGCTGGCTGACCTCCTCTAAGAACGTTGCAATCACAGATATTCTACCGCTGGCTGCTTACAGATGGTGTCTTAATCTACACTCATTGAACATGTCCCACTACAGCGCTTGGACCGTCCAAGAGTCTGGCTCTAGGGCTCCAGGGCTACTTGGCTTCTTTTAATGGTTCTGCCATAAGCACAGCTTGGAGGGAGACACCTTAGTACGCTTATCAGCCTTGCTGGGACTAGCCGCGCTGCGCAGAGCAACACCCTCAATAGTACAGCCCATGCACTTGTTTGTGCCGCAGGCACCCCACAGGCACTTGGTCCGACCTACAGCCTGCACTGCTCAGCACAAGCGAGCCATGGCAGACGATAAAAGCACAGATAGCCGGTGGGCTGCCCTGCAGCGCCGCTATGTGGCCATCGACCAACGCCTGATGTGTCTGGAAACGGCAGAGCACAACAGCCTGGCTGAGCGCTCCAGCTGTGCAGACGCAGCTGTGCCCCCAAACGTGCGTATGCATTACCTGCCCCAGCACCTGCACCTGAGCACCCTCTTCAGCTTGTCGGGTGGCAGCTGTGTTTCCGCTTGCTGAGCGCACAGCTTGCTTGCTTACAGGGGGTGGCGAGTGCCAGCCGCTGCACAGACGGGGAGGGCGCGCCGTCAGAGACGCAGGTCCGGATGGCACAGGAGCTGGTGAGCAGGGGCGTCCGGCACTTCCGCTTCGTCTGCGTGCCAGGCCACTACTACGAGTGCGCCCCACCTGGCGCATTGGCCATATGCGCGGCCAGATATCACTCATGGCTCGAACGGCGTTGGCTCAACAAGGCCTGAGCGACGCAGCTGCGCGGCTGCAGTGAGGGGCTCCCCTTCCGAGCGGCCTGCCTGGGCGCAAGCAGCTTAGACCAGGTGCCGTTCACCCCCCGTGAACGCTGTGTGCATTTTCGGCTAACCCACAAGCTAGGCTGCCCAGTGCCAGCTTCGACCTTGGTGCCAACAAGCGGGACCTGACTGACACAACGCAGCGACCCCGCCGCAGCTGTGCAAAAGCATCGTGCTGGCGAACACGGCGCTGCCGCCCGAGCTGCCAGACTTTGGCGACGACCCCTTCGCCAGCCGTTACCTCTGCGTGGTCAGCGCCCAGGCCGTACGGCTGACCAACAGTAGGCGCTTGGCCGCGCCGGGTGCTGCGTGCAGGAGCAAGGCCGGGTTGCAAGATGAGCGCACGCAGACAGAGCAGTGGGGCATGCTTTGGTGGGGCACGTGGCGGGGTTCATGCTGTGCCAAGAGCTGGTGGGCTGGCAGGCTGTGGGAGGCAAGGCCCAGCGTGCCCGCCTCTAGGTCGTCCAGTACAGCACGCGCCTGAACACGGACCGGCTGGCGCGGCACCTGCAGCGCGCGCACAAGGCGGCTGGCGGCCGGCTGCCGGCCAAGGCCTTCAACCTGCGCCTGTGCCCCGAGGAGGCGCGGCCCGCGGCCTGGCGTGGGCACTCGCAGATCGGCGCTGCTTCACATCACTGCTGTTATTTTGCCAGAGTGATCCTGCCAGCGGTCATTTTGCCCACATCCGCCGCCACGCCTGCAGATCGGATGCTTCACAGCGGGAATAAGCACTTTTGTGGCCTGTTTGTCGTGCCACACGCGGCGCCGCATGCACAGACCAGAATTCCACAGACCAGAATCTCTGAGCTGGTTGCCCAACAATGTGGGCACTCAGATATGCCATCACAGGAAGCAGCGCAGAGTGTGAGCAAGCACGGTAGCCTTTCGGCTATGATTGCGACATGTGCATGCCTGACTGGCACTCCAAGCCAGACAGACACTGTTCACTGTCACGTGAAGCGCCTGCGGGGCGGCACGCTGCCGCTTGCCTCGGGCCTGCTTGCCACTCCTGACAAGTGCCCTCACACACGGCCAGGTGTCCGACCGCCTGACGGGCTTCAAGCACAATGGCGTGTCGCCGGTGGGCCTGGCCGAGCGCGCGCTGCCGCTCGTGCTGTCGCGGCGCATCCTGGCGCTGGCGGAGCGCACCGACGGATGTGGCGGCGGGGGCGAGGCAGGGTTCCTGTGGTTTGGCGGGGGCGAGCCGGACCTGAAGCTGGGCATGCCCGTGGCAGCGTTCGTGGCCGCGTACCAGCCCTTTGTCTGCGACTGTGTGAATGAGGGGGCCGAGACAGGGTAAGAGGCAGTGCGGCTGAGCACTGTGCATTTAAGATTGGGCTTTACATGCATGATTTGGTGCAAACCAGGCACCATCACGCCCTCCCACAGACAGAGTGTTCCCGTGTACAGAGCACACTGAACTGACTCCACTGCGTCGCGCACAGCGCCTGCGAACTGAACGACCAGCGCAGGCACACTGGTAGCACAGCTACGGGCTCAGCAAACAGGCTGGACCAGCCTGCACAGGCCAGCCTGGCGGGCTGGCCCGCATGCGCATGCCTGCAGCACACCGCTGCAGTGTGAGCTGCAGGGCCGCCCTGCTCGCTAGGCCATAGTGGCGGGCGCAGCCCACGGGCAGACCTTCGTACGCCCGCACTGAACCTAACACCCAACATGACCTGACTCCGACCCAAGCAAGAGCGCCCAGCGGTACACGCATGACGTCTCATGGCGCACGCGCGCTCATGCCTTGCAGCAAGACCCTGAATGCACCGCCCTGTCACCAGCTGCTGCGCCGTAGCTGCCAATGGCGCCTAGCTGGTCTCCTGCGCGGCGCGCTGGGGCGGGTGGTACATCCACGGCGCCCTGTAGGGGAGCGCATGCCCGCGGCCGCAGCACTCCTGGACGGGCTTACTGGTGAGGCGGCAGTAGAACCCCACGTCCACGGTCCTGCCCGCCAGCGGGCACGGCACGCCCTTGTGCGGGTGCCTCAGGCCCGGCGGCAGCTCTGCATCGCGCAGCACCTTGTCGGCTGCCGTGCATCAAGCCAATTCTGCACTGCGTGATTAATGAGGGACGCATCACGACTTTGATAGGTCTCACTTGTGTCTCAACGTTGCGCCAATTGCAAGACTTGCTTGGCATGCGCCCAGCGGCCAGGGTCGCACCCACAGGCCCGCTCGAAGCGGCCTCCTCCTGACCCTTGCCGTCGGCACGCTGCTTCTTGCGGTATTCTGGATAGGATTCGCCTGCAGGGTTGCATGCGTTTGGCACACAATGAAATGTGGCAAAGGGTGAGAGCTTCTGGCTCAAAACAAGTGGTACGTAATGAGTTGGCATGCGCATCAGCGTACAGACCCAAAGTCCAGCGTCACCACACCCCTTGCCACCAATCTCTGAAGCTGATCGGGCGTTATCAGGGCTTACACGTGAGCTTTGTTACGCCCTCTGTGCGCCTGCTCTGTGCGCCTGCAAAGTGTCTGCCATGGCGCCGATGCAGAGCAGCCGCAGAGGCGCACCCATGAGCTTTGACATGCCCTCGAAGGTCCTCGGGACCTCCTTCCCCTCGCGCTGGAGCCGCGCAGCCAGCCGGCTGGCGCGCTGGGTGTACAGGTACTTGTCGATGCAGGCATTTACCTGGGCGCACAGATAATCACGTGAGCAACACAGCACTGCTTATGACAGCATCGAGTCGAGTCGCACCCAACACACGCTGTTGAAGACTTTAGAGGAACAAGCGACCTCTATCCCAGGCCAGGGCGTGCAGGCCCGGCGCAACAGCGCCGTCGAGCCAGCAAAGACCTCTCGCACGTTGACCGCAGCAGGGACGTTGCGGACGCGTATCAGCGCTCACCTCAGAGACTGAGCATCTCGCAGCAGCCGCGGCGCGCTGCCGCGCCACGGCGCCAAAGCGCTGCAGGTCAGCCTTTTCCTCAGGGGTCATGTTCCTGGGACAGCAGGCGCCGCCTCAGGTGGCCTGCAGCAGAAGCTGGTGCCGTGCGGGCAAGTCTGCAAGCACCACTGATGCCACTGGGCTCTGAGCCCGGCAAAGCGGCAGAGCCGCAGCGGAGCAGCTCGCGGGGAGTGGCCGGCGGCGCACCCGATTATGTCTTCATAGGTTCGCAGCGTCGCCCTGGCACGGTGGTTGGAGAGCGAAGAGCCAGCGCTAATGTAACCCGTGGCCGCACCCATTTTCCGAGCGTTCTGCAGGTAGGACCGGAAGCCTGCACAGGCGAGAGTGTGTTAGCAACCGCTGAGTTATCAACGCTCAGTTGCTGTTCTTGCAGCAATGCAGCGCACCGTCAAGCGTCAACTCTTCGGACGAAGCACTCGCAGACGCAGGCGCAGCGCTGTCGCTCTCCTTCGTGCCCCCGACAAAGCCTGCGTGCTGTGCCAACTTAGATGTGGGGCCGGCTTGGTGAGCAGCAAGCAGGAACTATGCACTCGGCAGAGGTGCATGCCTGGCAGCTTGCTCCGCAGCCAGCTCGGTATCCAAGACGACTTGCTCTCCTCTGCACCCGCCGCGTATGCCCGGACTTGCGCCGCCTGCCAAGGCAGGCGCGCCTGGCAGCCATCCGCTGCCAAAGCGCGCACGAGCGTCCTGAGCAGGGCGGCGCGCATGGGCCAAACTTTGCGGAGTGCCAGCTACAAGCAGAGCACCTGTCTTACGTCTATGGCTCCTCCTAGCGCAATGCCTGGACCTTCTTCTTGACCTTCTTGTCCTATTTGCCTGGGAAGTCCTAGCAGCCCAAGCTGGGCAAAAAGCTGCGCGCTTGATTTATTGTGCCGATCGCGTTGCAACATTCAGAGGGGCAGGAGGAGCGGCCAGGATGGCGGAGCAGGACCTGCTGCCGGCCTGGGCGTGCGCGCTCCCACCCGGCAGTGGTGCTGATGTGGCTCTGCTGGCGCGCGGTCCAGACGGCGGCGCCGAGGTCGCCTTTGGTGACAAGCGGGGGCTGTTTCTCGGCCGCAACAGTCAGGTAGAGACGCGCGCATCTGCATTGTCGACACGCTGTGCCCTCAGCGTGCCGCTGGCAGGCTCCTGCCGGGCCCCTACGCCTTGCTCGCAACGGCGTGCATCTGGTCTGCGCACGGCAGGTGTGCGAGGTGGTCGTGGACCACCGCTCCACGTCGCGCGTCCATGCGTGCGTGGCGCACGACGCGCAGCAGAGAGCCTGGCTGGTGGACCTGGGCTCCGTGCACGGTGCGCGCGGTCGCCACCAGGCGCCCTGCGCCCCTTCGAGCTGCTGGCGTGACTGGAACAGTGGCTCAGTGGCATCTTCGTTCTTTGGTGCTCTAACACACGCGCGGAGTGGGGCTGCAGAGGAGGGGGTTGAGCAGGAGGCGAGGGTGGCGGCGACTGGCAGGGCGTTTCCAGTTTGGATAGGGCAGGCTGTGGTCCGCGCTGACGTGTGGCCTGGGTGCGCCGACAGGCGCGCCGCGCCGGGCAGCCTGCCGCGCGTCACGGCGGGAGCGGCGACCATGCAGCGCCGCAGCCGCGCGGGCAGCTGGCGGGGGCTGCGTGCGAGCGGAGCACAGCGCAGCGCGCCGGCACTTTCCGAACACGACCAACTTTGTGCGTAAACGGGACTGCTAACTGATTTACGCGAGCGGACTGAGCATGCTGTGCTGCCTAGCTGGGGTGCCTGGCGATCCGACGGCCGCGCAGTGCCCGGCGCCGGGCCAGGGCGCGGCTGCCAGCCAGCCTGGCCACTCTGGTTCTGGGTGACGCGCACGGCCGCGCTGCCCTGCGGAAACTGGGGAAACGCAGCGCAGCTGCGCTCTGCGCCGGCGTTGGGCGAGCGCCGCTGCGCCTCTGCGCTCCTGCAGCGGGCTGCACATTACCCGCTGGCGCAGGCGAGGAGCGGTCCTGGCAGCGTCCTCCGTACGCGCCACCGCAACCTGACCCGCCAGGGGCTCGTCTCCCGCCACAGCAGCCTGACGCGCCGGCCGAGCCCCGCAGGCACGTACCTGGACGGCGCGCGCCTGGAGCCGCGCGCGCGGGCGCGGCTGGCGCCGGGGCAGAGCACGGTCACGCTCGGCCGCTGCCCCGCCGCATTCCAGCTGTCCGACGGCGCCGCCGCGCGCGGCAGCGACGCTCCCGACCCACCTGCGCGCCGCGAGGCTGCCGCCGACGGCTCGGGGGCTCCGGACAGCCTGCGGACTGGCGCGCCTGATCCAGAAGCCCTACACGTCCTCGACGGGGCTGATGCGCCGCGCGCCGCGCGGCGGTACCGCAGTGCGGGCCGCGGCTCGGACGCCGGAGAGGAGCCTGGGCCTGATCCCCGGCGCGCCGCAGACCCGGCCGACGAGCGGCGCGGCGGGAGCCGGGGCGCGGACGCCGCTGCCGCGGAGGGCGACGGGCCGGCTGGGAGCGGTGCCTGGGAGCGACACGACGGCCGCGGCGGCTGTGTCGCAGGCAGGCGGGCGGAGCGGGACAGGGGGTGGGGCGGTGACGGGGCTGGCGCGCGGCAGCGGGCGGCGCACGGCCCCGTCATGCGCTCCCAGGCCAGCCCGGACGGCTGCCCGCGCGCCGACCGGCTGCCGGAGCGTGGCCGCCCTGACCGCCCGCTCGGCGCGCTGCACGACCGTCGCGAGCCCGATGCGCGGCCGGCGAGCCCCCGGGCGGGCCCCGGCCCGGCACTCCAGCGCCCTGGCGGGCCGGGAGCGCGCGCCGGCGCAGAGGGACTGCGCGCAGAGCGGAGCGGTGCGGGGCGGGCGCGGGAGCGCCCGGAGCTGCGCGAGCGGCCAGGCGGCGGTCGGGAAGATGCGGGGCGGCGCGGGGACGCGGACGGGGGGCGCGGCGAGTCGCGGGGCCGGCTGGAGGGCGCCGAGCATCGGGACGCGCGCCGACCGCTGCGGCAAGCCGACAGGCGAGCTCCCCACCCTGCAGATCCAAGCACGCGCTCAGGAAGCATGCGTCTGTGACTGAGCTCAGACTGTCATTCCTTGTCGCCACCTATGCTGCTATCGCCTGCAGGAGTGCCAGTGGACACCATTGCGACGCCGCGCATGTAGGTTGCCAAAAGTAAGCAGCTGCAGTAGAGACAGGTCCATCACATGCGCTTGCGTTGGCCGGGCCCGCCCTGCGCACTTGCTCGCGCCGCTGTGCTGCATGCCAGCCTGTACATGTTGAGTTGTGCCCAGCAGATGCGCAAGGCTCCTGTGGCCTGTCACCGCGCGCAGGGGCGAGAGCGCCGATGCGGGGCGCGGGCGCGAGCGGCCGCCGCGTGCGCGGCCGCACTCGCCGGCGCGCCGCAAGCGGCGCTCGCCGGCTGCGCGCTCCCGCTCGCCAGAGGAGCGCCTGCGGCGGCGCAGCTCGCCGCCCGAGGCGACCAAGCCCAAGCGCGCGAGCGGCTTTGCGGACGCGCCGGGCGGCACGCCCGCTGACATCGGTGCCGCCCCTGCCGCAGGAGCAGGCCGCGCGGTCCGTACTGCCGGGTATATGCGGTTGCACGCGCTGATGGGTGTGGCAACTGTCCGAGAGTGGTATAAACCAGGTAGGCAAAACGTGACCGATGGGCCGGGCAGTGGCGGGCGCGCGCATGCGTTTTGTTTTATGCATTCTGTGGCACAGGCGGCCGTGACAGGCTGCGTGCGCGCGGCGCGCAGTGCGGCAGATGATGGGCGCGCCGGGCGCGCTCGGCCGCTTGCCCCTAAACGCTGAGCAGAAGAAGAAGCTGCTGTGGGGCGGCAAGAAGGCTGAGCCAGCAGTTGCGGTGGGCGGCCCAGAAGTCACGCCTGTTCAATCACTGCCCCCTGCCGCACCAGCTCCCAATGCTCTCGCGTCTTTAAACCACGCACGGGTGGAGGAGGTTGCCTCTGTGAAGCGTGGGACCGCGGCAGTCTGCATGGGCCTGCGGTCACTGGCCCGCTCGGTGCATCGCCGCAAAAAGGGCACCACATCACTGTCTTGGTGGTGCCAAAGTGCAACCAAGGGTCTGCCTGTGCAGTTAACTGTACGCGGGGCACGCTCGTTGGATTGCAGCCACAGGGCAGGTCGCATTCCTGACTCCGCTCGACTCGCAGGCGCCCGCGGCGGTGTTTGGCGCCAACCGCTGGGACGCCGCAGAGTTTGCGACCGAGACCGACAAGGAGAAGTTCACGCGGCTTATGGTGCGAGCCCGGGCCGCGGCGGCCCTGGCCGCCTCCTGCTGCATGGCCGCAGCGGCCGACTCCATCCCTGCACCGCTGTGGTGTGTGCCAGGCAGGCTCGCTCACAGGGCACCGCGGCGTCTTGCAGCACTGTCGGATTTTCGGGAGCATGTGCTGCCTAGCGGCAGCCCGCTGGCTTGCCTTGCGGGCTGGGCCCTGCGCTCCAGACTGCAGCGTGCTGCGGATGCGCACAGACCGCAGTTGAGACCAGGTGGCATGCGCCCTCACTCTGGGGCAGCAGTGTGAGGCGTGTAGGGCCGCACGGCCTGCGGCCTGCCTGGTCTGCCATGCAGGCTGGGGCCGGCGGGTATCAACGCGCTCTACCGATCGAGCGCGTCGCGGGCGCGCAGGGCGTGCGCCAGGTTGCCACGGCGGCGCCCGCGCCCGAGGCCGCGGCGGCGGCCGACGGCGGCGACGCGTTCGGGCCAGAGCTGCGGGAGCGCGAGGTCCTCTCTCGTGCGGGCCCTGATCGCCTTCGTGCTGTGCGCTGCCGCACAAGCGCGATGACGGGCAGCTGTGCCTGAGCGTGCCGCTGGCAGTGCCGCTTGTCACCAGCCTGGCTCGGTGGCGAAGGCAAGGCTGTGGGGCCTGCTCTGCTGCATGGCGATGCAGGAGCACGGAGTGGTGCTGAAATTCATGCGCGTGTGTCTGCGGCGGCAGGGGAGCAGCAGGCGCGCGTCCTGGGCGATGTGGAGGCGCAATTTCTGGCCGGAATACGCCGCAAGGACGGCCGCACTGTCGGCCTGGGCCTCTGAGGGATGCCGGCGCGTCGGCGCTGCCCAGGGTCACCTCCTTCCTTGGTGTGCCCTGACAAGATACTTTAAAACGAACGGGACCTGATCTGCGCCCTAGACGTGTTGGAGCTGAGGCGAGTGCATGTAATACTGTCCTCCTCACATGCAAGCCTTTGCGCCGGTCAAGCTGGGGATAGCGCACTGGGCATGGCAGGGAGCTGTGATGTGGCACTTTGTCTCGTACATCACCCTCGAGGTTGGCTGCTCATGGCATCTCAATGGCTGATGGGTCTAGTAAGTGTACTGGTCCTTCATACACATGCTCTCGGTATGCAACGAGGCAGCATACGCTGGCGGCCACAGCCTCTGGCGTCAGTCTGTGCGTTGCGTCTCACACCATGCTCGCAGCTGCCTGACAGTGGATACAGTGCGCCCGTTGTACTTCGCGTCCTATACCCCCCAGCTGCGGGCGCGGCCTGCAGTGTCCCTCAACAGTTGCCAAGGTGCTGTTGCAGCCTCTGCAGATGCTGACGTTCCGCTGCATGCGCCCATGCCTGCAACAGCCCAGGGAGCACCTCTAGCCTTCCGTAAAGCTCGTGGCATGCGCTGTTGCCTGCGTAGCCCCAGCACCGCCCTTCAGGCCGAGCGTGCCGGCCGAACAGGGACGCGGCGCTCAGTCATGGTCATGCTGCTGTGGGGCGTGACAGATAGGGTGCCTCTTGGGCCTGCGGGGCCCCTCAGAGCATCACAGCGGGCTGTCGCCGGCCAGGCGCGCCAGCAGCGCATCCGCGCGCCGCACGGCCTCCAGGCACGCGTCACGCTCGCCGCGCGCGCCCGCCAGCTGCTGGTCGGCCTCGGCCTCCGCCGCGTGCGCGCGCGCCTGCGCGCCCGCGGGATGTCGCCGCGCGCGGTCAGCCCGGGAGGCAGCGGGCGTGCAGCGTGCGCGGCCAAGCTTGCTGCCGGCAAGGACGCCCGCGGGGGCGCGCTCTGTGAGGCACGCGGCGCGCGCCGGGAGGCACCCTGCCCTAGCCGTGAGGTATGCGAAGCGCTGCGGGGCGCGCGCCGTGAGGCACGCGGAGCGCTCGCGCTCGGCCGCCAGCTGCGCGCCCATTTCGGCCAGCGCGCTCGCCTGCTCAGCATTCTCGAGCAGCGCCTGCCGGACAGCGGATGCCAGGCTCGACCCAGGAGCTGCGACTCTGGCTCGGCATGCCGCTGAGGAGGTCACGGAACAGGGGGCCGGGCATGGCGCGTGAAAGGCACAAAAATCTGTTGCAATGTCAACCCGCCGTCGACATGTTGTGTGCACACGAGAGCGACAGGGTGGCGCCGGCACCGCCATGCAGGGCGGCGGCCATGTCTGGAAAGTCCGAGTCGTGGCCAGCACAAGGCCGAGTCGCTGCGCGCGCGCCGCGCCTCAGCGGCGCCAGCAGCCGCACACCGCGCAGCGGCGGCCTCCAAGCTGCCGCGCTGCCAGAGAGTGTGAGAGCAGGGAGCGCTGCGGGGGCACCGCAGGGGTGCGCGCCCGCTGGTGCTCTGCGGCGCAGCCGCCCAGGTACTCCTGACCGTCAGCCTCCAGGACGCCCGGACAAGGCCCGTCAGCAGGGCCGGATCGCGCGGCGCCCTCTGCGGCGGCCAGGCGCGCGCGCGCGGCCGCGAGCTCGCCGTGCAGCGCCGCAGCGTCGCACGCGCGCGCGTCCGCCACCGCCTCAACATCCCTGGGCGGGCGGCCGGGAAGGGCATCAAGCGAGACAATGCATGTTCCGCCATGCACTGCCTGCTACATGCAGCACAGAGGCAGCTGCTGGATCAAATTGTCCTTGCTGGGGCCTGCAAAACACATATTGCTCAGCTGCCGCCGTCCGGCATTGTCTCTGGGAGATGGTGGTGGGTAGGACTGGCGGGCACCATGGCCAAGAACATGTCGAGGGTGGCGCAGTGAGCAAGCGCTTCTGTGACATCCATGCAGGGCGCACAGCAGCTGCTGGCGCAGGGCGGCCGCCTCGTCGGCGGCGGCGGCGCGCTCGACGCGCGCGGCAGCCAGCTTGCGCTGCATCCGCGCGGCGCGCTCGCCCGCCGCGGCCGTGCCCGCCGCCTCGCCCTCCAGCCGCCCCAGCCGCGTGTGCAGCTCGCCGGCGCGCCTGCACCGGTGGGGCCCCTCGCATGCGGCCCGGGGCGCGCTCTGCACCTCCACGCCTGCCAGGACCAGCCAGCGCCTGCATAGCATGTTATTCGAGGGGAAAAGCGATGCAGGCTGGGCGCACCGGCGCTCGGCGGCCAGCTCAGCGCGGCCGGCGGCCGCGGCGGCCTCCGCGCGCGCAGCGCGGCCGGCCTCTGCCGCGGCGGCCGCATGCGCGGCCTCCAGCCGGCGCCGTGCCGACGCGGCCTCGCGGTGCGTGTGCGCTTCGTGCTCCTGCGCGGCCCATCTCAGACTTGCTTTGGCGCCAGGGAGCTAGGAAGGAGCCCACATCTAGAAGTCACCAGCTTCGTCACCATTGGGTATGGCACTTGGCGCAGCAGGCCAGCAGGTGACAGGCGCGGCCCTTGTCGCAGGCCGGCACCTGCTGGTGCCGCGCGGCATGCGCGGCGGCGATGGCCGCATCCGCGCGCGCGCGCCCGGCCTCCGCCGTCGCGTCCGCGGCCGCCCGGCGCTCCGCCCGCAGCGCGGCCGCCAGGTCCGCCTGCGCCGCCTGCGCTGCCGCCACGGGGTCTGCGCGCGCGGCCGGCGCACGTCCGGCCGTCAGGCTTGCACAGACCGGTGCCGCCGGCTCAAGCAGGCTTATGCTGGGCTCGCAGGGCGATGCAGTGGTGGTCAGCTGCGGAAGCGCTCTGCGATCTGCCTGCCTGCAGACAGCCGCCAACATTTCGCATGAGCCCCATGCCTGGCCGTCATGGGCTCTGAGCCAAAGGCTAGGTGTCATGTCGGTGTTTGCGTGTGCAGGGCTAGAGGCAAAATCCTCCAGCGTTGCTTGAGATCTGCAAGTAGGAGCAGGCTGCTCAGATGCACTGGATCCAGAACATCGCACCATGCTGTTGACTTGATGCACATCCGCCGGTACGCATGCGGGCCTGGGCGGGCTGCCTGTGCTGGGCACCGTGGCGCGGGCCGCAGGAGGCGCGTCCGTGCTGAGGCGATGCGCGCGCGCCTGCTGGGCATGAGCAGGCCCCGACACGGTGCGCGTGCGGCAGGCGCCCTGGCTTGCAGCGCCGGGCCGCCTGGTCGCCCGCCCGCCAGTCCTCGTCCTGCGCCAGGCACCACCCCCACACAGAGGTCGCGGCGAGGTCGTCGGTTCTGAGCAGCGCATAGACGCTTTGGGTCATCGAAGGATAGCTGCTCTGCAGCACAGGCACGAATTGCCGGGAGGTCACGTGCGTGCTGCCGAGCTGCCAGCCTTGCTGCAAGGCCCTGAGGTCGCCCCGAGCTGGGACACGGAGGTGACAGAGCCGCAGCCTGCGCCGCGGCCGCGCCTGGCACAGGCTGGCCGGCGTGCTCCGGAGCGCGGTGACGTGGCAGTGGCACGCCGCGCCGGCGGCGGGCGGCGCCGCGCACGCGGCCGCAGGGGGGAACTGCACGGTGACGGTCTGCGCATGCGGCCGGCCGCCGGCGGGCCAGCGGCAGTCCACGTGCAGCGTGTCGCAGCGCGCGCGGCACAGGCACCGCTCGAGCACCTGTGCCGTGGGACCGGGGGTGGGGCTGCACGCGGCCGCGCGTGGTCGCGGGGCCTATACTGTGGAGGTGTGTGGAGTGTGTCTAGGGCGCGCGTGGCCCACAGACTCATAGCGCAATAGAGCGCGGACCTGGCCCGCTTCAAAACGCGAGCGCTGTGAGGCGGTCAGGCAGGGGCTGACACGGGCAGGGCCGCCTGCCACTGGCGCGAGCGTGGCCGCGTTCAAACTTGAAACCGTCAGACCGCGCGCTGCGCCTGCCCTCACGGCGCTGTCGCACCTGCTGCGCCTGGTGGCTGAGGGGCCCGTCGCAGAGGAGGGCCAGCTCGGAGGTGTCCACTCGGAACCTGCTGTGGCAGGCCATGCCTGCGGCAGAGACAGGCTCCGCCCAGGCCGGCGTGACGACGACCTCGACGTGCCGCCTCATCGCCGGCCGTGTCGCCGCTGCCGTACGGCAGAAAGTGGGCTATACATAGCGAGCTGTACGAACGGCTGAGGGTTGCAAACCCTGCAAGCTTGCCGTGGTGTGCTGTCGACGGGGAGCCTGTCGGGTCGGCCCTCGGTGGGAGGAATCTATCGCACTGAGCTATCTGGGAAGCACTTGGGCAGCTCCCCGCATTCAAGCACCAGGCGCGAGTTGAGCAGGGCGGGAGGCATACAGACGCGTGTCTGCATGCACGGCGCGTGAGCATGCAGGGCTGCACGGGCGCCGGGCATCCTAGTGCTGCGCTATGCTCGGCCTGCTCGACCTGCGTGCGCTGCAGGCCGCATCCCCGCTGCGGCCTGCGCGGCTGCAGCACGCGCGCGCCGCGGCGCTGGCCAGCGCGGCGCTGCTGACCTCGGTGGCCCTCGCGCGCCTGGCGCAGCCGGCAGCGGCCCGGCGCGCGGTGCCGTGGGCGGCCGGCCGGCTGCGCGAGGCCCGCCGCAGGCATGCGCCTTGCCTTGATGCCGGGCGGCACTGAGCCTCTCGAGCTCCTGTGCTGCCCCCACGCAAGCAGGGCCTTGCAGAGCGCGCGCTGCCTCGCGCTGTGCCAGCATGCGCCCTGCCTGGCCCCTGGCGCCTCTGCAGGCAGTGCTGCAGGTGTGCTTGACCGCGCCGGACCGTGGCGGCGAGCACAGGGCGCTCGCGCAGCCTCTGTCAAGCCTGGGCAGGCACGGCGAGGACTGCCCTTGCGCGTCCGAGCACGCGGCACTGCCGGCGCCGGCTGCCAGCGGGCGCCGCGCCCTGCCCTGGTCCCTGCCGGGGCCGGCCGCGCGCCGCGGGTGACAAGCTGCGGCCGCGCGCAGGCTGCGCGCGAGCGCGCTGGCGCAGGACGCCGTCTGCGGCGCGGCGGGCGAGGTCGCGCAGCTGCTGCTGTACCCGCTGGACACGCTCACGGTGCGCCGCCTGGGGTCCCCCACGCGCGCCTCTGCCGCCGCCCCCCTCCGCGCCTTCCAGCCAGGGTCTTCCATGTGTGCCAAGTGAGAGTGAGCGCCAAGTGGTACATGGTTCCCGTCCGCGCCTTCCAGCTGGGGTTGAGCAAACGGGCCGAATAGAACAGAGGTCGCGTCCGAGGCGCGCGGCGGGGGCGGCAGGTGCAGTGCCAGGCGGGCGGCGTGGGCGTGGGCGGCGTGCTGGCCGCGCTGCGCGCGCAGCGCCTGGGCCCGGCCGGCACGCTGCGCGCGCTGTACGCCGGCTGCGGGCCCACGGTCGCCTGCTCCGCGCTCATCGGCGCGGTCTACCTCTGCTCCTTCTACCACACGCGGCGCTGGGCAGCCGGGCGCACCCCCTCCCCCCGCAGCCCGTGCCGCCGCGCAGGGTGCCCCACTTGCGCACTGCCAGGCTGGACGGCGAGGACACTTGCTTGTGGAGCTGTTGATCAGGTAGGGCGGTGGGCAGCGCGGCCAGTGCGCAGTCACTGCCAGTGCGCGGCGTGCAGCCGTGCGTGTGTGCTGGCCTGCTGCCTGCGGCCCGTCCTGTAAGGCGCGCCGGCCCTCTTGTTGGACACTGCTCGCCTGGATCAGGGTGATGCAGGAGCGCCCCCAAGGCGCATGTGGTCACGTCCCGTCACCCCGGCTGCGTTTGGGCTGCAGGGTGGCTGCAAGGGCGGCGCGCGGGCGGCGGCGGCTGCGCGCGGGTGCGCGCGGCGCCGAGCGCGCGCAGGAGGACGGCGCGGGCGCGCACTCCAGGCCCGCCCCCCCGCTCGCCGCCGCGCTCGCGGGCAGCTGCGGCAGCGGCGCCTGGGCGCGCGCCCCCGGCCGCTCCGGCAGCGAGGCACCCCGCGGCGGCCGCGGGCGCGGCCACGACGACTTCGGCGCTAGGGCGGCGTGCGGCGGCGGCGACGCCCGCGAGCGGTGGAGGGATAGAGAGGGCGCGCCGCCCGGGGCGCCGGCGGGCGGCGCGGCCCCAGAGGCGCCCAGCGGCCGCGGCGGCGCAGGGCCGGGCAGCGGGGCCGCCGCCGCCGCGTCGGCCGGCGGCGCCGAGGGCGGCCTGCTGATTGCGCTGGTGGCGGGCGTCGTTTCGTCGATCGCGACCTCGTCGCTGGAGTCGCCCATGGAGCTCTTCCGCCACCGCTTACAGGCGCGCGCCGCGCGCTGCCCGCCCCGCGCGGTTGGGCCTGACAGGCAGGGGCGTCCGCGACACTGATCGCTTTGCGTCCGGCCGTGCAACAGGAGGGGTGAGCTCATGCAGAGGCGCGGCAAAATGGCATAACACAGTATCTTAATGTGGCATTGCGGTAGGCCCCGTCCTGCCTCCGGGACGGCGCGTCATCCTGCAGGCGCGCCCGCCCAGGGCGCGGCGCGCGCCGGAGCGCGCGAGGCGCTGGCCGAGGCGCACGCGCCACACCCGCATGTGTCTCGCCCCCCAGGGCAAGTCTCCGGCGCCCGTGCAGGGCCGGCCGTCGCGCTCACCGGCGCGCATAGCGCCGGGCGCACGGCGCGCCCCGACGCGGTGCCCACGCTGAGCGCGCCTGGGTGGCGCTGCGCAGGCGGGCGTGCCGAGCGGGCTGGCGGGCGGCTGGGGCCAGCTGTACGCGGGGTACTTGCCCTTCCTGGTGCGCACGGTGCCGTACGACGTGGCCGAGCTGACCACGTACAGCCAGCTGGCTGCGCGGCGACCCAGCGCGCCCGGCGTGCCGGGACCCCTCGCGGACATGGCCATGGGTGCGGCCCACGGCCGGGGCGCCGGCTCCGGCCTACCAGTGCGAGTGTGCGCTGCGGGGTGCGGATGCAGGCCTAGAGTAGGCTTGGCAGGCGCACGCGTGCGTGGAGCTATGGCCTGCAAGCGACCCGCCAAGGGCGCCCAACCCTAGCCCTAGCCAGGGTCGCAGTGCGCGCACGCGCGCTCGCGGGCGCGGGGGCCGTCTGCATGTCCATGCCGCTGGACGTGGTGAAGACGCGCATGGAGGTGGCGCCGTTCGCGCTCGGCGGCCGCGCCCTAAATCTATCCCAGCTGGGGTTGCGGCGCGCGCGCAGGCGCGCTGGCGGGCGCGGCGGCTGTGTGCACGTCCATGCCGCTGGACGTGGTGAAGACGCGTATGGAAGTCGCGCCGCTCGCGCTTGGCGGCCGCGGCGGCGGCGCGGGCGGCGCGCTCGGCGGCCTGCGCGCGTTCGGCGCCACCGGCCGCGCGCTCGTGGCCGCGCGCGGGCCCGGCGCGCTGTTTGCCGGCCTGGCGCCGCGGCTGGCGGGCCGCGTGCCGGGCAGCGTGGTGTACTGGCTCGCCGTCGCGGCCTGCCGGCGCGCGCTGGCCGCCGGCGCGGAGGACGCGCCCGGCGGCACGGAGGACGCGCCCGGCGCGGCGGGCGAGCGGCGCTAGGCGCGGTTCTGTTTTGGGTCGATCCTGCTTGCCAGCAACCTGCCTGCTGGTCGGGCGCCGCGCCCGTCAGGCCGCACGTGGCGCGGCGAGCCTGCTGCGCCAGCACTTGTCGCGTCAGCGAGCGCGTGCAGCGCGGGGAGGTCACGAGCAGGTGTGCTGCCTACCGCCGACAGGGATGCGTGCGCAGCGCATGGCCGTCAGTGGCAGGGGCGTAGCAGAGCGGCGGCAGACACCGGCGCTTCCTGCTTGACCTGGCCTGCACCGCACAGCACAGGGCAGATACGTTCTTGCTGCCGGCTTAGAGCAGAAATGGTCCAGCGCCCGGTGATGTGGTGCAGCATTCGTCGCCCCTGTGCATGGTGCTTTTCCGGGCGCGTTGCACAGCGCTTGGCAGCTTGCAGCATGCACAGCTGTCTGTTCCAGTGGTCATGAGTGTTTGGCTCTGGTTTCCTAGGTATTCTTTTGGTTGGGTCTAGGTGTGAGCGTCACATGCCTCTCCTGCCACCTCCGACAATCGGCTGACTATGAAGGGCTGTGTGTGACAATCTCTTTCATTTGGTAAACGCACGGCAGTGTGTGCAATGTATGCAGCGCAGGGGCCCTTCTCTGCTGTTAGAGCCATGAGGTGCAGGACGTGCCTGTGTTGCATGTCTGTCTTGAGCTTAAGACCCACTTGGGGCTGGCGGGGAATGTACAGACTTCAGAGTATGATGGTGACCGCATGTCGTTGCTGCCCTGCCTGTCTGTTAAACGTGCCACAGGCATGCACATGCTGGGCCCATCTGCTGCACTTTCGATATATAACAGCTCCAAAGCGCTGCTCGAACCCTTGGCAGCGTCAATGTTGAGGGCAAGGTAGTGCAATCTGGCTGAATGGTTGAAAGCATGGCATTATTGGCGAACATGGGCTTGCAACACACAGCAATGCTGCATCCCGCCAGCATGGCATGTTTCGGGCTGTTACACCAATATTCTATGCAAGCTAGGCACCTCGGCCATCTGCTCACCGGGTACACTTCTCGGCCGCCCCGCCGCACCCGTCCTGTGAAGTGACTCCACGCCTCTCGGCTGACAGGCCGGGTGTGACAGGCCGGGTGGCATGCGACCTTCCACAAAAGGTGAGACACGGAGGCCGTGGAGCGTGTGCAGACACCGCTGACACGCAGCACAAGGTGGGCTCCCGCGCAACCAATGCCCAGCCTCTCGCTCGAGCTCTGCTTGATTCGGCACTCCGCTTCAGGCGGGCTGCAGCGGGCGCTCGTCGGCGCGGCTGCCGCCCGCTCTGCCGCGCCGCAGCGCGAGCCAGGCACGGGCAAGGCCTGACCAGCCTCTCAAAACGCCTGTGGGAATGAGCTCGGCCGCTCCGAGGCGTCCGCCCCCAGCACCGCCCCGATACAAAGGAAAAGGCAAATAACAAGCAGATCCCACCCACACCGCAGCACAGCACTCGAACAAGGCGGCTGGAGGAGCCCAGCGCGTCGCGTGCAACGGAGCTGGCAGCAACAACCCATGGACCATACTGGAGACACAATGCGAAATATCACTCTACATGCGCGCAGACCCACTGCACCCATTGCCCCACACCTGACCTCCTCCTACCACTCATGGAGCACCGCAGAAGCGCCCGGCTCGAGCGGCGTCGGCAGCTTGCAGTGGCGCAGTCGCCCGCGCGCCTGCCACTCAGGGCGAGCTCAACGTTTGCAATGTGTGTTGCCCAAACTCAAACCCAGCTAAGCTCCCTGCCGTTTGGCCCTAGACTGAGCCAGGACCGACAGCACAGGCCGGTGCTGCTCAGCCAAAGCCTGCAAGTGCTGCACCCTCAGCATGCAAGCATCACAGATCAGCAACCGCCTGTCCGCCAGAAGTGCAGCCGCGACGGGCAACAGCAGCTGGCAGGGACAGGACCAGGGCTCGCCGCGAGATACCCCCCGCGCCGCGCAGAGCCTGGGGACTCTCCAGAGGCATGACCGTGCTGCAGCCCGTGCCAGGTGCCACACGCGCACATTGTTGCGCTCTGCACAGCCGCCAGCTCCCGCAGCGCGACCACGCGGTTGCGCTTCCAGAGCTGCAAGGCTGCACCGCAGCGCCTGGCGGCCCTATCACGCGTCCCCCCGGCCGCCCCCGCCTTCCCCCGTCAGCGCTCGAGGGGCGTCCGGACGCGCGGGCGGCGCGGGCGGCGCGGGCCACCGGTCGGCAAAGCTGCCGCGCGCGCGCTCTGCCAGCGCGGCCAGCGCCGACGCCGTGCGCGCGATGCCGCCGCCGCCGCTGCCAGGCGCCGGGCCGCCGTTGGCCGCCGGCTGCATCTGGGCTGGCGGGGCCGCGGCCGAGCCGCCCACGTTGGGGCTCGGACTCTCCGGAGGCGCGCCGCGTCGCGCGTCGCCGCTGCCGCCCGCACCCGCCACGTCAGCGCCGCCGTTGCGCGCCGCCGGGCTCACCCGGCGCGCGGGCAGGCGCGACAGGCCGCCCAGGGGCCCGCCCCGCCCGCCGCGCGGCGCCGGCGCCGCCCCGCCGCGCGCAGCGGCGGCCGGCTCCGGGCGGCCGGCCGCTCCCGCCACCGCAGGGGACGCCCGCCCAGACCCCGGCCTTCGCCCAGGCCCCAAGGCTTTGCCGCCGGATGCCGTCACGCGCACCGCGCCGTCCGACGCCCGGCGCGCGGGGTCCGGCAGCGCGTCCTGGGCCGCGGCCGCGCCAGCAGGGGCCGCGGGGGTCGGAGTCTGGTTCAGGGCGGGGCTGGCGCCAGCCTCCCTGCCGCCCGCGCTGCGCGCCGCCGCCGGCGAGGCCGCGGCCGAGGGCGACAGAGCGTCCGCGCCGCGCGCGCCGCCTTCGGCATCCGCGAGCGCCGGGCTGCCGATGCCGCTGAGGGCCGCGGCGGCCGCGTCGGCCGCGGCGGCCTCGGCCGCGGCGGTCGCCTCGGCGGCGGCGGCCTCGACGGCGGCGGCGGTGCTCGCGCTGGTGCGCGCGGACGGGCGCGCGCCGCGCTGCACGCCGCCGGGCTGCTTGCCGGACGCGCCGCCGGCGCTGCCGCCGCGCGTGCGCGGGCCGGAGCCGCGCGGCGGCGGCGTGCCCTGTCGCGCGCGCGTGCGCCTCAGCACGATGCCTCGCACTGCTGTAAAGCGGCTTTCCCGACTGCGCGCCTTGCGCGCTGTCTGGGCGCGCCCTGAAGCTCGCGCTGCATGGCCTCCTACGATCGCACTCTGTTGCCCGGCGCCTCTGGCATGACATACAGCGGTCTGCGAGGACTGCACACGGTGTGGAGGCCTCCTAACGGGGCTGCCGCCCTGCAGCTAACAGCGCCTGCGCGCGCCGCGCCAGGAGCCGCGGCACCGGGGTCGGGCGCGGGCGTGCGCGCCTGGCGTGCGCCGGCGCCGCCGTCGTCGGCGCCGCCGGCCTTGTGGCCGCCGCCGGCCTGCTTGCCGGGCTCCAGCTGCGCCGCGTGCGTGCTGCAGATGACGCGCCCGGAGCGCGCGTCCAGCACGGCGCCCGAGGCGCGCGCGCAGTGCAGGTGGAAGCTGGATCGGCAGCTGCGCACGTGGCAGCCGAGCGTGGCGCCCTTGGTGCCGCAGATCTTGCACTTGAGCATGCGCCCGCGCCGCACCGCGTCGGCCAGCTTCTCCAGCTGCCCGCGCTCGTCGATGTACACCTGCGCGGATAGGGTTAGGGTTAGGGTAGCGCAGGGGCGCGCGGCGTCACCGGTCGCCCGCCGCTGCGTGGGCCCGGCGTCGCGTGTCCGGCGCCCGTGCCCCGCCACACCGCCGCCGCGCTACCACGCCCCTCTCATCTGCACCTTGGGGCTGGCGGGGTGCGGCTGCAAGAGGCCAGGCGGGGTAGGGTTAGGATAGGGGGTAGAAATGGGGCATGGGGTGGGCCCGCGCCTCGGGCGACCATGCCGCGCACTGCGAGTGCACCCACGCGTTGGAGATGGCGGAGACGCGGTACACGCGCAGCGGGCCCAGGTTGCCGCGCGCGCGCCGCTGCACCGTGGCGTGCCCGCGCGCGCCCGGCTCCTCCTCCATGTGGCACAGCGCGCACCTGCGCGCCCGTCAGCATCAGGTCAGACAGCTCGGCAAGGGGTCGCGGCATGCCGGCGCGCGCCCGGCTCGCCCCCCCGCGGGCCCACAGAGGCTCTGCCCACCGGAGATCACTGCCGCAGCGGCACCGGCCCGGGCGCGCACTTGGTGTTGGCGGGGTGGCCGTCGGCGACGGAGCGCAGGTACTCGCGCGTGGCCGCGGCCGGGCGGCCCTGCTCGGCCGGGTCGGGCATCACGCTCCGCGCCATGTCGGTCCAGTCGCCGACCCAGTCCGGGCCCGCCAGCGGGGCGGGCTCCTCGCCGGGCGGCCCCGCCGCGCCCGCGCGCCTGGCCGCGCGCATGTATTCTTCAGCTCTTCCCCGCATCCTGGCCAAACTGCCTTTGTGCAAACAGGAGGCTTGGTCTGCGAGACTACATACCCGGGCAAGTACTGCCTGTAGCTGCAGGCCCAGGGGCAGTGCAAGCACAGCACGATCATGCCCCCCCAAAAAACAACAACAGGCGCCGTGCCCGCCCGGCCCCGACTTCAGACTGCACGCAACCTCGACTTCAAGCCGTGGCTCCCCGGCGGCGGGCGCGCACTCCACGCTGTCGGCCTCGTTGCCGGCGGCTGCGGGCGGCGCGGCCGGCGTGGCCGCCGCGCCGCTGGTGCGCTCGTCGCCGCGCTCGCGCGGCGCGCGCGGCGGCGCGAGGATGTCGGCCGGCACCTCCTCCCAGCCGGGCGAGGCGCCCGCGCCCTCGCGCTCGTCCGCCTCCATCGCTGCGACCGCCGCCGCGGCCGCCGCGACGCCCGCGGCCGCGCGGCGGCCGGGCCCGCGCCCCTCGCGCAGCGCGGCCGCCGGGGCGGCCGCCGCAGGCGTGCCCGCCGCGCCGGCCGGCGGCGGCGGCGGCGCCGTCGGCGTCGCCGCCGCGCTGGCCGGCGCGGAGTCGCCGGCGAAGCCGTCGGCGGCGAGCGGCGCGCCTGAGGCGCCTGGCGTGTGCTTAGGGTCAGCTGCGGGGCCCGGCGCCTCGGCGCCCAGGTCGGCGCGCGAGCCGCCGCGCGAGGGCGGCGGCGGGCGCCACTCGCTGCGCGGCGACTGGTCGGCGGCCGCGCCTTTGCCGCCGCCGTCCCCGCGCCACTGCCAGTCCGCATCGTCCTTCCATGCAGGCGCCGCCGCGCCGCCGGTGCCCGCCCGCTGCAGCCTGCGCGCCGGACAGCAGGGGCTTACACCTGGGAGCTGGGCGCCTGGCAAGGGGCGCGACCTCCTCTCACAGGACGCTCATGCCGATCATAGCGTAGACACGCACAGGCACTGCCCGGGTCCACCCACGCAGGTGTCTGCCGTGCAGAGTGCACCCCTCAGCCTGAGCGCGCTGACCATGCCGAGCGCGGCGTGCGCCAGCCACGCGCGCGGGCGGCGGGGCCGCACCCGGGCGGCTGCAGCGTGAGCGCGCCGGTGTACGTGAGCGCGCGGTGCTCCAGCGTGACCGTCATGACCTGGCCCTCCAGGATCTTCCACGCGGTCACGCGCGGCATGTCGTCCACGTCCCTGCGGCCAGACCCCGCCGATCTCATGCCCCGCCGTGCAGACGCGCCAAGCACTGCTTACTCATAAATCAAAACTTTCTATAAAACAAGCCAGCATAGCTTGGGAGGGCCCAGGTTGACTTGGGAGGGCCCAAGTCAACTTGTTGGCATGCCGTGTGTGGCCACCAAGCACCCTGTTTGCAAAAATGCTGTGCGGGGTGGCGGAGGGCGGGGTGCTGTTACGGGAGACCCAAGCATCGCTGATATAGCCTGGTCAAGCACGCGCTCGTTTTCATACACAAATTACGCGCGCACACGCTGTCCGCAGAGCCGTCGGCGGGCGCATCGCGGCCGCTGCGCGCGCGCTTGGCTGAGCGCATCGCGCGGCCCGGCTCCCAGCCGCCGCCGCCCGCGCCAGCCGCGTGCCGCCCGACGCTGCGCCAGGCGCCGCCGCCGCGCGTGCGCGGGCCGTCGCCAGTGTGCCGCGCGACCTTGCGCGGCTCATCGTCCGGGCCGCCGCTGTCGGCGCCGCGCGCGCGCTTGCCCCCACGGCGCCTGCACACGGGCAGTCCTGGCATGTAGAGCTGGCGTGCGGGGTCGCGTTCACATGTTCGCATCAGGGGCTGCGAGCGCCAGGGTATGCGCCATACATGTGCGAGCATAAATGCGTTCTTGCGCCGCGCTAAGCAGCCCGTTGTCGGCGTGCCGCTGTCGGCGCCCTGCGCGCAGCTGCTGCCGCGGCGCCTGCGTGCAATGATGCTAGCGCATGAGGCCGCCGTGCTGCTTCCACTCGCCCGGCGCGGCATGCGACCTGCCGTGCTGGATGCGGCCTGCCGTGCAGCTGCCAGCGGTGGCCAGGGTAGGGCAGTAGTGCTGGCTGCGCGCGCTCCCTCGCGCTGCGCCACATGAGGGAGTGTAGCGCAGGCTCTTGAGTGAGGAGCATGCATCATGTTGTGGGGCGTGCCTGGGCGCGTACTCCACATCGGGCTCTTCCGCGCCGCCGCTGACGGCGGGAAGCGCGCCGCTCATGCCGCCATCCGCGCCGCTGCGCAGCTCGCCAGAGTCCATCGGCTGCGCGGCGCGCGTGCTTATTTTAGGACGGCATGCGCTCATGGAGGCAACCTACCTGCTTGATGGCAGGCAGTACAGGCAAGCAAGCAGTGAGTCAGGCTTGGTAGGATATCAGCTTAGGAAGGAAGGTTGGGAGTGAGAGTATGAAAGCGGGAGCTGTGGGTTGAGCAAAAGCAGGATGGACGGCGACAGGGCAGCCAACACAGCACCCCCGGGGGGGGTGGGGCTGCACCTGCGGGCGCATGCGCTGGGCGCCGAGGCTGGCGTTGAGCCAGTTGGGCGGCCGCCGCGCGCGCGACCCGCGCGCCAGAAACGCGGCCGCGCGCCCTGCGCCAGAGCGCGCGCAGCAGGCCGTCGCGCACGCCCGCACGAGCAGCGCCGGCACTGCAAGGACAGCGTATGGCACAGGCAGGCAGCCCAGCCACGTGCAGACGATAAAGCCCTCTACACCCTATCTAGGCGCGGAGGCGCGGACTCGCATGTGTCAGTGGTGGCGAGCCGGGAGAACACAACACGTGACAATATCTAGGAAACCATGAGGCACATTGCCATAGACGGGTTCCCATCTCGCCGCACAGCCACGCGAGGCATGCAGCCGCGGGCGGGCGCCGGGCGGCGCACGCGCGTCGGGGTCCATGCGCGCGTCCATGGGCAGCTCGTCGGCGGCCGCGCGCTCCGGGCCGACCACCGACGCGAGCAGCTCCGCCGGCCCCGGGCCCAGCACGCCGCAGCGCGGGTCATCGGCCTCCACGCCCGGCGGCCGCGCGGCCAGCGGCACCGGCGGCACGCGCGCCTGGTAGCAGTCGCCCTTGCGGATGGCCGCCTTGCGCTCGCGCACCGCCTGCATGCCAGACACCATCACAACTTAGATCAGGTGGGACCAGGCTAGCGGGTTTGCCATGCTCCTGCGACGACGCAGCACCTCTTGGCACCATGAACGCGCTCAGCAGATCGAGAAGATCGGAGGCAGGCCTTCCACGGGCGTCACAGGCAGCTCCGAAAGACAGCCAGCGCAGCACACGCCCTGTGTGCGCTCCCCAAGGTGGGCGCCAGGCAGGCTCCCACGCGGCACAGCCCCGCGCAAGGGGGCAGTCCTTCGCTGTTAAAGCACAGGCCGGGCGGCGGCGGCCGGGGCGCGCCTTGGGCAGCGCCGGCGACGTGGTGTTCAGGAACTTCCGCGCCAGCGCGGCGTCCTCGGGCGTGCCCGCGCGCTCGCCGCCGTGCGCCCCGCCCTCCTCGTCGCCCAGGCCGTGCTCCGCCGCGCCGCCCCGGGCGGCCGTTGCGCCCCGGGCGTACGCCGCCGCCGCCGCAGCCGCCCCGGCGGCGCCGGGCGCGCCGCCGCCGGCGGTCGCCGCGGCGATGCCGGCCGTGGGCGCCAGGCCCAAGCCCATGGGCCCGCCGTTAGGGTCCAGGCCCCGCGGCCCGCGCGGCACGCCGGCGCGGATGGCGTTGAGCGGGCGCGCGGGGCCGCGCGGGCCGCGGCGGTAGCGCCCGGTGCGGCCGCCGCCGCGCGTGCGCGGCCCGCTGCCGTCGAAGCCGCCGCGGGCGGTGCCGCTGCTGGCCCTGCGCGCAGGCGCATCGCTGTGTGCACACCTCTATGCTGGGGCTGACGTCAGCAGCGCGTTTGGAGATACTTGATTTACAGCTCGGTGCAAGCTCTCCTTCAGAGCAGGGCGCGGCATGGTGGCAGGCCACCAGGTCTCACCGGCCTGATAGCGCCACATCAGCATCTCACTATGCGCCAGCAGCTGGGGACAGCAGGCCGGCGGACGCTGGACGCAGCCATATGCACCTGAACCCAGCCCAGTGTGCAGAAACCCACTGGGGCCGGCCTTACCCAACGCACTGACACCACCGCACGCAGCAAGCACGCGCGAGAGCTGCGGGCCGCGCCACAGCACGCGGCCACGTCAGCGTGTCCCCGGGGCTTGCATCGCCCGGGCGCCCAACAGGCTCGCGGGCGGGTGGGCCGCGCGGGGGCCAGGCCCGGCAGGGGCCGCCGCACCGCGGCGCCGTCGTGAAGTGGTACCCGTGCTGCATCATCCAGAGGCCCAGGAACTGCAGATTGTTGTTCTCCACGCGCAGCGTGTACTTCCACTTCTTGGACGCGCCCATGCCTGCGTGCGTTAGGGTAGGGTTAGGGTCAGCACCCCGCACGCCCTGCGACCAAGCAGCGCACGGGCAGGGCCCTGCGGCGGCCTGACCGGTTCGCGGCGGGCGCGCGGCGGCCGGGCGCGGCGGCGGCGCTGCCGGGCAGACCGCATGCGGCGTGCGCGCGCGCCTGCGGCCGAGCGCTGCGCGCGCGTGCAGGCGGAGGGGCGCCGGTGCGCACCGGCATGCTTCTCAAACTCGGTCGGCGACATCTCCAGGTGCGGCACGCCGGCGGCCCGCGCGCGCGCCGCGCACGTCGCGCAGGCGCACACGCACACCTGCACGCGCCCGCCGCGTCTCCGCGCTCCGCTGCCTGCCCTTGCAACTGGGCTCTGCTGTAGGTTGAACCAGGATGGGATGAGCACTGTGCAGCGCGTGTGCAGGCGAGGCATTGCATACATGGTCTGCGAGCACTCTACCTAATGAAACAGGCTTGCGACACTTCCTTTTTCTGCTTTTGGTACCCAATTGGCACTCTGCATAGCACAGCACAGCTCTGCACCAGCGAGCGGCGCAGGACATGTCCTGCGCTTGGGAGTGAGCGCCCTAGCGTATTGTCACACCCACGCGCTGCACACAGTGCCTGCCGCAGCGGCGGCGCAGCGCCGGGCGGCGGCAGCGAGCAAGCGCGCCCCGCCCCACAACGCCCTCCGCACATGGTCGCGCCAAGTGGCAGCGAGGGCCGGGGAGCAACGGCGTCCCGGGCGCGGCGGCGCACCTGGCGCTCCGGAAAGAAGCGCGCGCGGACGTTGTTGCAGATGATCCCGACCTCGCGCGGCCGAGGCGCGCCGCCGTTGCCGGCCGGCGGCGGCGGCGGGATGAAGCGCACGATGCCGTCGTCGCCGCCGGTGATGCGCACGCGGTACGGGTCGGCCGCGACGGCCGCGCCGCCGCCGTCGCTGGACGTGTCCTCGCCGGGGTCCGGCGCACCAGCGGCCGAGTCCAAGCCGCCGCCCGCCCAGCCGCCGCCGCCGCCGCCGCCGCCGCCGCCGCCGCCGCCGCCGCCGCCGCGCGCGCCGCTCGACGCGCCGCGCGCCTCGGTACGTGTGACGCTGTCCAGCGCAAGCGGCGCGCCGTGGCCGCCGGCGCCCCACGGCAGCGTGCCGTACTGCACCTGCCCAACAGCGTCCAGTTTTGAAGCACTGGAACAACCCGCAGCTTTATCCGCCGCGAGCGGCGTGCCGGCGTCGCCCCACGGCAGCGCCTGGCGCTGCACCGCGCGTGGCCCTGGGCGCTGCTGCATGGCATCTGGTCATGATGTCAGGTCAGCTCGTGCGCCTCTGCAGGGCATGGGCCTCCAGGGCGACCACCTTGACCTCCCCAGGTCGAGGAGGCAGCTTGGACGTCTCGGCGCCCCCGAACGCGCGCACCTCGCACAGCCCATATGCACACATACGTGGTGCATGATCACGGAGACATGCCAAAGGGCATGACCCCACCTGGCAGCCAGAGAGCCAAGCAGCCAGGCAGCGAGACAGCCAAGCCCGCCAGCGTGGGGGAGGGGGGGGCCTTGGTGCGCGAGGGTGTAAGAGGGGGCGGGCGGCACCTCCAGCTCCGAGTCGGACCCGCCGCCGCCGGGCGACGGCGAGCGCGACGGCGACGCCGCCAGCTCCGCCGCCTCTGCGTCTACGTCCACCGCCAGCGGCGCCGGCCGCCGGCCGCCGGCGCCCGGCCCGCGCTCCGCGCCGCCGCCGCCCGGTGCGCGCCAGTCCGCCAGGCTCGCGCTCCTGGCCGCCGCGGTGGCCTGGCCGTTGCCGTGCGCCGGCGCAACGCCGCCGCCAGCGGCCGCCACGACGCGCCGGCCCGCGTGCAGCGCCGGCGCCCCGCCGGCGCCCGCGCCGGCGGGCAGCGCGCCGCGCCGGTTCCAGCGCGGCAGCTCCTCGCTGGACTCATCATCGTCGTGCGCGGCGGCGGCGGGCGCCGCGCTCGCGGGCTGCGCGCCGGGGTGCGGGCCCCCGGGGTATGCGTGCGGGGCCGGCCGGGCCCGTGCGGCCGGCCCGTGGCTTGCCCTGCCGGCGCCGCTCGCGTGCGGGGCGTGCTCCAGGCGGCCAGCGATCGCGCCCCAGCCCGGCGCCGGCGAGGCCAGCGGCTCGCCCATGCCGGCGCCTCCCGCCCTGCCCTGCGCGCCAGCATCCCCGGCGCAGCGCGCCGCGCCGGCCGGTGCCCTGGTGGCAGCGCCGTAGTCGTCCTGCATCTCTTGCTGTCGCCCGCGCCTGCGCCGCGTTGCGTGCCACATGTCAATTTGCCGCGCCAGCCCCTTCCGGCCGGGGCACACAACGCGCGGTCACAGCAGCTCCGCGCAGGCACGCGCGCTAGGAAGACAGCGCACCGCAGCCTCACAGCGCAAGGCAGGCTGCCTGCGGACCTGCTCGGCACCTTTGAACACACGCAAACTGACATCCGCCGTTTGAGCACCTCGGCCCCCTTAAAGTGCTGCAAAGACCCTGCCGGACCTCCCTCCCGGCCCCAGCAGCGAGGCATGGCCTTTGAGCGTCACAGTGTCAGTCGCGAACCTGATCAGCGGCCGGGCGCCCTCGGCGGCTGCTCTGCTGCGTCAGCAGAGGCTGGCACTAGCTGCAGAGCACCCTGCCGCACCGCTGACGAGCCCGCTGCTGCCTCGCCCAAAGCGAGCTCTCGCTAGCAGCAACTCGACCCTCAGGCTGGCTAGGGTTGCATTTTTTGCTGCAACCTTGGTCGCCAGATGGGGCGTGTACATTCACACATCTTCGATGTCCATGAGCAGGGGAACGGCCATGCAGCAGCTGCTGCGCCTCCTGCCACGGGCGGCGCCATCAGGAAGCGGGCCAGACCTGCGCTGCGAGCGCTGGTTTGCAGCTGGCGCAGGCGGGATGGCGGCCATCCGGGAGCTACGTGAGCGCAGCGGCGCTCCAATCACTGACGTCAAGGCCGCCCTTGAGGAGGCCGCCTGGGACCTGGGTGCGTGCGCGGGCGGGCGACTCGTCCTGTGCCGGCGTTGGTCCCCGCTCGCCTCTTCGCTGGCGCAGCTGTCGGCACAGCGGTGACAGATGGGTGTGCTCGGCAGACAGCGCCTTTGCGGCCCTCCGCAAGAAGGGCCTGGCGGCCGCTACGAAGAAGGTGCGGCGCCGGCGGGCTGCGGTGCAACGAGCGAGCCCCTTTCCGCGCTATTGCCACGACCAACGCTCGCTCCCTGCCGCCAGGCGTCGCGGCACGCCGCGGAGGGGCTCATAGGCCTGGCGCGCGGCGACACGGCCGCCGCGCTGGTCGAGGTGCCGGCCCCGCCGCCGGGCGCGCCTGCTGCGGCGCTGTGCTCCGGCGGCCTGCAGGCGCTCCATAGGTCGCCCCGCAGGCCAGCCCACCCCACACCGTGCGCCTGCAGGTGAACAGCGAGACAGACTTTGCCACAAAGACGGCGGACTTCCAGCGCACGGTGGCCGCGGTCGCGCGGGCCGCGCAGGGCATCGACCCCGCGCACGTGTCAGGCGCGAACGCCGCGCCGCGCGCCCGCAGCCCTGCCCTGCCCGCGTCTGCAGCACTGGCGGGTCGGAGTTGAGCTGACGTCTATTCTGCGCCTCTCTGACCTCACGGATGAGAGTGCACATGCATGCGGCCCTTCATTTAGCGGACAGCCTGCGCGACCTCAGCTCACTCGCTATGTCACCAGCCCACCTAAGAGCGCGGTGGTGCTGGCTACCAAAGGCTAAAGGTGCTGAAAGCACAAGGCCGCCCGCAGGGTCAGGCGCGGTAGACGTCAGCGCACTTGGGCGGCTGCCAACGGACGCTGGGACCAGGTGAGCGCCTGGTGGGCTAGGGTAGGATAGCCGCGCCGAATCCGAGCACAGTAGCCTGTAGGGCGTGTGGGGCCCAGCATGCTTGGCACGACACGGGGCGCGCCCATATGCGGCAACCGGAGTGAGCTGCGGACGTGGCTGCAGCTGCATGGGTTGGCGGCCGTCCTGCAGCTGCCAGCAGGGATGCGGTCGTAACGGGGCGGCCAGCTCGCCGCCGCAGGACCCGTGCAGACAGACCGCAGGCCCAGGCTGCAGGCGCGGCATGCGTGGAGGCAGGCATGACCTGCTTGCTGGGGCCGCCGTGCGCGTACCTGTCTCAAGCCCGCAGGCGCCCGAGCCAGCTGCACTCAGCCGCATGCCAGCACCCCACGTGGGGGCGGGGCGCCGCGCAGCGTGGCGGACGCGGTCGCGGCGTGCGCGGGGGCCGTGCGGGAGAACATCCGCCTGCGGCGCGCCTCCTGGTGCGCCCGGCCCGCCCGTCCACCCCTCCGCATGCCTCCGTGCATGTTCTCTCAGCGCACAGGCGTATGGCAGGGCCCTAAACCTACTCCTATCTTGTGTGCCCATGCGAGCACTGCCGACAGTGACAACAGCGGCTGCGCGCGCCCTGCCCGCCTGGCCAACAGGCGTGTCTGAGGGGTGGGGCGCCGCGCAGGCTGGAGGCCCGCGGCGGCGTGCTGGCGACCTACATGCACGCCTGCCCCGCGCCCGGCCTCGGGCGCATGGCGGCCGTGGTGCGCCTGGAGAGCGCCGGCGCGCGCCTGGAGGGCGCCGCCGCGCGCGTCGCGCAGGCGCGCCCCGCCCCTGCCGCGGCAGCCCTGCCGTCCGTCAGGCAGAGGGAGGGCATGAGACTGCCAAGCGGGCCTTGTGCTTCGGCCGCCCGCTTCCACGGAGCGTGCACTGCATCGGGCCACAAGTGTCGCTGGTTTTGACGTATTTGCGGGACATGCTAGCCATGCTGACGCCCGATCCGTGGCGGCCACACCGGCAGCGGCGACGCGCGCTCTCGCTCTGTTGCTGCGCCTCCTTGCGGTCGTGTTTCGATGCGCATGCGCCGGCGCGTGCAGGAGGTTGGGACAAAGCTGGCAATGCACGTTGTGGCGGCGCGGCCGCTGGCGCTGGACCGGCAGAGCTTGCCGGCCGAGGCTGTAGAGGGTGCGCGATTGTGCAGCGCGCGGCCGCGGTTACTTGGCCCGAGGCGCACATGCCGCTCCCGCTGCGATCATCCCACGCGAGCCTGTGCAGCGTGCGCGCAGCGGAGCGCGACGTGCAGCGCGCGGTCGCGCTGAAGATGGGCAAGGCCGCCAACGTCCTGGATCGCGTCGTTGCGGGCCGCATGCACAAGGCGCGCGCAGTGGCCGCATCCACATGGCATGACTGCATGCACAAGGCACTGTGGTCACATGCACAAGGGGCGCGCAGGGGCCGCGCACGCTCGCGCCCGCTCGCTTGTATGCCGCAACGCAAGCTGCTTTCCCCTGTGGCGCTCTAGAGTTGGAGTTAGGTCAGGGGCTGTGTTAGACATACAGAAGCAAGGGAGGGTCGCCGTGCGGGTTGAGCTGGCCAGGCAAGCTCCGGCGCGCTCGGGGTCGACGGCGGGGGGTGCGCCGGGCGCCGCGTGGTGGCTGGAGGACGGCGGCGCTGGAGCAGCTGTTCGGCATGGATGCCGTTATATTTAGGTCAGGGTAGAGTTTGATAGGGCGCGCCGGCGCCGCGCAGTGGCTGGAGGATGCGGCACTGGTGGAGCAGCTGTTCGTCATGGACGCCGCGCTGCGCGTGCGCGACGTGCTGCGGCAGGCGTCCGACGCGGCCGGCGTGCCCCTGGAGGTCACTGGCTTCCTGCGCCTGCAGGCGCGGCCACGGCCCGGCCAGTGGGCGGGGGTGGCCGAGCGCGCGCGCCGCGCGACGGCCTGTCTGCGATGTGTTGCGTGGGGCACCCCTGACGCAGGGCGCGTGTCTGCACATGCCTTCTTGGTGCAGTAGGGCACAGCCTGAAGCTGTCAGCCTCTTGTCTGCAACCGCGGTCGATGCCGCAGACACTAGCGTCTGCGGACCAGGGGCCTGCTGGCCGCGGCGGGCGCTGCGGGAGCTGCGGCGCGGTGCGGCGCCGGCCCAGCGTGCGAGCGCTGCCGCGCTGATCCACCGGGACCCGGTCACGGGCCGGCCCGGCCTGCTGGCGCGCTGACGCGCTGCAGCGCGCCGCGCAGACAGGCGAGGGCCTGGACGGCGCCAAGGCCAACTTTGCCGCGGACGTCGCGGCGACGCTCGAGCAGACAGGCTGATGCGGCTGCGTGCGGGCCAGCCAGAGCGGGCGCGCGCGCCAGGGTATGCTGGCCGGGCCGGGGCCCGCCGGGCGCTCTCGCTGCGCGGGCGTGCGCCTGAGCTGGCGGCATGCAGCGCTGAGCTGGCGCTGCCAGCACTGAGCTGGTGCCTTGCAGGCCTTGCCGATCGTGTGCACGCCTGGGGTTTCGGTTTTTTATGGGGCGTCGCTGCTGCAGAAATGGAGGCATCAGGAAACGCATGCTCTGTGCAATGCATGGTTCAGCACTGTGTGGCCACGGACATGAGTGCGACGGGCGAGGCAGGCACATGCATGCCGCGAAACTCGAGGCGGCACAGCAAAGCCCAGCTCTGGCTGGTAAGCTTGCTAAGACTCTAAAGCGCGCATGCCGACTGTGCAAATGTTCAGCTCTGCGCATATTCCTGTCCGTTGCACCCTCAGCGGACAGCGGGCTTTTGACAGGCGCAACTGGCGCATAACCCTGCTCCTATCTACACTGCTGCTCTAGTCACTTATCCTGCTAAACAGACAACACACTTGTGTTCAACACCGCCACCCACTATGCACACCCAGCGCACGAGCACCGCTGCAAACGCCCCACGCCAGCGCATTACAACAAGGTCATGCATGTCATGTGACCATGCACTGTCTTGCGCCCACCCCAGCGACGCCCTCTCACCCCGCCCGGCGCGCCTTCATGTACCGCACGCCGCACGCGTTGCACAGCGTCTTGGGCCCCGCAGGGCCGGGCCGCCACAGGGGCGTCTCCTGCACCACGTGATATATGAGCACGTATCTTGCCTGCTGGTGCACTAGACTCGAAGGATCCTAACAGCACCTCATGGGGGAATGCATAAGCACGCACGCGCGCGTGCATGTAAAACGCACGAAGCCATGCATCGCACAACCACTAAGCTCGTGACCAAGTACCTCACCACAGCACTCGCGAAAAGGGCCTCCCGCACCTGCGTGCCGCACTGCAGGCAGCGCCGGTCGCCCGGCGCAGCGTCCGCTGCCGCGTCGCCGTCCGCGGCGGACACCCCGCGCTTGGTCGTCCCGCCCGCTGGCCCGTCTGCGCGCCGCTTGCCGCCGGCGCCGCCGGGCGGGTGCTCCTGCGAGCGCCGCCCCGCGCGCAGCCCTGCGCGCACGCCGCCGCGCTTAAGCTTGGATTCCGGCCGCTCAGTATGCCACTGGACGGTCGCCTCGCCGCGTCTACCATAGCCCCGCCGGCACGCTGGCAGGTCGCAGGGTTCCACCACGCGCTCGATCCCTCCGCGCGACCCCGCCAGCGCATGGCTCCACGCCCGCACGGTTCTGAGCAGGCACATAGCACAGAGTCTCTGGGAGCGCGCATGTGTGCGGCTGCATGCATGCCAACGAGCGGCCGGCAGAAGATATCGGCGCATCGATCGCCCTGCGGGTGTAATACAGGAACGCCCACGCGCACTCCTGGAGGCTGTAAACCTATGACGTGTGGAGGAGGCGCGCCATTGACAAACGCCGGCGCAAAGAAGTCGGCGCCGGCGCCGCCGTCGCCGCCCGCCGCGTCGTGGCCGGCCGCGCCGTCGCCCGCGCCGGCCTCGCCGCCCAGGCCCTCGCTGCGCAGGCCCTCCCGCGCGCCGACCTCCGCGCTCGGCCCGGCCGCGCCGTCCGCGCCGCCGGCGCGGCGGTCGGCCCCGGGCCCCGTCGCGCCCAGCCCTAGCGCCGCCAGCGCCGCGGGCGCCGGCAGCCGCGCGCGCCCGCGCGTCGCCGCGCCCGGCGACGCCGCCTCCAGCGCCGCGTGCGCGCCGCCGGTGAACAGCGGCAGCGCGGCGGCGCCGGCCGGGCTGCGCCGGCCGAGCGGGCTGCGCCCCACGCTCGTGTCTGCCGCGGCCGCGCAGCGGGTCAGCCCCTGAGCAGCAGGCGCGGTGCCGACACGGCAACACGCAGGGCATGTTTGCCGTTGCCAACACAGCAGCACGCCAGGCGTGCTGAGCGGCCACACCCTGCGCGCCTGCCTGCCGCATGTCCCTTCCCAAACCTGACATACCCTGCCCCATCCACACCTAGCCGGTTGCGCCAGGCCCTGCAGCTGGGGCGAGGCGCGGCTGGGCCCGTGCCCACCTCTGAGGTGCAGCGCGGCCAGCGGCGACGCGGGCACCGGCGTGCTGCGGCCGGAGCGGCGCGCGGGCGGCGGCGTGCCATTACCGGCGGGCGCAGGCAGCGGCGCGGGCGCGCGCGGGCTGGAAGGCGGCGCCGCCGTGGCCGCCGCATCCGCCGGGTCGGGCTCCGGCCGGACGCCCAGCAGCGTGCACAGCGCGTGCGCGGCGCGCAGCTCGTTCGGCTCCGAGGCGTCCGGCGACGCGGCGCCAGGCTCGTGGCATGCCAAATCGGGCTCCTCGCCGGGCCTCAGCCTGACGTGGCGCGCGTCGGCGCCGTTCGCGCCGGGCTCGTCCTTGGGCTGCGGCCCATCGGCGCCCGGGTGGGGCGAGCAGGCGCAGCCCGGCGGCCCGCCTCGGCCCCCGGCGTGGGCGGGCGCATCGTGGGCGCTGTGCGGCCGCTGCTGCGCGCCTTCGCTGGGCCACTCCCCGGCCCCGCCCGCCGCGCAAATGAGCTCAGCGGGGGCGCCCGCCGGAGCCTGCGAGCGGCCGCCGGACGTGTCCAGCGGCTGCACCGGGGGCAGCCCCGCAGCAGGGCTAGGGCTAGGGTCGCCGGCCGCGCCGCCGAACGCGCCGCGGCCCCGGTCCGCGTCGGCGCGGCGCGGGCGCAAGCCGGCGCGCAGCTGCGGGTCAGTATGTGGCAGGGCAGGGTCTGCGGCCGCCGCGCTGTGCGCGGGTGTCCCCGACGCTGCCGGCGGCGGCGCCGCCTGCGCGGCGGCCGTCGCCGACACAGTGTCGCCGCCGTCTGTGGGGTCATCGCACTGCATCGCCACAGCCTCCTCCGCCGCCGCGGCGCGGGCGCGCTGCTCGCTCCTACCGCGCTGCATGCGCTCAGCGGGGCGGCCGGGGCGCCGGAGCGGGAGATGTCTCCATCCACCTTTGGTAACAGAGGTTGGTCTGTGTGAAAGCCCAGGACGTGTGGCAGCAGCAGCAGGGTTGCTTCATGTGCTAAGAGTAGCAGCAGGGCAGGTGTGAGCATGCGGAGGCTGTGCATGACGGATGCATGATGTGCGTTTCCCACGTCACCAAGGCGCGGTCCGTGCTCACGCAGCCGGATATCGCATCACCTCGTGGCCAGTTATGCTGTCGCCCCACTGCTGACATTACACACACACACACACACATATCCGGGAGCGTATGGCGGGGGTGGGGGCGCACAGGTCTGACAGCTGCAGCTGGTGCTGGTTCACCTGCGCGAGCCCCCGCGCCACCGCACTCTCAGCGCTGCGCAGCAGGCTGGCGGCCATGCGCCGCCGCGGCGCGCACAGAGAGAGTGCGTACGAGGTATAGGCTCGAGGCCTGGGCCTCAGGCTGAGGCACAGTGTGTCACCGGCCCCGCAGCGCCAGCGTGTCACCGGCCCCGCGATGTCACCGGCACCGCGACATTCGGCACTGTGCCGAGCGCGCGCCGCTGGGCGCGCGGACCGGCGGCCCGGGCCGCGCACCTTGCAGCGCAGCAAGTTTAGCTCCTGCTGGTGGTTGCTGGCGAGCGTCTTGACGAAGGAGATCGCCGTCACCAGCTGCCCCTCCACGGCCTGCGGCGCAGCGCACCCCGGCTGGGTCGCCGGCGCCAGGGTATGTACAGGGATAGGGCAGGGCCCCATTCCAATGCAGGCCGGCGGGCCACTACTGGGTGGCGCCGACACCCTGGTGGGGCAGTGGGCGGGCGTCGCGGCGACAGGCAGGCGCTTGTAGAGTGGGGCGGAGCCCCGCCGGGAGGCCTGCGCGCTCCCAGCGCGGCCGCTGCTGCGGCAATCTAAGGCAGCTGCCCGGCCGCTCAAGCGGGCGGAAGCGTGCTTCCGCCCGCTGCCGCCGAGCACAGCACCCACACAGGCCTAGGCGGATACATAGGCTCACAATCGCTCCTGCGCTCGCGCCGACCGCGACCGCGCCCGCGCGCACGTGCCGGGCGCGGCGCCTCTTCAGGCTTGCGCAGGCACCTTCGCGCGCGCAGGGGCCGCAACACGGGGCCGCGTCGTCGGGGCGCGCGCCTGCATCCACTCACTGTTGCCGGGCGGCGCGCCGCGCACGAGCGCCTGGAGCGCCTCCAGCTCGCTCTGCGCGGCCGCCAGGCCGCTGCTGGCCGCCGCGCTCGAGCGCTCGCAGCGCTCCAGCGCGCTGGCCAGGCCGGCGCTTGCCTGGCGCGCGGGATCCTGGGGGTCGGGGCCGGCGCTGCCGGGGCGCGCGCGCGGCCGGGCCGGCCAGCGCGGCGTGCATGGCGTGCGGAGAGCGTGTTGGACACGATCCCTGTACTGAGCGCCTCACGGCGCGGCCCCAGGACAGGCGGTGCATGCGCGGGTGGGCGCAGGTGCCCGTCCCTCAGTCAGCGGCGAGCAGGCAGGTCAGCGCGCAAGATGCATGCATATGCAGAGCGTGTGCTCCCTCGGCGCGATCCAAGCGACCCTGCATGCGCGCCTGCTCACAGACACTGCAGGCAGCAGGTACTATGTTTGGAAGGCAGCACGACGGGCATGCTGACTACATATGCGCCCGGCCCCTCGGGGCCTACGATCTCTGTCCTGCGCTTGGGTGATCCAGTGGTGATTTGGGGTGCCCGATCATACAGGCAGTCCTGCCCTGCCCTGCCCCGGGCCGAGCAACCCTTCACCTGCTGCTCGTCGCCCGAGCGGGGCGCTGGCGCACGTTCGCCTGATCCCGGGCCTCTGGCGTCGGGGCCGCCGGCGCCCGCCACTCCAGCCTGCGGCGCCGTGCACGCCCGGCTATTGGCGGCAAGCATGGCCCTGGGCGCCTTGGCGATCCGCAAACTGCGCTCACTCCTCAGGCGCGTGCCAACCTTGCTGCGCGGGTGCCAACGTCAGCCAGGCGTGTATCGACCCTTCACGGGCAGCGCGCTCTGATGAACGTCCCTACTCAACGAGGCCGTGCTCTCGACACTCAGTAGGGCGACCCACGGCCACTCCCAAGCGGCCTCTCCCTGCAAAGCTGCAAAGCTGGACATCAGCAACTTCGGGGGGGACGTCCCACCAGAGACTCAGGGCCAGTACGTTGGCTGGACAGAGTGTCCAGGCGCCTCTTTAAACAGTGCCAAGCGGACGCGGGGTCGCTTCATACACTGCTCTAAGCGACGCTGCGCATTACGCCCGCCGGGCATCAGCGCACATGGACGATGACCTGGATGACCTGCTCCTGCAGGTAGCGGGGCGTTGCAGAGCTTGGTGTTGTGCAGGCAGCAACTAGGCTCATGGTTGAGAGGTTGCCATGGACCGCTGAGAGCTATAACACCTCTGACCTCTGTAAGCTTTGCACGCGTCCCAGCGAGGGACTGCTGTACAAGTGCGCGGAGCAAACTGCTTGGAGAGCACAAGACGGTGACTGGCGTGCCGCTGCGGCAGGTCGCCGGGCGCAGCGAACCCGCGGAGCGGCCGCGCTCTGCCAAGGCGGCCGGCCGCAAGCGCGCGCGGCCTGCGCTGAGCGACTCGGGCGAGGACGAGCGAGGGGATGCGGGCGAGCCGGGCGACTCCGGGGAGGGCGAGGATGAGGAGGAGGGCGCGTTCCGGCCGCCCGCGCATAAGCCCGGCCGCGCGCCGCTCAAGAAACGCGCGGCCAAGGTGCTCGCTGCGCGCTGGCTTGCACAGTTCCAGGCCTGCTGTGCTCCGGCTGAGCTCCTCGCCTCTCCTTGCAGGCCGTGCTCCTGCTCAAATGCTGTACACTGGCTGAGGGAGCACTGGCTGAGGGGGCCGCTTGCATCCTAGCACGCCAGCCAGCGCTGCGGCAGCAGCTGTGCGGCTAGCTTGAGGCTCAGGCGTGCAGTCTGGTGCACGGCGCGGAGTTCGAAGCGCGATATTGTGCCGCGCGGCGTGTGCCAGGCTGCTCACAGTGCAGGGCAGGGGCCCGAGGAGGTGCTGCCGACTTCCAGTGGTAGCATGTCCCAGCGGCCCCGCTGGAACAGGCCACACAGGCCTGCGGGCTTGGCTCTGGCCAGCTCCGGCTGGCAGCGCGGGCCGGCCTGCAGCCGCTGCTCCGCCTCGCCCTCGCCCGTCCATCGCTTTGAGTGGAGCGCCTGCTTGTGCGCTGAAGCGTGCGGCGCTGGGCCAGGCAGCGAGTACGGTTACCTGGGTGAGGGTGGGGTTACCTCCCGTAACCTGCTGCTGCGGGCGCGGGCCCCAGAAACCGGCGGATGCGGAGGAGGAGGCGGAGGAGGAGGCGGACGAGGACGGTGACGGCTACGGCTCCAACCTGTATGCTTATCTGGGTAGGGCAGGGTCACCCTACCCCTGACCCACCGCTGCACGCGCGCGCCAGAAACTGGCGGAGGAGGAGGCCGACGAGGAGGCCGACGAGGATGACGACGGCTACGGCTCCGACCTGTACGGTGACGACGACGACCGCGCGCGCCTGGCCGCCATGACCGATCTGGACCGCGAGATGGAGCTCTTTGAGCGCAGCGAGGCGCGCGAGCGGCGGCGCGAGGCGCGCCGCAACGCGCGCCTGCTGCAGCAGGCGCAGCGCCGGGACCAGGCGCGCGCTGGCCCCGCCCCTGACCCTTTGCCTGTGTCCCGGCGCGCGCGCGACCGGGCGTGCGACACGCGCGGCGGCTGCCGCAGCAGGCCGAGCCTTCACCCTGTGCTCTGGCAACCTAGTCCGCAGGTGCACGTGCCGTGTTTGGGTCAGAAATGGGTCGCTAAAGCATTAGACCAGTATTAGCAAACTGACTGGGGCCGTGTCGCTGTGCACCGCAGTGCCTGGTCCAAAATGTTTGTCTCGCCATTGCGCATGCATGTGCCACAAGCGAGAGCGCCCGCGCCATGCTCCCCGCTTCGCGCCTCTCCCCCTGCAGCGCGAGGGGGCATGTCGCAGGCGGGCGAGCCGGCGCGCGCGTCGACGCGCGTCAAGGCGCCGGACACGGCCAAGAAGAGCGCGCTGGCCGAGCTGGCGGCCAAGAAGGCGCGCGCCGACAAGGCGCGCAGCCGGAAGCGGTGCGCCCCCGGGGCCCGCCCTGCTGCGCGCGCTGTGCGTAGACCTGGGGAGTCGCAGGCTCCAGCGCGTCTGCTGAGCTTAAGAATTCGCCGCGCCACTGTGCCAGCAGGCGCCGCCTCTCGGCCCCTGGCACAGCTTCTTGAGTGAGACGCCCTGCTTGCTGCTCGAGTGCGACGGCAGCCTGCTGCAACCACTGCAGTCGCGGGTGCGCCAATGCGTGCTTGGCAGGTTCGCATGTCGGGCCCGGGTGAGTGCGGCAGGGGCCGCGGGCAGCGGGATGCGCCTTGCGGGGGCGTGCATGCGCGGCGCCTCACGTGCGCGCCGGCCCTTAAGAACACGCTGGCGTGCCGGGCCTCGAGACAGGGCTGCTGCCAGGCAGCGTTGATGCAGGGGCAGCGGGGCAGCATTGAGTGCAGCGACCCAACCCTACCCTGCGGGGCGCGCCCGCAGGCAGAAGGCGGAAGACGCGTGGAGCGACGACGAGGAGGCGCAGCTGAGCGAGTCGGACTCCGACGCGGATGCCGGCCGCGGCGCCGACGCCGGCGCCGGCGCGCCGCCAGACCGGCGCCGCAACGCGGACGCCGGGCCGCGCGCGCGCGGCGCCAGCGACGACGGGGACGACGACGGCGATGTAGGGTTTGGCGACGGCGGCCGCGAGCGGCGCTTTGAGCGGGGCTACGACGACGCCGACGACGACGCGCGCCTGCTGGGGGTGCGGCTCCACACCAGGCATCCCTCACGGTGGCCCACGTGCGACCAAGTTTGCTCGCTGGCTGTTCCTGATATTGTAACAAATAGCGGTCAAGCTACCATGCCGCATGCCGCCCAGCTCTGCATAGCACGTGTGTACGACGACAGGAGCGGCGCGCGCATCACAGGGGCGGGAGGCCTGACGGCATTTGTAGGCCGGTGTTGCAGAGCTTGGCTGTCCTTCAGTGACATGGGTGTGCGTGCATAGGCGGACGAGCCAGAGGAGGCCGCGTACGAGGACGTGCTGAAGATGCAGGTGAGGCTGGCGCCCCTGCGCCCGGGAGGAGGGGGCTGGCGCCCCTGCGCCCGCGCGCCCCGCCCAGCGCGCACAGCTGGCCAGTGCCGCTCCTGCCAGCGGCTGGCACGGGGAGGGCAGGAGCGGCCACCGAGCGCTGGCTCCTGCCAGCATGCGGACCATGGGACAAGGGCGGGAGAGCTTGTCCTGAGCCTCGGGCGCGTCCTGCTGCCGGGCGGCTGTGCATGTGCAGTCGTGCGGCGCTGCAAGGCCGTCACAACTGCTACAGAGGGTGCGAGGCTGCTCTGGTGCGCCGCTTCGCCCGCGCAGGCCCTGGCCGCTGCGCGGCAGCGCGCCCCGCCGCCGGCGGCCGCCTCAAAGCCATGCGGCGGCCGGCGCATGGTTGCGCCTTCTGCCTGTCGTCCTACCCTTACCCTACCCTATCATGATTCCACAGCTCCTGAACCTAGCCTGCTTGGTCTCCTACAGGTGCGGCGCTTCTCGCTGGAGAAGTGGCTGAACGAGCCGTTCTTCGAGGACGCGGTGGTCGGCGCGGCCGCGCGCGTGGCCGTGCGCAGCAGCTACATGATGGCCGTGGTCGCCGGCGTCGTCGAGCGGCCGCCCGGCGTGTACAAGTGCGCCCGCGCCCGCGGGCGCCCGGGGCAGGCGAGCGTAAACGCGTCCGCGGTGTATGCGGAGATCGAGCTGGGCGCTACGCAGTGCCCTCACACATGAGATTTGGGCGCTTGGCGCCATGGCCTTGCTGTGCGTTCTGTGCACGCGCCAGCTCTGCTACACCATCTCACCTGAGATGGTATGTGGGGCTGCAAACACACAAGGCCAGCACTCCACCCCGTAGGCATGGGCTGTTTGGGGCATGCAGCTGGCGCGGCCGTGCGGGCCGTGAGCACTCTGCTGCGTCGAGCGAGACATGTGCTGCTGCGCGCAGGGACCGGGACTTTGGCTCCCTGACCTCGCCGTACGCGCTGGGCGACGAGAAGGGCGCGCAGCCGCGCACCACCAGCAAGTGGCTGGACATGGTCGCTGGCGCGCAGCACAAGATCGTCCCCATCCGCCTGGTGCGCGCTCACAAGCCCAGCGCGTAAGTCTTGCCTCTTGACCTCACGTTGCAACCCAGTTCCAGCATTCCTGCAGGCGGCGCAGCACGTGGTATGGGAACCCCTGCATGGAAACCCACGCATTGCACTCCACCGAGGTGCGCAAGACCCTCTGGAGTGTGCTGCGTTAGGTATATGTTTAGGGTTAGGCCAGAGTTAGGGTGAAGGCTCGGCTGCTAATCCGCATGCAGCCCTAGGGATGGCGTAACCGTATACCGCCGGGCGCGCAGGTGTCCAACCACACGCTGGACGCGGGCCACTTTGCGGGCTGGCACCGGCGCTGCGAGAAGGACGAGCGGCCGCAGCTGTCGCTGGCCGACGTGGACGCGGCCGTCAAGCGGCTCAAGGCCGCCGAAAAGTGCGCGCGCGGCCCAAACTCGGGCTAGGGTTAGATTAGTTATCTTCTTGTCTCGCTGTGTGTCCACCCTTGACTGGCGTCAACGGCGAGCCAGGCTGACATGCACCGCTCTCATACCAGCGAGTGCAGTGAGGGCGCGGCGTGCATGCCAGCAGCGCCGCTGCGCCGTCTGAGCTCGGGGAGGCGGGCTGTGAGGCGCGGCGTAGCCAAGAGACAGGGGATTGAGCGGGGCGCCGGGCGCGCCGCGCGCAGCTACACCTACACCGCGGAGGACGTGGCGCGCATGGTCGCGGCCAAGCGCGCGCGCGGCGGCGGCGGCCGCAACCGCGCGGCCGAGAAGGCGCGACTGCTGCGGCTGCGCGAGCACGCGCGCGAGAGCGGCGCCGCCGAGGAGCTGGCGGAGTGCGCGCGCGTCGCCCCGCCGTGCCTAAAGTTTGCACTGCGGCAGGCAGGACGCGTGTGCGTAATGACGCGTGTGCGGAAAATCAGTGCAAGACGTGCGGCATGTGTATGGTTGCCAGCCACGAGCTGCATGCATTGGGTGCTGTTCTGTTCCATGTGCTCTCCCAAAGTGTGCTCGCACTCCGCTCAACAATTGCATGTATGTAACTCAAGCATATTCTGTCTCATCGTTGCTGTATTATGACAACTGCCCTAAACCTAACCTGTTACGTGCGCAGGGCGGAGGCCGCGCTGGAGGTGCTGGAGGCGGAGACTGCGGCGCGCGGCGAGGCGGCCGCCGCCACGCGCGGCGCGGCCATGGGCGCGATCAACAAGCGCAACGCGGCAGCCAACTTCGACAACGCGTTCCGCAACGTCGGCGCGCGCCCGGGCGGCCAGGCCGGCGCCAAGCCGGGCACCGCCGGCGTGGCCGAGGGCGAGGACGTGTTCCAGCGGCGCAAGACGCGCGTCGTCAACTACTGGGACGTCAGCAAGACGGGCGGCGCCGGCGGTGCGCGCCCGCCAAATGTTTTTACGGGCGGTGTTATATTTTATGTGCGTTTACATTTATACCCGCGGAACTTGTTAGACATTTGAAGGACCTGTCTCTGCGCTCTCCGCGAGTAAAAAAAAGGTGGCCATGTGCGAGCTGGAGCTGGCGTGAAAACAGAGAATATTGCACAGGTCATATTTCGAAATATTGGCACACAGACCGATGCGTGCCCGCACGCCGCGCACAGCGCCGCCGGGCCTGACCGTGGCGACGCGCGCGCCGGGCGGCCCGCGGCCTGACGCCGCCGAGCCCGACACGCCGGCCACCGCCGCCGCGAGCGCGGTCGAGAACGCGGCGACCGGCGAGCTGGAGCTGAACATTGACCTGTCGCTGCTCGGCCTGGCCGGCCGCCGGCACGCGCTGCCCGGCCGGCTGCTGGGCCGCGGCTGGCGGCCGGGCGCGGGCCCCGCGTACGCGGCTGCGGGCCGGCGCGTGCTCACGCTCGCCGACTACAAGCGCCGCCAGGGCATCGCGTAGCGCGGCCCGCGGGCCGCGGCGCGGCGCGCCGGCCGGCGGCCGCCCCGGCGCGGGCGCAGGGCGCTGCCGGGCGGCGTCCTTGACGAGCGGCGCAGGACAGTGGCAGGTGTAGTGTTGGAGGCGCTAACCTGTGCACAGGGACGGCTGAGGCAATGATTGCGCACTGCTGGGCGGTAGGTGGAGCCTGCCCTGACGATTGGGTCGTTCTGTTGGTTAAGTTTGGTGAGCTTGACATGCTGGCACATCAGCGTCATGGTTTGTTTGTTTGATGTCCTTGAGCTGTGTTTTAACTGAAATGTGCAGCATACGAAACCTGAAGTGCGCCGATGCAAAGTGCATGCGGCAGGTCTGAACAGCATGTGCAAAAGTGAAACTGGAAGTGCTGCACATCACTGTCTGTGTGCCATGGCTTCATAGCAAGCTCACTGCGACGGCTTCACGCGGCGCTGCCGACTTTCTGGCTCAATCTTCTTTCATACTCTCAGCCTCACATTGCATACACCCCAAGCAGTCTTGGCGACATGCAAAGGCAGGCCTGCCTCTCACTCTCTTAGTCACGGATACTGTGGTCATCAGCATGTGCAGTGCTGGAGACAGGTGCAAGGCCTCCGGCCACAGCAAGATGTGCTCACAGCACCAGCGTAATCATAAAAAGCACCCTGCCAAAACACGGGCACTGACCAGCACGGCCAGATGTGCAAAGCGCCAGGTGTTGCCTCGCAAGCCAGCACACGCCTCCTGGCAACCTCAGGCCTCGTGGCGGCGGCCTGGCGACACGCGCCGGGCGCGCGCCGCGCGCAGCGCTACTGCTTGGGCCGGGCGGGCGCCCCGCGCAGCAGCGCGCCGAGGACGGCGGACAGGCCGCGCGCGCGCGCGGCCAGCGACGTGCCGTAAAACATCGCGACCAGGCCGGCCACAAAGCCGAACGCGCCGTTGCCGACCGGGTAGCGCAGGATGGGCGGGATGTCCGTGCGCATGAGCCAGGGCCACCTGCGCCGCGCCTGCGACCGCTCGGGACAGAGCGCGCGCGCACGCCAGAGCCGCCTGCTGCCAGCCGGCGCATGGCCGGACACGCGCTGCAGCGCCCTCCAACCAGCCCACGCCCTGTCAGTGCCGCGAGCGAGTGCGCCCCGCCCTTCCTGACTCACCGGCACGGCCATTGACATAGCCTGCGGCGGCCTGCCGAGGGCCAGAGCACGCAGGGTGTCAAGGCGGATGGCAATGAGGCCAGCGCCACTCTGTGAGTGCTCACAGTCCATCCGGGCGCGGCCGCACCGGTCCTCGCACACGGCCTTTGCAACGCACAGGCCGCGCAGGCCCTCCACGCCCGCAAAGCGGTCGAAGCCGCTGTCCTTGACGCCGCCGAACGGCAGCGCCTGGCACATGTAGGTCGTCGCAAAGTCGTTGATGGACGTCATGCCCGCCTGGCGCGGCGCGCCAGGAGTCAGCGGCCTCTTTTGGCAGGGGCGCCAGGTGTGGAGCCTCAGCAAGGGGCAGCACGGTGGCAAAGGCACACTCGGGGAGACCCGTTTGCGGCGAGCGCGCCAGCATGGCGCTGCCGACTCCTGAGGGATGGTGTTACAGCCAGAGCTGCGGCCCGCACGCGCACATAAGAGGCTGCAGCCCAGGGGCTTGCAGGATGAGCAGTCAGAGGCAGGCCCTCCTCCCTGGAAGGAGCCGCTGCGGCCGCGCCTCGAGCGCCGCGCCGATGGCATTGGCGCGCCGCTGGCTGCGCGAGAAGACCGCCGAGCCCAGGCCGAACGCGCAGTCGTTCGCCAGCGCCACTGCCTCGCCGTCCGAGCCGCAGCGCGCGATCGCCAGCACCTGGCCCCGCGCAGGGTCAGCCCCAGCCCCAGCTCGCAAAGCCCCAGCTACACCGCAGCGCCGCGCCGCGAGGCGCCACCGCACCCTGTGACCTCATACATGTGTGTGAGCTCACAGGGCGCGTGTGCGAGGCGTGCAGGCACAGCTGCGGGCTCGAGCAGGGCAGCAGCTGCGCGACGGGTGCAGGCGCAGGGTGTTGCAGCGCGCCAGCGACCCGGCCTGGCCGCGCTCGGGGGGCCGCGCACGGGGCCGAAGACCTCCTCGCGCCAGATGCGCATGGCCGGCGTGACGCCCGCCAGCACGGTGGGCGCGTAGAACTGGCCGCCGCCCGGCGGCTGCACCAGCCGCCCGCCCGCCACCACCTGCCGGCACAGCCGGCCGCCGGTCGCCTCCCGGCGCGGCAGGCCGCCGGTCGCCATGCGGCCATGCGCTTGCCGTCACCTCCATGTGCTGCAGCAAGCCAGCTCGCGGGAGTGGAGAGAATACTGGTGAGACGCTCTGTGAGGCGATGGCATGCGGGCCGGCCAGCTACGTCCCGCGGCCACAACTCGCTCGAGCCTGGGGCCAAGCCCCGAGCGCCTGCGGCGCCTAGGTCTTGACCCCGCGGCGTGCCTGGGCGCCGCGCGACACCGCCTCGTCCACCAGCTCCGCCACGCGCTCGGCCAGGCCGGGCAGGCACATGGCGCCGCAGTCCACGGGCGCGCCGCCGAGCGCAGGGCCCTGGCGCAGGCGTGCCGCGGCGGCGCCCACGGTGGCCACAAACTCGTCGTGCACGCGCTCCTGCGCCCGCCTACAGGCTTCTCAAGTTCTCCCCAGGCTGCCATGATCACCTAACCGCCACCATCCTGGCATCATGTGTCCGGCAGTGTACGGCGCTGGCAACAAAGCGCGCGGCGGACGCCGGCCGGCCGGCCGCACGGGCGCACGCAGCAGCCAGCGGCAAGGGCGGCAGGCTGGGGCGCACGTGCACGATGAAGCGCTCTGCGCCCGCGCAGTTCTGCCCGCAGCTCTGAAACGCGCCGCGCAGCGCGGTGGGCACAGCCTGGCCCAGGTCGGCGTCGTCGCAGACGATGAACGCGTCCTTGCCGCCCAGCTCAAGCGTCACGGGCGTCAGCGTAGCGGCGGCAGCGGCCATCACGCGGCGGCCCACCTGCCGCCCGCGCGCAGCCCCGCGGTCCGCTTTCATGACCTATGTTTGGACAGATCCGTATCACAGTTGACCACATCTCTGTACTGCAGATGCATGGGCTTGCAAGTCCAGCAGGCCTTCTCATCAGCAGCCCATAACGCATGGTCGAGCTTCTGGCAGGCTCCCCGTATGGCGCCTGTTGTACAGGGCATGCGGCGCCAGGATTACCCAAGAGCAACACTACTGCAAAGGCAGGAGTCTCCCGGGGCGCGCCTCTGTGCTGCCCACAAAGATGAGCTTGTCGACGCCGCCGGACACCAGCGCCGCCCCGGCCTCGGCGTACCCCGTGACGATCTGCACCAGGTCGGCCGGCGCGCCTGCCGCACCACGTCATGCGCCGCTCACAGACGCAGGAAAACATCCCTGGGCTGGCGCTGGCTGCAGGCCTGCCAAAGCCATACCCAACCCTAACCCTTTCACCAAACTCATGCAAGTAGACCTGGCTGCCACTAGCATGCACGTGATTGCGGCGGGGGCCCTGTGAGCGGCTGGGCGCTGCCCACACGCGCTGGCGGATGGCACCTGGGCCGCCGTGCCAGTGCAGGGCCCTGCAGCGGCGCGGCGCGCACCGACGGCCGCCAGCGCCGCGCTGATGATGCGGCCGTAGTAGCGCGACGACCAGGTCGCGTGCTCCGACACCTGCGGGCGGCCGGCCGCGCGCGTCAGGCCAGGTCCGCCTCTCCTGGTCCCGCCTTCAAGCGCATGCAAGACATGCAGGATGCTTTCCTGCTGGCGTGGCCCTTCACTTATTGCGCGATGCGCCCACAAACGAGCGTGAGCAAGCCCGCGACAACGCAACGGCGTGCTCGCCTCACACGCGCAGCCTGGCTGTGCGCAGCTGTGGCCACCGAGCGCGCGCGCCTCAGGCGGCCGCTACCAGCTGGGAGCTGACCCACGCGCTCACCAGCCCATGGGCATCTGTTCGTTCACCGCACGCGCAGCAGGCAGGCGCCCGCCCACCCTCTCCCCCACACCCCCCCCTTGGCTTGATCGGCACTGGCGTGCAAGGGCGTGCAGGGGGCGCGCGCGCCTTAATGACGAGCGCGTTGCCAGCGAAGAGGGCGGCCGAGAGCGGGTTGAACACGTTGTGGAAGGGGTAGTTCCACGGCACGATCGCGCCCACCACGCCCACCGGGTGGTACTCCACGCGCGCCGCCTTGTAGAACATCTGCGCGCGCGCGCGGCCGCCCGCGCCTCGGCGCGCCATCCAGGGGCCGCGCTCGCCGTGGCCCAAGCGCTGACAGGAGCGCCCCGATGGCCAGCCTGCACCTGCCGACAGACCACGTCTCCTGGACCGGAGTGCGCTCGCAGCTCCGGGGTGCGACGCATGAGGTCATCGCGCATGCGCCGCCCGGGGCCCGCATCGGCTCCGGTGCGCAAGAAGCCCTGCTGGCGCGCGCCGCGGCGCCGCGCGGCTCGCGCCGCGCCCGGCCGCGCATCGGGGCGGCCGGGGCCGCCGGGGCTGCGGCCGGGGGCGCGCCATTGCGCCCGCGCTGCGCCGCTCGGGGCGCAGGTGGCGCGCGCCCTCGCCCGCCAGCCAGGCCAGCTTCTCGCAGGTCACCATCACCTCCCCGAACGCCGCGTCCACCATCGGCTTGCCCGAGTCGCGCGCGGACACGCTGCGCCCGCGGGCCCCGGTCAGGCGCATGGCTTTGGGTCTCCCATGCATTGTAGTCGTTAAGCTGTTGACCCAACGACATGCGCGTGTTTGTCGGCTGCTTTGGCTAGCAGCCGGGCCCCGCGTCCGGCCGCGGCGCCGCCACGCGCGGCGGCAGGTTGGGGCCCCCGCATGCAGGCGCCTCCCCGCCGTCAGGCGCAGCACCTCGTGCTCCTCTCGCCGCTGCCCTGAGCGGCGCCTTGCAGCTGGGGCGCCGCAGGTGCGCGCAGCGAGGGCGTTTGGGAGGCACAGGCATGAGAGCTTCAGGCTGGCCTCTTTACAAAAGGTGCCGGCAGGCAGCGCGGGAGGCACCGGCAGATGGTCTCCTGGTTGTCGACGATGTACTTGAGCAGCACGCGCAGGAGCAGGCGCCGCTGGCGGAAGCCGGACCGCCGCCACACCTGAGCCACACAGCTACGTTTTTGGCACAGGTTTGACACAGGCGTCCCGCTGCGCATACGCACGACAGGCATGCGCTCCTCGCGACCGCCAGAGCGCCCGCACTGACTTCAGGGCCACACGTCGCGTGCTTGCACACCTTTGCGGCCGCCCGCGCACGCCCGATTTTTGTTGCCACCTGTGCGGCAGGCCTGCAGTCAGCGCTGACGTTTGCGGACGCGCTTGGGGCGGCGCCGGCACGCACGGCGCGCCTGCTCGGCGGAGTCGGCGGCCATCATGCCCAGGAACTGCATGTTGCCCGGATCGTAGCATGGGATCTGCTGTTTGTTGGCCGGGTGGCTGGCAGGGGAGTACGCCTCGTTTGCGATCACATCCTTCGCCTCCGCTGCGCATGCATGCAAAGCACATGTGGCGCATCCAGTGGCAAAGCCAGCTGTGCCTGTCAGGTCTCAACTGCGGCGCCGCACCGTCGTCTAGTGGCACTGATATACTTGGCACGCGCTCTGCAAAGCAGACCCATGCCAATGCCCAGGCCAGAAGCGCGCCCAGCGCCGCTGTTGCCAGGATACTGTACACATCCATAGCTACGCTTTACTTGTCACTTAACAATGCTGAGCGCAAAGGCTAATGAGTGCATGTACTCAGTGTGGACTGCACATCAAGGTGATGCCCTGCAAGCTTCATCAGCGTTGAATAACAGCATATCCATAGTTGTATTGGCTAATGACCTTGTTGATGTCAACAGTTTGCAACTCAACACTGCAGCAGCCCGGTGCTGCCCGAATTGGCTAGATGGGGGGGGGGGGGGGCGGGGTAGGCATTACTATTTTCTGGATTTTAAAAAAAAGCTCCAGAAGTAGTGCACCACATCCACGCACCCGAGCCGCAGGCAGGGGTAGGAAGCAGCTGTGGCGCAGGGTAGCGGCGCCGCGCAAGCATGGGCGATATGTGTGCGGCCAAGTGCGGCGAAGGGGAGCCAGTGCGGATTGAGATTATGGCATGCGCAGCGCCAGAGGTAGCACCCGCCGCAGCGCTCGAAGCCGCTCCTGCAAAAAGGCCAAGGGGCAGGCCGCCCAAGGCTGCCACCTTTGACGGGCCAGCGCTGGCGCCAGCGGTCGCAAAGCGCCCGCGGGGCCGGCCCCCAGGTATGACAGCCAAACCCCCTCCGCGCTGCCATAGCAATATTCCCATGCTGCGAGTCCGGTTGGAAAGCAGTGCGGGTGGTGTGTCAGGAGCCCTGCATTGCCTGTCCTTGTTTTCGAGCGCGGCCCTGCCTGCGCTTGCTTTTCCAGGTTGGAAAGTGTACCACGCTCTTGCCGCAAGGCCGTAGGTATGCGGGGCGTCTGCTGAGCACTAGTACGGTGCGGAAGGGCTCACGACGAGCGCACTGGCGCAGGCACCGGCAAGAACCAGAAGGCGGCCGCGGCAGCAGCTCTGGTCCTGCAGACTTCGATGGAGCTGGTGCGTAGCCAACGCTTGGCTGGTTCATCTAGCTATGCTTTCACTCGGGCACTGTCCGCTCCGCTTGGCATAGCTGCGACGCCAGGCGCTCACCACTGGTTGCTGAGAGCTTCGGGGCCTGAGCCGAGCTCACACACTGGGCAAGAAAGGCTGAGAGAGTCTAACTTGTGAGTAGACTTTCTGGCACGAGTCGAGAAAAAATAATGCAGGTTAAAGCCTGCCCTGCGAAAGCACGATACTTAAGCTGTTGCGGGCTGGTGACGGTGGCCGTGCCCATACGCCTGCAGGAGTCGGCGATGTCCTGCGGCAGCCAGCTGTCGTCCGGCAGCCTGAGCGAGGGGAAGAAGGCGCGCCGGCGCAAGAGCAGCGTGCCCGTCAAGGCGGAGTGACGCGCGCCCGGTCCCAGCAAACGCGGCCCCGCCTAGAACTGAGGAAATGCGATGTAGAGGAGGAACCAAACCAGGGCCATTGTGCCCTTGTGAGGGGTGGTGAGCGCTTGTGTGCGTGCATTCGGCAGGCTTCAGAGCGCGGCGTATTGCTTCGATCCAATGTATGCCGCATGCAGGCAAAGCCTCACAAAGCTTGTCATGGGTGTGGGGGTAGCATGTCTCGCGACGCACTTGCGGCCCACCGTAGCGCTGGAACCCCTCTTGCACCAATGCTCCGCATAGCGTGTCTGTATGGCCTGCTGCTGCCTTGCATGTTTGGGGTAGCTTACGGTCAGGACCCAGCATAAAGCGGTGAACGACACCTATTTTTGCAGTGGCACGGCCCGAAGCAAAGTAGCGCGCTCCTCAGGGGCCTTAGCAGCAGGATGCAGCTTCAGCATTTGCAGCCGGGCCTGTGGCAGCGCCTCGCTGCATGGCAAGCGCCGCACTCCGCATTAGCAGTGAATTTCTACCCTGGGGTCCGGGCTGTGCACATCACGCTATTGGCTTTTTTGGCAACTTGGGCACTGTGTGCGCAGCGCTGCGGGCGGGCGCCTGGTTTGAGGCGGGCATTGCTACCCGTCTTAAACCAGGCGGTCAACCCAGGAGCGGGCCATAAGCAACACGCCCGTTCTGCTGTAATGTGGTAGGGGGAAAGGTCCCAGCAGGGCCTGTGATGTGCAAGCTGCTGCTGAGCATCTGAAGACCCATCTGAAGACCGGCAGTAGCAGGTGCAAACAGGACTGTAAACACCTGCCTAGTAATGACATCCTCCGTGTCCCTGCATTGCCTGTCATGTGCCTGCCATGCTTGTTATATACTTCTTGATGCGCATGGTCAGCATTCACACCTTGATCACGTGGTGCATGATGCAGGCCGCTCATGCTTGTACAACACATGTGGCAAACCACCGCCGCGCCTGGAGCTAGGCATGCCTGACCTTCCAGCGCTCCCACTTCATAGGAATACACAGCAATACCCTGCTCTACGATAGGCTGCCAGTGGAGCGCCTGGCAGACTGCGGGTGTCGCATCTGCAGCCTGTACAGCGCTTCAGGCGCTCCTCAAACAAGGTGCGCAGGTGCGGAACGTACAGCAAGGCTCCTGACGCGCGCTGCCTACAGGCCCCGCAGCAGCTGGTCCCAGTCTGGCACCTCAGGCCGCCTCGCCTCCACCCACCGGCGCTTCAGCTCGTTGAGAGCTTGCGCTCCCGTGCTGCGCGCGCGTCGGACAAACAGGTGTCAAAGCAGGGCTCAGTCGACAGAACACCGCACTGCTCAGTGGAGGACACAGGCCAGCTGCAGGCTGGAGGTGCGTGTGAGGGCGCACTGCTGCTGCAAACAAGCGTTGAGCGCCCTCAGGTCCGCTCGGCAGGCCCAGATTGCGGAGAAGACGCGCGCGCTGCAGCAGTCTGCATAGGCCCTCGCCGTGACCTTGCAGTCGGCCATCGCCTTTTGCTTCAGCTTGTACAGCAGCGCTGGCACCGCGCAGCAGCCTGTGTTACGTGCGGTGCGCTCGGCGATGTAGTTGCTGAAGCATCACCTTCCAATCAGCGCACCTTCCTCAACTTTTCGCGACACCAGCTGTTGCTGGTCCTTGACCATACGACAGCCAGGCGCGCCCCCTGTTCCTGGCGCCCTCTCAGGCGGCAAGCACAACGTCAAGTGCTCTGATTTGACCTGACGTGACCGTGCAGCAGTGCAGACAAAGAGCGGCTGTGCCGTAACTCTACTTAACAGTGTTCACGGAGGCTTGAGCAGTTTCTGTTCAGTAAAGCTCGCTTGTGGTCACAAGGTTGGACGGGTGCAGCCGCGTGGGCAGCGGTGGCCGCCGCTGCGCTGTTGGTCATACTCGCTCGCAGCACTTGCTTCAAACAAGTTGCTTGTTCGATCCAGCCACACAACAAGTGTGCTCTGCTACGCAAAAATTTTGCAGGCGCCAACTGACAGACAGAGCCGACGCGCTTGGCAGACACCACCTTGCTTGGACTAGCACGGGGAGCAGGGCGCAACCTGAGTGCACAAGCTTGGCATTTGAGCCATGGTCAGTCACTGAAGCTGCTTGCCAGAACAGTGTTTGTCCGGCTCGCACTCTCCGTTTTGCGTGCACGGACTGACGAGGACTGGGGCGGGTGCGGCCGCAGGCAACGCCTCTCGTTGCTGGCCTGGCCCTCGGCGCCGCAGCCTTTGCCGGCAAGTACGCCATAGAGCTAGCCACCAAGCTGCGGGCCGCTCCGCCGCGCCTGCGCCAGTTCTACAAGGTGCGCGGGCCCTTCCGGAGAGGCCGGTGCGTGCGGCGCGGCGGGCTTGCGCAGCGCTCAAGCGGCTGCGCTGCACAGGGTGGCTTCCAGCCGCAGATGAATCGGCGTGAGGCCTCCATGATTCTCGGCGTGCGTGAGAGCGCGGGCGAGGACCGCGTCAAAGAGGCGCACATCCGGGTGATGAAGGCAAACCACCCGGACCTGGGGGGCTCCAGCTACATCGCGGAGAAGGTCAACGAGGCCAAGGACATGCTCTTGGGCAACAAGCGCCGTTCGTCTGTGTTTTAGCAGGGCCGCGCAGGCGAACGCGCGCGCATGTGTCTATGCGAGTTTCAGTGTGTTGTGTCTTGCTGTTCTGCAGTCTTGTTGACTTGAGCTGCTGTGTCTGCTGCGTTGTCGGGCTGTGTCTTTGCACAGAAAAATTAGGCTGCGCCGCAGGACACAGCTTCGCCCGTGCCAGTGGCCAGGAGCGTGCCGTGCTTGAAGCTGCTTACGCGGTGAAATGTGGAACACTGCTGCATGTTGTGAACGGTGCAAAGTTTTGGGCGACGGGAGTACGAGACAATGAGTTAGGCCAGGGAGCGCGTTGCTTGAAACAGTGTATAACAGTGCAGCCTGCAGCAATATCTGCACTCAGTCACAACTACACTGTAGCGAGGCGTCGCGCACGTTTCCTGCAAGCCCAACCAGCTTTGGAGCGTGCACTGCAGCAAATGAAAGGACCATGCGGAGGAGTACAGGAACGGGGACCCCATCACAAAGGTGCTACGCACGAAAACTGTGGAGCTCGCGAGAGCCGCTACGAAGCATCTGTGCCCCCCGCGGCCTTGTCCTTGCGGCCCAGCCACCGCGCAACCACTGGCGTCAGCGCGACCGTGGGCGGGAAGCGGATGGGCGACAGCGCCTTGTGCGCCGCGTATGCGATGGCCGCCGTGCCCACGCGCTCGCTGGTGTCGGACGCGTTCAGGCCCACGCGCTGCAGCAGCGCCGCCACGTTCACGCCTGGCCGCGCCGCAGGCCGGCTCAGCCCGCCGGCGTACCGCACCCAGCCTGAGTCTGTTCTGTGAGGCGCAGCGCGCGCTCGCTGAGCGGCCATGCCTGCACACAGCTTCACGAGGCACAGAGCATGGAGGCCTGCTTCGCTTGCCCCTCATCACCCAGCCCCTTCCGCACGCCTGAGCCCCTGCTCCCTTGCACCTTTGGGGAGGGGTGCAGTCGGGCCAGCACTCAAGCACGGTGACTCCACACAGACACACGCCTGCCACGCAAAGCGTCTCCCGGCGCCCAGGCCGCGGCGCGCCTGAGCTGACAAGCGCGTAGCAGGCGCCAAAGGACACGATGGCGAAGGAGATGGACGTGAGCAGGTACGCGCTGCCGTAGCGCGCCAGCAGGTCCTTGGCCTGGGCGCCGCGGCCGCGGCCGTCCTTGCTCGCGCCCTTGCCGGTGAACACCTGCCACAGGCCCGCCTCCAGGCCGTACTTCTCGGTCGTCTCCGACGCGTCGCGGCTCTCCCCGGCCTGCCGGCGGCGCCCGCCGAGCCTCAGCACCTTGCCAGCAGCGCGGAGGGAGCGGTAGGGGCAGCGCAAAGCGCTTCGCATGCGCGAGCTAGGCAGCAGCGCAGCGACGCTGCAACATGGCAGGCGGGCGTGCACGCCTTCTCCTTTGCGTCATCCAGCTTTTCCTTCAGCCCAGCGCGCGCCGTGCCTAGCCGCCTGCCGCACTGCCTGCCAGGCCTGGTGCACCCCACGCTGCGCGTTTCACATAATCGCCCGTGATCTTCTCACGCGGTATGTTTGCTGACAACGTACTTAAAGCAGTGTACGCTGCCCACCTCTGCGCTGGCAGCGTGTGGTGGATGCATCCTCGAAACGCGCTCTGGCGCAGCCTGCCACAGCACCTGTGGATGCTCAGTGACTGCTGCGTGTGCCACACGTGACTGGAAACAGCGCGGCATGACACCTGTTGTGCTGAAAAGCGCTGCAGTGGCTGGTGGCGAGCTGAGAAGATGTCATAGCTGTCCACAATTTCACGTCTTCAAAGAAGTGCACACACTTAGCACAGCACTCTGATGCAGAACTGACGTTGGCACCTTTTCTCGGATTTCAGCAACTGTTCCAGCACAGTACCTGGAAGGGATGCAAGGGTACAAAGCCTGGGACATGCAAAATATGAATACAGAAAAGCAGACCTGTTTACAGGTACTGTGCAGGGTCCCTGCCAGCAGGGCCTGAACTTCAGGCACACATACACAGTCTTGATGCTTCGCTCCACACTAAATCCTCAACCAGCTCTGCACAGCAGTGACTCGAATCCTGAAGCAGTTCTGGCAGCTCTCTGATACCAAATACCAAGACAAGCTAAGTGCGGCAAGACACCCCGGCATCAGCAGTCACACAGGTAGTTGAAAGCAGCCGTGGACATACTTCAGAAGCGCGTGGGTGCCATCAAATAGACATAGATAAGCGCCGAGACAGGCCTTGGCACACTCCGCCAGCGTACCCACGTCGCAGGCCTGGCATGCCTACTTCAAAACACAGTATGGTCGGCCTCACGCGCACCTTGCTAATGGTGTCAGAATTAGCCAAGCCAAACCCTGTCTTACGCAAGCCTGACCTTGGCAGGCACAAATACTGGTAACGCAACCACCCTGATGCCTATGCACACCGTCAAAGAGCACCCCAAACTCCTATCAAAACTTCTGCAGCCAGTTCATACCCCTGCACTGCCTACCTGACACTTTATAGTGCCTGCTACACTCGCCCTTACTTGACCATGGCGGCCGCGTCTGTTACCATGTGTTTGTTCCAAAGGTCCTGGCCCATGCGCCAGAGCACGGAGAACAGCAGCCCCTGTGTGCACACAAGCAGCACTCAGCAGGCAGGCAAAACTCCATGCAGGCAGGCAAATTCCATGATTCATGACTATGCACAAGGGCACACTCAAATAGAACGGGTGCAGAAACGACCAAGCAGCAGGCCCCACAACATTGATGTGAGGGGTGAGGAGGGAACATAAGAGTCGATCCAGTGTTCAACATACACACTGTGACGCGCTGCCAGTGACCCATGTGCAAGGTACATGGTACTGACTCCACAGCGCGAAGCATGGACTGCAACAAGGCCAATGCTGGTAAGCGCTGACGCAGCACAGTCGCGCGCCTGCAGGCCGTTGGCCAGGATCTTGGTCTTCAGGCCGCGCCCGAACAGGCCCAGCACGCCGTCCTTGGCGACAATGTCGCGGATGACCGCCGGATAGGTCACCGCCTCGGTCGCCGCCTGCTTGGACGTCTTCACGACGCGGATGGAGTTGCTGACCGTGTCGCTCACCTGCGCGCGCCCGCGCCCCGCTCATGCCAGTGCAGCCGGTTCTTCTGCCAATACTGCATAGCTGCCGCCCCTCGCTGCCCCAAACAGCAAGTACCTGGCCTAGCCTGCACATGCATCGCTGCTAGGACAATGGAAGTGCTTGCATCAGTTGTGATTGCTCCTCAGTAGATGCTTGCAGCATGCAGGTGCTTGCAACATGTTGGCTGAAGGCTGCAGCGACGGGGCATGGCGCACACCAGGGACGCGCTGAAGCCAATGAACGCGCTGCGCAGCAGGCGCTTGGGCAGCTCCTCATACTGCGGCAGCGCCTCGTTCAGGTAGTTGTCTGCGCGCCATGGCGGCTCTGGACGACTCTGGAGCGCTCCACCCAAGGGCCCGATGCCAGCGCAAGCATGGCTATGTACGTAGCTGTGGGCCGGGGGATGCGCCATCCATTGCACTTAAGTTGAGCAGGAGCCTCTGAGCAAGTGCAGCGTCGTTTGCCACCCGTTGACAGCCAGCTCTGGCACTCCCTCCATGGATGCCGTGTCCCTTTGGGGCAAGGACACGGTGCAAGGTGAAAGGTGTGATGTGCAGCAGGGTCAGCAAGGCCGTTCGCCAGCACAACCCCACAGTTGCTGGCCGCGCCCCACAGGGATCCGCACATGTGCCGAACCAGGGCGCGTGTCCCGCAAACGTCGCAAACGCGGACGCCAGCGCGCCGTGGTACAGCACGGTCGGGCCGCTCCGCGCGATCTTGGCGCGCAGCTTGCGCAGACCATCCTTCCCCTCCACCTGTGCATATCACTGCCTTGCTCGACCCAGCAGGTTGAGCTTGAGACAACACGCGACGCGCGCATGCTGGTCAGGGGCGGCAGATGCGTGCTGAAGGGCCGCGAGCGAGCCTGCAGGATGGTCTTGCAGGCGTCGATCGGCATGAGCGCTATGCGGAACAGGCCTGCGCTAAAGCTGGCCGCCAGCGTCTTGAGGCCCACGTTGAGGCCCCTGGTCGAGTCGTAGCTGTCCAGGAGCGCCAGCGTGCCCGCATTGGCGGCCGTGTCCCCAAACCGGCTCAGCGGGCCCTGCAAATTCGATACAGTTGCCTCCAATCTGATTGTGAGCAGAGGCACATGCACTGCTCTGAGCAGTGCGCCGCCTATACGTAGTGTGCCAGCCTATGCAGCAGGGTGTCCTGCAGGCACGGCCGGCACATGCGGATTTGCATGGTGGTCAACAGAGGAGTACATGCCCTGCAAGCCACACCATATTTCGCAAATGCACCATGATCGCTACATGTCAAGGAGCCACGCAAGGCTTCACATGTTGGTCAGTGACACTGAGTGGTTCTGGTGCTTCAGTGGTGCTCCACAGAAGGTACCGTGCAGCAGCACCTGTATCAGCGCGGGTCCGAGGCCGCGGTAGAAGCGCAGCACGCCCCCCTCGCGGTAAAGCGTCTTCAGCGCGTTCGTTGTGGTCGTGCCGTACCGATACTGCACGCATGCGCTGAGTCACCTGCTTCAGCCTAGTGCAGTCAGCATTATGCCAACTCAGGTATTGGCGATAGCTTGTTAGCCAATTTCCATGCCTTAAACTGCAAGCGCACAACCAGCAAATTGACTGCTGGGTTGATGGAAAAGCAGTATTGTACGTGGCATATTGCACCTGGTAGTTGACGGTGGTCCGCAGCCACATCAGGGACAGGACCTGCGCGACATCTAGCACTGTCAGGCCAAGCAGCCTGATGAATTTTCCAAGCAGGCTCAATCTCTTGGAGGTGCTGAGGGCGGCGCTCAGCAACAAACAAAGGCCACCTGTATCCCCATCGCCGCGGCGCCAGGTAGCCCCCCGCCCAGCGCCTTTTTGCCCGCTCGTCTCAGCACCTGTCCGTGTGGTCAGGCGTGTCAGTCAGCATTTATGTGAGCAGCGAAGGGCTACTCATCAATAGAAACGCGGTGCTGCCCCAGCAGGCAGTCTTGCTGCGTCTGTTGGCAGGTTGGCGTGAACAGTGTGCGTGGAGCATTCAAGCAGGAATTTAAAAATGCTGCTCCTGGCACCAGCCAGAGCAGTGGCTTCCCTCGTGGCACGCGCCTCAGAGAGCGGCTCCGCCTCCTTGGCCTGGTGCAGCGTGAGCGGGGCGAGCGGGGGCGGGCCATCCATGCGCGGCCGGGCAAGGACACACGGCGCGGCAGCGCACACGGTGCTGTACGCATCTGGCGGCAGCAGGCAGCTGGCCCGCGCGGGGACCCGCCCAGTGCTCATCAGCGGGAGCGCGTACAGGCAGGCAGGCATCAGCTGCTGTGGCCTGAGCAACGCGTCCATGCCTGCTTGCGCGCCCCCCGCTGCCGTGCGCAGCACTTCCGCCCGTTCGGAGAGCTCCTCCTGCTGAGCTGGCTTAACCAGCCAAGTTAGGCTTGGCTTGCCGCGACTCCCTGTGCCTGGAGAGCCCAGCGCGGGAGGCACGATGGCGGGCCCGGGCAACAAGAAACGCAAGGTGGCGGGTGTCGGGATTGACTTCAAGCGCGCAAAGCACAAGGTGGGCAAGCGGCTGCCGCCGCCGCGCAATGCCACCGACACGACTGTGCGCTCGCGTGTCATCTCGCTGCCATCCCAGAGCGTGGCCCAGGACAAGGGCGGTGCGGCCGTCAGCGAGCGCAACTTGACACTCAAGGTGCGGGCGCACCTTGATTTCAGTCAACACGCACGTCACACTGTACATTGTGCTTACGCATTGAGTGTGTGCTGATAGAGACTGCCAGGCTCTGCGGCGCAACAGCATACCATTTGCAAATGCATAATGTTTATTGGTGCAACACTGCTTGACAACAGCCACGTACGTAAGTGCCGTGCCACTCAGGCAAAGGCAGTCTGCTCACTGTTGCTGTGAGGTCCAGGAGTTGCTCGGTCAGACGAGTCACTACAGCGAGCGCGTGCGCAAGGATGCCTTGACTGGCATGGCCGAACTGCTGGCCCGGCACCCCGAGGAGCTGCGCCGTCAGGTGGGTATAGAGTAGGAAAAGGGATGACGTCCTGTACAACAATGACAGCCACCTGCGCGTCAGTGTCGGTTGCACGATGGGTAGCAGCCCTGCGCCAGCCACCATATGGTCTGTACAAGTCAGTGCGGTCACTATGGTCAGGCGCTTGACATATGAGCACTCCTCAGGTGCAAGCCCGTGCCTCGCAGCTGCCTCCCTGCGGTGCCAATACGTGAACGTCCTTGCAGGCCGGCCCAGTCGTGGAGCGCCTGGCGGAGCGCATCACCGACGCGGACGGCGGCGTGCGCGGCGCGCTGCGCGCGCTGCTGGCCGGCGCGGTGCTGCCGGGGCTGGGCGAGCGCGCGCTGGCGCCCTTTCTGCCACTGCTCATGGCGCACGTGTCCGCCGCCATGACCGACCTGGCCGCGCCTGTCAGGTGCTCGCCTCGCCACTGGCGTCGCTCCCTGTCGTGAACCTGGCAGCTTGGTGCTCAATGAATGTGGGTCAGCGTTGGAGGCGTTGTTTTTTTACGTGCTGTAGCGCAGCGCTGCTGCTCGCTGGCGCTCCAACGCCTGCAGGCGGCAAGCGCACGCATTTACTGGAGCTTGGGGGCTCATGAGTGCATGGCTGCATGGTCGCAACGCTTACAACGAGCACGAGCACCTGTGGCGCGGCGGCAGGGAGGATGCGGTCGGCTTCCTGGCGGTGCTGATGGCGGCGGCGCCGCAGCAGGTGGCCAGCCGCTTCCTGGCGCCCGCGCTGCAGCACTACGCGTCGCTGCTCGCGCCCGCGCAGCGCGCGCGCAGCGTGCAGGCCGGCTCGGCGAGCGCGATGCTGCGGGTGCGCGATGTGATTGGGGTCCATGGCGGAATGCTGCTGGGGATATATTGTGAGAGTAGTGAAGGGAAGCACACCGTGTCTGGCTTGTTGCAGTGACCTCTGCGGCCGAGGGTTAGTGCGAGACTCACGGTGGGTGGCGCGGAGTGGCGCGTTTGCAGCGTACGTCAGTGGTGGTGCTCCGTGGCAAACACCAGGTGCTCCAAGGTGGACACGATGCCGTGTCATGATGCATTGCCTTTTGTCACTCCCTGCCTACAACAGCCAAGTGCCGCTTTGTCAGGTGGCGTGTGACATTTTTTTAAATCTGTGCGGGGGCAGTGCAGGTGCTGGAGGGCCTGGAGGGCCTGCTGACGCAGGCGGCGGCCGCCGAGCGTGGCGGCGCAAACCCTGACCCTGACCCCGACCCCGACTCCGGCTCGCCCGCTGGCGCGCCGCATTGCGCCGCCGGCGCCTGGCGACGCCCGCTGTTCTGCCGGCGCTGCGACTGGCCGCCGCGCGGCCTGCCGCGCGCGCCCCCGCGCGCGCCCGCGGCACAGCCGCTCGGCGCGCCCAGGCCCGGAGCGGCGGGCCTTGGGAAGCGGGGCGCGGCCGCGGCGGCGTCGGCGGCGGGCGCCGGCGGGCCCGCCAGCGAGCCGGGGGAGGCTGCCGCGGCGGCCGAGGCGGTGCTGGAGCGGCTGCTGGGCGTCTGGGCGGACCTGGCGCCGGGGCAGCTGGCCGCGGGCGCGCCCGAGGAGGCCGCCGTGCGCGGCCTGGCCGCCGTGCTGGCCTGCGCGGGGCTGCTCCTGGACCGGCTCCCGCCGTCCGCACTGCTGTCGTCCCCGGGTGCGGACCAGCTGTCGGGCTGGGGTATCAATGCTGCTGATGCGCTGCAATCTAGCCTAATGCGGCAGGTCTATTTTATGAGAGCCAGCGTCGCACAAACAGACGGTGATGTGGGCATGACCCAGCCGCACGGTGGCCCGGACGCATGGGCGGCACGGTCGCGCTGGCGCACCTGCGCACCGTGACGGCAGGGCGTGTGCATCTGCAGCCGCATGACCAGTGCGCCCCGCAGGACGGCGCGAGGGCTGGGCGGCCGCGCTGCTGCGGGCGTGCGCGCCGCATGTGCCCGCGCCCGCGCCCGCCGTGCGCCCGCCGCCCGGTCTGAAGGCGGCGCTGCTGCAGCTAAACATGGCCGCCGCCGCGCTGCTGGCGCGCTTCCTGCCGGCGGCCGCCGCCGGCGCGCAGCAGGTGCGGCGGGGCGCGTTGCGGCGGGGAGGGCTTCTGGCCCTGGCGCGCGTGCGCCACATGTGGTGGTGAAGGTAGCTTGCGGGGCGCCGTGGGACGCAGATGAGCCTGTCTGCATGGTGTGCGCCGCGCTCGTGCCGGCAGGTGCATGAAGCGGAGCGGGCGCCTTCATGGTTGCCGGTCCGCCAGCTGGCTCTAGGCAGGGTTGTCAGGGCAGAGGCTCAAGCTCTTTGCAACCCTTGCCTCTTCCCTGATGCACTTGCAGCTAGGCCATGGGCGGGGAGCGCTGCCGCGCGCGCTGCACCGTGCGCGTGGGCGGTGCGCATGGGCGCGGCGCAGCTGCTGGACTCCTGCAAGGGCGTGCTGGCGGACGGCAACGAGGGGCTTTTCCGGCCTCTCGGCTGGGGCCGCTAAGAGGGGCGAACGCAGCGCTGGCGGTGGGCGGTGGGCGGCCGCGCAGCCTGAGCGCATGCGCCCGCCGGCGCACAGGCGGGCTCATGGGGCGAGGCGGGCTGGGCGGCGCGGCTGCTGGACTTCTACGAGGGCGTGCTCGCGCGCGGCGAGGTGCTGCCGGCCGCAGGCGGCCTGGCGCAGGGCGTGCGCCTGGCCGCGCTGCCGGCGCCCGTCGTCGCCGGCGTGCTCGCGGGTGCGGCCCGCCGAGCGCGCTGCACTTGGCCATATGCTAGGGTAGGGTAGGGTAGGGTCCTAGGTCCTAAACATGCTTGAGCATGCTGACTTTGTGGAAGGTGAGCGCCTGGCGGGCTTGCGCTCGGGGGCGCTCAGCCAGGTGGCCTGCCCCGGGTGCTTTGGGGGACAGCACGTTGGCGCGCGAAGCGTGCCGACCGGCGGCCTCAAGCCGTGCGGCCACTTGCCGCGCGCGCTGCTGCGGCTGCGTCCCTGCAGTGCGTGCTCCGCTGCGCCAGCGCGGTTCAGCCGGTGCGCTTGACCATGCCCGCCGCTGCGCGCGGCAGGCGTCTGCCAGATCCTGCCGGCGGTCACGCCCGCGCGGCGCGGCGCGCTGCTGGCGGCCGCGGCCGCGCTGGGCCGGCGCTCGAGCGCCCGCTCGGCCGCGGCGGCCGCCGTGCTGCGCTTCCAGGCGCGCGCCCCCGAACGTGCTTGCCGGTTTCGCTCCCGTGAAGGGGGTGTTGCGGCGTGTGCAAGCTCAGGCTTGTCGCTGCAGAGCTGGTACCAAGCCCTCCCTGCAGCCGCCGTCGCTGCTCTGCGCCCACTGCCGCAACGCCGCCGGGCGCCGGGTGACCGGCCGGCGGCTGCGCCAGGGGGGCCTGCTGGCGCAGCCCGGCGCGCTGCTGCCGGGCGGGCCCTGGGCCGCGCCGCTGGTGCCGGGCGAGGAGGCCGCGCGCTGGCTGGCCGGCCTGCCCAAACTGCTGTGGCAGCTGGGCGGCAGCCAGCCGGCGGTCTCGCGCGCCGCGCTGCGCCTGCTGCTCGACGCCGCGCGCTACGCGCCGCGCGGCGCCCCCGCGCAGCACGACCCCGCGCCCTCTCCCACGGCCGCGCGCGTTGTCGCGCCGCCGGAAAACCCCGTCGCTGCGGCGCTCGGCGCGCTGCAGCCGCAGCTGGCGGTGCTGCTCGCGGCGCCGCTGCCCGCCGCCGCCAAGCGCGCCAGGGCGGGCGGCGAGGCCAGGCCCGGGTCAAAGCGCGCGCGGGCTGCTGCGGGCGGCGGCGCGCCGGCGGCGCCTGCAGACGCGCCGGCGCGCGCGCATGGAGCAGCGCGGCAGCGGGCGCCGCCGCCGCCAGGCGGCGCGGCAGCGGGCGCAGCAGCCCCGCGCCCCCGCGGCGCAGGCGACGGCGGGGCCGAGCGTGGCCGCAGCGCGACGGCGGCCGCAGGGGCAGACGGGGCGGCCGGGGCCCAGGGACGGGACAGCAATGCCGGCGGCGGAGGGCGCAGGCCGGGGCCGGCGGAGGCGGCGGCGCGCGGGCGCGCGATGCTGCCGGGTCCCCTTGCCCAGCTGCCCACCGACTGCCAGGTGCGGCCGGCGCGGCGCGCGCGCGCCAGGTTCAGCGCTGTCGGGCCTGCCTTCCCCAGCCATGTGCGGGCTCTGTCCTGTGTGCTGAGTGCGAGCATGCAGCAGTAACAAGGAGGTCGGGCTTCATGGTTCCTTGCCGTGCGAGCGCGTGGGTGTGGCCCCGTGGTGGCAACCCCGCTGGTGTCTGCAAGCCTGTGTGCGCTATAGCCACTGCGCATCACACGCCGCGCCCCCTCATGACCTCCGGGCGGATGCGTCCGTGCTGCATGACATTCGTGGCACGCGCCGGCGCAGGAGCTGGCGATCGACATGCTCTTCTTCCTGCCGGACGTGCGCGCGCAGCTGCTGCGCGCGGTGGAGGCGCTCTGCCTGAGCGCGGCCTACCCGGCCGCGCTGGCCGGCCGCGCGGTGGACGTGCTGGCCGCGCGCGGCGCCGCGCCGCAGCCTGATGCTGACCCCGAGTCAGACCCAAGGGTCAGCCCAAGCCCGGCGGCGCTCGCGGCGCTGCTGGCCGCGCTGCTGGCCGGGCGCGCGGGGGCGGGCGCGGAGCCAGGACCAGGTATAGGGTTTGAGGCAGGGTCACTGGATGCTGCGGAGGGCGCGGAGTGCGACTGGGCGCGCGCCGCGGCGGAGGTCAGCGCGGCCTGCGGCGCCTTGGGCGGCTGCAACGGTGGCGCGCCAGGCGCGGGCTCCTTTGCGGCCGCCCAGCAAGGGTAATCAAAGCTTATGCAATGCAGGCAGCGAGCAACGCATAGCCCTGCTGTGTTGACTTGCAAGCAGAAGTCCCTTGTGGTTTTGCTGCCTGAAGGCTGCCAGCATGTCTAGTCGTGGCGACGGTGCGCATCTGCTACCCCGCCTGATCGCTCGGCAAGCACCCTGAACATGCGCATTATGTGGCGCGCCACGCGCACTTCACTGCTGCGTCACATTGCAGGCGCGTTGCTGGACCTGGTGGCTCCGCACCTGCTCTGCGCATGCGCCGCGCTGAGCGCCGGTCCGCGCTGCTGGTATGGCGCGCTGCGTGCGGCGGCGGCCGCCCCGGCCGCCGCGGGCGCCTGCGAGCCCCCAGCCAGCAGGAGTGCAGGCAGGGGCGCGGAGGGTGCAGGCAGGGGTGGGGAGGGTGAAGGCAGGGGTGCTGAGGCACCTGCTGCGGAGCCAGCTATGGAGGGGCCGGGCGGTGCTGGCCAGAGCCCAGCGGCGCCGCCTTTGGAGGAGGGCTGTGAGGGGGCCGTGAGTTGTGATGGGCCCGACGCGCTGGAGCTGCCGGCGGGCCTGCGCGCAGCGCTGCCGAGCGTCGCGGCGCGCTACGGCGCGGCGTGCTGCGGCTGGCCGCGCGCGGTGGGCCCCGCGCCCGGGCTCCAGCCCGTCCTGGCGCTGCTGGCGGCCGACGCGCCGCTGCTGCCGGCGTTCCTCGCCGCGGTGGCGGGCCTGGCCGCGGCCGCGGGCGGTTCGCCCGGCAATTCGGGGGCGCCTGCAAGCGCTGGCAGGGAGGGCGGCCGGGCAAGCGCTGCTGCGGCCGGCGCGCCGGCGGGCTCTGCAGGCGCCGACGCGCCGCCCGCCGCAGCAGCGCGGTGCGTGGCGGAGGCGGAGGCGGCCGGGCCGCCGGGCGAGGCGCAGGCTGCGAAGGCAGCGCCCGCCAGCGCGGGCGGCGCCACGGCGGACGCCGCGGCGGCGGCGGCGCGGCTGCTGGCGGCCGTGCTCGACGCGGCGCCGCTGCGGCCCGCGCTGCTGGGCGCGGCCGCCGCGCTGCGCGGCGCGGTCGCGGCGGTGGAGGCTGCCACGGCAGCGCTGGGCAGGGCGACATCGGCGGGCGGTGCTGCGGCGGCCGAGGCGGCCGCGGCGCGCCGGAGCATGGACCTGCTGGTGGGCCAAACCTAGCATAAACCTGCTGTTGGCCAACCTTAATATGGGCCTGCTGCGGGCCAATCGTAGCATGGACCTGCTGCTGGGGCGGCCCCTGGGCGGGGCCGGGCGGTGAGGCCGGCGCCGCTGTTGGCGGGCTCGCCTGGGCGCGAGGCTGGGCGGGCGGGCGCGGCGAGCCCGTGCAGGGCTGCTGCGGCGGCCGCGCTAGGCGCTGCGGGCGAACGTGGCGGCCGACCACCGCGTGCGGCAGCATTATGGCGGACGGGCTGTGTTTGGGGGCTTCAGCAGGGTATAGTACGGGGTGGCACAGCTGCAAGAGCGTGGTGCAATGGTGCCAGGTGGTTTTAGGAGTGCTGGGCCAAGTGCTTTTTGCCGCCGGACGTTGTGGTCGTTGTCCTGACTGGCAGTAGTGCTTTGTGCTTGTCTTTAGGATTGTACGGCTGGGCACTGTCCTGTCTGAAACGAACTGAGAGGTCTTAGTCTTGAGATCCATGGAAGGCTTATTCGTTGCTGTAGATCAGTACGTGCTGTCAGCGCATAAGCACTGCGAGTCCGCAGTGACCTGTGAATACATGATCAAGGCAGAGAGCGCCGGCGGCAGGGCACCAGGCAAGGCATTGCTGTCAGCACCACGCACTGTCTGGTCCAAGGTCCAGCCCATTGCTGGCCCTCAGGTTAGTAACCAATCCCCTACCATCCAAGGCTGCCGAGCATGTCAGTTGGCACCAACCAGCTTCCAGTCCGTCCCTGCTTCCTGTCCGCACCTCCCACCGCTCGCACCGCCGCTCAGCAGCAGCAGCAGGCGCCATGGCCCCCGCCCGCATGCTGTGCGCGCTGGCGCTGATGCTTGCGTGCGGCGCTGCTGCCGCGCGCGCAACCTGGCACGGCGCGCCTGCGCAGGCGCCCGCGCGCTCCCTGCGCGCGTACTCGGCGCTGCTCGCCGTGGAGCCCGCCGAGTCGCCTGCGGCCATCGCCGCCCTCGCCAGTGCGCGACGGCCCCTATTCTGCGGGGCCTCGCAAAGGCATGGACAGCTGCCAAGCACCGCACCGGAGATAACTCACTTTCAGGCTGCATGCCATGGGCGTGCTTGCACGCGCGCGGGTCAGCGCAGACACGCTTAGACAAGCTGCATGCTGATGCAGCGCTCAGGTTCCCTATGCAAAGCATCTAGCGCCGTGGTGCGCTCGGGCAGGCTGCTGAAGGCCCACAGCGTTCTGAGCTTGCGCATGACAGCCGGTGCTGGCCGCGCAACCAGGCGCATGCCCTGCACAGCATCTTGAGTTTTGAATGCATGCCCGGTTCCTCACCCCGCGCGGTCATGCGACGGCAGCGGCGGGCCTGGCGCTGCTGGCGGCCGCGGGGCTGGCGCCCAGCCCGCTCGCCGCGGCAAGCGCGGCGGCGCTGCAGCGCCGCGCCAACTACACCAGCATGGCCGAGCTGCCCATGAGCAAGGCCTGGATCTGCCGCGGCGACGGCCGCTTCGTCGGCGCGCGGCCCAGCTTAAAGGCTGGAAAAGGAACAGCACATGCATGCATTCGGCCGTGCGATGTGACCTGCACGGGAGCGCAGGGCAGGCACGCTGCACAGACGCGCCTGCCTGTGTGCGCCGGGCGCGACGCACGGCTGGAATGCCCCAGGGCATGGTGCGGAGCGAGGCAGCGCAGGCAGCCTCCTCCTGCACGGCGCCTGGCGTGACGCCGAGGATGCCGGCACGGGTCGCGCGCAGACGCGCGCTCTTGCGATAGCTCGCGCCAGGCCGCCACCGCAGCGCCTGCGGGTTAGCATGATGTCAACCCTACCCCACGCCCGCGGCGGCCGCGCCGCAGGCACCGGCGAGTTCAACGGCGGCGGCGCCTTCCGGCTGGACAACGCCACGTTCGTCGGCGCGGGCACCTTCATAGCGGACGTGGGCGTCGTCACCCTGAGTGCGCGGCGCGCCCACTCAGCCTGATAGGGTAGAGGGTATCTCACATGATCAAGATTTGGGTAGGGTGACGCGCAGCGACGGCGCCGCCTCGCTGACGCGGCGCGCGGCGGACGAGCGCGCGCAGGCACGGCCAACTCGTCGTGCTCCGGCAACGCGTCGTTCACGACCAAGGACCTGCGCGCGCAGCTGGTCGGCAACGGCCAGATCTCGGGCAGCGGCGTGTTCGAGCTGCCCAGCGGCACCTTCTCCGGCAATGGTGCGCCGCGCGCAGTGCCAGGGCGCCACGCCTAAGCGCATTGTGCCATGCTGGAAGACATTCATGCCATGCTGGAGAACCTGCGTGGCATGCCCCCACTGGCCAGGTACTCTATGTGTGTGGAGGCCACGCGCACTGCGCAGAGGCACTGCGTGCGGCTCGCGCACAGGACGTTGGCGCGCTGCGTGGCGCGCCGCTCCGGCACAGGGAGTCTGCATACATGCAGTGCTGTTGCAGACCCTGGAGAGGATTAGGGCAGGCAGGCCCTGCACCGGACTTTGCACAGCCTGCGGCCCCCGCGCAGGCGACTTCAAGGGCCAGAGCATGCACTTCAGCGGCGGCGACGCCACGTTCGAGGCCAACCCGGGCGTGCTCATCGGCAAGGGCTCCGCCAGCGGCCGCCGCTTCACCTGCTATGGCGAGGGCACCTTCCAGGTGCCGCAGCCCGGTCGGCCATGCCCTGTATTGCGCCACGTAACCGCTGCACCCTGGCAGGACGCACACAGCCGCTTTGTTACGTGTGCTGGCAATGAGCGTTTGCACTTTCGACACTGACTGCTAATGCTCTCTTGACAATGATAAATTTGCCTTGCCATAACACAAGGTCTGCCTGTTGTGCATTGTTAGTACAGGCGGGCGGCCGGTGGCAATTGCCGGCAGCAGCCACGTCAGGGTTGTGCTGCCATCAGGGTTCCCTGCCCGCAGGGAACGGGCACGGTGCAAGGCACCGGCAGCCTGTACGGCCAGGCGCGCCCTCACAAACACAGTGCTGCTGGCGTCCCAGTGATTGGAATCACTGCCCGTGTGCTCTGCCCTTCTCATTCGCACGTGCGCTCGCCAGTGTCTGCCTCTGAATCAACCTGCAACAATCTGAGTGTATGAGCTCAGAGCGCCCCTGGCGATGGATGCTGCTGCATGTGCAGTTGACACCTGCTCAGCCTGACAACAGAGATGCACATGCTTGATTTGTCCATCACCTGCTCTTCGCCTGCTTTGACTGAGAGCAAAGATGCACATGGCTGACTTGTCTGGTGGAGCCCCAGGGCGAGCTGGACGGTTGGGCGGAGATGGTGTCGGCGAGCGGGACGTTCCAGGGGCCCATGGGCACCTGCGGCGGCCCTGCCGCGGCGGCGGCCTAGACGGGGAGACGCTCATCAGTCAAGCCATCTCTCATGGGGGTAAGCGCAGGGCACAGCAGCCGCTGCCTGACATGCTGCATGCATGAAGCTGAGCTTGTGCCCTTGGGCAGATTGGTGCATGCCCGCATGTTTGTGGCAAGCGCGAGCAGCAAACGCTGCAGGCTTGCTTCCTGTGTGGGAGGCAAGGGTCTGGGTGTGCGGGGATGTGAGCATAGGCGCTGCCGTGACATGCATCAACAGCATGCGCACAGACGCTGGTGTAAGCCCACTGTTGCAACAATTGCGCGAGCCTGCCTCACGAGACTGCCAAAGACACAAGTGATGTGGAGTGGCGGGACGCCCCTAGGTATTCCCAAGGCTGTGCAGACACAGGGACCAGGATGCTGCAGTTCCCCGCTGCACATGCTTGCTATAGATATAGACTGAGTGAAACAAGGATGGGCTGCCTAAGCAATGGCCAGCAGCACAACGCCGTATGCACAGCGCTATGTACACGTCGGCGCGGCCCGGCCGCGCCTGACAGACCGCTGCCCCCTGCTCAGACGTCAAAGAGCAGCCCAGTTACGGAGGGACCCAGCATCCGGCGGCCGCAGCACGACAGGTCAAAGTCACGGAGGGACCCGAGCACCCGGCGGCCGCAGCACAACAGGTCATGTCAAGTCAGCACTTGTTCATCAGAGAGCAGCCCCAGCGCGCGGAGGCCGGCGCCCTGGGGCGAGCGCCTCGCGCTGCAGCCAGGCGGTCGCGCGCGCGCGCGCGGTAGTCGTTGATTGGCCCGCAGCCCGGCCGCAGTGCTGCCGCGCCCCGCGCCCCACGCCCCACGCCCCCGTGCGCTCGCGCCGCGGAGCGGCCCCGCCGCAGGTTTCAGCTCACAGCTCGTTGTGCGTCAGCTCACAGCTCTTCGTGCGTCAGCTCAGCGCTCTTCGTGCGTCAACTCACAGCTCGTCGTGAAAAGCCGGGTGCTCGTCGGTGAGCAGGCCCAGGTCGCGCAGCTCGTCCTCGTACGCGTCGATGAGCGGCTGCAGGACATCCGCGGCGGGCCGCAGGTCGGCCGCGTACTGCCGCCAGCGGCCCACCGCGCTGCTGTACAGGCGCTGGCGCACCTGGGAGGCCAGGCCGCGCCTGGTTACTCTTGCTCCACGCTTCGCAGACATCTACTCGCAGGTGCAGCGCGGGGTCGGTGAGCCCAACCCTACCAGCACTGTGAACGGTGCGCGCCAGGCCCGGGGCCGGGCCAAAATGTGCGCAAGCTCGGCGCAGGAGGCAAGCAGCAGGGCTTCGCTACGCCCGCACATCGACAGCATTTGAGGGTTATGGTTAGAGGTAGGGTTGGGTTAGGGAGCAGGAGCACGCCTGGCCCAGGCTGGCGGTCTGCACGGTGCGCTGCGTGGCGTGGAAGTCCATCACGCGCTCCTCCCAGGGCAGCCCCACATGCTTCAGCAGCCGCCGGCTCACCTGCGCCTGCGCGCCCCCGCCAGGCGCCCCAAGCTCGAGCGCCTGCGCTCGCGGGCGCGCGCGCGGCCGGCAAACCAGCGCCCGGCTCCTTGGCGCGGCATGAAAAGCCGCCCAGCGCAAGCGGGGGGACCCGTGCAAAGCAAGCCTGCTCGCGCGGCCCTGTGTGCGTGCGACGGCGCAGCGCGGGGCTCCGGCCGAGCGGGCTCGCAGCGCGCCTGGTCCGCAACGAGCTCCTCGTAGCGCACGCGCATGACGCGCCCGGGCAGCACCTCGTCCCACAACGCCATGACCTCGTGCGTCAGCGCGATCTCGTGCGCAATCTCTGCGCACGCGCAGCGCGCCCTCCGTGCCCGTCTTCTCGTATGTGACTAACCTGTGCGCATTTGCTTGGCAAGCAAAAGCTGTCAAGAAAAATTGGCATCCAGGGGATAACATGCAATGCTGGTCCCCTGGCACCAGCCTATGACGGCACGCGCGTGTGACGCGGCGCCGGTCGCACACGCCCGTGCGTGACCGCCCCGCAGGCGCGGGCGGGGCGCAGCCTCCTGCAGAGCCTGCCAGCAGTGCGAGCAAGGGTGCGCGGGCACCGGCAAGCGCGGCTGCATGGCAGCCTCATAAGCGGGCGCGCACCGCGCAGGTCCCAGGCCCAGGGCGTGCCGCGGCCCTCAAAGGGCTGCGCGTAGCACGACAGCGCCACGTCCAGCGGGTGCCGCACCACATGCACCTGCGCCGGCGGCGCCCTGACGCCGAAACAGGCACGACGCTGAAACAGGCAGCACCCCGATGCCAAAACCAGGCAGAGGGTGAAAGCAGAGCGTGCAGCCGCTCGGCGTCACCGGTAAGCCCGTCCCCTGCACGCGCCCCGACATCACGGCGCAGGGCAACCGCGCATGGTCCCGGCAGCGGCGGACGGCCATGCCGCATGCGGCAGCTGCTGGCCCTCGACGTCAGGGGTAGCGCAGCAGGGCGCAAGCAGCGGCGCTGCGGACGGGCAAAGCAGGGCCCCGCCCGGCCCCGACCCGGCGCCGGCCACGGGCGCGCGCACCACGGAGGCCTGCGGCAGCGCGATCGCGATGTGGCCGACGTTCCAGGCGTTGCGCAGCATCTTGTCCACGACGCGCGCGGGCGCAGGGCCGCCGGCCGGCGCGCGCGCGCGCATCGCAGCCACGTAGCGCCGGCCGACCTCGGCGATCGCGGTCGTGCGCTCCGCGCTGCCGAGCGCCGCGATCAAGTCCGGCACCAGCGGCTGGAACGCCGTGTCCTCGCCTGCGCGGCCCCAACCCTGTCGGGCGGGGCGCAGGCGAGCAGAGCCCCGTGCACACACACAGGACGCGCATCCTGAGACGTCTTGCGGTCGCTTACCTCCAGTCAGCCCAAGTGCATTGCGGGGCTTTCAACACAGAGACCAGGAGCTTGGGGGGGGGGGGGGGGGGCAGAGGGAGCCAGGCCGCATGCGCACGCAGGGCAGCGGAGCGGCCGGGCCGTGTGGGCTCCTGAAATGATGCGGCCTGCGCCAGGCGTGGCCGGCGCCCGCCCTTGGGCGCGCGCGCACCGGCGCCAAAGGCCTGCGAGTGGCTCGCCACGATCTGCTCCACCAGCGTGCTCCCCGAGCGCGGCATGCCCACCACGAAGCCTTAACCTAACCCTAACGCTAAATCACAATATCCCTACCCTACCCTGCTCTGGGGCGCGCGCGCACCGGCGCCAAAGGCCTGCGAGTGGCTGGCGACGATCTGCTCCACCAGCGTGCTGCCGGAGCGCGGCATGCCCACCACAAACACGGGCGTCGGGTCCGCGAAGCCCGCCCGGCCCTCCAGCAGCGCCTGGCGATCGGGCCGCACAAAGTGCGCACACGAGGGAGGTAACGCATGCGATGGCTGCATCAAGCTAGGACAGGATGCAAAGTGCGCTCAGCTTCAGGAAACGTCCTTGCCAGGCATGGATGCATGAATGCGTTTGCGGGGGCACCGAACTGGCAACGGGCATCGCCGCCCCCTCATCGCCGCTCAGCCGCGTCGCGGCCTGCCCGGGGCGCGCCGCCAGCGCGCACCCTGAGCGTGGCGCGCGCGCTGCTCATCTCCGCGGCGTCCGCGCCGACGCCGCGGCCGGCGTCGGGCGGCATGAGGAAGAGGTCGCGCAGCGTGCGCAGCAGCGCGTCCGCGCCCGCCGGCGAGTAGTGGATGCGCACGCGCTGCAGGCGGTTGGCAGTCTCCAGGTGCTGCCACGCCCTGCTCGTGTCCCCCTGACGCGCGCCCCGTGGTGCAAGGCTGTTTGTTGCTAAAAACAAACAGCCTTGCACCACAGCGCCCTGCTTGCGTCTCCCTGACGCGCGCCGGGCGGAGCCAGGCCGGGGCAGTAGCGGCACCCTGCCTCTGCTTCTGCGGCCTGCTGCCCTCATGTCGCTGCGCACTGCTGTCCCAGCCTAGACGCGAGTCAAAAAGCGGTATGTCCTGCGCACAGCTGCGCAGGACACTGAACCGGCACGTGTGGTGCCGGGGTGTACCGCCGCTTGCAACGCCCCATTCTTCCCTACCCTACCCTACCCTATACCTCTTACTGAGCACAAGCGCCATGCCGCCCAGTCGCGCCTGCGCCTGGAACCCATTGTACAGCGCAAAGTGCATCCACGAGCGGTCCTCCGGCGATATCCCGTCCAGCCACTCCCATTCCAGCTGCAGCTCAGACAGCGGCTTGGCTGCCACGTCCCCGCCGCCGCCGTCAGCGCCGTCGGCGCCGCCGCCGCCGCCGCCCGAATGCCGCCGGCGCCGGCGCCGCGCCGCTGCCCTGCTGTCGCCGCCGTCCTCCGCGCCCGCATCCTTGATCTCGCCTGGTGGACGCGACAAAGGTTGTGGGCGACAGGGAGCTCTTCATAGGAGACAGAGCAGCAGGCAGTGCATGGACGAGGCTGTGCACCCGCGGTGAAGGATGACTGCATGATTCACACCGGCATGGCGAGCCCTGCTGTCTCCACATGTGCAGCTTGCTGCTGTGCAGTGCAGCCGCAGCCAGTTTCCTATCCTGTGCACTGCCTGACATCTCCAGTCCGCAGCCATGGATGTGCTCTGGTGCATGGGCAGCATGTCTGTGAGCAGCTCGCCACTCGTCAGCCGTGCAAGATGACAAAAGCCGTCCGCTATGAGTCCGTCCTGTGAGGCGGGTCCTGGGACGGGCGAGAGGCGCGCCGGCGCGCAGGCCGAGGTAGCGCGTCGCGTCCACGAGCTCCGCCATCTGTGCGTGCGGGCACTGGCCTTCCTGGGCTGCATGACTACAGAGGCGGCATGGAGGCACGCTCGCACCCTGGTACAAGTTCAAAACATGCAGATGCACGGCGTAGTGCCGCCCGACCCGGTATGCTGGTCCAGTGAGGGGCACGACTGTCAACCTTGCACGCTGTTCAACAACGCCGACGCGCGCCTCGCGCTCCGTGCGCGCCTGGCATTGCTGCCGCCAGGCCCCACGCAGGGTGTACATGCAGGCTGCATGTCACCGCACCATGGACGCGCGCCGCGCTGCACCGCATGCGTAGCAGCCGGCCGGGCCGGAAGCGCGCCTGCTCCTCGGAGAGCGCCTTCTGCGCCGCGCACGCCTTGGCGTAGCTGCCGGGCGCGACGCGCTTGGCCGCGTCGGCCGCGTCCGCGTACGCGGCCTGCGCCTCCGCGTGCCGCCCCAGCATGTCCAGCGCCTTGCCGCGGTTGAAGTACGCGCCTGCACGGTTTAGGGTAGGTCTTTGGATCTGTCCTACCCTAACCCTAACCTAGCGCGGGCTTGGTTCGGGGCCTCTCCAGACCGGCATACATGGCCAGAGCCCCCGGTCCCGCAGGGTCACAGCGGCAGCCTGCTGCCTGCGCGCATCGGCGTCCCAGTCCATGCTCCGCTCACGGAAGCGGTGCTCGTCAGGTGCGCCGGTGTTGAGCTGTGCCGAGTCCCGCTCTGCACCACGGCAGGCTTTGGGGGCTGGTGAGAAGGCGGGCTGAGCATGGGCCTGCTCAGGCCGGCCTGCTCAGCCCGCGCCCTATGCAGCGCACCGGCATACAGCGGGTTCGCCACCAGCCGGGCCTCCGAGAAGCGCTTGATGCTGCGCTCTATCAGGTCCAGGCTGTCCTCCACGCGGCCGGCCACGCCCAGCAGCAGCGCGCCCAGGTTGCCCAGCACGCCCGCCTCCATCGCGGCGTTCGGCGCACGCTCGATGGCCATCCTGCTCAAGGGAGTGAAACGTCACAGGAATCGAACGTCACGGGGGCGGCGCAGAGCGCACTCAGTGCGCCGCAGGCGGACTGGCGGCGCGCGGGCTTTCGCGGCAGCGGGGCACACGCGCTTGCACTCGCTGTCTTTCTCACCAGGCAGGCCTCCTGAGTTACATGAAGGTGCTGCTTGGCGTGCCGCAGCAGTCACAGAGCGTGCACGGCCAGTTGGCGGTCGGCCAGGCGCTGGGGGCTGCAGCCTGTGACACAAGCTTGAAGGACCTGCGCACATGTACGCCTTCTCGGCTTCCGCGATGCGGCTGCCACCGTCGGGCGCAATGTAGTCCGCCTTGTGCAGCAGCGTGGCCAGTTGCACATGCAGCAGCGAGTCGCCCGGCTTCTGCCTAATCTCCTCTCGCGCCTTGACGATCGAAGCCTCCAGCGCTTGCAGCTGGAAGGGGGCGGCAGGGCACAGCATCACGTCACAGACGCGGCTGCACAATAGCCGTCCTGCACTGAGCGGGTGTGTGTGTGTCCCCGCGCAAGCCCGTTTCTGCACAATGTACAGGATCATCAGCACACCTGCTCCGCCTTTGTCCCAGGAGTGCTGTTGCCAACGCCATCGTTGCCCAACGCGCTGCGTACGCACAGCCCCAGCAAGAGTACGCGCGCTGTGCAGCGCATGCTGACTACGCTTTTGCCGCACGTCTACCCCATATCTCCGTGACGCACGTCTGCTTTAACTTGGATCCTGTATGTTACCAAGATGTTCGCCTGCTATTTTGCGCCCACAGGAACTCGGGACTCAATCTGAGTGGCTCGACATCAGCCTTGTACCAGGCAGTGTCTGAGTCAGGATCCTCCTGCTGATGCCCATCATGCAAGCGATGAAAAGTCACGCACAGCTTTATTCAGAAGCCCCATGCAGGCATGGCTTGTTCAAGCATGCATGTTGGTGAAGCGCAAGCACCTGGCACACCAGACCACGCAACTCGCAGGCAACAGGCGGCAATGCCACAGTGCGGCTCACCGCAGGCACAGGCGACGTCACAGCTCTGTTATCCCCGGCTGCCGCCGCCGCCTGCCTCTGCCAGAGCTGCGGCGCGCTCCGCTCTGTGCTGCAGGCGCACCTGCACCCCTTCCCCTTGCGTCACCCCGGCGGTCCCCGCCACCTGCGCCGCCTCCCTCGTCATTGCTGCTATCTTCGCTGTCGCTGTCGCTGCCCGCGCGCTCCTCCTCCCCCGGCGCGGCGCCGCCGCGCACGGCGCGCTCAGCCGCAAACTCAGCGGCAGGGTCCCTCAGGTCCATTACGCCACAGGCCAGGTCCATCGCAATGTGCGGCGCGCCCTCGCCCTCCAGGTGCTCGATGTCCACGCTCTGAGCGGGCTCGGACTGCAGCCGCGCCTCCAGCGCGGCGTTCGCGGCCTGCAGCGCCGGCAGGAACGTGCGGGCCCGCGCGAGCACGCTGCTGGCAGGGAGCGGGCCGATGTCGGGCCGCGCGGTTGGCCTGCCGTCGCCTTGCAGCAGCAGCCGGCTCTCTGCGAGCCAGCACCGGTATTGTCTGAGACGGAGGTGCAGCTGGTATCTCTCACAACCAGCAGGCAAGGCAGACGCTGCTGTTCAAGCACCCAGGCTTGCTTGTTCCAAGAATGTCGGTATGCGTGTGCACATGTGCACGAGCATGAGCACCACACAACTGTGGCAGAGTACGCTGCAAGCGCTAGGCACCCCACCTAGCGCAGGAGCACTTGGAACCTCCAGCCGCTCCCGCTTCACGCCTTGCGCCTTGGACATTGCAGTGACTGCAGGCGGGCGTGTGTTGCCGTATCGCCTTCTAGAAGCTCGTGCAAAGCAGCCCGAGCTCCCCGCCCACTCATCTATGGCAAAGTCGACTCAAAGCCCTCAGAAAGATCTGCAGGCCTTCGAATCCAAAGCAGCTACGAGACAGCCAGCGTGCCGGATGGCGCGCCAAAGCTTCGGAGGTCGCCGGACCTGCGCCGACTAAAATCTGCTGTGACTTCTGGGGCAGAGCCTCAGGCAAGAGACACGCTGAGCTGAGGGCGATGGATGGACATCCAGCAGGCCCCGCAGGCGCGGCGGCCCCGCCGCGGCCCCGCGGCGCCGCTGCGCTACAAGATAACCGTTCGGAGCTGCGTCGCGTTGCATGTGATGGCCGCACGCGGCTGGCAAGAGGTCGCCGCGGACTATGACTGGGACATCTTCTGGCGCGGCCCGCGCCCGGCTGCTGCGCTGGTACGCTGACCCTCTGCCGCCGCATCAGAGCACCCGCGAGCGGCGCTCCTGCGCGCAGGGCGGACGTGCACTCGCTGACCTCTGAAGCGGGCTTTGACCACGCGCGGCTGCTGGAGCACCAGCGACTCAACCACTTCCCGCGCCACGTCGAGCTGACCCGCAAGCGCGCCTGTGGCCTCCCTCCAAGGCCGCACGTTTTATGTGTTGTAGCTCTGTACCCTGCCGGCCCTGGCCGCACCTGAGCCCCGCCCGGTGGGTGGGCAGCCCTGCCTGAGCACCGCGCCGGCTCTATCTACTGCCGTGTGTGGTGCACTGATATGACCACGCGTCACCTGAGGAGCGTTACGCCCTGCAGGGACCTGCTGGTGAAGAACCTCAAGCGCGCGCGCAAAGCGCTGGAGAGGGAGGGCCGCGCGCACGAGTACGACTTCTTCCCGCAGACGTTTGTGCTGCCGTCCGAGTACAACCTGTTTGCTGAGGAGTTCCGCCGATCGCCAGGTGCGCGAGGGGAGGCACTGAGGGCTTGCGAGCACGTTCGAGCCACTGCGAGCGGCCGCATGCATGCTGTGCATGCTGCTCTTGGCTTCGGTGTTCTGTTACGTTGTTTGTGCAACCTTCCAAAGAGAGGTGACTTCAATATAAGTGCTGTTGCCAAGAGCTGCGAGGATGTCATTGCCTACGATCAGTCCTGCCAACGCTCAGACTCACATTGATATATAATCTACATGGCGCGCCTGTGGCTGTAGGGCTAAAGTGGATCATGAAGCCATGTGGACGAGCCCAAGGGCGGGGCAACTTCCTCATAGACCGCATGAGCCAGGTGCGCCCCGACAGGCTGCCAGCGGAAGCCGTGGCAGCTCTGCAGCGCACACCGCATCGCGGTCAGTGGCCGTGGGACTTAACAGGCCAGACCGGAGGGCTCGCAGAGGCTTGGATCGGGAGCGCACCGACGCGCAGGTGGCTGCCTGGCGGCGCGAGCGCGAGGAGCGCGGCGTGCCGGCGCTTCCCGCACCATGCGCGCCCGCCAAGCAGGCCGGCGCGGGCGGCGCGGACCGCTCCGCGCTCGAGAGCTTTGTGGTATCGCGCTACCTGGAGCGCCCGCTGCTGCTGGGCGGGCGCAAGTTCGACCTGCGCATCTACGCGCTCGTGCTGTCCTTCCAGCCGCTGCGCGCGTACCTGCACAGGTACCCGCTCGCCGCCTGGCGTCCCTACATTTCAGTAGCAGGCATGCTGAGACTTGACCGTGTGTGTGCTCATGCTGCGCTGCGGCAGCCGCTGCGCACATGCGCGTACTACTGCTCGGCCTGTCTGGCATGTCCTTGAGCGCGCAGCTTCACCACTCAAGCAGACAAGAAGAGTGTCTCATCACCAAACTCTGCCTATGCCTGCTCCCGTGATACACCGCCACAACACAGTATATAAGGCCTGGCATGCACTCACCAACACCCAAGTGTTCTTCCGAAGCAGCGCATGGCGACCGGCGAGCCTCTAGCGACACAGCATGATGCGGGAGCATGTCTAAAAAGATAGCAGATCAGTGAGCAGCCCTGCTGTGCGGGCAGGGGCGGCTTCTGCCGGCTGTCGAGCGGGCAGTACACCGCCGACCGCGCCAGCATGACTGACCTGCCCATGCACCTGACCAACTGCGCGGTGCAGCGGCGCGCCGCGGACGGCGGCGATGCCGCCGCTGCCATCAAGTGGCCTGTACGCAGGCGTGCGCACCATCTCTAGCACTCTCGAAGCGGCAGCGCCCGTGCTCACAAGCTTCCTGCAAGTGCCGTTCTTGCAGATGCATTCAGACATGCGCTTTAAGCTTGTGTCGGCCAGCACTCTGGTGCCATGCGCGCTTGTGTGCGGGTGCTCATGCATGCAGACTTATCTTGCGGCATTCATGGTGCAACGTGCAAGGCGGACACTGAAACAGTGAGTAGTGCTTGCTTCCAAGCTGTACGGCATGCCTCATCCTTGTGGAAAGCACGCCGCGCGGAATGCTAACACATGCGCCAGGCTTGTGCCAGCCTGCGCACGTCCATCTCGGCGTCGCTGGGTGATGCCGTCGCAGACCGCCTGTTTGGCGAGATCCAGGCGCTGGTGGCCCGCACGCTGCTGGCGGTGCACCGCGTCATCACGCAGGACCGCCACTGCTTCGAGCTTTATGGGTGCGCTGGTGCCGCCTGCAGCTTGGCACCAAAAGCAGCAGAGGCCGGGCGGATGCATGCTTGGTCAATGCTTAGCTGGGACTCCTATACTCGAATCCTACACTCACACTGTGATTTATGATGTCTGTGCGCATATTCTGGCCTGCCAGCAGTCCTTCAATATGGCAGGACCAGCATGAAAGCTTCCAATGCTCTACTTGAGGTGGAGTGGCTGCTTGAGAGACATGCCGTGTGCCCTGTTTGTGTCATGTGCACAAGCTGCATCCTGCCTCACACAGTTGCGCGGCATCAACCATGCCTTCCCTGTTCAGTACAAGACTTCCATCCACCTCCGCGCGTGGCAGGTACGACGTGCTTGTTGACCAGGACATGAAGCCCTGGCTGATAGGTGCGGTGCATGTGCTGCTGCTTTGAAGCACCTGTGAGCACTTTGAAGAGAAAACTTCTCCACACAATAGCAATAGCTCGCCAACATGCTTGGCAATGCTCCAAGGTCCCACTACACAGCTGGGGAGGACACGCATGGCGTGTAATTGCTCTCAGTGCGCATGCATGGCCTGGTGAATGCAGATAATGCCCAGCCTGCAGAGTCGCCACGGTATGTCAGGCACGGCGCTGGTGCGGCACACTCTCTGTGCTGATCATGGCGTGGCCTGCGCGGCGCAGAGGTGAATGCATCCCCCAGCCTGGCCACCGACACACCAGCCGACCACCGTCTCAAATTTGACATGGTGGACGATGCGCTGACACTCGTAGACCTGGAGGCCCGCTGGCGTGGCTGCCAGCTGCCAGCGTCCTATGGCGGGTGAGCAGCACAGCAGCCCCAAGCGTTCTTCCTCACCCTGTTACAGGTACCAAAGAATCGTCTGTGTTAGCATGACTTGCCACACGCATATGACTTGACCAACAGGGATGTGGCTGTCTGCTGGCAGATACAACAGCGTGCCCTGGTGCTAGAGCACACAAGTGAATCTGAGTCAAGTGTCAGACATATCCTCAATGGACCGCATCCACACTGGTGTGCATGCGGAGCAGGTTTGACTTGATCTGGGATGCTGGTGGAGCGGTGAAGCCGCCTGCATCTGTGGCGAGCCTGCTGGGCTGCAGCATGCCACGGAGGCCGCGGCGCACTGCCAGAGCTGACTCGAGGCATCCTCAGCCAGCGTCACCAGTGTTCTGATTAGGCAGCAGCTTGTCACATGACCCCCCTGCTTTGTCAGGACAACCTGTACATCTGTTTTGTTGGCAGGTGAGCGCAGCAGGGCAAATTGGGAAGCAGCTCCACTTCAAGTGTGCACTACACATGGTCAGTGCACATGCACATGGTGTTCATGCGTTGACACAGATGATAGTTTTCCCTAGCGTGTCGATGCAGTTCTAGCAAATAGGCGTCCCAGAGCTGAGGCAGCGCAAGCACGCAAACGGAATCAGAAGATCTGGTCAGACGTTGAAACGGAAGTTCATGACGTCGCCCTCCTGCACGATGTACTCCTTGCCCTCCAGGCGCAGCTGCCCGCGCTCACGCGCCTCCTTCTCGCCGCCGGCGGACACAAAGGCGTCGAAGGCGACAGTCTCCGCGCGAATGAAGCCCTTCTCAAAGTCCCTACACAACAGCAGCAGATGTCAGCCAGGATGTACACTGACATGCCACAAAAAAAAATTATTCAGATCCCGAGCAGCACGCGTCAGCATTCTTTCAAAAAAAAATGAGAGTTTCGGAGCCGCACGTGTGTATTACGCCGGCAGCCTGCGGCGCGGTCATGCCAGCACGGATGGTCCAGGCGCGCGTCTCCTTCTCACCTGGCGCGTGCATCACACACAGAATTTGTTGGACAGTTTGCAAGAGCTGATCCCTGTGGTATACGGTCAAATTGCTATACGGTCAAATTGCTCTTCATGTAAGAAGGCATTTTCACAATGTCCTAACATGCTACCGTCTCCAGGATGCAGAATCAGAAAGTGCCCGCATCACAACACAGCTGTTCTGAGTCACCGCAGCGTCACAGCACGGCCATACTCGCGTGATACTCTGGCACCAAAAGCTGGCAGTCTCACACATGCTGCACGCGCACCTGTGGTGAAGTAGGTGCGCAGCCCGAGTTGCGAATACGACGTGCGGATGAGCGAGGACAACCCACTCTCGGTTGCGCCCAGTGAGGCCAAGAATTCGGCAGCCTCCGTGCTCTCCAGCTCCTTCAGCTCAGACTCGACCTGCCACAGCGTATCTCGACATTATGATCATCAGGAAAGCACTCCTGCGCCACTGGACAAGAGGATGCTGGCTACAATGCACTGCTGATAGACCACACAGAAGCGCATGCAGACTAGCATGCTGACCATGGTCCCGTGCCAGTGCTGAGTCTGATATAAAGCACCCGGACCATGCACAGGCGCACTAGTCGCAGTACACAGTCAGAAACGCTGGTATTGTGTCTGTAACAGCCCGCACCCCAGCCTGCAGGACAGCCGAGAGCAGCTTGTGCCCCACGCACCTGTGCAGACACAACAATGACATCGCAGCCCTCCTCGGCAGCCTTGCCGCGCAATGCCTTGGCATGCGTATTGCTGGCTCCGCTGTCTGCCAGGTCGCCCTCGGCCACGTTGGCTGCGTAGGTCACCTGCTGGCAGCGCGGTCTGTTTGTGCCTTCCGTCAGCAGCAGACATGCTGCTTTGCCGTGCGTACATCAGCCCTGAAGGCCCGGGAGCAGCTTCGCATGCAGCGTGGGTTGATGCAATATGGATGACAGCATGTAGCTCATCAGTTGTATCAGCCACATTCATTTCACGGACCTTCAGCACGCAGGCCTTGGCTCGACTTTGGAGTATGCAGTCCAGCACAGGGAGGCCTGAAACTTAAATGTGCGAAGTGCCGCGCACCGGCTTCATGGTGAGCAGCTGCAGGCCGCGCACGAGCGGCAGCTCGTCCTCGCTGAGCGGCGTCTTGCGCGCCGGGACGTTGTTGTCCAGGCCTGCCATGATCCGCTCCAACGCTGCCTTCTCTATCTGCATCATGGCGGCCAGCTGTCATACTGTCGCGGCAGACTGTGTTTGGGGCACCGTGGTGATGGCCGAGCACTTTCTGCGCATCAGCGCCTGCCGGCTGCTCAGATGCACCACCAGGTGTTCGGGGCACAGTCTGCGCGAGCATCTGTTGTCCGTGGCATGCTTCACGCATGACACCAGGGTGACAGGTTTGCCGGACTGTGCAAGGGCTTGCTCCGTCGCGGGTAGCGCACAGCAGGGCCGCCACGATCATGGGGGACTCGCCAAGCCATTTGAAACATGCAATCACACAAGTCATTGGTACCAGCCCCAGGCAACAGGACTGAGCCGCTGGCGTCGCCGCAGAGTGTAATGACACGCACTGTCCAGCAAGGTGCCATTCTAGTAGCAGCCGCACCTCGGCGGCAGCGACCTCTTCTTTGGTCTTGGCGCGGCCTTTTGTCAGGCGCTCCAGCCGGCGCTCAATCTGGCCGATGTCTGCCAGCGCCAGCTCAAAGTTGATCACGTCGATGTCTGAGAGCGGGTCCACGCGGCCGGCCACGTGGATCACATTCTCGTCCTCAAAACAGCGGACCACCTGCGCCAGCGCAGGGGGGCTGAAGGCCGGCTGGCTGTTCAGCAGCAGCTGAAGTGAGCACTTTTGCATGCCCCTCCTCTTGATGACGGCGCAGTGCGCATCCGTGCTGGCCTCGCACGCGCCAAAGCGCACGCGGTGAGCGCTTGCAGTGAAGCAATGCAGGCTGTCTGTCAGGTACGCGAGTACAAGACATGCAGAGCTGAGGCGTGTCGCACAGCGCGTGGTGCACGCATGCCGCAGGTGCGTGGGTCACGCGCCTGCACGATGGAGTCGCACTCCCGGATGTTCGCCAGGAACTGGTTGCCCAGGCCCTCGCCCTTGCTGGCGCCCTTCACCAGGCCCGCAATGTCCACAAACTCCACAGACGTCGGCACCACGCTCTTCGACTTCGATATGCCGCTCAGCACCTAACGACCGCCTCTCACTTCCTCTCACTCTATGACGAGCATCCGTGGTGAACAGCAGGGCGCAGGAGGCCACGCAGTACGCTGAAGAACGCACAGGCGTGCGAAAGAAAACGCACAGCGCGCAAAAGAGCACACACGCAGCGCGCTTGCGCACCTGCAGGCGGTTGTCTGGCACGGCCACTACCCCGCTGTTCGCCTCGATGGTGCAGAAGGGGTAGTTGGCTGCCTCAGCCTTGCCGCCCTCGCACAGCGCGTTGAACAGCGTGGACTGCAGCCGGCCAAGGGCCCCTGTCAGGGGCGCTGCTCGGCGCAAGCGCTTCCCGCAACCAGCGCTTGTGAGCACCTTCGGCAGCCGCGGCACCACAAGCCTGGGTTACGCTGCAGCAGGCCTTACCTTGCCAACGTTTGGCAGGCCCACAATGCCGCTCTTCAAGCCCATGGTCACGGTTGTACACCTGCAGAACATATTACGTTGTGCCGCGTGCTTGTTCAGCAAAGCTCAGTGACAGTGCTGAACCAAGCTGTATCTAGAGTAGGCAGGCAGGTCTACCTGAAGCCACGTGCCAGCGCTGGACTGGCGAGCCATGCTCCCAAGTGCGGCCGCCTGCAGTGGCCCAGCAGCAGGCCCGCGCCACACCGTGCAGAAGGTCGCCCAGGGGCGCTGGCGCTGGAGAAGGGGCGAAACCTGCGCCCTGCCGCAGTGCACCTGCACTGCAGTCGCGGCAGGCGTGCCGCATGGTGGCACCACACCTGCCGGCACAGCGTCTGCGCCGTGGCGTGCCGGTGCATGCTGCTGCAACCCAGTGCGCTTGTAGACCTTAGCTGCTCTGACATCACATGTCCAGTCCTTGGGCTCCAGTTCGTCGTACAAGCTCCAGACCTGAAAGAAGTGAAGAAGAACAGGGTCGTACTCCATGCAGATGACTTCATATCTGAGCGTTGTGGTCCACTGCACCTGCTCGCTGGCCCCATACAGCTGGCCCGTATCACATAGCTTGGTAACATCTTTCTCTGGTCCGGGGTGCAAAGAAGCTGAGTCATGGACAGGCGCAGGGGGCAATTGTGCGTTATTCGTAAGCAAAGTCCTGCCATGAGTTTGCCTGCTCTCTGGCCCTGTAGGTGCGCACTCATGACTACCTTCTACGCACTCGTATGCACGCCAGCCGTGCTAGAATCTACAAGACTTCAGTTCTTGCAGGTGGCATGCAAGTCAGTGCTGCAGCAGCCCATTTGCGCAACCATGACAATCGTCCTAAGGGCGCCGCCGCTTGGCGGCCTGCTCCAGTTCTTCGGACACATGACTGCGCACGTTGGCAGACGGAATGTCGTCCTCGGAGACCAGGGACACGCTGCTGCCATCGTCCTCGGAGTCGTCCTCTTCCTCATCCTCCCCCAAGTCCCTGCTGCCGCTCTCGTCCTCGGCACCCTGCGCGCATGCAAGCTGCCCGACTTGATCTGCTTGATGACATTCCCATGTCAGATGTAAGCCAACTGATCCAGAGACGTAGCTCCTGAAACTCATCGATAGGTTTAATGGGTGCCCTACTGCCTGGCCCACGGCACTGCGTGAGCCTCGCTACTGATGGCCCCTGGCCCCCCGTGCTGCGGCGGCGTTCGCACGCGCACGTACATTGCGGCCACTCAACGTATGTACGTCTCTTGGTGTCGGAGTCCCTGCCCTCCGGCTGTCCGATGTGCAAGAGGTGGAGCTTGATCATGGTCACCGGGTCAGCGCACCTCGTCAAAGCCGCTTCCGGGGGTCTGCCCCTCGGCGGTGCCCGTCCCGCTGGCGCGGCCCTGGCCGTCTGCGCATCCGCTGCTGGCGTCGGGATCAAAGTCTGCATCCTGCACGCCGTCCCGACAGCACCCTGATGCACCTGGCCTCCTGCGTCCGCTCTTCCGGATGGCGCTGCTGTGCAGCCGTGCTCTGCAAGGATGCAGTTCCTAGCTCCCCAGACCTGCTGCAGCACCGCCAGCCGCTGCCCCTCAGTCAGGCTGACGCATGCGCCTGCCAAGCATGCAGCTTGACGTGACCTGTGCTGCTTCAAGGCGCTGCGGCTGGCTGTGCAAGCCGGGGCGCGCGCCTCCTCTGAGTCTTCATCATCCTCGTCGGCAGGGCTTCTCATTGCATCATGCGCACGCGCCGCGGCCGCCGCAGCAACGTCTGCGGCACCCACGGGCAGCCGCCGCTCGGCCACATACGCCGCCAGGCCCGTGAGCTCCGCGCGCGGGATGCTCGTGAACTGCGCGCCGCGGCTTGCTGCTGACATGGGGTGCCCGCACCCAGCAGGGCGCGCGCCACCCAATGCTACCAGGCGCCACCGCTCGCACGCGCATGCCATCAATACCCCTGTCAGCAGTGTTTCCATGACATCCCGTGCACTCCTGGCGCAGCGAGAGGATAGCGTCGTCCCCCATGTGTTGCTAACCAAAATGCGCTGACGGCAGCCGCCGCGAGCGGAGGAACCGCTCTGCCTGCCTACATGCGACAAAAAGTGTGTTGCGTCTCACCCAGCGTGCACATATGCAGCACAGCAACGTAGGCCTGTGCTGGCGCTGACAGGGTGCACGGTAAACACTGCACCCGCCCTTACAAAACACCGGTGTGTCCGCGCCTCGTGCGCAGCGCCGTCCCGCGCATGCAGCACCAGGTCGAAGGTGCTGGACGTGCCGGCCGCGCGCGCGAACTCCACGCTGCCCAGCTCGGACAGCGGGATCAGCAGCGCCGGCTGCGCGCGCGCGCGCCGCTCTGTCAGTGACAGCACGCCCGGAGGGGAGGGCAGCACAGCAGTGATCTCAGACAGTGCGGCCTGCTGAGTGCGCGCCACAATGCCTACCCCTGTATGTGCACATGCGCCTGAGGGTGGGGCAGTTGGCATCCAGACAGGGCGGCCTGCTACGTGCGCGCCACAGCATTAATCCCCTGCATGTGTACATGCGCCTGAGGGTGGAGTATTGGGATCGGCTACGGTGCGCGCACCCGCTCCAGGAAGCAGATCGCCGTGGCCATGGGGAAGAGCCAGCCTTGGCTCACCTGTGGCCATATTGTCATGTCAAGCACCGACGGGCAAGCACACACCGTGCGCCTGTGCATGCCTGCCAACGACACTGCTTGCTCGCAGACACATACATGCTCTCAGCGCCACTCGCTCAGGGCTGCAGCCTTGCAGCGACTGTCACACACGTTCTGTGGCAGCCGAGGCAGCCAGCAAGGCAGGGCGCGATGCGGCACTGCCAGCCTGACGTCCCGCCGCCTGACGTCCCGACCTGAACCGGCGCGGGACCATGGGCCAGCGCGCCTTGACGACGGCGCTGACGCCGAGCTGGCCGGCGCTGCTGCGGAAGACGTCGGGGGAGGGCGCACAGAAGCTCGACGGCGGCACCCCCAGCAGCCTGCGCAAGGCGCGCCAGAGCACTCGCTGCCTTGCCTGGTCACAGGATCAGGGCCTGGAGACCCGGCAGCAGAGCCCGTGGCGCGGGCGCTGGCGCGCTGTCCCAGGCATGCTTGCCGCGGCCGCCCAGCGCTCCAGTTGCGCCCTCGCCCTTGTCTGCACGACACAATGTGAGACAGCACTCGCGCTCAGCGACACCGATTAGCCGCGCTCGGCGTGCAGTGTGCCGTACAATGTTGCAAGCCTGCCCAGCCTGAGCAAGCAAGGGCGTGAACCAAGTGAGGGACCGCTACCCGAAAGCCTGGCACAGCACAACTGGCGCGGGCCCCGCCAGCCGCGCGCCTCCGCCCGCCGGCGAGGGCATGTCCAGCATCGTGGCCGCGCTCGTCTGCGCGGCCCCAGGCTTAGGCTTAGGCGCAGCCTTGCGGCGGTACACCTTGAGGCCGTGGGAGGCTCCTCATCCCCCTGACGCTGTGAAAGGCCATGCATAACAAATGCACTGCCATGCCATGTAGTGAATTTGACATTTGCCAGACTCGCGCGCGTGCAGTGCATGATAGCATGAGAGGCAGCACGCCTGAAGGACGATCGCCGGCAGCTGGCTCTTGCCGCGCGTGACCGCGGCATCCCTGCACCGGCGCCCACAGCGGCGGCGTCACACCGATGAGCAAGGTACACCCGCGGGCCAAGCCTTCCTGCTGCACGGCACGTTCACGAAAGCAGCTGCGCAAGGCACGGAAGCAAGTGCACTGTTGCGGGCCGAGCCTCGCTGCCAAGTCTCACACTGCTGACACAACAAGACTTGGCCTCTGGTCCGCTGTGCTCTGTGTCGTGGCAGCATCGGCGCACCTGGCCAGGTGCAGGAAGACCAGCACGCGGCTCTTGGTGTCGTTGGGGATGCTGTCGATGATCTGCGCGCCCTCAAGGGTTCAGCCCTTCTGCGCGCTTCTGTCGCCACGCTGAGAGGCGGGGCGAGCGGCGCACCGCACCGCTATCTCCTGTACGGACTGGTACGGCACGAGGACGTCGGGCTTGCCAGGCGCCCGCAGCACACAGTGGCCCGGGAAGAAGGCAAGTGCGTGCCGGCCCCTGCAAAGCAGGCGCCCTTCCAGGCAGCTGGCAGACGGGGAGGACCTCGCTATCAGCCTCACCTCTCACAACATGAGCGTCATTTCGAACAGCAGCAACAGAACAAGGTTCGGGCATGCACTCTGGCGCGGGACGGGGGCACATTGGTTGTCCCACCTGGGCGTGACAAGCATCAGTGCCTCCACAATGGCCAGCGCTGCGCCAAAGTCGGCGCTCGCAGCTCCGGCAGTCGCCTGCACAGGAGCGCCTGCAAACGGCATTCGCCAGTCCTCAGACTTAAGCGCACGGCCTGATGGTGTGCCAGCACTGCGACGCACCCACCCTTCTTGCCCTCAGCGCTGTACTCGCTGAGCAGCGCCGCGACCGCTGCCGCCAGCTCGCCCTGCAGCGCGGCATCACGCACGCGCTCCAAGGCCTGCAGCAGCCGCGGGCCGCTCTGACAGCTGCTCAAGGAGGAGCGCAAGCGCTGCATTGGCTCCCGGACTCCGTCCACTTCTGCCACCAGATGTGAGTAAGTGCTACGGTGCTGCCATGCGCCTACGGGCGTCATGTGGACGTTCACTTCCGTAGAGGGGCCGCCTCCGCGCCGCCACGTCTGTGTGGGGGTATAACAACCAACAGAACCCTGTCAGCGAGGAGCGCGGTCCACACACGTCGCCATCGCAGACTTTCTCACGCTCTACGCACGCCGCTTTTCATTCACCCAGCTAATCACAATGGCCGCCGCAATGATGTCCTCTGTGCGCATGCCCGTGTGCGGCGCATTCTCGCGCGCCATCCCCGCGAAGCAGCAGCCGCGCTCCGTGCGCGTGCGCGTCAATGACCCGGCCGCGCCGGACGCCCAAGTGACGCCGGAGTCCATCATGGACTGTGCGCTCACGCCCCTGTGGTGCAAGCTGGATCGCGGCTGCCATGGCGCATGTGCTCTTTGTGTACATCCCTGCTTGGTTCTGGCGCGGCAGTCAGGTGGAGGTTGGCACCAATGGCCTGCGGCTCATTTCAGGGCCAGCTTCAAGAAGGGGGGCCCGTGCTGAGATTGGGGTGCGCTTTCGGGCTTGCGCAGACGCGAAGACGCTGCCCGGTGTCACCGACCCCTTCCCCAACATCTTCGACCCCGCGAACCTGCTGGCCAACGCCACCAGTGTCCAGGAGGTCCGCCGCTGGCGCGAGTCGGAGGTCACGCACGGCCGCGTGGCCATGCTGGCCGCGCTGGGCTTCATTGTTGGCGAGCAGGTCGAGGACTTCTCCTCGCCCTTCTTCCCGCAAGTGACTGGTGCGCCCTGCTGTGCAATCGCAGCAGAGCTGCGCCGCCCCTGCACGCCCGCTGCAAAGCATATGCTTGGTTGCTGATGCAGTGGATGACACAGTGCGATCTGATATGGTCATATAAGTGTACTTTGTAACGCGCTCTCAGTGTGCTGCGGCACCCGGGTTGTAGTATGCCAAGCTGGTGCGCCAAGCGTGGTTTCTAAGCTCTGTGCGCTATCCCCTTATCTTCAGGTGGCATCTTGATGCTGCCTCGTTCCCGCATCTTTGGTGCGGCATCTTGACGCCGCTGCGCTCGCGCAGGCCCCGCGATCAACCACTTCCAGCAGGTGGAGTCCAAGGGCGCGGTCTTCTGGCTGCCGCTGCTGCTCGCGATCGCGCTCGCAGAGTCGTACCGCGTCGGCCTGGGCTGGGCCGAGCCGCGGTCGTCCAAGTTCAACCAGCTGCGCGACGACTACGAGATGGGCAACCTGGGCTTTGACCCGCTCGGCCTGCTGCCTGAGGACCCGAAGGAGCGCAAGGACATGCAGTCCAAGGAGCTGAACAACGGCCGCCTGGCTATGATCGCCATTGCCGCGTTCGTCGCCCAGGAGCTCGTCAGCAAGGACGAGATCTTTGAGCACGTGCGCCCCTGTGCCTGCTGCGGCTCACTGCGTCGTGCGTGCTTGTGGACATTATAACAAGCACGTTTGTTTTATTCAAGGTCTGGGACTCGAGTTAACCCTATGAAATAGCACACTATGAAATAGTTTGCTGATTTCCGAATGTGCCTGCCGCGCAGCTGTTCGCCAACGTCGAGAAGGACATCACGCAGGGCGCCAACACGTAAGTGTGCCCTAGCTGCTGTTGTTGACACCTCTGCTGCGCCTCACGTTTTCCATCCGTGGGGTTTGTGCCGTGGCTGCTATGCGGCTTCGTTTGGCTGGGGCAGATTGGGCCCTCCAGTGCGCCTTAGGGCGGTAGACGTGCAGATGCAGCGCAGAGTGTGTGGTGGGTATTTTGGCGTGATTCATTCTGGATGGTAGTAGCCTTTGAACTACAGAGGGGCTGCCAGCCAAGGGCACTAGTGTGGTGGGTTTTTTGTGAGGGCGCTGTCGCCAGATGGCCAAGTTCGGGGCCAAGCGCGAGGGTGCCTGGCCCCGCTCGGCCTGCTGTGGCGACGGCATATTTTTGGAGAATAGGGGAAGGCAGAGACCTAGGAGTGTCGAGACTGCTTGTGCTCCTGGTTGTTGATAGCACTCTGCCTGGTGAAGCTGGATGAGACGATTGAGATGAGGAGATGAAAGTAATGATGTACATGATGTGAATTTGGCTGAACGACACGCAACCCATTGAGCAGCTTCTCCATGCTTTGTATACAGGCACTGGTGTTTGCCTTGCTCAGCAGGTAAGCCGCACCGATGAGGACATACATGGAAGAACTCTCGTCGCCCACCATTGGACTTGTGTGCGTATCGAATTGTGGTGCATTAAATGCATCACAAATGCACTGCATTTGTGGATTATGATATAATTATGGAATACAGGCAGCAGCGGATGAATGGCTTGTGCGCTACAGTTGTACACAGGAAACATACTCTGCCCCGAGCTGTTTCAGTTGCTGTGCCAGGATAGAAACACTGCAGTGATACAACAAATCCGCCACTAGTGCAAGGCCTTGGTAGATCTCTGCTTGGAAAAGCTGCTCCGTATGAGAGGCGCTGTGACGGCGTCCCTGGTGTTGGGAGGTGAGAAGGTCCGCATAGCAGTACCAGGCGCAGGTGCGCACGGCTTGCTGGGACTGGCCAAGCACTGGTGCATGCAGCAACTGGTTGCACACTAAGTGCTGACGCACGCAGACAACAGCAAGGTCTCGCACTCCATCAAGCTGCTGCGAGAACAAACGATGAAGCATCTAAACGCCTACCTAGCGAGCAACAACGTGAGCACAGCAGATGACGGTGCGCTGCAAACTCACATTTTTGAGCTCATAGCTACCTTGCGAGCTGCAACTTTGGCGCCTGACAGAGCCTTGCCTTTTATGCAGTTGACCTGCTGGAAGAGGCCGCATCTGACGACGATGACAAGGAGGGCAATAAGCGGCAAAGGAGGCAGCGCAGAGGAGCGAAGCGGAAGTTCACAGCCTAGCACCTTGCTGGCTTGCGCAGGCCCATGCTCTGTGATATTCCACGCAGGCCCGTGCTTTACGAGCGAGGAGGAGCGCGCTGTGGGCGCTGGCCTGCCTGTCTGCGTTATGTCGCGGGTTTCTGGAGTTTTCTATGGTATGTGCAGGCTCCCTCTCTGCACCTGCTCCACACGTAACTTCTACAGCTAGGAGGTTGGCCTGTCCTATAGCTTGCTGTTCAGCACTTGGCTGTACCTGCAATTGTGCGAGGCGCGCGTTAGAAACCTCCTTGGCAAGACGCACTCACAAGGAGGTCATTGACGCAAGCACCGTTGAAGCAACAGACGCGCTGGTTGGGTGTGCCCCCAGCCATCGTGGCCCCCTGGGCACTGGCCAGCCAGCTAGCGCTAACTGCTTTACTTGAGCCAGCACGTTCACGCCTGCGCGAAGCTGCTTGCCAACCCACCGCCTAGCGCTGCCTCCGCAGTGCCGTAGCGGCTATCCGGGGCCAGGCTCTGGGCACCGCCTTCATCGCGCAGCGCGCTCCAGACCACCGAGGTCGCTCTGAGCTGGGCAGGTAGCGTCGGCACCTACAGCGTGGCTTGAACAGGACCAGCGCCGCCCCTGCGCCTGGCGCCACACTGCCCAGCGGCCTCACCCGGGCCAGTCTCTCGAGGACCCCCTGAGTGGCGTCGGACTTCTGTTGAGCTCGCCGCGCTGGCCCTGCCCTGCCCGCCTGCCATCGCCCGGACAGGCAGTACACCAATAGTGCAGCCTATGGAGGGCCACAGACTGGGCATAGACTCTGCAAAGCAGCTGGCCCCGCCCGGTGACGCTGCCCAAGCGCGCGCAAGCGCTGCCTCGACCATCACAGCGCGCAGCGGACCGCATGCATCCTGCTCCGAGCTGGCACCGCCCGACCAGCTGCCAGATGCGGGTAGCTTCAGCGTTGCATTTGGCGCGCATGCCGTAGGGCTTGCACCGCAGAGCACTCTGCCAGGTGACCAGCCCAGCGCAGCAGGAGCCGCGCCAGCTGCGCCCGAACAGGAGGGCGCCTGCAGCCCCAGCCATGAGCCTGGCGACTCGGCCGGCGAGCTTGCGCTTTGGAGCGCGCCGTCGCATGACGGGCCCGATGCAATGGGCCGCACAACTGCCGCCCCTGAGCACCACGCAAGCACCTCCGCCTCCAGCGCCGTGGCGAGCGCTGAGAGCGCTGGCTCTCCTGCACCCGGCGCGCCGCCAGCCGACCAGCAGACGCAGGCAGCCGGGGAGGCGCCGCATGCGGCGCGCCGCGCGCTGATGCGGCCCCTGTCGCGCATGCCCTCCGCCAAGCACCGCCTGGTGCAGGGCCCCAGCGCCCTGCTCCTGTGTCGCGCGGCCGCGCCGCCGCCGCCAGTGCGCCTCGCGCAGCGGGGGCGGCCGCCGCCGCCGCCGCTCTGCCTGCGTCACCGCAACGAGCCGCTGACTGCGCCCCCGCTGGGCACGCACGTCAGCCTCTGCCGTCGTTTAGACTGGGTGGTGTGATGCGCGTAATGATGATAGGATGAATGTAGTACTTGTGTGGCCAGTGTGTATGCGCCCACCAGCCCTTTCCAAAGCGGACATGCAGCGCATGCACTGCTGCAGCAGTGCATGCGCTGCTGCAGCAGTGCATGTTGAGCAGACCTCGTACCCTGGCTCACGCACCACTTGTTGTGTCCCTGCTGCATGCACTCTATGGTTCTGATGCGCTGCAGGCAATGCTGGGACAGCTGAGCAGGCGCCAGAGCGTCCACAGGCGCGGGGCGCGGGCACCAGCCGGGCTGCCTGCAGGACGCCACCAGCCGCTACGTCGGGCAGGTCCTAGCGGCGCGCCCAAGCGGCCGCGGCAGCCTGTTCGACCTGGAGGTGCGCCCCAGCTTGTCCAGGCCGCATTGTTGGTGTCAGCGCTTGCCCTCGCAGAGCTCGCACCGGGATGTACGGACCAGGTGGGTCGAAGGATATCAGTGCATGGGTGATGCGTACGGTGCGTTGCAGTGTCGGCCGAGCAGCGGCAGCTTGTGCAATTGCATGGCAGCATTGCTGGATGTGGTCCGCCAGCTGAGCCTGGCCGGCTGGTGATGCAAGGCTGCGGTGCTCCATGCGAGCTCAACATCCGGGTCCCAGCTTACGTGGGGCCTGGGGCCTGGGGCCTGGAGAGGCGAGCTGTCATGCCTATCTGGCGCCAGCTTTACAAGGCATGGCGTATGTATGGATCTGCTCACCACAACGACCCCTGCGGTCCTCTGCAAGCGCGCTCTGCCAGCCGCCCCACGGTAAAGCGGCATCCCATTGCAAGCTCTGCCAGCCGCTACCGCCGCGCTCCACATGCGCGAGAAGCGGGCGCTGCGCGCGGGGCGCAGGGCGGCGCCAAGCGCTACGAGGGCGCGTGGCGCCAGGGCCGCCGGCATGGGCAGGGCACGGAGTGGTACCCCAGCGGCGAGGTGTACAGCGGTGCGCGCGGCTCTGCTGGATGATGCAGGGCCAGGAGAGGCAACTCCGCGCCACCCCACCTCACTGGTGGGGTCTTCTTCTGGCTGCAACTGTGGGTGTGCAGCTGTAACAAGTCTAGTCCGAATCAGGCTTGGGAGTGCTGACCTGAAGAGGTCGCGGGTGCCCGCACCGCATGATGAGCCCGGCGCCCGCAGGCGCCTGGCGCGCGGACCGCCGTCATGGCAAGGGCCACATGAGCTTCCGGGATGGCTCCTGCTACGAGGGCGCATGGGCGCTCGGCGAGCGGAACGGCCTGGGCCGCATGCGCGCGCCCGGCGGCGACGTGTTTGTCGGCGCGTTCACTGATGGGCTGCGCATGGGGCCGGGCATGCTGCTGCTGGTGTGCGCCCCGTCAGGCCAGGCACTCCCGCAGGACATTGTAAACCCCGGAGTGTTCTCTGCGTGGACGTGTAGCGCATCTCCTTGAATGAGTCAGTGCATCGTATTACGCCATGCCTGTGCGGCACCCTGCTGCATGCTTGAGGAAGAGGGCGGGGCTCCTATGGCTTGACACAATGTGCTGGACTGCCACCCTCGCACCATACCAGAAGTGCTTGGCTCAGAGCCTGCACGGACTTGGCTTGATTGCAGAACATGCCGCTATGCGCCATGGCTAGAGAAGGGACCGCAATGCCATGACACTTGGGCAGCATCAGTGCCTGATCCCGCGCAGCCTGGGCGCGGACGGAAGTTTGTGGCTGTGTGGGTGGCTGATTGCGCGGTCTGCGGCACCTGGACGCGCATGACTGAAGCTGGTGCGGCCCAAATGTTGAGCTTAACGAAGGCCGCACATGCGGTCTGACAAAGCATGGATGCAACATCTCAGGCCAGCGAGGGCTTGCATGAATAAGGGCTTCACTGCCGGCGCGCACAGAGCGAATCAAGAGTTGCAGTGCAGCAAAGAGGGTGTGCATGCATGTGCAGATGCGCTGGAGGCGGGGATGGAGCCTGAAGCCGGTGAATGGGCAACCAATGACGACCTGCCCAAGCTGGCGCTGCTGCAGCCAGACTTGGTGCGTCCCTGGCAGGGCCGGCTGCCCCAGCGTTGGCTGGCATCAGGGCTGCATGCACAGGTCCCGGCAGTTTCCTCCTCACTCACGCTTTGCACAGCTGGGGCGGCAGGTGTATCTGTCAGCGCAACATCTGCATCGCTGTCCTGATTACATCGCTATCTGTCCTGGCAAACCGTCCAAGACCCCTACTCTTGCTATAAGCTGTGGCTCAGTGCATGTGTGGCACATGCATGCCAGCAAGGCATCTGTGCCTGGTGCGCTCGGCCAACCAGTCCTTTCTCTCTCCCGATCTCCTAGCCTCCCCTGTCTCCATGCGCTGCTCAGCTCCGGGCGTGCGCGCGTGCGCGCAGGCGATTGCGACGGAGCTCGCGGGACAGCGCGAGGCTGCTGCAGTGCTCGCCGGCGCCGCGAGGCCTCCCGCATGTGCCGTGGGTGCTGCCGCACGCGCCGCGGCGCAGCACTGCAGGGGCTACAGCAGGTCCATGCTGCGGGTGGCGCGCATGGCGCCGGCCTCTGCAGAACCTGCGCAGCCCAACCCTGCCTGAGCATTGGATCAAGCTTCTGAGCAAGGGACATCGCGCATGTAGCAGAGAGCCTTGATGACATGCTTGGCAGCTCTGTCATGCTCAAGCCAGCTGGTTATCAACACATCTACGAAGCACTGGAAAGCTAATGCTCTGGTCGCAACATCCCCTGCGTTGGCTAGAAACTGTACTACTTCAGGTGACTCTTGGTGCACTGCCGCTTCAGTCTGCAGAGGTGTCAGGTGGTAGTGGCAGCGGCCTCACCCACAAGCCGGGCTATCGACGCACCGCATCGCTCTGAGCTTGGCGCCTGCCGCACTGGTCGTCCGCATCGCTGGAGCTTGCAAACCAGCTCGCATCGCAGCTGCCCACGACTGCGCAGGTCCCCGGCACCGGGCCTGCGTAGAAGGCATCTGTCAGGGACATGCTGTATGGCGCGCGCATTGCAGGGGTGACTACGCGCAGGCTGTGGGGCTATCCGCCAGTGGCTGGGTGGCAATCTACCACCGCCCGCCCAGCACGGTGGCAGCGGCCCTGGTGATGTACGGGCAGGCGCATCTTCAGCGGGCGCGATGCCTCGCGCGCCCGCAGCGCATCGCCCCCGCATGCAGCGACACACAAGCAGAGGCGTGATCAGGATGGCGGCTAAGACGCTCCGCCAGCATGTTGCGGCGAGCAATAATCCATTTATCAAGAATGTCAACAAGGAGCTACTTTCCTGATTGGGGCACCATGCGGCCAGTGCTGCGGCTGCGCCCACTCACAGCTGCACGGCAGGCTCTGCAGCCCTCTCTGAAACGCCCGGGCACGCGCCTGCCGGCGTGCTGCCGTGCTCCAGACAAATGCCGCGCGCAGGCCAGGAGGCTGCAGAGGCCGCCGCGCCGTCACAGTCCTCGCTCGCGAAGCGCGGTGTGCAGGCGCTCGCCGGCGCGTGCCGGCGTGCTGGCCCAGGCAACACGCGTCTATGCTTGCCGCGGGCGCGCTAGTCTGCTGACGGGCGCGGCTGCTTCTGGGGACGGCCCCGGGGCCGCTGAGGCCTCACTTGCCCGCCCTCCCCATCACTTGCGCCGCCCTCGTCGGCGGGCGCCCCGGCGCCGCGGCCTCCGGGGACCCTCTGCCGCCCCTTGACAGGCGCAGACTCGGCGCTGCGAGGCGCCGGGCCAGCCGGCGGCGCGTCGGCGCGGCGCCGCCGCAGCCGCGCTTTCACGTCCAGGAAGCGCGCCAGCCACTCCTCGGGCCCCGCGGGCGCCTCGCCGGGCACCGGCCCGCGCGCGTCGCCCGCGGCCGCCTGCTCGGTCCAGCGCACGGCCGGCCGGCGGCGCCGCGCCGCCTGGGTCTCCGGGAACTGTTCCAGCCAGGCGAGCGTGTCGGTGCCGCCAAAGTAGGCGCCGTCCGGCGGCACCGGGCCGTGCACGGGGTCTGGCGGCAGCATCGGGTCCTCCCACCCGGCGCACAGCATGCAGGGCACCAGGCCGCAGCCGTTGCACTCGCGGCAGCGCGCCATGCCGATGTAGAACGCTTCGCCAGCGCCTCCGGGCTGCCGCAGGTCGCAGCCCAGCCTTGGTCTGACTGCGCGACTCTGGCGGGTGGGGACGAGCACCAGGGATGGCTGTGCTGATCCAGCACCTGGTGTGCTGAAGAGACCGGGCAGGGCAGCAGGGGGGAGCAGGGATGGGGAACAAACCCGCGTCGCTACTGTGCCAAACGCGCCGCACGTCTCGCAGGGGACGACGCCGCACCCGTTGCCTGCACGAAGAGCCTCATCACGCCCTGCTGAGCTCAGCGGCGCACTGCACAGGAGAAATCAGAGAGGGACACAACCGCACCGCACATGTCGCAGAAGTACCGAAAGCCGCTGAAGCGATCGTCCCGTTCCATCCTCCAGATGCGCAGTGGGGGGAGCGTGTCAGAACGAGGACGTGCCCATTGGTGTTTAACAGGGCTGCCTTTGCTGGCAAAGTGCAAGCAGGCGCACGGGTGCAGCAGCATCGGCGGCCTGGCCGCACTCACAACAGACCCACGAGTACCCACTGATCCAGGAGCCCTTTGGTATTTGGTCACTGCGTCAGGATTGGTTCAGCAAGATGTGCAGGTTCAAGCAGGTTACAAGGCAGCAAGCTTGTACCCAGTCAGATTGCGTGAGGCCTGACGGCCCGTCACACACAGGGAGCGCTGCGTTTTAGCAGGGGTGCAGGGCGATGGAGGACCAGTTCAGCCAGCCCATGCAGAGGGCGAGGGCGGCCGTCCGCGCATTGCATCGACTGGAGACGCTGACGCGCACATCAAGCGCGCGCCGAGCGCGGCTGTCCGATGCGAACCAGCCGCCGCTGGACGGGGGCGCGGCCGTGCCGCTGGATGTTAATGCGCCCGCGGGCGAGGGCGCAGAACGAGCCAGCTCCTGGAATCCGGGTAAGCCTTGGGAGCATGCCGCTGTCGGAAGCTTTCCAGACCGCGTCACAGCTTCACAGCCTCGTTTGGCAGTGCCTGCAACGGGGCTGCTTGCACATGTGTGCCTGCAACTGGTTCGACCGCGCGGCAGGCCAAGTGGGGCACCACGGCCTGCTGGCCTCGTCGCGCGTGCTCAACAACTCGCAGCGGCGGCGCAACCTGTCCGGCATAAGTGCGCAGGCGGTCCAGGTGCGCCGACGCTTGGCTTGGTTCAAGACGGCCCTGCTATGTGTGCACTCGTTTGCACTGCTGCCGCAGCAGCTTGCTCAGCCAGCTGGGACCTGTGTGCGTGCGGCAGGATGCGGTGGAGCTTCTGGAGGGCGGAGGAGTTACGCCTGAGAACGGAATGTTGCCTGCATCTAGAGCGCCACCCCCGAACGGTGGGCATTTGGCTGTCACCGCATACTCACTGCCTCACTGTGCGCGACATCGTCAGGCTGCACCTCGATTGAGATCTCATGGGCACCGGGGCATACCGGTCTTGAGCGGCGCTATGCTTGGCGTGGTCAGGCAGCAGTTCAGGTGCTTCAGGCTTTGGAGCTGGCACTGGAGCACGGCGATTCGGCCTGAACTGTTTGCTGTCGCACTGGGTCACTGGGTTGCGGCCGCGCAGGAGGCAACCCTGAGCAGGCGCGGCTGGCCTGGCAGCGCGTGGCGCTGCCAATAGTCTCGGCGCTGCATTTTGAGAAGGCGGCGGCGCGCCGGCACAGCGGGCAGAGCGCGCTGCAGAGCGTGCTGGCGCGCCGGCCAAGCGACCAGAGCGGCGCGGGGGAGGAGGGCCCTGCGCCTTCCTCGCCACACCACGTTCCCGGTGCGTGCACCTGGCACGGGGGGGGGCTGGCAGGGAGCGTGGACCGCGAGCACGCCCCCGGGTGCTTTGCGCGTGAGTGCGGCTGCCATCACTGCCTGACTGCAGGGGCTGGAGTAGGGGTGTGCGACTGTAGTCTGTGAGTGCTGCTGCCACGCTATGACCTTGGCCTGGCTGTGCAAGGATGGTTGCCATTTGTTTGCTGAACAGGATAGCCTGTGAATGCGTCGTCCCTGGAAGCCACAGACATGTGAATGCGCACAGCGTGTTTCGCGACTCGCTTGCCTGATAAGCTGGTGCGTGACTGGCAGGGCTGTTGCCAGAGATGTCCGACGCGCGCACGCTCCTGCGGCTGTTCACCAACAACTTCCTGAATCTGCTGCTGCTGGCCATCCCGTTTGGCTGGGTCGCACACTTTGTGCACTGGCCACCCGTGGCCGTGTTTGTGCTGGTGCGCTGCTGCTGGCGGCGGCGCTGCTGCCGGTCCCTGGCTGCTGTCTGGCTGCGCTTGCCGTTCTACGCTGTGTGTATTGCGTGTGCCTGCATTTGTCTGGCAGTGCAGAGATACGTACAGGCTCTGGTGAGCGTGCCAGCTGTCAGGCGCCTTCTGTTCAAACTCAAGGGTCCATGTGCATGCCACTGGCTGCTACCTGCGTCAGCCCCGGCCGGCCTCCTCAAGGACGACGTGCGCGCGAGCTTGACCTGTGGCTGCCCGCGGCAGAACCTGGTAGGGCTGGTCCCGCTCGCGCTGGTGCTGGGCGAGCTGACCGAGGACCTGGCCATCCGCTTCGGCGAGGTCGTGGGGGGGCTGCTGGTGCGCGCCGCGGCAGCGCCTGCATGTCCCTGGCCTCGCACACTCAGCGCATCAATTTGCGCTCTCCTTTGCATGTGCGCAATCGTTTGCTGCCTGCAGAGAGCTGCCCTCGCGGCTTCCATACAAGTGCTGCAGCTGATGTTGGGCTGCGCGGCGCCTGCATGTGTTTGTGCAAGCCCAGCACTGGCTTCCCATCCTTCCTTCCTGGGGGTGCAAGGGCTGCCCAGGCCTGATGATCAGTAATGTATGCGTGCTAAGGCATCCTACAACATGCCTGCCTGAGAAGGAGATTTGCAGAATTCACAGGGTCTGAGTTTCCATGTTGACAGTGTGCGATGGGCGGCAGAATGCGACGTTCGGCAATGTGGTAGAGCTCATCCTGTCCATCGCAGCGCTCACCAAGGGCCTGTTCACCGTGGTGGCCGCGTCACTGCTGGGCTCTGTCCTGTCCAACCTGCTGCTGGTGCTGGGTGCGCTCCTGCTTTGCGCTCACATGCTCGTGAACGTGGTCATTGTGGTGCCTATCCCAATATGTTTGCCAGTCGCCTGCTCCTTCTCTTCATCCAGCACACTTCTGCCAGTTTTTGCATGTCTTCCACTGCGCCCTTCTATTGGTGTGACCGTGTGCCACATGGAAGAAGTTATGTTCAGGTCGTATTAGAAGCATGAGGTTGTCCAAAATGCTTCAGAGCATGTCCTGAGCGCTGTGGTAAAAAACGGTGTTGCTAACAGGCTGCTGCTTCTTGTTTGGCGGGACGCGCTTCAAGGAGCAGAGCTTCAATATGATGGTCAACAAGGCGTGCTGCAGCCTGCTCTTCATGGCATGGCGCGCCACAGTCCTGCACAGACTCTGCTGTAGATACTGTCTGCATGTGCCAGCATGTTTCGCCAAGGCAGGCCTGAGACCGGTGGCATGTGTGTCGGCTGTAAACTGGTGCTCTGCACAGAGCACCTCTACACTCACAAAACACGTGTTGTTCATGGGCTTATCATTGAGCAGCACACCTCACATGTGAGACAGACTCCTCATATGTGGTACATGTGCGCTGGCGCGCAGCATCGCGCTGACCATCCCAACGCTTGCCGCGCACGTCAACATACCCTCCGCGCCGCATATCTCTGACCAGTCGCTGGCCAACCTCTCGCATGCCACCGCCATCATCCTCGCCTTCATGTGAGTTGACACTGGCCGGCGTAGGCCGATTTGTGTTCACACCCCGAGCCGCGTGCACTTCCACTCGTTTTTGAGCTTGCGCCTTCTGTATAGCACAGTTCACGAGCAAATGCATTGACTCTCATGTGCAATGCAATGGGCCTGCACACATGTGTAGAATGTCCAGACGTCATGCTTTGCGAGTGTTCATAGTCCCTGAGCCTGGCCTTTGCCGCTGGCGCTTGCAATGTCATAGAGAGCACTGAGCCCGGGGCCTGCGCAGATACCTGTGCTACCTGCTCTTCACACTGAAGACGCACTCGTCGGCGACCGACACCGGGAGCAGCGGCGAGGCCGAGACGCCCGCGCTGTCCATGACTGCGGCCTTTATGACCCTGGGCGTCATCACAGTCATCGTCGCCGTCTGCTCCGAGTGCGCGCTGTGACTGGCAGCCTGGACCCTCGCCTGTCTAATAAGATGGTGTTGCTGCGCATGGGGACTGCTAAAAGCAACGTCTGCCATACCACAGGGCACTGGCTGTAGCAGATGCGTACCTCAGCAGGCGCTCGCTGTCGCGCAGTACTCTGAAGGACGTGAGGAAGAACGTTTGGTTCAGCGAAACTTGCCTTGTATAAGCCGGTGTCCTGCCTAGCGACGGATGCCTGACAGAGCACGGGAGCGCCTTGCCTTGCACGTGGCAGCGCGGCCCATGGGCTTGGTCCGGCACGCAGGTTCCTCACGGGCGCGCTGGAGGACGTGAGCAAGGAGAGCGGGCTGAGCCAGGCGTTCCTGGGGCTCATCGTGCTGCCCATCGCGGGCAACGCGTGCGAGCACATCACCGCCGTGTTCGTGGCGTGCAAGAACAAGATGGACCTGGCCATCGGCGTCGCGCTCGGCTCGTCCATCCAGGTGCGGGCAGCTCTCTGGATGCTGTATCTGCGCTGGGTCTGGGGCCCGGGCGTGGCGCCTGAGGTCAATAAGCAGGCCGTGTGCTTGCTTTAAACAGACCTAGAGGGCGCATGTGCCTGACCACCGACGCCGCGCTGGGCTCGTCCACGCACGTGCGTGCAGCCCCGCGGGTGTCGCATCGCGAGCTGCCGGGGTCCTGGGTTGGGCAGGTGTCAGCTTGCCAACTACGGGGGTGTGGTCCTAGGTGGAGCTGCAGTGACAGGTGCAAGATGGCCCTGGCCGGCGGTGTCGCGCATGGTCATGCAACGGCGCCGAGTGTCCGGAGCGTCAGCATGGGCATTCGCTTGCGATCCAGGTGTTGGGATGGCGTGTTGATGCTCGTGCACACAGAGAGTGTCATGCTGTTTGGGGGGCCCCCATGCATGCAAGTGCAGAGGCGTGTGCATGTAGGTTCCTGATGCCAGATGCAGCATGTGCCCAGCAGTCCGCCAATGTACATGCGCAGCATGCCCCTGAGAGGGTTTGGATATGAACCTGCCAGCCTCTAGCGCTAGGGCGCTGCCGCACTGAGGGCGGCCACTGCTGTAGATCGCGATCTTTGCGCTGCCGCTCGTGGTCCTCGTGGGCTAAATCATCCTCAAGCCCCTGGAGGGGCTGCAGACGCAGCATTGAGCCTCTGGCGACTGAGGGTTGCCGCCGCCGCAGATTGCGATCTTCGTGCTGCCGCTCGTGGTCCTTGTGGGTTGGATCATCCACAAGCCCTTCATGCTCGACCTGGACCCCTTCGCCATTGTTGTGCTCACGCTGTCCGTCATCCACGCCTACTTTGTGTCCTCCGACGGCAACAGCAACTGGTGCGCCGGCGATCTGCCGCCGAACACATGCGCTGCAGCAGCCGCTCATACAACACACGCTCCTGCAGCCACATATACTGTACACGCTCCTGCAGTCCTGCAGCTTGTCTCCGTCTTGTGATAAGACCTCCCATGCTGCACCCACTGCACCTACAGCGCGAGCGTGCAAGCTGCTAAGCCCTTCCCTGGGCCTGGCTGTAGGCTGTAGAGATTGACGTCCAATGCGCCCTGGCCGCTTACTGCTTTGCATCAGGCAGCGTTGGTGAAGAGGAGAGATCAGACTACCAAGCCGAATAAGAGCCAAATGTGGTGGCGACATGCGAGGCGGGCGCTGTGCTTGGCCCGCAGGCTGATGGGCGTGCAGCTCATTGCGACCTACCTCCTCATCGCGCTGGTGTACCTGTTCGCGCCGGACCACTCCAACGCGGCGCAGTAGGACGCGCTACGCTGTTTAAGCGCCCAACAGGTCTTGCCAGACCGGATGACACCCGCTCAACAGTAGGGCGCCCCTTCAAGGAAGTATCAGCATGTCTGGCATTGTAGAATCCGAAGTGAGCTGCGTTGAGACTGCCTGCCTCTGTGTAGCACACAGCGCTGCCAGCCTCGCGAAGTGTGCCCCTGCATGCATGCACGCGATGACGACGAAGTGATTGAAATATAGGTCTTGGGGACCTGACAAATGTTATTTGAACCGCATGCTGCTGTTACCCCTGGCGAGCTGTTACGCAGCACGAAAGGCCAGCTCAGGCCCCAGCCATGTCTTTTTGCGGGGTCCCAAGTTTGGTCGCTCAGACTACCTAGCATGGTGTTGGAGTCTTCTTGCAGCGCACTTCTGAGGTGTGGATCTGCTGGGCTGGGCACAACTCGCAGCGTATGAGGTCAGCATATGCAGCGCGCCGGGGCACGAAGTATTTGAAGCAGCCGGGGGACAAGTACATGGCATCTTTTTAGACCAGTGTCTCCTATTGTGTCCAAACACGTTTTCCTGTTGCGTTTGAGAGCACTGCACACGAAGTCTGAAGTTATCTGCTTTTGTTGCAGCAATCCTCAGTGGCCTCGGCGTGCTGCACGTTGCCACATCGGCTTGTAACGCAGCGGCCTCCGCATGCACCTTCACCCTAGCCTGCTGTCTTGGTATCTTGCAACATGAGGTCAAAGCAGACCCACATCATACCACAAGGTGCTCAGCCGCAAGCGGTCGACTATCAAGGTGTGATTTGCTTGCTGATGCAAGCGGCGCCCGTGCGTGACAGTGTGTTGCGCAGGTGCCTATATTACGCAGGCAACAGCGCAGGGCCCCAGCTGTGTCCAACACCAGCTCTGATCAAGTCAAACTACTCAAGCCTGGCACGTGCAGCAGACAGACAAATATGGCAAGACAGATAAAATGTGCATGCGTCCTTGTCGAAGCAGGGCCGCCCGGACCCCCATCAGGCGCCCTCCAAGGCCCTGACAGCCGCGCACATCCGCCTGAGCGACCCCAGAAGCGCCTGCCTGGAAGCTCGTGACGCGAGCACGATCGCATTGTCTCCGTCCGTCGCCGCTGCGACGGCCTCCAGCGCCCCCGCAGCGCTGGACATGCCGTGGCGCTCGCCTCCGCCTGCTTCACCCGGCAACGTCAGAAAAGCGTCAAGAGTGCTGTGCCATGCTGGTGCAGTGCGCTGCAACTCAGCGCATGACATGCCCCGCTTCTCAATGCTGCTCACTTGCCCTGCTACAGCGGCGCGCAGGCTGGTGGACGCCTGGCAGGCCAAGCCCCCCCACCCTATCGAACCAGGTCTCTGTAAAAAGTCTCACTGAAGACTGTTCCAGTGTGCAAGTCGTGAAAGCACCAGCAAGGGGGCAGCCACAGGGGTCACAGCCAGGCGCATGCAGAGCCCGGGAGCCGAGGCGCAGCGCACCGGCCACCGCGGAGCAGCAGACGGCGGCCGCCGCCTGCAGCAGCCGCGCCTGAACAGGCTCATCGTCCGCGCGCTCCGCCTCCGCCAGCAGCAGCTCCGCAGCCGCCAGCGCAGCCGCGGGCCCCACACCCAGGTGCCCCGCGCCCCGCGCCGGGCCGCCCCCCTGCCGCGCACCTGCAGCCGCCGCAGCAGCCCCGCCCGCCCCGGAGGGCGCCGGGTGGGCCCTGGGCGGCCCTGCCTCCCTTCGTGGGGGCTCCGTGCGCGCGCGCCGCTCCCAGGACAGCGGCCGGCGCAGCAGGCGGCGGCCCGGCGGCAGCCCGCCCCCGCCAGCGCCCGCGCCAGACCGCGCACCCTCCTCGCTCCCGGACCAGCTCCCTGCGCGGCCGTGGCCGCGCCACCCACCCTCGCCCGCCTCGCCTGCCGCGGCGCCGGCCGAAGGCAGGGCGCGCCCGCACGCGCCGCAGCCCTGCCGCGGGACGGTGCCGCGGCGCAGGGAGCTTCGCAGGATGTCGGCCAGGCGGCTGCCTGCGCCGCCGGCGCCCCGCGCACCGCGCGATGCGCGGTCGGAGGCGCGCGGACCGGCCGGCGCCTGCAGCAGTCGTGAGCGTGTTTGTTGGTGGACACCGAAGCAGCAAAGGTGCGCCCATTGCTACGACCAAGTCATTAGTATTCGGCGTCTGCTGATGACCACAGTCCTCCTGCCTAGCACGCCATGACTTTCATATGAACCTCACCTCCGCCGGCGCGCTATGTGGAGCCCCAGCCGCAACCTCTGCCGGCCTGCCGGGCGCGGCGAACGCGCCGCCCTCGCCGGCGCGCGCCACTGCGCCGGCCAGCTTGACGAGCAGGCTCTGGTGCAGCTCGCGCGTGCGGCACTCCACGCGCTTGCGCACCTGGCACGCCCGGCAGCACGCTTGGAAAGGCAGGCATTTTCGCACCAGCGACGCTCGTGCTGGCGCACGTTCTCGCCACAGACATCGCAGGGGTGCCTGTTAGCCTTTTCATCACTATACCGCAGCACTTGTTGGGGAAGTCAGTCTGCAGAGCACCACTTCAAGGGCAAATGTATGCGCACGACAGGTGCGAACGCACCAACCAGGCTTGGTGCACACCAGGGTACATGCCGTAGAGACATATATATAGCGCATCATGCGGCAGCATACCGGCATGTGCAGGGTGGTCCAGGGCGCGGCAGCGCCAGGCAGGCGCACATCCAGGGCCAGCTCACAGTGCAGCAGCGCTGACATGCCTGCAGAGCCAGGCATGCCGTGAGGCGGGCAGAGCTGGCCTGAAGACAATGACAGACAGCTGCCAGGGGGAGGCCATGCTGCAACTCGTGTGGTATGTTAACTTAGAATGTTCAGTTGGTATGTTGAGCATAATGCAAGCTGCTGCGTGTCAGCCCTAGGGCAAGCGCAGCCGCACACCAGGAGCTGAATGTCAAGTGTGCTGCAACAGACGAGCACTAAAACAGGCGCTGTTGCGAAAGAACGGCATGCCACGAGCGGGAACGGCTCATCCCCGGGCGCGCCTTCGGGCGCGACGCTGACGAGCGCGGCCAGCGGCAGCGCCCAGCGCACACGCTGGCGCGACGCGTCCAGGTAGATCAGGCTGCGGCTGGTCAGCAGCAGCACCTTGCCGGCCTTGTTCTGGATGAAGTCCGTGACCTGGCCAGTGCGGCGTACATCTAGGTTTAGGGTACACGGCGCATGGCACACCTGCTGCCAGGCGCCCGCGGGGGCTGCGCAAGCAACAGGCGCGGGAAGCCAGGCTGAGACATGAGCATTCGGGTGCTGGGGGTGCAGCCTCCGCTGCTGCTTATGTCAGAGCACAATCGTCATGCGCTTGCATCATGTGCGCCAAGGGCGCGAGTGCCAGCGGTGCGTCCTTCTCCAAGCACCAGCAAGCAGTGACGCGCCTGCTCGTCGGCGAAGCGGCCGCCGCGCAGCCGCGCGACAGCCGCGCGCCACTGCTGCAGGCTACCCAGCTCGCCCCCGAGGTCGGCCGGCGCTCCGAACTGGCGCGGCAGGCGCACGCGCATGCGCGGCTGCCGCTCCTGCGCAGCCCCTCGCTGCCCGCATTACACATGCCTGCTAAATTTGGCAGAATAATAGAGTGAGCTATGTAAGCGATGCAGCAAAGACGCCCCAGAAAGAGGTGCCTGATGTGCACTTGAAAAACAGCACCTTGTTTGACACAGATATGAGCAGCTCCGCCATACACCTGCCTGACAGACTCAGTACCGAACAGACTCAGTGACTTGCACTCATTGCATAGTCCCAGCTGAAGGCTGTATGCAAAGCGTTGACATCGGGAGCCGCAGGGTGTGTGTGCAGACAGCGCGGGATCCCACCGGCGCCTCGCCCCAGCCGTGCACGGCGCTGCTGAGGCCGGACGCCGTCCGGGCCAGGCACTCCAGTAGGCCGGACATGGGCTTGAGCACCGCGCCGGCCAGGCCCACGTACGCGCCCAGCGCGGCGCCCGCCGCGCCGCGCTCGTGCCAGCCGGCCAGCGGCTCGCGCACCACGCCTGCCCCGGCCGCGCGGCCGCTCAGTCGCTCGCTCAATCCACGGCAACGGCCAGCGGATCTATGAGGGCTGCGAAGGACAGTGGCGGTTCTCGGGGTGGGTGATGGCCGGACGTCGCTCAGCTTGAGCGCCTGTCTATGCACACCACCAATGGACTCGGCATCAACTGCTTGCTGCAGGTGCCCACACAGAAGCAAATTTACTTTCACACCAAAGAAAAGCCAACACTGAAGGCAGCTGTGTGCGCGGCGGCGCGCACCGACGGCGCCCTCGTAGACGCCGACGGCGGCCGCCTGCACGCCGGCCAGGAGGCGGCCGCGGCGCGCGCGCGGGCGCGCGCGAAAGCGGGCCAGGTACTCCGGGTCGAGCGTGGCCGCCGCCAGACCCTTGGCCATGGTGCCGAACAGCTGCGCGCCGGCCGGGTGACATGCTGGGTGACATGCTGGGTGATGTGCACTAACAGGGTAGGGTTAGGGCTAAGGTTGGGTTACAATATGAAACCCTAACCTCTGCTGGGTCTGCTGGGTGACATGCAGACCGCACCTGGTGGTTGCACACTGTGCTCGATTGCGCGGGTCTCGCACATGCGCGGCGCATGATGGAGCAGGTGCGGGTCGACCACAGGGTGTGTCGTGGGTGTCCGCTGCGTGCTCGGGACCCAGCGAGGGGCGCGGCCCTGACGAGTTTGCTGCTGGGAGCGCGCGCGAGCCTGCCCCAGCGCGTTGAGGAAGCCGGAGGCGGCGCTGCGCAGCAGCGCGGCGGTGCCCTGGCCCACGCCGTGCGCGAACTCGCCCGGCGAGCGCGCCTGGGCCGCCTTTTAACCCTCAGGGTCTGGGCAGGGGCGCAGCGCCGGGCCTACACGTGCAGCCTGCGAGGTGCAGGCAGCGAGCAGGGCGCCGGTGACGCTGTGCTGCACCGGTGCTACCGTGAGGAGCAAAAATGCGCAAGGGCCCGCACCTGCAGGCGTGAGGCCACGTGCAACTCTAGGGTGCGGTGCGATCATGGAAAGCACGCACGCCCATGGTGGAGCAGGAAGCATGGCACTTGTTCTCAAGCGTGCCCAAGTGGGGGTGTAGGGTAGGTTTCAGATAGGGTGCGCATGCTCGCGCATGCTCGGGCGCGCCTTGGCGGGCTCCGCGAAGAAGCGCGCCACGCCGGCGACCAGGCTGGTGGTGAGCACGATGGGGCTGCCCAGCAGGTCCATCTGGCCCAGGATCTTGTGCAGCTCGTGCACTGCCTGTCGCTCAGCACGGCTCATCAGGATGAGCGCGCAGGCCGGCAGCTGCGTAAAATTGGCTGGCAAGCTGAGGAGCTCCCTCTTACAAGAGTACCGCCTTGATCCAGCAACAGACGGGCACTGCCGCAAGCCGCGGCATGTCCCCGCTCTGCAAGCCGCCGCAGATATCTGTTTGGCCTGTGGTGCCCAGCTATGCAGATGGCAGCTGTGTGCGGTGGCCGAGATAGCCTTGCGCATGCCTGCAGCACACTGGCGCACACACGGCGAGCAGGCCCCACCGACAAAGCGCGTGGCCGGCACGCGCGCCCTGCACTCTAGGCAGTGCACTCATGGCCACGCGCGCTCGACCCACGCCAGCAGCCCCCGGGCGACCGCGCGCGCGCCTGCAGCGCCAGGTGCCGCGCAACGAGCGCGGCGAGCGCCTCGGGCGGCACGAACGCGTGGCCGAGCGTCAGCGCCGCGATGCTCAGCGGCACGCGCTCCAGGTCCAGCAGGTGCGTGCCCAGCGCCAGCGCCAGGGCCGCGAGCCGGTTCGGCCCCGCCGCCGCCTGGCATGCGCGCCGGCGCTTGCGGTCAACCAGCCACCGGTCAGTCGGCGTGCGCTCACATGACTTGCTGACAGCCACGAACAGCAAGGCGTCACACCAAAGTGCGTGCGGAACCTCGCGGCACATGTTGCAGAGACGGAGCAGGCTTGATTGGTCTGTGCTCTTCAAAACGTTTGATATGTAAGGGAGCGCGCTCTACTGCTAAAGCGCAACACAGGCGGGCGGCAAGACAGCAGGTGCCCTCACGTGAAAACTGTCTGGCGCGCTGTGTGCTGCCGCAGCCGTGCGCGCGCGCCTGCTCGCGCGCGCCGGGGGCGCGCGGGATGACGGTCAGGTTGCAGCGCAGCGTCTGCAGCTCCAGCCGCTCAAAGTACCACCGGCGGCCGGGCGGCGCCGCCGCCGCGCCCAGCTGCTGCGCCTCCGGCTCACGCAGCAGGTCCTGCAGCATAGGGTCTGCAGCGTAGGGTCTGGTCCAGCATGAACAGCGGGATGAAGCATCTGAGGCTAGGGCTGCAAGGCGTGCGTGTGAGGCCTGCGGGAGTAGCAGCTCCTGCCGTGTTTTAGCTCGGGGGGCCATGTCAGCCATGCATGCGACAACAGCACGGGTACGCGCCAGGGACGCACGACAGCATATCACCAGGGTCTCGGGAGTGGCACATTGTTTATGTAAATTAGTACATCAGTTGCACACACAATTTGAGCGCCGCAGACAGCTGGAGCAGGTGCAGCCTGCGCGCAAGGCTTGTACTCATACTCCACACACCGCCGCATGGGTGACAGGCGCGTCCCAGCATGGCTAGGACATAGTCCAAGCACCTGCAGCGCGAGCGCAGCTGGCAGCAGCGCAACCGCGGCGCCCGCGGGCGCGGCGCCGCGCGGCGCGCGGGCCTGCGCGGGCGCGGGCGCGGGCGCGGCCGGCCAGATGTCGCCGAGCGGCAGGGCGCGCGCGAGCGCAACCAGCGTGTCCACGAAGTCCTCCTCCAGCACCAGGTCCGCCTCCTGCGGCACGCCGGGGCTGCGCTGAGGCTGAGGGCAGGAGCGCATGCTGCGCGCAGCGGAGGGGTAAACACAGAGGCACTTACAAGAGGAGATACTGAGCATGCTGGCTGCAGCAACCGCTCAAATGACAGCAATAGGGAAGAGGTCCAGGTCAGCCTCATGGGCGAGCGCGGGGGCGATGCTGAGGCTGAGGGGAGGACCGCATGCTGCGCGCAGCGAGCAAATGAAGAGATGCGTGCGTGCGAAGGAGCGTGCTGCGCATGCTGGCAGCAGCATGCGCTCCGACGACAGCGATGGCGGCGCTGGCAAGCAGCCCTACATCCATGCCATGAAAAGATGATGAGCGCAGACTGCGGGGTATGGCGCGGCTGGGCGGCGCGCGCCTGCACGGCCAGGGAGACATGCTTGAGGTACAGGATGGACGCGTTGTGCGCCGCCAGCTCCAGCCGCGCCTCCAGGAAGGGGCGCGGCGCCGCGCCCGGGCCCGCGCTCGCCGCCTGCGCGCTCGCCCGGCGCGTCAAGGGTCCGGCATGAGCGTGTCCATGCATGCCGATGCAGGCAGGCAGGCTCGGCCCCTGCACCACGAGCAGCGCAAACGCTCCCGCCCGCCACCATAGCAACACAGCACGACAGTGGCAGGAGGCGCAGCTCAGCCCACACCACTCTTTTCTCTGTGCCCGACCCGGCCGGCAACCCCAACCCTGATTACCCTTACATTCAACACAGACAAGCAGGATAGTAGCAACCCTAACCCTGCCCACCCTCACCGCAGCCCGCGCCTGCGCCGCGGCGGCCAGCACGACCGGGCGCGCGGCAGCGGCCAGCTGGTTGTCCACCTGCAGGCCAGCCAGCGCCAAGCGCGCCGCCAGGCCGCCGCCGCCGCCGCCGCGCACCTCCATGCGCAGGCCCTCCAGCAGCACGTGCGCAACCTGCGGCGCGCAGCCCCGGCGCCGGCCTCGACACCAGGCCGCTCCCCTCTCTAATAGGCTCCAAGCGTGCTGGCAGCAGCCGCGTCCGGCCAGGGCATGCAAGACAACGGCCGCTCGGCAGCCTGGCACAGCAAGCCGCCATGCTGCAGACCCGTTTGGCGTAGCTTCACATTGCACCATTCTGTGCCAAGGTGATGTAACAGAGCCCTCAGCTCATACAAGCAGAGCCCAGGCCGACGCTGGCAAGGCCGGGCGCGGCCCGCGAGGCGCGCCTCGCGCGGGAGGCGCGTGGCGGGCGCCTCCACCACGGACACGCCCACGCCTTCCAGCGCCAGCTCCAGGCTCAGGGCCTCGGCCGCGGCGCCGCCAGCCGGCGCGCGCTCGGGCGCCCACTGCGCGCGCACGCGGACAGCGCCCGCCGCCGCGGCCGCGCCAGCGGCGGCGGCGCGGCCAGCAGGGTCTGACACCTCCCTGTGTGGGGCCTGCGCCGCGGCTGCGGCTGCGGCTGCGGCTGCGGCGGCGGCGGCGGCGGCGGCGGCGGCGGCCGCAGGCGCCGCGGGGCCTGTTGGCCGGTGCAGCGGCAGCCAGAGGTAATGCGGGCGCGCGTCGCGGAGCAGCGCGAGCGGCGCTGCGGCCTGCGCAGCGCGCCCCCACAATCATCGCCGCTTGGGTCGAGCACGCCTGCTTAGAGGCGCAGACAGTTGTTGCGTCTCTGCTCACATGTTAGTAATGCAGAGTGCAGCTCAGGATGAGGGTCAACTTACAAGTAGCATGTGCATACTGCGACAGGGGATTGATGATATGCCCGCAAGGCAACGCATGTATTTGTGATGCATATGCCTCACAGACGCATGAAAGGACTCGAGGCGCAATGCCACCAGATTGTGGACAAGAGCGGGGCACGCACGGTGCCCAGCAGCACATTGGCGGAGAGCGCGCGCCGGTCAAAAAGGGCAACCACCAGCGCCCCGCTCAGGCCCACGTCTTGAAACGTCATTGCCTGCGCCGCTTTGCCCACGTACTTGCGACATGCTGGACAAGAGGAGGTATGCATGCAAAGGTCCGTGACTGTGTGCAACAGCAGTGCGCTCGGCCTGTTTGCGCTCTCAACCTTGGAACCCCAGCAGCGCACGCTCACTTGGCGCTGGGCGCTGCTGCCTGCTTTGGCACGGCGCCAAGAAATAGGCCGCGCCTCTGCTACTCACGCATGCATCTGCTGTGGTCTAGCTGGTTGTCTACCAGCACAGCACAGGGTAGCAGTGGTGCAGCACCGTCATGTGTGTGCGCTCAAGTGCCATGCACTCATGTATTCCCCCAACCCCACCACCTGTGCACCACATGCACACCATGGGCTGCCCGCGCCTGGTCCCAGGACGGCGCGGCGGCGCCACGCACGGCCGGCGTCTGCGCGGACGCCGGGCCCGCGCCCGTCGCCACGGTCACCACCGCAAACGCGTTCAGCGCCGCCACCGGCGGGCGCGCGCCGGCGGCGCCGCTCTGGCCGCGCGCCTGCAGCACCTGCGCGCCGGGCGCAGCGGGTCGAACGCGCGCCCCGGCGCACCAAAAGCACCCTCTGCAGATGACCATGCGCTGCGATATACTCTGCTTTGTGTCAAGCAGTGCAGCCTCAAGGCATTGGTGTGGCAGTGTAACATATGTAACCAGGCCATGGGTCTGTGCAGAGCAAGCCGGACTCCCTTGTGACCGCATATCCGCAGTGGTGGATGACGGCACATTCACAATGGCAGTCGCATGCAGAGGCGCCGCGCCTTGACGTCGAGCCGCCCGCGCAGCGCCGGCAGCGCGCCCGCAAGCGCGCCGCCGTCTGCCCCGCCCGCCCCGCCCCCGTTGCCGCACTTCAGACCGGAGCCGAGTGCCGCCCCGCCCTGCCCGCTATGGCCGCCCATGTCGCCCATGCTGAGCGCGCTGGCGCCGCGCTCCAGCAGCAGCGCGGCGGCCTCCTCCTTGTGCTCCGCCTCGACCAGCGCGGCGCGCAGGCGCATGGCGGCCACATCGGCGGGCGTCACGCGCCAGCCGCACGCCAGCCGCAGCTCGCCCGCTACCTGAGTCATGTGCCTCTTGGAGGCTGCGTATGTGTCTTGGTGGCCGTTGATGTGCTTGTTCACAAACAAAAAAGAGCGGGCTGGGTTCAGTATAAAAAGCCTAGCCATATGCCAGCTCAGTCACGAGCAGGCTGAGCTGGCTGCTAGTGTGCTGCGAGAGCGAGCCTGCCGCTACATGAGAGTGCGGGGTCGAGCACGGCGCATCAAGCTGGGCGCCCGCCATAGACGCTACCACCAGCACAGGCGGCCGAGGTGCCATGCGCTGGCCTGCGCCGTGCCCTTTCACTGCTTTTCAGTGCAAGTAATGAAGGCGCGCCTTCTCGCGCGCGGAGCGCCGGCCAAGCGTGAACGCGCGCGGCTGCGCCGCGGTGCCGCCGGCCGCGGCGGCGCCCACCTCGCGCAGCGGGATGACCACCTCGCCCAGGAATGCGTCGGCGCTCAGGCGTCCGCGTCCCCACACGCTGACCTGCGCGGGAGTCTCAAACTGGAGGCGAGCTGTTGCAGCATCACATTGGGTTGCTGGAGTCTGTGTCCTGAGGTTTGCGAGCACTGGCGCGTCCAGGTCTCATGAAGCCCCGTACGCTGTTGCCAAGAATTGTAACTCGGCCAAGGAGTACAGTGGGCACACCACGATGCAGACACCGTCTAATCCTCCGCCATGCCACGCGGTTCCTGCACGACGCGTATGGTTGAACAAGGGCCGCACGCGTATGGGCGTGGCGCGGCGGACGCGCGCCTGCAGGTCCGAGCCGACGCTGACGGCCTTGAACGCCACATCCTCGTGCCACGCCGGCGCGGGGCGCCCGGGCGCGAGCGCGGTGCGCCGCACGTGCCCCTCGCAGCGCAGCACGCAGTACACGTCGCCGCGCGCGCTCGCGCGCAGCCCTGTTGCGCTGCCCCCGACGCCGGGCGCGCCAAGCGCCTGTGGCTTGGGAAACCTAAAGGGCTTGGGGCCCCGCTGGCCGGCCCATGCCCCCGGGCCGGAGCGCAAGCGCGCGGCGCCGCCCGTGCGCTCATCAGCGTCAGCAGCGGGCGCGGCGCCCAGGCGCGGACTGCCGCGCGCCAGCGCCCAGGACTCCAGCAGCCCCTGCCCGCCACACGGCAGTTACATCAGCAGCCCCTACCCGCCACGCTGCAGGTGCATGTCTGCCACGTGGCAATTACGTGTAGAGAGATGTCCCTGGGCGCAGGCAGCTGGCGCCGCGCGGCACACGCGCGTTCGCATGGCTCACTTGTCAGACCTGCAGCATGTTGAAGACCCGCAGCCAGAATCGCGGGGGACAAAAAAAAGGGGATTGATGGATCCGGTGGCACTGCAGGCATGCGTGCCAACTCAGCCGCGGCAACAGGGAGAGCTGGCGCTCATGCCGCGCTGCGTGTACACGCATGCACGTCACGTCCGCCACCATGCGCACTACCCTAACCCTAGCCTCAGAGCGGCCGGCACTCACCTGCGCGTCCACGACCGTAACGAGCAGCTCGCCGCCCAGCAGCGCATCACCGTCGGCGCTGCCGCCGGCAGCCCCGGCCGCCTCGTCGTCGCTGTCTGCATCACACGAGTCCCCGGCCTGCGCCGCTGCCGGGGGCGCCGCGCCGCCGCTCACGACGCGGTGCAAATGACGCAAGGGGTTGAGACTGCCGCGCGTTAGCCGATCGAGCACGGCAGCCAGCGGCGGCTGGGGCGCCCGGGCGTCCGCGCTCTCTGCCCGGCTCACGGACGCGCGGCCGAGCCGGCTGCGCGACGGGCGCCTGTGCGCGGCGGCCGGCGGCGGCGATGCTGAAAGGGTTTTCAGGGCCCATGCCGGGCCCTGCGGCGTGAGCGGCAGCAGCTCTGCTGCGCTGCTGCTGCGGCTGCTCCTCAAGGAGGGTGCAGAGCTGTCAGACGGCGTCTGAGACGCCTGATAAGCCCCGCTCGCATCCTCACCGGCTGCCGTGCCCGCCCGCAGCTTTACAGAGACTGCAGCCTCAGACAGCGTCGCTGGCTCTGCTGCGCCGCCCGCTTCCCCACTACCGCTCTGTGCAGATGCCTCGATCCTGGGGACAGCTGAGGCGGACACAGGAGGTACCGCTGCAGCCGCAGGCGGCAGATCAGGCTCCTCATTCGACGTGCTGCCTGAGGCACGAGGCGCGTGCGTTGCAGCGCGGCCGGCTGCCGATGGCGCAATCGACTGCCGGCCCAGCGGCATGAAGATCCGGACCTGCATGGCCGCATGGAATCAAGTGGGATCCAAGACAACACGTGCTCACTGTGCAAACAATAAGCCGTGCGGGCAGTCAGGTCTCAGCGAGTCACAGGCAGCACCGGGAGCCCCGTTGCGTGACACCCCGCTCTGCAGCAGGAGCCAGCAGGCAAGGGAGCCGCGCGCTGCGTGGCGCGCCTGCTTCAGCTTGCGCGTGAGCGAGCGCATTCGCGCCGCGCCGGCCGGCCGCGCCGCCCGCCCGGATCGGGCATACCCTCCGGGCTTCTCGGCCCCGCTGCTCGCGCGCCGCAGCCCGCGCTGCGCGCCGCCCGGCGGCCGGCCGCGCCCGCCAGGCGGTGCGCTGGGCGCTGGCGCTGCAAGCGCTGCCCGAGGGACAGCATGGGATATGGGCGCGCGCGCTGGCACCCGCTGCTCGCGCGCGGCCCCTTCCTCCAGCTCCTCGAGCACCTTGTCGGCGTCCTGCATGGCCAAGTTGCATTGACTCGCCCGCCTCTCATGGCGGGCGAGTGCGCGCTTGTTTACACCGTGTTTAGGTTAGGCGCGGTGGGTGGAAGCGCGGTGGCTTCCAGCCATGAAGCCACCATGACAAGCGCCAGTCGTCATTGTCACGGGCATGCGTGTGTGCAATTTCGCCGTGTGCTCACTTGCTGTCACCAAAGGTGCAATCAAATGATGTGACTGAAATAAACGCAGCAATGACTCGCGGCCTGCTGGAGACTACACGATGCGCATGCGTCAGAGCAGCACAGGATGCCGCTCGCCTCGCCGCAGCCAAGCACGCCTGCGGAGCCTGCAGCGGCAGCGGTGGCGCGCCCGGATGCGCTGCTGCGCGCGCTCGAGGCGCGCGGCAAGCGCGTCCAGCGTGTCGCCGCCGGCGCCGCCGCCGCCGCTCCGCGCGTACTCGTCGGGCGCCTCGCTGAAGCACAGCACGCGCGTGGGCCCGTCCGCGTGCACGCCCACGTACACGTACCTGCATGGAGCAGGCGGAACATCTTATCGCCTGGCAATTACTTAGCTGGACCTTTGCTAAACAGGAGCGCGCTTGTGGCGTCACATGCACGCAGCAGGGCTCATTGAAGCATGCGGAACCCCTGGGCAGCTTTCTGTCCCTCCACGAGGACAGAAAACTGCGCCCCCCCCCCCGCGCCAACTGTCGAGCCCTGGCTCGCACGCCTGGATGCTCTGCGCCCATATGCCAAGTCATGCATATGTCGCTGTGTGCGCCAACTCGCATGCGCCCGCTTTCATAGGCGCTGCCTCGCCTCAGCATGCATGCTGGGCCGCGCGCACCGGCTGTCCAGCTCTGGCTGGTCCGGCATCGCGGCCGGCGTGAACAGCGAGCCGCGCATCGCGATGCCCAGCGGCGTGGCGAGCGCGCGCCCGACGCTGGTCGCCACCTTGGCGGCCATGTGCGCCGCGTCCGCGCGCCGCAGCTTGACGACTGGGTGCGCCTGCCGCTCATGTGCTGTTGTCAAGAGCCGTACAGGGCCGTCTATGAACCTGGAATCGCTGCGGTCAGGAGCGCACTGACGCCCCATCAGACCTGGCGACGCGCTGCGCATGACTGCCAGGCTCAGCTCTTGGTCTGCCCACACAGGAACAACACCTGGTGCTGCATGCAAATGTCAGTGCACCATGAGTCTTGCCTGGCACTTCTGGGAATTCATTATCCAGGGATCGATGGCGAGTTTGAGGCGCGCGCCCGCAGCGCATCCAGGCCGTACTCGTGCACGGCGCCGTCGCGCCAGGCGCCGCCGCAGCCGTCCAGGCGCACCGCCAGGCGGCGCGGCGCGAGCGGCTCCTCCCACGCAAACTCCGCCGCGCCGCCCGGCTCCAGCGCGTCCCAGTCGCCGCCGCCGGCGAGCGCGGCCTGCCGGAAGCGCACGCGCACGCGCTCGCACCTGCGCGCGCGCCGCCCGCGCTGCCGGCATGAGCCCTGGTCGGGTCAAGCCCCTGCATGTCAGTTCCGCGCCTGCGCGCCATCCGGCAACACCCGGGTGTTCAGGCGCCCGTAGGCAGGGTGAAGGGCCGTATGTGTGTCTGCTGGAGCGGCCGTGGTGGTCAAGCAGGCCCAGCAGGGGGGCGCGCCTGTTGTCGATGCGGTAGGGCGGCGGGCGGGTGGAGGGCTTGCCGATGGTGACCACGCACTGCGCGCCCGCGACCGCCACGTCGACGGGCACGATGCGGTGCGCGCGGCTGCCCACGCTGTACACGCGCAGCCCAAAGTCGCCCGCCGCGTCGATCTGCGCGCCACCGGCAACCGGTGTGCATCCTGCTGAATCTACAGCCATACACTGCCTGCAATATGCATTTCTCCGATAAAGAGCACTGGGGGCTATGTTCCTGGTGCCTCAAACCCTACGTGGTGTTTGCTCTTGCCAAACTAGGTCTAGGTCAAAGACCCTTGTATGCAGCGGGCTGTGCTCCGTCCTGGCACCTGGTTGCAACTGGAGAAGGCAGTGGGGCCGCAGTGCACTGGTGAGCCTCACTATGATGTCGGGCAGATCAGAAATCGCAGTAGCGCCCGCATGCAACCATGCCATGCCCCCTGCAGCTCACAAGGGCAACTGTCGGCTACGCCCAAGCAGTGCTGGGACAGCCCGCCCACTAAGGAGCGAGCGCATGCCTGGCAGCGCTGCCCGGCGCGCGCGCCTGGAAGGCGCCCGACCAGTGCCAGCGGCCGGCGCCCGGGCGCACGCACAGCTCGAAGCGGCCCTCCGCGTCGTCCCAGTGGAAGGGCGCGCGCGCGCCCGGCGCCAGCTGCCACACCGTGCGGCCTCCGTGCTGCCCGTACTGTAGCGGCTCGTCGCTCGCATTGTGCAGCACGTAGCGCGGCGTCACGGTCACCACCTGCGCGCGGTGTGCCGCGCTGCTTGCTGCACGTGCGGCATAGCCCCGGCGTAATTCTCGCAGGGTTGCTCCCTCCTCTGTTGTGTGACCACCTGCATGCAAACTGCATTCAACACCACCAAGCCGCCATGAGCTGTTGCAGAGCCTACACCTTCATCCGCACCGCCTGACGACAGGCAGCTGGTGCGCTGAGAAAGTGAGAGTGATCGATGGTTGTCAGAGTCACAGACGTCGTCATGTAAGGCATCACATTCGCACACTGATAACTAGCACCTGAGGCAGACTGTCGCAGAGAGAAGCATGATTATGGACCCCACCCTTTTTGGAGGGCATACACGCATTCCGTCGTGATTTAAGCATGGCACTTGTCAACCGAGGCGCCGTACGTGCCTTGGTGCGGTGGAACACAGACGGCCCAAGCGCGGCCTGCACAGCAAACTCGTATCGGCGCATGCGCCGCCGCTCGCGCGCCGCAGCCTTAGGGTCCTCCGTAGGATTAGGGCTGCTGGTGCGGGCTCGGGCTGCGATGTGGCCTCTGTCGGCAGAGGCGGAGCGGCGCTCGGACACGGGCCGGCCAGGCCGGAAACCCTCGGCAGGGTCGCCCCTCTCTGGCCTGCCGCGGCTGGGCCCTTCGTCTGGCGGCACGGAAGTCGAGCGGGCAGGCCTGTCGCAGCAATGAGCGCACAGGTGAGGCAGGGGCATCACATGTGGCGTGCACGGCAAGATGGTGCGCGCACGAGTCAGAGATGTCAGGCCCAGCCTAGAATGCGCCTTTCAATATACAGGAGTTCAGAAGCAGACGGCCACTTTGTGGTACCTGCTTTGCTAATCAACTGTCGCGGCACCATGGCATGGGCCTGCCATGCGCAACCCTACTCTGTGCTCAAATGCCAGGACAGGCCTCTGCCAGAGCTGGCCTGCGGGGCACCTGGCGACCCTGCGTCGCCGCGCGGGCGCGCCGCGCGAGGTGATGGGGGGCTGCTCGGCATCCAGGCGTCACACCTGCCCGGGTCTGCCTGGCTCAGGTAGGCTACTCTTGTTTGCCCTGTGCTGAACATACAAGAGCGTGGCTAGACCCAAACATGCGTTGCCAGCCCAGCCAATAAGACCCATGCAGAGCCCAAAACAGGAGCATCAATAATCATGGAGCTTGACGACCTATTCTCACAGTTGAGCACATCCCTGAGCATCAGGCCACCCCGACACACACACACTTGCGTACAACTCCCGCGCGCCTTGACAGCGGCGGCGGCCGCCGCGGCAAAGGCGGCCGCGCGCGCGCGCGCCGCCCCCGGGCCCACAGGGTGCGCCGGCCCGAGCGCGTGCACGCTGCCGTGCAGCCCGAGCGCGTTCAGGTGGACGCTGCGCGACCACGGTCCGCCCGGCACGCACAGGCGCACGGCGCCGCGCGGCGCGCTGCAGCGCACGCGGCCAGGTGTCACACACCGTGAGCGTGCCTTGTGTGGTCTCAGTGCTGAGGCGATGGCGCTCTTCTGACTGGCAGCCTCTGCTGCAGCTCAGCCAAGCGCATCACACTAAGTGGTGCGCAGGCGAGCATGAGCCACATCTCAGCCGTGCACATGGTACTAAGGCCAAAATGATTTAGGGATAGGGAAGGGTCAGGGTGAAGATCAGGCCTGCCGCGCGCATTAATGTCCGCACATGAGTGGTCATTAGATATCAGGCGTGCGAGCACACCTCGCCTTACCATCGATTAACCAGCCGCCCACCTCCCGGCCATGGCTCTTGGGGCAACCTCTGCATTCAAGAAGGGCAATCGCGTCTCCAAAAGCCTAACAGCCCTGCTAGCTGAGCGCGCGGCCAGGCCGTCGCGCGGCTCGCGCCTGAGCAGGAGCGGCTGCGCGGGCGCGCCCGGCAGCAGCGGCGGCGCGGCGGCGGGCAGCGCGGCGGCGGCCGGCCCGGCCGCGCGCACGCGCAGTGCCTGCTCGGTCATATTGATGAGCCAGTAGGGGCAGTACAGCGCCACCTCCCGCGCGCGGCTCACCACGCTCGCCTACGCGCAGCGACTGTACTCAGTTTCGCTTCAGAAGCGGCGCCGCAGCCTGCCTGCGGGCCGGGCTGGGGGCCGGGCACGCCTGGTTGTGCAGGCGCAGCGTCAGGCGCGAGCCCTGGCTGCCGGGCAGGCGCGGCTCCTCGGCCGCCGCGTCGCGCACGAGCGCCGCGCGCGTCGCCAGTCGCAGCGCGGCCAGCTCGCCCACGGCGCGCCCCAGGCGCCCGTCCGGCAGCGGCGCGCCCGGCGGCGCGCGGTGGATCACCACCGCGCGCGCCGTGCGGTACTCCTGCGGGCGCCGGGCCCGTCACGGCCGCGCGTGAAGCGGCGCAACACGCGCTGGTGCTGCAGCGCGCTGCAAAATGCAATGCCTGTGCGGCCGGCGCCTTCGTGCCCGCGGCTGGATACGCCCGTGCGCAAACCAGTGGCGGGTGCAGCGCCCACGTGCTGGCTCAGCTGGCTGGGGCCCAGCGCGAGGCGCGCGGTAGATGGGGCGGGGCGCGCCGCCATGGCGATGCTCATAGACAGGCGGCGGCCGAGGTCGAACTGGTACACCGCGTGGCTGCCGCCGGCGGGCACGGCGAACGTCGCTGCGTCCGCGCCGCCGGCGGAGTCGGCCAGCGTCAGCGTCAGCGCGTGCGGCAGGCAGTTGTGGAACGTCAGCGGCGCCTGGAAGCGCAGCGCAAAGACCGGCACCGCGGCCGCCTGCGCGCCCTCCCGGCTGCCAGCCTGCGGCCAGTCGCTAGGGGACTGTTGCGGCGCGGACGGTGCGGACCAGCCACATGGCATGGCGATCTTGCTGGGCGCGCGTGCTGCAAAAGACGCGCATTAATGCACTAGGCGCATGTCTTCTGTACGTATTGCGCACGTAGAGAGGCACGCAACAGTGCCGCGGTGTGCGTGCCAGGATGCTCTCCCCCGCTGGCTTGCATAAATCAGCATCTTCTGCGTATGAACCAAGGTCTGACTAGGCCACAACCCTACCCTAAGCCATCCGACGCGCCTGCTGCACGGCCTGCGCGTCCTCGCGGACCTCCAGGCAGCAGTGCAGCGGCTTCTGCCCGGGGAGCGCCGGCGGGCAGCTGTACAGCCCCGCGCCCGCCATGCGCAGCCGCTCCGGGGCCAGGTCGATGCGGTCCTGCGTAGCGCAGGGCTGCGCTGGTGGGCGCGCTCCCTCTCGTCGGGCTTTCAAAAAACAGTGATCAAGGCATGATTGCTCTTATCTGTGGCAGAGCTGACATGAATATTTGAGAGAGCACCGCAGATTTCAGCTGCGTTGCATGAACAGCTCTTGTGAGTAACGTTTAATGGCCGCATAAGTATGCTATGCATCGCATTGTGCCAGACGAGCGCTATTGCATCTTGTGCTGGGCGTGGCTGCAATCAGGGCGCATGCACCTTTCTGCCCGTGCGCCAGCCAGTGAACTGCAGGTACAGCAGCCCGCCCCTGCACGTCCAGCAGCCTTCCAACCCTCACCCACCCATTGAGCCGTTGCCTGACCACAGGAGCACGGGCACTTGGCAAGGCCAGACCTGCAGCCTTTGACACGCAGACCATGCCTATGCAAAACACATGCACAAGCAAGGTGTACCTGGCGAATGGCGGGGGTCAGGCGTGCCACCGCGCTGTCCCAGCCATCGCTCGACAGGCTTGGCTGAGCGTGCAATACTCCACTTGTTCAAGACAAGTGGCTGCCATGCAGCGGTCCTGTATGTCACGGTATTGCACTCTTTGAGCAACAGCTTACACGGGAGTCCGGCGCACCACACGGCGGGCAGGGGCAGGAAGCACTGCTCGCCCGGCGCGAGCGCGCCCGCGGCTGGCACGGCGCACACAGCGCCGCCGCCGCGCCCGCCACCGCTGCCGCCGCCGCCGCCGCCGCCGCTGCCGAAGCGCGCGGGGTCGGCGCGCTGCAGGTGCAGGGTCAGCTGCAGCGGGTGCGAGGTCACGTTCTCCACGCTGAAGGGCGAGTGGATGGTGAGCACCTGCGCGCGCGCGCGTTGCCGTCATCACCGCATGGGTGAGGGGCATCACTGCATAGAGACCGCAGCGGCGTGCAGCGCAGGTAAGCGTACGTCTCTTGGCACAGTGTGCCTTATTATCAGCTACCCCACTCCTTTCTACTGCTGTTGTTCGCAACGGCCACTCTCACTGAGAGCCGTTTGTCTTTGTTTGGCACACTGAGCACAACTTCTGGCCTGGGAAGGCCCGAATGAATGTCTGACATGGGTTGGCTGTGGATAACAAACTGGAGAAATCGGCCTGCTCGCCAAGCGCAGCGAGCGCAGCCACCCCCATTACCGCAACCAGAGCGACCTGAGCGGCGTGGCGCGCCTTGGCGCGCACGTCCAGCGCCACGTCCACCAGCAGCGGCGCGGGCGGCGCGCCCGGGCCGCCGCCGGCCGCGTACGCATAGCGGCCCACCTTGTCCACGACCACGCCCGGCACCGCCGCCCAGCTGCCCTCCAGCTGCAAGCTGATCGTCCGCGCCATCACCTGCACGTGCAGATGCTTAATTTATTTGATACAATTTTTCAGCACCACCTACGCGCGCGCGCCCGCTCCGCATTGCTCTGCTTATGAGCTCACTGCTTTGGCGAGTGCAAAGGTGCAATGCACGGCCGGCGGCTGTCACAGGCGCCTCCATGGGCCGGCAGGTAAGCAAAGGGGGCTGGAGCAGAACTCTTGCTGCCCGGGGAGCCTGTTGCGCCGGGGCGGCGCGCATGCGCGGTGCCGTGCCTGCTGCTGCGTGTCGGCCAGCACTACCGCGCCCTCGACGGGCTCGACGAGCAGCTCGCCGTCCTCCCAGGCGCCCAGGACGTGCACCGCGCTGCGGCCCTCGGGGCCCTCCGCCCAGTACCGCAGCCGCACGCCCGCCCGGTTCACTAGCCTGCGCATGTAGTTAAAAACGCTGGAGCGACAGAGCATAGATGGCTACCTCCTGAGCGGAGGCCGTGTGCAGACAACGTCGCAACCACACACGTTTAGCTTTACTGGGTTGTGCTCCATGCTCCCATGTCTTAATCAAGCAGTGCCCTGTTGTTCTGCATTCTGCATAAGGTAATGTCTGCCAATAGCAGAGGAGTCTGCGCTGTCCGATGGCTAGGGCAACCCTGTACTCATGTACCTTCGGATCAAAACCCTAATATTGCAGTTACCACACTGGATCACCTGTACAGCGTGGCCATGCGCCCGCGCGTGGCCGCCAGCCAGCGCGCGACGCTGCGCGCGACCAGGCGCGCGGCGACGCTGGGGCGGCCGGGGCCGGCGTCGGCGCCCAGCGCGGGCGCGCGCGCAAGCGCCTCAGCAAAGCACTTGACGTCGCCCACGGAGCGGAAGGCGGCCGGGGTTAGGGTCAGGGCCAGGCGCTGCCGCGACGTCAGCGCCAGCGCGCGGCCCGCGGCGCCGCTGCGCGCCTCCAGCACCAGCGGCCACGCCTCCAGCATCGGCTCTGCATTGCTCTGGTCATGGTGTCATGGACTTGCAGACGGTATGGACTCTCGCTTGTCCGCTCGCCTTGAGCTGCTGGTCGGCATGCGCATGGCAGGCCAATGTCAGCCTGAAGGGGAGTGCGCATGGCGCGGCGCTGCAGCCAGCTTGCCACCTGCAATCACAGCATTGGCAGCCATCAGTTGCGTGCATCAGCACGCCTGATCAGCTCGCGCTCCGGAGCACTCTTGTCAGGCCGCAGGGCGGCTTGTGGACGCCTCTGTAGCATTAGGGTACACACATGTCGTGCACCTGCGCGTCGCGTGGCGCGCACCCACAAGGTCCACGGCGCTGTTGAGGAAGGTGACCTCCAGGAACGCGGCCGCGCGCGCCACCGCCTCGCCTTGCCCGCCCTCCTCGCATGCGCCGTGCTCGAGGCGCACCTCGATGCCCTGCCGCCCTCAAGGCTCACTCAGCATGCCGGTGTCTGCTTTTGACTGTGCGCCGGCGCTTCGCAGAGCGCCTCTCCGCGGTGGGTAAGACCCGGGTCAGCCATGTCTGGCTTGCCCGGCAAGGCACTCGTCTGTTACTTGTTGTGAGTGCAGGACAGCGGTACTGGAACTGTGGCCAGCTCGGCCTGAGAGTGCAGCTGAGCGCACCAGGGCCACTGGGGTGCATACGTGAGTCCTTGCAAGGGCATCAGCACAGCATGGCAGACATGCGCAGGCATGGTATGTAACATCGGTCCATGAGGCACGGTCCCGAGCACCGGTCCTGACATCCTGTGCGCATCCAGTGCCGCCCACAGCTCTCGCACTGCAGCAGGCAGTGCTGCATGTCTTGCGCGCCCACCTCGATCGTTGGATGGTCGTTCGCGGGGAGCTGCTGATCTGGCTGCGCAGGCGGGTCGCCCGCGGCGCGCGAGCGGCCCGGCGGCAGCAGCGCCGCAAGCTCCGAGCCGAAGTGCGCGAGGTCGTACGCAAAGCGGCAGAGCAGCGTCGCGCGCACCGCGCCGAGCTCGCAGCGCGCCGACAGCTGCGGCGCCGGGCGCGCGCCCTGGCGCGCGATGCTCGCTGAGCGACGCGCGCGCGCAGCATGCCGACCGGCCAAGCAGCTGGGGCATGGCACCCACATCGAGCTCCGGTCGTCCCACGCCATGACGCCAGGGCACGACTTCCTACAGCACCGCCTCCTGCCACCAGCCACGGCAGATTACAGGGGCGGCCTGCGCCGCGCGAAGGAACCCGGGGCGCGCTGCCTGGCGCCGCATGCGGCGCATGTGGCGGGCGGCGCGCACCGCGCCGCTGCCCGGCGCCTGTCCGGCCGGCGGCGCGCCCGCGGCGCGCGCGCGCCGCACATGCTGCTGCACGAGCTCCACGCGCACGAGCTGCTCCCCCGCCGCCCCGCCGGCGGCCGCCTCGCACTCCAGCGCGCACCGGTTGGCAGGCGAGCTCGCCAGGCGGTCCAGGACCTGGCGCGGCGCGCTGCTGCTTCATGTGCGTTTCATCCATAGCGCCTCAGGAGTTGCTCTCTGCGTGCTTTACTTCTTACCTGCCATGTTGATAGGCGCGAGGTGAGGGCGAGCCTGGCCGGGCGTCCCGCGTCTGCGAGACACACCATGCCTAAGCAGCACACATGGCAAGTGCAGACAGCAAAGCTTTCCCGTGACCGGCTGTTGCCACCAGCTCCTCCTCTGTGCTCGAGCGGGACCAGTAGAGGCTGCATGAGGCGCCTGCATGCAGCAGGCGGCAGCCGCATGACTGACCTGGACGCCGGCGCAGGCGGCCGACAGCTCGCGCCGCTGCTCGGACCCGGCGCCGGCGCCGGCGCCGCGCAGCAGCAGCGCGTCGGCGGCCAGCGTGGCGAAGCGCCGCCCCTCGGCCACAGCCTGTCCAGCAGCGTAGCTGTTGGTGTCTGTCTGAGGGCGCATGCGAGCAGGGCAGGCGGTCCAACCTGTTCATAGGTTTGTCACAGCCTTATGTTGTGCATCACGGGGAGCAGCAAGTGGCATGCCCTGGGTGGCAAATGGCATGTGCAGATCCCTGCCCGAGAACATGGTGTGTGCAGGAACAGAAGCAGCTCTGCATGAGTTTGCAGCTTGGTGCGTCTATGCTGCAATCTTCTTCAGCTTCATTCTTTCTATTACATGTGCGGCCTCCTCCTATGGCTGCCGCCTGCAGTCCATGACACACGCTTGCACCGCCTCTCTGTGTGCTGCTGTCCAGCAATGTTGCAGCACGTGGCGTGCCCAGGAGTTTGGGCGCAAACATCTGGCCGGCAGGCCTGACTGCCTCAGACAGGTGCGAGTACAAGCGGGCGCGCACATCAATGCGCAGGCTCTGCAGCGCCAAGTGGACCTCCCAGTCCCGGCGCACGCGGCCGGCCACGCCCGCCGCGCCAGCCGGCGGAACGGCGGCCAGGACAGGACCAGGGTTTTGTTCCAGGGACAGGGCAGCCCGCAGCGCCAGCAGGCACCCCGCCGCGCGGCGCAGCGCGCCCAGCTCGACCGTGGCACTCACGAGCCCGCCGTCGAGCCTGACGGCTAGCCGGCCCAGGGCACGGGTGTGGTCGCTTGGGCTCGCCGCCCGGCCCGCGGGCGCCCAGCCTACATGCGCGGCGAGGAGACCCGGCGCAAGGGCCAGCGCGAGGTGCGTGGCGCTGCAGGGCGCCGCGCGCGGCCGCCGCGAGCGCCGCGCAACGTCCACCCGCCAGGCCTGTTCCAGTGCTCTCGTTCACTCGGTACATCGCTGTCACGGCTCGTAGCGGCCTCTTAGTCACTACGGGGCCTCATGGTCTCCCTGAGCAGAGAGCTGCGTGGGTGCAGGGCATGCCCTCCTGCTCTCAGCAGGCCGCACACAGACAAGACATGCGCGCTGCAGCCAGCTGGTAAGAAGCACACGCCGCTCACACACATTGATTTGACCTTTGAGGACGGGACTGGTAGGTGGCATGCTGGCAGGCCAAAGGAAGCGGCGAAGGGGTGTGCCCGGAGTGAGATGCGGACCAAATTCGATCACCTGGAACACTCGCTGCAGCGAGGGTTGGCGCCCGCAGCGCGGCCAGGCCGGGCCCAGCGGCGCCGCGCGGAGCAGGGGCGGGACCAGGGCAGGGCTTCGCCCGCTGCTGGTGCCCGGCACATCCTCGACCGCCAGCGCTGCGGCCGCGAGCCTGCACACAGCAGGCTTCACCTTTAGAGCGCTGCATTGGGCTGCATGAGAGGGCTCCATGCGGTGTGACAAGACGGCCGATTCAATCGCGGCGCACAAGCCGCGGCCGAGCGGCACAGGGCAGGCCAGCGCGCTGGGCCGCCACCATGACACTTACCTACCATGGCACTAGTCCCACCATGGCACTGATCCTACCGTGGCACGAAACATGCGCTGCGGCTGAGCGGGCGCCGCACCGCAGGTCGAGAGCGCCGTCCTCCAGCGCGAGTGCGACCGCCAGGCCGCGCGCTGACGCATGCAGGCCCGGCCGCCCAGAGTCCGCGGCCGGCCAGTCCAGCCCCGCCTCCGCAGGCGCGGTCAGGCGCAGCGTCGCGGCCGGCGCGGCAAGCTGAAGCGCGAGCACCGGGCGCGGCGCGTCCGCAGCCGGCGCGGCGCGCGCGGCAGGGTCGGCTGCTCTTGCGCCCTGCGCAGCGAGCGGGGAGTCGGGGGGCGCCACGCCATGCGCGAGTGCGGGCTCCATGGCAGGCGCGCCCGCCGCTGCAGAGCGCCTGCTGCTCGCTGGGTCCAGCGGGCTCAGGCGCACGGCGACAGCGGCCCTGCCCTGCCGCTCCTGCAGACGCCTAGCATAACAACCAGGCGAGGTTCACAATGGAGTGGATGCTCAGTCCGCAGGTCGCCGCCTCATGATATGAAAGAGATTTGCACGTGCTGCAGGACCACAGCTGAGCCGCCCAGCAGCACAGCTCAAGCGCCGGCGCGCCCAACGCGTTGGCATGCTGCGCAAATTGCGTGCATTTTCGGCGTACATGCACCTGCGCAGAAGGCAGTGCGGCCGCAGGGCCTGCCTCAGCAGGTGCGTCCGCCGCGCCCGCGCCTGCCCCGGCGCAGCCGGACGCGAGCGCGGCGGCGAGCGCGGCCAGCTGGCGGGCGGCACCCGGCGTCACAGCCAGGCGCGCTTCGCTCGCTGTCACGTCCGCATGTGCCAGACGCCTGGCGGGCCCTCGGAAGGCCTCGGCGGCATGCAGGGGTGTGCATGGTTACCTTCCCATCAGGCATGCAGGTGCTGTGGGCTGCAAGACGCAGCAGATTTGGCAGCACTGCACTCCGGCAGCACGCATGCCGCTCCTGTGCAGGAGCGCCCATGCGCTGCAACAGGCGATATGCATTGGACCATTGCAGCCGGGCCTGCATGCAGTGCGCCCGCGCCTCCTTTTCAACAGGTGAGCGGCGCAGCGCGCATGTCATGGTGCCAGGCTATCACTCTGCATGCACACAGTTGTTGCAAGAACTGTTTTGTCTTAGATATCATAAGTGAGTCAGGAGCACACCGCTGGCCGGAGCGCCCCGCGGCCTCCTGGCAGTGCGCGACGGACGCCGCCAGCGCCAGCGGCGCCAGCAGCTCCACCCGCTCGTTGCAAACACCGCCCGGCCGCGCCGGACCCGGCGCGTGCTGCAGTGAGCCGAGCGGCGGTGGCGCCAAGTGCGCGGCCAGGCGCACGTCCACCTGCGGTGCTGGCGGCGAGTTGTGCGCGGCCTGGGCCCCAAGCTGCTGTACTCTCAGGCACGTCACATGCAACACACTATCGAGGCAGGGCCGCCCTTTATCAACACGGGTCCTGACTATGGGCACGATGTCGAGCGGCGCCCAGACCAGGAGGCGGCGGGGGGGCGCAGCGGGGCGCGCCTGCAGCTGCTGGTAGCCGGACGCGCTTCCGCGCCTCCGCAGCCAGCGCTGCCCTGCGCGGCGAGCCCCGCGCCCGGGTCGGCTGCCACGCTGTTCATAACAAAAATAACTTGTCACACGCTCAGGGCATCTCTATGCAAAGGCTCTGGCGCAGGCTTGCAGGCAAGCGCAGGCCCGCCGCGAGCATGCACAGGAAGGCGCATGTGGAGCAGAGCACTTGATGCAGCGCCTGACCTGCCCCGTCGGCCGCCTCGCCCTCGGCCGCGCCGCGCGCGGCCAGGCGCAGCGCCCGCGCCGTCAGGACCAGCGCAGCCGGCGCGCTGCGCGCCGCCCTGGCGGCGCCCGTGGCGGCGCGCCTCGTCCCGGGCGCGCCGTCCGCGCCGCTTTCAGAGACGCCGGCGGCAGGTTCTGGGCCCGGGTCCGGGCAGGGGAGCGTGAGCTGCAGGGCGCAGACGTCCACCTGCGCAAGGCCCCGCACTGCCTCAAGTCAGCCGTCCATGTGCTGGCGCAGCAGGGTCCCGCTGACATGCTGTTCTCTGCGAATGCAGTCAGGTCCAGTGCTGTGTGTGACAAAGTGAGGGATGCGCGACGGGTGCCTCAGCCATATGGTGTGCTGCGATCAGCGGCCGGCCGCCGGCTGCGCCCTGCAGGCAGGGCGGCCTCCTGGCTGCCGAGCCTCACAGATACAGAGAAAGTTGTGTCTTCACAGGCACCATCCCGCGCGCATAAGGACTTGGGCCAAAGCCTGCAGAGCTGCAGTTGAGGCGGTAATAGCATGTGCTCTGCAGCTGCTTGCCCGAAGGACTTTCAAGCATGCAAGCTGGCCATATTGCACTGCACCATCACCTCCTTTCTTATGTGCGGCAAAGGTGACAAGCCGTCACGTTGCGCCGCACAAAATGAATGATGGTACAGTGCAAACAGTGGGTTGCCTGCCTGAGCTTGCAGTGGGGCCGCATCAGGCTCGGACAGCAGCCGCCGCCGGCCGCTGCAGCCGGCAGCCCTCGCCACTGCGCTGCGCATCGGCGGCTGCCCGGCCGCATGTGCCAGCGCTGCCGCGCCGGCCATCACGCCCTCCAGGGCTTGCCAGAACCCTACCAGCCGCGCCACGTCTGCCGCTGCAAGGCGCGCGGCCACGGGCGCCACCGCGATGCGCACCTCATCGGGCAGAGGGGGCAGCCGCGGAGAGGGTTCTCTGCAAACTGAGCCTGGCCCGGCGCGCGCCGGGGCGCGGCGCCAGGACGGCCCACCGGGGTGGCGCGCCCCGCCGCTGGAGCGCCAGGCGACCGCCAGGAAGTCCGGGGGCGGGGCCGCCTCGGCGCCCGTACCGGCCGACTTCTCGCCGTCCTCCGCATCAGCAGGAGACTGCATGAGGCGCCGCCTGCCCCGCGCGCCCAGCCAGCCGCCTCCGCGGGCGCCGGCTGCGCCGCCGCCGGCGCGTCGGGCGCCTGCAGCGCCTCCGTGCGGCGCTTGCTCGCTGGCCAGCACCCTGCCAGGGTCTGGACAGGGCGCGAGCCCCGCGCCGCTGGCCCCGCCTGCCAGGTCCACTCGCAGCGCGGCGACGGTGACGTTCGCGTCCACCGCGGTGCACGCTGCGGCGCCGCGCGTGCCGGACACGCGCAGGCCGCCCTCCAGCCCATGCAGCGCCAGCTCGAGCGCCTCGCATGAGGCTGCCGCGGCCGGGGGGTCAGGGTCTAGTCCGGAGGCGCGGGGACGGCTAGGCTGTGGGCGCGGGGCCGGCCGCGCGTGGAATGCGAGCGCCAGCTTCGGGCAGGTAACCGCGAGGGTGAGGGCGGGGCTGGGGGCGGCGGCGGAGGCGGCGGCGGCGGCGGGCGCGCCGAGCGCGGTATACACAGCATCCAGGCACGCGCGCAGGGCGGCGGGGGGCAGGCCCTGTGCGGGCGGGTGCTTCAGGGCTCAGGGCGTGCTCAGGTGCTGTGCAAGCTGCGTGGTGCACCACAGCAAGGCTCCATGGGGGCGGCCGCTGGCAACATTAGCAATGCGCACAAACAGGGGCGTGCAACATGCACATACTGGGCCTTCCTTCTTGATGGACGTATCCGTGACTACTTGGCAGTGCACCGCTGCTTGTTGTGTGCAGAGGGCTAGGCCAGACACCCGGGCAGGCATGCCAGCACCACTGATTCTGTGCTCCTGCTCCAGTCACACCCAGTCACTCATGGGCTCTCACCTGCTGCCGCGCACCGCGCGCCCAGACGCGCCACCGCCACAGCGCGGCCTCGTGCGCGCTCGCGCCTGCCTCGGCCGCGGCCGCCGTGCCGGCCGCGCCCGCGCCGCCGTGCGTCAGCGCCCAGCCCAGGCGCGCGCGCCGGCTGCGCAGCGCGGCGTACGCGCGCGCGTGCCGCAAACCGCCCGCCCGGAAGTATCCTAGGGTCTGGCCAAAAGCAGCCCTGCGGCTGCCTGCCGCGGCGTGCGGCGCGCGCGCAGATGCACAAGCGGATGCGGCGGCTAGCACGTCAAACGACGACGAACGTGCGGTCAAAGCCGCTGAAAGAGAATCGTCCCAAGAGCCAAACCAAGGTGTGGCTGAAGACATGGGGCGCGCTGCAGCGCCCAGCGCCGCGCGGCGCTCGGCCAGCACGCAGCGCGCGGCGTGCCGCCACCACAGCCGCGGCGCCTGTGCCACGGCTACCTGCCGCGCCCAGGCGCGAGCAACAGACTAGGTGCTGCACGTTGATTCGCTGATAGCTGCCGGCTTGTGAGCAATACCTAAACCTGACAGTGGCCTGTGCTGCATGCGAGCTTCAAACCCCTGCGCCTGCACATCTTGACGCCAGCCCCATGAGAGATCAACTCAGCACCCGGACACCTCTCCTGTCACGCGTTACATCCAGGTTGCAAAAACTCCAGGCCCACTGCAAACTCCAGGCCGGCCTGCATGGGATGTACAGGGCATCGGCACCGCCTGCGCGCAGGGTCAGCGGCACTGCCGCGGGCAGGCGCACCTGCGGCCGCGTGCAGCGGTGCGGCCGGAAGGCGCAGAAGCGCGCCAGGCCCGCCGCGGCCGCCAGCACTGCCGCGAGCGCCGCCGCGTCGCCGGCCACCATCAGCGCGCTCGCGGCGACCTCCGCCACGGCCTCGCCGCCCGCCGGCGCCGCGGGCGCCGGCGCCGCCGCCGCCGCGTGCGCGCCGGGCGGACGAGCGCACGCCGCGCCCGCAGCGCGCACGCCTTTTGTGGGGGGCACGTCTGCTCGCCGCACCGCGCCGCCCGCGCGCCACCGCAGCGTGGCGCCCGCGCTCCACCGGTGCACGATGCTGACCTCGCCCGCGCGCGGAGGCTGGCGGCCGTCCGCCCCGGGGGGCGGAGCTGCGGCCGCGGCGCGGGCTCCGCCTGCCGCGGCGACGCCGAGGCACAGGCCGTGCAGGCGCAGCCTGGCGTCGAGCGCGGCTGGCCACAGAGCGGCAGAAGGGCGTTCGCGCTCGGGGCTGCACCACACAGACGTGCCCTCCAGCGCCAGTTCACGCACGCGCAGCACCACGCGCGCGCCCCCGACGCCCTGGCCCTCGTCACCGCCGGCACGCGCCGCACCGCCCCCGCTGCCGGCCCGCCCCGATGCGGCCACGGAGGTGTTGCAGCCCAGGTCGTTATACCCTACCCCAACCCTGCTGTGCGGCGCGTCGAGCGCGAGCGACAGCAGCACATCGCCCAGGTCTACAGAAAAGTCGGCGGCGAGCGCGGCAGTGGCGCGCGCGGCGAGGCGCTGGGCCAGGGTGCGGCGGGGCGGCCGCCGCGGTGCCGCGCCGAGCAGCCGGCGCGGCCCACCGCGCGGCGCGCCCCACAGAACCGCCTCCACGGCGGCCAGCGCGGCGACGCGCCGCGCCGCCTCGCCGGCGGCCCGCCGTGCGCCCGCCAGCTCTGGGGTAACCGCCTGCCCCCGCAGCGCGCCAGTTGATCCCTTTCTGAGCCATGCAGTTGATCAGAGTTACAACACGTAGGGGAGCGCAGCTAGTCTGCTGGTCTCTCCAGCATGCAAGCGGTCACCACACATACCACAAGCCCCTCGCGAGCTTGAGCTGATGGGAATGCCTGCAATGCTGAGACCTTGAAGCCTGCCGTGCGCATCGCAAGAACACAGGTGGCTTTTGTAGCGGGCCCATTGCCAGCGATGCGCCTGCAGCACCTGCGCCTGCAGCACCAGCGTCTGCGGCAGGGACAAGCGCAGTTCTGGCTGCTTGCAGCGCCCCATGCGGAGCCGCCCCGGCGTACACCGCTTGGCTTGCCAACCAGTCCGTGTCCTGATGCTGCCAGCCAGCTGCTGCGTGCATCATTTTAACACACATCATGCGTGTCGCCCGTGCGCCCTGATGTGAGCATCTGCACCATTATGACAGGTTTAGAGTTAGCATGCCCGCCCGCCAGGGCGCGTGACGTGAGCACCTGCGGCAGGCTGCGCGGCAGGGCCGCGAGGACGACGCCCGATGCCCGCAGCGCCGCGCGGCGCCGGCCCAGCGCGCGCCAGGGCGCGCGCACCTCCAGCTCGGCCACGCTGGCTGCGCGGCGCGCGCTCGCACGTCTGCCACGCAGGCACTTGCCATGGCACCAGCTCAAACTCCCCAGCGCAATGGCCTGGCGAGGAGGGGGCTGTCCGCCTGGTCACGCAGCAGCCGGCACTGATACATGAGGCCTGCGCGCCCCGCTCCAAGCGTAGCGGCGCAGGGGAGGCCCTGCGCCACGCAGCACGCGTGTGGGCTGGCCGCTCGGGCGGCCCCCTGCTGCAGCCGCGGGCGCACCCGACGCGCACAGGAAGGGGAGGTCCAGGGCGTCCACCCAGGCCGGGCGCAGGCGCAGGCCGCGCAGCGTCAGCACGCCTGCCGCCCCGGCAGCGACGCCGCGTCGGGCTTTGCTTCCGCATTTGCCGACACAGAAACAGCTGTGGGATCCGCATCACTTTGTGTGAGGGTCTTGCTGCCACGGCCAGGCAGGGCGAGCCCCAAAGCACGCTCAGAGACACACACAGGGCTTGCGCATGCCCCTGCGCCCCCACTTATGCATCGCTGTGTCATCAAGATATGAAAAGTAGTCCAATCCTGCAGTACCGGCACTGCGCTGCTTGCCAGCAAGGGACAGAGGAGCGTGCCCACCTCCTACCACGAGCACACCAAGCGACATGCTCATAGACAAGGGAGCCAGGCCGTAGCGCCCCAGCAGTGCCTTGCCATCCAGGGGCCTCCTGCCTCGCGCTTCCCACCGGGACCGCACCAGGCCAGACGCTGAGGGACACAGAGCCCAGGCCGTCGCGCTCCAGCAGCGGGCCGAGCGCCGCGGCTGCCAGCAGCGCCAGCACACGCTCATGCAAGCGCAGTGCCCTGCAGCGCATGCCCCACAGACTGCCTTGTGAGGTGCGGCGCGTCTCTGCCGCGGTCGGTAAGTGCAGCTGCCAGTGTGCAGGGCACCACTTCAACGCTGTGAGCGCAAGTGAGGCATTGCCCTGCACGCACTGCAGCACAGCCTCATGCGTAGCTGAGCTTGCAGCACAACAGACAGTTTATAGATCAAGTGTAGCTGAGCGCCAATGTTGGTGCCAAATTGGCAGGGAACGCTTGATGGGGTATACTCTTGCCTCACACTAGTAGAAGTGCTTGTTGCTATCAGTTAGAGCTAGCCCACGCAGGAGTGCGGTGCTGGGGACACCTGACTGCTGCCAGTGCAAGCGCAATGGCCAGCCACAGCATCCATGTGGACGGCATGACGTCAGCGGTAAGGCCCCCACGCACGCCCTTGCAGACACGTTAGGCCGGGACTGTGCTCAAAGTGAGCAGGCAGTGCCAGCTCTTTGCAAGAGCACAGGCACCTTACGCAAGCTGAAATCCAGCCCCTTATAAGCATGCTTTAAGCATGAGACATGTGCAGTGCACTTTTCGGCAGTCGGAGCCGCACAATGTCAGAGTCAACGATCATCATGAAGGGAGCATGGGGTGCAGCGTTACAGAACAGGGTTGTTACACGGCGATGCGGCCACCGCTTCTGCAGGAAGACATCAGAGTAGTGACATCAGAGTAGTCCAGCAGGAAGACATCAGAGTAGTGCCGTGCTTCGTGCTTCCGTGCACTCCATGGCTGAGGCACAGGAGGCTGGCGCTTCGCAGGCCTGGCCGGGCGGTACAACGAGCACGGAGTGCGAGCGGATGGTGGAGAATGCGCTGCTGCGCAACCCGACCGTCAAGTTCATGGTGGAAAAGATGGAAGAGGTGTGTCGCCAGCCTGGTGCAGCCTTGCATGTCGCTTACCACTGCGCGTCCAGGAGCGTGACACGCTGCACGCCACCGTGCAGGCAGGGTGCAGTGTCAGCCGGAGGTTCTTCCGCGTAGAAAAGTGCGACGTGCAGGTCGGCGGCGGCTTCCGACCGCCGGACGGGGTGCGCGGCAGGCAACATCGCGCCGCCTCCTTTCCAGCAGTGCACATGCTCGCACTGCGACCTGCCCCACTCCACGCCTGCAGGACTGCTGGGACCAGCAGCTCCTGCCAGCTTTCACTGGGAGCAGCAGTCCCAGTCTGTTCGCCTTGCACACGGCCTGTGGGGCCGGGCGCTCCTGCAAGCCGGCCCAGGCTTGGGACTGCCGGGCGCGCAGGTGGTCATCTGCCACAACCACCTCAGCAGCCAGGAGGAGGTGGCGCACGCGCTGACGCACGAGCTGGTGCACGCATACGACCACTGCCGCGGCCGCGATCTGGACTGGACCAACTGCGAGCACCACGCGTGCAGCGAGGTGCCGCCGACAAGCTGCCGTGTTTGGGGCGGGCCACAATACTTGCGAATAGGCTACTTGCAGAGCCTGGTGACACTGAGGCTGGCTGTCTTGTTTCTTACTGCACATAATTAAAGCTTAGGGGTTGGCACAGAGTGTCGTTGCGGGTAGAGTCACAGGGGCGATGTATGCGCATGGAAACCTGCCTGCAACCTTGGCTCGCGATCTCTGCGGCGCTGCCCTGCAGCAGTGCCTGGGTGTCAGCTGACACTGGATATCCAGACAGGAACGCCAACTTGTGGCCAAGGGACTTCGGCTCTCTTGCAGAGAGGCGCCCTCTGCCTGTCCTAAGAAGCTGTGAGCTCCGTGCAGGTACGCTCGGCCAGCCTGAGCGGCGACTGCCACTACAAGCTAGAGGTCATGCGCGGCCACTGGCAGTTCCGCGGCGGGCACCAGAGCTGCGTGCGGCGGCGCGCTGAGCTGTCCGTCGCCATGAACCCGCACTGCCGCGGAACCGCGAGGGCCGCGGTGGATAATGCTTTTGAGCGCTGCATCGCGGATACCGCGCCCTTTGACCGTATACCGCCGTAACTTGCACTTGTGGTATGCTTGAGCATGTGGTGCATGCTGTGTATATCGGCCGTTCTGCACTATCCTCAATACTGCTCGGAGCACTGAGCTTACATCCGTTGCAAGGAGCCTTTCTACTTGCCACTGCTACACTCCTATTGTGGGTATGCTTCGCTGTAATTGACCACATGATCGCCTGTCAACATACGCAGTAAGCAATGACAGCAACGCATCGCCCGCCCATAGGTTGGAAGGAGCACAGCGTTGTACACAGGCATAGCAACACAACATTTGTCGCACAGTTGACATACGTTGCCTGCTTCGCAGAGCAGAAACAGCACTGGCAAACGATGCACGACACGATGTATGGATGAAGTGGGCCGACAAGTGAGAAACAGTGGATTTGGACACCATGAGACACAGAGGAAACATGGAGGAAGCTTAGGAGATGTAAGCAACTGGCACGTGATACGTGTACACCTAACAATTATATAGCATTCCATCATCGTTGCCGTCATGCAGCATGCTTGGCAAACCTGGCAGGCTTCTGTTTGAGGCAAAGGACTCATTACGAAAATGTGCATTGCAACCCAATGCCAAGCTTGGGGTGGCATGCACAAAGTGAAAGCGTGGCTATTGCAGATCCGTCAAGGCTCAAGCCCATGTATGCCTCCTCACTCCTCCACACTGCCAGCTTGCGTGCGTGTCCATGTGGCATCCTCCACTGGTCGCCAGCGTGGGCGGTAGCATCCCAGCATCGCGAGCACTCGCTTGTGCAGCGGAGCCCGCCCCGTGTCTGTGACCTCCTGAAGGCAGGCACTGAAAAGGTTGCTAGACTCACTGCTGCGTGCAACTCCTGAGCTCTGTGCATGCGCTTCTGGGTGAACTACGACACAGGCAATGAGCAACATATCAGTAGCAGAGCAGGAGATGTGAGGTCCGCACGGCTAACAGGCCTGATCATTGGCAGCAGCGCAAACCGTATCTCTGCTGCAAGCAGTATGCTCATGACACAGACAGGGCCGCCTCGGCAGTGCAGCTCTGCTCAGGAAGAGCGGAGGGTGCACCTCCGGTGTAGCAAACATGGCAGCGTCCTCTCACTTTTTGACCTCCAACACTTCACACAAGGCATGCACAATGCTACCTGCCTTCCTTCAGGCTGTGTATCTCACTTTCTCTGCCAAGGATATGACAACGCGGGTTCCGCTCACCATGGAAGCGCGCCCCTTGGCAGTCACAGCCTTAGGAGCCTGAGCGGCATCGGCAGCGCCGCCAGCATGTATGGCAGCGTCCCGCGCTGGGTCATGCTCTTCAGGGCGCTCTGTAGCAGCATCTGTAGCCGGAGCTCGCTGCGTCCAGGAGCTGCCTGCGCTGCTCAGAGCGGATTGCTCTGAAGCCGTGAAACTGCTCAGCGATCCGCAAGGGCTCGTATCATACCCCGTATCCTGTGAGTGAATGGGCGCATGCGTCGTGCCTGTCTGCACCATACGACTCGTATGGTGCAGACAGGCACGACACATGCGCCCATTCACTCACAGGAACCCCATGTGCAAGCTGGAAACAGGACGAGTTTACAAAATGTTGCATGGAAGAGTCTGCAGAGAAACAACTGAAGCTGCCAATGTGCGCTGCGTCAGAGGGACCGGCGCGCCTTCGCCAGACAGGAAGAGCGCCATCAGCTGCTGCATGGGGTAGGGCACCGCCGCATGCGCCAGCCGCAGGCGGCGCCACAGCGCGCGCCAGTTCTTCATGTCCTCATTCCACGTCGCCGCCTCGCCTAGCTCTTCAGCGGCTTCAGTGTTTGCCTCCTGCTCCGCGCGCCTCGATGTGATGCCTGCGCTGCTTGCCGACCTTAGGATACTGAGGTAAGCTCACAGAGCGAGACCTCACAATGGCAGCACATGTTCATCACTGGGCCGCAGGTCTCTGTGCAGCAGGCGGCTGTGGATGGCAGCGCGCCTGCTTCTGCCTCATGTGCACCAAAGTTGATGCACGGCCCACTGCCTGTCCCGAACATTGCAGCACCAAAACGTCAATGCGCGGCGCCATACGAATCATGCAGAGGCTGCACATTCTGGCTGCATAGTTTTTGCTTTGTCAAGCAGAGCTTTGTCTGTCTTGCAGACATAGCCTGGTGCATGCAGACCAAGTCCGCATACTTCTCAGTCTCTACGAACGAATGTGTTGTCACTGCAGCATTGTCTATAAGCACCGAATGCAGGTTCATGTCGAGCAAACGCCGCACCAGCTGGGGTGTCCTTGCTGCTGCTGGACTCGTGCGCAGCCTCAACATCCGCGAAAGGGGCCTGCGCCGGTTCACACAGCAGATCGATTACCCGTGCATGTGATAGAAAAGTGACTTTGAGGTTTGACAAGCTCCTGCAGCATATCAGCCACTGCTCACCTATGTCCAAAGCACCCTGACCATACCAAGTTACGACAGGAAGGCAGACTAGAACACTGATTTTCCACTGTAATGTTTGTACATGGTCCAGGATGTGGCCAACAGGCACAGTCCCTCCAACGACGCACGGACCTGGACGATGGCGGTGACCGCAGACAGATCCAGGCTGGCGTCCACCAGGCCGGTGAGCAGCGCGGACTGCCCTTGCGCTGACTTCATGAGCTCACTGCGGATGGCCTGGTACCTGTGGATGCAAATCGCAGGGTTTGGCAACATTTACGCTGCAGGCTTCAGGGCGCAGGACAGGACTGCATTGTGCAGGCTCGCATGACCAGCCTCGGCATTGCACCGCAAAGTCAAGCAGCTTGGACAGCCAAGGCAAACCAACTGTGTAGCCCATCGCACCGCTCAAAGATGTGGGGCAGCATGCGGTGGTGGTTGATGACGGCCTCCATGACCAGCTGCTCTGCCTGGCTCCCAATCACCGGCAGGTCAACATCAATGCTGCCGCTCACCGACAGACGGCAGCAGTCCTCGCCGGCCTCCTCCACCAGCACCACGCACTCGCAGCGCATCTGCGCATAGCGTATGCGTTTTTAGTATCTCAACCATTTTACGACAAATGCAGCACAATTCACCTGTGAGATAGCACTGCAGCAAGGGTCCCCCACCAGCCACCTACATGAGCGCGGGGCGCTGGCGTAGCGAATGCGCTTCAGATGCGGAGGATGTGGCATGCTCATAATCAAGCTTCCGAGCAGCATGACTGCTGCCGCACGCACCCGCTGCATGGTCGCCGTCACCGACACAGGGTAGTAGCCTGCGCCACAACATCCAGCTCTTCACAGTCACAACTGGCGCGGATGATGCTCATCATGCTCATGGTCAAGGTGTCAGGGGCTGGGGCCGACATCACCACATGCATTAAGCGCTGTTGCACGGCAATGTGTAGGCATGCACATGCAGCATGCGTGCATGCTTGCCCTCCGCATGTACGGTTGCATGAGGGGAATGCTCTGGCCGCAAGCTGCTGACAATCAGGCTATTTTCCGGGCATGCATTCACGCTCTCTGCACTGGTGAAAGCAATACCGATAAGCAACCTATCACCCGTTTGTGTTGCAAGCTCGATCAGCTCTGCTGGCAAAGTGATCAGCTGTGCATGAGACCCTCTGCAAGCACGTGCACGCATGCCAGAGCCATTGTTAGAAAGTGGGACACTTTGTAGCAGGCTTTCCGACATGACCGGGAGGCGTGGAAGCCCTGCGGGCACCCCCCTTGCATGCAGGCGTGCCTGGGCGCATCTGCCGGGGGTCGTATGTGCATGTGACGTAGAATACCAGGTCATCTGGCTTGATGAATGCCTGCGCCTTCTTGGGCACGAGGCTGAGCACAGGCACAGCCCCAGCTCAGACCACGCTGCTGGTAGACCCACTGTCAGCATCTGCAAGTTGCAGGCGCATTGCGCTGCACCACAGCATGCGCCATAGGCACATGGTCGTGCTGCGCTTGCAAAGCCCTGCACTGTGGCAGGCCTGGCGGACAGGCTGCCGCGGGCTCGCGTCAAGCATTACTGGCTGACCTGGTTGAAAGAACAGTCCAGACCTGCTGTAGTCGGGCCGCGTCATTATCTTGTCAACACGCACGCCATCAGCCTCCCGCCAGCTCTCCACCTTTTCCACGACGCCCGCACCCATGACCTAACATTCACCTTGCTGAGTGGCAGCACCGAGACACCAACGTACCTGCGTGTGCGTTCAGGCAGAGCAAAGCTGGCTGGGCAGGCACACTCAGGCACCAGCAGACAGCCAGGAAGCAGGCGCCTGCCTCGGCGACGAGGGAGCGGAAGTGTGCGGTCTCGCGCTCGAGCATGAAAGATGCTGCCTTTACCGGCAGCTGGACCTCGCACGACTTTGGAAAAGCCGGCATGCTTGCTGTCCTTCCAGACACTTTGGCACGAGCGAGAGAGCGGCCAGCAACATGCAAGGCAAGGGGTTGAGAGGGTTGGCCCCTGCTTTGCGACATGCAAATTTCCTGCGACAGTTTGGCCCAAGTCACCACCACTCCTCGCTCACGCACTGCAAGTAGATCAGGTTTGCGGGGTCCTCAACGGCAGTGCAAGTGACGGCACCAAGCGGCACTGCGGAGGAGATTTACGCTTGCACTGCTGATGGATTTGCATATACCAAGCGTTCGCACAAGGGGTGACTGACCAGTGCGCGTCAGCCCAAGAGGCTGCTGCGCTTGCCGGGCACAGAGCAGACAGGTGAGCAGGATGTTGCGCCTCAGCGTTGCTTGGCCCTGCTGCTGCTCAGCACACGGTGTTGACTTGTCATTGCTCCTGCTTGAGTACAGGTAGTGACCTTGATAACCGTATGTAGACTGACCTCTGACTGGGCAAGCGCAGTGAAGAGTAACATAAGCATGCTCACTAACGCAGCCACTGACACAGCGCGGCAGTCAGTGACCTGGCTTGCACGCGTCGCACTGCTCAGTATCTGCTCTGCGTCGGCAGGGGCAGAAGCAAGGTTGTGCAACCAGCAGTTGTTGCCGTGGCTTTGGGCCAGCCGGGCCTGCAGCAGGCCGCGGCAGCCCAGCCGCAGCCGCTTGCGCAGCGTGAGTGCGGCGTGCGTCATGAGCACCACGTGGCTCCCGGAGGATGCAGGGTTGCCGCCGCACGCGACGGGCGACGCCGCGGCAGCGCGCGAACCGGGCAGCGAGCCGGTCATGGCGCCGCCGCACGATGTGGACCAGCCTGACGGCAGGCCGGGCAGGCTGCAGCGGCCGAGCAGGCAGAGCGCCGTTGCGGAGGCACACCTGCCTGGGAGCGCACCGCAGGGCGGGACCGACGTCGCCTGCAAGCTGCCCAGGGGCCCGGCCCGCGTCGAGCCTGGCCCGCCAGAGGCCAAGGGCGGCGGCGGCGGCTTCGCCGCCGGCAGCGGCGGCAGGCTCCTGTTCGAGAAGGTGCTGACGTCGTCGGACGTCAGCGGGCCGGGGCGCGTGGTCGTGCCCAAGGTGCGCACGCACGCGGAGCGCAGGCAGGCGGACCGCCTCCTCTTTGCTGCGCACTGGTCATAGCGCGGGGCGCCCCGCTGAGCGCGGGTGCTGTCCATGGACGCGGGGCGTGGGGCGTGCCCGCGTGCCGGGCTGTTGGTCATCTTTACAAAGCCCAGCAGTTGGCGTGCCCGTGTCGGGAGGCTGCTGCATGGCATGCAGGGGAATGCATGCCCTGACAAGACTTTGATGGCCTGCAAGGCATCGCGCCATGATGCGCTTATATGGAGCCCCACCCTGCTACACGGATGATGGGACACTGTGGTACAGGGCTGGGGTGCAAATGCAGCTGAGCACGCTGCTTCACCACTGGACCACTGGCCCGCCAGCTTGAGCCCGGAGACTTTCTGTGTGCGTGAGCAGGCGCATGCCCAAGGCGGCATCCCCGCTCCGCCACGCGATCCGGTTGCAGGCAGGCAGCGCACAGCGCATGCTTTCAGTGGACTTCCATGTGCGTGCTGCCAGGTGCATGCACTGGCGCACTTTCCCTCCTTGGACCGCGAGCGCGAGCGCATCGTGCCGGCCGTGGATGCGAGCGGCAGCCGCTACCAGCTGCGATTCCGCTACTGGGTCAACAACCAGTCGCGGATGTACGTCCTGGAGGGCTGCCAGCCGCCCGACGTGCGCGCCTCTGCTTGGCCCCCTTGGCAGCCAGTGCAGGCGGCGCTTCGAGCTTGCAGCCGCGCAATGTGCATGCCTCTGATGGGTCGCAAGCTCAGGCCGCGCTCTGAGGCGCTGCTGCCCAGTCCGAGTGGCGAGCAGGCGCGCCCCTGCCAGCGGCGTTGTGGCCGCCCCAGACCCGCGAGCGTGCGCGCGCGCATGCGCGGCGCTGGCCTGACGCGCGGCGCGCGCCGGCGCGCGCAGGCCGCCAGGCGCCACAAGGCGGGCGACGTGATCATGTTTGCGCGCGGGCCGGCCGGCGAGCTGGTCGTCGGCAGCCGCAGGGTGCGCCCGGGCGAGGTCAAGGAGAAGGGGCCGCCGCGCAAGCGGTACGAGAAGCCAAAGCCGCCCAAGCGCCGGCCGCGCGATGAGGCCGCCGCCGCCGGCAAGCCAGTGCGCAAGCGGCCGCGGATAGACGTCCCTGACCCTGCCCCGGGTCAGGGCGGCGCGGCGCCGCCGCGCGCGCCCCGCATCGCCGCCGCCGCCGGCGCCGGCGCCGGCGCTAGCGCCGCCGCCAGCGCCGCCGCCAAGCGGCCGCGCGGGCGGCCGCTGGGTGCGAAGCCCGCGGCCGCGCCAGCGCAGGGCGGCGGCCTTGCGCGCGGCCCGCGGCTGCCGCGGGGCGCGGGTGGGGGCGCGGGCGCGGCGGGCGCGGCCGCCGAGGCGCCCGTGCCGGACGGCGTGTTCCGCGCGCACCCAGACGGCCTCACCGGCGACGTCGCGCACGGCAAAGTTCTGCCGCAGGCGCGGCCCCAGGCGCCTCCGCCGAACCAGCCCAGTGCGTGCTTCGCTTAATACGCCTCGTGCGTGCGCGTCCAGTCACCTGACCCTCTGCTGCCCTTTCCGAGGCGTTGAAGTGAAGTGCAGGCTCCTGTTGCGGACATGTCAGCCAAGGCGCCGTTGCTGCCGCTGTCGGCGCCGCCTGCCTGATTACGCAGCGGGGCGTGCCGCGCTCAGCAAGCCCGCGGGCGCGGCGCTGCGCCGGACCTGGCGCCGCCGCGCCTGCCAGAGCCGGGGCCGCGCGGCTCGGGCCGTGCGCCTGACAGGGGGCCGGCGGCGCGCGTGCGCAGGGGGGCCTGTGGACGGCGGTGCTGAATGTGGCGGGCGCGCTGTACCAGGCGTTCTTCGACTCGCGCGAGGCGGCGCTGGAGGCGGCCAACGCATCCGGCCTGACCGCCGGCCTGGCCGCATGACGTACAGCCGCCGCGCCTCTGAGCGGCCGCACGGCCTGCGGCCTGGCTTGACGCGACTGTGCCGGCGGGGCGCGTGGCGCATGTGCCGGCTGTTTCAACAGCGCTTGCCTATGGCCGCGCCAGCTGGGCGCTCAGAAGGCATGCCTGCTCTGAGTGGCTGCGTTTGCATGCGGGGGCGCTGTACAGGACATGCTGGAACTCAGGTCGCCGGCCTGGAGTGCAGCCTGGCCGTCACCGTCGCGCCCGCGCAGGTTGTGACATTGATACCAGCGTGAGTTGTCCCTGGCAGTTGTGTGCCTGGCGAGTGTGCTGTGCAGGCACCTGAGACGTGCTTGCTGTGCGAGCAGTGCGTTGGCACTCCCTCTTCAGCCTTGCATGCTGTCACTTTGAAAGTTTTGCCAGTGCTTGCTGTGGTCTAAGCTTGAGGGCTATGGCGTTGTTACCATGCCACCGCGCCTGTCTGTCAATGCCTGTATGTCTGTCAATGTCTCCAACTGGCTGCTGGCCACGGCCCTCTGAGGAGCTGACGCTCACATGTGTGGTCCATGTGGTGGAGCACCAGAAAGTGCATGCTGCCATGCCAAGAGCGCTCATTCTGTGATCTCACATGTAAAGAAGCGAGAAGCGATCCAATATTGACTCACCTGAACGTTCGGGACATGCGATCATTCATGCAAGGATCTGCAGGTCAAGAGACATGCGTTTCTTATCCACCACCGTTCTGCGAAAGCGCAAAGCATGCCTCGGCGTACGCTGATGCCGCACGGTGGTGCACCCAGCGCCTGCTCTGGCGCCCGATCCGCAGGGCGGATCTGACAGCCCGGGAGGCGCAAGCAAGGCTGACCAAGTCAGCCCTTGCTGAGCGCCACCTCAAGCTCCTGCCGCATCTCCTGCAGCTGCCGCTCGAAGGCTTGCCTGCCGCGCACCTCCCGCGTGAACGCCAGCCTGCGCGCGGGAGGGCATACAGGATTAGGGTGCTCCGCCTGCTTGGGACCGTGTATAGGGTTCATTGTCAGGGTCGGGGTGCCCCACCTGTATTCGTGCCAGCCGGGCTGCCGCGTGCGCTCGTCCTCGGCCTCCGGCAGCCCCCACTCCGGCCTCACGAGCACCTGCCGCACGCGCACTGCTCCTGTGTGCAAATCAGCGCGCGCGCCGGACATGGCTTGACGCACGGAAATAAACAGACGGTGTCACCAGGGTGGGGTGTCACTGAGCAGCCACGGTCCTATACCGTTGAGCAAGCGCCGCCATGCCTGGCGGCCTCGCACTCGGAGCCTAGGGCCCGCCGGCACCTCCTAGCGGGGAGTCGCGACCGTCCCTGCGCAGCGGGGGGCCCGACGCCACGCGGCGCAGCGCCCAGGTCCAGCTTAAGCAACGCCCTATTGTGCATGGACCGGCAAGGCGCCAGGCCCTGCAAGGGGTGCAAGGGTGTAAGCGTATCGAATCAAACCTGCTCGCCGAGGATGGTGAAGCCCTGCCGGTCGGCCTGGAAGAGCGCCGCGCGCGCGACCGGCGCGTGGCAGTGCGCCATGCAGAACAGCACCAGGCTCTGCTGCAGCGCCGCGTCGCGCAGGCCGTGCGCCAGGATTGCTGCCTGGTCCGCCGCTGCACGGCCGGCACAGGACGCGGGTGAGGGTCCGGGGTGTTGGAGCAGGTGCGGGTGACCGTGTCAGGAGTATTGCAGGCAAGCAAAGGGGGCAGCGGGCATCAGAGTGGGAGTCTGTACGCTAGCAGGGAGTGCAAGAAATCTCGCATGTCGTGGCGCGGATGGTGAGGCAGCTGCAACCAGGACAGGGCGCCTCTCCCGCGCGTCCACGCCGTGTTGTGCTGCAATGCTGTCAGGCAGGTGCATCCACAGCGCCATTGCCGCCTACCCTGGAAAATATCCAGCACTCTCCTGGTACACCTACCTGCATACACACAGACGCACAGCCATCATGCACATCGGGGCCTGCCGTACCCTGACCCCGGCGCACCGAGCGGGTCCAGGACGGCGCCGAGCACGTCGCCCATGCCGAGCGAGTGCTTGAGGCTGTGCGTATCCACGTAGCGGACCTGCAGCGTCTGCAGCCGGTACGCGAGCACGCCGTCCGCGCCGCGCGCCTCAGCGGCGGGGTGCGCCTGCCGCATGACGTGCTCCACCTGCGAGCGCGCGCCCGCGCGTCCGGCTGCCAGGCATGAACCAGCGGGGTGCAGGCGCGAGGGCGAGCTCCTGGCCCGGAGCGGCTGCACGTGCGCCAGGGCCTCGTGCCGGCCCCCCACACCTGGCAAGCACCAGATTCGGGCGCCAGCTTCAGCTCGACACAGCAAGCCTCTCCCCAACCCAGACAATGGCGTGCGGAGCAGCCGTGCGGCGGGTGGGCGCCTCGGCGGACCTCGCTGCGCGGCAGCTGCTCCAGCGTGCCCATGAGGCTGACGCGCGCCGGCATGCGCCCCGCCAGCTGCGCCAACTGCACCAGCTCCTGCGGCAACGTGTCTGCTGGCACCGCAGCTGGACCCGGGGCACCTCCAGGTGCTGCACACTCATCAGGGGTATATCACCCAAGACTGCACTGCCAGCATGCACATCCGCACAGCATGCACATGCATGAACACGGCAGCATGCAGCCGCAAAGCAGCCCTGTCCCAAGCTGCATGTCACTCAGCGCCAGCGCACGACACGGCTCGCCCCTGCAGGCAGGACCGCGCATCGGGCCGGCGCGCACCGGCGGGTCGGTCGCGCCCACCGTGAGCGATGAGAAGCGGTTCATCGACAGGTTCTGCGTGCAGCGTCATAGGGCTTCAAGCCCTTGCCTTGCATGCATCATCACCTCAGGCGCCCTACCCTTGCTAGGGTAGGGCACGGAGGCCCTGCCCTACATGCGTCACATCACCTCCGCGCTTCCGGCCGCTGTGTGCCTTCCTCATGGGCCGGGCAGCTGGCACGGCCTGCTCGCTGGGCGACAGGGCTGGCGCCTGCGACGCTCCCAGCGGACACCAACCTGAGGCGCTCGCCTGTATCTGCTGGAGGTCCTTCTCCTTGTGCAGGAGGACGACCGGCTCGGCGCTGCGCGGCGACACGTAGTCCACCAGCGTGGAGTGCACCTTGCCACCCTCCTCGTTGCCCCGGCCTGCCTCCGCAGGCATCGTGGTCAGCTGCCCGCGCCAGTTGCCCGCCAGGATAGCCTGCTTGTGGCGCAGCGCCAGACGTCAGAGCGGCAGGCGTATACAGAGCCTGCAACACTGTGTAGCTGTGACATGTTCACTCACTTGTATGTCCATCAGCAGAGGTTCTGCAGTGCCTCACGAGTGCGTCACGCTAGGCAAGGAGGAAAACTCTTGCACATCACTCCTTGCTCGCCTGGTGCATGCCAAGTATAAGAGGGTGAGGTGCAGACAGGCTAAATAAAGTAAATGCTGTGTACCTTGCACCGCTCTGCAACGGGCAGCCCAGTGCTCCGCATGAACTCCGGGTCTGATATGTCAGCATAGCGCCGCACAGAGGAGTGCCTAATGGCTGCGTTTGCACACGCGCTTGCACCCCAGTCCCTGAGCGATAGCAGCGCGCTCTGCACGCCGGCTGCGTGGACGCCCTGCACAGTCACCCGCCGCAGCAACATACTTACAGCAGGTAGGCAGATGGCAGATACAGGCATGAATTAGCAGAAGCGGCACGGCTACAAAAAAAAAGGCAGCCTTGCACTGGAGTGGAACCGGGACCCTTGGCTCCTCCCAAGGCGTTTTGCGGCCATTCTCATCCGTCCTCTGCTGCTGCTGCACTGCCTGGTGCAATAGGCACGTGAGGGGGAGGCTGCCGGACACTGTGCACACAAGGCGTGCGCCGCGCAGCAGAGATCTGCCCGGCCGCGATGGGGCCTGGCGCAGATGGCGTGGAGAAGCGGCTGGCCATGAGCCTGGACGATATCATAAAAAAGAGCAAGGACAGAGGCTCAGCTGGCAAGCCGTCGGCGGGGCGCGCCGGGCCTGGACGGGTGCGCACTCTGCGGTGGGGTGCACTGGGTAGCCTGAAGAGCCTGGCGAGATGAGCGCGGCTGTGGGTGAAAGCCACAAGGCACAAACCGCTCCAGCCGCGACAGTGCGCATACACCGCGCATGACTTGGGCGTGTCAGGAGCTTGCAGACAGCCCCAATGCCTCACAGCCCGCTTGAAGTGCAGACTGACCTAGATGCAGTCTGCTTGGCGTTCACTGCCTGTCCTCGAGGTGATGTGACAACCGGTCCCCGCTCGCGTGTGCAGGCGCAGCGCGGCCGCGGCCGCACCGCGAGCGCCGCTGGCGGCCGCGGCAACGCTATGGCCGTCTCGCGGGCCAACCAGGACCGGGCGTCGGCGCTCCGGCAGGTCCGCCGCGCACTGCGCACCTTCCCGCTCCCCAGCACACTGCCGCCCAGGCAGTGATCGGGTGCTGAGTGGCGCGAGCTGTTGAGAAGACTTGCAGCGCAGCAGGCTCAATATTATCGCAGTGCTAAGTCTCGTCAACCCATTGCAGGGCAAGCTGGCCGAGAAGCGCGGGCTGCCGCCCAGCGGCGCCGCGCGCCCAGCGGCCAAGGCCTTGCCAGTGAGCGTGCCGCGGGCTGCTGCCCGCGGCGGGCGCACCGCCGGCCGCGGTGCCGACCGCGGCGCGCACGGCGCCGGGCGAAATGTTGGCGCAGCGGCGCGCGGGCCGGGGGGCGCGCGCGCCCGGGAGGTGGGCCGCGGCGGCGGCCAGGGGGGAGCAGTGATCATGCCAACCAGCATGCGGATCACTATCTTCAACGAGCTGGTGCGCGTCTGTGCGCGGGCTTGAACTCGCACGCAGGCAATCTGCAAGCCAGGGAGGCGCGGAGAGTGTGCTTATGGTCATCAGCGCCTGGCCACATTGTGCAGGAGACCTGCTTACCGGTGTAGTAGACTTGCCTTGCTGGGGACTCTAAAACCAAAGCTCCTGTGCCGGCATAAGGTACAGCACAGCCAACCCCCACCTGTTGCATCTTTGTTGGTGCTTGACGAGGCTGCGCGGGGGCGCAGGCGGACCGCAGGCCGCCCGCGGTGCCGCCCCACGTAGCGGACCAACAGCGCTTGGAGCAGCAGTGGGCGGCCGAGACGCTGCGGCCGAGCGCCCTGTACGAGGCTGCGGCGGCCAGGCCCGCGCGCGTCGCGCCCTACCCCGCCCCCGCGGCGGGCGCGGCCTACGCCGCGCCCGCGCCCGCCGCCGCGCGCGACGGCGGCGAGTACGGCGGCGGCTACGGCGACGCGCGCGGCGGCGGCTACGGCGACGCACGCGGCGGGGGCGGCCGGGGGGACTGGGAGGCGGCGTATGCAGGCAATGGCTATGCGGGCGGCGGCGGCCGCGCAGGGCCGCGCAGTAGCGGCGGCGGCGGCGGCTATGCGGCGGCGGCACGCGGCGGCGATCCCAAGCTGGTGATGGAGATGGAGGCGGACGATGCCGCGCAGGGGTACCAGGAGGAGGAGGGCCGCTATGGCGGCGCGCTGGCACCGGTGCGCCCCGCTCCGTCTAGGGGCTCAGAATGCGTCATCCCAAGGGCTTCTGCTTGGCATGCTGTCTAGAGACTCCTTAAATAAAAAACTTCTTAGTGCCGCAGCTCAGCTGGACGCCTCATGGCTGCAGGTGCCTGGCGGGAACTGCTAGTCCTGACTCACTTGGTAAGACATGGGTCTCAGGAGCATGAGGTGCGAAGGCGCGCTCGCGACAAGCGCTGCCGGCCGTCAGACCGCCCATATCTGAGTGCATGTTGGCAGCGGACAGACAGTACCGTGCCAGAGCAGCACGCTCTTGACCGCAGGTGAAGGCGGCGCGGACCGCGCCGGTGCCGCGCCCGGCTGCGGCGCTGTCGCCCGCGCCGCAGCGCGCGCCGCCGCCGCCGGCGCCCGCGCCCAGCTACGGCGCCACGCTGCGCATGGACACCGAGCCGCCCGCGCGCACCACGCGCCACGGCCTGCTCATCCGCTGACCCTGTCCGAGGTTCCGTGTCAGGGTTAAGCGCGGTGCCATCGCTGCCGGTGCTGCCCGTGCCCAGTTCTGGGCGCTCCGCTGCGCGCAGACGCTGAGCCGTCCGCGCGCATTGTGCAGCACCGCCTGCCGTCATTTCTGCTGGGATTCGACTTGCTGTCACCAGTTGCAGCCGTGTGGCATGTGAGCAGTGCAACTTCAGCCTGCAGCACGGCAGCGAGTTGCATTTCGGTCTGCAGTGCTTGCCTCGCGCGCGCGTGCTTGCATGCAGCCTAGTCTCTAAGGCCGCGTATGTGGTTGCAGGCTTGGCTGCTGGGGTGCACGTCATTGCTGCGAGGGTTGTGGCGGTTGCACACTTGGCGGACTGTTTGTGGGGGGGGGGGGGGGGGGGGGGGGGGTTTGGGCCA
>JAABUJ010000084.1_pt1 | contig 204976 bp, 198 predicted proteins | sample 5559131 | NCBI WGS metagenome assembly JAABUJ01 (sample SAMN10711875, study PRJNA513366) | rock metagenome | isolation source: Antarctica rocks | place: Antarctica: Victoria Land, Mt New Zealand nord | collected 2016-01-07
ACGTCGATCCGCAGGCCTGGCTGGCCGACGTGCTGGCCCGGCTCCCCGACCACCCGACTAAGCGCATCGGCGAACTGCTGCCCTGGGCCTGGAAGGCCAGCCGCGAAGCCGCGACCCTCGCCAAGGCTGCCTGACCCGTCACCCGACCTGCGATGCCCAGCAGGCTAGGACCTCCGGTGCTCGCCGGATGCTTACTCTTGGCCGAATGAAATTCAAATTTGTCCCCCGGTGCGAGGAAGTTGATTTGGCTTGGCTTCAACTCGACTCTGTTGTCACTGTAGTAGCCGAGCCGTTCGCTCGCGAGGCTCATAACAGGAGCGCCACCAGCAACCGCCCCCATCATGGGGACGCCGGCCCCGGCCGTCACGTAGTCCCCGCCGCTCCGCAGCGTGCTCGCCGCAGCGGCCGGGGGAAGATCCGACGTAACGGTTGCAGCGTAACTGGTCTGGATCAGCGCACTCGCGAGCGTGTATTCGCCGAGCAAGTTCCGCTCTTGCGCTGGCGTGAGGGAAGCCAAGATCGGCGATGTCCCGCGTATCTCGCCAGGAAGCCTCTTGTTCAGAACGTGCAAGATGATCGGTCGGCCCCATGTCGAATGACAGGGGACGAACTTCGGCTGTTGTATTTCGTAAGAGTTGCCTGGATTGATCGACCTGATCCAATAACCCTCGACACGGCCGTGTTTCGAGAACTGAACACCTTGGACCGCGTTGCCGTCGAGTGACAGTCCCCGCGAGGTCGCGGTTGCGCGGGTGAAACCCCTGTCCAGTTGCGTGCTGTCCAAGACGCTGATCTTGGTCCGCGACCATGCGTCCCGTAACTTCCTGGCGGGAAACAACGTGACGTGTTCCCCCGTGACGAGCCAAGAGTTGTAAGCTTGTGCCGCCAGCTCATGCACGGTCGAGACGCCAAGATCGTCCACCTCGCGCGGGTTCGCGCCCCACAGTTTCCACTCGTTTTCGAGAGCAGTTGCGACGGCCCGCGCCTCGTCGGGTGTCATGCCGGCCTTGACCGGATCGACCTTGGCCGAGAGCGTCAAGCCGATCCCGAGCACGGCCGTAAGCTTCGCAGCGAAGATCGGCGCGATAACCGGATCATGCACCATTTCGAGAAGGATGGACGCCGCGAACGGACCCTCACGCGAGATGCGTGACCCGCCTGTCCCGAGCACGCCGCCGACCGATCTGCCGTAACCGAAGCCCCCCAACAAAGGGGCCGCCATCTGCCTCCAAGCTTGTCGCGTCTCCCCGTTCGCGCCCGTGGTGAAGTCGGCGCGTTGCTGCGGCGGAAGGATCTCGGCGGGGACCATCAAGCGCGCTCCGCACTGCGGTAGCCGCGGTCAATGCCAAGCTGCTTCCCGGCTTGGCGCAGCTCGGCCTTCCTGGCTTCGCGCGGGTCCAACGAGCGGCCGGAGGTCGGCGCCGAGATGTCGATCGACGCCTCTCTATCGAGTGCGGCGAGGTACGGGTTGCCAGCCGCAGCGGCGGGATTCTCGGCACCGGGGATCATCGCCAGCAACTCGACTGCCGAGTCGGCCGCCATGCCGTCTTTGAACGCCAGCCGATGAGCGACGGTCGGATTGCGCCGTCCATGCTCACTCGAAAGGATTGTCTCGCATCGCTCGCGATCTTTCATCACAGCATCGGCACTGTCGCGAGCATGGAATCCGGGCCACGGTTCGTTCGGATCATCGGCCATCTATTCAGCTCCCATTGTAGCGGCCTTCCGAAGGCTGTTCGGCCTCCGGCTGGCGTAGCTTGTTGAATGCAGCCCCGATCTCTCTGGAGGTCGGCTGGGCTGGTGCTTTGGGATCGGCGACGTTGACACGTTTCGAGATGGCGACGACGTACACGAGACAGTCGAGCCCTTCGTTCTGCCCGCCGCCCGAAGTCTTGGCCGCCTTCGGAACCCACTTGCGCCGGGGTGCGCCCCGAACGAACACTGTCTCCAGCCGCTCGAATGCGAGCTGTTCAAAATACTCGGGCGGGAGATGGCTGGGGAGCACCAGGGCGCCGGGGGACGGCCGACCCTCGGGCCGCGGCATGTTCAGCCTGTTAAGAACGTCGAGCTTGACTTGGTCCGTCCCGACGATCGTGCTGCGGACGATCTCCCGTAGCTTTTCGCCCTGCTTCGTGGTCGGACGGTGGAACCCGTCCCGGCCGAGAACCGGATAGATCGCGAGCCCGCGAGCGCGTCGGGCCATAACGAAGTCGACGACGGCCTGTTGCTGATAGCCGGCGTCGATCGCCGTCACGACAACCGGGAGAACGCGCCGATCGGCGAGCGGGAACACGCGACCGAGCACAGCGTCGAGGGCTTCCCACACCGCGCCGCCGCTCGTGTCACCAGGGACCACGACATGGTCGAGGACATACTGAACGCCGGCCTTGGCTGTGCCGAGGAACGACACCTCGACCCGGTTCTGTTGCACGTCGACTCCCGCCGCAACGAACTGGATATCAGCCGGATAGGGGGGCGCGAGCGGGACGGCCTTGGAGGCAATCTCGTCGATTTCGAGCGCAACCCCGTCAACCCGGTACGTCTCGGCGAGCGACGTGTTCAAGAAAACGCGGCGGGCCTCCTCCGACTTCGCACCTTCCTCGGCTTGTGCGACAACATTCCCCATGTTGCTGAACGTCGATATCAGCTCCGACGCGTGAAACGAGATGATCCCCGGCTCGCCTTCGGCCTGGGGAATCCAGTCCCCAAGCTCGACGGCCGCCATACGTTCGCGTTCGGAAATGTGATGATCGCAGGACTCGCACAACAGATAGGCGGATTGGGGCTTGTTCGGCGTCCACTTCAACCGAGCGAAGGACAAGAGCTGGCAATCGCCGCACTCGGGACACGGCACGAACCATTCGCGCTGATCTCCCCGAAGGTGCCAAGCGTGGATGCGGGAGCCGGCGTGCGTCGGCGTGCTGGAGAGAACCGCTTTCGAGGTCGGCCCATAGGTGAGCAGTCTTTTGATCGCGAGGAGGACCGGGTCGCCTTCCTGCCCCACGCTCGCGGCGAAGCGGTCAACTTCGTCGAGTAGCACCAGCGAGACGGCCCGCTGCGCAAGATCCTCCGGCTTGTGCGAGCTGCCTACGTTCAGGGTTCCGCCAGGGAACGCCTTGCGCCGGTAGGAGTGACCGCCCTTGCCCTTGCCGCCCCCGCCGATAAGGGCTCGCAGTGTGGGGCTCTCGGCGATGAGCGGATTGAGGCGGTCCTGAACCCACGTCTTGCCCTTGGCGTCGGTGGGGTACACGCAGAGGAACGGCCCCGGCTCCTGCGCCATCCGGCACGTAACAAGGGCGTCCACTGCCAAGCTTTTGCCCACCTGACTCGCGAGGTTCAGAACAGCGACCCGCACGTCGGGATGATCGATGGCGTCGACCATGTCGGCCTGATACTTGGCGAGGCGTAACGGACCAGGGCGCGCATTGGCGCTGGCGGGGAGATAGAGGTTTGCTTCGGCCCATGCGCTCGCGCACAACCGATCGGGGGGAGCGAACTTGCCGCCCGTTCGGAGCACGAGGTCGAGGGCGTCGGGATGATCGAAGACGCTGCTCACGCCAAGATCTCCGCGTGAATGTCGGTCAGCTTCGCCAGCTCGCGCAACGTCGTGCGGGCCTCGTCATCCAGGAGTCGACGGACAGCTTGCTCGTCGTCCATCGCCGCGAGCCGAGCCGCGACTCGAGGGCCGAGGCCGAGGAAATGTGTGCGGGCGCGGGCGATGATATCGGCAACCGCCACCTCGACCGCGACACGGGAGATGAGCGTCTTGTCGGCAACCGCGTTCTGCCGTTCCATCTTGTCGGCGCGGGCCGCCACCTCACGCGCTTTCTGTTCAGCGAGCTTGGCGGCACCCGGAAGCACGACGTTACCGCGGGCCGCCACGGTGTTGCCGAGCATCACGCGGGGATCAATTCCAGTTTTGATCGCGGCAAGCGCGGCTTCACGCTCGAAACGCCGGCCCGCGTACTCGTGCAACCCCGCCCCGAGCGCGTGCGTCCGGCATGTACGGGCGTCGAGGCCCGTAAGCTCGGCGAGCTGCTTTGTGGAGACGAGGTCGAGCGTGGTCACGGTCGTCTAAATCCGAAGTTTTCAGGATCGACAATGCTAAAAATGGGCCGGTTTAACAAAAAATAACGCGGTAGCGCACCACCGGGCGGCGGCGGGGGGCGTCGGAAGGACCCGAGAGACGCGGCGATGCTTGCCGATGCACGACGAGGCCGAGTCGTCAACTCAATTCGACGCGATGCCACGACTGTATTTTGGCCATCAGCCAAGCAACGCTGCGCCTCGCACCTTGCGATGATCTTCCGCGCCGCGCTTCGCACCGCGTTCCGCATCTCGGCCACGGCCGCGACGACGAGGCGACGATCTATCGAGACGGCTGTGGTCGAGATGCGGAACGCGACAACGGCCTGTGCCAGACTGTGGAGCACGACCACGGCCTGTGCCAGACTGCGGAGCGCGACGACGGCGTGCTCTAGGTCGAGCTGCCCCATGCGCGCCGACGTGGTCCGATGCGTCCTGGCGGGGTACTGCCTGGGGGAAGCCCCATCGGTCGCGGGTGTGGTAGCGGTCGGACGGTAGGGCCTGCCCAAAGATCCGGTTCGGCCGTGGCAAGCCGACGAGGTGATGCCAACGGCATCCCAAACGCCGGCCCTGGCGTGACCGCTGGCGGCAAAGTCGGCTGTTCGGGCCGTCGGGATAGCCGATAGACCGCCCCCGGCCCGCCTGGCGTCGTGCGAGTGCGCCATCATCGAGACACGTGGTCGTCGGCCGAGGTCGCGGGCGTCGAGGCCCGAAGATCAAGCGCAGCCTGGATCGCGGCTGGTGCCAGCTCACGCAACTTCGCCTCGGCGGTCTGTTGCCAAATGACCTTCGGTCGGCGGTTGCCCTTCATGCCGGTATGGGGCGACTCGGCGTACACGGGCTTGATGTCCCGCTTGCCGGGTCCGGTCCTGGTCATCACGACACGGCCGCCCCGTGCGGAAATCACGAAGGCTCGGGCCAAGGTCATGCGCGAGCTTCCGCCGCCCGAGAGGACGTAGCTCGACGCTGCGGCCGTCGTGTTGCGCGGGATAACCGAGATGACGCGACCGCCAGGGCCTCGGATCGAATTGGCGCTCTTGCCGATCGTCCAGGTAGCGACCATCGAGCCGGGGCGCGTGGTCCGCACGGGCGGGACGGCCTTGGCGAACCGGGCTCGCGGCACAAGGCTGTCCGCACTCATGACCTTAATCGCGTCGGCCCTCGCCCGACGAGCGGCCTTGTCTACGGCACTGCGAATGCTGTTCTCGACCAATTTGACCGCCTGCTTGCCCCATGCTTGCAGGTCGCGGTCGTCGAAACGGATCGTGACGCCGCTCATGGGCGCATGACCCGGTTCAGGAGGTCGGCCAAGTGCTCGGGGAGCTTCACGCCCTCATAGGTGGCCTGCGCTTGAAAACCGGAGGAGAGCGCTAGAGGCCCGACGCCCCCCTCCGTCCCGCGTCCCGCAAGAGAGCGCGTCATCACGGCGTTTGCGAGGGAGAAGGGGAACAAGATAGCCTTCTCCTCACTCTTGGCCATGGCCCGAAAACCCCTATAGCGAACATCGGCCCGCATGGTGCTAAGCATTAACGACCAGCAGGAAGAGTCAAGCGGCTCATTTATGGGCTGTGGATAAGCATCGCCGAGGCTAGGCTGAGCTGAATGCTTGCTGGATGTTGTTACGACACATAACAGAACGACGCTGTTACGATGCGTTACGCACAAACAAAAAGAGCGACCCGAAGGCCGCTCCTGTTTCGTTACGCGTTACGGTCGGGTTGTTATGCGACGCTCGCCGTTTCGATGTTCGACACGTCGACTTTGCGAGCGGCGTGCCATAGATCGTGCTGCGTCTGCATGTTCAGCCATAACCGGGGAGCGGTCCCCGTCAGCTTACCAAGCTTCAACGCCATCTCGGCCGTAACGCCGGCCGTCCCCGCGACAACGCGGGAGAGCTGCGGACGGCTGACGCCCATCCGTATGGCTGCGGTCGCGGTGGACAGACCGAGCGTGGGGAACAAGTCCTCTTTCAGCGTCTCGCCAGGATGCGTGGGAGCAAGGTCGGGATGCCGGGTGCTGTGTTCAACCATGATAATCCTCCAGTCTGATTTCGACGGCCGCGCCGTCACGCCATGCGAACGTCATGCGATAGTTCTTCGACACGGTGAGAGCGTACCGGCCTGCCATGTCACCCGAGAGCCGATGGAACCCCATTTGCGGGCCGCCGAGGTCGTCAGGGCTTTGCGCCGCCTCCAATCGGTCGAGTAGGCGCCGGACCTTGCGAACCCAATCGGGACGAATGCCGGAGGCGTTGCCCTTTTCGTAATAGCGTTTGAGGTCGCGGTCTGCAAAGTGCATCTGTATCGTGTATCGAGACACGAACAGAATGTCGAGCGAAAAGGGCGGTCCTTAGATGCGGTCGTGGTCCCCATGCTCGTGCGATTTTCGCTTCGTGCAAAGCATAGGCTCCCTCCCTACCCCCTCTTAGGGTGGGGGTATGGGGGTGAAGGGCCTCACCTATCGTGCAAATTGCACGATCGGTTGCACGTTGCACGAAGACTAAGTGGTTGATTTCATTCTGAACGATCGTGCAAAACGTCGATAGGTCCCCCCATAGGCTTCGTGCAAAATGATCGTGCAATTTGCACGAAGGCTTTGCACGATCATTTGCACGATCAGACCGGCTCCAAGCCCTTCGCGATCCGGCTCGATTGGCCCTTGCCGACCCGCCGCAGCTCCCCCGAAAGCACGAGGTCGGCGACAAGACTCTTGACCGATCTGTCCCGCAACTCCGGCTTATGGCCCATCCTCCGGCGCGCGTTGAAGTCCACGGTGATATCAGCGACACGGCAACCGGCCCCCGGCGCAGCCGCCGCGAGCTTATCGACCACGTCGAGCACGAGCCCGCGCCGGGCCTCCTCTTCCGGTGTAAGGCCGCCATCCTCGCCAGTTACCGTAAGGTCCGTCCTGGCCTCGCTGATGCTCTTCGCTGCCTCCTCCGGCCGATCCCCCGTGACCTTGCCGCCGATGACCGCCACGCCGGCCCGTTCCATCTTGCCAGCGACCACGCGGGCGTCGTGAGATTGGATCCTGAACCGCGCCCCGACCATGTCCTCGGTATCGCGTTGAAGCTCTGGTCTGAACATGAGCCCGGTCGTGTCCCGATAGGTGGTGAACACGCTGTCGACGTTGGCCGTGAAGGCGGTCGAGCCAGCCGCGCCCCGTGCAGTGTCTTTGCCGTCGTGGTGGACGATGCCCACAGCGCAGCCGCAGAGGTCGCGCAACCGAGCCATCCTGTTGCTGACTATGCCCACGTCGCGCGCGCTGTTCTCGTCGGCGCCCGGCGCCACCGCGCGGAACGTATCGAAGATGACGAGACCACACGCGATCCCGTGCCGCTCCTTGAACGTGCGGAGCTGTTCCGCGATGGCGTTTAGATGGGCGTCGCTTCCGAACAAGTCCGTTGCCACGGTTCGGATTTCGAGCGGCCCGTCTTCCACCGGGTTGCCGATCTCAGCTTGTCGGTTATGCCATGCGTCCTGGCGAAGCCGGAACCCATGGGGGCCTTCGGGACAGATATACATGACCCCCATCCGCTGAACCGCGCGGCCTGCCCACGGTAGCCCGTATGCCAGCGAATAGGTGAGGTCCGTTCCGACGAACGACTTTCCGGTCTTCTCCCGGCCGTGGATCAGAAACAGGCTTTCCGCCGCGATGAGTCCCTCGACAAGCCACCGGACGGCCGTAGCGGGCCGAGCCCGCACCATCGCGCGTGACTCGAACTCCGGCGCCCGAAGCTTCTCCCCACGCACCTTCCTGGCGAGCGCGTCGAAGGTCTCCGGTAGCGTGCTCCTCCATGTCCCGGCTTTGATCGACTCTATCAGCGCGGCCATGCGCGCCGCACCCTTGGCCGACAGACCGTCACCCGTCAGAGCCGTGGCGAGGGCCGCTTCGGCCGGGGCAGTGTCGTAACCGAGCGACGTGTCGCTGATAAACCGCCCATAGATCACATCGCCCGACGCCGGGGTGTCCTCGTTGTCGTTCACGGCTCCGAATGCCGCGCCGTCGTTCGGCGCCGTCACGTCTTTGTTTTTGCCCCATTCCCTCGCGATGTCATATGGCGAGAACAACCCTTGTCCCCGGTAGTCGCTGAACGCTCCGGCGCCGTCCCATGCGTCGAGCAAGGCAACGAAATGATGCGGTGACACGGCCCGGTCGCCACGACGCTTGCGAAGGGCCTGTGCGAGCTTCCATCGGTTGTCGGAATGATCGATGCCCGGCTGGTCCCAAAGCTCGCCGATCCCGCCGACCGGGTCGCGCATCTCGGCTATCAGCCTCGCGACCTCTGCCTCTGGAATGTCGTTCTCGGGACCGGCTTCTATCTCGGCCTGCAACTCAGGGAACTCGGGCTTCGGCTTGGCGCCGGTCTTCCCGCCATGCAGGACGCGAAGGCAATCGGGCAGCTCGGGCAGGAGGCCCTCACTGATCGCCGCGACGAGGTCCAGGCTCCCCGGCATGGGGCGGTAGTGGCGCGGTGTCCCGTCCCCATCCTCGGCCGGTGGAAGCAGGCAACCCGGCGCCACGACTTGCCCGCCGACGCCCTTCCAATCCGCCTTGATCGGCTTCGCCTGCCCGTTGCCGAGCCCTTGCGGGTTCCCGAACCATAGGTGCCGGCCCTCACGCCGGCCTGATAGAATGATGGGGATCGCAGCCGGGTCGAGGTCGAGGTCATTCGCTTTGAGCAGCGCGCGTAAAAGTGCCGCGTCGGCGTTGTCGCCTTGCTTGTTATCGGTATCGAGGGCAATGGCTCCGACGAGGCCCGGTGAGACGCCGGCCGCCAGCTCGTGCGGCGTGCTCTCCCACCATCCTCGGATCGTCGCCTCGTCGGTGCTCGACCCGATCCCGAGGGGCGGGAAGCCGTGCTCTTTGACGAAGCGGGCGTGCCGGGCCTCGCGCTTGTCGGCCGGGATGTCCGTGTCCCGCAAGCCGAACATGCAGACCATCGGCTGCTTGTCTCGCAACGCCAGGACGGGGACGCCGTGGCGGGCGTAGTGCAAGGCGATTTCGAGATTGTGCGCTTTCCGCTGGGCAGGCGTGCTGTCCCCCTTGACGGCGGGGAGCCGATCCACCATAACCATCTTCGCTTAGACCTAGTGTTTGGCCCCGTTACCTTTTGCAGAGGTGGCGGGGCCGTTTCTTTTAAGGTCGCCTCTTAGCAGAGGGCTGGCCCGTGAACCGGGCAAGATGACTGCCGGTTGGGCTAGAGTCAATTCCGCTTTTATACTATGTCAACAGGCGCGGCCCCTCGACTTCGCGAGCATGGAAGTCCAAGTCGGCTCCCGCTTCACAAGAAAACGCATGTTCTCGATCGGCGCGGTCTTGTTCCATCAATAGCCGCACTCGGTCGGCCGACATCCAGGCCCATCCCGCGTCGCTGTACGCTTGTTCTACACTGTCGGCGTTACCTATGATGTTCTCGCGATCGTCGGCCGCGTAACGAACCCGTACACACCACGTCCATCCGGCCTTCGTGTTGGCCAGCCCGATCCGAGTGTGTTCGTCTGGATCTATGAGTTGGATGCCAGGACCGATGCTCGACCATTTCGAGGTGTCACGAAGCCGCTCGACGTACCGCCGACAAGCCGCCGTCTCCGGGTGTTCAGCCTTCGCGGCCTCGGCCGTTATGACTTCATCGGGGGCGCCGTTCAGCTTGAACGAACACAGCCGGCACGCCCACAGTTCACCCGTCGCTCGGCGGTGCCGCATGCCGACCAAGACACGTCCACGGGGGATCGCGCCGCACGCCTCGCATGTCAGACCAGGACCGCGACGCAAGTTGAACGTCAGTCCCCATGGCTCGGCCGGGCTGGGCAGGAGCCGGTTGTCGGGCGTCATGAAATGATCGACCACAAAGTCTTCGATGTCTGGTGCGATATAACCGGGATGGGGCAGTTGTACCGTGCGACATAACTCGCGCTGATCTTCGGTCATGTTCTGGTAGCTCCAGTCGGCGTTACGATGGGCAGTGTCGTTCGGTTCAGCGATGTTCAGCGCGAAGCGACGCGAGGCGTCTCGAATCGTGCCAACGCCGGATGCACTGTCGACTTCGGCACGTGCTTGACCACGCCATCCGTCGTCAGCCGTTCCAGCAGTGCCGCCGCAACGGCTCCCACGGTCGCATCGCCGTCCAGCCACAGCGCGCGGCCGGCTTCTCCGGCCGGGCTCCGATGATCTTTGACCAGGACCGCCAAGGCGTCGGCGAGCGGCATGGCTTCCCCTTGGACCTCGACCATCTCGGGCAGGCCCTCGGCTCTGCGGAGTGCCGCTGCTAGGCCCGCCAGGAAGATCGCGGTTGAAGCCGGATGATCTCCGATCCGAGCGACTTTGGCAGGGACCAAGAACGGCTTGCTCGCGTCGACTACGCTGCTTCGGCGGTCAAGCGCGTGCAAGATCGCGTCGACTCTCTCCGGCTCGGCTCGGCGGCAGGCGGCGAGGAACGCTCGCACCGTCATGGGCTCGCCGTCCACCTCGACGGCTACGGCGGTTGAACCGCCATTTTTCACTGCGGCCGTCTCTGGCGGCAATCGTCCAAGCGATAGCCCGCGTACCCACTCGTCGAGCAAGGTCGCCGCAGCGCGTGGGAGTTCAAAGCCATAGCTGTTATGTGACGTGTTCATCGTTACAATCTCCGGTGTGTTGTGCTGTTGTTTCGTTCAGGCGTTCAGGAGTTCAGCCGTTCGGCCGCGGCGACTCTCGATTGTCGATAACCTGGCATCGCCACTGGCGTGTGGCCGGGTCGGCCGGCTCGTCGGCGGGCTCGTCGGTCCATCCGACGACAATCCATGGGGCAGGCAAGCTGTGTCCGGCACTGCCGAGCACCGCAATCGCGTGGTCCCCCGCGACCGTGAAAACTTCGCCCGGCTGTACGTTCGGGAAGCCGGCTTCGACGAGCGGGGCAAACGTGTCGGCGTTATGCTGTTTCATTGTTGTCCTCCAATGTTATCGCAAGATCCGGCCGAGGCACGGATGGCGAGGTGTTGTGGTGATGGGCTCTACTTCCCGGATCATCGCGCCGAACCATGCCGAAGCCGGTAGTTCAAGACGAGCCGCGTCGAGCACGTCATGAAAGCGTTCTAAATCGCCGTCGTGGATGACGACGTTGTTATCCCGGTCTGCCGCGAAGCCACGGGCCGCCAGGTAAGCTGCCAGGGCATCGCAGCTCATTGCGAGCGGCCGAAGATCAGGACGACGACCGCGAGGACGACGACGACGAGCACCAGGGCCTCTCTGATGGCCTCGACCTCGGCGACACTCGGTATCGCGGCCGAGAGGAGCCACGTGCGGACGTGCCGCGGCGGCACGACTTGGCGCGTGATGGCCTGCATGACGGCGCGGCCCTTCATGCGAGCCTCGCACTTTGGAGCGGCCGAGCATTGACAAAGGGATGGGCCGGCACCTTGGCCGAGGGGATCGCCCGCGCCGTCTGGGGGCGGTTCTTCGATCCACGCGGGCGCCCGATCTTCGCTTGGAGGCTTGGCGCGGCCGGGGCAGGGGCATCGTCGAGGCCCGCGAACGGATCTTCGTCCGCGACCACGGGCGGTGCGGTCTTGGCGCGCATGAATTCTTCGATGGTGACTTCTGACCACCACAGCTTGCCCCCGATCCGGGCAGGCGCGGGAAACTGCTTAAGGCCGATGAGCCGGTCTAGCGTCGATCGCGACCACGGCACCCGCTTAAGCAAAGTCCCCGTATCGAGGTAGTGACCGTGTCGAGCCCACGTGTAGCCCGGCGACGGTTTGTTATGTTCTGTTATGTTCGGCATCGTTACACCACGGTTATCGCCTTACAATGAAGGTTCGATGGGCCTCGGTGCCGACCAATATACTTGGGTAAGCTTGGTTATAAAATGGTACTGAAAGGCGAGCCCCACATGGAGTGCTCTAAAACGACGCTTTGGGAGATGGCGCCCCTCTGCGGATTTATTTATCCACAGCCTGGAAAGCGGGGGTGAACTCGCTTCCTTTTTCTATTCTGCTACCGCAGGTCGTGGTCATGCCACCACGGCAGCCACTATTTCCAGTGCCGCGCGTCGCTCCGGTAACAGGTCGTAACAGTCATAGACGCCCGTAACATCGCCCTCGACGTGGTTCAGTAGCGCCTTAACAACATCACGCCGAACCTGCCCGCGACGTGCCAGTGTAGCGGCGGAACGCCGAAGATCATGAGGCGTGAAGGGTGCGACGTTATCGAGCTTCAGCCGCCTTGTTGCCTGGGATGCGGAGTGCCGGGCGATGGTGCCGGCGCGATCGTACCTCGATGCAAACACGGCTCGCACCGGAGGCGGATCAAGCAGGGGATAGAGCGCTAACGCCTGTTTGATGACCGACACGGCCGCAGGCGACAGTGGCACTACATGGGGTCGGCGGTTCTTCGTGCGGGCGCCGGGGATGCGCCATTCGGCCTCGGCCGTGTCGAGGCCGTGCAACTCGGCTGTAGTCATTCCCGTCACCTCGCCAGGACGGCAGGCGGTCAGAAAGACAGTCCTTAACGCGCAGCGGATAGGCTGCTCGATCCGGACTTGCTCGCCGTCCAGCGCCGTCCACAGTAACCGCATCTCGCGGGCATCGAGGGCACGTTCCTTGGGCTGCTCCTTTCCCCCTTGGCGCTCAACACCGGCGACGGGATTGACCGTGTTGAACTCGTCGGCACCCCAGGTGAACAGCTTGTGCAACATGGACTGTGTGCGATTGGCCGAGATGGGAGCCTCGGCCGCAATGGACGATAATAGCGTGACGACATCGGCCCTTGTTATGCCTCGCACGTCCCGCTTGCCCCATGCCGCGCGCGGTCGGCGCAGGTAGCCCTCGTCGTTTTTCCACGACGCCTTGCGCACCTTCGCGTAACGCTCGACATAGGCCAGCGCGACCTCGTCGAAGGTGGTGAAGTTACGCGCCTCATGCCGGGCGGTCTGCTTGTCGGCCTGGGGATCTTCGCCTCGGCTCGTCGCCGAACGGTGGCCGTCGCACAGCTCGCGAGCCTTGCGGAGCGACGTCTCGGGATAGGGGCCGATCGTCAACCGACGCACCTTGTCGGCTGTCTTATCGCGCCACATGAACGACCACGTCATCGCCCGCTTGTCGGTAACACGCAGACACAACCCGCGACACGTGCTGTCCGTAATCTCCAAACGGTCGCCCGGCAGGGGCGTCTTGATCGCGCGAATCGCAGCGTCCGTGAGTGCTAGCCGTGGCATGTCGAAACCTCAAACTCCTAGTCGCGTCAGCGTCCGACAACGCTTCGGGTGACGCCGGGGTGACAGAAACATGATAATGGATCGGTTTGCAAGCGGGCGGATCGATACGCGTGCGATACGAAAAACGTCAGGAAAAACAGAGACAAAAGCCGGGAATGAGGACGATTGAGCATCAACGAGAATGGATCGGAAAACGGCAAAACATTGTCTACGAATCTAGGGGTCAGGAGTTCGAATCTCTTCGAGCGCGCCATTCCTGGTCAAAACTGGGCAGGATACGAGCCGGAATAACCGGAAAATGCTCTAGCAGGTCATCTCGCCCTGGGGCAGGACCTGATCCGCAGCGGGCTCGCGCCCGTGCCGTCAGACTGGTCAGCCCACTACCTCCGGAGCCGGGAACCGGTCCCTCCAGTGGCGCGCGATGGCCTCGCGCGAGGCGATCCACACACCCTCGTGCGCCTGCATGTGATCGATGAGCCGCGCCAGCGCACCGATCCGCCCCGGCCGCCCGATGATGCGGGCATGGAGCCCGATCGACATCATCCGAGGGCGCCCCTCGCAGCCCGACCTGTACAGCCAGTCGAAGGCATCGCGGCAGTAGCGAAGGAAATCCTCGCCCGTCTCGAAGCCCTGGCTGCGATTCATGCGGCTGTCGTTGTTGTCGAAGCTATAGGGCAGGACGAGGTGGGGCTGGCCCGAGACGTGTAGCCAGTAGGGCAGGTCGTCGTTATAGGCGTCGCTGTCGTAGAGGAACCCGCCCGCCTCGACGGCGAGCCGGCGCGTGTTGAGACTCGGACGCCCCGTGTACCAGCCGACCGGCCGACGCCCGATCATGCAGGTGATCGTCTCGATGCAGCGCTGCATGTCGGCGCGCTCCACCGCTTCCGGCACGAACTGGTAGTCGATCCAGCGCTGTCCGTGGCAGGCCACCTCGACACCCCAGTTGCGGAAGGCCGCCGCCACGGCCGGGTTGCGCTCGAGCGCCATGCCAACCGCGTAGATGGTGACGGCGACATTCCTCTCCTGCAACAGGCGCATCACCGACCAGACACCGACCCTACTGCCATATTCGAAGTTTTGCTCGACGTTCGGGTTGCGCTCGCCTGGGAGCGCGGCCGGACGGTCCATGTCGGTCAGGGCGCTCTCCGAATGGGCGTCGCCGTGGAGCACGCTGTATTCGCCGCCTTCCTCGTAATTCAACACCAGCGAGACGGCGATCCGCGCGCCGCTCGGCCAAGCCGGATCCGGAGGGGTCGCGCCGTAGCCGACGAGGTCGCGCGGGTAATAGCTGGCGGGATCGAACATCTTGGCCGGACTCCTGCATGCGATCGCAACCGGCGGCACCATTGACGGTGTCGCCCCGCGAATGCTCACATGGTAAGCGAGCGATCGTGCTTCCCAGGGGAAAGGTTCATCCGGCGATGAAGCAGTTCAAGTCCATCGACGCGCTCAGGCGGAGCTTCGGCGCAGTCGAAAACGACCTCGTGGACGAGTTGCTGGCCGGCCGCCTCGACCGGCGCGCCTTGCTGCGTCACGGCAGCGTCTTGGGCATGTCGCTCTCGACCCTCGGCGGGCTCGCGGGCGCGGTCGGCCTCGTGGCGCCGCGACCGGCGCGGGCGCAGGCCAAGCCGGGCGGCACCATCCGTGTCGCCATCGCGACGCCTGCGGGCGCGGTCGACCCCATCACGGTGGCGGATGACGGCGGTCTCACCATGCTGATGCAGGCAGGCGAGTTCCTCTGCGTCACCCAGCCCGACCTGACGCTTAAGCCCGTGCTGGCGACGAGTTGGAGCCACAACGATGATTCCTCGGTCTGGACGTTCAAGCTCCGGCCGGGCGTCAAGTTCATCAGCGGCGGCACGCTGAAGGCGGACGATGTCGTCGCAACGATCGACCGCCTGGCCGACCCGGCCAATGCCTCGAACGCGCTCTCGGCCTTCAAGGGCATCTTGTCCAAGGGCAACACCAAGAAGGTCGACGATCTCACGGTGGAGTTCCACCTCGACGCACCTTACGGCGCGTTCCCCTACGTGGTCTCGTCCGACAACTACAACTTCATCATCCTGCCGGCGAGCTACAAAGGCGACTACGAAAAGAACTGGGACGGCACCGGCCCCTTCAAACTCGAGAAGTTCACCCCCAAGGTCGGGGCGAGCTTCGTCCGAAACCCGGAATACTGGGGCGACAAGGCCCTGCCGGACCGCACCGAGTTCACCTATTTCGACGCGCTTCAGCCACGCATCCTGGCGCTGCAAGGCGGCCAGGTCGACCTTATCGATCAGTTGCCGGTGATCGGCGGGCAGGCCCTGCTGAACGATCCCAACATCATCATCATTCGTGAGAAGAGCACCGCGCATCAGCAGGTGCATATGCGCTGCGACGTCGGGCCCTTCGCCGACAAGCGGGTGCGGCGCGCCATGGCGCTGACCCTCGACCGGCAGAAGCTCGTGGCGGGTCTCCTACGCGGCTACGGGGAGATCGGCAACGACACGCCCTTCGCCACCGTCTATCCCTCTTCTGCCCCTACCATCAGCCAACGTAAGCAGGACCTGGCCCAGGCCAAGCAGCTTCTCGAAGCGGCTGGTGTCGGCAAAGGGTTCAAGGTCAACCTCACCACCGAGACCTACCTCGAGATCCCGCAATATGCGGTACTGCTGCAGAATTTCGCTCGCGCTGTCGGCATCGAGATCGAGCTCAAGATCGAGTCGCAAGACGCCTATTACGGCAAGGCGGTTTTCGGTGAATCCGACTGGCTCGACAGCACGATGGGCATCACCGACTTCGGGCACCGTGGCGTTCCCAACGTCTTCCTGCGAGCGCCTCTGCTCAGCGACGGCTCCTGGAACGCCGCTCACTTCAAAAACAAGGAATACGACGCCCTCGTTGGTCAGTTCGGGCGTACGGCGGATGTCGGCGGCCAACGCGACCTCGCCGCCAAGATCGAGACGCTGTTGCTCGACGAGACCCCGGTCTTGTTCGGTTACTTCTTTGACTATCTCGTGCCGACCCGTAAGGGCCTGACGGGCGTCCCGCCGATCCCCAACCGCCTTTTCCTGGACCGCGCGGGCTTCGCCTGAGACCACGGAGGGCGCCGTGCTCGGGCTCCTGCTCCGTCGACTGCCCTATGCGGTCGTCACGCTGTTCATCCTGAGCCTGCTCGTCTTCGCAGGCGGGCAGTTGCTGCCGGGCGACGTGGGCCGCGCCGTGCTGGGGCCGCTAGCCGATCCGCGGGCGGTCGCGGTCCTGAACCACCAGTTCGGGGCCGACCGTCCCGCGCTGGTCCAGTACGCGGAATGGATCGGCCGCTTCGTGCGAGGCGACATGAGCCAATCCTTCGCCTTCCGGGCCCCCGTCGCGCCGTTCGTCGGCGCGGCGTTGTGGAATTCGCTGAAGCTCGGGGGCGTGGCCTTCGCGCTCGTCGTCCCGCTCGGGATTCTCGGCGGCATCGTTGCGGCGCTCAACCGCGGTCGCCTGCTCGACCGTGCCATCGTGCTGGTCGGCCTCTCGGCAACCGTGGTGCCGGAATTCGTCTCCGGCATCGTGCTGATCCTGGTCTTCGGGATCGGGCTCAAGCTGTTCCCCATCTCGGCGAGCGCGCCGCCGGGCGCGGGCGCCGCGACGCAGCTCTACTACCTTATTCTGCCCGCTATCCCGCTCGTCTTCATCGTGTTCGGCTATATTGCCCGAATGGCACGGGCAGGCACCGTCGAGGCGCTCGAGAGCGATTACGCCCGCACCGCCGTGCTGAAGGGTCTGCCGCAGCGCGACGTGGTGCTGCGCCACGTCCTGCGCAACGCGCTCCTGCCCACCATCACGGTAGTGGCGTCGCAGACCGGCTATCTCGTGGGCGGCCTCGTCGTGATCGAGACGCTGTTCCACTACCAGGGCATCGGCAGCTTGATCTACACGGCGGCGCGCGGCCACGACTTCCCCATGCTGGAGGCCGGCATCATGACGGTCGGGGTCATCTACGTCATCTCGACACTGGCCGCTGACATGCTCCTGGCGGCCCTGAACCCGCGAATCTGGGCGGGAGGACGGGCGTGAGCGCTATTGGCCTGCCGAGGGCGCCGGCGGCCGTTGGCGGAGCGCCACGCTTCGAGCACCTGCGACTCCTGTTGCGCTCGCCGGCTTTCCTCGTGGGGCTCGGCATCATTCTGTTCTGGGTCTGCTGCGCGCTGTTCGGCCGCTTCTTCGTGGACCCGCTGTCCGACGATATCCTCAACGGCCTGTCGCCGCCGTCGACCGAGCACTGGTTCGGCACGGATGAACTCGGGCGGGATATGTTCGCCCGCGTCATCGCGGGGTCGCGCGACATCCTGGTCGTGGCGCCGCTTGCGACATTGCTCGGCATCGCGCTCGGCACCGCGCTAGGCCTCGTCATGGGCTTCTTCCCCGGCTGGGTTGATGACATTCTGAGCCGCATCGTGGAGGCAGTGCTAGCCCTGCCGCTGCTCATCTTGGCGCTGCTCGCCCTCACGGCCCTCGGCGCCTCCAACTCGACGGTAGTGGCGGCGATCGGCCTCAGCTTCATGCCCATCGTGGCTCGCACGGTACGGGCGGCGGTCATGACGGAGCGCAGCCTCGATTACGTCGCGGCGGCGCGACTGCGCGGCGAATCCGCTCTCTACCTCATGGTTTTCGAGATCCTGCCCAACATCCTGCCGCCCGTCGTGGTGGAACTGACGGTGCGGCTCGGCTACGCGATCTTCACCGTGGCGACCCTGTCGTTTCTGGGCGTCGGCCTGCAGCCGCCGTCGCCCGATTGGGGCCTCGCCATCTCGGAGAATTACGCGCTGATCGGCGGCGGCTATTGGTGGACGGTGCTGTTCGACGCGCTGGCGATCGCTTCGCTGGTGATCGCCGTCAATCTCGTGGCCGACGGGTTGGCGGAGGTTGCGCAGTGACGCTCGTGGACAGGGCCGAGCGGGATGCGGAGATGATGGACGCATCGCCTCGGCCCGATGTTCTACGGATCGAGGGGCTCGACGTCTCCTACAGGGTCCGCGGGCGCAGGCGGCCGGTGCTGCGCGGGCTCGACATCGCCATTCCGGCCGGTGGCACCTTCGGCCTCGTCGGGGAGTCCGGCTGCGGCAAGTCCACCGCGGCCATGGCGGCGATGCGCTACCTGCCGCGCAACGGCCGCATCGACTCGGGCTCCATCCTCGTCGGTGGCCGCGACGTGACGACGATGCCGGCCGCCGCTCTGCGCGATCTTCGCCGGCGCAGCGTGTCGATGGTCTACCAGGACCCGGGCCGCGCCCTCAATCCGACGATCCGCATCGGGGCGCAGGTGGCCGAGGTCTATCGACTGGACGGCGCGGCACGCGAGGAGGCGCGGGCCAACGCACTCGCCATGCTGGGCCGGGTGCGGATCGCGGATCCCGGAAGCGTCATGGAGCGCTACCCGCACCAGCTCTCCGGCGGCATGCAGCAGCGCGTCGTCATCGCCATGGCTCTGGCGGTGAAACGCGAGCTCATCGTCCTTGACGAGCCCACCACCGGCCTCGACGCCACCGTCGAAGCCGAGGTGCTCGACCTCGTCGAGACGCTGCGGCGCGAGAACGGCACAGCAGTCCTGTTTATCGGCCACAACCTCGAGGTTATCGCGCGCATGTGCGCCGAGGTCGGCGTGCTCTATGCGGGTCGCCTCGTTGAGCAAGGTCCCACCCGCGCCGTGTTCGCGGCGCCCCGTCACCCCTACACGGTCGGCCTCCTGCGCTGCCTGCCGCGCCGCGGCCTCGACCGTCGGCGCGAGCGGCTCGACACGATCCCAGGCTTCCTTCCGACCGCCGCGACCGCGCCCACGGCCTGCGTTTTCGCGCCCCGCTGCGGCCTTGCCCGTGACCTCTGTCGCACCGATCCGCCGTCGCTGGCCCCGCTTGGTGGTGGCCGGTCGAGCCGCTGCCACTTCCATGACGAAGCGTCGCAGCTGCCCCGTCACGCCCCGGCGGAGGCTCCCGCCGCCCCAACAACGCCGGCCACCGACGGGCCGCTGCTCTCCGTCGAGGGTCTCGACATGACCTTTCGGCAGGGGCGCCACACCGTGAAGGCGCTGCGCGACATCCACCTCTCCCTCGCGCCCGGCGAGACGCTGGGGCTAGTCGGCGAGTCGGGCAGCGGCAAGTCGACCCTCGCCCGCATCCTGCTCGGCCTCACCGTACCGGATGCAGGCAGCCGCCTCGCACTGGAGGGGAGAGCACTGCTGCCGCTGGGCCGGCGACGCGACCTCGCCTCCGTCCAGATGGTGTTCCAGAACCCGGATTCCGCACTCAATCGCGCCCACACCATCGGAAGGATTATCGGGCGTGCCTTGGGCAAGCTCGCGGGCCTCAAGGGCCAGGCTCGCCGAGACCGCACACTCGCCCTGACCCGCGGCGTGCAGCTCGCCGATCACTACCTCGCCGCCAAGCCGAGGCAATTGTCGGGCGGGCTGAAGCAGCGCGTCGCCATCGCGCGCGCCTTCGCGGGACGGCCCAAGCTCATCGTCTGCGACGAGCCGACGTCGGCGCTCGACGTCTCGGTCCAGGCTGCGATCCTCAATCTCCTCGCCGACCTGCAGGCCGAGCGGGGCGTGAGCTATCTCTTCATCAGCCACGACCTCGCGGTCGTCCGCTACGTGTCGGACCGGATCGCCGTCCTGTATCTCGGACGTCTCATGGAGATCGGCCCCGCGGACCGCGTGTTCGCCGGCCCGCATCACCCCTATACGGAGGTGCTGCTTTCGGCGACGCCTGGGCCCGAAGGCGCGGGAAAGCGTATCGCGCTCTCGGGCGAGATCCCCAGCGCGGTCGATCCACCTGCGGGCTGCGTGTTCCACACGCGCTGCCCCCGCCGCATCGGGCCTATCTGCGACACCGAGGAGCCGCCGCTCAGTCCGCGAGAGGACGGGCACGCCATCCGGTGTCACCTGGCCCGGGCAGATCTTGGCCGGGAGCCCGTTGCCGCGTGATCGCCGACCAGCCTTTCGAACTTGCGATCCGGCGCGGGCGGGCCGTCCTACCCGACCGGGAGGCCGTGGTGGACATCGGCGTCCGCGACGGGATCATCGCCGCGATCGGCCGCGACCTCGGGCCGGCGCTCCGCGACATCGACGCCCGCGACCGGCTCGTGCTGCCCGGCGGAGTCGACACCCACTGCCACATGGACCAGCCGCCCTGGGACGGGATGGCGACGGCGGACGATCTCGCCAGCGGCACGCTCTCGGCGCTCTGCGGCGGAACCACCACGGTGGTGCCCTTCGCAATGCAGCTCCGCGGCACGTCGCTGGCCGAGGCTGCCGCGGATTACCGCGCCAAGGCCGCCGCCAAGGCCCATGTCGACTACAACTTCCACCTCATCATCGGCGATCCGACGCCGGAGGCGATCAAGCGCGACCTGCCGCGACTCGTCGCCGAGGGTTGCACCTCCATCAAGGTCTACATGACCTATGACGGGCTGAAGCTCGACGACGGCGAGCTCTTGCGAGTGCTCGATGCGGCCCGCTCGCTGGGTGTATTGGTGATGGTCCATGCTGAAAATGACGCCTGCGTGCGCTGGTTGACAGACAAGCTCGTCGGCGCCGGCCTGACGGCGATGCGCCATCAGGCCGTGTCGCGCCCGGCGCTCGGCGACCGCGAAGCCGCCTTCCGGGCGATCGCGCTGAGCGAGATCGTCGAGGTGCCGATCCTCGTCGCCCATGTCTCCGCCGCGGGCGTCGTCGAAGAAATCCGGCGGGCGCAGGCGCGCGGCGTGCCAATCCTCGCCGAGACCTGCCCGCAGTATCTCTATCTCTCGGCGGAGGACCTCGACCGGCCGGGCCTCGAAGGGGCAAAATGCGTCTGCACGCCACCCCCTCGCACCGTCGCCGACCAGGTTGCCGTGATGGAGGGGCTCCGTGACGGCACGCTGGCCGTCTTCTCCTCCGACCATTCCCCGTGGCTTTTTACCGACAAGCTGCGGCACGGCGGAGCCTTTCACACGGTGCCGAACGGACTACCCGGGATCGAGACGCGCCTCGCCCTGCTGTTCTCCGATGCGGTCCTGGGCGGCCACCTGTCCCTCGCCGAATTCGTCGAGCGGACCAGCACCGCCCCGGCCAGGATCTTCGGCCTCGCCCCGCGCAAGGGCCTGCTCGCAGTCGGGTCGGATGCCGACATCGTCCTGTGGGATCCGGATCGTGCCGTGACGATCACCAACGCGATGCTGCACCACGCCAACGACCACACCCCCTACGAGGGGCGCCGGGTACGGGGCTGGCCCGTGACCACGATCGCGGGTGGGGACGTCCTCTGGCACGAGGGCGGCGTGACGTCACGCCCTGGCCGTGGGCGCTTCGTGCCGGCCGGCCTGCCGCTTCGGCCGGCGGGACGGCCGCAGAGCTGGATGCGATAGGGTGTTGCCGGTGCGGTCTTCGGACTTAACGCCGCGCCGCGGTCGTCAACCCGCCAGAGCCGTCACCGCTTCCGCCAGGGCCCTCGTGCCGAGCGCGAAGTCGGACATATCCATCGCCTCGTCGGGATTGTGGCTGCCGTTCTGGTTTCGAATGAAGATCATGCCGGCCGGCACCCCCACGGCGGCGAAGATCGCGGCATCGTGACCGGCCCCGCTCGCCATGACCTGGAGCGGCAGGCCCAGCGTCGCCATGCCGGTCGCCAGCGCCCGCTGCAGCCCGTCATCCATCACGGCGGGCGGTGAATAGCTCGCCTCGCCGAGATCGAACTCCACGCGGTACTCGGCCTCGACGGCCGCCGCATGGGCGCGAACTTCGACCTCCATCTCCTCCATCGTGGCATCGGACACGGAGCGGATATCGATGACGAAACGCGTTTCCCCGGCGACCTTGCTGGGGCCGTGCTGGGCCGGGTCGGTCGTGAACTCGCCCGTCGTCACGACGAGGTCCGCTCCCGCAGCCTCATGCGCCTGCCAGGACCTGTCGATGTAGCCGAGCAGCGCCACGGAGGCCGCCACCGCATCCTGCCGATAGGCCCGGGGCAGCGCGCCCGAGTGGCCGGTGGCACCGAGGCAACGGACGTTGCGCAGGCGGCGGCAACCCCGGATGCCCGTCACCACCGCCACCGGTCGGTCGAGGTGGACCAGCACCGGCGCCTGCTCAATGTGAAGTTCGAGATAGGCGGCGATCCGGGCGGGATCAAGCAGCCGCCGCCGCCCCCGGATCGCGCCCGGGTCGAAACCGCCGGCCGTCAAAGCATCTTTGAGCGTCTGGCCGCTGTCGGCGCGGCGAACTGACAGACAGGCCGGATCGAGAAGGCCGAAGGCGCCGGCGCTGCCCACGTAAGGCACGTCGAACCAGGCGGATTCCTCCGCCCGGATGGCCATGACGGCGAGGTCACGGGCCGGCGTCCGGCCCGCCTTGCGCCATGCGGACAGGATCGTCAGACCCGCCACGACGCCGGCGGCGCCGTCGAAGTTGCCGCCCTGCGGCACGGAATCGAGGTGCGAACCCATTAGCACCATCGGCGCGGCGCGGTCGCGGCCCGGCAGCACCATGGTGAGATTACCGATGGCGTCGACCACGATGTCGAGCCCCATCGCCCGCGCCGCCGCGCGGGCAATGTCATGCCCGGCCTGCTCGCCCGGCCCGTAGCTGTCACGCTCGATGCCGCGACCGCGGCGCGTTTGCGCCGCCAAAGTCTCGAAGAGCTGTTCGGCGAGGCCGAGATCGGGCAAGGGAGTCACGGGCGCGTCCTTCGCGGCGAAGCGGTTGAGGAAGGGAACGGCATGGGTCAGTTCGACGGCAGAACGGCGATCGTGACGGGTGCTAGCTCGGGCCTCGGCCGCGCCATCGCGCGTGCCTTTGCGGCTGAGGGTGCCGCCGTCTGCGTGGCCGACGTCACCGAAGCGCCGCTCGAAGGCGGCGAGCCGACCGTGGCCGAGATCCTGGCGGCCGGCGGCCGGGCCTTCTTCCGGCACACCGATGTGTCGCGCTGGGCCGATGTCGACGCGGCGGTCGGCGAGGCCGTGGCGCGCCACGGGCGGCTAGACATCATGGTCAACAACGCCGCAACGTTTTCAGGCACGGCGCTGCTCGAAACGAGCGAGGAGCAATGGGCTGCCGTCATGGGGGTCAACATGACCGGCATGTACCACGGCTGCAAACGCGCCGTGGCCCAGATGATTAGCCAGGAGCCGCTAGGCGAGGCACGCGGGCGGATCATCAACCTCGGTTCGCAGCAGGGCATCGTGACCTCACCGCGCGACTGCGCCTACGGCGTCAGCAAGGCCGGTGCCATCTATATCACGCGTCAGATCGCAGTGGACTACGCGGCGGATCTCATCGTCTGCAACTCCATTTCGCCCGGCAAGATCGTGACGGGCCGGCCCGGCGTCGGACTCGACCCGGCCCTGGTCGAGAACGCGCGGCGGCGGACGCCCTGGCCGCGCCTAGGCCGCCCGGAGGACATCGCCAACGCGGCCGTCTTCCTGGCCAGCGACAAGGCCAGCTTCATCACGGGGGCGAACCTCGTGGTGGACGGCGGGTGGTTGGCAGCCTGAAGACCATGCCTGAGGGAAGTTTCGCATGACGTTGCTCGTCACCGGTGCCACCGGTTTCGCCATGAGCGTGCTAGTGCGCAACTGGCTCGACCGGGACCCGTCCGCCCGCGCCGTGGTGCTGGACCGGGCCGCACCGGATGCCGCCGCCCGACGCTACTTCGCACCGGTGGCGGACCGGCTCACGATCGTTACCGCCGATATCACCGAACCCGACCATTGGCGGGCCTCGATCGACCGGCACGACATCCGTCACATAGTTCACGGCGCCACCATCACGCCGATCTCGCGGGGGAGTGCCGCCGAGGCGGCGCGCGAACCCGAGACCGAGCGCCCCGCGGAGATCATGGAGGTGAACCTCATGGGCACCGTGCGCCTGCTCGAATGGGCGCGCGGCCGGCCGGGCCTCGGCCGTTTCCTCTATGTGAGTTCGGGCGCCGTCTATCGGCACCATGGTCCCGACACGCCGGGGGCGCCGCTGCCGGAGGACGGCTACGTGGCACCCAAGACGCTATACGGCACGTCCAAGCTGGCATCAGAACTCGTGGTCGAGCGCTACGGCACGCTGTTCGGGCTGTCGACGGTCTCGGCGCGGCTCTCCTCAGTCTACGGCACGATGGACCGGCCGACTGCCTCGCGCGACTTCCGCCACTTGCCGAACCGCATCGCCCATCTGGCCCTTCAGCGTCCCGGGCCGATCCGAGCTAATGCGCTGGACGGGATCGGCGACTACATCCATGCCGAGGATGCGGCGCGTGGCTTGATCGCACTTCTCGAATCACCGCGGCTGCGGCATCCCGTCTACAATGTGGCTTTGGGACAGGCCGTGTCTCTCGGCGACATGATCGGATGGGCGGCGGAGCAAGTGCCAGGTGTCAGCGCCGCGACGGCGCCGCCCGAGGAAGCCGATATTCTGCAGGACTCACCCTCGCGGGGCGGTATGTGGGGGCCCTACGACATCAGCCGCATCGTGGCCGAGACGGGCTGGCGCCCGCGTCCCATGCGCGACGCTTTCCAGGGCTACATGGACTGGATCGCCGCCGAGGCGGTCGCGCTCGCGGCTCTGACAGGTTCTGTCCCGAGTGGTTCAGATTCGGCCGGGCAATCAGCGGCGGTCACCAGTGAAGTTCAGGTTGGCCGGACCCGATCGAACGAAGAAACACGCCGATAGCCTGTGACATGATGAACTTGCTCTGTCCTCCCAGGTGAGAGCGTCGTCGCGGCCGCGCCTGACCAGTAGGTCGGCTCGTCACCCAAAGTCGCAACAATCTCGCGAACGTCTGCTTCAGAACAAGCCTCGACCGGTCTGCAACGTCCTGGATAGGCCGAGAGCGGGATGGCGACTTTCGCGAGGGGAACAGATCAGAGCGGATGTCCGACGCTGGCCCATTTCACTCGCAGCTGCCGTAGGCAAGAAGTCATCGGCACGGGCTGTTGCAGCCCCAATACCGCCCGCACCTACTTGAAGGACGGTGTCAGTGGGAGCTGCGCCTTCGACCAGTCGAAGGGCGAGGCCCCGCTCGCCCCCGAGGTTCGTCCCTGACGGCAGTCTCGGCGGGAAGCGCCGCGATCAGGGGCGCGATCCTGGTGAAACTGGAAGGTTCTAAGAACCTGGCCATGGGCGCAGTTTTCTGATTCCCTCTCAATGCCCTGTCGGGCGCGCCACCTACGTCCCAGACCGGGAACGCGACCAGCCCGAGGCGCGGTCAAACATCGGCACCGTCAAACATCGCCACCAAGGTTACGGCGCCGAGCCGCTGACGTCGCTCTGCAACGACGCGCAAGAGATCATCGCCCAGGCCGAAGGGGCGCGCCGTCAGACCCGCCGGCCGGCCTTGAATGCCGCGATGATCTCGGCCGATGTTCGGACCCGGGCGACCCGTGGCAGGATGTGGGTCAGGGCGAAGTCGTGCAGGGGCGGCGACGTGCTGCTGCAGGCGTCGGACGCGATCACCACGGCGTAGTTGAGGGCGTGGGCGTCGCGTGCCGTCGCTTCGACGCCGAAATTGGTCGCGAGGCCGCAGATCATCACCGTCCCGATGCCCCGCCTTCGAAGCTGCAGATCGAGTTCCGTGCCGAAGAAGGCGCTGTGCTGGCGCTTGGTGATGCGGACCTGGGCCGGCAGTGCCGCGACCTCGGGCGCGAGCCTGGCCCACCCCTCGGGCAGACCCTCGGCGGGTAGGTTCAACGGCGCATCCACGAGGCCGGTCGGTCGGTCCGCATAGCGGTCGGAATAGTCGACGTTGACCAGGACGAGGACGCCCCCGGCCTCGGCGAGCGCGCGACCGAGTTCGACGGAGCGCGCCACCACATGGTCGGCATCGTGGGGCATGAGCGGGAGCGCCAGGATGCCTTGCTGAAGATCCACGATGACGAGCGCCGTGGCGTTGGGGTCCAGGGTCAGCATGAGAGCTCCCGCTCGGGTTCTGTCGACCGCTCAAGAGAGCTTGTGCCGTGCCAAGTGCTCGTAGAAGGGGCGTCCGGCTTCGGCCAGGGGTTTCAAGCGGTCGGGCAGGTCGTTGAAGCCCACCTCGGGGCGCGGCGGCGCGAATCCCGTCGAGCGTTCGACCTGATCGTACCACGAGGGCGCCCAGACGCCGTCGCTGGCGCGGCGCCCCGCCGGCCAATGCAGCATGGCCTCGTCGAACCCGAGGCCGAGCCGGCTGCAGAGCGCCGAAAGGAGTTTCCGCGGGTCCGCCAGCACGTCGCGGGCCTCGACCACGGCCGGTGCCTCGCCGAGGCGGTCCGCCACCCTGTCGAAGAGCTCCGCCTGCTGGGGGAGGCCGATCTCGTCCAGGGTCACGTCGCCGCGCTTCGCGACATAGGAGCAGAGCACCGGCTCGGGCGCCCGGATCAGGAAGGCATTGGCGACGGCACCGATCCAGTCGCGCCCGAAGCCCGGCAGCATGTGATGGGTCATGTGCTTCTGGTACCAGACCGGCTTGCCGGCCGGCGCGGGTCCGGTCAGATGCGTCACCACGGCCCGCCAGTCGCGCGGTTGGCTCAGGAGGATTGCGTCGCGCTGCGGATGATGGAGCCCCGTGGCGTCGAGATAGGCGGCGTAGAAGGGCTCGTCCGACACGGCCGCGTCGGGCCGGTTCTCGAAGGCCCGCATCATGGCGGTCGAGATGTTGCGCGGGCCCGACCACATGGCGATGCGGAGGGGGGTCATTCGGAATGCCTTGGCCGATCTGTCCGGTTCATTCTGCACCGTCTTGATGGAAGCGCAGCAAGACTTCGTCGTAGATTGCCGCGCGACAGCGGAAACTGGTGGCGCGAAGCCGCCCGAATGCCTCCGGCAAATCAATCAGTCCACGACGGGCCGCAAGATCGAGCAGCCCAACGGTTCCGATCACTGCAAGGCCCAGCGACACCGCCACCGCGACTCCGGCGCGATCGTCCATCAGAACCAAATCGGCATTCAGAGACCGGGCCAGAAGTAGCGCCTCGCGTTCACCATCGTCCAGGAACGGAAGCTGGACTATTGGACTGCGTGGGTCCGGCTGAACGACCAGCCACGGCGGATGCGACGCGATCCAGCGCTGCACGACGTCCGGAGATCGAGAATGGCCCAGTTCGGCGCGAACGACTTCCGGGATAGACACCCTTCCGAACATCGTCGAGAGCACATGGATATGTCCGATGATGACGAGATAGTTGATCGGTCCTGTATCGGCCACAACACGCCGCACGACATCACAGGCCAATGCGAGCCAGATCTCGCCGCTCTTGCTCCAGATCGGCAACACCATAGGGTGAATAAATAGCCCGCTGCTTCAAGAACGTGTCCATCTCGGCTCGGGTTGCAAATCCCAAAAGTCGGCGCAGTTCGCGCTGACTCAATCGACCTTCCCGGTATTCCTCGACCGCGAAGGACTCGAGGACACGACGTGCCGCATCGGCCCCGTCGGCGCCGAGCCGATGGGCAAGATCGTCCGGGATGGCCAGGGTCAGGTTCATCGGCGCGAGCTCCACCTGAGATCGTTGAAACGCAACGCGTCGAGCCGACGACCCCGCGCCGGCCATCACGCTCGTGCATCGTACCACATCCGGCTTCGCCCATCACCCCGGCCGTTCTCTTCCCCGCGCCTCGGCGTCCCTCAACGCGAAATAATGCTCCCGCAACTGCCGCGTCACCGGCCCGGATAGGTCGTCGGCGCCGCCGAGGGCCGGCAACGGCCGGCCGTCGACGAGCCGCACCGGCGTGAGCCCCGCGAAGGTGCCGGTGACGAAGGCCTCGTCGGCCGCGTAGACGTCGAAGAGCGAGAAGTCGCGCTCGAACACCGGGATGCCGGCGCGCCGGGCCGCGCGGATCACGGCGTCGCGGGTGATGCCGCGCAGGCAGAAGCCGCCCCCCGAGGTCCAGAGCTCGCCCCGCCGCACGATGAAGAAATGCGTCGAGTTGCAGGTCGCCACGAAGCCGCGGTCGTCGAGCATCAGCGCCTCGTCGGCGCCCGCCGCCGTGGCCTGGATGCAGGCCAGGATGTCGTTGATCTTGGAATGGGAGTTGAGCTTCGGGTCCTGGTCGGCGGGGCCGGTGCGGCGCACATGCGTGGTGAACAGCGTGATGCCGCGCCGATAGACGTCGGGCTGCGGCTGCTTCCATTCGGGCACGATCACCATTGTGGCGGGGCCGACGGTGAGCCGCGGGTCCTGGTAGGGCGAGCGCTTGCGGCCCCGCGTCACCATGAGCCGGACATGGACGCCGTCCCGCATGCCGTTCGCGTCGAGGCAATCGAACAGCCTCTCGGCCAACCCGTGGCGGTCGAGGCCGACCTCGATCATCAGCATCCTGGCGCCGTCGTAGAGCCGGTCGAGGTGGGGTTCGAGAAAGGCGATACGCCCGTCGATGAGCCGCAACCCTTCCCAGACGCCGTCGCCGAGCACGAAGCCGGAGTCGAACACCGACACCACCGCGCGGTCGCGGTGCACGAGCGCGCCGTCGACCGACACCAGCACGTCGTCGTTGCGGGGGTCGCCCACGTAATCCTGGGTGCCGGTGCTCATCGTGTCGTCCCGAGCCGTCCTGATGGCGAGAGGTTGGCCGAGCGGGTCGGGTTTGTCGAGCGCCGCGGTGGCGGCGAAAACTCGGCAACTGGCGGGCGGCGGTCGGCCATGCGCAGCGCTCGGGGCTGGATTGCGCGGCCGCTTCCTTAACGACTTGTTGAGCGCATCGGTCTAGCCCGAGCCAATCCTGTTGTTTGCTCGAGGGGTCAGGCCTTGGCCTTTGCCATCCGTAAGCTGCCGCGGCACCACGACGATGCAGCGACCCGACGCGCCGCCGGCGCTTCCCCGCGCCCACCCGTCCGGGTCCTCGTCACGCGGCCCGCCGTCACGGCTCCGGCAGCGAAAACCGTCTCGGTGCCCGTTCTTCGCCCCGAACGTACCGCCGTCGGCATCCTGGCCTTGCTGGCCAGCGCGGCGCTCTTCCCGGTGTCGGACGTCGTGTCCAAGGTGCTGACGGCCTCGCTGCCCGGCATCGAGGTGGCGTGGCTGCGCTATCTGGTCTTCGTGGTCATGACGGTGCCGCTGCTGCTCCGCGGGGGAGGCGTGCTGCGGACGGCCCGGCCCGGGGCGCAGGTCGGCCGCGCCGTCGCGGCAGCCGCTTCGACGTCGCTGTTCATCGTGGCGTTCGGCGTGATGCCGGTCGCCAATGCGACAGCTGTAGGGTTCATGGCGCCGGTCGTGGTGACGGCCCTGGCGGCGCTGGTCCTGCGCGAGAAGGTCGGCATCAGGCGATGGTCGGCCGCCCTCGTCGGCCTCGCCGGCGTCGTGGTGATCGTGCAGCCCGGCGGCAGCACCTTCGCGCTCGCCAGCCTCATTCCGCTCTGCGGCAGTATCGCCTCCGCCTCGGCCGTGATCGGCACGCGCCTCGTCAAGGACGACCGGCCAGAGACGACGCTGCTCTACGCGGCCCTGATCGGCTTCGCGGTCGTGTCGGTGCTGACGGCGTTTGTCTGGCAGACGCCGACGTGGAACCAGGTCGCGGTCGGCGGCATCACGGGCTTCTTCGCCACCCTGGCGAGCCTCATGCAGGTCTACGCCTACCGCAACGCCCCCGCGTCGCTGCTTGCGCCCTTCAGCTACACGCAACTGCTCTGGGCCGCCGGCCTCGGCTACTTCGTCTTCGGCACGGTCCCCGGGCCCGCCATGCTGTGCGGGGCCGCCATCATCGCGGCGAGCGGCATCTACACGGCCTGGCGCGAAGCCGTGCGCCGTCGACCGACGCTGGCGACCCATGGCGAGCCTTGTCTGCCACCCGGCCGCCTCAAGGAAACCGTTCAGTTCACGCCGTAATTGGCTTGTTCGCAAGGCGCGAACATGCTATATTTCTCTATGAGGATCATCGCCCAAAGCAACCTCACCGCCTACGGCAGAGGGCATCCCGATGCCGAGGCATCGCTCCGGGAATGGATCAACCGCACGCGGGTGGCGGATTGGAAAGCCACTTCCGAAGTCCAGGCCGCCTTTCCGAAGGCCAAGGTGTTGAACGGCGAACGGGTCCGTTTCGAGGTCGCGGGTGGAAAGCACCGCCTCATCGCCGCGATCGATTTCGAGAAGGGCATCGCCTTCGTCAAGTTTATTGGCACCCATACCGAATACGATCGCGTGGACGCGTTGAGCGTATCCCTGTTCTGACATTCGAGACGCATCATGGATATCCGGCCCATCCTCGACGACACCGACCTCCACGAGGCCATCAAGGAAATCGAACGCCTCTGGGGCGCCAAGCTCGGGACCCCCGATGGTGACAAGCTCGACGTGCTCGCGACTCTCGTCGACGCTTACGAGCAAAAGCATTGTCCCGTGAAGGCATCGACGCCTCTCGAGATGCTCCGCTATGCCGTCACCGATATGGGCCATTCGCAGACCGAGTTGGCCGAGGTCGTCGGCTCTCGGTCCCTCGCTTCCCAGCTCCTGAGCGGTACGCGGCGGATTTCTCTCGATGCAGCACAGAGGATCAGCGCGGCCTGGCAGATCCCGATTCAGTTCCTCGTCGCGCCTGATGAGACGAAGGCGGCGTGAAGCTCCGGCGAGCCGTCGCGGGCTGATCCGCACGCGGGCGGAAAGTTCCGGCTGGTATCTTCCCAAATCCCTTCACTCTGGGCATGGTGGCGCCAACCGCGACAACAAGCTTCGGGCCAACCATGAAGAAAGTCTACGAGGACGCTCGCGCGGCCCTGGCCGGTCAGGTCAAGGACGGGATGACCATCCTGGCGGGGGGATTCGGTCTCTGCGGTCTTCCGTCGAGCCTCATCGCGGCCTTGCGCGACAGTGGCGTCAGGAACCTCACCTGCGTGTCCAACAATGCGGGGGTCGACGGCGAAGGCCTGGGACTGCTGCTCGAGACCGGTCAGATCGCCAAGATGATCTCGTCCTACGTGGGCGAGAACAAGCTTTTCGCTCAGCAATTCCTGGCCGGGAAGCTCCAGGTCGAGTTCACGCCCCAGGGCACGCTGGCGGAACGCTGCCGCGCCGGTGGGGCCGGCATCCCGGCCTTCTTCACCAAGACCGGCGTCGGTACCGAGGTGGCCAAGGGCAAGGAGGAGCGCGAGTTCGACGGCGAGCGCTACGTCATGGAGCGCGGCATCGTGGGCGACGTGGCGCTGGTGCATGCCTGGAAGGGCGACACCGAAGGCAACCTCGTCTATCGCAAGACGGCCCGCAACTTCAATCCGATGATGGCGACGGCGGCCCGCATGACCATCGCCGAGGTCGAGCACCTGGTCGAGCCGGGCGAACTCGAGCCCGATTCCATCGTCACGCCCGGCATCTACGTGAAGCGCATCGTCCACGTGCCGAACGCCCGCAAGCTGATCGAGCAGCGCACCACGCGCAAGGTGCAGCCGGCCGAGAACGCGGCCGCCGCCGCCGGGGGAGACGTCTGACGGCGCCGAACCGTGGCCTCGCGGTCGGCAATCCGGCGACGGGAGGAACGTGATGTCTTGGAACCGCGACCTCGCGGTGGGCGCCAAACGGAAGGGAGTCATTTAATGCCTTGGAACCGCGACGAAATGGCGGCCCGTGCGGCCCGCGAACTGCGCGACGGCTTCTACGTCAACCTCGGCATCGGCATCCCGACGCTGGTGTCGAACTTCATTCCGGAGGGCATGAGCGTCCAGTTGCAGAGCGAGAACGGCATGCTGGGCATGGGCGCCTTCCCCTACGAGGGGGAAGAGGACGCCGACCTCATCAACGCCGGCAAGCAGACCGTGACGGCCCTGCCGACCACGAGCTTCTTCTCCTCGGCCGACAGCTTCGCCATGATCCGCGGCGGGCACATCGACCTGTCGATCCTGGGCGCCATGCAGGTGGCCGAGAACGGCGACCTCGCCAACTGGATGATCCCGGGCAAGATGGTCAAGGGCATGGGGGGCGCCATGGACCTCGTGGCCGGCGTCAAGAAAGTCGTTGTGCTGATGGAGCACACCGCGAAGTCGAAGACCGGCGGCGAGGAGCCGAAGCTGCTGCGGGCTTGTACGCTGCCGCTCACGGGCAGCGGCGTGGTCGACATGGTGATCACCGACCTCGGCGTCTTCACGGTCGACCGGCATGGCGGCGGCATGGTGCTGATCGAACTGGCGCCCGGCGTCAGCCTCGACGACATCAAGTCCAAGACGGAAGCGCACTACGACGTGTCGGCAGCCCTGACCGGCGAAGCCGCGGCGGCGTGACGAGGCCAAACCTCACGCCGTCTTGTCGAACAGCTCCCGGCCGATCAGCATGCGGCGGATCTCGCTCGTGCCGGCGCCGATCTCGTAGAGCTTGGCGTCGCGCAGCAGACGCCCCACGGGGTAGTCGTTGATGTAGCCGTTGCCGCCGAGCAACTGGATGGCGTCGAGCGCGCATTGGGTGGCCCGCTCGGCCGCGAACAGGATGGCGCCGGCCGCGTCCTCGCGCGTCGTCTGGCCGCGGTCGCAAGCCTTGGCGACCGCGTAGACGTAGCTCTTGGCCGCGTTGGTCGAGACATACATGTCGGCCACCTTGGCCTGCACGAGCTGGAACGTGCCGATCGGCGCCCCGAACTGCTGGCGGTCGTGGACATAGGGCAGCACGGCGTCGAGGCAGGCCTGCATGATGCCGAGGGGCCCAGCGGCCAGCACGGCGCGCTCGTAGTCGAGGCCGCTCATCAGCACCTTTGTTCCCCGGCCGACCTCGCCGAGCACGTTCTCCTCCGGGACCTCGCAATCCGCGAAAACGAGTTCGCAGGTGTCGGAGCCCCGCATGCCGAGCTTGTCGAGCTTCTGGTGGGTCGAGAAGCCCTGCATCCCCTTCTCGACGATGAAGGCCGTGATGCCGCGCGAGCCCGCGTCGGCATCGGTCTTGGCGTAGACCACCAGGGTCTCGGCGACGGTCCCGTTGGTGATCCACATCTTGGAGCCGTTCAGCACGTAGCGGTCGCCGCGCCGCTCGGCCCGGGTCCGCATCGACACGACGTCGGACCCCGACCCCGGCTCCGACATGGCGAGCGCCCCCACGTGCGTCCCGGAGATGAGATCGGGGAGGTAGCGCCGCTTCTGCGCGTCGGTGCCGTTGCGGCTGAGCTGGTTGATGCAGAGGTTCGAATGCGCCCCGTAGGAAAGGCCCACCGAGGCCGAGGCGCGCGAGACCTCCTCGAGCGCCACGCAATGTTCGAGGTAGCCGAGGCCCGTACCGCCGTCGTCCTCCTCGACCGTGATGCCGTGCAGCCCCAGCGCGCCCATCTCGGGCCACAGGTCGCGCGGGAACGTGTTGGTGCGGTCGATCTCGTCGGCGCGCGGCGCGATGCGCTCGCTCGCGAAATCCCGCACCGTGTCGCGGATCGCATCGGCTGTCTCGCCGAGCCCGAAATCGAAGGCGCGGGCGGCATTCGGGATCATGGGCGACCTCCCGGTTCGCATGTTCGAGGGAGTGTGGGGGTTTCGAGCCAGCGCGGTCAATGTTGGTGTCCAGCTCGAATCTCCGCTCACGACCATTCTCTGAGCTTCAGCAGGTCTGCTTCCTGGCGGTCCGATGGCTGGGTCACGAGTCAAGTTCTGAAGAAATCGACGCAGCCAAGAAGTCGATGAACGCGCGCGTCGGTGCTGGCACGAGAGTGCGATGTGGCCATAGCAAGTGGAGCGGAAGCGTTCGTTCCCGCCAGCCCGGCAAGGCGTCTACCAGAGTTCCGGCGTTCAGATAACTGCCCAGCATGAAGCTCGGGGCGAGCAACATACCGCGACCGAGCAGCGCGAGGCGGATCAGGAACTCCACGTCGGACGCCACGATGCGACCTCGAACGTCGACGGTAGCCCGCTGCCCGTCGTGGCTGGTGAATGACCAGCGGGTCGGGGCGGCCGTTTGCACGTAGATCAGCGCCTCATGACGGGAGAGATCCCGCGGGTGAGCGGTCGCGCCGGCGGCCGTGAGATAGGCCGGCGATGCGGCGAGGATCAGGGGGAAGATGCCGAGGCGCCGCGCCATGAGGCTCGATGGGGCGAGTTCACCTAGACGGATAGCCAGATCGAAGTTGCCGGCCAGGAGGTCGGCTTTGTGCTCCGAGAGCTCGACATCGACAGCCAAGCCCGGATGCCGGTCGAGGAACGACGCAATGAGTGGGGCGAGAAGCGCGTTCGCAAACCCGAGGGGCACTGTAATCCGGAGCCTGCCGCTCGGCTCGGCTTGCCGCGCGCCCGCTTCCGATTCGGCCAAGGCGATTTCCTCGAGGGCAGCGACGCAGCGTTGGTAGTAGGCCTGTCCGGCATCGGTCGGCGCGAGGCGGCGCGTGGTGCGGCTCAACAATCTTACACCAAGACGCCTCTCGAGCGCCTTGAGATGCTGCCCTGCCATCTCGGCCGATACGCCTGCTGCCCGGCCAGCAGCGGTCAGGCTGCCCAGTTCGACGGCGCGCCGAAACACCGTCATTCCCGCCAGCCTGTCCAATGCCATTCCGAAATCTCCGTTTGGAGTGTTCTGCCGATCGGACGGATTATAGCTGAAGCCGCATGGACATAACCTCTGTGCCGTCTCGCAGTATGGAGCAGCACTGATGACGTCCAGGACCATTCGCACGACGGGAGCCGAGCTGGTGGTGGACGACGCCGGCTGCCAGGATCCGGCGCTGGTGTTCCTGCACTATTGGGGCGGTTCGGCCCGCACCTGGGCACCCGTGTTGAGGCTGCTGCCCGCCACTGTCCGAAGGCTCGCGATCAATCAACGCGGCTGGGGCGGCTCGCGGGTGACAGACGGGCGGTACGATCTCGCAGCGCTTGCCGACGATGTCACAGCCGTCGTGGGGGCGCTTGGGATCGGACGATACGTCCTCGTCGGGCATTCCATGGGCGGCAAGGTGGCCCAGCTCGTGGCTGGACGCCAGCCGCCCGGGCTGGCCGGGCTCGTCCTGGTTGCGCCGGCACCTCCGGTGCCGATGTCGGTTCCCGAGGAAATTCGAGACGGAATGCTGGCCTCCTACCAGTCGCGCGAAGGCATACTCGAAGCCTTGCGCGGGCTGGCGGGACCGGCACTCGACGGCGCGCAACGAGAGCGGGTCATCGAGGACACCCTGAGCGGCGAGCCGGGTGCCAAGCGCTATTGGCCAGAGCACGGGATGACGGCCGACATCAGCTTGATGGGACAAGGACTGAAACTGCCGGTCGAGATCGTGCTTGGTGAGCATGATCTGGTAGAGCGCCCGTCCGTTCTGCGCCCGCTGCTCTCCCGGCTCATACCCCACGCGACATTCACGACCGTTCCAGGGGCCGGACATCTGCTCCCGCTCGAGGCGCCTCAGGCGGTTGCAGCCCGATGTGAGCACATCCTTGGCGTCGCACACTAGGCCCGAAGTCACCCGCTCGAACCTGCCGCGGCTCGCCTTCGACTCGCCGGGCAACTCATTGCTACCGAGGCGAGTATGACGAACACACTCCGCCACATCTTCCGGCACGGCGGCGTCGCCCTGATCGTCGTCGACGGTGTTTTGCGCCTGAACCCTCCCGACGGCGGTTGCATTGTACTGATTGGAACAGCAACGAACGTCATTCAGGATAAGCGTGGAAAGGGTTGGCGCATACCCGAGATAGTGACACCTACCGCGCGCTCCGCGCGCGATTCATTCCGGGAGGAAAGGGTGGAGCAGCACGAGACCAGCCACGTCACGGGACCGCGCGACGTTCCGCTGCTCGACATCGCGATCGGCCGCGCCCTGAGCGAAGCCGCCCGCCGCTGGCCCGACCGCGAGGCCCTCGTCGGGCCTTACGGGGCCGATGAAGCCACCGTGCGCTGGAGCTGGGCCGAGCTCGACCGGCGCGCCGAGGAGTTCGCGGCAGGGCTGCTGGCCGCGGGGCTCGCGCCCGGGGATCGCATCGGCATCTGGTCGCTCAACACCGCCGAATGGGCCATCACGCAATTCGCGGCCGCCAAGGCCGGACTGATCAGCGTCACGATCAACCCGGCCTATCGGCTGATCGAGCTCGACTATGCGCTGAACAAGGTCGGTTGCACGGCCCTGGTGCTGGGACCGCCGTTCAAGGGCAGCGACTACCTCGGCATGCTGGGCACGCTGGCGCCGGAACTCGGCGTCGCCGCACCCGGCCGGCTCGCCGCGAAGCGGCTCCCGGCGCTGCGCCTGGTGATCCCCTTCGGCATTGCTGGCGCTCCAGGAACCCTGCCATTCGACGACGTCGCGGAGCTCGCCACGCCGGAGACGAAAGCCCGCGTGGCGGACCTCGCCGGCACGATCCTGCCGGACGATGCCGCCAACATCCAGTTCACCAGCGGCACCACGGGCTCCCCCAAAGGCGTCACGCTGACCCACCGCAACATCCTCAACAACGGCTATTTCGTCGGCCGGGGCATCCGGCTCGGGCCGGAGGACCGGGTCTGCGTGCCGGTGCCGCTCTACCATTGCTTCGGCATGGTGATGGGCAACCTGGCCTGCCTGACGAGCGGCGCCACCATGGTCTACCCGGGCCGCGGCTTCGATCCGCTCGCGACCCTGCGCACGGTGGAGCGCGAGCACTGCACGGCGCTTTACGGCGTCCCCACCATGTTCATCGCCGAACTCGATCATCCGGACTTCGCGCGTTTCGACCTGTCGAGCCTGCGCACCGGCATCATGGCGGGTTCGCCCTGCCCGATCGCGGTCATGCGGCGCGTGGTAGAGCGCATGAACCTCCGGGAACTGACCATCTGCTATGGCATGACCGAGACGAGCCCGGTGTCGTTCCAGAGTGCGGTGGACGATCCTCTGGAGCGGCGCGTCTCGACCGTGGGCCGGGTGCATCCGCATCTCGAGATCAAGATCGTCGATACGGAGGGCCGGGTCGCGCCCCGCGGCACGCCGGGCGAGATCTGCACGCGGGGCTATGCGGTGATGCTGGGCTATTGGGACGAGCCCGGCAAGACCGCCGAGGTGCTCGATCCCGACGGCTGGATGCACACGGGCGACCTCGGCACCGTCGACCACGAAGGCTTCGGCAACGTCGTGGGCCGCATCAAGGACCTCATCATCCGGGGCGGCGAGAACGTGTCGCCCCGCGAGGTCGAGGAATATCTCTATCGCCATCCCGAGATCCAGGACGTGCAGGTGTTCGGCGTCGCCGACGCGCGCTACGGCGAGGAGGTCTGCGCCTGGGTGCGGCGCCGCGCCGGCAGCGCGCTCGATGCGGAGGGCGTGCGGGCCTTCTGCACCGGCCAGATCGCCCACCAGAAGGTGCCGCGCTACGTGGAATTCGTGGAAGACTTCCCGATGACGGTCACGGGCAAGATGCAGAAATACCTGATGCGGGAAGCGATGGAGCGGAAGCTGGGAGTCCGGGCGGCCGATACGGCGTGAGCCGACCTGACCCGGTTTCCGCTCATCGCTGGCGAATCGGGATCCGACATGAAATACTGGCCAACAGAAAAGCCATATCGGGCATGTCATTTTGCTTCCGGGTCTAGAATCCGTCGAAAACGACGGTGCGCCGTCCGGTGGCGATCCGGTGATGTGGTTGTCGCGCCGTGGGTCGGCCGCCCTCGTCATAGCGCTGCTGGTTTTCGCAATCGGGGTTCCCCTGACGGATCTCGACCTGCAAGGCAGCCAACACGCCGCTTTTTTCTTCTTGTTTCAGGATATCTATTTCGTCCCGCTGCTTTTGGTGCCTCTCCTGGTGCGGCCCGTGCCGGACCGGGGGGGCGGTGTTCCCGCGGCGCCGATCGCGGTTCGCGGTTCCGTCGGCCCCACCCTTCTGACCGCCTCGCTCGGCCTTATCTGCTGGGTCGGTCATTACCTCGTCCTCGGCGGGTACGATCTGAGCCGCGACGAGCAGATGGCGAATTTCGACGCCTATGTTTTCGCGCACGGCCGCACGATGTGGCCGATCTCGGCGGGCTGGCGCCCCTTCGCGGATGCGCTGAACCAAAGGTTCATCTTGCCGATCGGCGTGCACGAGGCGTGGATTTCCGCCTATCTGCCGGTCAACGCCGCGTTTCGTGCGGCGATCGGCAGTGTCGGGGATGCCGCGCTCACCGGCCCGCTCTTCGTCGTCCTCGGTGCCCTGGCGCTCTGGCGCATCGGTTTGCGCCTGTGGCCCGGATCGCCGTGGAGCCGCCTCGTGGCGCTGGTCCTGTACGCCGGCTCCCCGCAAGTCGTGCTGACCGGCATGACGGCCTTTGGGATGAGCGCCCATCTCGGCCTCGATCTTCTCTGGCTGGCGCTGTTCCTGCGCGGCGGAGCGCCGGCTCATGCAGGAACCGTGGGGATCGGTTTTCTGGCGACCGGTCTTCATCAGCCGTTGTTCCACCCGTTGTTCGTCCTGCCGTTCCTCGATGTTCTGCGTCGCCAGCGACGCTGGCGTCTGCTCGCCTATTACCTCGTGGCCTATGGGCTGATCGGCGCCTTCTGGCTCGCGTGGCCGGTCTGGATGAGCGCGCACGGAACCCCGGCGCCGGCCGCGGCGGACGTCGGATATTTCGATCGGCTGATCCACACCGTCCAGCCGCCCGACACCAAGGCAATGTGGGTCATGGCGCTCAACCTTCTGCGCTTCATCACCTGGCAGCATCTTCTGCTGTTGCCGCTGCTGATGCTGGGCGTGTTCGGCAGCAGCAACGATCCGATCGCCCGGGCACTGGCGATCGGCTTCGTCCTGCCGGTTCTCGTCCTGGCGATCATTCTGCCGCTCCAGGGCCATGGCTGGGGCTATCGCTACCTTCACGGGGTGATCGGCAACGCCTGCCTGCTCGGCGGCTACGGATGGCGCTGGCTCGAAGCGCGAAGGCTGACGCTCCGCCGTCCTTTCCTATGGACCAGCGCCGTCACGATCCTGGTCGTCATTCCGGCGCACGCGATCCTGGCCTATCGCTGGGATCGGCCCTACGTGACGGCGGATCACGCGCTGGCGTCGAGCAAGGCCGATCTCGTCGTCGTCGAAGACGGCGCGGTATTATGGGGACAGGATCTCGTGGTCAATCGTCCCGACTTGAGCAACCGCCCGATCCGCTTGCGCGGCAGCGCGCTTCGCCCCGAGGACATCGCTTCACTGTGCCACGGACGTTCGATCGCGTTCTTCGATCGATCCCAACTTCACGCCATCGACGCGTTGTTCGGAACCGATGAGGTGCCCGCCTCCACCGCTCAGGCGGAACTGGAGGCAGCAGCCCGACGGGCGAACTGCACCATTGTCCAGCCCTAGCGCGACGTCTCGAGCGCCGCGACGATGCGCGATGCCATCTCGGTCCAGCGATAGGTCTGCGCGGCGTATCGCGCCATCTCGATGCTCCGCGCCTCCTCCGGGACGTGGGCATCGATGACCGGCGCGAGCCGCCGCGCGGTCTCTTCGGGCCGGCCCAGATCGATGTCGACGCCGCTCAACCAGCGCCGGGCGCCGGGGTCCGCCCTTGCGCTGTCCTGTCCGCAAATGACCGGCAGGCCGCAGGCCATGGCCTCCTGGATGACAAGCGGATAGCCCTCGCCGACGCTGGGCAGCAGCAGGAGATCGGCTGCGCGATAGAGCGCCGCGAGGCTCCGGCCCGCGAGGCCGGGCAGCACGGTTACGTTGCCGAGGTTCCAGCGTGTCGGGTCGATCGGGCCGCGGCCCGCCAGCGCGAAATGCAGATCGGATCGCCGCCGCGCCAATGCAGCGATGACCGCCAAGCCCTTCTTCTCGACGAAGCGGCCGACGAACAGGATGAGCCGGCGGTCCGTCGGAAGGCCAAGAGCGCGTCGCGTCGCGCCCCGCCCCGCGGGAGCCCCCATGTTGAAAACCTCCCCGTCCACGCCGTTGAACAGCGTCAGGGGGGCGCGGCGCAGCGCGGCAGTTTGAAAAGCCTCGCGTGTGGTGGCGCTGACGAAGACGACCTGGTCGGCGGCACGGAGCATGTTGCGGGTGACGAGCCGGTTCCCGGTTCGCATCGCGGCGCGGAGGAGGACGCGCGAGAAGGGGATCTCGGCCACATGCTGCACCAGCACGACCGGCTTCTTCGCCCGTCGCGCGGCCACGAGGGCAACGACGGAGGTCGCATAAAGCGAATCGTGGACGACGACGGCGTCGGCCGCCGCAACGGCTCTCTGCAGTCGCCGGATCGCGCGGGGACCCGGGACTGGAACAGGAAGCCCTGTCAGTCGCTCGACGGCGTTGAAACAGAGCAACGGCACGGTTTCGATCGCGTCGGGCCGCGCATCCTCGTCGCTCGCCGCCCACGAAGGGTGCCGTCCCAGCGCGGCGAACTCACGGCAGAGATGACCCGCGACCCGCTCGATGCCGCCGCCGTGCGCCTCGAAGAAGTGGGTGACCGTGAGGATGCGGAAGGCGGATGTTCTGGATGGAATCGGCTTTGACCCGTTTCAGTTAGATCGGCTTTCGTCAGACCACAGAGTTGCGCGAGGACCAAGAGTCGCGTCCTCGATGGGCGGCACCGCCGTGCGTCCACGCCAGCCGGACCGTTCTAAACGGTCCCTTTACCCAGCGGCTCTAGGCTGTCGGTCTCGACAAGGGCCGACTCAAGCTCATGTTTCCAGCGATCTTGCCGTGAGCCTCATGACCGATCGCGTCCGCGTCGCTGCTGTCGGCCTCGGTTGGGTCGCTCAGCATCGCCACCTTCCGGTCATGAACCGCTCCAAGCGTTTCGACGTCGTCGGCGCCATCGATCGCGCGTCCGGTCGCGCAAAGGCGGTCGCGGACCGCCTCGGATACCGTCACCATGCGACGGCCAGCTCGCTCCAGAATGTGGACTGGATCGACGAAGTCGATGCCGTCACGATTGCAACGGCACCGATGGCCCATTTCGCGCTGATCCGCGAAGCGCTCATGCTCGGGAAGCACGTCTTGACGGAAAAGCCTTTCACCATGGCATCGGGTGAGGGCAGCGAGTTGGTCGGTCTGGCGAAGAGGACCGATCGTCGCCTGGCCATCGTCCACAATTTCCAGTTTGCGCGTTCGACACGCCGGCTGCTTGCAGACATTGCGTCGGGCGCCCTCGGCGAGATCCGCGGGGTCGACGCGGTGCAATTCGGCAATCCGAACCGGCGGTTGCCGGATTGGTGCGAAGAACTACCCTTCGGCCTCTTCTACGATGAGAGTCCGCACCTTCTCTACCTGTTGAGGGCGGTTGCCGGACCGTTGACACTGGCGCGGTCTCTGGTGGTGCCATCGCGCAAGGGACTGAACACCCCGGCGCGGATCGAGGCCTGGTTTACGGGTGACAGAATTCGCTATCCCGTTCGCCTTGCCTGCAATTTCGACAGCCCCATCAGCGAATGGTATCTGACCGTGTCGGGCACGAAGGCGCTGGGTGTCGTCGATATCTTCCGCGACATCTACTTGGCGCTCCCCGACGACGGCCGACACGATACGGCTAAGGTGTTGCGGACCAGTATGATCGCCACTGTGCAGCATTGGTTGCAGCATGTGACGAGTGGCTTGCCACATCTCGCGGGACGGCTCACCTACGGCAACGATGAACTGTTCGACCGGTTCGCGCGTGCGATCAAGGGCGATGTCGAAGCGCTCGAACCGATTAGCTCGTATGCCGCCCAGGCCGTGCTCGCCCTTCAGCACGAGATCATCCAGCGCGCCGAACCGGTCTACTCATGAGCCCCGACATCCTGACCACCTTCGTCAGCGCCTATCCCGCGCAGCCCGCGACGGCATTTTGGCGCGCCATTGAGATTAGTGCCCTTGCTGATCGCGACATTCCGCACGGGCTGGGCCTCGATCTTGGTTGTGGCGACGGGATACTAACCGACATACTGCTTGACCGGATTGGCCAGCGCCGGCTGATCGGGATCGATCTCGACCCGCTGGAAACCGCAGCCGCGCGCCACTACGCTTTCTACAATCGCGTCCACACCTGTTCGGCTGACGCGATTCCGGAGGCGGACGCCAGCTTCGACTTCGTTCTGTCCAACTCCGTGCTCGAGCACGTCCCGCTGCTTGAAGGTGCGATTGCGGAAGTGGGGCGTGTGCTCAAGGCTGGTGGCCGCTTCTTCTTCACAGTGCCGGGACCGGGTTTCCACGAAAACCTTTATGGAAGCGTGCTGCCTTGGGCGGAGCGTTCTCATTATCTGTCGTCGCTCGATCGGAGACTTGCACATCACCATTATCTTTCAGCGGCGGCCTGGAAGGCGGCGTTAGCGCGGTACGACCTCTCGCTGGACCGATGTCTGGGGTACCTCGATCGGGCGCAGACCCGGAGGTGGGAGCACTTGTCCCGGTTGACGGGTGGGCTCCTCTATAACGTGTTCGGACGCGCGCAGCGGCCGATTGAGATCCAACGCAAGTTCGGCGCGCGCGCGCTGCAGAACCGGCGTCGCATGCCGGCTGTTCTGGCAGGGGGCATCGCGCGGATCGTCAGTGCGGGCATCCACCCGGCGATGGGGAGGCCGACATGGGGTGACGTCGAGCAATCCTCCTGCCTGTTGATCGAAGGCCACCGATTGTGACGGCCCGACTGGCGGGTCACGTCCGCTATGCGCTGACGGCGGCGACCTGCTTTTGCGCCCATAACGCGATCCTCATCGCGGCCGATCGAGCGGGGCTGACGATGATGCAGGCCGCGTCGACCTCGTTTTGCATCATGATCGTGCTCGGCTATCTCCTGCTTTCGAGCTGGGCTATCCCGAGCGAGCGGGGCTGGTTGGGCTTTCTCCGGTACGCTTTCGCAATGGCGCTGAATTTTCCGATCTCGACGACCTTGCTATGGGTTTTCCTCAGGGTGTTCGAACTGCCCATGGTGATTGCAGCGCCGGCCGCGACATGGAGCATGGTGGTGGTCAATTACGGGATGAGCCATTGGGCCCTCGCCGGACAGCAGGCCGCGCCGGACGGCCGGCTTGGATGCCTCAGCCTGAGAACTCGTTTTTCTGGCCTCACCGATCGCCGCGATTGAAAGGGTTCATGCGGCCGAGACCTCGGGCGAAGAAAGCTCGCGGCGCGGCGCCGAGACCACCCAACCTGTCGACGGCCGAGTTGCCTCGCGGGCGAACTCGGCCACGTGGCCGGCTATGATGGCCAGAAGGAAGCCGCCGAAGATGGTCTGCAGGCCGGTTGCGCCCATCACGGCCGCGAGCACGAGCGGCAGGATGTTGGGCAGGGCCGAGTAGCCCGCCTGCGACCAATGATAGGTGATCGCCAACGTCGAGGCGAGGCTGGCCATCACGAGCCCGAGGCCAAGGATCAACAGGGTCTCGAGCGTCAGAACGTCTGCGAGGCGGGCCAGGGTCGGCCTCAAACATCGATATCCCTGCCGGACCCCGTGGAAATGGGTCGCGAGCGCCAGAATCGCCGTGAAATGGCCGCCGGTGAACAGGAAGCCCGCTATGATGGTCCAACTCGTGCCGAAAGGTCCGTCGCCCGACAGGACGCCGACTAGGTGAAGCAGGGCGATCATCAGCACGAGGCTCGCGGCGCCGACTGCGGCGAGCGCCGGCACCCCGAATACCCAGGTGGGGCTCAGCATCAGGAGGTAGCGCAGATGTCGCCATCCGTCGCGCCACGGCCGCAGATGCGGCGGCCGGGCGCGCAGGTCCGGTGACAAAGTCGCCGGCACCTCGGTGATGCGCAGCCGTTTCAGGCTCGCCTTGATGATCATCTCACTGGCGAATTCCATGCCCTGGCCGGTGAGGCGCAGCGCGGTGAACGCCGAGCGGGTGATCGCGCGCAGCCCGCAATGGGCATCGTGGATGCCCGCCCTGAAGAACAGGTTGAGCACGCCGGTCAACAGCGGGTTGCCGAGGTAGCGGTTCTTCCATGGCATCGCCCCGGGCGCGATGCCGCCATCGAAACGCGATCCCATGCAAAGATCGGCACCCGCGACGAGGCTGCCGATCATCGCGACCCCGTCCAGGAAATCATAGCTTCCGTCGGCGTCTCCCATGAGGATGTAGCGCCCTCGTGCCGCTTCGCAGCCGCCGATCAGCGCAGCGCCATAGCCTTTGTCTTCAACCGAGACGACGCGCGCGCCTTTACGCGCCGCCACCGGGACGCTGGCGTCCGTCGAGCCGTTGTCGGCGATGACGATCTCACCCCTGAGACCGAAGCAGACCTCCATCTCGGCGAGCGCCGCGCGCGCGTTGGCGATGCAATGGGGCAGGCTCGCCGCCTCGTTGAGGCAGGGCATCACGATCGTCACGTCGACCGGCAGCTCAGGCCAGCCGATCTCGTCGTATCGCGGGAGGGAGAAGTTCATGCTCGACCTCGGACAACTCCCGACGGTCTATAGCGAGGTTTGTTTAACGACTTGTGCCTTCAAGCTCGAGATGTGCCGCCGATCGCGCCGTTAGGCCTTTCTATACGGCGCATAGTTATGCCCGGGCCGGATCTCGAGGTCCTCACGTTTGAGAAGTGTGAGTTTGCCACTTGTGCCCTTGCGGGGAAGCTGACCGTTGCCTTGCCGCAGGTGAGGCCTGCACCTCCTCAATGCGCCTCGTCCCAGTTTCCCGCCGCCCCCGCCTCGACGGCCAGCGGTACCGATAGCATCACGGCCGGGTGCGGCGCGTCGACCATGACGCGCTTGATGACCGGGATCGTGCGCTCGATCTCGGCGTCCGCCACCTCGAACACCAGTTCGTCGTGCACCTGCAGCAGCATGCGGGCGTGAAGGCCTTCCGCCTCCAGCGCCCCGTCCATGCGGATCATGGCGCGGCGGATGATGTCGGCGGCCGTGCCCTGGATCGGCATGTTGATGGCGGCGCGCTCGTTGAAGGCGCGTTCCGACGGATTCGAGGCCGTGATGCGCGGGTAGTGGCACTTGCGGCCGAACAGGGTCGAGACGTAGCCCTGTTGCTTCGCGAGCTTCTTCGTGGCCTCCATGTAGTCGCGGATGCCGGGGAAGCGCAGGAAATAGGTCTTGATGTAGTCGCCGGCCTCGCTCCGCGGGATGCCGAGCTGGTTGGCGAGCCCGAAGGCCGAGATGCCGTAGACGATGCCGAAATTGATTGCCTTGGCGCGGCGCCGCACCTCGCCGGTCATGTCCTCCATCCGCACCCCGAACATCTCGGACGCCGTCGTGGCGTGGATGTCGCGGCCCTCCGCGAAGGCCTGTTTCAGCTGCGGGATGTCGGCGATATGGGCCAGGAGCCTCAACTCGATCTGCGAGTAATCGGCCGACACCAGCTTGTGGCCCGGCTCGGCCACGAAGGCGGTGCGGATCTTGCGGCCGGCCTCCGTGCGGATCGGGATGTTCTGGATGTTGGGGTCGGAAGACGACAGCCGGCCCGTCGTCGTGGCGGCCAGCGCGAACGACGTATGCACCCGGCCGTTGTCGGCGAAGGTCGGCAGGGCGTCCGTATAGGTGGCCTTGAGCTTCGACACCTGCCGCCATTCGAGCATGAGCCGGGCGAAGCCGTTGCCGGTCTCGGCCAGTTCGTCGAGCACCTGGGCCGAGGTCGACCAGGCGCCGGTCGCCGTCTTCTTGGCGCCCGGCAGCCCCATGCGGCCGAACAGGATGTCGCCCAACTGCTTCGGCGAGCCGAGGTTGAAGGGGCCGCCCGCCTGCTCGTGGATCTCGGCTTCGAGCCGCGCCATGGTTTGCGCGAAGTCGCCCGACAGCCGCGACAGGATCCCGCTGTCGATGCGGATCCCACGCCGCTCCATGCGGGCCAGCACCGGCACCAGCGGCCGTTCCAGCGTCTCGTAGACGTTGGTGACGTGCTCGGCCGGCAGGCGCGGCTTCAGCGCCCGCCACAGCCGCAGCGTCACGTCGGCATCCTCGCCGGCGTATGCGGTGGCCTTGTCGATCGCCACGCGGGCGAAGCCGATGAAGCTCTTGCCCGACCCTGCGAGGTCCTTGAAGGCGATCGGCTGGTGGCCGAGGTGGCGCTTCGCCAGTTGGTCCATGCCGTGCGTGTCGGCGGTGGCGGCCGCATCGAGCACGTAGGACATCAGCATCGTGTCGTCGACGGGCGCCACCTCGATGCCATGGGCCGCGAACACGAGCCAATCGTATTTCATATCCTGGGCGATCTTCAGGACGTCCGGCGCTTCGAGCAGCGGTTTCAAACGCTCGAGCACCTCGCGGATCGCGAGCTGGCCCCGGAGCAGATCTCCCTCGCCGAACAGCCCGCCCGTCTTTGAATCGCCGTGGCCGGGGTCGCGATGTCCGAGCGGGATGTAGAAGGCCTCGCCGGGCGCGATAGCGAGCGCCACGCCGATGAGCTCGGCCCGGCGCGCGTCGAGCGAGGTGGTCTCCGTGTCGATCGCCATGATGCCGGTCTCGCGGGCGGCCGCGATGGCGGCGTCGAGCGCCTCGAGCGTCGTGACGGTGCGGTAGTTCTTGTGGTCGAAGCTGCCGGCACGGGCTTCCGCCGCACGGGCGGCCGCCAGCACGGCCGGGCCTTCCATCTTCGGCATGGCGGCCGCTATCGCGGCAGCGTCGCGGTCCGGCGCCGGGAGGACATCGCCCTCTGTCGCGTCCGGCGCCAGCGCCACGATGCCGCTGCCTTCCTCCACGGGAGCCGCCGGTGCGCCATGGCGGGTGCGCCAGCCGCCGGGTCCCACCAGGGCTTGGTCGGGCTCGATCGCGGTGGTGTCGACGCCGTAGAGTTCCCCGACCCGCCGCGTCAGGGTCGTGAATTCCAGGGCCTTGAAGAAGCCGACCAGCTTCTCGCCGTCGGTGCGGGGCAGCCGCAGCGCGTCGAGCGGCACCTTGAGGTCCACCTCGTCGCAGAGCTTCACGAGGTCGCGTGACAAGCGGATACGGGCGACGTTCTCGGGCAAGGTCAGCGCCTCGCGCCGCTTCGGCTGCTTGATCTCGTGGGCGCGCGCCAGCAGCGTATCGAGGTCGCCATAGGTGTCTATGAGTTGCGCGGCCGTTTTGATGCCGATGCCCGGGGCTCCGGGCACGTTGTCGGTCGAATCGCCCGCCAACGCCTGCACGTCGACGACGCGATCCGGCCCCACGCCGAAATAGGCCCGCACCTCGTCGGGTCCACTCTGCCGCTCCTCGCGCGATCCCGCCGCACCCGGCATCCCCGAGGCGGGGTCATACATGGCGACCTTGTCCCCGACGATCTGCATCAGGTCCTTGTCGGCCGAGACGATGAGAACGTCGGCGCCGGCCTCGCGCGCCTGGCGCGCATAGGTGGCCATGAGGTCGTCGGCCTCATAGGTGTCCTGCTCGACCGGGACCATGCCGAAGGCGCGCACGGCCTCCCGCATCAGCGGGAACTGCGGCACGAGATCGTCCGGCGGGTCTTTCCGGTGCGCCTTGTAGTCGGGGTAGAGGTCCTTACGGAACGAATGCTCGCTCTTGTCGAAGATGATGGCGAGATGGGTCGGCCTGATGCCCATGGCGCCCTCGCGGACGAACTGCAGCAGCTTCGTGGCGAACAGGCGGACGGCACCCGTCGGCAGCTGGTCCGCCCGATAATTGTATCGCCGGTCCTGATTGATGGACTGGAAATAGGCGCGGAACACGAAGTTCGAGGCATCGACCAGGAACACGTGGTCGCCGGCCATGACGGGTCTGGATGGGGGCATGGGAACGGGCGCGTCCGAGAGCAAGTTGTGCCATTGTAGCGGGGCGCCGGCACGAGGGCCACGGGTAGCGTGCTCGGAAGCGCGGCCTCGGACCGCCGCAAGCCTGGGTTTTCGGATAGGAGGCGCCTGCATGAGTGACGAACGGACCATGACGGTCGCCAAGCTGATGGCGCACCTGCGCCGCTTCCCGCGCGATGCCGAGATCGTCGATCTCGACGTCTCCGTGGTGGTCGACGCGGAGGCCAACCTCGTTCAGACACTCTCGCTGTGGGACGACGATGACGGCGGGGACGACCCGGACGATCCCGAGCGCGAGGATCTGCCGGTCGAGGCCGACCGCAAGGTGGTCAATTTGCCACCGCGCCGCACCAAGCCCTGAATGACGGGCAAGCCGGGACAGGCCGCTCGCGCCCGTGCGCCCTGAGACGCCCCACGCGTGGGCGTCTCAGGGCGGGCTGGGGTTGGACCGCTATGTCACGGCCCTGCCGGCCATCAGGCCCAGCACCAGGAAGATCAGGAAGATCACGACGCAGATGAAGAACAGGACCTTGGCGATGCCCGCAGCTCCAGCCGCAATGCCGCCGAAGCCGAACACGCCGGCCACGATCGAGATGATAGCGAAAATAAGAGCCCACTTGAGCATCGAACCAGCCTCCGAACACAGTATTGCCTCAATGCGCGGCTGCGATCCGAGTTCCTCCAAGCGGCTTGGCCGGGTCGAAATGTGGTGAACGACGCTGCGGCGGCGGACTCCTTGGCTCGGCAGGTCATCTGGCGTAAGCCCATGACGTGCGGGAGAAGCGACACATGACATCTTCGCGGCTGGCTGCGCTGGCACGAGCCGGCGTTCTCGCCCTCGGGGTCGCGACGATGCTGATGGAAGGTCCTGCCGCGCGAGCCCAGGAGGCCGCGACGCCGGCCGGGCCCGTCGCGGCCTCCCAGCCGGGCGCGTCCGTCCCGCCGGACGCTGCTGGGCCAGCGAGCCTGCTCGATGCCGTGATGGCCCGGAAGCAGCTGCGCATCGGTCTACCGGGCGACTACAAGCCTTTCGGTGTGCGCGACGCCGCGACCGGCGCCTTCTCGGGCATCGACGTCGACCTCACCACGGGCCTCGCCGAGGCGCTCGGCGCCGCGCCGGTCTTCGTGAAGACGAGCTGGCCGACCCTGGTGGCCGATTTCAAGAGCGGCAAGTTCGACATGGTGGCGGGTGGCGTGTCGATCACGCTCGACCGGCAGAAGGCGGGGGTCTTCTCGATCCCGACCGACCTCGACGGCAAGGTGGCAATCGCGCGCTGTGTCGACATGGACAAGCTCGGCTCGCTCGCGGCCATCGACCGCCCCGATGTGCGGGTCGTGGTCAACCCGGGGGGTACCAACGAGCGCTTCGACCGGGCCAACCTGAAGCAGGCGCCGATCCGCGTGTTCCCCGACAACACCGTCATCTTCCGCGAGGTCGCCGAAGGCCGCGCCGATGTCATGATCACCGACGGCGTCGAGGCGCGGCTGCAGCAGAAGCTCAACCCCGGTCTCTGCGCCATCCACCCCGATAAGCCCTTCGACCACGCCGAGAAAGGATGGCTGCTGCCGCGCGACATGGCGTTCAAGCTCTTCGTCGACCAGTATATCCACCTCCAGCAGCTCAACGGCAGCTACACGGCGATCGTCAGGAAATGGCTCGATTGAGCGACGTGAGCCGCCGACGCCCGCGCCGCCTTTGCGACCGGAAGCCGACGGGCGGATCGCCCAGGAGGGTCAGGTCGGACGGTCTCGCCAGGCCCGAAAAGCGGCTTCTTCCAGCCGGCTTTAAACGGCAGTTAACTCAAACTGGAGTTAATGGAACGCAACAGGATTGTGTGGCCTTTCGGTTCGGTCGTAAAGGCGGTGATCGGCCGGTGCCGGGCGTCTCGCGCGAGCAGGGGGCGCCTCGGTGTCGAGGATCATCGTGGGGCTGGAGGGCGGCATGGTCCCATTGCGAAAGCCGGGTCAATGACTGACGCGACCGTTGCACCAGACGATGTCACGTCGTTCGATATCGGCCCGCTGTCGAGAAGACCCACCCTCCCGGTCCGGGCCCTCGCGATCGCGGTCGCTCTCGCGCTCGGCCTCCCGGCGGGAGCCTGGATCCTGAGTGCCGGTCCGGCCTTCTCCCCCGCTCGCATGCCGATGGCCGTGGCCATACGCGCTGTCCCGGCGGCTCGACCCACCATACCGCCGATCGCTCCCGCGGCTCCGACGGCCTCGCTGGACGCGATGACGACCGGTCTCGTGGCGCTGCTCGACCCGGTGTCCACCCTCGGCACGATACCGGCGGTCCTCGGACGAAGCCTGCCCCTCGGCCCGAACTTCGCACCCGCTCCATCGACGCGGCCTGCCGCCAGTGCGGAGCCGGACCTCACGCTGCCGCAAGCCACCACGCCACAAACGTCCCCGCTCGTCGAAAGCGTACCGTTGCCCGAGCCGCGTCCGCCGCAGCTCGGATGGCCGGTGAGCCGCACACCGCTGCGCGTGCCCGCCCGTCAGATCGCGATGTCGGGCAGGCCGTCCGCCGCCCCGAGCACTCCCCCGGACAACCGGTCGTTCCTCGATAGGTTCTTCGGCATGCTGCGGCCGCCCGGGCCCGTCCTCGCCTACGCGACGCCCGAGGATGGGCTGTTCGGTCCTGCGCGAACCATCACGGACCCTTCGCCGATCCATGATCGATGGACCGCCGTCTATGATATCGCGGCCCATACCGTCTACATGCCGAACGGCGCGCGGCTGGAAGCACATTCGGGGTACGGCCCGAGGTTGGACGATCCGCGCCACGTCGGCGACCGCAACGTCGGAGCCACGCCACCCCATGTCTACGACCTCGAACCGCGGGCAGAGCTCTTCCACGGTGTTCGGGCTTTGCGCCTCAACCCCGTCGGCAACAGCGGCGTTTTCGGACGCACGGGTCTTCTGGCCCACACCTACATGCTGGGCCCGCATGGCGATTCCAACGGATGCGTGTCGATCAAGGACTACGATGCATTCCTGCAAGCCTACCTGAACGGCGAGATCAAACGTCTCGTCGTGGTCCCCCGTCTGACCTGAGCAACCCCTTCAGGCACCGATTGACGAGGCTCGCCGGCCCCGGACCTGTAACTTCCTGGCGCCGCAGCCGTAAACCATTCGCGTCCGGACCGGACGCGTCGCTACGAGGCGAGGCATCATGATCGACCACCGTCCCATCCTGCTCGGCCTCGGGTTTGCCATCGCGCTGTCAGTCTCCACGGCGCTGCCCGGCGCTGTCGCGGCGGCCGAGATCAAACCCTTCACGCCCGCGGCCTTCGACGCCGCCAAAGCGGCCGGCAAGCCGATCCTCATCGACGTGACGGCGCCCTGGTGCCCCACCTGCAAGGCCCAGCACCCGATTCTGTCGGGCCTCGAAGCCCAGCCGAAGTTCAAGGACCTCGTGGTCCTCGACGTGGATTTCGATTCGCAGAAGGACGTCTTGCGGCGGTTCAACGTCCGCATGCAGAGCACGCTGATCGGTTTCAAGGGCGACAAGGAGACGGCGCGCTCCACGGGCGACACCAAACCCGAGTCCATCACCCGGTTGCTCGACACGACGCTCTGAGCCCGACGGCATGGTCGCGAGCCTCGGTCTCGCCTTCCTGGCGGGCATCCTGTCGGTCCTGTCGCCCTGTGTTCTGCCGATCCTGCCCATCGTGCTCGGAGCCGCGACGACACAGCATCGGCTCGGGCCGACGGCCCTGGCGGGTGGGCTCGCGCTGTCCTTCGTGGCGATCGGGCTGTTCTTCGCCACAATCGGCTTCTCGCTCGGACTCGACGGCGGCATGTTGCGCGAGATCGCGGCGGTGGTGCTGATGGCCATCGGCCTCGTGCTGGTCCTGCCGCCCTTGCAGGCCCGGATCGCGGTTGCGGCCGGCCCGGTCGGGCAGTGGACGGACGAGCGCTTCGGCGGTTTCTCGCGCCAGGGGCTCCAGGGGCAGTTCGGGTTGGGCCTGCTGCTCGGCGCCGTGTGGAGCCCCTGCGTCGGGCCGACGCTCGGCGCCGCCTCCGCGCTCGCCGCGGAAGGCCGCGACCTCGTCGAGGTCGCGGCGACGATGCTGCTTTTCGGGATCGGGGCCGCCTTGCCGCTGCTTCTGCTCGGCACGTTGTCGCGAGACGTCCTCATGGGCTGGCGCGGCCGCATGCTGGCGGCCGGCACTGCTATGAAGACGGGTCTCGGCGTGTTGCTGATCGTCGCCGGCGCCCTGATCGTCACGGGCCTCGACAAGCGCGTCGAAGCGGCACTGGTCGATGCGTCGCCAGCCTGGCTCACGGCCCTGACCACCCAGTTCTGACGCGCGGGTGCCGGTACGGTCAGGTCGAGTATCGGATTCTGTATCGAGACCGAAGGCGTCCTGGTTCTAGATATCGGCTGCCGCTGAACCGCAGGACGTGTAACGATGAGCGAGAAGCCAGCCGAACCGGATGAAGCGCGGATGCCCGCCGAGAAGTTCGATGATAAGATGCGGACGGCACTGAGTGCGCTCGGTTTCTGAATGTCGCAACAGGAGCGATCGCACGGGGAGTCAAGGGTAAAGACGAGAAAAGCACATCAGAGGCGAGCTAAACATTATGTACGTAATAACTGAATCCACGGCTCTTGCTGTTCTAAATCAGTTGCAGCCTTCAGATAAAGAGAGAGTGAATCGCGCGATAGAGCGTCTCGCAACCAATTGGGACGCGATCGCGCCATCCCATGTCCAAAAGATGGAACGCTTGGTTTCATCTGACGGCAAGCCGCTATTCTCATACAGAGCCTTCAAAGATTTTCGCGTATTTCTATATAAAAATGAAAATGAGATACGCGTCGTTGACGTGATAAGGCGAAGTCAATTGGAGAGCCTTCGCTCCTTGCCGGGGGCTAGACGTGAGGGGATTTAACGCGATCAAATTAGACCGCCAAAAATTGGAAGACGAGCTAGGCGATTTGGAGTCTCTGCTAAATTCATCTACGGAATTGAAGGAAAGGGCGCAGATAGCACCTTTTTTTAAGCAGCATCAGCATCTGGTGGCAGGATTAGGTTATTTCAACAGCGCCATCGCTCTGCCAGATAGAGTTTCCACGGAGCTTGACATCTTTGGCGACTTTGCTTGCGATGCAGCATCTGGAGACAGCGTCTCCAAATCATTCCTTCTGGTTGAGTTCGAGGATGCCAATGAATTTAGCATTCTGGGCAAGGCTGATCCAGGAAAAAACAAACCCTGGTCTTCTCGGTTTGAGCACGGCTTTTCACAGCTAGTCGATTGGGCTTGGCGGTTGAACCAAGAAGGAGGAACGTCGGACGCGTTCACTCGCATCTTCGATGTCAGCCATCCGTCGATACATTTTCTCCTAATTGTTGGGCGTGATGCAGACCTTGACGCTCGTGATAAGAGCAGAATGCACTGGAGAGCAAACAGCATCAATCTTGGGCCATATCGGCTTTCCTGCCTTACGTTCGATGGGGTTTTGACAGGGCTTCGGAGAAGGCTTGAGTTGTCGCGTGGCTGATCCGCAAGGTGCGAAGAGTTTGCGAAATGCACCTCGCCGCGGTTCCGAGTCACGGACCGTGGAACGGCATACGGTTTCGGCGTGTATCAGGCGGGCGGGATCACGGCCCGCTCGAGCGTCACGACCTGGTCTTCGCGGGCCACGAAGGTTGCGGGCCTGCGGAGCCGCGCTTCCGCCTCGATGCGCGCCATGGCGGCGTCGTCATGGGCTGGATCGTGGTGGAAGAGGGCGAGTTGCCTGACGCCCGCGGCATCGGCCAGCGCCGTGGCCTCGCTCCACGTCGAGTGTCCCCAGCCGCGGCAGACCCCGTATTCCTCGGGCGTGTAACTGGCGTCGAGCACGAGGAGATCGAGGCCCCGGGCCAGGGCCACAACGGCCGGATCGGATCCGTCCGGTCCATGCTCGTGGTCGGTGAAATAGCCGAACGAGCGCCCGTCGAAATCGATGCGGTAGCCGGTCGCTCCGCCGGGGTGGTTGAGGGCAGCGGTCGACAGGGTGATGCCGTGGCCCATGTCCATGGCATCACCGGCCATGAAGTCCCGATAGGCGAGGTTCGCGGCGAAGGTTTCCGGCGTGATCGGAAACAGCGGCGGTTTCATCAATTGCGCTACGGCATCGTGCAGGCGCTCGCTGCCGTCGCGGTGCCCCGTCCACAGTCGGATCGCCGCGTCGGTCCGGAACACCGGGGCGAAGAACGGCAGGCCGATCAGGTGGTCGACGTGGCAGTGGCTGATGATCAGGTCGAGGTCCAGGTGCCGTCCCTCGGCGAGGAGGTGGCGTCCGAGCTTGCGGATGCCGCTGCCCGCGTCGAAGATGATCGTCCGCTCGCCACAGCGGAGTTCCACGCAAGACGTGTTGCCGCCGTAGACCACCGTGTCGGCGCCGGGACAAGGGATGCCGCCGCGGACGCCCCAGAACCTGACCAGCATCTCGGTCGACATCATCACACCCCGGATGGGCCGCGACGGCGACGCGCCGCAGCGCCATGGCGGGGTGGGAGCTTGGCACATTCGCTCGGTGGACGCGAGAGGCCCACGGGCGACGGCCGGGCCGCCGAACCACGCGCTCTGGCGAACGTCGCGACCCAACGGCGGAACGTCCGACCCTTCCTCCCGCCTCGACCTGAAGACGAGGGACGCGTGTCCGCGGCGGATGTCAGCCCAGCGCCGCTGCGACGGCGTCGCCGCATGCCCTGGTGTCGGCCGAGCCGCCGAGGTCTCGCGTGCGGAGTCGCGGATCGGACAGCACCCGCTCGATGGCACGCAGGATGTCGGCTGCGGCCTCCGCTTCGCCGAGATGGTCCAGCATCATGCTGGCCGACCAGATCTGGCCGATCGGATTGGCGATGCCCTGCCCTGCGATGTCGGGTGCCGAACCATGCACGGGCTCGAACAGCGACGGGAACGTGCCGTCGGGATTGATGTTGCCGCTGGGCGCGATGCCGATGGTCCCGGTGCAGGCAGGTCCGAGGTCGGACAGGATGTCACCGAACAGGTTCGACGCCACCACGACGTCGAAGCGGTCCGGGTTCAGAACGAAATGCGCCGCCAGGATGTCGATATGGTACTTGTCCCAGCGCACGCCGGGGTAGGCCTCGGCCATGGCTTCGACCCGCTCGTCCCAATACGGCATGGTGATCGCGATGCCGTTCGACTTCGTGGCCGAGGTGAGGTGGCGCTTCGGGCGCCGCTGCGCGAGGTCGAAGGCGTAGCGTAAAACCCGGTCCACCCCGGTCCGGGTCATGATGGTCTCCTGCATCACGGTCTCGCGCGCCGTGCCCTCGAAGATCCGCCCACCGATCGACGAATATTCACCCTCGGTGTTCTCGCGCACGACGAAGAAGTCGATGTCGCCGGGCTTGCGGTCCGCCAGCGGCGACTTCACTCCCGGCATCAGGCGCACGGGCCGCAGGTTGACGTACTGGTCGAAGACGCGCCGGAACTGCAGGAGGGAGCCCCAGAGCGACACATGGTCCGGGATCTTCTCCGGCCATCCGACCGCGCCGAAGAAGATGGCGTCGTGACCGCCGATCCGCTCCTGCCAATCCTCCGGCATCATGCGGCCATGGCGAGCGTAGTGATCGTACGAGGCGAAGTCGAAATGATCGAAGTCGAGGGCCAGCTTATGCTTGCGGGCCGCGGCCTCGAGCACCTTGAGCCCTTCGGGCACCGTTTCCTTGCCGATGCCGTCGCCGGCAATCACGGCGATCCTGCGCTGGTTCCCTGCTGCCATGGCGCGTTCCCTCGTTGTCGGTAAGCCTCTGATCGGCGTGCTCAGGGTCCTGGCTTTCCCAGCCGAACCATCGACCGTGTCCGGCTCACGCTTGTGCGCTTCGCTGCACGCTATCTGTCGTCGAGCGTGAAGCCGATCTTCAAGGTAACCTGGAAATGAGCAACCTTGCCGTCCTCGACATGACCGCGGGTCTCCACGACCTGAAACCAGCCGATATGACGAATCGTCCTCGACGCGTCGACGATCGCTTCCTTGATGGCCTCGTCGATGCTGGTGGGGGAAGAGCCTACGACTTCGATCAGCCGATAAGTGTGCTCGGACATCGTTGTTCCCGTCTGCTGAGCCCGGCCGAACCGGCGCGCCATCGATCAGGTTGAATGCGCGAACCCCCCTTTCGGCTCCCGGCTGACCTAGTCCGCAAGCCGTGAAGCCGGTTGGACGGCACCGCGCGGCCAAACCCTCATCGAAGCCGTGTCGGCAGCTGTCCGACGCTCGGGCAGCTTATCCGGCACCATCGACAGACTCCGACCCGCCCGCCCCCGGCCCGGCCGGCGAGACGCGGAGCAGAGTGAGGAGATTGCGCACCTTGCGCAGCACCTCGAACCGGAAACCATGGAACGCGAAGACCTGTCCGACGTCGGGGATCGTCTGAGCCTCATGGATCACCAGCCCCGCGATGGTGTTGGCCTCCTCGTCCGGAAGCTCCCAGCTCATGACGCGGTTGAGGTCGCGGATCGGCACCGACCCGTCCACCGTCACACTGCCGTCGGAGTTGAGCCGCAGACCCTGGACCACGAGGTCGTGCTCGTCGCGGATGTCGCCGACGATCTCCTCGAGGATGTCCTCCAGCGTCACGAGCCCTTCGACCTCGCCGTATTCGTCGACCACAAGGGCAAAGTGCTGCTTCCTCCGCAGGAACTCCTGCAACTGGTCCTGCAGGCTCGTCGTGGCGGGTACGAACCAGGGCTCGAAGGCGATTGCAGCGACGTCGAGGCGGGATCCGTCGCCGCCGAGGTCGCTCAGTGCGCGCAGCACTTCCTTGGCGTGCAGCACGCCCACGATCTCGTCGGGCTCTCCGCGCCACAGCGGCAGCCGCGTGTGGGGCGAGGCCAGCACCTCGCGCAACACCTCGGACGGCGGCAGGCCGGCGTTGATGCTCTGCATCTTGGTCCGGTGGACCATCACGTCCTGCACCTCGAGTTCGTGCAGGTCGAGGAGTCCCCCGACCATGTCGCGGTCCGAGCGCTCGACGCCGCCCTCCTGGTGCAGGAGATCCACCGCGCTCTTGAGTTCCTCGACGCCCGTGAGCATGGAGCGGCTCTCGCCGAGCGTGACGCCGAACAGCCGCAGGAGGCCCTGGACCAGGACCTCGACGGCCTTCAGCACCGGCCCGAAGACAGCGACTGCGACCGCCACCATGCGGGCCAGGAACAGCGACGCCTGGTCGGGGTAGTTGATCGCGACGGTCTTGGGCAGCACCTCGGCGAAGACCAGGATCAGCACCGTCATCAGAACGGTGGCGTAGATCACGCCGCGATCGCCCACCAGGGCCAGCAGCACGCTGGTGATCAGGGCCGAGGCGCCGATATTGGAGACGTTGTTGCCGAGCAGCATGGCGCCGATGAAGCGGTCGCGATTGTCGAGCAGGCGCGTCACGATGCCGGCCCGCTCGTCGCCGCCCTTCTCGATGGCGTGCATGCGGGCCCGCGAGGCCGCGGTCAGGGCCGTCTCGGCCGCAGCGAAGAAGGCCGACAGCGTGATGCAGAACACCACCACCGCGATGTCGAGCCAGAGGTCCACCCCCCCGGCAGCGACCTCGGCCGAAGCGCCACGCATGGTCTAGATCCCTGTGATCTCGTCGCCGAGAAAGTTTCGCACGGCATCGGCCGGCACGTCGGACGCTACGAAGCTCCGACCGATGCCGCGCGCCAGGATGAGGTTGAGGCGACCGCGCGTCACCTTCTTGTCCTGGAACATGGCGTCGAGCACCGCATCGGCTCGCGGGCCGTCCCCGGCGCCCCAGCCCGGAACGTCGCGGATACGGGTGGGCAACCCGGCGGCCGCGAGGTGCCGGGCGACGCGGTCCGCGTCCGCAGCGGCGCAGAGGCCCCCCGCGACCGAGAAGCGGAACGCCAGCACAACGCCGATCGCCACAGCTTCCCCATGCACGAGCCGGGCACCGTCGTAAAGGGTCAACCGTTCCAGGGCGTGCCCGAAGGTATGGCCGAGGTTGAGAAGCGCGCGGTCGCCCTGCTCGTGCTCGTCGCGCGCCACGGTCGCGGCCTTCGAACCGCAGGACCGGGCGATCGCCCGACGACGCTGCGGCCCGCCCGCGAACACCGCCTCGCGATTGATGTCGAGCCAGTCGAACAGGGCGGGGTCGTCGATCAGCCCGTATTTCACGACCTCGGCATAGCCGGCCCGGAACTCGCGGCGCGGCAGCGTGTCGAGGCTGTCCGTGTCGGCCAGCACCAGCAACGGTTGGTGGAAGGCACCGACGAGGTTCTTGCCCTGGACTGCATTGATGCCGGTCTTGCCGCCGACCGACGAATCCACCTGCGCCAGCAGGCTCGTGGGGATCTGGACGAAGCGCATTCCCCGCTTGCAGGTGGCGGCTACGAAGCCCGCGAGGTCCCCCACGACGCCCCCGCCGAGCGCCACGATCAGATCGCCACGCTCGAGCCGCGCGTCGAGGACCGCGCCGGAGACCTCGGCATAGCGCGTGAAGCTCTTCGAGCCCTCGCCGGGCTCGACCGTCACGGCCGTATGGCGCAGGCCCGCCGCATCGAGCGAGGCTTCGAGGCTCCCGAGGTGGGCCCGGGCGACGTTGCGGTCCGTGACCACGGCACAGGCCGCACCCGGCGCCAGGTCCGCAATCCGGCGGCCCGCCGCGGCGATGAGGTTCGGGCCGATCAGGATGTCGTAGGAGCGGGCCCCGAGGTCGACCGCGATCCGCGTGGGTTCCGCGCCTGTGTCCGGGTCGGGCGTCACGGCGTCAGCGAGCCTCCGAGGACCCGACCAGATGGGCCGCGATGGCGGCCGCCATCGCGTCCACCATCACGTCGTGCGGGCAATCCCGCGACACGATCGTGAGGTCGGCTTCGGCATAGACGGGGTAGCGTTCGGCCATGAGGCTCTTCAGGGTTGCTTCGGGATCGGGCGTCCGCATCAGCGGCCGATTGTTCCGCTTGCGGATGCGGCGCATCAATACGTCGAAATCCGCCTTGATCCAAACCGAGAAGCCCGAGGCCTTGATGGTCCGGCGCGTGGCCGGATGGATGAAAGCGCCGCCGCCGGTCGCCACCACGCGTGGGCCGCTGCCGATGAGGCGCTCCACGACGCGGCTCTCGCGATCGCGGAAATAGGGCTCGCCGTGGCGGGCGAAGATCTCGGGGATCGTCATGCCGGCCGCGCTCTCCATCTCGAGGTCGCTGTCGACGAAGTCGATCCCGAGATGGGCCGCGAGCCGCCGGCCCGTCGAGGTCTTGCCGGCCCCCATCATGCCGATCAACACGATGGGGCGCGGCCCGAGCCGGCCCAGGATCGCGGCCGCGCGCGTCGCGTCCCCCCCGTCTGCCTGCGCGGCCCTGCCACGTCCCCCGTCATATGCCGTCGCTCTCATGACGCCATCAGTAGCATGGCGGTCCGGGCTTGCCAGTCCCGTCGCCGCTCTCCAAGCCTCAGGCTGGCTAGCCTGCGATAGGCCGGTGGCAACGGGATGGAGCAGTTCCGGCGCGACCCGTTAACCGGGAAAGGCCGTCAGCACGACCTGCAGCCCGGCCTTGCGACCATGTTTCATGGCGGGCACGCAATCAGTGTCGTTCGCGATCAGGGCGTTCCGATCGACAATTGCGATGCTGGCGGTCGTCGCAAAGTCGAGACCGATCTTCCCTATAATGCCAGCCTACGGGCGTAGCGGATGAAGAGGCCGATCATCCAAGGCGCCCAAGTTAGTAGGTTGGGGGCGTAATGGCGCTGACGATTTCCGCAGGTAATTTCGCGGCATTGCGGAACCGATGCGGCAGACGGCTGTCGAAATAATAGCCGTCACCGGCTCGTAGCAGCTTCGTTTCAGACCCGACAGTCAACTCGACGCTTCCTCGGGTCACGATTCCGGCTTCCTGCGCCGCGTGCGAGAACGCTTGGCCGGTGTCGGCTTTCGGCGCGTAGGTCTCGTGCAGCATCAGGAGCTGCCGGTTGGGATAGCCGAACCCCACCATGCGGTAGGATATCGCCTCGATCCGGCCGATCTCGACCATGTCGGCCGCCATGTAGAAGGGCGACCGGGTCAGGTCGGCGTCCAGTTGGGAGAAGAAGCTGGTCAAGGTCGTTCCGAGAGCGTCGAGGATGGCACCCAGCGTGTCGACCGACGGGCTGAGCCGGTCGCGTTCGATCAACGAAATGGTGGAATGCGATACGCCCGATCGGTTGGCGAGTTGACGCATGGCAAGCCGCCGGCGCCGGCGCAATTCCTTCAGCTTGCTTCCGACTGCGGCCATGCCTCACCCCCACCCGAGACGACGTGCCCGACCGCGCACCGTCAGCAGGGTAGCGCGTCAGTGGTGAAAATTCTAGACAGACACGAAAAGGCCATTGTTAAGCGGATTGGCCTGGTGAATGCTGTCCACCACTCCTTCAGGAGGCCCAGCATGGCAAGCCGGAGCAGCGCGTTCGTTCGCGACGCGGTGGATTACATCAAGGCCCCGAACAGGGACGTGACGGCCGATACGACGTCCGTCGAGGAGACCGTGCGGAGCATCCTCCATGCGGTGAAAGCGGGCGGCGATCAGGCCCTTCGCGAGTTTTCCCGGCAGTTCGACAAGGTCGATGTGGTGCGCCTGGAGGTCACTGCCGACGAGAAACGGGACGCCGTCGCCAACCTCCACACGCAAACCCGCGCCGACACCGAATTTGCGATCGCCCGCGTCACGGACTTCGCTCAGGCCCAACTCGCGACGGTTCTTCCCCTCGAAACGGAGCCGCTGCCCGGCCTGCATCTCGGCCATCGCGTCATCCCGATCGAGACCGTCGGATGCTACGTGCCAGGGGGTCGCTACCCACTGCTGTCGGCACCGATCATGACGATTGTCCCGGCGAAGGTCGCGGGCTGCGACGAGGTGATCGCATGCCTTCCGCCTGGGGCGCACGAAGCCATGGTGGCGGGGTGTCACCTGTCCGGCGCGGACCGCATCTTTCGCGTTGGCGGGGCCCAGGCGATTGCCGCCATGGCGTTCGGCACCGAGACCGTTCCGGCCGTCGACAAGATCGTCGGACCCGGCAACGCCTACGTGAACGAAGCCAAGCGGCAGGTCTTCGGCCCGGTCGGCATCGACCAGCTCGCGGGGCCGAGCGAGATCTTCATCGTGGCCGACGAGACGGGTGATCCCGAGACCATCGCGATCGATCTTCTGGCGCAGGCCGAGCACGACGTGCGAACGCGCGTCGGCCTCATCACCACGAGCCGCAGGCTTGCGGAAGCGACCCTCAAGGAGGTCGAGCGGCAGTTGCCGGGCCTCGCGACCGGCCAAGTCGCGGCCGCGGCCTGGGACAGCTACGGCGAGATCGTGGTGTGTCCGGACGAAGCGACGATGATCGCCTACTCGGACTGGATCGCCGCCGAGCATCTCGAGGTGCATACACTCGATGCCCAGGCCACGGCCGCCAAGCTGCGAAATTACGGCTCGCTGTTCATCGGCCCCATGGCGAGCGTCGTGTTTTCCGACAAGTGCTGCGGCACCAACCACACGCTGCCCACCCTGCGTGCGGGACGCTACACGGGCGGCCTCTGGGTCGGGTCTTATGTGAAGATCGCCACCCATCAGTGGCTCGATCAGCGGGGCGTGGCGGCCGTAGCGCCGCCCGCGACGCGGCAAAGCGCCAGCGAGGGGCTCGAAGGCCATCGGCGGGCCGCAGCCTTGCGCCTCGACCGGCTGCAGCTCCTGAATGAGATCGCCTGAGCAACGCGGGGTCGGCGCTACAGTGCGCCCCGGTTCAAAGGGAAGCTCCTGGGGGACAGGAACAGGATTTCGTGGCGCTGCCGAATGCGGGGGGAGTGTATGTCAGTATTGTCGATCAGGGCGGACCGGCTGAGCCGCAACGCGTTGGGGCTACCGCAGATCGTGGCCTCGACGCTCGCCAACATCGCTCCGGCGGTGAGCTTCTACTTCGGGTTCGGCGTCATCGTGGGCGGCGCCGGCGTTGCGGCCCCGCTCACCATCATCGTGGCCATGGTGGCCATCCTGTTCCTCAGCAACACGCTGGCCGAATTCTCCAAGTACCGGCCCAGCACGGGCTCCTTCGTCACCTTCATCGGCATGGCGTTCGGCCCCACCGCGGGCGCCGCGGCCTCGCTGTTCACGGTCGTAGGATATGCGATCGCGGCGGCCGCCATCGTGGCGATCTCGGGCGGCTGGGCGCACGACACGATCAAGCTCTTTCTCGGCCTCGACATCCCCTGGCAACTCCTCGCCGTGATCGCGACCGGCATCTGCGGTTTTCTGGTCGCCCGCGGCGTTCGGATCTCAACCACCTGGGCAGCGGTGTTCTTCTACTTCGAACTGGCGCTGTTGCTGGTCGCGGCGGTCGTCATGCTGGTCCTCAACCGCGACGCGCTCAGCCTCGCCCCCTTTATGCCGTCCAACCTGTCGGGCGGCTTGGCCGGCGTTGGGCTCGGTTTTCCTCTCGCGGTCTATTCCTTCGTGGGCTGGGAGAACTCGGCAACGCTCGCCGAGGAAACCCAGGACCCCCGCAAGAACATCCCCCGCGCTCTCGTCGTGGGCACGCTCGCGATCGGCCTCGTCTACATCTTCCTGGCCTACGCGACCGAGATCGCGTTCCACAACGATGCCAAGGCGATCAGCGATTCCACGATCCCGTTCATCGACGCCGTCAAGGCGTCCTCGGTAACGCTGCTCATCGTCGCCTACCTGGCGGGCCTGACGAGCATCTTTTCCTGCCTGCTCGGACTGACCAATTCGCAAGCCCGGATCCTGTTCAGTTCGGCGCGGGAAGGCCTGCTGCCGCGCGTCTTCGGAAAGATCCACCCGCAGAGCCATGCACCTCATGTCGCCATGTGGTCCTACATCGTCCTGGCGACCGCGATCGCGCTCGTGTTCGGGTGGAACCTGCAGCCCGTCGATATTTTCGGCTACACCGGCACGCTCGGCACCATCCCGATCGTGATCATCTACCTGGTGACCAACATCGCCCTGCCGGTCTATGTGCTGCGATTCCACCGGAACGATTTCAGCGTCATGCGTCACGCCATCGTTCCTCTGATCGCTCTGGTGCTGACTCTGTTCCCCCTGTGGGGTCTCGTCCAGCCCGGACAGCCCGCGCCGTTCAACCTGTTTCCGGCTATCGCGGGGGTTGGTCTGCTGATCTCGATCGTCTACGGGGTCGTCCTGGCCCGGCGCAATCCGGACCTCGCGCAGCGGATCGGCAGCTACGTGGCGGATGAAGAGGTCTGACGGGGGGCCCGCCGGAATCACCGCCATGCTGCTCGCCGTTCTCCAGATGCAGCCGGTTTCGGCGAATGCGGTCGCCAACCTGGCGCAGATCGCGGCAGCGGCCCGCTCCGCGAAAGCGTCCGGCGCGGCGTTGCTTGTCACTCCCGAGATGGGCGTAACCGGCTACGCGGTGTGGGACGACGTCGCCCGGATCGCGGAAGGTCGGAGCGGCGCGATCGTGGCTCGACTGTCCGCGCTGGCGCGCGAAACCGAGGTCGCCATCGTGGCGGGTTTTCCCGAGCGGGACGGCGGAGCGGTCTACAACACGGTCGCGCTAGCGAAGCCTGACGGCGGGATGCAGTTCTATCGCAAGTGCCACCTGTTCGGGCCGCACGAAAAACAGGCCTTCTCGTCAGGCTGCATCCTGTCACCCGTCTTCGAGGTGGGCGGCCTGCGGGCGGGCCTGCTGGTGTGCTACGACGTCGAGTTCCCCGAGATGGCCCGCTCGTTGGCCCTGGCCGGGGCCGAACTGCTGCTCGTCCCGACCGCCCTGCCGAGAAGCGGGCCGAACGACCGTGTCTCGCGTTCCATGGTCCCGACCCGCGCGCTCGAGAACCACTTTTTCGTCGCCTATGCGGGGTTGTGTGGGCAGGAAAAGGGCCAAGCCTACCAGGGCGGCTCCGTCATCGTAGGGCAGGATGGGGAAGATCTTGCGCGGGCGGGGCTTGCGCCTGCCTTGCTTCTGGCCCGCCTGCATCCAGGCGTTCATGCGGGCGGCGAGCCCGACCCCTATCTCGTCGACCGGCGTCCTACCCTCTACCGGCTCGGGTGAACGATCCGATTGCGAGCCACCTCAGGTCTCAGTGGCGAACCGCATCGTGAGCCGGTGCCTCGACTTCATTTCTCGGATAGCAAGAAGCGTTGCGCTCTCATAATGCGAGAGGTGTCCGATCCGCCGAGGACTTCCAACCGCGGCTGTCTTGGGCAAGAATCGTTCGACCGCCGACCATTCCTCATCCGTGAGGTCGCTCGGATAGCGCTTCGTCCTTTTCGCGATCTTGGCCATGCGGCCACGGCTTTCAGCTGCCCACATCCGCAGCGAGAATCGAACAGCCTCTTGGATCTCGACCCAAACAACGGGCCCGGTCACACGCGTTCACGCGCCACCCCCTCCAGACGCTCCAGCGCTGCCTCCAGCGTCGCGTCGCTCTTGCTGAAGCAGAAGCGGACCACGCTGCGCACCGGGTCCTCCGCGTAGAACGCCGACACCGGCACGGCCGCGACGCCGTGATGCTCGACGAGCCTCTCGCAGAACGCCACGTCGTCGGTGACGCCGAGCGGCGCGAGGTCGACGTTGAGAAAATAGGTGCCCTCAGCCGGCAGCACCGAGAAACCGCGCTCGGCGAGGCCCGAGGCCAGCCGGTCGCGCGAGCGCTGCAAGCCCGCCCTCATCTCCACGAAATAGCCGTCCGGTTTCCCGAGCCCATAAGCTACGGCACTCTGCAGATTCGGCGGGGTCGTGAAGGTGAGGAACTGATGCGCCTTGGCGAGCCCCCGCAGGAGTGCCGGCGCCGCCGCCACGAAACCGACCTTCCAACCGGTGAGGCCGAAGATCTTGCCGGCCGAGCCCACCTTGACGGTGCGCTCCGCCATGCCGGGCAGGCTCATCATCGGCTGATGCGTGACGCCGTCGAACACGACGTGCTCCCACACCTCGTCGCAGAGCGCCACCGCGTCGTGGGCCAGGCAGAACCGGCTCAGCCGTTCAAGCGCGTCGCGACCGAACACCGTGCCGGAGGGGTTCAGGGGATTGTTGAACAGAACGACCCGGGTGCGGTCCGAGAAGGCCTGGGCGAGATCGTCGTCCGAGAAGGTCCAGTGCGGCGGCTTCAGGGTGACGAAACGCGCGACGCCGCCGGCGCGCCGCACGAGCGGCAGATAGGCGTCGTACATGGGTTGGAAGAGCACCACCTCGTCGCCGGGCTCGATCAGCGCCAGCAAGGCGCCGGCCAGGGCTTCCGTGGCGCCCGACGTCACCATGACGTCCTCGGCCGACACGGTCAGGTCCTGGTGCCGCCCGTAATGGTCGGCCACGGCCTGGCGCAGTTCCGGCAGGCCCATCATGGGCGGGTACTGGTTCCAGCCGTCGACCACGGCCTCGGCGGCCTTGCGGCGCAGGTCGAGCGGACCGGGGTCCTCCGGAAAACCCTGGCCGAGGTTGACGGCCCCATGCTGCCGCGCGAGTCGCGACATGGTTTCGAACACGGTGGTCGGAAGGTCGGCATAGACGGGATTCATCAGACGGGCCCGGGGCTGGTGACGCCGGGTCCGGTCTTCGCGGTTCGACGCCGGTTTGACAATGGCCGAGCGACCCGCCGACCGCGGCGGGTCGGGGCATCCCGCGCCTTGCCGTTTCTGCCCCGGGTCACGCCATCGCGCCGCGCGCCGCCACAGGCCAGAGACATTCGACACGGTTGCGGCGCAGGCCCACGTACCAGTCGAAGCGATCGACGGTCGGGTCGCAATGGCCGGGCACCAGCAGGACCTTCTCGCCCAGCGCGAGCGGCGCCGCGTGCGTGGCGAGCGCCAGATTGCCGTGCTCGTCCGAGGCGCCGGCATAGGTCACGCCGGGCCTGTCCCAGGGAACCGGCAAGCCGCTGTCGATCGCTACGGCCTTGTGGCCGGCATCCACCACGGCGAGGTCGCGGCGCGGCAGGCTCATGACGCCGCTCAACACGAACAAGGCCTGACGGAACGCCGGCGGCGTTTCGTTGCGGCCGTAGTCTGCGTCCATGAAGGCATAGGACCCGACCTGCAGTTCCGTATAGACGCCGGACGCGGCTTCGAGCGCGAATGTGCCGGTTCCGGCCCCGCTCACCACCGGGCAGGCGATGCCGGCCCGGACGAGATCGTCCCGCACCGCGGCCGCCATCCCGGCCGCCTCTGCGATGCTGAGACGCCGCTCCTCGAGGCTGCGCTGGTGCTGCGCCCGCCCGTGATAGGCCTGAAGCCCGCCGAAGCGCAGGTGAGGGCACGCAGCGATGCTCCGGGCCAGCGCCAAGACGTCGGGTCCTGGCCGGAGGCCGCAGCGGCCGCCACCGACATCGATCTCCATCAGCACGGTCAGGCGCACGTCGGCATCGCGCGCCGCCTGCTCGAGTGCCGCGACGCCGCCCCTGTGATCGATGCAGACCGCCACCTCGGCGATGCGCGACAGGGCCGCGAGCCGCGCCAGCTTGCGCGGGTCGACGATCTCGTTGCTGACCAGGATATCGGGGACGCCGCCCCAGGCCAGAACCTCGGCTTCACCCACCTTCTGGACGCATTGGCCGACCGCGCCGCGACGCATCTGCAGGTGGGCGATCATGGGCGACTTGTGGGTCTTGGCATGCGGCCGCAGCTTCATGCCCGCGGCCGCGGCCAGCGCGGCCATGCCGTCGAGGTTGGCCTCGAAAGCGTCGAGGTCGATGACGAGGGCGGGGGTGTCGACCTCGTCGAGGGTCATGCCGGGTTGGGCAGGGGGCGGCTGCAACATGGGTTCAGGTCGGAAGCGCGCGTGGAACCACGGCCCGCGCCAGCGGCGCAGAGGCAGCCGGCGCGGGGCTCGCGTCCTCGGTGTCCGGTGCAGTGTCGAGCTGTTCGAGCGGCATGGCAGGTTACCCCAAATCAATCGCTTCGCGTTCAGGCGGGGTGCCACCAGCGGCCGCCCACCACCACGCCCCTGGCGAAGAGGCGCTCCCGCGCCGTCACGACCTCGCCGCGCACGTCCTCCAGCGGGAACGCCCCGGCATCGAGCGACAGGATGCTGGCGTCCCCGATGCTGCCAGGCTTCAGCGAGCCGAGGTCCGGGCGGCCCAAGGCCTTCGCGGCATTCGCGGTCGAAGCCGCGATCACGGCGGGGAGCGGCACGCCGAGCGCCAGGAACTTCGACAGCGTCGTGACCTGATCGTAGGCGGGACCGTCGATGCAGAGCGCGTGGACGTCGGACGAGATGGTGTCGGGCAGGAAACCCTCGACCAGCATGGCGCGGGCGACCTTCCAGGAAAAGGACCCCATGCCGTGCCCGACGTCGAACAGCACGCCGCGCCGCCGCGCCGCCAGCAGGGCCGGCTTGACCTTGCCCCTGCCGTCGACGGGGGCGTTCGGAAAGGGCCGGAAGCAGTGGGTCAGGATGTCGCCCGGCCGGAGGCGGTCCACCACGGCCTCGTAGGACGGCGGCGGCTCGTCGATGTGGACCATCATGGGCAGGCCGGTCTCGTCCGCCACCTGCTCGGCGACGTCGAGCGGGACGATGCCGGCGGTGCCGCTGGCGGTTCGCCCGAGCCGCACCTTGATGCCCACGATGAGGTCGCGGTTGCGCTCGACCACCTCGACGCAGTCGCGGGCGGCAAGGAGCCGGATATCGTGCCCCTCGCCCACCATGACCTTGGTGGAGAACCCGTAGATGCCCGCGAAGGAGACGTGGAGGTAGGGCAGGATGCGGATGCGGCTCGGCTCGATCACGTGCTTGCGGAAACCGGCGAAATTGCCCGGTCCGGCGCTGCCCGTATCGACGCAGGTCGTGACCGCGCTCCTGCGGGCGAAATCCTCGGCGTCGATGCCGAGCGAGGTGCCGCCCCAATAGACGTGGGTGTGCAGGTCGATGAGGCCCGGCGTGACGATCCGGCCCGATACGTCGCGGACAACCGCACCGCGCGCATCGAGCTCGTCGCCGACCGCCGCCACCAGCCCGTCCGCGAAGGCGACATCGGTGACGCGGTCGAGACCCTGCGAGGGATCGATCACGCGGCCTTTGGCGAGGACGAGGTCGAAGGGCATGGGTCGCTCCGGTCAAGGCCGCCGGCATCCGGCGATCGGATGCGGCATGTAGCCCGTGAACCCGGTGATTTTCCAGCGCCCGCCGAGGCTGCGGCAATGATAGAGCGTCTGCCAGTTCAGAACCTCGGGCGCCGCGTCGACCGGCTGGACGATTCCGTCGAACTTCTTGTGCGCCAGGGCGACATCGCCCACGACATCGATGTCGCGCAGCACCGTGGCGGCGAAGAGCGCGGTGCGAAGATCGGGGCGGCAGGGTTTGGCGGCCGCCGCGCCCTCGAGCCACGCCGCCCGATAATCGTCGAGCGTGTAGGCCAGGCGCCAGCTGTCCGGGTTGGGCGAGCGGCCGGCGTCGATGCCCAGGAAGCCCGCCGCGACGAAGTCGTCCGCCACCCCGTCCCAGTTCCCGCGCACGAAGGCGTCGATGTCGCGCCGGACCAGCATGTCCCAGATCGCATGCCGGTCCGCGTCCGAGGTCGGGAACGGGTTGGTCTCAGGCGACGGCATGGCGGTTCTCGCTCGCGGACGACCGGGGTCGGGCGTTCACGGTGTCGGATCGCCCGTCCTGTCGCAAGGTCTCGACTCGTCGAGCCGCTGCAAGGAATGCGGCGTTTCAGTCACAGGATCCGGAACGCGGGTGAAACCGGACCGTCGGTTCATCCGAGTTCCAGACCAGGGCTTCCGCCAGCGATGCGCTTCACACGGTTTCGACATTCCATCCGAAGCCCGCGGGGACGTCGCACGGCGCCATATCGATGCGGGGAGACGATGATGTCGATGCTGGTGACCATGCACCCGATCTGGCAATCGGGCGCCGTCGTCCTCGCGGCCGCGGTCCTCAGCGCACTGGTCCTGCAGGTGCTGGTCCATCGCGTCCTGCCAGCCGTCTTGCGGCGTGAACATACCGAACTCGGCGCCGCGATCTTCTCGGTGATCGGTGTCACCTATGCGGTGCTGCTCGCCTTCGTGGCAATGACGGCGTGGGAACAGTACACGGCCGCTCAGGCCCTGGCGCGGCGCGAAGCGAACCTGATCGGAAGCCTCTACGGTGCGAGCCGCGGCATCGCCGAGCCGGCCGGGGCAGCGATCCGGGCCGATCTCGCGGCTTACCTCGCGCATGTCATCGACATCGAATGGCCGGCCCAGATCGCCGGGCGTCCGATACCGGCCTCGGAACAGTCGTTGGAGCATCTCGACGCCACGGTCATGGCCTTTCAGCCAAACGGCGCGGGGGAGTCGAACGTCCATGCTGCCCTGATCCGCGAGCTGGCCGAGATCGCTAGGGTGCGTCGCGACCGCCGGCTCGCGACCGGCGGCACGATCCCGGATCTCGTCTGGATCGTCCTGCTGTCGGGCGGCGCCTTGATGGTCGGCTTCAGCTTCATCCTGGGCGCCCCCAAGCTTTCGGTGCACCTTCTGATGACGGCCGCCCTGGTGGCGTCGGGCGTGCTGGTGCTGCTCCTGGTGCTGGGATTGAGCTCGCCCTTCCAGGGCGAGGTGACGATCCCGCCCGACGCTTACCGGGACGTCCTGTCCGAAATTCGGCCGGTTCCTTAAAGGACCTCGCCTGTCGGACCAATCGTGATGCCGCGATATCCTTCGCGGCGAAACGGGAGGAAGCGGGTCCCTCAGAAGCGCCACCTCTGGGCATTGGCGACGAGGAAGTCGCGCAGGACTTGTACCCGTGCGACGCTCTTCATCTCCTCGGGATAGACGAAGTAGCAATCGAGTTCCGGCATGTCGACGTGCGGCAGGATCTGGACGAGCCCGCTGTCGGCTTCCGCCAGATAATCGGGCAGGACCGCGATGCCGGCGCCGTTCTGCACCGCGTGCCGGCACGCCACCATGTTATTGAACGTGACGGCGGACGGGCGTTGGGATTTGGCGTCGCGGCCCGCCGCCTGCAGCGAGTTCAGCATGGATACGAGATAGTTGGACGGCGTGCCGGCATAACCGATGAGCCGGTGTTTGACGAGGTCTTCGAGTGTCTTGGGCTGACTGTGGCGCTTCAGATAGCTCGGCGACGCATAGGCGTGGTAGTGCACCGTGAACAGCCGTCGGCGGATCAGGTCGGGCTGGATCGGCTCACGGAGGCGAAGCCCGATGTCGGCCTCGCGCATGCCGAGATCGAGTTCCTCGTCGGTCAGGATGACGTGGAGCTTGATGTCGGGGTAGAGGTCGAGGAACTCGCCGAGCCGCGGCGCGAGCCAGCTGGTGCCGAGCCCGAAAGTCGTGGTGATGCGCAGTTCGCCATGCGGCTTGTCACGGCTGTCGGTGAGATGGCTCCGCACCGCGTCGAGCTTCAGCATCACGTCCTGAACGGTGCGAAACAGCAACTCACCTTGCTCGGTGAGGATCAGGCCGCGGGCGTGACGATGGAACAGCGGTGTGTCGAGCTCGGTCTCGAGCGCGCTGATCTGGCGGCTCACCGCGGACTGGCTGAGATTCAGGACCTGCCCGGCGTGAGTGAAGGACCCGGCGTCCGCGGCCGCCTGGAAAACCCGCAACTTGTCCCAATCCACCGTCGCCTCCCGGTCGGCCCACCCCTCCGTGGCCCAGATACGGGGCTCCGGCCCTGGTCAGGCACCCGTCCACTATCCATCGATCCTTCGGGCAGCGCCACCGCAAATCGGTAGTGTCTCAGTTTGAAATCCGAGGGGCTTGACCCCGCTCGCGACCGCCATCATGCTTTATGCTAAGCATCGGTCGAACGACTCGCCCGGTCTGATTTCTTGCTGGCATGTCCCTTGCTGAACGAGCTAACCCCCGAAAACGCGATGGTGTTCCGGATCATTCATCGGGACAATTTGGCATGGATTTTGGCCAACGGTTTACACTGCCGTCAATCGGCGCTGCGCGACCCAAATTTCGTACCTATCGGGCTTGCTGATCTCATCGACAGGCGGCACTTGCAGCCGGTTCCCCGTTCTCCGTGGGGGACAATGAGCAACTATGTTCCCTTCTATTTCACTCCGCTTTCTCCGATGGCCTATCGTATTAAGACAGGCTGGAATGTAAAGCAGCGCGACAACACCGAGATTATCATTTTAGCGGGTTCTTTGAAGACTTTTCTAAAAGATGGGGTAGTTTTCCTCTTTACTGACCGCCACGCCTCGACCGTCGGTGCCCGATTTTCTGGCGACCTAAAGAATTTAGACTGGATAGACTGGAGCATCCTCCAAAGAAAAGACTTTAAGAGAGATAATGAGGACCTAGGAAAAACGGATAGGTACCAAGCTGAAGCCCTTGTTCATAATCATGCACCGCCATCTTCGTTATTGGGACTTGCCACGTACGACAATAATACTAAGATGTGGGCAGAGCAACTTGTCCGTAGTCAAGGGCTGTCGCTAAAGGTAATCCAGAAGTCAGGGTGGTACTTCTAATGATCACATTCACTCACGGGAATTTGCTGAAGGCGCAGGCCGAGGCCCTAGTCAACACAGTCAATACCGTCGGCGTGATGGGAAAGGGCATCGCCCTGATGTTTAAGGAGGCGTTTCCAGAGAACATGCGCGCCTACAGTCTCGCCTGTAAGCGCAAGGAGATCGTAGTTGGTAAAGTCTTCGTCACTGAACGGCACAATTGGGTCGGAGGCCCAAGGTGGATAGTGAATTTCCCCACTAAGAGTCACTGGCGAAATCCGTCGAAGATCGAATGGATTGAGGAGGGTCTACGAGACCTCAAGATATTCATCGAAACGAATGGCGTTCGGTCTATAGCATTGCCGCCTTTAGGAAGCGGCAATGGTGGCTTGGACTGGTCCGATGTAAGACCTCGAATCGAGAGCGCATTGGGCGATCTCGTGGATGTTGATGTCATCGTCTATGAACCAACCGACAGGTATCAGAACGTCGCGAAAGCCAAGGGTCTTGAGACGCTCACGCCTGCGCGATCCATGATCGCGGAATTGGTTAGGAGGTATTCTGTCCTAGGTTTCGAGTGTACGCTTTTGGAAATACAGAAGCTTGCGTACCTCCTTGAGCGAAAGCTCGGGCTCTTCGGACTAGACAATGCCCTGAAGCTTGAGTTCAAGGCAGATAGGTTCGGTCCTTATGCGCCAAAACTGACGCACCTTCTTAATGGACTGGACGGTAGCTATCTCCATTGCGGAAAGCGCGTTGCGGATGCCGGCCCGCTTGACGTCATCTGGTTCGAAGACGCCATGAAGGAGAAGGTTGACCTTTATCTGAAGTCGGAAGCCAAATCCTATCTTCCCGCCCTAAATGCGGTCACGGACGAAATAGACGGTTTTGAATCACCTGTCGGAATGGAGCTACTTGCGACTGTCGATTGGCTCCTAGTGAAGGAAAATACGCCAGCGTCAATAGACGGTATCAGGCTCGGCTTGCGACACTGGCTGGGCGGTGGACAAGCCGCAGAGCGGAAGCTCGCGCTATTTGATGACGCGCTGATCGGGCATGCGCTGCAGCGACTAACCAGTGCGAAGGAACAGTCTGATGCCCACCGGACCTAAAGGCCAGAAGCGCCCCGCCGACGTAATCGGTAATGCCGTGTACGTCATGCGCATCGCCACGGGCGAGATCGAGGAAGGCGCCCCGCCAGACGACGGGAAGGACCCCGCCGCCGTGTCCATGGGCAAGCGGGGCGGGGCTGCGCGGGCCAAGAGCCTCACGCCAGAGCGGAAGGCCGAGATAGCTAAAAAGGCGGCCGAGAAGCGGTGGGCGAAGGATTGACGAACTTCCGGTTTTACCGCATCATTTGAGGTAGGAACACCGGAAGTGACCTATGCACCCTCTGATTCGATCGCAGCCGTGGGATGTGCCGCAAAGGCTTGAGGCTCTCTGCCAAGTCGGGCCAGCCCTCTTCGAGACTGCGGTGCTTACGGGCCATGTAGCCTTGCTCCAATGCACCGACAACGATCCGCCGTTCATTCCAGGCACGGCTGCATGGTGGCGAACCCTTCGTTCCTTACGCGAACAGCTGCTCGGAGCAGGATCAGGCTGGCGCAAGGATGACACCGGCAACTATTCGTTAACGGTCAACGACCTTCACCGCATCGCCATCGTCGTCGCGAGCGGAGATGAAATGACCGGGCTTACGCACGGCGATGATCCGAAAACCAAGGCGCCAAAGGGAGTTCGAACGGAGAACCGAGTAGAGCAGAATGCGCAGGGTGACCTGTTCCCGCATCTCTTGAAGCGTCAATCAAATCCTGCGCTCTTCGACCTCTGGGTGCTGCTGATCCACATCAAGCCCGAAGAAATCCGTGCCGAGCTGTCGCGCCCTGTTGCCATGGAGAACGAATACATCTCCGCATGGAGTGAGCGCATCATTCTGCCGATCAACAGGGAAGACCCTGACCGCGTGCGGATCAGTCCAGACGATTTTGGTCCCGACTTCGATCCGGATGTGCGTCGTGTGGCGTAAGGCGTATGTTCAACGCAAGCAGACTCATTCTGGCCCGGAAGCGGAACGGGCTGACCAAAACCCAGCTTGCCGGCAAGGTAGGCGTTCAGTCTCGCTCGATCGCAGCTTTCGAGTCGGGCGAGTATCCGCCGAGTGACCAGACGCTGGCGAGGATTTGCGAGGCTCTCGGTTTCGAGAGCGCCTTCTTTTACGGCGACGACCTTGAGGAGCTTGACGAAGAAGGCGTCAGCTTTCGGTCGATGGCGAGAATGCTGGCGCGCCACCGCCATGCGGCGCTAGCGGCCGGCGCGTTCGCATTTGTCCTATCAAGTTGGGCTGAGCGCAACTTCTCGCTTCCCGACGTGAACGTACCTTCCATGTACGGCGAGTCACCGGAAGCGGCAGCTCAGATGCTCCGCGTACACTGGGGGATCGGCGAGAAGTCTGTGCGGAACATGGTGCACTTGTTGGAAGCGCAGGGCGTGCGTGTGTTCTCGCTTGCCGAGAACGCAGACGAAGTTGACGCTTTCTCTCTGTGGAAAGGTCAGCGTCCATTCGTGTTTTTGAACACCCTCAAATCTGCGGAACGAAGTCGTTTCGACGCCGCCCATGAACTTGGACACCTGGTCCTGCACGGTCATGGGGCACCTAGTGGACAAGAAGCGGAGAAGGAGGCGCATGCGTTTGCGGCAGCGTTCCTGATGCCTCGTGCGAGCGTTCTTGCCGCCACGCCTCGGTACATCACATTGCCGCACTTAGTGGAATTGAAGCAGAAGTGGGCCGTCTCAGTAGGCGCTCTGGCGAGAAGATATAAGGATCTTGGTAAGGTCAGCGAGTGGAATTACCGTATGCTGTGCATCGAGATAGCAGAAAAAGGCTATCACAGAAAAGAACCGAACAGCATACAACGGGAGACATCACGAATTTGGGAGAAGATATTCTCTGCTTTGCGCAACGAGGGTGTCTGGAAAGAACATATTGCCCGCGATCTAGCGATCCCTGTTTCAGAGATTGAGAAGCTAGTCTGGGGCCTCGTCACTCAAGGCGTGAGCACACCGGCCGGACCGATCTACCCGTCTGCCAGGAGAGGAAATCTTCGCCTGGTCACCTAGTTTTGCTTGAGACGAAATCTGGTCCTTCACCTACGCCAAGGCGAAGAACGTCGGGAGGCCAAGGCCGCCCCAGAACAGGCTGGCGATACTTGGACCTGGACCGCCCTCGATGCCGATACGAAGCTCATCGTCTCGAACTTCGTCGGCGGCCGGGACGGCGAATGTGCGATGTGGTTCATGGATGACGTGGCGAAGCGGCTGGCGACCCGCGTTCAGATGACCGCGGATGGCCACAAGGCTTACCTGGAAGCCGTGGAAGGCGCCTTTGGCGCCGATATCGACTATGCGCAGCTCCTGAAGATCTACGGCGCCTCACCGGAGAGCGCGAAGGGCCGCTACAGCCCGGCAGAATGCACGGGCGCGAAGAAGGTCAAGATCGAAGGCAACCCCGATCGGGACCACGTTTCGACCTCCTACGTCGAACGGGCGAACCTCACGATGCGGATGCACAACCGCCGCTTCACCCGGCTCACCAATGCGTTCTCGAAAAAGTTCGAGAACCACGCCCATATGGTCGCGCTCTATGCGGTCTGGTACAACTTCGTGCGGGTCCACAAGTCGCTTCGGGTGAGCCCCGCAACGGCGGCTGGCATCTCGGATCGGCTTTGGAGCACGCCGTATGCGGACTTGCTACCGTCGCTGTAGTTGTCCTACCTCTAGGTGTATGCATTGAAGGTCAAGTCTACACCTTTGGAGGTTGCAGCTTCGAAGCGATGGCTAAAGCGCTGAAAGGCATCGAGACTAATGCACACGTCGATGTGGACTCAGAAACCAGAACCTGCATGGCGCTTCACGGCTATGTCCGGCGCCCTTCAGGAGAATGTCATCTGGACGCGGCTGGGCAACCTACATCGATGTGCTATCAGCCAGCGGGTGTGATGGAAGGCATCGGCTTTGAGGCGGAACTGAAGCTAAGGGCTCTGTTCGCAAAGACGTCAAATTCAAACTGAGACACTACCCGCAAATCCGGCGCGTTCCCGCCTTTACCGTGGCAACCGCCCGGGCCAGGGCGCCACGAGGCAACGGCGTCGCGACATGAAGTTTCCGTGGAGCCCTATTCCCAGGCGCCGATCATCTGGGGCTCACGCCGCTCCTCGGCCCGCACCTCCGGGTCGGCATCGTGCTCGGCCAGGAATTTCTCGGCTTCGAGGGCCGCCATGCAGCCCATGCCGGCGGCCGTGACGGCCTGGCGGTAGATCTTGTCCTTGACGTCGCCGGCCGCGAACAGGCCGGGGATCTCGGTGGCGGTGGAATCGGGTCGCGTCAGGATGTAGCCATCCCGATCCATCGGCACCTTACCCTTGAACACGGCCGTGGCGGGCGAATGGCCGATCGCCACGAACAGGCCGTCGGCCCGATGGATACTGGTCGCGCCCGACAGCGTGTCGCGCAGCCGGACGCCGGTGACGCGCGCCGGCGTGCCCTCGCCCAGCACCTCCTCGACGGCATGGTTCCACAGCAGTTCGATCTTGGGATGCTTGAACAGCCGCGTCTGCAGGATCTTCTCGGCCCGGAGATGATCGCGGCGGTGGACCAGCGTGACGCGGCTCGCGTGGTGGGTGAGATAGAGCGCGTCCTCGACGGCCGTGTTGCCACCGCCCACCACCACGACGTCCTTGTTGCGGAAGAAGGCGCCGTCGCAGACCGCGCAGCCGCTGACGCCCGCCCCCATGAAGGCGCGTTCCGACTCGAGCCCCAGCCACTTCGCCTGGGCACCGGTCGCGATGATGACGCTGTCGGCGAGGTAGGTGTCGCGGCCGTCGGTCTCGACCCTGAAGGGGCGCCTGGACACGTCGATGTCGGTCACGAGGTCGAAGACGAGGCGCGCCCCGGCGTGCTCGGCTTGGCGGGCCATGCGGTCGGTGAGGTCGGGTCCCTGGATCGAGATCTCGCCCGGCCAGTTCTCGACGTCGGTCGTGATGGTGAGCTGCCCGCCGGGCTGCAGGCCCTGGATCACGACCGGGTCGAGCCCCGCGCGGGCCGCGTAGACGGCCGCCGTGTAGCCGGCCGGTCCGGCCCCGATGATCAGCGTCTTCACGGCATGGGTCTTGGGCATGGGGCACCGCGCGTCCTGGGCGGCCCTGCCGCCCCCAAGTCCCCGTCGGGAACGCGGGCGGAGAACCGCGATGGGTTTGGTATAGGAACGGGGCGGCGGCCCCGCAAGCATCCGCCCGGCGCCCAGCCGGCCCTTGCGGGACCTCCCGACCGGGCCTAATTTGCGCGCCGCCGGTGCGGGGCCGAGGGGCGCCGCATCAATCCTCAACGGCAGTCCCGGCGGGGCAGCCCGACCTGACGAGAGTTCCAGCCATGCCTTCAAGCAGTGCGGCCCGCGGCGCGACCCGGCTCGATGCCGGCCCCGCGAGCGTCGAGGACATCAAGGCGGCGGTGCGGGCCAGCCTTGCGGCGCGGCGAAGCTTCGACACGCCCTACCGGCATTTCCTTGTCGATCACCTGTTCCCGGCCGCGGTGGCGGACGAATTGGCCGATCTTCCCTTTGCGGCTCCGGGCCTCGACGGCCTGTCGGGCAAGCGCGAACTCCACAACGACACACGGCGCTATTTCGATGCCGCCACCATGGCGCAACATCCCGTGATGGCCCGGGTGGCCGAGGCCCTCCAGGCGACCGACCTCGTCGGCGACATCGCCCGCACCTTCGACGCGCCGCTCGACGACACCTTCCTGCGGCTCGAATATGCTCAGGACATCGACGGCTTCTGGCTCGAGCCGCACACCGACCTCGGGGTCAAGAAGTTCACCTGCCTGATCTATCTCTCGACGGGCCCCGGCCACGAGCGGCTCGGCACCGACATCTATTCCAGCAAGGAGCGGCATTTTGGCTGCCCGCCCTTCACCCGCAATGCCGCGATGATCTTCGTGCCCGGGGCAGAGACCTGGCACGGTTTCGAGAAGCGGCCGATCGCGGGCGTCCGCCGCTCCGTGATCCTGAACTACGTCACCCACGACTGGCGGGCGCGCGAACAGCTCGCCTTTCCCGACCGACCGGTGCGGGTCGCTTGAGGCACCCTGCCGGTCCGGCGTCGAGGGCGGAACAGCCCTCAGCCCGAACTGCTCGTCAAGGCGTCACGGCATGGGTCGGGTCCGAGGCCGGCGGCTCGCCGGTGCCGCGTTGGGCCAGAAGCCCGGTGATGCGCAGGGCCGCGCAGGCCGCGCCGTAGCCGTTGTCGATATTGACGACCGCGATGCCCGGCGCGCAACTCGCCAGCGCTGCATGGAGCGCCGGCATACCGCCCTCGGCCACGCCATAGCCGACCGAGGTGGGCAGGGCCACGATGGGCGCCCGCACAAGACCGCCGACGACGCTGACCAGCGCCGCATCCATGCCGGCCGCCACGATCACGACGGGGGCGCGGCGGATCTCCTCGATGCGGTCGAGCAGGCGCCACAAGCCGGCCACTCCGATGTCCGTGAACGTCCCGTGTGGCTGACCGTTGAACGCCAGTGTGCGACAGGCCTCGCGCCCGACCGCCAGGTCCGAGGTGCCGGCCATGACCACGGCCACGGGCGCACCGGAACGCGCCGGCATCGGGGTGCCGAAGATGGCCGTGCATGACGAAGGCTCGTAGTCGAGCGCGGCCCGGAGCCGGGGCGGTAGCGCGTCGAACTTGGACGGATCGAGCCGCGTCAGCAGCAGCCCTCCGCCGGCCGGAAAGGCGTCCAGGATGGCGGCCACCTGGTCGGCCGTCTTGCCGGCGCAGAAGATCGCCTCGTCGAGGCCGATCCGTTCGCGCCGCGCGAGGTCGAGCTTGAAATCCGCCATCACGCGGCGCCGTGCAGGAAGGCACTGCCGTTGCGGTAGGGCGCAAAAGCGACGGCGTGGCTCTGCAACAGGGTGCCGAAGCGACGCTCGACGTCGCGCGCGATCGCGGCCCGACGGACCGCATCGAGGGCCGCCAGCGTTCCCGGGTCGAGTTCCATCACGACGCCGGACGCGCGGACGCGACACCGCACCGTGCCGCGCGGGAAATCCTGGGCGAGGTCGCGCTCCACCGCGTGGATGGCGCGCAGCACGTCCGGCCTGATCGCGATGCCGGTCTCGACCCGGCTCGACAGGCAGGGGGCCGCGGGCAATTCGCTGAGATCGCCGAGCCCGAGGGAGCGCGCGAGCGCCCTCACGGTCCGCTTGTCGATGCCGGCTTCGAGATAAGGATGGCGCACGGTGTGGTGGCGGGCGGCGTCGAGGCCGGGGCGATACTCGCCGAGGTCGTCGGTGTTGGCCCCCGACACCATCTGGCTGCGCGTATGGCGCCCGATGCTGCCGTAGAGGTTCGTCTTGCAGAAGAAGCAGCGGTTGGTCGGGTTGGCCATGTAGCTGGCGTCGTCGAACTCGCCGGCCTCGATCACCTGGAGCCGCCAGCCCTGCCGGGCCGCGAGCCGTTCCACCCTGGCCGTGGCGTCGCCCGGGACGGCGGGCGACACGGCGTGAAACATGGCCACGTCGTCGCGCTTCGCATGCGAGAAGGCGGCGAGCGTCAGGCTGTCGATGCCCCCGCTGACCGCGACCGCGATACCACGGTCGATGCCGTGCAGAACGTCGGTGAGCCGTCGTGACGGCGCGTCGGTGTCGGGATCCATCAGCCTTTGTCTCCCGTGCGGCCGGCCAGGCGATCCAGCGCCAGCGCTTCGGCGTCGCGCCGCAGCCGCGTCCGCGCGACATGGCCCGGCTCGGCCGCCACATCGGCCGCTTCCGTCTTGGCGGTGCGGCTGCCGTCCGGCCGGGTCACCGATTTGATCCGCAGATCGCGGCCGTCGACCGCAACCGTGTCGAAGCCGCGCGCCAGGGCCGCGCCATGGACGGTATGGAAACGCAGCCCGATCGTGGTGGTCTCGGCGAAGCAGAGCCGGATCGCCGCGTCGAGCCGGTCCGGCGCCACCAGCACCTGGACATGGGTCGCCATGCGGTTCTTCTTGCCGAATGCGACGCTCTGCACGACGTCGTGGACTCCCGGCATGGCTCGCACATGGTCGAGGCCTGCCGACAGGTCCTCGGCCGACTGATCGTCGACCTCGAAGGCGATCACGCCGAGTTCGCGGTGCGCGAAGCCGCTCGGCGTAGCGCTCACGTCGGGACCGGTCGCCTCCTCGAAGGCCAGCACGCGCAGGCAATTGCTGATGCCCGGGATCTCGCGCGTGCCGAAGCCGGTGCCGGTCCGGGCGAGGCGCCGCGGGCGCGGTCCCGCTGCCGGGGCGCCGGCGAGGAGGTGACGCGCCACGGCGGCCCCCGTCGGCGTGACGCGCTCGCCCGCGATGCCGTCGTCGATGGTGTCGAGGCCGCGCAGCAGGAGCGCGGTCGCGGGCGCCGGCACGGGCAGGATTCCATGAGCCGTCCTAACGCGACCGGAGCCGAGCGGCAGCGGCGCGGCACTCCAACGACGGGCGTCGACCAGCGTGATGATCTGGGCCGCCGCTACGATGTCGACGATAGAATCCACCGCGCCGACCTCGTGGAACGCGACCTCCTCGAGCGGCACGCCATGGACACCGCCTTCCGCCTCGGCCAGACCCGAGAAGATGGCAACGGCCTCGCGCTTCACCCGCGCCCCGAGCCGCGCTCCTTCGATCAGCGCCCGGATCGACGACCAGGCACGATGACCGTGAGGTCGCTGCCTCCCATCGCGGTGGTGGTGAGGGTCGTCATCGGCGTGGCGGTGCCCGTCGGCGTGGCGGTGCCCATGGTCGCGATCGTGTCCCTGATCGTCATGGTCATCGCCGTGGTGCTCATGGTCGTGAGGGTCATGGTCGCGATCCTCCGCTTTCACGAGGAAGCGCCGACCCCTCAGCTTTGCCGCATCGCGGTGCGGAACCAGGCGACAGGCGGCATCGGGCCCGAGGTCCAGCGCCGCGACAGCGGCTTCGACGGCGCGCCAATGCTCGGGAAACGCGTCCAGCATGGCGGCCACGAACATGTCGCCCGACCACCCTCCGAGCGGGTCCAGATGAATGTCCAACCGCGACTCCGCCGCACCACAACCTTCCACGTTCGACAACGTTTACCGCGAGAGCCGGATCCCGGTGCGCCGCCGCCAAAGCCAAGGCGCATCGCCGCGGGCCGCACGGCCGCCAGAGACGAGCGAGAGGATATCCAATGCCGCAGCACCAGGACAATACGGCCGCCCTGCCCCCGGCGCTGCCGCAGGGGTTGAACCGCCCCGTCGACCCGGCCGACCTAGCCTTCACGGCCGATCCGGGCGAGAAGCGCGGCGAGATGCTCTACCGCCAACTCGGCCGCACCGGCGAGACGGTCTCGGCCATCGGCATGGGAGGCTTCCACCTCGGCAAGAAGAAGCTCACCGACGACGACGCCGTGCGGCTCATCCATCAGGCGGTCGACCGCGGCATCACCTTCATGGACAATTGCTGGGACTACAACGAGGGCCGCAGCGAACTCCGCATGGGGGTCGCGCTGGACCAGGGCGGCTATCGCGACAAGGTCTACCTCATGTCCAAGATGGACGGACGCTCCAGGGAGGAGGCTGCCCAGCAGATCGACACCTCGTTAAAGCGTCTGCGCACCGACCGCATCGACCTCGTGCAGCATCATGAAATCCTGCGCTACGACGACCCGGACCGCATCTTCGGCGAGGGCGGCGCCATGGAGGCCTTCGTCGCGGCACGGGATGCGGGCAAGATCCGCCATATCGGCTTCACGGGCCACAAGGACCCGCGCATCCATCTGCAGATGCTCGACGTCGCGGCCGAACGGGGCTTCCACTTCGACGCCGTGCAGATGCCGTTGAACGTCATGGACGCGCATTTCCGCTCCTTCGCCCATCTCGTGCTGCCCTATCTGGTCGAGCACGGCATCGGCATCCTGGCCATGAAGACCTTCGCGGACAGCATCTTGTTGAAGAGTGGAGCCCCCATTGCGCCGCTGGAGTACCTTCACTTTTCCTTGAACCTGCCGACCTCGGTGGTGATCACCGGCATCGAGGACCAGGCCAACCTCGATCAGGCTTTCGCCGCGGTGGCGAGTTTCGCGCCGATGGACAACGAGCGCATCGCGGAGCTGCTCTCGCGATCACGCCCTTACGCGATCGGCGGCAAATACGAGCTCTTCAAGACGAGCTCCACCTTCGACGGCACGGCGAGGAACAATGCCTGGCTCGGCGAGGAAGCCGAAGGCGTGCAGAAACTGGCGCCCGTGATGGAATGAGCAGTCTTGAATCTGGCGGACGTTCTTCCGAAGCACCTGCTCCCGTCGAGGGCAGTTCATGGTGCCTTGCGCACCCTCGATCAGGCCATCTGCCGGGTCAGGCTTTCCGCGAAGGCCTTGGCCATGGTGACGTCCGTGCGGAGGCGAGCCGTGATAACGCTTTCCGTTGCTCCAGTCCTCGCCATCCGCCCCCGCGCTCGCCTGGATCGCGGGCCGGCATGCGAGGCAGTGTACCCCGGGTCCGATCTCGCCCTGGTAGAACGGCGGACAAAGAAAAGGGTCGGAGACATGCTCCGACCCTCCATTCCAAAATGCCGTGACCGATCAGTGGCGCCAGTACATCCGTGGTCGCCACGATCGGACAAGCGGCATCTGGATCATTCGGCCTGAAGCTTGTCCGCCGACATCTTGCCGGATCGAGTGTCTTTGGTCAGCTCGAAGCTGATTTTCTGACCTTCGAGAAGATTGCTCATCCCGGCGCGTTCGACGGCGCTGATGTGAACGAAAACGTCCTGACCACCATCTTCAGGCTGGATGAAACCGAAGCCTTTTTGGCCATTGAACCACTTGACTGTGCCAGTGCTCATGATGAACCCCTGTTTGCATGCGTGAAAGAACCGCGTCGACGCAATTGCGCCGAGCGGCGTGAATCGACAGAACTAGGAAGAGGTCATCAGCTTGCGCACGACACCGGAGCATCGGTGCGCTGTGGCTTAAACGTACAGCCTAAGGATCGATGACATCCAGATGAGGCCTGAGCGAACAAAAGTCAAGGCTGCATGCAGGGCGGTGGTGCCGACCCGAGGCGGAACTCATGTCAGGGAAAGCCGTGAACGCGGCCACGATGACGACGGAGGACAGCGTTCCCTCCACGCCTGGACGCTTCGAGCACCGTAACCCGACGGCGCCGACGCCCGTATGTCCCTCCGTCACATCGCCGAGCGGACACGGAGGAGCACCATGGCCAGTGGGGCACAGGACAGCACGAGTTTTGGAACGGTTCCCGAACTCGACGGAACCGATGGGCTTCAGGCCCACTACACGCGCCGTTCGTTCCGCCGCCATCTTCATGTCGCCTGCCTCCTCGGCGTCACCGAACAAGGTGCGGAGATCTCCGATGCCTGCGGCGCTCGCCATGTATCGACGCCTCTAGGCCTGCGCTTTCTCGACCCTGGCGAGGTCCATACCGGCGGCCCGCCGCAGGACGGCCATTGGACCTACCGGTGCCTGTATCCGCGACAACAATTGATCGATGACCTCGCGCCCGATGTCGGTTCCGGCGTAGCGGGACCTGTGTGGTTCCCCGACATGGTCAGGCTAGGCTCGCAACTCGCGCGGGCAGCCTTTCCGGCCTTCGCGACATGTCTTCAGCCGGAGCGGTGAGGGCCGCTATGGAGATGTACCAGGTCCGCTGCTTTGTTGCCGTGGCGCGATACCTCAACTTCACGAAAGCTGCCGAAAGCCTGCGGGTCGCCCAGCCTTCCCTCAGCCGCGCGATCCAAAAGCTTGAGGAGGAGCTCGGGGGTCAGCTCATCCACAGGGAGCGCTCCTTCACTCATCTCACCGAACTCGGCCGAACTCTGCACCCGCACCTCGAGGTCGCCTGTACGGCGATCGAGACGACGAAGCGGCAGGCCCGAGACTTTCACAGTCGCAGCGGTGGCAGGTTGGTGCTCGGCGCCTGCGCTCTCATCGAAACGGAGACCCTCGGGCCGCTCCTCGACCTCATCCAGCGTCGGAGCGACAACATCGAGTTCCAGGTCGTGGCGGCGTCTTCGGATGCAGTTCGGGACGGGTTGCTGAGCGGACAATTCGACGCCGGCTTCATCACCGACCTGCCTGGCTCGACCCCCTCGTCCGAACGCCTGGCCCTGCAGATCCTGATCCGGGATACGTTCGTCGTGGCCCATCCACCGGGCCATCGCTTCGCGGCGCTGCCCGAGGTCACCCTGGAGATGCTGGACGGCGAACCTCTGGCCGAGCATTCCGCAAACCCTTGCGAGCAGGCGCTCGCCGGCATCATGGAGGCTCGCGGCTGCACGAGGCTCGTCAAGCATCGGGCCAACGACATCAGATGGCTCGTCTGGCTCGTCAGAGCGGGGCTAGCTTGTGCCATCCTGCCCGAGATGGTGGCCTGCCGGGCCGATCTGGACCGCAAACCGCTCAACGGCGTCGATCTATGGCCCTCGATCGCCTTTGCCACCATAGCGGGTCGCCGTCACAGCCCGGCCTTGGCCAAGCTCGTACGGCAGGTCGCCAACCTACGGATCGGGATCGAAGGCCTCCGATGCCCCAGGCCGGCTCTCGCCACCTCGAGCGTCGGAGTCCCTTGAGTGCCCACGAGGAGATCGACACGCGCGAGCCCTGACTGAGAAGCCGGGGGGAGAGCGTCTCCGGCCACCCTCGAAGCGCCCTGCCCTACGGGCCGTCGGGCGCCGTCCGGTGGACGCCTTCGGCGCTCCGCCTCTTTCGCGGTCGGGACAAGGCGATATCGGCCCAAAGCCTGTTCGCCCCGGCGGGGCCGAGGGCTCCCGCGAGCGGGCGCAAGGCTGCTTGCCGCGGCCGGTCGTGAGACGGGACTGGCGGAGCGGCAGGATTGGTCTTAAGACCGAGCGAGGCCGCCATGGCGCCGGAGCAAGGGGCAGGAATGGCAGCGGACGCGCGGTTGGCGGTCGATATCGGCGGCACCTTCACGGACCTCGTCGTGGAGCGGACGGGTTCCGGCGGCCCCGAGCGCTGGACCGCCAAGGTGCTGACCACGCCGCAGGCGCCCGAGCGCGGTGTGCTCGACGGGATCGGCCTCGTGCTCGGCAAAGCCGGCCTTGCGCCCCGCGAAGTCGCCCTCCTGGTGCACGGCACCACGCTCGCCACCAACGCGCTGATCGAGCGCAAGGGCGCCCGCACGGCACTGCTGACCACCGAAGGCTTCCGCGACGTTCTCGCCCTCGGCAACGAGAGCCGTTACGACCAGTACGACCTCGACATCGTGCTGCCCGAGCCGCTGGTGCCGCGCCGCTGGCGCGTGACGGTGCCCGAGCGCCTCGACAACGAGGGCAACGTGCTGCTGCCACTCGACGAGGCGGCCCTGCGCGAGCGCATCGCCGCGCTGCGGGCGCAGGGCATCGAGAGCCTCGCCATCGGCTTCCTGCACAGCTTCCGCGATCCCCGCCACGAGCGGCGCGCCGCCGCCGTCGTGCACGAGTTATGGCCCGAGCTCCCGGTCTCGCTGAGCTGCGAGGTGAGCCCCGAGATGCGCGAATGGGAGCGCTTCTCGACCACCGCGGCCAATGCCTACGTGCAGCCGTTGATGGCCAGCTATCTGCACCGCCTGAAGGACGGCATCGCGGAGGCTGGGTTGGCTTGCCCGCTGTTCCTGATGCTGTCGGGCGGCGGGCTGACCACGCTGGAAACGGCGGCCCGCTTCCCGATCCGCCTCGTCGAGAGCGGCCCGGCGGGCGGCGCCGTGTTCTCGGCCCACGAGGCGCGCCGGCGCGGCCTCGATCGCGTGCTCAGCTTCGACATGGGCGGAACCACCGCCAAGGTCTGCATGATCGACCGCTTCGCGCCGCAGACCAGCCGCTCCTTCGAGGTGGCGCGCGTCGGCCGTTTCAGGAAGGGCTCCGGCCTGCCGCTGCGCATCCCCGTGATCGAGATGGTGGAGATCGGCGCGGGAGGCGGATCGCTGGCGCGGGTCGATGCGCTCGGCCGCATCCAGGTCGGGCCCGACAGCGCCGGTGCCGATCCCGGACCGGCCTGCTACGGCCGCGGCGGCACCGAGCCGGCCGTGACGGACGGCAATCTCATGCTCGGCCGTTACGATCCCACGCTCTTCGCGGGGGGCAGCCTCGCGCTGCATCCCGACCGTGCGCGCGCGGCGTTGGCCCGGCATGTGGGTGGCCCGTTGGGCCTCGATCCCGACATGGCGGCGCTCGGGCTGATCGAGGTGGTGGACGAGGCCATGGCCAACGCGGCCCGGGTCCACGCGATCGAGAGCGGCGCCAGCCACGACGGCCGCACCATGATCGCCTTCGGGGGCGGGGGACCCGTGCACGGCACCCGCGTGGCCGAGAAGATCGGCATCGCCCGCGTGCTGGTGCCGGTGGGCGCCGGCGTCGGCTCGGCCATCGGCTTCCTGCGCGCGCCGGTCGGCTATGAGGTCGTGCGTTCGCTCTACCAGCGCTTCTCCGCCTTCGACGTCGGCGCCGTGAACGCGCTGCTCGACGCGATGGCGGCCGAGGCCGAGGCCGTGGCGGCGCCCGCCGCCCTCGGGGCCAGGCTGGTGCAGGCCTGCACGGCCTTCATGCGCTACGTCGGCCAGGGTCACGAGATCGCCGTGACGCTGCCGCCCGGGCGGTTGGCCGACCACGACGTGGCCGTCATCCGGGCCGCCTATGATGCCGCCTACAGCCGGCTCTACGACCGCCCGGTGCCGGGCAGCGACGTCGAGGTGTTGAGCTTCGCCGTGACGGTCGAGACCGAGGCGGTCGAGGTCGACACGATCGTCGAGCCGCCCGACCGCCCCGCGCCGCCGCCCTCCCGGGTCCAGGCGGTCCGCGACACCGCGACCGGCACCCTTGCGGACTGGGCCGTCTACGACCGCCAGGACCTCGTCCCCGGTGCCACCCTCCACGGGCCCGCCATCGTGGCCGAACCCGAGACCTCGACCCTGATCGGCCCCGGCTGGCGCTGCCGCGTCGATGGCCTCGGTACCCTCGAACTCGTGCGGGACCTCCCTTGATGGCCGAAGACGCGCAGAAGCCCGACGCCCTGTCGGCCATCCGGCGGCAGATCCAATGGGACCGCCTCGTCGCCGTCGTGGAAGAGCAGGCCCAGACCATGATCCGCACGGCCTTCAGCACCACGGTGCGCGAGGCCGGCGATCTCTCGGCCGGCATCTTCGATCTCAAGGGCCGCATGCTGGCCCAGGCCGTCACGGGCACGCCGGGCCACGTCAATTCCATGATGGAGAGCGTCGGGCATTTCCTGGCGAAGTTCCCGGCCGAATCGATGCGGCCCGGCGATCATTACATCACCAACGATCCCTGGCTCGGCACCGGCCATCTCCACGACCTCACCGTGGTGACGCCGGCCTTCCATCGGGGCAGGATGGTCGGCCTCTTCGCCAATACGGCCCATGTCATCGACGTCGGCGGCCTCGGCCTCGGGCCGGAAGCCCGCTCGGTCTTCGAGGAGGGGCTCTATATCCCGATCGTCAAATGCTTCGACCGCGGCCAGCCCAACGAGACGCTGTTCGACTTCATCCGGGCCGGCGTCCGCACGCCGGTGGAACTCGAGGGCGACGTCTATTCGCTCTGCGCCTGCAACGACGCCGGCGCCCGGCGCCTGACCGAGATGCTGGGCGAATACGACCTCGACGGCCTCGACGCGTTAGCCGAGCACATCTTCGAGAGCTCGCTGCGCGCCACGCTGGCCGAGATCGCGCGGCTGCCGCCCGGTACCTACGCGGCCGAGATCCGCTCGGACGGCTACGAGGCGCCGGTCACGCTGCGCGCCGCCATGACGATCGGCGCGGACCGCATCACGGTGGATTTCGCCGGCACCTCGGGGCTTTCGGGACGCGGCATCAACGTGCCGCCGGCCTACACGCGGGCCTATGCCTGCTTCGGCATCAAATGCGTGGTGGCGCCCGAGATCCCCAACAATTGGGCCAGCCTTGCGCCCCTCACCATGCTGATCCCGGAAGGCTGCATCCTCAATGCGCCGCGGCCCTATCCGGTGGCGGTGCGCCATGTCATCGGCCAGCTGCTGCCCGACCTGATGATGGGCTGCCTGCATCGGGCGGTGCCGGACCGCGTCACGGCGGAAGGCTCGTCCTGCCTGTGGATCCCGCCGTTGCGCGGCGGCCCGCAGGTGTCGGGTGGGGCCGCCGAACTGCCCAACTTCGAGATCACCACCTTCAACTCCGGCGGCACCGGGGCCCGGCCGGCGCGCGACGGCCTCGACGCCACGGCGTTCCCCTCCGGCGTGCGCACCGTGCCGGTTGAAGCCACCGAGAACGTCGCGCCGGTGATCTTCTGGCGAAAGGAACTCCGCCCGGATTCCGGCGGCGCCGGGCGGACCCGCGGCGGCGCCGGACAGATCATGGAGATCGGCGCCAAGGGCGAGGCGGAATTCGCCGTCAACGCCACCTTCGATCGGGTCGCCAATGCCCCGAAGGGGCGCGACGGCGGCGGAGACGGCGCTGCCGGTTGGGTCGGCCTCGCGGGCGGTTCAGCCGATCGCGGCAGCGTCGGCCAAGGCGATCGCGACAGCCCCGGCCAAGACGATCGCCGACTGCGCACCAAGGGCTTCCAGGTCATCCCCGAGGGCGAACGCCTGCTTCTCATGCTGCCCGGGGGCGGCGGCCTCGGCGACCCGCGGAAGCGCGACCCGGCCGCGGTCGCGCGGGACGTCGCCGATGGCCTGGTCTCGGCGGGGGAGGCCGTGCGGCAGTACGGCACGACACTTGCTGAGCCGACCGCCGAATGACGGTAGGCGGCGGCGCAGCCGCCGCCTACCAGATCGTGTAGCCGCAATCGACCGTCAGCACCGTTCCGGTCATGGCGCTCGACGCGTCGGAGGCGAGGAACAGCACCGTCGAGGCGATCTCGTCGCCGCGCGCCGGGCGCCGCATGGGCGTGTTCTCCATCCACACCGGATAGAGGGCCTGGTCGCCGAAGCTGTGGGCCGACATGGGCGTGTCGACGTAGGTGGGGGCCACGCAATTGACCCTGACGCCGCGCTCCGCCCATTCGCCGGCGAGCGACCGCGTGAGATGGTGCACCGCGGCCTTGGAGGCATTGTAATGGGCCTGGCGTTGCGGCCTGTTGGAGATCAGGCCCGACATCGAGCCGATCGTCACGATGGCACCGCGCCCGCGCTCCAGCATTGGCGCTCCGAATGCCCGGCAGCACCAGTAGACACCGTTGAGGTTGACGTCGATCATCTTCAGCCAGAGCGCGTCCGGGATGGCCTCGCCCGGCCGGTCCGGCATGGCGATGCCGGCGCTCGCCACCAGAATGTCGATGGCGCCATGCCGGGCGCTGGCCGCTTCGGCGGCGCGCGCGACGTCGTCGGGGTGGGTGACGTCGAGCAGCACGGCATCGGCCGCGATGGCCTTGGCCGCGAGATGGGCCTGCCCGGCCGCGAGGATGTCGGGGTCGAGGTCCGCGATGACGAGCTTGGCGCCGGCCTCGTGCAGTGCTTCGGCCGACGCGAGCCCGATGCCGCGACCGCCGCCGGTGACGAAGGCGGTGCGGCCGCGGAGGTCGTATTTGGCAAGATACATGTGAAAATTTCAGGTCGAAGGCGGGTGGACAGCGTCACCGCCGAGGCCGAGGCGGACGTCGTCAGGGCTGGGTGGACTTGAAGCTGTCGAGGCTCGACACCTTGTCCCACCAGGCCTGTACGCCCGGCATGGCCAGGAATTCCTGCCTGTGGGGCGTCATCGTCACATAGGCGATGATGGGGGCGAGATAGAGGTCGGCCAGGCTGAGGTCCCGTCCGGCCAGGCAGGGACCGTCGCCCCTGATCTTCATGATCTCGGTCATGACGCGCTTGCCGTCCTCCAGGGCCTTGTGATGCACGGCCTCGTTCTTGCCGCCGACGAAGTCGGGGAACAGGTGGTAGGCCACGACGCCGCCCAGGATCGCCGGGTAGCCGTAGCTGTCCACGATGCTCATCACCATGATGCTGCGCGCCATCATCTTGGGGTCGGCCGGCACCAGCCTTTTGCCCGGCAGCACGGCGTCGAGGTAGGCCAGGATGGCGGGCGTCTCGATGACCCGAAAACCATCGACCTCCACGACCGGCACCTTGCCGAAGGGGTGGCGCTCGAGGTGCTCCGGCGCCTTGGGTTCGCCTTTCAGCACGTCGACCGGGACCTGCTCGTAATCGGTAACGCCCTTTTCGGCCAGCAGCATGCGAACGCTGCGCACGTAAGTGGAGCCGCTGAAGCCCCAGAGCTTGATGTTCGGCATGGTGGTTCTCTCCTGGTCAAGAGATAGCATGGAACGCGTCCGCGTCCCTTCAAGGCACGCTGACGCTTCTAAGCGACGACCGATCCGGTTCCTGCACGGCGGCCGCGGGCCACGCTTTGCAGCGGCCAGCCTTAGTAGGTAGCGACGTTCGGCAGCAACGCTCCTCTCGGGCGTCCCTGCGAGTCCGTCGAACTCGCAGCCGCCTACGGGTTGCTGGCGTGCGCCATTTTGCGCTCGGCGCGGCCGGCGCTGTCACCCCCGGCTGCGCGGCAACATCTGCTCGGCCAGCGTGGCCCAGTAGCTGGCGCCGGTCGGCAGGATGTCGTCGTTGAAATCGTAGGCCGGGTTGTGGACCATGGGATCGTGGTCGGTCCGGGCCGCGCCCAGCATGATGTAATTGCCCTGCTTGGCGTCCAGCATGAACGAGAAGTCCTCGCCCCCCATCGTGGGTTGCTCCATCGGTACGACCCGGTCGCGTCCCACCACGGCCTCGGCGGCGCGCCGAGCTGCATCCGTGGCGTCGGCGTCGTTGACCACGGCCGGATAGGTCCGCGCGAAGACGGCCTCCGCCTGGGCCCCGTAGGCCTCCGCCGTGGAGCGGACGATGCGTCCGAAGGCCTCTTCCAGGAGGTCGCCGACCTCGGGCGAGAACCAGCGCGCCGAGCCCCGCATCGTCACCTCGGAGGGGATTACGTTGAAGGCGTTGCCGCCCTTGATCTCGCCGATCGTCACCACGGCGCTCTCGGTCGGCCGGACGTTGCGGGCCACGACGGATTGCAGCGCCGAGACGATCGCGCCCGACACCACGATGGGATCGACCCCGTTGTGCGGTTGCGCGCCATGCGCGCCCTTGCCCCGCACCGTGATCGACAGGTTGGCCACGGCCGCCATGGTGGGGCCGATCCGCCAGTTGAAGGTGCCGGCCGGCTCGCTCGGCCAATTGTGCATCCCGAAGACCCGGTCCATGGGGAAGCGGTCGAACAGCCCCTCCTTGACCATGACCTCGCCGCCGCCGCCCAGTTCCTCGGCCGGCTGGAAGATCACGTAGACGGTACCGGCGAAGTTGCGCGTCTCGGCGAGGTAGCGCGCGGCACCAAGCAGCATGGTGGTGTGGCCGTCATGGCCGCAGGCGTGCATCACGCCCGGGGTCAGCGACGCATAGGGCAGGCCGGTCTCCTCGAGGATTGGGAGCGCGTCGATGTCGGCCCGGAGCCCGATCGCGCCCGGCCCCGTCTCGCTTCCGCGGATCACGCCGACCACGCCCGTGCCGGCGATGCCGGCCACCACCTCGTCGACCCCGAAATCCCGCAGCCTGTCCTGGATGGCCCGGCTGGTGCGGTGTTCCGCAAAGGCCAGTTCGGGATGCTGGTGCAGGTCGTGGCGCCACGCCGTCATGTCGGCGTGAAAGTCGGCGATGCGGTTGTGGATGGGCATGGATCGGAGGTCCGGAGTTCGATGTGATGGCCGGCTGCGGCTCGGCCCGTCAGTTTGGCCGTGGGACCGAAGCCCGGCAAGTTCGATGCCGGCGGGACGCGCGCATTGACAGGCCACCATCGGTGCTGGTTCGTTGGTGTACCACCGATCTACAGATCGTCGAGGCTCCGTGATGACCGAACTCTGGCGACTGTCGGCGACCGATCTCGCGGCGCGGATCCGTTCCCGCGAGGTGTCGGCGCGGGAGGCCGCCGAGGCCGCCCTGGCCCGGCTCGATGCCGTGAACCCCGCCATCAATGCCGTGGTGGAGCACCGCCCGGACGAGGTGCTGGCCCGGGCCGACGCGCTGGATGCGGCCATGGCGCGCGGCGACGCTCCTGGCCCGCTCGCCGGGGTGCCGGTGACCGTGAAGGTCAACACCGACCAGCGCGGCTACGCCACTACCAATGGCGTCACCTTGCAACGTGACCTCATCGCCGAGGCCAACTCGCCCGTCGTCGACAACCTGCTGCGGGCCGGCGCGGTGCTGCTGGGCCGCACCAACACGCCGGCCTTCTCGCTGCGCTGGTTCACCGACAACCTGCTTCACGGCGCCACGCGCAACCCGCGCGATCCGTCCCTGACCCCTGGCGGTTCGTCGGGGGGCGCCGCCTCGGCGGTCGCGGTCGGGATCGGCTATCTCGCGCACGGTACGGATATCGCGGGCTCGATCCGCTACCCCGCCTACGCCTGCGGGGTGCACGGGCTGCGGCCGACGCTCGGGCGCATCCCGGCCTTCAACGCCACGGCGCCGGAGCGCACGATCGGCGGCCAGCTCATGGCGGTGTCCGGTCCCATTGCGCGGACGGTCGGCGACCTGCGCCTCGCTCTCCTGGCCATGGCGGCAGCGGATATCCGCGATCCCTGGTGGGTGCCGGCGCCGCTCGACGGGCCGCCGGCGCCGCGTCGGGCCGCCCTCTGCGTGAGGCCCGACGGCCTCGCGGTCGTGCCCGAGGTCGAAGCGGCGTTGCGCGACGCGGCCCGGCGCCTCGAGGCCGCGGGCTGGTCGGTCGAGGAGGTCGACAATTCGCCGCCGCTGCGCGAGGCCGCGGACCTACAGGTCCGGCTCTGGCTGGCCGATGGATTTGCCGCCATGGCGGAGGCGGCGGAGCGCGAAGGCGATCCCGGAGCGCTGGCGCTGGTCGAAGGCCACCGGGCGCTCGCCGCATCGGTCGGCCCGGACCTCGTGCCGCGAGCCCTCGTCCGCCGCGCCACGCTCACGCGCCAGTGGCAGCTGTTCCTGGAGCGGCACCCCGTGCTGATCCTGCCGGTGTCGGGGGAGCTGCCGTTCCCGGACGGGCTCGATCTCGCGGGCGACGACGGGTTCCGGCGCGTGTGGGAGGCTCAGATGCCGCAGGCCGGGCTGCCCCTGATGGGCCTGCCGGCTCTGACGGTGTCGACGGGCCTCGTCGGCAGCGTCCCGGTCGGCGTGCAGATCGTGGCGGGCCGCTATCGCGAGGACCTCTGCCTGCTGGCCGGCGAGGCCTTGGAGGCAGGCGGAACCCCGCCGTCTCCCGTCGACCCCGCCTGATCCGAGGAGCCCCGCATGCGCTACATTCCGCCGCCTCGCGTGACCCAGCACTGGCAGGTGACGAAGCCCGCCGCCACCGGCCGGCGCGGCATGGTGGCGGCCCAGGCGCATGACGCGGCCGAGGCCGGCGTAGCGGTGCTGGACGCCGGCGGCAACGCGGTCGACGCGGCGGTCGCGACCGCGCTGGCCCTGGCGGCGGTCGAGCCGTGGAACTCGGGCCTCGGCGGGATCGGCTTCGCGCTGGTGCATCGGGCCGGGGAGGCGCGGGCCACGGCGGTAGACTTCGGACCCGTCGCGCCGGGCGGCCTCGATCCGTCGCGGTTCCGCCTGACCGGCCGCATGAAACAGGACCTGTTCGCCTGGCCGGAGGTCGAGGGCGACGCCAACATCCACGGGCCGCTCTCCTTCGTGGTGCCGTCCGCGGCGGCCGGCTATGCGGCCATGCACGAGCGCTGGGGACGCCTGCCACTCGCCGACGTCATGGCCCCGGCCATCGCGCTGGCGCGGCGCGGCCTCTCGGCCGACTGGTTCACCACGCTGAAGATCGCCAATTCGGCCGCCGTGCTCCGGCGCTACGCCGACAGTGCCCGCATCTACCTGCCGGACGGGTTGCCGCCGGTGGCGCCCTACCAGGGCACGCCGGGCTTCCTGCCCCTCGGCCACCTCGTCGGTACGCTGGAGCACTTGGCCCGGTCCGGGCTGCGCGACCTCTACGAGGGCGAGGTCGCGTCGAGCATCGTGGCCGACGTCGCGGCCGTCGGGGGCGTCTTGTCGGCCGACGATCTCCGCGGCTGCGCGGCGCGCCTCTACCCGGCCGCCGAGACGCGGTGGCACGGCCACGTGCTGCAGACGCCCGGCGGGCTGACGGCCGCGCCGACCCTCGCTCGCGTGCTGGACCTCATGGAGGACGCGCCCGGGGCCGCAACGCCCGGCACCGGGCCTGACGCGGGCTGGTTCGCGGCGCTGGCTCGCGCCATGCGGCGGGCCTACGAGGAGCGCCTCTCCGGGCTCGGCCAAGCCGAGCGGACCGGCGAAGCCGAGCGGACCGGCGAAGCCGAGCGGGCCGGCGAAGCCGAACCGCGATCGGCCGAAAGCTGTACCACCCACCTCACGGTCTGCGACCGGGACGGCAGCATGGTGGCGGTCACGACCACGCTGCTGTCCTCAATGGGCAGCCGCGTCGTGCTGCCGTCGAGCGGCGTGCTGATGAACAACGGGGTGATGTGGTTCGACCCGCGCCCTGGCCAGCCGAATTCGGTCGGCCCGCGCAAGCGGCCGCTCACCAACATGTGCCCGGTGATCGCCCGGGTGGGCGACGATCCCGTGCTGGCGCTGGGCGCCTCGGGCGGCCGCCGCATCCTGGCGGCCGTGACCCAGATGCTGTTCTTCGTCGCGCGGTTCGGCATGGACCCGGCCGCGGCCCAGCACCACCCACGCATCGACGTTTCCGGCCCCGACGGCGTCACGGCCGACCGCCGCCTGCCCCCGGACGTGCTCGACGCGCTCCGTGTCGACGGCCCGGTCGAGGTGGTGGAGCATGGCGTGCTGCCCATCAACTTCGCCTGTCCGAACCTGATCCTGCAGCGGGCCGGCGACCGCACCGGCATCACCGACGCCATGTCGCCCTGGTCGGCCGCACTCGCCCAGCGATGACCGCCGCGGGCATGACGCTGGCGCTGCCGCTGCGCATCACCGTGAACGGCCGCGACCACGACGTCGAGGCCGTGCCCGGTACGGCGCTCCTCTACGTGCTGCGCAACGACCTTTGCCTCAACGGCCCCAAATACGGCTGCGGCCTGGGCGAATGCGGCGCCTGCGCGGTGCTGGTCGGCGGGCAGGACGGGCGCGCCCCGCGCGCCGTGCGGGCCTGCACGACGCCGGTCTCGGCCGTGGCGGGCCGGCCGGTGACGACCCTCGAAGGGCTCGGCACCGTCGCGGCGCCCCACCCGGTGCAGGCCGCCTTCGTGGCCGAGAACGCCGCGCAATGCGGCTATTGCCTCAACGGCATGATCATCGCCACCGTGGCCCTGCTGGCCCGCGACCCCGACCCTGGCGAGGCCGAGATCCGGCAGGCGCTGCGCCACCATCTCTGCCGTTGCGGTACGCATCTGGAGATCCTGGCCGCGGTGCGCCGGGCGGCGGGCTCCGCGCGGTCCGGCGAACTCCCGCGGCCGGAACCCCGCGCATGACCGATCCGGCGACGGACAGCCGCTCGTCCTACCTCGGCGCGCCGGCGACGCTCCTGGTGCTGTCGGCCGCGACGCCGGTAGCCCCGGAAGGCGAGCTCTTCCTCGCGATCGGGGCCGACGGCGCCGTCACTGCGTTCAACGGCCACGTCGACCTCGGCACCGGCATCCGCACCGCGCTGGCCCAGATCGTGGCCGAGGAACTCGAAGTGTCCTTCGCCCGCGTCCGCATGGTGCTGGGCAGCACGGAGGCGGCGCCGAACCAGGGCGCCACCATCGCGAGCGAGACCCTCCAGGTCACGGCCGTGCCGCTGCGCCAGGCCGCCGCCACGGCCCGCGCCTATCTGCTGGCCCGAGCGGCGCTGCTGCTTGAGCGTGCGGTCGGCGACCTCGCGATCGAGGACGGGCTGGTCCGGTCGAGGGCCGCCAACCGCTCGGTCGACTTCGCCGAACTGGTGGCGGGCCGGCACGTCCGCCTGGCGCTCGACCCGCAGGTTCCGGTCAAGACACCGGCGCTCTACGGGCTCGTCGGGCGGTCGCAGCCCCGCTCCGACCTTCCGGACAAGGCCGCCGGCACCTGGACCTACGTTCACGACGTCCGGGTTCCCGGCATGCTGCACGGCCGCGTGGTGCGGCCACCCTATGCGGGTTTCGACAGCGGTCCCGGGGTCGGAACCAGCCTCGTCGCGGTCGACGAAGCCTCGGTCGCGGAGGTGCCGGGCCTCGTCGCCGTGGTGGCCATCGGCGATTTCGTCGGCGTGGTGGCGCGGCGCGAGGAGCAGGCCGAGGAGGCGGCCCGGCGCCTCGCCGTCACCTGGAGGGCGCCGCCGCAGCGCCCGGACCTCAACGCCCCGGAGGCGGCGCTGCGCGCCAACCCCGCGGTGCCGCGCCGGCTGCTCGACCGCGGCGACGTGGAGCGCGCCATCGCGGGTGCCGCCGAGCCCATGGACCGCAGTTACGTCTGGCCCTACCAGATGCATGCGTCGATCGGGCCGTCCTGCGCGGTGGCCGACGTCCGTCCCGACCGGGTGACGGTGTGGTCCGGGACGCAGAGCCCCTTTCCGCTGCGCGCCGACCTCGCCCGGCTGCTCGACCGGCCGGAGGCGTCGATCGCGGTCGAGCGCTACGAGGCGGCGGGCTGCTACGGGCGCAACTGCGCCGACGACGTCTCGGCCGATGCGGCGCTGCTGTCCCGGGCGGTCGGGGCACCCGTCCGGGTGCAGCTCACGCGCCTCCAGGAACATGCCTGGGAACCCAAGGGCGCCGCCCAGGTGATCGACGTGCGCGGCGGCCTCGACCGCGAGGGTGGCCCCGCGGCCTACGATTTCGAGACCCGCTACCCCTCGAACGCCGCCCCGACGCTGGCCCTGATCTTGACCGGGATGGTCTCGGCGGTGCCCGAGACCTCGGAGATGGGCGACCGCACCGCGATCCCGCCCTACCTCTACGACCATGCGCGCGTCACGGTGCACGACATGCCGCCGATCGCGCGGGCCTCGTGGTTCCGCGGCGTCTCGGCCCTGCCGAACAGCTTCGCCCACGAGAGCTTCATCGACGAACTCGCGGTCGCGGCCGGCGTCGACCCGATCGACTACCGCCTCCGCTACCTGCCCGATGTCCGCGCCGCGGAGCTCGTGCGCGCGGTCGCCGACCGGTCGGGCTGGGTGCCCCACACGGTGCCCGGCACCCTTGGCGGCGCCGGCGACATCCTCTACGGCCGCGGCTTCGCCTATGCGGTCTACGTGCACGGCCCCTTCCCCGGCACGGCCGCCGCCTGGGCCGCCTGGGTGGCCGAGGTGGCGGTCAACAGGGTGACGGGCGAGATCGCCGTGACCCGGGTGGTGGCGGGCCAGGATGCCGGCCTGATGATCAACCCCGACGGCGTGAAGCACCAGATCCACGGCAACGTGATCCAGTCGACGAGCCGGGTGCTCAAGGAGAGCGTCGCCTTCTCGGGCACCGCCGTGACAAGCCGGGAATGGGGCGGCTACCCCATCCTCACCTTCCCCGAACTGCCCGCGATCGACGTCGTGATGATGCAGCGGCCGGAGGAGCCACCGCTCGGGGCGGGCGAATCGGCCTCGGTGCCGAGCGCCGCCGCGATCGCCAACGCCGTCTTCGACGCCACCGGGATCCGCTTCCGCGAATTACCGCTGACGCCCGAACGGGTCCGGGCGGCCCTGAACCCGCTGCCCCCGCCCCCGGCCGCGGCGCCCGATCGGGCGAGGCACGGCCGGCGCCGATTCGGTTGGCCGCTCGGCGGCGTCGTGGCCGGCATGACGGCCGGCTTGGTTGCTGCCATGGCGGCGATGCCCTGGCGCCCGCCGATGGCCCCGATCGCGCGGCCCGCGGCCGACGTCTTCTCGGCCGCCACCATCGCCCGGGGCCGCGTGGCCGCCGCGGCCGGCACCTGCGACGTCTGCCATGCGGGGCCGGACGGCCGGGCCTTCGCGGGCGGGCGGGCGATCGCCACGCCTTTCGGAACCGTCTATGCCAGCAATATCACGCCGGACCCCGCGGCCGGCATCGGCGCGTGGTCCTATCCCGCCTTCGCCCGCGCCATGCAGCAGGGCATAAGCCGCGACGGCCACCACCTCTACCCGGCCCATCCCTATCCGTCCTTCGCCCGGGCCGACGATGCGGACCTGCAGGCGCTCTATGCGTACCTGATGGTGCAGCCCGCGGCGGCCGGCAGGGCGCCCGACACCCGGCTCCGGTTCCCGTTCGGCATCAGGCCCCTCATGGCGGTCTGGAACGCCCTGTTCCTGCGCCCCGGGCCGGCCCCGTCGGACCCGGCCCGGGGCGAGGCATGGAACCGCGGTGCCGCCCTGGTCGAAGGGCTCGGCCATTGCGGGGCCTGCCACAGCCCGCGCAACGCCTTCGGGGCCGAGCGGCGCGGGGCCGATCATCTCGCGGGCGGGGTCGCGGACGGCTGGGATGCGCCCGCCCTGACCGCGAGGTCCTTCGCCGCGGCGGGCTGGAGCGCAGAAGCGCTCTACAGCTACCTGCGCACCGGCCATGCCGCACATCACGGCGGAGCCGCCGGGCCGATGGCCGAGGTGGTGGCGGCACTGGGTGATCTCCCCGACGCCGACATCCGGGCCATGGCGATCTATCTGGCCGGCCTCAACCCCGAGGCGCCGAGCGAAGCCGAGGCCGCGTCGGCGGCCGAGCGGGCCATCCGGGCGAGCATCTCGGCCGAGGGCGCGGCGCGGCTCGCGACGCCGGCGGGTGCGCGCCTCTTCGAGGGCGCCTGCGCGAGCTGCCACGCCGCCGGTGCCGAGATCACGTCGCTGGCCTTGAGCAGCAGCCTCAGCGGCCCCCGTCCCACCAACGCGATCCGGTCGGTCCTGCACGGCGTCGGTTCGCCGGCCGCGCTGCGCGGTGCGGCCGGCGAGGAAGCCGCCATGCCGGCCTTCGCGGAGGCCCTCGACGACGCGCAGATGGGCGACCTCCTCGGCTACATGCGGGCGCGCTTCGCGCCCGACAAGCCGGCCTGGACGGGCCTGCCCGACGCCGTGGCCGACGCCCGAGCGACCGAGGCACGACGCTAGCTCGGCAGAGCCGAGCCGCGCGATCGGTTACCGCCCCGTTGGGATGTGGGATGGGAACCTCCATATCCGACGACGGAGCGCCGGAGGATCGTCCGGCACGAGGCCGCGAGGAGCCATCATGTATCCAGGGACCCTGCTGTTCATCGATGGCGTCTGGCGGGAGAGCGCGGGCCGCCGCTCCATCGACGTGATCAATCCCGCCACCGGCGACATCATCGGCCAGGTGGCCCATGCCGGGATCGCCGACCTCGACGAGGCGCTCGCGGCGGCCGCCAAGGGATTCCGCCACTGGCGGAAGGTCTCGGCCTTCGAACGCGGCAAGATCCTGCGCCGGGCCGCCGACCTGCTGCGCCAGCGCGTCGACCTCATCGCCGAGATCATGACGCTGGAGCAGGGCAAGCCGATCGCCGAAGCCCGGATGGAACTGCTCATGTCGGCCGACATCCTCGACTGGTCCGCCGAGGAGGCGCGGCGCACCTACGGCCGGCTGATCCCGGCCCGCGTGCCCAGCGTGACCCAGTCGGTGACGCGGGAGCCGGTCGGCCCCGTGGCGGCCTTCACGCCCTGGAACTTCCCGGTCAGCCAGGTGGCCCGCAAGGTCGCGGCCGCGCTCTCGGTCGGCTGCTCGATGATCCTCAAAGCGCCCGAGGAGACGCCGGCCTCGCCGGCCGAACTCGTCCGTGCTCTCGCCGATGCGGGGCTGCCGGCCGGGGTGTTGAACCTCGTCTATGGGACACCCGCCGAGATCTCCGAACATCTGATCCCGCATCCGACGATCCGGAAAGTGTCGTTCACGGGCTCGGTGCCGGTCGGCAAGCATCTGGCGGCGCTCGCCGGCCGCCACATGAAACGCGCCACGATGGAACTCGGCGGCCACGCCCCCGCCATGGTGTTCGCCGACGCCGATGTCGCGGCCGCGAGCGCCACCTTGGCGGGATCGAAATTCCGCAATGCCGGCCAGGTCTGCGTCTCGCCGACGCGGTTCCTGGTCCAGGAACAGGTCCTCGATGAATTCGTGGACCGGTTCGTCGCGCATTCGCGCGCCCTCAAGGTCGGCGACGGACGCGACCCCGATACCCGCATGGGACCGCTCGTCAATGCACGGCGCCAAGGGGCCGTGGAGGAGTTGGTGGCCGAGGCCGCGCAACGGGGCGCCAAGGTGGCGACCGGGGGCAATCGCATCGGCAACAAGGGCAGTTTCTACGAACCCACCGTGTTGACCGGCGTCGATCGCGGCATGCGGATCATGAACGAGGAGCCTTTCGGCCCCGTGGCGATGGTCATGCCGTTCCGCGACCTCGAAGAGGTCGTGGCCGAAGCCAACCGGCTGCCCTTTGGGTTGGCGGCCTACGCGTTCTCGCGCTCGGCCGGGACCGTCGCGGCGCTGTCGGAGGGCGTCGAGACCGGCATGATGACGGTGAACCACCTCGGCCTCGCCCTGCCCGAGACGCCGTTCGGCGGCGTCAAGGACAGCGGCTACGGTTCGGAAGGCGGGCCGGAGGCGCTCGACGCCTATCTCACGACCAAGTTCGTGACCCACGCCGTCGTGGCGGATTCGCCGTAGTCGGGCCGCGCAAAGTCGGGACTGCCAGGAAGGTTGGGTCCTCGGCGAAGCGGTTTATCTGGACCGCGATGGAGGCGGGGTCGTAAGGATCGAAGGCCAGGCCAACGGCGAGGGGATGCGCCTTGCGCCGATCTACGTCGACGACCTGTGCGCCACGATCGTCGCAGGTCTTGACGCACGATGGAGCGGCGTCTTCAATGTTGCGGCTCCGCAGGCCACGACCATCCGCGGAGTCGCGGAAGCGGCCGGCCGCTGGAAACGCTGGTGTCGCTAAAGGAAGGGCTTGGATAGATGAGCGCGGCGGCGGCGTGATGAGGATGAATGCCGCCGCTCGATTCGTAGCGATAGCTCAGGAGCGCTGAGCCATCTTGAAGGCAAGATTTTCAGGACTTCACATGATGCGATGGCGGCGTGGACGAGCCCCCGCGAGGGTGCGGGCGCTCGAGGCAGTGCGGGCTGTGTCCGTTCTGAATGAGGTAATGCCCACTCTGGAGTCGGTCTCATCCGAGGTGTTGCGAGTGCAGGACAGGCTCAGCGTGCTGAACGCCCGGCTTACCGCTCGCGAGGAGAGAAGCGAAGGACTCCAGACCGCGGCGCAAGAGACTATGGCCCTCGCGGTAAGCCGCATCCTCGACGCTATCGGTCTCGTCTCACAGGAGGTCAACGGGTCTTACAACACGTCGCTGGCAATCCTCGGTGAAACAAAAGCTCTGGCCGCAGGGGTTGGCCCACTCGCGAACGAGGTCAACGGAACGCTCAACATGGTGGCGGCCCATGGGACCGCTCAGGGAGCCATGGGCGAGGCTTTGGGGCGGATCGAGGCGCGGCTCGCGGCCGACAACGAGCACGTGACGGCCCTCGGCCTGCTAGTCGCGCGCGGCATCGCGAGCCTGCTTGGTCGCCCAGCCGAGCGTCTGACTGTCCAGCATGCCATCGATGTTCCACCGATCGCCGCCCAGCTTAAACAGCTGGAAGCAAACGCGCCCAACAATTTCGCGCACTGGCACGATGCTTACACGACAGGCATGGCGGCCGGAGAGCGTAGCGTCTTCGGAACCTACAGTCACGAGGGGCACGCGGGCGCCGGGCATTTTCGCATGTTCATCGACGTTCACGCGCGCGGGCGCCTGCTGGATTTCGGCTGCGGCCCGCTGTCTATGCCCAGCTACCTGGACGATTGGCCGCACGACCAACTGGCCGGCTTCGACCCCCAGCCGCCCTTCGAACCGCAACCTTTCGCATTCGAGATCTCGCTCGGGGAATGGATTCCTTGGCCCGACGCGAGCTTCGAAACCGTCGTGATCGCCACTTCGCTCGACCATGTCTACCTACTCGACCAGGCGCTCGAAGAAGTGAAACGCGTACTGGTGCCGGACGGGCGCCTTCTTATCTGGACGGCGATGTTTCCCGAAACGCCGCCTTATGATCCTTATGGCCCGGCCATCGTTCCCCCCGATCCGTATCACCTGTTCCACCCAGGACGTAACTGGTTTTACGATCTGTTTTCGGCGGACTACGATCTCATCGAGCGCATGGAAGCGGTGAGCCAGTCCGAGATGCTCGCGTACCGACGCAGGACCGCCAAGACCTGATCCGCCGCGGGCTCAAGCTGCGGTTGACAAACATGATCTAGGGAGAAGGTAACTTGAGCGACGAACGCACCGTTTCAAAGGCGACGCTGGATGCCGACAAGGGAGCCACCCTCAAAGAGCTCTATGAGAACATAGCCAAGAGCCGCGACCCAAACACCACCGCGAGCGACTTTCGTCTGCGCGAGTTGGAGATGGACCTTGGACTCGAGCACATCCGCGACGGAGACCGCGTCCTCGATGTCGGGTGCGGTCCTGGTGTGGCCGTCACCACGTACGCGTCGCGCCGCAGGGCCCAGGTCGATGGGCTCGATTACGCAGCAAACATGGTGGAGTTTGCTCGCGAGCGCGCCACAGCCGAGTTCGGCCATCTGCCCGTCGCGTTCCATCACGGCTCCGTGACCGAGTTGCCGTTCGCGAACAACACCTATGATGTCGTGACCAGCCACCGGTGCCTCATGGCTTTGCTTGATTGGGACCGGCAGAAACAGGCGCTCGACGAAATCGCCCGTGTGCTCAGGCCTGGTGGAACCCTCGTTCTCATGGAGGGTACGAAAGACGGGTTGGACAAGCTCAATTCTTATCGCCGCGCCTTCTCTCTTTCCGAAATCGACGCAGGCGGGAAGGAGCGTCTCCTTACCCTGAAATTTGAGGAAAAAGCTCTTCTGGACTACATTTCTCAACGATACGAGCTTCTGCGTATCCAGCGCTTCGGCATGTATTACTTTCTGACGCGTATCGTGCAGCCTTTGCTCGTCGCACCCGAGCCACCACGATACGATCATCGGCTGAACGAAGTTGCGCGCCAGATCGCGCGGTTGCTCCCGGACTTCGAGGGAATCGGGCACCTCGTGGGGTTCTGCCTGCGCAAGCGGACGTAGGAGGCTGCCATGGCTGGCCTGATCGCCTTGACGTTCGACACAGATCACATGTCTGAATCGCGGATGGACGCTTTTCTGAAGGCCTTCAGCTGGCCTGGCCGCGCCGTCCTCTTCTGCACGCAGCCCTACCGCTGCACGCACGAAACTGACCATGAACTCGCGCCTCACCCCTACCTGCCCGAAGGCGGAGATTGGGATCGGGAGTTGAAGTCCAAGCGCGAGATGTTCCCGAACGCAGTCGGTTGGCGTTCACATAGCTGTGTCTACAGCCAGATGCTTGCTTTGCGGCTCGCCCACGAAGGTTTCCTCTATGCGAGCACCGACGAAGCTTGGGGGTATATTGGGCTGGTGCCCTCACCAAGCAGTTGGGGTATTATACAAATGCCCATCTACTATATGGATACCTGGGACATTTCCAGACCCCTATTCTGGCCCACAGACAATCATCAGCCATTCGATGTTACGCTGATCGACAGGGCGCTGAGCTTTGAGGGGCTATTCGTGCTCGATTTCCACCCAGTGCATCTGATGCTCAATACGCCCGACGTCGAGTATTACCTTACCCGACGTCAGGCGTTCATTGATGGCGCCCCACTCGGGCAACTCGTTCATCCTGGCCGCGGGATCGCCACGTTCTTCAACGAGCTGTGCTCGGCTATGCGAGCTCAGGGGGCCGTGAGCACTGCCCTGGGCGCGTTGGCGCGCCAGCACCGGTCAACCGATCTGCTTTCGTTGCTGCCTCCGCGACGTGCATCCGTGGACCCGCGCGTACACGATTAATAAATCAACATGCGCCCTTCAAGACACGCCTGAGCGCTCAAGATACGGCGGCTGGAAGGGCGTCGTCGACGGATGCCGACTCCCTCGACGCCGTGGTAATGCGGCTCGCCACGCCGCCGAAGGCTGCCATTTGGAGCTCGTGGATCCGTTCGGCCGAGTGATACTTCCGTACCCAATCAACGCCTTTTTCGCCGAGACCCGCAAGGTCGTCAGGATCGTTTAGCACTGCAGCCATCCGCGAGGCGATCTCTTCGGCAGTCTCTGCGGAGAGTATGGGCGGAGGTTCCTCAAAAAACACCATGTTGTTGATGCCGTCGTCTCGGGAGATGATCCGACATCCGAGCGCGAGCGCCTCGAAGGTTATCCCGCCAAAGCCGGAAATCATGAACTGATCGATGATTGCATCGCTGTCGAGCATCGCGGCCCAGAGCATTCTCTTGGTCATCAGCGATGTCCAGGAAACGTGATCGGTGAGACCAAGATCTTCGACCAATTGCAGCGTGGCATCGCGATCGACGCCCCAGTCGATACACCGCAACACGAAGTTCGCGCGGCCTTCGTCGAGCAGCGACCGGGCGGCGCGGAAATATCGATCGTTGCCCTTCGCCGATTTGGGGTCGCCTGATCGCCAATCCTGCCGTGCAGGACAGAAGAAAACAACGCGCTGCGGGTCTTGCTTGCGTATGTGAGCGCGTCGAAAAGCCAGGGCTGGCGCCTCGTCGAAGGGGTGAGGAGAATACACGCGCTGCTCGGGCGTGAACTCAAGCCTCGGCTTTGCTGTGGCATAGTCGGTATTGGTCAAAAACACGCGCTTGGCGTTGAGAAAAGCTTTGGCGACCAGGCGCCCGTGGGTCGTTGGCTCGAATGGGATGCTGCGGATAGTGCCGTGTTCAAGCGCGTGGTAGCCTTCAATGCCGGCCACGAGCGCGAAGACGCTGCTGTCGGCATAGAAAATGCAAGCGTCGTAGTGGCTTGCGAGGGCGCGCCAGATGCGGCCGAACACGCCATATGGCGCAATCTCAGCGACCCCAAAGCCGTGCCTTTCGAGGTGCGTACACTCCGTGAGGGGTCCCTCGAACTCGATGCCGAGAGCTTCCGACAGGCCGCGCTCGCGCAGGCCACGCACAACCCCCTCCAGTGTGGGATCTTTGTCGAAATAGTGATCCAGCATGCCCTGAGCCAGGGGCGGCGCGAGGGCGCTGACGGATTGCGCTGGCAACTGCAACGCAAGGCGCCCGCGGATCCACTCAAAATAGCGCTCGGACATGCGGCCGGTCTCGATCCGGCGACGCAGGTAGGGTTGCAGGTCGTAGCCTGCCAGGTGTGCTTCGAACTCCTGATCGGGCATCGCGACCGTGGAGGGAGCGGTCGTGCGCTGCATGGTGGCCTTGAAGCGCAGATAAGCCAGGGTCGAGAGCGCCGTATAGGCGAGTGGATCGCCTTGCCGTTTCAGCGTCAGATACCGGAGCGCCATGTAGGACGGGCCATGCGCAATCCAGTTGCCGATCCGCGGCATGGCCTGACCGAGGGCATAGAAATCCGGAAAGAAACTGTCGCTACCCAGTTTAGCGGAGTCGATGTCTGCGCCGTGGAGTTCGTACCATTCGGGTGAACTGGCCACGTGGTAAAGATCGAGGGCCAGCACGTCACAATCATGCCCGCGCGCGTTCAGGATCAACGCGTTAATATAGGCGTTTTGCGCGATATTGGTGACGTGCAAAATCTTCAAGCCCATTGGGCAAACTCGTTCAAAGCGGCCTCGCCTGATGTGTCTTCGGGGAGCAATAGGTCAAAAAGGCTGCGCCTCCCGATAGTCGATTGGAGTGCATCCAGATTAGGTCGGATCTGGCCATGATAATCGCGGACGCGTTGCTTGCGGAAACCTATTTGCGGCGGCAAATCCGGGTTGAAGGCCGCCTTCCCTGCCCAGTGTGTCACGAGGCACGTGCGTGGCAGCCCTGAGAGGCCCCACCCCCGTCGATGCGGTCCAGCAGCACCTCATTTTCCCGGGCGAGATCGGCCCGCATGCTCGACATCTCGACGCGAATCTCACCGAGGGCCTGTTCGACCCCTGCGCCACGTTCGAGGTTGGATGTTGCCTGCCGTCTCAGCTCTGCGCGTAGCTCGGAAAGCGCGCCGAGGAGGTCGGCGCGGTCCAGAAGCACCTTGTTTTCCCGGGCGAGATCGGCCCGTAGGCTCGATATCTCGACGCGGATCTCGCCGAGGGCCTGTCCGACACCTGCGCCCTGTTCGGGGCTGGATGTTGCCTGCCGGTTCAGCTCTGCATGTAGCTCGGAAACCGCGGCGCGGAGGTCGGCAAGCGCTTTCTGGATCGTATCGCCGCGTTCGGTGTCGGCCTTGCCCTGCTGCGACATTTGATTGCCGAGCGCTTCGAGTCTCGAATTTGGCCAATCCGCTGGATCGCCGCTCGGTCCTCCGCGAAAGGCGATCTCGGCCAGCACCGTATCAAGCCTCGAAGCCAGGTCGGCAACCGCGTTCTGGATCGTATCGCCGCGTTCGGTGTCGGCCTTGCCTTGCTGCGACATTTGATTGCCGAGCGCTTCGAGTCTCGAATTTGGCCAATCCGCTTGGTCGCCGCTCGGTCCTCCGCGAAAGGCGATCTCGGCCAGCAGCATATCAAGCCTCCCCGCCAGGTCGGCAAGCGCGGCGTCGGACCTGGCATCCAGGCCTTCTCTCAGCTTGCGCATGCCGATAGCGCGCATGAGGAGCAACTGCCCCCGCGTCAGCAAGGCCCTCATGCTTCTTCCATCCCGTCCTCGGCAGGAACTTCGGCACGACCGTCGGCATCATTCCCTTGTGCAGCACTTTTGCCCAAAAACTCGTCAATGGCAATCAGTTGCAATGCGCAGATCCGGTTCGCCGAGTGGTAATCCCGAACCCAGTCCACGCCGGCTCGACCGAGACATGCCGTGCCTCCGGTGTCGTCCATCACGGCCAGCATGCGGGCCGTGATCCCATCGGTGGTTGCGGCGGCCAAGATCGGCGGCGGCCTGTCAAAGGAGACGGCGTTGTTGATCCCGTCGTCGCGCGAGATCAGCCGGCAGCCGAGCGCGAGCGTCTCCACGGTGGAGGCACCGAACGCCGACAGCACGAACTGCGATCACGACCGGGCCGCCCGCCTGCTGCTAGACAAGGGGAGAGCGGCATTCCTCCTCAACCTCGTGGATTGGGGGGCGGATGGCGAGGCGTCTCGAACCCTCATCGCCGAACTCGGCCTCGAGCGGCACGTGCGATGGTCGCCGCTGATGTCCAAGCGGAAGCTCTGGGCCGCCAAGCTCGACGCCCACGCCGTGATCGACCAGTTCGGCCTGTCCGCGCTCGGTGGCGTGAGCTTCGAAGCGCTAGCGCTCGGGGTTCGTCTCATCTCGAGAGACGACGGGATCAACAACGCCACTTTCTTCGATGAACCCCCACCAATCATGGCGGCCGCGACGGCAGAGGAGATCGCGGCCCACATGGAGGCCGTGATGGACGATCCCGAGGACACGGTCGGCATCGGCGAGAAAGGGATCGCTTGGGTAGGATTGCATCATTCCGCCAACCGTATCCACCACCTCCAGATCACGGCTGCATCGGCGCGCTTCCCATGGTCGGCACTGTCACGGGAACTGAAAGTCAGCGGCGTACGGACCGTACAAAAAAGGGGCCTGTCGCAAATGACCGGCTTTGACGGCACGTTGACCGAATTTGCTGCTTGCCGCCCGGAGCCGCCTCGTGATCGTTGAACGCCATCGCGGCCCAGCTAAAGCGCCGGTCTAAGGAGGACTTCAAGGGCGCCATTGCGAGGCGGGGCTGATCGTCCAGGCGGCCTCGCGGCAACTGCGCTTCCGCAGAGCTAACGCGATATCGAAGAACTGCGGGAGGAACGCGGCGTACCGCCTGACGACGCTAAAAGACCACCACCGACCTGATCGACTTGCCTTCGTGCATGAGGTCGAACGCGTCGTTGATCCGATCGAGCGGCATGGTGTGGGTGATCAGCGGGTCGATCTCGATCTTGCCGTCCATGTACCAGTCGACGATCCTGGGCACGTCGGTGCGGCCCCGGGCGCCACCGAAGGCCGAGCCGCGCCACACCCGGCCGGTGACGAGTTGGAACGGCCGGGTGGTGATCTCGGTGCCGGACGGCGCCACGCCGATGATGATCGATTCGCCCCAACCGCGGTGACAGCATTCGAGCGCCTGGCGCATCGTGTGGACGTTGCCGATGCACTCGAACGAGAAGTCGGCGCCACCGCCGGTGAGATCGACGATGGCCTGCACGACCTTGTCGCGGCCGACCTCGTCCGGGTTGACGAAATGCGTCATGCCGAAGCGCTCGGCCATCTCGACCTTGCCGCGGTTGAGGTCGACCCCGATGATCTTGTCGGCCCCGACCATGCGGGCGCCCTGGATCACGTTGAGGCCGATCCCGCCCAGGCCGAACACCACGACATTGGCACCGGGCCAGACCTTGGCCGTGTAGACCACGGCGCCGATGCCCGTGGTGACGCCGCAGCCGATGTAGCAGATCTTGTCGAAGGGCGCGTCCTCGCGGACCTTGGCGAGCGCGATCTCGGGCAGCACCGTGAAATTCGAGAAGGTCGAGCAGCCCATGTAGTGGAAGATCTCGCCCCCGTCGCAGGAGAACCGCGAGGTGCCATCGGGCATCAGGCCCTGCCCCTGCGTCGAGCGGATGGCCGTGCACAGGTTCGAGCGCTGGCTGAGGCAGGTCTTGCACTGCCGGCACTCCGGCGTATAGAGCGGGATCACGTGGTCGCCGACCTTCACGGCCGTGACGCCCGGGCCGATCTCGCGCACGATGCCGGCGCCCTCATGACCGAGCACGGCCGGGAACTTGCCCTCGGAATCGAGGCCCGACAGCGTGTAGGCATCGGTGTGGCACACACCGGTCGCCATGTTCTCGACCAGCACCTCGCCGGCCTTCGGCCCCTCGATCTCGATGGTCTCGATGGTGAGCGGCTTGTTGGCGGCCCAGGCGACGGCGGCGCGGGTTTGCATGAGCACGTTCCAGGTTCGAAGCACAAGGTTGCCCGATGTTTAGCGGGCTCGACAGTGAATTGCCAGCCTCCCGCCGGGCCTATCGCGCGAGATCGGGCCAGTGGACCGACAACAGCCGCCGATGGTTCGCGTCGGCAAAACGCTGTAGACTCATGTCCCCCGAGATGGACGTTTGGGAACTCATGGGTGGAGTTGGTTCGCCCGCTTGACTACGGGGCCGGTCCGTCGTCCACTCTGCCCTGCTCGACAGTATGGGAGTGGTCGGATCGAGATCGGTCCGCGGCAACGCCACCCCCCTCTTGCCAGTCATGGCGTCGTGAGACCGCGGAAACGGGCCCATAGAACGCTCGTGCGCTTCAAGCAAGATCAGGGAGGAACACAAATGGCCGAAGCGATCCGAATCCATCCGTCGGTCGACGGTGGCGTAAAGCCCGGAGCAGCCGACTTCAAGGGCGGCACGCTCAGCTGCAAATGTGCGCGGGACCCGGTCAAGGTATCCGTCGCCGGTCAAATCGCGCACAACCACGCTTGCGGTTGCACCAAATGTTGGAAACCCGAAGGCGCGGCCTTCTCGGTCGTTGGCGTCGTCTCGCGCGACAAGGTCAGCGTCATAGAGAACGGGAACAAACTAGGCGTCGTCGACCGCGATGCCACAATTCAGCGCTACGCCTGCAAGGAATGTGGAGTACACATGTATGGGCGCATCGAGAACGAACGACACCCGTTCCATGGGCTCGATTTCGTCCATCCCGAACTGTCGGCCGAAGCCGGCTGGGCGGCCCCCGAATTTGCCGCCTTCGTGTCCTCGGTTATCGAGGGGGGTGTCAGCCCCGACAAGATGGGCGCGGTGCGTGCGAGGCTGAGGGAGCTGAAGCTGGAACCTTATGACTGCCTGTCACCACCCTTGATGGACGCCATCGCCACCCATGCCGCAAAGGCGTCCGGCGCGCTGGCGCGGTGAGCGGGAAACCGTGAGGCAGCTTCGACGCTCGCGAGCCTGAGAAAGCCATAAACTACGCTTCGCGGGGAGCCCGAAATGCTGAAAGGACGAGGCCGAACGACTTGACCGGTGAGCAAGGTCGCAAAGATCAAGACAACGCTAGGGAGAACGTTCCATGTTTCTCGAGAAAACCAAGGCTTGTGCCTGGCTGCTGGGTCTGGCCATTGCATCTGTCCCGACCCTGGGGTTTGCCGGCCCTTGCTCGGACGACATCGCCGACCTCAGCCGCAAGCTGTCGGCTTCTCCTGCCCTCGGCCCCGTCACCACGGGCGCATTGTCCGGCGCCGGACCGGGCAGCATCCAGGCCAAAGGGGGGGCGGGACAGGGTGAGACACCAGCGAAGACCGGCACGTCGGCGGACAGCCGCCAAGGCGGTACCGCTGGGACCAAGGAGTTGAACGCGGCCGTCGGCCAGGTCGCCACATCGTCCCAGGACGCACGCGCCCAGCAGCAAGGACTGCCGACAGCCGCGGAGGTTGCGGCGCAGGGTTCCAAGACGTCCGTGGAGACGACGCCGACCGGAAAAACCAGCCCACAGCCGGATGACCGGATGTCGTCGGCCAAGATGGAGTTGGAGAAGGCGCGCATGTTGGACCAGAAGGATGACCGCGCTTGCGCCGACTCGGTCAAGCACGCGCGCGACCTAACGGGCGGCTGACCATGCCTCCTGCACGCGGCGCCTTGCTGGTCCTCACCCCTGGATCTGAATGTCGGCTCGGGCGAGGCGGCTATGTGATCCTGGGGCGATACTGCTCCCCGCATTCGGGTCATCACATCGCCGAGTGACACGCTTTCCAGGCGATTGTTTTCCCGGTGCCCTCACGCGCAAAGGCCGCAAAAGCCGACACGGCCGGGGATCATGGGGGAAGTAGACGGATGGCGAAGCGATCGGGGCGGCTTGCGCTTCTGGGCCTGGCGGCGCTGTCCACCGCAGGGTGGGCGCGGGCCGAGGATCGACTACGGTTTCGGAACACAACGACGGTGACGATCACAAGACTTCGGTTCGCAGAGCCCGGCACGAACGCCTGGGGCGCCAACCAATGCGAGAACGACGCCGACAAGAGCGTTTCGTCCGATGAACGGCTGAGCCTGACGGGATTGAAACCGGGCCGCTACGACGTCACATTGGCCGACACCACAGGACGAATCTGCACGGTGCGCGATGTCGAGCTGAAGGCTGGCGGGAAATACGCGCTTTCGCTCGGCAACGACGATCTAAAGGATTGCTCGAAGTAGGGGCCAACACGCTTCGGCATGGTCGGACGCCACTGAAATGCGGCACCCACGTGCATCTACGGCCTGTCGAAGCCCGCGTCGCACGCTTGTTGATCAGGATCGGGCGGGGAGCCAGGGGCATGAAGCGACGACAAGCGTTGGTTCTCCTGGCCGCCACGGCCGCGGCGCCTCGGGCCTTCGCTTCCGCGGCGAAATTGCCCGTCGCCGCGGAGGCCCCTTTCTCCATGGCGGAGGTCGCGCTCGGAATCCATGTCCGCCACGGCGTCCACGAGGACGCAACCCAGGCGAACGATGACGCCATTGCCAACATCGGCTTCATCGTCGGCGACGACGCCGTCGCGGTCATCGATCCTGGCGGAAGCCGCACGGACGGTATGCGCCTACGGGCCAGCGTCCGTGCCGTCACGGACAAGCCGATCCGGTATCTCATCCTGTCGCACATGCACCCGGACCACGCGTTCGGAGCCTCCGCGTTCGAGGTGGACGCGCCCACCGTGGTCGGGCACGTCCGCATGCGAGCCATTCTGGTGGATCGCGGGGAGTTCTATCGCGGCCGGTTGTCGGATGTTCTCGGCCGCGAGGAAGCCGGCGACTATGCCGTGCCGGACATGCTGGTGACGCAATCGGCCACGATCGACCTCGGCCGTCGGTTGCTCGAATTGCGGGCGCACGGGACGGCCCACACCGACAACGACCTGACGGTCTTCGACCGGAACACCAGCACGCTTTGGGCGGCCGACCTCCTGTTCGTTGAACGCGTGCCCGCGATCGATGGCAGCATTCTGGGATGGCTGAAGGAGATCGAAGCCCTGAGAACGATCCCGGCCGATCGGGTAGTGCCTGGCCATGGCCCGGTTTCGCTTCCCTGGCCGGCCGCGACCGCGGACGAGGAACGATACCTCCGCACGCTCACGCGCGAGATCCGAGCCATCATCGCGCGCGGCGGCGACATCGAGACCGCGGTCGCTACGGTCGGGTTGAGCGAGCGAGGGCGCTGGGCGCTGTTCGACGACTACAACGGCCGCAACGTCACGAGCGCGTTCAAGGAACTCGAGTGGGAATGAAGTGCGCTCCACCTTGCGCAACACGGGAGGAAGCGGAATGAAGGCGATCACCTGGGTCCTGGGCCTGAGCTTGCTGGCGGCGATGCCCGCGCGAGCGGAAGAGGACGACGCGGCTCGAGTCGCACGCTGGGGGGAGTTGAAGCACGCCGTCTTCGGCGATCGCGCCGTCAGCGACGGCGCGGGCGTGATCCTGCTCGACGCGCCGACCCGTGCCCTGGATGCATCGGTGGTCCCCATCACGGTGACGTTGCCCGGCCCCGAAAAGGTCAGGGCGCTCTACATCATGGTGGACGGCAACCCTTCCCCTTTGGCCGTTACCTTTCACTTCGGTCCCGCCGCGGCCGCGCATGTCTTGAAGACGCGCGTGCGCGTGGACCAATACACGCTCATGCACGCCGTGGCGGAAACCGAGGATGGGCGCCTATTCGGCGCCGAGCGCTTCGTCAAGGCGGCAGGCGGATGCTCGGCCCCGTCGCTCAAGGATCCCCAACAGGCGCTGGCCCGGATCGGCCAGATGCGGCTGCATGTGGAAGACAATGCCGCCATCGAGGACGGCCGGCCCGCGACCGCGCAGCTGTTGATCAGCCACCCCAACAACAATGGCATGCAGGTCGACCAGTTGTCGCACAATTTCGTGCCGGCGCGCTTTATTCAGGACATGCAGGTGCGGTATGGCGACACCTTGGTGTTCAGTGCCGACACGGACATCTCGTTGAGCGAGGATCCGGCCATCACCTTCGACTTCGTGCCGCGCGGTTCCGGACCACTCGGCGTCGAGGTACGGGACAGCACGAAGGCCGTGTTCCGGCGCAGCTTCGATCTGGTCGCCGCGAAGGGCTGACCTTCAGTGGCAGCGGAGGTTGACCTCGGCCTGAGCGCGTCGAAGCTTCTCGGTCTCCTCCTTGGCAATCGGCGTGTCGCGAAACATGGCGCCGCGTTGGCCCAGGCCGCCCTGCTGCATGCGCAGGATCGTGTCGGCCTTTTCATAGTCATCGTAGGGAAGAAGGTCGGCGATGGTGTCGATGCCGCAAGCGCAGTGATCGAGATATTCTCGCTTGAACGCGTTGGCCGCGAGGCAGCCGATCACGTAGTCGGCTCGCGCTGTCGTCGGATAATCGTGCGCGGGACGCCGGTCTTGCTGCGCGCGCGTGGGCGACACAGCCAGGGAGACCACGAGAACCGCGACGAACGAGGCGAGGGGCTTCACGGCTTGTCTCCCACAAAGGTCAATGTTTCGCGAAATGCGGGCGCTCCCAGCGCGGGGTCGGCCGGCAGCTCCGAGCGAAGTTCGGCAAGCATTCCCGGAACGCCGTCCGCCAGCACGAACACGTAGGTCTTGCCCTGCACCGAGGGCAAATGCTCCAGCCTTGGTAATCGGCGAAGGGCCGCACGGTGATTTCGCGCGCCGGCAAGGCGCGGCCGTCGAGCATGAAGGATGCGTCGGCCACCACGGCCCGATCCACGAAGGCTTCACGGATGCGGTTGCGGAAATAGGTCGCGGACAGGCCCAGTTGCTCCTTCATGTCGCGCACGTCACGCTCGAGGAACATCATCAGGAGTGGGTTGCCCGCGAAGTTGTCGACGGTCGGGTAGGGAAGGTGGCGGGCACCGGTGAGGAAATCGAAGCTCACGGATTTCGTTCCGTCAGCATGGGGCGCGCCGATATGGATCTCCACCCGGTCGGTGAACCCTGAAGCGCCGCTTCGGACGAAGCTGTATTCCAGGGTTTCCGCCTGCGAAACATTGCGCAGGTGGGGTGTTTCGAACAACGCGGTCTGGGCGGAGCTGAGCGGACGCGTGTCCTGCGGCTCGGCGCCTTGCGCGTGGCTCAGCGCAACCGACCCCCATGATGCGGCAACGAGAACGAGCAGCGCGGCTCCAATCCGTGACATGAACATTTGGAACCCTTTCCCGGGAGAACACGATGATCGAGTTGGTTCTCGTCTATTGCATGGTCGCCGCGCCGGACCGCTGTGTCGAGCGGCGGGAATTTTTCGACCACCCGCTGAGCGAAACGGAATGCGTCTACAACGCGCAGGAGGTGGGAGGACATTATGTGGAAACCCACCAGCAGTGGCGCTTGTCCCGATGGCGTTGCGAGCGCGACAAACCGCGGGAAACACCGATTTGAGGGAGACGTTTGCGGCTTCATGTTGAAGGCTTGGATCGGTTCCTCGCTCAATCGTCTGCGAATCTTGAAGGCCATGCCTTCGTGAGGTCAAGCCATTTGATGGGCTCGATCGGCGCAGTCCGTAGCAAATCCTAAAGGCCGACATCGATCTGGTCGGACGAACGTAACGCCGAGGAAGTGTTGCTGCATCGCGATGAAGGTTATGCTGCATCGCAAACGCGGATTTGATCCCTAAACATCGAGACCGCGGGCGTTTTGCCGGCTTGTAGTCGGCCCGAGCCTGTGCCAATTCTAGGCTTGGCACCGATCGAAAGCGGAACGCCGTGGCCCTGACGGGGCGCAAGCGTAGCTTTAACGACGGTCCGCGAGCGGGTGGCCCGCTCAGGCCGCTCGATCCTGCTGGGAGAAAACACCATGAGGCATTTGCGACAGTCGCTGTTGGCCTGCACTGCGGTGCTCGGCTTCGCCGTGTTGGGTCTGGGCTGCCAGACGGCGTCCGCCAACGAAGAATTGACGAAGCTGCAGGGCGACGCGAACCAGTGGGTCATGCCCACGGGCAATTACGCCAACCATCGCTACAGCACGCTCGACCAGATCAACGCCGGCAACGTGAAAAATCTCCACCCGATCTGGTCCTTCTCGACCGGCGTATTGCGCGGGCACGAGGGTGGCCCGCTGGTCATCGGGAACACCATGTTTATAAGCACGCCGTTCCCGAACAACGTGTTCGCGCTCGACCTGAACGACAACGGCAAGATCATCTGGAAGTACGAGCCCCATCAGGATCCGAACGTCATCCCGGTGATGTGCTGTGACACGATCAACCGTGGCGTGGCCTACGGTAATGGCCTTATCGTCATGAATCAGGCCGACGCCACCACCGTGGCGCTGGACGCCAAGACCGGCAAGGTGGTCTGGAGCGTCAAGAATGGCGACCCGGCCAAGGGCGAAACCATGACGGCGGCGCCCATGATCGTGAAGGACAAGGTTTATGTGGGGATTAGCGGCGGCGAGTTCGGCGTGCAGGGGCGGTTCACCGCCTATAATTTGAAGGACGGCTCGCTGGCCTGGAAGGCTTATTCGGTCGGGCCCGACGACCAGATCATGGTCGACCCGAACAAGACCACGATGATGGGCAAGCCGATCGGGGCCAATTCTTCCGTGTCGACCTGGCAGGGCGACCAGTGGAAGACGGGCGGCGGCGGAACCTGGGGCTGGTATTCCTACGACCCAGACCTCAACCTGGTCTATTACGGTACCGGCAATCCCAGCACGTGGAACCCGACCCAGCGCCCCGGCGACAACAAATGGTCGATGACCATCTTCGCCCGAGACGCCGACACCGGCATGGCGAAGTGGGTCTACCAGATGACGCCCCACGACGAGTGGGACTACGATGGCGTCAACGAGATGATCCTTGCGGACATCGACGTGAAGGGCAAGCCCACCAAGGCGCTGGTTCATTTCGACCGCAACGGCTTCGCCTACACCCTGAATCGGGCAACCGGTGAACTGCTGGTCGCCGAAAAGTTCGACCCGGCAGTCAATTGGGCGACGCATGTCGACATGCAGACCGGTCGTCCGCAGGTGGTGCCTCAATATTCGACCCAGGCGCAAGGCGAAGACAAGAACTCACGCAATATCTGTCCGGCGGCGCTAGGCTCCAAGGACCAGCAACCCTCGGCCTTCTCGCCCAAGACCGGGCTTTTCTACGTGCCGACCAACCACGTCTGCATGGACTACGAGCCGTTCAAGGTGTCCTACACGGCGGGGCAGCCCTTTGTCGGGGCAACGCTGTCGATGTACCCGCCCAAGGGCGAAAACAACCTCGGCAACTTCATTGCCTTCGACGCAGGCACCGGCAAGATCGTGTGGTCGGATCCTGAGCCGTTCTCGGTGTGGTCCGGCGCGCTCGCCACGGCCGGCGACATCGTGTTCTACGGCACACTCGACGGCTATCTAAAAGCCGTGGACATCAAGACCGGCAAGGAACTGTACCGCTTCAAGACCCCGTCCGGCATCATCGGCAACATCAACACCTACACCCACAACGGCAAGCAATACGTCGCCGTGCTGTCGGGCGTGGGTGGTTGGGCCGGCATCGGTATGGCGGCGGGCTTGAGCGAGGACCAAGCCGGTCTCGGCGCGGTCGGTGCCTACAAGTCGTTGTCCAACTACACCCAGTTGGGCGGCGTGTTGTCGGTCTTCGCCCTCGACTGAGCAGGCCTGCCCACGCGTGCCTGCACTTCGCGATCCGAGCAACTGGGATTTCGCCTATAAAAGGCGAAATCGACCGTGCTAGGCGGCACCGCCGCATGGCTGCTTGGAGCAGGATGCCGTAAGCCCCGGCCGCGCCCTATAGCTGGCCGGGGCTCATCCCCTTACCGGAGACTCAATGATGCGAAGGCAACCGATGCTTGCCCTGTCGGCGGCGATTGGTTTGACAGTCGCTTGCGGCGGCGGGTTCTTGTCCCGCGCAGCCCGAGCTGAAAACGATCCTGTTTATGTGGTGAAGAACGGCGAGGTAGACCAGCACGTCTATAACGGGTTCCGCCGCTACGGTGAAGCTTGCCTTCGATGTCACGGCCCGGATGGGGCCGGCAGCTCGTATGCTCCTAACTTGACGGAATCCTTGAAGCGGCTGAGCTACGATGACGTCGTGAACGTCATCATCAACGGCCGCAAGAATGTCAACTCGGCCAACAACAACGTCATGCCCTCGTTCGGGACCACGGAGGACGTGGTCAACTATATAGACGACATCTACGGCTATCTGAAAGCGCGCTCCGACGGCCAATTGGGGCGTGGGCGGCCGAAGCGCATCGGGGAAGATGATTAGGTTCCGCTCCTGCGGCATGCCGGCTGTCGTAGCTGCCGCCATGTTGGTCCCCTCAGGGGCTGGAGCGCAACGCGCGGAGCTTGTGTCCCGGACGGAGCTCAGCATTTGCGCAGATCCCCACAACCTGCCGTTCTCGAATCAGAGCCGGGAAGGTTTTGAGAACAAGATAGCCGATTTGATTGCGGCCGACCTTCACCTACCCGTCGCCTATGTCTGGTTTCCGCAGGTCGTGGGCTTCGTGCGGAACACGCTCAGCGCGTGGCAGTGCGACCTCGTGATGGGGGCGGTGAGCGGCGACGGCACCATGGAAACCACGAATCCCTACTACCATACGGGTTACATGATCGTGACCCGTGCGGCCGACGGGATCGATGCGCAGTCGCTCGATGATCCGGTGCTGGCCGACAAAGAAATCGGCCTCATCGCCGCGACGCCGCCGACCGATCTTCTGCTGCGTCACGGTTTGATGCCGCACGTACGTTCCTACGCGCTGACGGTGGATACGCGGGAGGACAATCCGGCGCGCGGCATGGTCCAGGACTTGGTGGACGGGGCGATCGATGTGGGGCTGCTATGGGGACCAATCGCCGGATACGCGATCACGCACGACCACCTGCCCCTCAAAGCCGTGTTTATCGCCCCTGAACCCAACACGCCGCGGTTGGATTTCCGCATCGCCATGGGGGTGCGAGCCAACGAGCCGGAATGGCGCCGCCGCATCAACACGGCGATCGGCAGGCAGCAGATGCAGATCGACCGCGTGCTGGCCGACTATGGCGTACCGCTGCTCGACGAGCAGAACCGGCCGCTGGCGGCGGTGGGCCGGCCATGAGGATCGTCGCACTCGCGTTGGCGCTTTGCGTCGCGGGCGGCGGCGCTGCGCCGGCCGCCCCTCGGGTGCCGGAACCGGCCGGCTACCGCACGGACGATTATCGCGCACCTGTGCCCGACACGGTGGCGGGCGGGCGGGTTGTTCACACTGCTGATGTGAAGGCCATGGTGGACCAGGGCGAGGCCGTGCTGGTCGACGTGCTGCCCGCCCCGCGTCGGCCCGAAGGCATGAAGGCCGGCGCACCGTGGATGCCGCTCTCCCACGACGACATTCCCGGCAGCGTGTGGCTGCCCGAGGTCGGCCGTGGAGCCCTCGGCCCGGCGCTCGACGAGCGCTTTCGCCGACGGCTAGACGAGTTGACCAGACGCGACCGGAACAAACCGCTGGTGTTCTATTGTCTGCCGGAGTGTTGGATGAGTTGGAACGCGACCAAGCGGGCCGCGAGCTATGGCTATCGCAACGTCATGTGGTATCCTGATGGCAGCGACGGTTGGCAAGCCGCCGGGTTACCGCTGCAGCGAGCCGCGCCGGAGCCGACGCAGTAAGACGTGTTCGGCCGTTTTCTACCGAGCGCTGCCGCGGCGAACGGCGGTGAGACCGTGCAGACCAGTATCACTACTGCAGCCGGGATCCATCGTTGAACGCCTTCGCCAGGAAAACTGGTCGATAAGCGTGGACAGTACCAGCCTCGGCCAAGCGTAGCGGGGGTGCTGGGCGGACACCAGGGCGGTCCGGCTTCGCAAGTCGTTTCCTCGTCCTGCGACACGAGCCTTTTGATCACGCGTCGGTCGTGTCGGCGATTGCCGCGGGGCGGGCCGGCTGGTACGATTGAGATCGCCGCCCTGATGCGGCGTTTCAGAATAGCTGGAGGAACACATGGCCTGGACCACACCGATGATCGAAGAGATCTGCCTCGGCATGGAAGTGACGAGCTACGAGTCGGCCGAGATCGAGTTCTGATCACCCCGGAACCTTGAGCGTGACGGTAGGGCCGTGCAGATCATCGTTCTCGGCTCCGCCGCGGGCGGCGGCTTCCCGCAGTGGAACTGCCGCTGCCCGAACTGCCGCCTCGCCTGGGCGGGGGACCCGCGCGTCGCCCCGCGTACGCAGTCGAGCGTCGCGGTCAGCGCCGACGGCCGCGACTGGGTGCTGGTCAACGCATCGCCCGACCTGCGCCAGCAGATCATGGCCACGCCGGCGCTCCATCCGCGCGAGGCCCAGCGTCACACGCCGATCCGATCGGTCGTGCTGACCAACGGCGATGTCGACCACGTGGCGGGCCTGCTCACTCTTCGCGAGCGCCAGCCTTTCGCGCTCTATGCCTCGCCGTCGCTACTCGAAACACTGACCCGTGACCCGATTTTCAACGTGCTCGACCCCGCCCTCGTAGCCCGGCGGCCCATGGCGCTGGATCAGGCGAGCGACGTCGCGGGTCTCCGCGTCACGCCGTTCGCAGTGCCGGGCAAGGTGCCGTTATTCCTTGAACCCGAAGAAGTCCAGGTCGGCCTCGAGACCGACATGACCGTGGGGCTCGATATCGCGGCGAACGGCCGCCGCGCCGTCTACGTGCCGGGCTGCGCGGCCGTGACGGCGGGCCTGTTGGACCGCATCGCCGGTGCCGACCTGCTGTTGTTCGACGGCACCACCTACACGGACCGGGAGATGGTGGATCTCGGCCTGGCGCCCGAGGGCTTCTCACCCAAGACCGCGGCTCGAATGGGCCACGTCGCCATGGCGGGGCCGTCGGGCTCGCTCGCAGCGCTGAAGGGCGCAAGGGTCGCCAGCAGGGTCTACCTCCATATCAACAACACCAACCCGGTGCTGGTCGAGGGGTCGCCGGAGCGCGGCGCTGTCGAGGCGGCGGGCTGGCGCGTAGCCCACGACGGGATGGAGATCGGGCTGTGACCGACCCGACGCACGGGACGATGAGCTCCGACCACCTCGAGGCGAGCCTGCGGCGTATCGGGGCCGAGCGCTATCACAACCTCCACCCGTTCCATCGCCGGCTGCACGACGGGCTCTGCACACGCGACGAGGTGCGGGCGTGGGCGCTGAACCGCTACTACTACCAGTCGATGATCCCCATCAAGGACGCCACCGTGCTGAGCCGCATGGGCGATGCGGCACTCCGGCGCGAATGGCGCGAGCGCATCCTCGACCATGATGGGCGCGAGGCCGGCGACGGCGGTATTGCCCGCTGGCTGAAGCTCACGGGGAGCCTCGGCTTCCCCGACGGCTATGTGGCGTCGACGCGCGGAGTCCTGCCGGCGACGCGCTTCGCGGTCGACGCCTATGTGCATTTCTGCGCGAGCCGCACGCTGCTCGAAGCCATTGCGTCGTCGCTGACGGAGCTGTTCTCGCCGCAGATCATCGGCGAGCGGGTTTCCGGCATGCTGGCCCACTATCCCTTCGTGAGCCGCGACACGCTGAGCTATTTCACGGCCCGGCCGGTTCAGGCCAAGCGCGACAGCGATTTCGCGCTCGACTTCGTGAAGCGGGAAGCTCGTACCGGCGCCGAGCAGGAGGCCGTGCTCGCCGCCCTGCGATTCAAATGCGACGTGCTGTGGGTCCAGCTCGACGCGCTGTGGGGCGCCTATGTAGCGGGCGCGGTGCCGCCCGGCGCCTGGCGGCCCGGCGACGAGGAGGCAACGTGACCACCAGCATGGGACCGCAGGTCGAGCTCTCGCGCCTTGATCCCGCGTCGAAGCCCACGCTGCCGCGCGGCGTGCGGTTGAAGCACGACGTCACGCGCGATGCTTGGGTGCTGCTGGCACCCGAGCGCATGTTGAAATTGAATCCGGTGTCGGTCGAGATCCTCAAGCGCTGCACCGGCGAGGCAGCGCTCTCCGCCATCGTGGACGACCTCGCCCAGGCATTCGAAGCGCCGCGCGACCGCATCGCGGCCGACGTCGAGGCCATGCTGGCCGGGCTCGTGGCGAAGCGTCTGGTGGACATGCGATGAACGCTTCCGTCTCTGCCTCGAAGTCGCTTGGCGCGACGCCCCCACCGTTCGGCCTCCTGGCCGAACTGACGCACCGCTGCCCACTCGGCTGTCCCTATTGCTCGAACCCACTGCAACTCGATGCGCGCGACGCCGAACTGCCTACCGCCGACTGGCTTCGCGTCTTCTCGCAGGCTGCGGCGTTGGGCGTCGTGCAGGTGCACCTGTCGGGCGGCGAGCCGGCGTCACGGCGTGACCTCGTCGAGATCGTGGCGCACTGCGCCTCCGCCGGGCTTTACACCAACCTCATCACGTCGGGCATCGGCGTGACGTCGAAGCTGGTCGCGGCCTTGTCCGATGCCGGACTCGACCACGTCCAGCTGTCGATCCAGGACGCGGAGGACGAGAGCGCCGACCGCATCGCCGGCTATCGCGGCGCCGCGGCCCGCAAACGCGAAGTCGCGGCCGAGGTGGTGCGGTCCGGGCTGCCCCTCACGGTCAATGCCGTCATCCACCGCGCCAATGTTGCGCGAGCCGGCGCCGTGCTGGAGCGGGCGATCGAATGGGGCGCGCGGCGGGTCGAGATCGCCCATACGCAATATTATGGCTGGGCCAAGAGCAACCGCTCGGCCTTGATGCCGACTCGCGCCGAGGCGCTCGCCGCCATCGCCGAGATCGAGCGGCTGAAGGTGCTCCACGCCGGCACCATCGTGGTCGACCACGTCATCCCGGACTATCACGCCAAATATCCCAAGGCCTGCATGGGCGGCTGGGGCCGACGGCTCCTCAACGTGACGCCGACCGGCCGCGTGCTGCCGTGCCACGCCGCCGACTCGATCCCCGGGCTTGAGTTCTGGTCGGTACTCGACCGTTCCTTGGACGAGATCTGGGCGTCCTCGCCCGCCTTTGCGGCGTTCCGCGGCACAGATTGGATGGTGGAGCCCTGTGTCTCCTGTCCACGTAAGGACATCGACTTCGGTGGCTGCCGCTGCCAGTCACTGGCACTGACCGGTGATGCCCGCAATGCCGACCCCGTGTGCCACCTTTCGCCGTTCCACGGCAGGATCGATGACGTGGTGCGGGCCGAGACGGGAGGGCCCATGCCAAACTACCTGTATCGTAGCGTCCCAGGGCAGCGGCGCGAACTTGGGCGATAGAAGGAAGCTACTCGATCAGTCTGGGGCCGGAACGGCCGGCGGAGGCGATCCACCCCGTTCGACGGCCCCCTGGGTCGCGCCTGTAGTGTGGCCGTACCCCTTACGGCCCTCGGGCCAGTCGAACGAGGCGGCCGGGTCGGCCGGGTCGGCCGGGTGATGGTTTACCCTCATCCTGTCGGACTGCCGCTGTCTCGCCACGCGCTCGATGGAAGCAGGGTGCCCGGCACCCCTGCAGACGAGAAGCTGGTCCCGCGGCTTTCATCGCTCGCCTGGAACTACGGGACCTGATCTGCAATAAGGTCTGGTCGAAGGGTCTCGCGCTCAGGAACTATGGCGTTTTGTCGATCCCGCGATCCCCAATCGAACTTGCGGCCGGAACTTGACCCGAACCACCGCCTAGTGACCGCGCGTAGTCCCCGAGCCGCCCCTCGAGGCCGACCGGTACCTCGCATGCGTAGCGCATCGTCTGCTCCGTTTCCTCGAACTGCCGAATTAGCAGGCGACGGCGCTGGGTAACCTCCTCCCGCCTTGCGTCGTCGGCGTCCGCCGGCAAGGCCCGCATCTCGGCCGTGACGCGGGCGATGATATCCGCCATGCCCCGTTCGCGCCGCGTCGAAGCGCGAAGGCTGTCGATGATCTCAACCCTTTGACGATTGGTCTCGTCCACGATGCCCGTAAAGGCTTCCAGGCTCAGCACCACTCTGTCGGCGGCGGGAAGCCCAGCCTCAAAGGCAGCGATACGGGCCGCGCCTTGCTGGGCGGGCACGCTTCGCGGCGCGACCGCGGCCACGAGTTCGGACACGCGTGGATCAGCCCGCCAGTCGGCGGCCGTGATGGGGCCGGCCCAGAACATGCTGGGCGTCAGGACTGGCACTAGGCGCTGCATGCAGGGCCAGTCCGGATCCTGCTTTGGAGGAGCGGCGTGGACGGCGGCTGGCGCCAGGCCGAGCACAAAAGCCAGGGCGGCCGGACGCACCCTCATTCCGCTACCCGCCGGGCCATCACACCGCGACCTGGATCGTATCCCACGATGGCCACCCCCATGAACAGCAGCGCGAAGCCCAGCACGACAAGGGCCGACACCGCATTGAACTCGCAATATAGCGCGAAACGGATCAGTTCGGTCGCATGGGTGAAGGGGTTGAGTTCGCAAAGCCAATACAGCGTCAAGCTCGATTCCTTCACGCGCCATAGCGGGTACAGGGCAGAGGAGGCGAAGAACAGGGGGAAGATCACGAAATTCATGACGCCCGCGAAGTTCTCGAGCTGCCGGATGAAAGACGACAGGACCAACCCCAAGGCGCCCAGCATCAGGCCCGACAGTACGAGGGCAGGTAGAATTGTAAGATAGCCCCACAACGGGGGCTCGATCTCCCAGAAATAGGCGATGCCCAGAAACAAGTAACTCTGCACGACCGACACCGCGACGCCGGCCAGCAGCTTCGACAGGAGCAGGAACCAGCGCGGGAAGGGGCTGACCATGAGGGTCTTCATGCTGCCCATCTCGCGGTCGTAGACCATCGACAGCGAGCTTTGCATGCCGTTGAAGAGTTGGATCATCGCGACGAGTCCCGGTGCGATGTAAACCTCGTAGGGCACGTAGGTCTCGTAGGGCGGGATGATCGACACGCCCAACACGAAGCGGAACCCGGCCGCGAAGATGGCGAGCCACACCAGCGGCCGCACCAGGGCCGAGATGAAGCGCCCGCGCTGGTGCAACCAGCGCAAGGCTTCCCGCCGCATAATGCCCAGGAGGCATCGCGCGTGTTGGGCCGGACTCAGGGTTCCCACAGAAAAGATCGCTCCACGTTGCCTGGCCGTCGCCTCGCCCGCGCGAAGGCGCTCCGAAGCGGCTGTTTCCGTGGTCACCCTCATTGCCGCAGCCCCCGATCCGGCGTTCCGGGCGGTGGCGCGTCGCGCGTCAAGCGGTCGAACGCGTCGCGAAGGCTGTCGGCTCCCGCCTGCTGTGTTACGTTCGGAACATGGCCGTCGGCTAGCACCCGCCCGTTGTGCAGCACGATGACCCGCGCGTCGCCGGCGGCCTCGTCGATCAGATGCGTGGCCCACAGGACGGCGAGGTCGCGTGACGCGCAAAGGCCGCGCACGTGGTCGAGGAGGAACTGGCGGCTTTCGATGTCGAGCCCCACGGTCGGCTCGTCGAGGAGGAGCAGCGCCGGGTCGTGGATCAAGGCGCGCGCCAGTTCGACGCGGCGGCGCTGCCCGCCCGACAAGAGCCGCACCCTGTCGCGCCCACGGTTTGACAGGCCCACGCGCTCCACCTCGGCCGCAATGCGGGGTGCCGCCGCGGCGCGGGACAACCCGTGTAGGGCGGCGTGATAGAACAGGTTCTGTTCGACCGTCAGGTCGAGGTCGAGCGTCGGCTGCTGGAATACGACTCCGATGCGCGCCAAGGCTGCGCTTGGGTGCCGCCGCATGTCGGCGCCGAACACGCTGATCCTGCCCCGGTTGGCGTGGTAGAGCCGCGTGACGAGGGCGAACAGCGTGGTCTTGCCCGCGCCGTTGAGGCCGAGCAGGACCGAGAAGTCGCCGGGATGGACCTCGAAGCTGGCGTCGTCCAGCACCTTTCGCCCCCCGAAGGAGTGGCTCAACGCCACCACCTCCAGCGCGGCGGGCGCAGTTGCGGCGATGCGGGCTGGCATGTCAGGGCGCCACCACGACGCCCCAGGGCAGGTGGCCCACCGCCACCGATTTCAAGACGCGCAGGCCAGGCACGTCGATCACCGACAGGTCGTTGCTGACTCCGTTGGTGGTATAGAGTCGCTTGCCATCCAGCGAGAAGGCGAGGTTCCAAACGCGCTGCCCGACGAGCAGGTACTTCTTCACCTCGAAGGTTTGCGCGTCCACCACGGCCACCCGGTTTGCCGGACCGAGTGCCACGAAGGCGAGCTTGTGGTCCGGCGACAAGGCGATACCGACCGGCTGGATGCTTTCCGGCGTCACGCCGGGGATCGCGAAGCTGATCTCGTGAATGATCTCGTGCGTGGCGGCATCGATCACCGACACCGTGCCGCCCACCTCGGCCGACACCCACACCTGCTTGCCGTCGGCGGAGAAGCGCGCCACCCGCGGGCGGCTCTTCACCAGCACGTTGGCCACCACCTCATGAGTGGAGGTGTCGATGAAATGCGCCATGCTGGTGGTTTCGGACGTATTGACCAGGATCTTCCCGTCCGGGCTGATGCCCATGCCTTCCGGCTCCACCCCAACCTGGATCTCGGTCACGATCCGCCCGGCGGCGACGTCGAGCACCGACACCATGTTGTCGTTCTCGTTGGACACATAAAGCGTGGTCCCGTCGGGGCTCAACGTGAAAAGTTCCGGATCCGGTCCACTCGGCAGGATGCGAGAAACCGACAGTTTGGAAATATCGAGCACCTCGATGTGGTCGGAATCGCTTGTGCAGATGTAAAGGCTCTTGGCGTCGCGGGACAAGACGATGCCACGCGGGCGATCTCCGACCTTGACGGTCTTGATGACGTCGAGCGTGTCGCCGTCGATCACCGTGATCGTGTTGTCCTTTTCGTTGGAAACGAGCACCTTCTCGGCCCGCACGGACGTGGAGCCGAGCAGGATAAGCAGCAGCGCGCAAAGCGTCACATGTGGCATTGGGTTTCCGGTTGGTCGATACCGAGCGTGTCGAGTTCCGAATGCTCGTGAAGGAAGCCGGGCTGCGGCGAAACCGACACCAGCGAGCGCGCGTCCACCAGCAGCACCGGCTGGCGCAGCTGCCCGTCCCAGGCCCGAAACGTCAGACGCGAGCCCTTGAACGCGGCGAGTTCGAAGCCGGGGCCGCGCAACGTGGCGCCGATCTTGGCGGGATCGGCGCTGCCGCGCGCCGCGGCCTCGCCCACGGCCCGCACCGCCATCCAGGCGCCGTAATCGCGATCCGTCATCCAGCGGCCGGCTAGCTTCAGGAAGCGCGATTGCAGTTGCGTGCCGCCCCATTGCTCGAAGGGCCGCGCCCAAGCCGTTGGAACGAGCCCCTGCGTGCCGGCGACCGGGCGCGGATCGGTTCCGCGATAGGCGAGGTCGTCGCCGAACTCACCTTGCGTGTCGGCCACGACCAGCACGTCGTAGGACAGCCCTTGCGTGAAGCGCGCGACCTCCGCCCCGATCGCGAAATGGCCGGTGTCGGTCCGCTTGGCGCCCGGGTCGAAGGTCCATGGCTTGTCGTCTACGAGGCGCAAGGTAAACTTGTGGGCGGACCGGCGCAGTGCGTCGGCGAAAGCACGGTCGGCGTCGTGTGGGCCAGTGACCAGAAAAAGGTTGCGCCACCGTTTCACGGACAAGTACTGCATGAGGGCGTCGGCCAGCATGGCACGGCTGGGCAGAAGGTGCAGCACGTTGCGGCGGCACGACACGCCCCGGAGCTCGTCGTCCTGGTCGGTCGCATCGAGGATGGTGGCATCCTTGGCTTCCGGTAGATCGGCCACGCGCAACAGGAGCGGCGTCGGCAGGTCGGTGACGAAGACGCGTTGGCCGTCGGAAGCCAAGCGTTTGAACGCGTCCAACACCCCCGCTTCATCGGGCGCGACCTCTTCCCGCAAGCGGTAGGTTTGATGGATGAAGCGCCCGGTCGTTTGGTCGTCGGCCAGCGCCAGCCGCGCGCCCTGGAGGCCTTCATCGGCGGGCGGCTGATCGAGGAAGCTCTGCGGCAGAACCCGCTTCGTCGACAATGCGAGATAGGCGATGTCGATGCTTACATCTTGCGATCGAGCCGAGATGGCCGGCAGGGATGCCAAAGCCGCCAACAGCCACGCGTACGGACGCAGCTTGGCCCTCATTCGCCTTTTCTCCTTCCCTCGTTCTCTCCGCAGCCTGGCGCGCGGAGGCCGCTGTCAATTCCGCGGCTTGTGAGCGAAATCGTTGCTGCTCAGATTGCAAAGTGTAAGCAGACTTGGAAAAGCCTGCTTGGCGCAGTCAATTTCGGCCTGGATCATGCGCCACCAACAAGCCTTTCTTTGCGGCGAAAGTAAATCGCCCTTTCGAAAGGCCCCGCCGGAGGTGGGTGGTGGTGCGCCAGCCAACGGCGGCCGTTTTCGGCTATAGCCCCGATATTGCCAGCATTGTAGGGTTCCCGCAGCCTGGCCTGGCGAAATCGATGTTGCTCAGATTGGCAGGGCGTAAGTAGGCTTGGGAAGGCCTGCGTGCGCAACGATCAAGACCTGGGGAGGAGCGAGCGATGCGGCTTCGATCAACATTGTTCGGCGCGCTGCTCATGTGTGCCCCGGCCCACGCCGCGGAACAAGCGCCGCGGGTCGCAGTGTTCGATTTTGAACTGGTCAACACGTCGCCCGCGCCGACCAGGCCAGAAGAACTCGATCGGCTGCGCCGGCTCGGCGACCAGCTTAGGCAAGGACTGGCCGAGCCCGGACGCTATGACGTGGTCGACGACGGCCCGGTGCGCGAGAAGCTCGCGGGGCGGGCGTCGATCCGCGCCTGCAACGGCTGCGAGCTCGATTACGCGCGCGACCTCAAGGCGGATTACGCGGCCTATGGCTGGGTGCAGAAGGTGAGCGACCTGATCTTGAACATCAACGTCGTGATCGAGGACGCGACCACCGGCCGGCGGGTGCATGCGGACAGCGTGGACATCCGCGGCAACACGGACGAGTCCTGGAGCCGCGGGTTGCGCTACCTTCTCGACGAACGCTTATTCCGCGCACCATGATCGCGACGCGGCGCTCAATCCTGATCGCGGCCGCCGGGGCGGCGCTGGTTGCGCCGGCGCGGGCAGCGGTGCGGCCGACGGTCCGTGTCGGCACGTTGCGCTTCGGCTCGGTCGCATGGGAACTCGACGTCGTCCGTGCGCACGGCTTCGATGCTGCCGCGGGCATCGCGATCGAGGCGGTCGATTTCGCGGCCGCCCAGGCCACGCAGGTGGCGCTGCAGGCTGGGCGGGTAGATCTGGTCGTGCTCGACTGGTTGTGGGTCGCGCGCCAACGCGCCTCCGGCGCCGATTGGACGTGTTCGCCGACATCCGCAGCCGTGGGCGCGATCGTCGCTCCGAGAGCTCGCCCGTGCGCGAGCTGGGCGATCTACCGGGCAAGCGCCTCGGCATAGCGGGCAGCCCCTTGGACAAGAGCTGGCTGATCCTGCGCGCCTACGCGCGCCAACGGCTCGGTTTCGATCTCGACAACCGGGTGGACAAGAGCTTCGGCTCGCCACCGCTTCTGGCGCAAGAATTGGCCGCTGGACGGCTCGACGCTGCTCTGACCTATTGGCCGTACGCGGCCAAGGCCGAAGCCGCCGGGATGCGTCGCGTGTTGGGTATGGAGGATGCAGTGGAGTCGCTCGGCATCCCGCCGGGCGTTCCGTTCGTGGGTTCCGTGTTCTCGGAGGCTTGGGCAGGGCGGAACCGCGTGGGCGTCGACGGCTTCCTGTCGGCGACGCGGCTCGCGCGAGACGTGCTGGCGGTCTCCGACGACGAATGGCGGCGCATCGCCCCCTTGACGGCAGCCACCGACGACGCGGAACTGGATCGTCTCAAGGTCTGGTATCGGCGCGGGCTCGTCCCGCGCTGGGGCGAAACGGAACAGCGCGGGGCCGCGCGACTGTTCGAGGTGCTGGCTGGAATCGGCGGGGAAGCCCTGGTCGGACCCGCCGTCACCCTGCCGCCGGGGACGTTCTGGCCGGTCTCATGACGCGGAGCGGCGGATTCCTGCCCGCGAGGCTTTCATCCTTCATCGGCTTCTTCCTGCTCTGGGAGGTGGCGGCACGCATCCTCGGCAGCCGCACCCTGCCGCCCGCCACCGCGGTCATGGCGGCTCTCGCGCGCGAGACGGCTTCGGGGGCCTTGCCGCTGAACTTCGCCTATACGCTGACGCGTGCCGGTTGCGCGTTCGCCGGCTCCATGGTGCTGGGCGTGGCGCTCGGCCTCGCCATGGGCCGCTGGCGCGGGCTGGATGCGGTGATGGACAGCTTCGTAGTCGGGCTCTTGAACATACCCGCCGTGGTCCTGATCGTGCTGATCTACATCTGGTTCGGGCTGAGCGAAGCATCCGCTATCATCGCGGTGGCACTGAACAAGCTGCCGAGCACCGCCGTGACGGTGCGGGAAGGGACGCGGGCGCTCGACCCCGGCCTGTTCGAGATGGCGCGAAGCTTTCGTATGAGGCCGTATGCCATCTTGCGCCACGTGGTGTTGCCGGGGCTAGCGCCATCCCTGTTCGCCGCGGCGCGCTCGGGATCGGCGTTGATTTGGAAGATCGTTCTCGTCGCCGAATTGCTCGGACGCAGTAATGGCGTCGGCTTTCAGATCGGGGTCTACTTTCAACTTTTCGACGTCACCGGCATCCTGGCCTATACGCTCGCTTTTGTGTTCATCGTGCAGTTACTGGAATGGGGCGGCCTGCAACCTTTGGAACGATGGGCCAACAAGTGGCGGTGATGCTGGAAGCCGACATCAGGCGCAAGTCCGTCCAGACACGCTCAGGCGAGCGTGTCGTGCTCGCCGGGCTTCGCTTCAAGCTCAAGCAGGGCGAGATCGTGGCGCTGGTCGGGCCTTCGGGTTGCGGCAAGTCGACCACACTGCGCCTGGTCGGCGGACTCGACCCTGCTTTCGAGGGGCAGCTGGTTTGGGCCGGCGGGCAGCGTCCTCGCATCGGCACCGTGTTTCAAGAACCCCGCCTCCTGCCATGGCGAACGGTGCGGCAGAACATCGAGCTGGTGCGGCCGCCGGACTCGGCATCAGTGGACGGGCTTCTCGGCGCGCTCGACCTCACATCGTCTAGCGACGCCTACCCTCCGACACTGTCCTTGGGCATGGCGCGTCGTGCCGCCATAGCCCGCGCCTTCGCGATCGATCCCGAATTGATGTTGTTGGACGAGCCATTCGTGTCGTTGGACGCCGCGACGGCGGAACAGGGGAGGCAGGTACTGCTCGATATTTGGCGCCGCCGCCCCACCACGGCCATCCTCGTCACACACGACATGCCCGAGGCTGCGGCCTTGGCCGACCGTATCCTGGTCATGACCGCCGCACCGGCGCTGATCCGACACGACATCAACGTGCCGCGCGAAGCCCGCCGCCGCGGGATTGCCTACGGCGCGGAGGTCGCCGACGACCTCACTTCAAGGTTCCGAGATAGCTGATCAGATTCTGGCGGTCCTGGTCCTTTTTTATTCCCGCGAAGATCATCTTGGTGCCGGGTACAGTAGCCCTGGGATCGACCAAATACTTGTCCAGAGTCGGAGCGTCCCAGGTAACGTTATAGGCCCGCATGGCGTCAGAATAGGCGTAGTCGGCGATGCTGTGGGAGGGGCGCCCGACGATGCCGTGCAGCGACGGGCCCACCTTGTTCACCCCTGCATCCGGGGAATGGCAAGCCATACACTTTGTGAATATGACCTTGCCGGCCGCAGCGTCACCATCGGCTCGCGCCGCATGCCCGAACAAGATTGGCAAACCTGCTAGCACGAGACAGCTGATTGTGCCGAAACGGATGTGTCGAACCAAAGTCACACCTCCCAAGCTCATCTTTTTGCCGGATGGTCCGAAACCCGCGTCGATGCGAGCGGCACCCCTTTCGGAACGACCCTTGGTTACAGTTTAACGTTCCAGAAACGACCGTCAATCCGCGGTGCGAAACCGCAGATCGGGGTCGCGTCCTGGACTTGGTGTGGGTCGCCGTGTAGCGGAGACGCCCGTCCGCGCGCCTTCCACAGCGCTGCAGCGCGGGGGTGCCTTCGGCGAGAAGAGCGGCGGGCGTCTGGCGCAGCGCAACGGCTACCGCGACCGGGACTGGCAGACGCGGGCCGGCACGGTCGAGTAGCAGCAGGCACCGCAGCAGCGCCCCGCCCTCCGTACAAGCCTTGTCCATCGCCGACCGCTCCACCCGAACCAGTGGACCACGACAGACGCAGCCCCAAACGCTTTTGTAACCCCCCTGTTTCATCCGATCGCCCTGAACTGCGCACTTTGGAACGTTGACAAGCCAGTGGCGCGGTTCGATGCTCGCCCGAGCCATGGCGTTTCACCATCAAGTGGGTTTGTGGCCCGCGCGTGAGGCGCAGTGGCGCGGTGCCGAAAGCCACCGATCGGAGGTCGACTCGACCGCGGGTCATGACGCATCCGCGTGGGAGGACGGTGACGAGCTGCTTCAGGTCCGCGCCCACTGGCAGGGCGGCGGGTCATCGCGCAGGCTTGCGCCCAGCCTTTGCCGTCTCGAGTAGCCCTCCCGGATCGCCACGCGATCGATCGGCGCCGTCGTGATTGCGAAAGAGATTCCCGATCGGGAGGAGCGGCGTGATGCGAGTGAAGGTGAACGGCCAGACCCTGACTCATGACGGCAACCCGGACCTGCCGTTGCTCTGGTTTCTCCGAGACGAGGCCGGCCTGACCGGAACCAAGTTCGGCTGCGGCCAGGCGCTCTGCGGCGCCTGTACCGTGCACCTCGACGGGAGCGCCGTGCGCTCCTGCATTACGGCCATCTCCGATGTCGGCGACCGGGAGGTCACGACAATCGAGGGGCTTCATCCGCACGGCAATCACCCAGTGCAGGTCGCTTGGCGCGAGCTCAACGTGCCGCAATGCGGCTTCTGCCAGGCCGGGCAGATCATGCAGGCGGCCTCGCTTCTAAAGGACCTGCCCCATCCGACCGACGGGCAGATCCACGAGCAGATGAGCGGTAACATCTGCCGGTGCGGCTGCTACCAGCGCATCGTCGCCGCGATCCGCAGCGCCTCCACAGGGACCTGAGCCATGACCCATCATGACGCGAAGGCCCCCGGGCCGATCGAGAATGTAAGCCGGCGCAACCTGCTCAAGGGCGTCGCGGTGCTGGGCGGCCTCGTGCTGGCGGCCAAGCTGCTGCCGGGCCTCCGGACCAATGTCGCGGTCGCCACCACTGACGGGACCGGCGGGAGCGCCATGCCGCACGGCACGGTGAACGATCCCCGCGTCTTCGTCTCCGTGGCGCCCGACGGGCTCGTCACCATCGTGGCCCATCGCTCCGAGATGGGAACCGGCGTGCGCACCAGCCTGCCCATGGTGGTCGCCGATGAAATGGGCGCCGATTGGGACCGCGTGAAGGTCGTCCAGGCTCCGGGCAACGAGGAAAGATACGGTAACCAGGACACCGACGGCTCCCGCAGCACACGGCACTACCTCATGCCGATGCGGCAGGTCGGCGCGGCAGCCCGGGCCATGCTGGAGGCAGCTGCCGCCAAGCGCTGGGGCGTGTCTGTCGACCAAGTGAAGGCGGGCATTCACGAGGTCCTCCGGGTTGGTTCGGGCGAGAAACTATCGTTCGGCGATCTTGCCGAGGCCGCCGCCCAGCTGCCGGTGCCCGCCGTCGCCACGCTCAAGCTCAAGGACCCCGGCGAGTTCCGCTACGTCGGCAAAGGCGCGATCGGCATCGTCGACCTCTACGACATCACCACGGGCAAGGCGGTCTACGGCGCCGACGTGCGGCTTCCAGGAATGAAATACGCCGTCATCGCCCGGCCGCCGGTGGTGGGCGGCAAGCTGCTTTCGTTCGATGCCAAGGACGCACTCGCGGTGCCCGGCGTCGAGCAGGTGGTCGAGGTGCAGGGCTGGCCCTGGCCCTCGAAGTTCCAGCCGGTCGGCGGTGTGGCCGTGATCGCGCGCAACACCGGCGCCGCAATCAGCGGTCGCGACGCCCTGAAGGTGACCTGGGACGGCGGTGCAAATGCCAAATACGATTCGGTGGCGTACCGCGCCGATCTCGAAGCGGCGGCGCGCCAGCCCGGCGAAGTCGTCCGCAACGAAGGCGACGTCGAAGCGGCGCTGAAGGGCGCCGACAAGGTCGTCGTCGGCGAGTACTACCTGCCCCACCTCGCCCACGTCAGCATGGAGCCACCCGTCGCCACTGCCCATGTGGCCAACGGCAAGGCTGAGATCTGGGCGCCCGTCCAGAGCCCGGGCGGGACGCGCGAGGACGTTGCCAAGACCTTGAACATCCCGATCGAGGACGTGACGGTGCATGTCACGCTGCTCGGTGGCGGCTTCGGCCGCAAGTCGAAATGCGACTACGCCTTGGAGGCGGCCCTGCTTTCCCAGAAGGTGGGGGCGCCCGTCCGTGTGCAGTGGACCCGCGAGGACGATGTCCGCCACGACTTCTACCACACCGTGTCGGTCGAGCGGATCGAGGCGGGCCTGGACAAGGCCGGCAAGGTCGTGGCGTGGCGCCACCGGAGTGCCGCGCCAAGCATCGGCTCGACCTTCGCGGCCAACACCACCCATCAGCTCTCCTTTGAGCGAGGCATGGGCTTGGTGGACCTGCCGTTCGAGATCCCGAACATCCGGTGCGAGAACCCTGAGGCGGCCGCCCATACGCGGATCGGCTGGTTCCGCTCGGTGTCCAACGTGCCGCGGGCCTTCGCCACCCAGTCGATGGTAGCCGAGCTCGCCCACGCGACCGGGCGCGACCCAAAGGACATGCTGCTCGATCTGATCGGTACCGCTCGCCTGGTTGATCCCAGCAAGACCACCAAGGACTTCTGGAACTACGGCGAGCCCTTCGACAGGTACCCGATCGACACCGGCCGGCTACGCCGGGTGGTGGAACTGGTGGCCGAAAAGGGCGAGTGGGCGCGCAAGCTGCCCGCCGGCCACGGCCTCGGCATAGCGGCACATCGCAGTTTCGTGAGCTACATCGCCACGATTGTCGAGGTGGCGCTGGACGAGAAGGGCGCCATTACGATCCCGCGCGTGGACATGGCGGTCGACTGCGGCACCTACGTCAATCCCGAGCGTATCCGCTCGCAGATGGAGGGCGCCGTCATCATGGGGCTGAGCTTGGCCAAATACGGCGAGATCACATTCAAGGACGGCAAGGCGCAGCAGGGCAACTTCGACGACTACCCGGTGCTACGGATCGAGGAGGCGCCCCAGGTCACCAATGTCCACATCATGCCGCCGGGCGACCAGACCCCGCCGAGCGGCGTCGGCGAGCCGGGGGTACCGCCGGTGGCCCCGGCGCTGATCAACGCGATCTTTGCGGCGACGGGGCAGCGCATCCGGGCGCTGCCGATCGGCAAGCAGATGGCCATGCTGACCCAGCAGGACGGGCAGGTCACCCGTCCGCGCAGCGCGCCGCAGTCGGAGCAATCGACATCCAATCAGGCCGCCCCGAACGCGACGACCAAGCAGCCGACCGGCACCACGGACCCGTCGGCGAAGGTCAGGCAGATGAACGACGACGCGAACCGCAAGACCCAGATCGAGGGAAAATGAGCCGAGGGCCGCGCCGGGGGAGCGATTGAGGCTGGGTGCCTGCCCAATCCCTGGTCGCTGTCCTTTTGTACTGTTCCAGTTCCGGAGATACCGACGCGGAGGGGCTCTCGGCAAGCCGATGCGCTGCTGCTTGAGGGCCTCGCAGCGACAGAGCCGCGCACTCGGCTGGTTGGAAGGTTGGTGAGACGGACGATAGTGGCCCAAAGGCTTGGGACAGTGCTCCGGCTTAACTTCTGGCGCAAAATGTGCGTCGTCGCCCGGCTACGACGAGTGTCGTCCCACGAACGATGAGCCGTCCGCGGAGTTTCTGCGCGCGTTAGCGATATCCCCGGATTGCCCGCTTGCGCCTTTGCCGAGTGCGATCCGTTGCTGGACCCGCTGTTCGAATCTTAGCGGTGATCTCGATTGACGATGATACGCGGCGGGATCGTTGCTACAGACATCGATCTCCTGCTTCATGATCGTGGCCGCGACTGGCACGGCGCTCTCAAGACGGCACAGATTCGCCGCGAGACCCTCATGGCTTGGGCGGTGGCGTGACGGTGATCTTGATGCCGGAATAATAGGCCGCGAGATCCGCCATGTCCTGGTCGCTCAGGTTCTGAGCCACGGTGTTCATGATCTCGTTCTTCCGCTCGGCGGCATGATAGGCCTTGAGGGACGATACGATGTAGGGGGCGACCTGTCCGGCGAGATTGGGCGCTTCCGGCAGCTTCGACACGCCGTCGCGGCCATGGCAGGCGATGCAGCCGGACGTCTTGATCTTGAGCGCCCCTGCGGCGGCCGACCCTTCGGCGTGCGCCGAGGCCGGAACGAGCGCCAAGGCCACCACCGTCGCCCGGTAGGTTCCAATGTTCATCCACCATCTCCATGGCGCCCCGCTCGCGTGCGACGGGAGCGGGGCATCCCGGTTACTTCTTGCCTTCGTAGGTGATGCGGTAGACCGCACCGGCGAGGTCGTCGGAAACGAGGAGCGAGCCGTCGTGCATCTGCTCGACGTCGACGGGGCGGCCGGTGTATTCCCCGTCCTCGTCGAGCCAGCCTTCCGCGAAGGGTTTCGATCCCCCGACCACCTTGCCGTCCGGGTCGACCTTCGTGACCATCACGCGGGCGCCGACCGGCACCGTGCGGTTCCAGGAGCCGTGCTGGGCCGAGAAGATGGCTCCCTTGTATTCGGCCGGGAACATCTTGCCGTTATAGAAGCTCATGCCGAGGTCGGCGGCATGTGCCACCTCTTCGACCGCCGGGAAGACGACGTCGGCCGGCGGGGTCTGGTCCTTGTATTCGACCGTCCGGGTGTGGCCGCCGCCGTACCACGGGAACCCGAAGTTCAGCCCCGCCTTGGTGGCGTGGTTGATCTCGCCCGGCGGGGTGTCGTCCCCCATGCCGTCGACCTGGTTGTCCGTGAACCAGAGCGTCTTGTCCTTCGGGTCGAAATCCATCCCCACCGAGTTGCGGACGCCATGGGCGAAGATCTCGCGGTTCGAGCCGTCGCGGTCCATCCGCATGATGCTGCCGAGGCCGGCCTTGTAGTACATATCGTACTTGTCGGGCGCGTAGACGTTGTAGGGCTGTCCGACCGCGATGTAGAGCTTGTTGTCCGCACCGACGCGGCACACCCGTGCCGAGTGGTTGAAGCTTTCCTCACTGGCCGGGATCAGATCGCCCTGCTTGACGACGGGTGCGACCGCGACGTCGGGGTTCTCGTAGAAGAACTCGGCAGCCGGAAAGGTCAGCACCCGGTTCTGTTCGACCGTGAACAGGAACCCGTCTTTCGAGAAGCAGATGCCGTTGGGGTTGTTGAACTTGATCGTCGGGGCGAACTCCCGCACGTCCTCGGCGGTCCCGGTATGCCCGCGGTCGGTGAGGGTGTAGATCTTGTCCTTGCGGGTCGACACGTAGGTGACGACACCCTGGGGACCGACCGCGATCATCCGCGCATCGGGAACGAGCGCGTAGAGGGAGATCTTGAAGCCGGGTGGAAGCTTGATGCTCTGGAGCGTCTTCCTGATGGCGTCCGCCTTCTCGCCGCCCTGGGAAACGGACACCAGCGCGTGAGCGCCGGTCGACTTGAAATCCTCGAGCTTGTCCATCGCGGCGTTGCCCGCCCCGGTCACGGCCGGCGCGTTCTCCGCTGGCGGGGTGTCGGTCGTGTTGGTGTTCTGCGCCTGCGCCGCGGATCCGGCCATCAAGGCGCCTACGGCAACCGCCGCGAGCAACGCAGTTCTCATCGATGACCTCCCGTGCTCCGAGGAGCTTGATTCACGAACCAATCAGCGTTGGTTCAATGAAGGTTAGAACGGTGCCGGAGCACTTGGCAAGCAGCCATGTGGCGGGCAGCCGCCGGCCTGCCCCATCCTCTTGATGGCGTCGAGCGATGCTGGCCTGAGGGTCTTCACGTTCCACCCTCCCTCCCTTCCATGCCGCGAGCCGGGTCACGCCGTCGCGCCACGTATGAACACGACACAGCACTCACGATCGGCCTGGGCACCTTGCCGGATGCCCTGAACGACTCCACCCCACCCGACGCGGCAAGCCGCCGGTCGAGCCCCTCCGGCCCGCCGAACTGGAAGCCGAGTTGGCTCGGATAGGCCCGACAGGCCAGCCGCTTCGCCTCGGCCTCGTCGGACGACAGTTCTACGTGGTGCTCCGGCAGCGACATGAAACGGTCGCGGAACGGTTCGCGCGGGCTCGCGTCCCGCACCGCATAAGGAAAGTCGCGCCACCAGAGGACCGGCGCGGCCGGCCCGGCACGCTCCAGTGCCCGCACCAGCGGGACGTGGTCGGCATGGCCGCCGATGGCCTGAGGCGCCAGGACGAGGTCGGGGCATTGCTCGGCAAGCAGCGCAGCGAGAGCCGGCGCGAGGTCGTCGACGATCGAGTCCTCCTGCTGCACGCCCGCGAACAGCGCCGGCGCGCTGTCGTAACCGCGGTGCGGCGCCTCGCGGAACGGCAGCCAGACCGGCGCGGCGCCAAGCGCCCGCATGGCCGCCGCGTCCTCGGCGCGGCGCAAAGCCATGTAGTCGATCTCGGGTCCGAGCCCCTTGTCGAGCTGGCAGGCGAGCGCGAAACCCCGCGGGTCGGGCACGGAGGCCGTGAAGACGGTGGCCACCACCACGCGCCACCCCGCCCTGGCGAGCCGGGCCAGCGTGCCGCCGCAGGAAAAGGCGGCGTCGTCGAGGTGAGGGGACAGGGCTAGGGCGGTCGGCATTTCTTAACCGAAGCTCTTCGACGTCGTGCTGGCGCGCTGCCGACCCTGTCCTGATCCCGTCGTCGCGCAATTTCCGGTCATTGCGAGCCGAAGGCGAAGCAACCCAGGGCCACGCCACCCCGCTGGTCTGCCTTGCAAGCTGCATGGCCTCGGATGACGATGTCGATTGCGGCGCCCGCCGGCCTGGGTTGCTTCGCCTGCGGCTCGCAATGACGGGTGAGAGCGCAAATCGTCATCCCAGCTGCTCGTAGAAGTCGTGCCATTGCGGGTTCAGCGCTTCGATCAGCGAGCTTCTTCTTGCGCGAACCGGCCTTGATTTGCTTTTCGCGGGCGATCGCGTCCACCATGACCTCGTAGTCCTCGTACCAGACAGGGAGTTTGCAGCCGTAACGCGACGTGAAGCCGGGAATGAGACCTTCACGGTGCTCGTAGGCTCGCCGCGGGAGGTCCGATGTGACGCCGGTGTACAGCGTGCCGTTGCGTCGACTTGCCATGATGTAGACCGCGGGTTGCCTCATTTCGCTCCCCCTCCGTCATTGCGAGCCGCAGGCGAAGCAACCCAGGCCGAGGAACGTGGCTCTGGGTTGCTTCGCCTGCGGCTCGCAATGACGGTTCCGAGAGCGCGAGGGCCGTCGGCATCACAGGAGATGCGGCTCGGTTCGGTAGCGGCAATCGGGCGAGACCGGCAGCACGGGGTCGAAACCCGTGTCGGGCCGCTCGCCCGCGACCTGGGCATAGACCGTCATGATGCGGGCGCCCACGGCTTGCCAGGAGTAGATCCGTCGGCACTCCTCCAGGCCCGCACGGGCGAGGCGACGCCGCAAGCCCGGATCGCGGATCATGGCGGCGAGCGCGTCGGCATGGGCCGCGACGTCGCCGGGCTCGGTCAAGAGCCCGTTCTCGCGGTCTCGCAGGCAGTCCACCACGCCGACGGCCCGGCACGAGACCACCGGCAGGCCCGACGCCATGGCCTCCAGGATCGTGTTGGAGAAGCCCTCCATGTAGGTGGGCGAGGCGAAGACGTCGGCATCGCGGTAGAGCGCCGGCACGGCGTCGTAATCGGCATAGCCGGTGAAGCTCACCCGATCGCCGAGGGCGAGCGCCGCCGCGCGCTCGCGGCAGGGGTCGACGTCGGGGCCGATGCCCGACATGACGCCGCCGAACGGCAGACCGCGGTCGCGCAAGATTCCGAGCGCGTCGAGGAAGTCGAGCGCGCCTTTCCGCCGGTCCACCCGGCCGTGGTAGAGGAGGCGCACCGGATGGGCGGCGTCGCCGACCCGTGCCTCGTCGGCCGGTCGAAAGCGGTCCGTGTCGACCGCGCCCGGCACCACCGTGAAGCGTTGGCGGCGCGTGCCGAGCCGTTGCGTCACCTCGTCGATGAAGCTCTCACCCCCGATCAGCAGCGCATTGGCGTGATTGAGCACATGGACCATGGCCAGCCGATGCGTCTCGCAGCAGGAGCCGACCCAGTGGCCGTCGCCGCCCTGGATCGACACGACCACCGGCAGGCGAAGCCGCCTGCCGGCCAGCAGCGTCGCCCAGCCGGTCGGGTAACCATATTGCGCGTGCAGCAGGTCGAAGGGCTTCCGGGCGTGCTCGGCCGCGATCGTCGCGACCATGGTGTCGATGTCGCGCTCGAAGTCGCCGTTCTCCTGCTCGCCCAGCTGTTCGAGGCCGATCACATGGACGCCCAGCACGGGTGGCGGCGGACCGCCGCCGTAGACGCGGGTGCCGAAGGCGTCGCCGCGGTACTGGCTCACCATGGTCACGTCGTGGCCGGCCCGCACGAGTTCGCGCAGAAGGTTCACGGCATAGACACTCATGCCCGAGATGGCCGGGAAGAAGCGACGGCTGACGAAGCAGATCCTCACGCGAGCGCATCCTCGCGGCCGGCCGGCTCTGCGACGCTCGGCGCGGCGCGCACGTTCTGGCGGCACAGGCGCAGATAGCTGAAGGCTTGCGGGATCATCATGTCGGCCCGGTGACTGTCGCGGCTGAGTTCGACGCAGACGAGGCCCCCGAAGCCGATTCCGTCCAGCGCGTCGAGCACGGCCGGCACCGCCATGTCGCCCTCGCCGAAGGGGAGATGCACGTGCTCGCCGCGCTTCATGTCCTCGATCGTCACGGTGCCGAGGTGGGGGCTGAACGCCAGGATGGCGTCCGCGGGGTCACGCTCGCCCGTGACCAGCAGGTGCCCGGTATCGAGCGCCAGCTTCAGGCCCGGCAAGTCGGCCCGGAGCCGGAGGTAGTCGTCCACCGTCTCGATCAGCATGCCGGGCTCGGGCTCCAGCGCGGCCACGATCCCGCGTCGGCCCGCATAGGCCACGACCTGTTCCAACCCCGCTTCGAGCCAGTCCCAGGCTTCGGCATGGTCGACTCCGGGCTTGGGCACGCCGGCCCAGAACGACACGGCCTCGGATCCGAGAATGCCGCCGATGTCGATGGCCCGGTGCAGGAAGGCGATGCGGCGGGCGCGGCCCGCGGGGTCGGCCGTCACCAGGGTCGGCTCGTGCTTGGCGCGCGGGTCGAGGAGGTAGCGGGCGCCGGTCTCGATCACCGAGCCGAAATCGAGGCCGCGGAGCCGCCCGGCCAGGCGCTTGGCGTGGGCCTCCCAGTCCTTGGCGAAAGGGTCCAAGTGGTTGTGGTCGAGCGTGAGCGCCACGCCTTTGTAGCCGGTCTCGGCCATCAGCATGAGGGCGTCGTCGAGTCGGTGCGAGGCCGTGCCGTTGGTATTGTAGGCGAAGCGCAGGCTCATCGGGTTCTCCTGTCGGCTAGAGCGCTTTCGCCTCCGGCGAATTCGCTCCAGATTTGAACCGTTGCTCTACGGCTTGGAGACGGTAGGCGACGTGGTGGGCCTCGGGCTCCCGGTACAGCGGATAGAGCGGCCCGACGATGCGGTCGGCTTCGGCGGTGTCGAACAGCGGCGTGCGGCCGCCGGTGAGGGGCCCGAGACGCTCGGATGCCTCGGGCGACAACCGCACGGGTCGCCGCGTCTCGCTTTCCCGGCCGAAGACGATCAGCGGGCTATCCCGTTCGAGAAGCTTGCGGGTGTTGCGCTCGCCGATACGGTAATAGCTCATGGTCTCGACCTCGAGGCCGGGAACGATCACCTTCGCGACACCGATCGGACGACCCGGCGGCGAGCAGTCCATGTAAAGCACATCGAAGCCCTGCTCTTCCAGCCGTTCCCGCGCGAGCCGCGCGCGCGACCTCGTGTCGGACGGTGCGGCATCGGGCGTCCGGTCCGCCCCCGGCAGCTCGCCGAAGGGCTTGCGGCTTTTGACCGAGTAGACCGAGCCGTCGAGCGCGCGCTTCAGTGCCGCGGAATCCATGCCGGCCCAGTCCATCATGGCGTGCAGGGCGCGGCTCTCCTCCAACTCCAGGCTCGGCAACGCCGTGCGGACGAAGTCGTCCACATAGCCCGGGGGCGCCACCGCGAACGCCTCGGCGATGGGGCCGTGGCCGTAGGTCTTGCGCACGCGGGCCGAGCAGAATTCCAGAAGCGCCTTGTGCAGGGCCCGCCGCGGGTCCGGGTCGCAGGCTTCACCACAGGCCGACAGCATGATGGGCACGCGCGGCCCGGACCCGTCGCGGTCGTAGCCCACTACGTAGAGGTTGGTGAGGCCGAACTCGTCGGTGGCGAATTTCGGCAGCACCGTGATGCCGAGCCGATCCAGCTTGTCGAGGAGCGCGCGGGCTTCGGCACCGACGTCGACCCCGCCGAGGTCGAGCAGCGCACCCCGGTCCAGCGCCCGGAACAGCAGGCCGTTGCCGTCGCGCTGCAAGCCTTCGAGGAGGCCGTGGCCGACCGCCCAATCGACGTCAGGCCCGGCACCGAGCCCGTTGGTGATCGGCGTCGTGAAGGGCCGGTAGCCCGCGGGCAGCTCGAAGAGGTCGCTGGCCGCCACGTCGATCGGCACCCAGACGCCCTCGCCCGTGCGGGCGCGGCGGGCCTCCACCCAGGCCAGCGGCGTGGCGCGGCCGACCGGGCTGCCGGCCGGCAGGCAGAGTGTCAGCGGGTCGGCCACGCGGTCGCGGCCGAACGCGCCGGCGAGGTCGTCGTAGGAGGAGATGCGCCGCGGTGTCTGCATCATGCGCAGCATCGGGCAGATCGCCTCCGCGACCTCGGCGAGAGCGCCGACGATCGCTTGGCCATCGGTGACGCCGTAGCCGTAGCCCGACGGCATGGCGCCCTCGAGCCCGGGCGCGGCGTCGAGGAACAATCCGACCTTCCAGGCCGGCACGCCGGTACGGTCGAGCGGCGTCATCGGGAAGCCGACGAAACGGCCCTTCGGCAGGGCGTCGATATAGCGCCGCGCCGCCTCGGGCAGGTCGGCCGGCAGATGGTTCATGGCCGGCTCCCGGCGGTGTCCGTGTCGAGGACGATGTTGTCCGCCGAGCGGTAGGCCCGATCGAGGAGCCGCATGGTGCCAAGGTCGCGGGCACCCGAGAAGGCCGCGCGGTCGCCCGTCCGCAGCGCATGCGCGAAGGCTCGGACCTGGCCCAGGAACGGCGACAGCGCGGTATCGAAGACGATCGGCGTCGCCCTGCCCGTAGTGCCGTCCGTGACGGTCAGCGTGCCGCCGGGGTCCTGCCCCATGGTGTTTTCGGCCGCGATCTGCCCGTGCATGCCGATGACCTCCAGGCGCCGCCGCGGCAGCGCTTCCGGGCAATTATAGGCGACGTGGATCTCGACCAGCACGCCCGACCGGGTCGCGCCGACCAGCACCGCGCCATCGTCGACCGCGTAGTCCTGCACGCGCCGCTGCGTGAGCGCCGCGATCCGGACGATCGGCTCGCCCAGGAGGAAGTCGATGAGGTCGAGGCCGTGCGGCGCCAGATCCATCAGGGCACCGCCGCCGGCCTTGCCCGGATCGACCCGCCAGTTGTCGCGGCCCGAGCCCGCCGTCCAGTCGCTGCCGAGCCAGCACGCATAGACGATGCGGACCGCGGTGACGCGGCCGACGCGGCCGCCGGCAACCGCATCGCGCAGCGCCATATGGGCGGGGTGATGGCGCTGGTCGAACGCCGTCCCATAGAGCACGCCGGCCCGCTCGACGGCGTCGATCATGGCGGCGGCTTCGGGCAACGTATGGGCGAGTGGCTTCTCGCACAGGATCGCCTTGCCGGCCCGGGCCAGGGCTTCCACGGTGGGACCATGCAGGTGGTTCGGTGTGGCGACGTAGACGGCCTCGACGGCCGGGTCGTCAGCGAGCCGGTCGATCTCGGACCAGGCCTCGGCACCGCAGCTTCGTGCATGGTCCCGGGCGGCAGGGTCGGGATCGCAGACCGCGACCAGGCGATGGCCGGCCGCCAGCATGGCCGGCAGGGTGAAGTCTCGGGCCACCCAGCCGAAACCCGCGATGCCCCAGCAAACCGGCTCAGACGCGGCCATCACCAGCGCTCCGGCAGGTCGACGAGGGCGCGGCAGCGGACGGCGTCCGCATGGGCCGCGGGGTCGGCGGGCGGAACGAAGTGGTTGGGATAGGTGGCGAGATGGCCGTACTCGGCCGCGTAACGGTCGGAGGGGAAACGGATCTCCCAAGCCACGTCGGCTGAAGTCCCGCATCGGCTCGGCTCGGCATGTGGATCCGCCGGACCCCCGTATAGCGGGTTCGGGCGGAGGGTCGCGCCCGCGACCGGCATGGCATGACCGGCGGCGACCCGCTGCGGCTCGCGCCTCAGCCCCGGCCCCGCCGCTATCGCGAAAGCCTCGACGTTGCGCAGGGCGTCGGGCACCCACGGCACCGGCGGTCGCGCCTCGATCAGGGCGCGCGTCAGCTCGGCGTCGTCGTACACGATCCCGTCCGGGAAGAAGCGCGCGAGCTCGACCGCCGTCACACCCCGACCGGCCGAATGGTTCTCGGCTCCACGGTTGTGGACGTGACCGACCGCGAGCCAGCCGTGGGGTGTCAGCATGCTCCGCATCCGCGACAGGATCTCGGCCTTGGGCTCGAGGAAGTAGAAGGCATCCTGGCACAGGACGAGGTCGAAGGACCGGTCCGCCACCGGCCAGGGCGACGCCGCGTCGAAGCAGACGAGATCAGCATCCGGTCCCACCACCCAATGGCGCGCCAGCCACAGCTTGGCGAAGACGACATCGGCGCCCGCGTAAGCCGTGCCGCGGCGCAGAAGCTCGCGGCCATAATGGCCGATGCCGCAGGCCAGCTCGAAGCTCGTCGTCATCGGCCCGCGATGGGCCTCGATGAGGGCCAGACCCGCGAGATAGGTCGGGTCGCTCCAGCGATGGGCGAAATAATCGCCCACGCGGCCGAAGGCGAGCAGCCCCATGGCGTCGCGCAGCGTCAGCCGGTCCGCCTGCTCCACGAGCCGCGCGAGGTCGGAGGGTGCCGGCATGGGCCCCGTCCACCAGTCGTCCTGGTCGGCCAGCAGCGCCATGAGCGCACCGGTGCGGTCGCCGGCGTCGAGGCACGCCAGCGCCTCGCCGACCAGCGGATCCCGGCCAGTGCGCAGGAACGCGATGCCGTCGACCACGGGCCAGCGGCGGCCGTCGGGCTCGCAAAGCGCATGGGGACCGTCGGGCGCCAGCGGCATGCCCGACACGGGCGAGCGGAGCGTCGGACGAGTCTCGGTTCCGCTCACGGGAGCCGCATCTCGGCGAGCACGCGGTCGTGAAACGGCTTCACCGGACCATCGTGGACCAGCGCCATGTCGCCCAGCACGACCTCCATGGTGAGTGACGCGGAACGCAGGTGCTGCGCGATCTCCAGCACGCGGTCGACCACGTCCGCCGCGTGGAAGGCTCGCCCTTCCGGCGTTTCGGCATCGACCAGGCAGGCCCGGGCCTCGACCACCTGGCGCCGCAGCTCGGGATCGAGCGACGCCAGGGCATCGTCGGTGAAGTGCCGCATCACGCCGTCGAGCCTGTCGCCGAGCAGCATCTCGCCCGTGAAGCCGGCATCGGGCATGCCGGCATTATGGAGGTGATGGGCCAGCGCGGCCAGGAACACGACCGCGGGATCCGCCCCGTAGCGAGGGGACAGCAGCACGCCGTAGACCGCCACGACGAGGCAATGCTCGGCGTGGTTTTCGGCGGGCTCCAGCACGATGCGAGGCCGCCCCGGGCAGGTCACGCCGGCACGCGGCTGGTTTTCCAGCACCGTCACGAAACGCGGCTCTGCGCCACCCGGGACGGGTCGTGACACCGCGATCGCATCGATCAGGGCCGAACGCAGAGGCTCCTCCATCGGAGCCACGATCTCCTCGACGGCCCGGCGCAGGATGTCGTCGATGGCCGCGGCAGGCAGGCCCGCCGTGCCGAGCAGCGACCGATCGAGGTCGCCCAGCCTTGCCGCAGCGAGCGCCTGCGCCGTCACCCGGCGCGCCACCTCCACCGCGGATGTACCGCCGGTCAGCTCGCTCCACGCCCGGCGGAACAGCCGTGTGGCCACGGATCCCGAACGCCCCGCCGACCGGATGCGCTTCAAATCGCCGATCTCGCCGAACAGGCGCCGAAGCCCGTCCGACCCGTCCGCGTCGGACCGCTGCACGTTTCACCTCAGCCGAGGTTTAGCCAGTCCATCAGCATGGCCTCCTGCACATGGAAGGCGTGCTCGGGGTGATGGCCGTTGCGGACCATCGGGGCCTTGAAGAAGTGGCTCAGTTGCTCTTGCACGCCGCCATCCCCGCGCTTGCTGGCAAGGCCCATGACACGGGCGATCTCGATGGCCAGCGGCGCCGCCAGAATCGAGTCCTTGCAGAGGAAGTTGATCTTGATCTGCATCTTCTGGCCGAGGAAGCCGGTCACGTCGATGTTGTCCCAAGCCTCCTTGTCGTCGCCGCGCGGACGATAGTAGCGGATGTCGACGAGATGGTCCTCGACGGGGTAGCCCAGCATCTCGTCGAGCACGCCGCCCTTGGTGTTGAGCTTCGACTGCAGCGCGTTCGGATCGGTCAGCGCCAGACCGTCCCGGTTGCCGAGGATGTTGGTGGAAAACCAGCCGTCGACATGGAGCGCGCGCGCCTTCAGGGCCGGGGCGATCACGGTCTTCATCATGGTCTGGCCGGTCTTGCCGTCCTTGCCCGCGATGGCGACGTTGCGGTCCTTGGCGAGCGCCATCAGGGCCGGCACGTCGGCCGCGACGCTCGGCGTGAAGTTGGCATAGGCGTAATCGTTCGCGATGGCCGCATAGGCGTAGAGCATGGCCGGGCCGATCGCTTCGTCGTCGGCGTCGAGGCCGCGTTCGAAGCCCGCGACGGTATTGAGCGTCGGCGCCGTCAGGTCCGGCCAGGATTCCGTCGACGCGAGGTTGACCACGACGACCCGGTCGACGCCGCTCTCCTCCTTGAAGCGGCGCAGGTCGTCGGCGATGATGTCGACGGCTTCCCGATGGTTCTTGGCCGCCGTGATGTTGCGGCCCACGATGTTTCTGCAGAACTTCTGGCTCGCAACTGCCTTCCAGGGCGTCATCGTCCTGAGCGTCTCGGCCGAGGCGAGTTTGCCATTGGAGAGCACGCCGTGCTCCTCCGCGGCCGAGCCGAGATCGTTGGCGTTGACGTCCCAGCCTCCGAACACGAGATCGCGATAGCTTGCCATGCCGGGCACCGAGAGATGAGCAAGCGGCAAGCCGTCGAGCTGGTTCGAACCCGCCTTGAGAGCCTCGATTCCGGCGACGGCCGTCGTCGCGACCGCGCCCCCTAGACCCACGATAGCCACGCCGAGACGCTCGGTCCGTGCTGAACCCATGATGGACAAGTGAACCCCTCTCGATGACGCGGGAGCACGCGGTCTCGAGTGCACCACCCTCGCGTCGAACCTCGGCCGATCCGAACCAACGTTCCCCGCTCGGGGCGGTTCCGGTCGGCTCGCGGCCGGCATGTGTAAGTAGACCCTGCGGAGCGTCCGTCCATTGCGGCATGTTGACGGCCTGCGTGGCCGAAGCCGGAACTGGTTCCGTTTTCAAAGCGAAATCAATGCTGCCGACGTTTCGCGTGTGAGCAACGTCATGAGAGAACGGCGACATGGGCCCGGTTCAATCGTGGACGGGGTCGCGACGGGGTCGGGTACCGCCGGAACCGATTCGGTCGTTCCTCCGCCCTGTGCTGCCGGCCGCGATCCCTCACGCCCTTTCCGCGGTGAAACCGATCAACAGTGCCTGCCCGGTGGCGGCCAGGGTCCCGCAGCCCTCCCTCCGCCAGCAGCAGGTCGAGCGGCGCCAAGCCGAACGATCGGCCCTCGACCGTCACCATCACGCCCTCGGCCAAGGCCGCGATCGCCACGACGGCCATCGCGGCCCAGGATCGGAGCGGTTCACCGGTTGCCGGGGATCCGACGCGATGCGCAAAGCGACCGCGGCGTGACATGACGTTGATGTCGCGAACGGGGCCGCCGTGCAGCCGTGCCCCGGCCGCCACCTCGCCGGCAAAGGACCGGGCATCGCCAGGTCGGATCAGCACCTGAATGTCGCCCTCGATGTCGAGCACGAGGTCGCGGCCTTCAGCCAGAACCAACGTCCGGTCCACGCCGGGAAAACGCGAGAACGGCCCATCGGCCGCCACATCGGCCATGCTGATCCGCCAGTCGAAGTCGTCGAAGCCCGCCCCTGGCGGGTGAACCGCGACCTCGGCGGTGGTGCCGCCGCCATCCTTCCAGGGAACGCGAACGAGATCGGCGGAGCGGATGAGGCGCAGATCCGCCATGGCTTCAGTGGCCCTCAGCTTCCACCGCGTGTTCCGCGGACGCCACGCCCGGCAACTCGGCACCCACGGCCGCGGCAAGCCGTCCCGAGACCACCATCGCGGTGGCGCGCGCCATGTCGCCCGCCATGAAGCGGTCGTCGTCGAGACGCGGCACTTCGGACCTGAGGCAGGCGCGTGCCCTCTCCAGCGGGTCGCTCGACCGGAGCGGCGCGTGAAAATCGCAGCCCTGGACCGCGGCCAGGAGTTCGACGCCGATGACGTTGGCGGCGTTGGCCGCCATGGGCAGAAGCCGCCGTGCCGCGTGGGTCGCCATCGACACGTGGTCCTCCTGGTTGGCCGAGGTGGGGATGGAATCGACGCTGGCCGGCATGGCGCGACTCTTGTTCTCGGACACCAGGGCGGCGGCCGTCACCTGGGCGATCATGAAGCCGGAGTTGAGCCCCGGCTTCGGCGTCAGAAAGGCCGGAAGACCCGACAGCGCCGGATCGGTCAGCATGGCGATGCGCCGTTCCGCCATGGAGCCGATCTCGCAGATCGCCAAGGCCAGGATGTCGGCCCCAAAGGCCACGGGCTCGGCATGGAAGTTGCCGCCCGACAGCACCTCGCCGGTGTCGGCGAAGACGAGAGGGTTATCGGAGACGCCGTCGGCCTCGCGCTCCAGCGTGGCCGCGGCGCCGCGCATGAGGTCGAGGCAGGCGCCCATCACCTGAGGCTGGCAACGCAGGCAATAGGGGTCCTGCACCCGCTCGTCGCCGCTCAAATGCGAAGCCCGGATGGCGCTGCCCGCGAGCAGATCCCGCAAGGCGGCCGCGACCGCGATCTGCCCGGGCTGGCGGCGCAACCGCTGGATACGGGCGTCGAAGGGCGCGTCCGAACCCCGCGCCGCGTCGACGCTGAGCGCCCCCGTCACGAGGGCCGCCTGGAACACCCGTTCCGTCTCGAACAGCCCGGCCAGCGCCAGGGCGGTCGAGACCTGGGTGCCGTTGAGCAGGGCAAGACCTTCCTTGGGACCCAGCACCAAAGGTGCGAGGCCGGCCCCGGCCAGCGCCTCGGCGGCCGGACGGCGCTCGCCGCCGACCCAGAACTCCCCCGCGCCGATCAGCGCGGCCGCGAGGTGGGCCAGCGGCGCGAGGTCGCCCGAGGCGCCGACCGAACCCTGGCCGGGGATGACTGGGACGAGGCCGCGGCCGAAGCAATCAGCGAGGTGCCGGATCACGGCCCAGCGCACCCCCGAGGCGCCCTGCGCGAGGCTCGCCACCTTGAGCGCCACGACGAGGCGCGACACCGGGAGGCTCAGCGGCTCACCGACGCCGCAGCAGTGCGACAGCACGATGTTGCGCTGCAGGATCGCGAGGTCGGGACCGGCGATGCGAATCGACGCGAGCCTCCCGAACCCCGTGTTGATGCCGTAGACGGGCGTGTCCCGGCCGAGGATGGCCGCCACCACCCTGGCTCCCGCCCCGACGGCCTCGCGGGAGCCCTCGTCGAGGGTCGCATCGGCGCCGAAATAGATGTCGCGCCACAGCGCCAGCGGGACCGAGCCGGGCACGATGATCCTGGGTTCCATGGCACGGCCTCCGCCTGAAAAAATGTCACAAGCTCGACCCCGTGCACCGGTCTCGAGCGAGACTTTCGCTGTTCGCACGGGAATGCACGCCGGCGTGGAACTCGCCCGCAGCCGCCCTCAGAACGCCAGTTGCACCTTCATGGAGCGGCGGCGGTCGGAGGCGGCCTCGAAGGCTTGCCGGGCCTCGTCGAGCCGATAGGAACCGGTCAGCATGGGCTTGAGGGCGACCCATCCCTCGTCGATGAGCCGCACCGCGAGCGCGAATTCGGCGTGGAAGCGGAACGAGCCCAGGATGGCCAGTTCCTTGGCCACGACCACGTTCTGCGGCAGCGCGACGTCGCCGCCGAGGCCGATCTGCACGAGGGTGCCGCGCGGCTGCAGGACGTCGAGCCCCGTGCGGAGCGCTGCCGCGTTGCCGGAACACTCGAACATGACCGCGATGGACCCTTTGTCGACCGCGTAGACCCTCAGCGCGTCCGGCTCGCTGGCCGTGTTGACGGCGCGGTCGGCCCCGAGCCGTCGGGCGATCGCCAGCGGTTCGTCGACGACGTCGGTCACGATGATCTCGCCGGCCCCGGCGTGCCGCGCCGCCACGACCGCCAGCGCCCCGATGGGGCCGCAGCCCGTGACGAGCACGCGGCGGCCGAGCAGCGGCCCGGCCCGGGACGCCGCGTGGAGTGCCACGGCGAGGGGTTCGGCCAGCGCCAGTTCCGCCGCGCCCACCCGGGTGGCGGGCTCGCATTGCACGGCGTCGCAGACCAGCCGCTCGCGGAAACCGCCCTGGATGTGGGGCATCGGCATGGCGCTGCCGTAGAACCGCATGTGCAGGCACTGGTTGGGGAGGCCGTCGAGGCAGTAGCGGCAGGCGCGGCAGGGACGGCTCGGGTTGACGGCGACGCGGTCGCCCACCTTGACGCCGTGAACGTCGGGCGCGACCTCGGCCACCGTGCCGGCAATTTCATGGCCCAGGATCATGGGCTCGCGCAGCCGCACGGCGCCGAACCCGCCGTGGTTGAAGTAATGCAGGTCCGAGCCGCAAATGCCGCCGGCCTCGATCCGCACCGCCACCTGCCCGGGGCCGACGGCCTTGGGCTCGCGCTCCTCGAGCCTCAAATCCTTGGCCGCATGGATGACGATGGCGCGCATGATATGTCCTCGCAGGTCGGGCCTCGCGGCCGACCGTTCCGACCGCGGTCAGCGGTTGACAGGCGGGGAGCATGGGTACCTCATCCACGCTCGGAACGACAGACCGGCACCGGGATGGACACGCGCTTGAAGCTCTTCGACCTCTCGGGCGGCCGCGCCCTGATCACGGGATCGAGCAAGGGCATCGGCTTCGCCATGGCTGAGGCGCTCGCTTCGGCCGGGGCCGCGGTCGTGCTCAACGGGCGGGATGGGAACCGGCTCGACGAGGCCCGGTCGAAGCTCGCCGCCGGCGGCCACGAGGTCAGCGCCGCGGGCTTCGACGTGACCGATCCCGATGCGGTGGCGGCCGGGGTCGACGCGGTCGAGCGCGACCTCGGCGCCATCGACATCCTGGTCAACAATGCCGGAATCCAGCACCGCGCGCCGCTGCACGAGTTCCCGCGCGATGCCTGGTCGAGGCTGGTCAGCACCAACCTCGACAGCGTGTTCTTCGTCGGCCAGGCGGTGGCGCGCCACATGATCGGGCGCGGGCGCGGCAAGATCATTAACATCTGCTCGGTGCAGAGCGAACTCGCCCGCCCCGGCATCGCGCCCTACACGGCCACCAAGGGCGCCGTGAAGATGCTGACCAAGGGCATGGCGACCGATTGGGGCCGGCTCGGCCTGCAGGTCAACGGCATCGGCCCGGGCTATTTCCGCACCGAGCTCAACCAGGCCCTGGTGGACGACGCCGCCTTCTCGGGCTGGCTCGCCAACCGCACCCCCATGGGGCGCTGGGGCGAGGTCGGCGAACTCGCCGGCGCCGCGATCTTCCTGGCCTCGGACGCGTCGAGCTTCATCAATGGACACATCCTCTATGTCGACGGCGGCATCACCTCGAGCCTCTGATGCCGGACGCCCCCCGGCCCTGGTCGTCATGGGGGTGAGCGGGTCGGGCAAGTCCACGGTCGCGGCGCAACTCGCCGGGAAGCTCGGCGTCGCCTACGTGGACGGCGACGACCTGCATCCCCAGGCCAACGTCGACAAGATGCATGCCGGCACGCCGCTCGACGACGACGACCGCTGGCCCTGGCTCGACCGGATCGCCGCGACGCTCGACGAGGCGGCGAATAGCGGGGCCGGCGTGGTACTGGCCTGTTCGGCGCTGCGCCGGCGCTACCGCGACCGCCTGCGGGCCGGCACCGGCGGCAGGATCGGCTTCGTGTTCCTCGACGTGTCGTTCGCCGTCATCGAGGATCGCTTGAAGAAGCGCCAGCACCATTTCATGCCGCGCCAGCTCCTGGAAAGCCAGTTCGCCACGTTGGAGCGGCCCGGCCCCGACGAGCCCGATGTCATGACCGTGCCGTCGGATCGACCCGCCGACGCGATCGTCGAGGACGCCGCGCGGCGGCTCGGGCGGGGGTGAGCAGATCGGGCCCTGCGGAGCGAGAGCCCGTCAGGCCTCGTCCTCAGCCAGCGCGGCCAGCCCGTCGCGGTAGGTCGGGTAGCCCAGCGTCACGCCGAGCCGCTCCTTCATGGCGCGGTTGGAGACGCGGCGGTTGGCGCCGTAGAAGCTCCGCGCCATGGGCGACAGTTCCGCCTCGGCGAACGGGACGACGGGCGGCGGCTCCATGCCGAGCAGCCTCGCCCCATAGGCCACGACATCGGGCGCCGGGGCCGGCTCGTCGTCGGCGATGTTCCAGGCGCCGCCGGCCCCTTCCGCCAGCAAGGCTGCCGAGATGGCGCGGCCGATGTCGTCGACGTGGATGCGGTTGAACACCTGTCCGGGCTTGTCGATGCGGCGGGCCGAGCCGTCCCGCAGGTCGCGCAGGATGTTCCGGCCCGGCCCGTAGATGCCGGCGAGCCGCAGCACCGCCACCTGCTTGCCGGCCCGAGCGCCGAGCGCGAGCCAGGCATCCTCGACGGCGAGGCGGCGCGCCCCGCGCTCGCTGCCCGGCACCGGCCGCACCTCCTCGTCGATCCAGGCGCCGCCGTGGTCGCCGTAAACGCCGATCGTCGACAGATAGGCGATACGCTTCAGGCGCGGCGCTCGCGCGATGGCGTCGCCAAAGCGCGCCAGCACGGGATCCCCCTCGGGTCCGGGCTGCACGCTGACCAAAAGCGCGTCCGCCTCGGCCAGTTGCGCCTCGATCTCGGGGTCGGCCTCGGGCGGGTCGAAGCGCAATGCCGCAATGCCGTCGGCAGCGAGATCGCCGACCTTGTCGCGCGACCGCACCGTGCCGGCGACAGCGTCGAAGTGCCCGGCATGATGGCGCAGGTAATGGCCGGCCGTGTAGCCGATGCCGAAGACGAAGAGGTTCATGGCGCGTCCCATTCGGCCAGCACGTCCGGATCGGTTTCGGCGGCGCGGCTGCCGGGCGAGGCCGCCGTCAGGGCTTCGGTGCCGACGAGGCGCCGTCCGGCCCAGACCGCCATGGCCCGGACCAGCGGTGACGGGTGGCCGAGGAGCGCCACGGCGCGGAGCGCGAGCCGCGGGTCGCCGGAATTGCCGATGGCGATCAGTACGTTGCGCAGGAACCGGTCGATCCCGATCCGCTTGATCGGCCCCCCGGCGAACAGCGCCCGGAAGCCGGCGTCGTCGAGCCGCGACAGCCCTTCGAGAGCCGGGGCCGCGAGGTCGTCGCGGGCGCGAAGCTTCGCCTCCCTGCCCGCCACGGCGAACTTGTTCCAGGGGCAGGCGGCAAGGCAATCGTCGCAGCCGTAGATGCGATTGCCCATCAGGGGCCGGAACTCGGGGTGGATGTGGCCCTGGTGCTCGATCGTGAGATAGGAGATGCAGCGCCGCGCGTCGAGCTGGAAGGGAGCCGGGAAGGCTCCCGTCGGGCAGGCGTCGAGGCAGGCCCGGCAGGAGCCGCAATGCTCGCCCGTCGCCGTATCGGGCTCGAGGTCGAGCGTCGTGAAGATCGAGCCCAGGAACAGCCAGGAGCCGAAGTCGCGCGAGACGAGGTTCGTGTGCTTGCCGGCCCAGCCGAGCCCGGCGGCCTCGGCCAGCGGTTTCTCCATCACGGGCGCCGTGTCGACGAAGACCTTGACGTCCGGGGCCACCCCGCCCGGGCTGGCATCGGCCCCGGCCCGGACCACGAAGCCGGCCAAGTCCTTGAGCTTGCCCTTGACGACGTCGTGGTAGTCGCGGTGCCGGGCATAGACCGAGATCGCCCCGGCGTCGCGTCGCGCCAGCGCGGCCAGCGGGTCGGTCTCGGGCCCGTAATTCAGGCCCAGCATGATGACCGAGCGCACCTCCCCCCAGAGTGCCCGAGGGTCGCGGCGACGCTCCGCCGTCCCGGCCATCCAGTCCATGGTGCCGTGCCGCCCTTCCGCCAGCCAGAGGGCGAGCCGGTCCCCGGCCTCGGGCGCGGCGTCGGGGGTGGCGATGCGGCAGGCATCGAAGCCGAGCGCCGCGGCCCGCGCGGCGATGCGGGCCTTGGCGCCGGCCGCGCTGTTCAGAAATCGAGGTCCGCGTAGACCGGGCTCGGCACGATGCCCGGCACCCGGTCGGCCAGCAGCGCCCGGAACGACGGCCGCGACTTCAAGCGGGCGTACCAGGTCTTGGCCGTTTCGTCCTCCGCCCATGGCACGTCGCCCAGGAAATCGATGCTCGACAGATGGGCCGCGGCCGCGAGGTCGGCATAGGTGAGCCGGTCGCCGCCGAGCCAGTTGCGGCTCCGGATCAGGAAGCCGATGTAGCGCAGGTGGTAGCGGACGTTGGCCCGCGCCACCCTCACGGCGTCCATGTCGGGGGCGCCGCCGCCCTGTTCGGGCGCCATGAAGCGCTTGTACACCTTCTCGGTGATGAGGTGGCCCGACACTTCCGAGAAGAACTTGACGTTGAACCAGTCGAGCAGGCGGCGGGTCTCGATGCGGCCGGCGGGGTCCTCGGGGAGGAGGCGCCGGTCGCCGAGCCCGAGCCCGCGGGTTTCGTCGAGATATTCGGCGATCGGCCCGGCCCCCGGGATGGCGGCCAGCGGCGGCTCCACCATGACGGGCGTGGTGCCGGCCGGGTTCATGATCAGGAATTCGCGCCGGCGGTCGAAGACGCGCTCCTCGATCAGATTCGGTTCGATCCCGATTTCGCCGAGAACAAGCCGGATGAAACGGGAATGCGGGTCGAGAGGGTGGTGGTAGAGGTCCGTCATCTCGCCCGTTCGGCACCTTGGCCCAGGTCGTCGCCCGAGGCCCCCGGCGACCGGGCGGCCCGGTGCCGGCCGGTCCGCGTGGGGCACGCGACCCGGAGGTCGCGGCTCGGTATAGGACGGCTGAGGGGGCGCGACAACCCTTTCGGCGGATCGCGCCTGCGGGGGGCGAGCCAGCTTGCCGGTTTCCGGGAAAGGATCGCGGCGCGGCGCCGTTCACAACCGCCGCGCCCGCGCCTATATTCATCGCCAATCGATCGCGGCCCCGGGAGGACATCATGACGGCCATCGCGTTTCCCTTAGCCGACGCGTCGATCGTGGCGCGCCGCGACGAGATCCTGGCGGGGCTCCGGGCCATCCTGCCGGCGGAGTGCCTCGTCGAGAGCGAGGACGAGCGCCGCGCCTTCGAGACCGATGGGCTGACGGCCTATCGGCAGGTGCCGCTCGCCGTGGTGCTGCCGCGCTCGACCGAGGATGTCGCCCGGATCATGCGCTACCTCCATGCCGAGGGCGTCAAGGTGGTGCCGCGCGGCGCCGGCACCTCGCTCTGCGGCGGCGCCATCCCTCAGGCCGATGCCGTGGTGGTCGGGGTCGGCAAGCTCAACCGCATCCTCGACATCGACTTCGCCAACCGCACGGCCCGCGTCGAGGCCGGCGTCACCAACCTCGCCATCACGGGGGCGGTGTCGCACGAGCAGTTCTTCTATGCGCCCGACCCCTCGTCGCAGCTCGCCTGCACGATCGCCGGCAACATCGCCATGAATTCGGGCGGCGCCCATTGCCTCAAATACGGCGTCACCACCAACAACGTGCTGGGCGTCCGCATGGTGATGGTCGACGGCACGGTGGTGGACATCGGCGGCCAGCACATGGATTCGGGAGGGCTCGACCTTCTCGGTCTCGTCGTAGGCTCCGAGGGGCAACTCGGCATCGTCACGGAGGCGACGGTGCGGATCTTGCGGGCCGCCGAGGGTGCGCAACCGGTGCTGTTCGGCTTCGACAGCGTCGAGGAAGCCGGCGACACGGTATCGGCCATCATCGGAGCCGGCATCGTGCCGGTCGCCATGGAATATATGGACAAGGTCGCGATCGAGATCTGCGAGGCCTTCGCCCATGCCGGCTACCCGCTCGACGTCGAGGCCATGCTGATCATCGAGGTCGAGGGCTCGCCCGGCGACATGACCGAGCAGTTGCGCAAGATCATCGCCATCGCGCGCCAGCACGGCGTGAAAACCATTAAGGAGAGCCGCTCGGCCGCCGAGACGGCCGCCATCTGGAAGGGGCGGAAGTCCGCCTTCGGGGCCACCGGCCGGGTCGCCGATTATATCTGCATGGACGGCACCATTCCCACCGGGCGCCTGCCCGAGGTGCTGCGCCGCATCCGGCAGATCACCGACCGCTACGGCCTCAAGGCCGCCAACGTGTTCCATGCCGGGGACGGCAACCTGCACCCGCTGGTGCTCTACAACATCAACGACCCCGCCGAGCTGGAGCGGGCCGAGGAGGCCGGCAACGACATCCTCAGGCTCTGCGTCGAGGTGGGCGGCTGCCTCACGGGCGAGCACGGGGTCGGCATCGAGAAGCGCGACCTGATGCCCTGCCAGTTCACCCCCGAGGACCTCAACCAGCAGATGCGCGTGCGGGCCGCCTTCGATCCGCACTGGCTGCTCAACCCCGCCAAGGTGTTCCCACTCGCAGGCCGCGTTCCCCCGGAGGCGCTTGCGCCCCCGGGGCGGGTGGCGGCCGCTTGAGCCTCTACGAGCCGGCCAGCGAGGCCGAGGCGCGGGACCATGTCACCGCCGCGGGGGCCGCCCGGCGGCCGTTGTCGCTGCGGGGTGGCGGCACGCGCGCTGGCTTGGGTCGACCCGACAACACCACCGACGTGCTGTCGTCGAAGGGGCTCACCGGCATCACGCTCTACGAACCGTCCGAACTCGTCATCGCGGCCCGGGCCGGCACGCCGGTGCGGGTGCTCGAGGCGGAACTCGACGGACGCGGCCAGATGCTCCCCGTCGAGCCGATGGACCACCGCGGGCTCTACGGCGCGGGAGGCGCGCCCTCGACCGGTGAACCCACCGTGGGCGGCCTCGTGGCCACCAATGCGTCGGGGCCGCGCCGCTTCGCCGCCGGCGCCATCCGCGACCACCTCATCGGCGTGAAACTCGTCAACGGGCGCGGCGAGAGCGTGGCGTCGGGCGGCCGGGTGATGAAGAACGTCACCGGCCTCGATCTGGTGAAGCTCGAATGCGGGGCGCACGGCACGCTGGGCTTCCTCACGGAAGTGACCTTCAAGGTCGTGCCGAAACCCGAAACCAGCGCGACGCTGGCGTTCCATGGGCTAGACGATGCCCGCGCCGTGGAGGCCCTGTGCCGCGCAGTGGGATCGCCCTTCGAGATGACGGGGGCGGCGCACCTTCCCGCCTCGGGTACGGAGCCGGCCCGCACGCTGCTGCGCTTCGAGGGTTTCGCGAGTTCGGTCGAGGACCGGGCGACGCGGCTCGCGGCCCAGCTGGCCGAGTTCGGGGTGCCCGAGCGGCTGAAGAGCGGCGAGGGCGCGGCATTGTGGAGCGCGCTCCGCGACGGGCTGGCGTTCGGGGCGGCCGAGGACGGCGCCGTGTGGCGCGTGTCGGTGGCGCCGACCCGCGGGCCGGCGCTGGCCGAGCGCCTGCGTGCCGTCGCCGAGCGGCACTGTTTCGACTGGAGCGGCGGCTTGCTGTGGCTCGCCACGCGCCCCGACGGTGACGCCGGGGCGGCGGTCATCCGCGCGGCTGTGGCGGCGGTCGGGGGTGGGCATGCCACGCTGGTGCGGGCGCCCGACGCCGTGCGGGCCGCGGTCGACGTCTTCGAGCCGTTGGTGCCGGCGCTCAAGGCCGTTACGGCCCGCATCAAGGCGAGCTTCGACCCCGACGCGCTGTTCAACCCGGGGCGGATGTACGGCGGGGTGTGAGGATCGATGACAGACTGCAGGCACTTGCTTTAGTCTCATTCTTTGATACCATGCGGGCTCCGGGATGGGGCGATGATCGTCAGCTTCAAGGATAGGGTGACGGAAGCTGTCTTCCACGGTCGCGCCCCGAAGCGATTTCCCGCCGACATCGAACGTGTCGCGCGCCGGAAGCTGCGGCTTCTGGATGCGGCCAAGACGCTTGGGGATCTTCGGAGCCCTCCGGGCAATCGATTGCATCCGCTGGAGCGGGAGCGGCTCGGCCAGCACGCCATATCGGTCAACGATCAGTTCCGGATCTGCTTCCAGTGGACGGATGCCGGACCAGCAGACGTGGAAATCACGGACTACCATTAGGAAACGAGACGATGACGGAAGACGCGCCGTTGCCGCCCCTGCATCCGGGCGAGGTGTTGCGGGAGGAGTTCATGATGCCGCTCGGCCTGTCGGCCTATGCGCTCGCGAGAGCCTGCGGTGTGCCCCGCACCCGCATCGAGCGGGTCGCAGCGGAGGAGATCGGCATCAGCGGCGATACCGCCATCCGCCTCGGGCGCGTCTTCGACACCACGCCGGAGTTCTGGATGAACCTCCAGCAACGGTTCGACCTCGAGCGCGCGGCACGCGCGCTTGGCCCGGTGATCGACAGCATCAAGCCGTTGCCGCGCGCGGCGTGAACCTGCAAATCAGTTAGCCGGCGTGACGGGAGTCGCTCGAGTGCAAGTGATGAAGGGCAGCATCAAACGGGCGATCCCGGCCGGCGCTATGGCTCGGTAAGAACCGGTAAGAACACGAAGGATTGAAGCGGTTGGCCTGTTCAGGCAGGATGAAGCGAAGCTACGCGCGAAAGGGGAGAACGCTTGTTTGCCGACATTACTGCGCTTCACGACGCGATCCTGGCGAAGGAACCCAAGAGTTTCGTCTCTCACAGGATCCAGCTTATGCGTTCTTTGCAAGCGTCCCTTTTTTGCGGGCTCGGCCTCCGTTCATAAATGAACAGAACTACTGTACGAACACGAACCAGACCACACCTCCGCAACCCGAATCACCTCCCCTCACGCCGCCTCCCTCTGCACCATCACGCCCGGCGCCAGGCTGGCCCGGATCTCCTCGCAGAGCGCGGCGGCGCCTTCCGAATGGCCCGAGGACCCGCGCAACAGGCCCACCCGGATGGGGAGGAGAGGCGGCAGGCCCGACTCGGGACCCAGCACGCGCTGCGTCGCAGGGTTGACCGAGGCGGCCGGGATCACGGTCAGGGCGAGACCGGCCTGGACGACCGGCGCGATTGCGGCATAATTGGCCGACATCAGGAACAAGCGTGACGGGATGCCGGCCGCCTCCAAGGCCCGGAACGCCTGCTGGCGCCAAGCGCAACTCGGGGCGGCGAGCGCCAGCGGCAGGGGACGGCGCTCCTCGATCGGGCCCGCCCGCAAGCCCGCTACCCAGCACAGCGGTTCCTCGCGCAGGATCTCGATGCCGCGGATCTCGGCGCAATCGGTGGCGACGCCGACGTCGAGCTCTCCCGTGTGGATGCGCTCCGCGAGCTCGATACTCTGATAGCAAAGCACCGACAGGTCCACCTGCGGGTGCCGCCGCGTGAACCGCATGACGATGTCGGGCAGGAAGGGCTCGGCGTAATCGTCCGGGATGCCGAAGATCACCCGTCCCGTCAGTCCCTTGGCGGTCATGTCGGCCAGCGCCGCCGCTTCCACCTGCAGCATGCGGCGGGCGTGTTCCACGAGGCGCTCGCCGTCAGGGGATAGCCGCGTGCCGCGCCCCTGCTTGACGAACAGCGGCCGGTCGAGCCGCTCCTCGAGGCGCCGCACGTGCATGGAGACGGCGCTCTGGGTCTTGTTCACCCGGTCGGCGGCGCGCGTGAAGCTCCCCGTGTCGACGATGGCCAGGAAGGAGCGGAGCTGGTCGGTGTCGAGCATGATCAATGCCGTTTTGCGATGGATCGCATGAGAAACATTCGTTGGACCTATCAATGGTCCGGCACCACCTTGGTGTCAAGGGCGGCCGTGGTGGTCCGCCCGACCGAGGGTATCGTCATGCTGCTGATGCTCGAAACGCCCCGCCGCTCGCCGGCCGAACGCGCCTTCGCGGCCCTGTCCCGATGGGTCGGCGCGGCCCTCGCCACGGCTGGTGCCGTCGCGACGTGGCCCTTCCGCGCGAGCGAGAACCGCCGCATTCTCCATTCGCTGGCCGCCATGGACGATCACACGTTGCGGGACATCGGCCTCAGCCGGCAGGACCTGCGGGACGCCACGGCGCTCGGGGCCGGCCGGGACCCGGGTCGGTTCTTCTCCGCCCGGCGGCATGATCGCCGCCTCTGGCACTGACGTCCGAACGCCGGCTTTGAACGGGCGCATGCCGGCGACAGCAGGACACGCCCTAACGGCCCTTCCCTGGCGCCGGCCGGCCGCGGGCCTTCAGTGCAGCCGTGATCTCATCGAGCACGGCCGCATCCTCGATGGTGGCGGGCAGGGTCCAGGCCGTGCCGTCGGCGATGCTCTTCATGGTGCCGCGCAGGATCTTGCCCGAGCGGGTCTTGGGCAGGCGGTCGACTGCCACCGCGAGCTTGAAGTCGGCCACCGGGCCGATGCGGTCGCGCACCAGCGCCACGGCTTCCGCCTCGACCTCGGGGCCGGTGCGGCCGCTCCCGGCCTTGAGCACCAGGAAACCAAGCGGCGCCTCGCCCTTCAAGGCGTCGGCGATCCCGATCACGGCGCATTCGGCGACCGCCGGATGGGCCGCCAGCACCTCCTCGATGCCGCCCGTCGACAGCCGGTGTCCCGCCACGTTGATGATGTCGTCGGTCCGTCCCATGACGAAGACGTAGCCGTCAGTGTCGATGGTACCGGCGTCGCCCGATTCGTAATGGCCCGGGAAAGCCCGGAGATAGCTCGCGTGCATGCGCTCGTCCTGGTTCCACAACGTCACGAGGGCACCGGGCGGCAGCGGCAGTTCGGCCACGAGCGACCCCATGCGGCCGGGCGGCACCGGATGGCCGGCCTCGTCCACCACCTTCAAGGCGAAGCCCGGCATCGGCACGGTGGGCGAGCCGTGCTTGACGGGCAAGAGACCGAGTCCCACCGGGTTTCCGGCGATGCACCAGCCGGTCTCGGTCTGCCACCAATGGTCCACCACGGGCAGTCCGAACTGCTCTTCGGCCCAGCGCACCGTCGTGGGGTCGGCCCGCTCGCCGGCCAGGAACAGGGTGCGCAGGGCCGAGAGGTCGTGCCGTCGGCGCAGGTGCCCGTCGGGATCCTCCTTGCGGATGGCCCGGAACGCCGTCGGCGCCGTGAAGAAGGCCGTCACGCGATGGTCGGCGCAAACCCGCCAGAAGGCGCCGGCGTCGGGCGTACCGACCGGCTTGCCCTCGTAGAGGACCGTCGTGGCGCCGTGGATCAGCGGCCCGTAGACGATATAGCTGTGACCCACCACCCAGCCGATGTCGGACGCGGTCCAGAAGGCCTCGCCCGGCTCGACGCCGTAGAGGTTCGGCATCGACCAGGCGAGCGCCACCGCATAGCCGCCGGTGTCCCGCACCACGCCCTTGGGCAGGCCCGTGGTGCCGGACGTGTAGAGAATGTAGAGCGGGTCGGTCGCCTGCACCTCGACGCAGTCGGCCGTGTCGCCATCCGCCTCCGCGGTCCTCACCGCCTCGGCCCAGTCCACGTCCCGGCCGGCGACGAGCGCCGCGCGGGAACGCTCGCGCTGCCATACGAGGCAGCGCTCGGGCCTGTGCGCGGCGAGCCGGAGCGCCTCGTCGAGCAGCGGCCAGTATGGCACGATGCGGTTCGGCTCGAGCCCGCACGAGGCCGTCATGACGAGCCTCGGCTGGGCGTCGTCGATGCGCTTGGCGAGTTCGTTCGCCGCGAAGCCGCCGAACACCACGGAATGGACGGCGCCGAGCCGCGCGCAGGCCAGCATCGCTGTCACGGCCTGCGGGATCATGGGCATGTAGATGACGACGCGGTCGCCCTTCTCGACGCCCTGCCGCCGCAGCACGGCCGCAAGCGTGCTCGCCTGATCGCGCAACTCGCCATAGGTGAAGCGCTCGACCGTGCCGGCGAGCGGGCTGTCGTAGATCAGCGCCACCTGGTCGCGACGGGCGCCGTCGGCGTGGCGGTCGAGCGCGTTGAAGCAGATGTTGAGGCTGGCGTCCGGGAACCAGCGGCCGTAGGGGCCGGCGTCGGGATCGAAGATGCGTTCGGGCGGGCGGATCCAGTCGATGGCGCGGGCGGCATCGCGCCAGAAGGCTTGCGGGTCGCGGCGCCAGCCGTCGTAGACCTTGCGGTAGCGGCTCTCCATGACGCTCCCCTGCCCTCCCGCCGTCGATCGCGGCCTTGTGCGGAGAGTGGGCGAGGCCGAATGGTTTGGCAACGGGCCCAGGCGCGCTTCGCAGCGGCCGCGTCTCACGAGGACGGCGTGTCGCCCGCGGGTTTCCCGGCGAAGAAGGATGCGAAGTCGAACTGGGCCGGATCACCACCCTTCTCGTCCGCCAGCAGAGCTTTGCGCAGCGCATCGATCCTGGCCCGCTGCTCGTCGAGCACGCGCCACCCCGCTCGCGCGTCGCCGCCGGCCCCCTCCGGCGCGCCGGAGTCCGATGACCTGTCCTCATCCGCCATGGTGCCCTCCTTCGAGCACTGTAGCAGTTCCCGGCACCCGCCGACAGCGGTGCCGCCGCAACCATCGTCGGGTTAGCGGGTTGGGGCGCGATGGAAGACATCTTCAAAGCCATCACGCTGTGGCTCGCGATCGGCACCGAGGCTGCGGCGGCGCTCATCATCGGCCTCGCGGCCATCGAGGCGACGATCGGGGCGCTGGCGCTGTTCCTGCCCGGCGCGTCGCGGGGCGGGGCCGGCGAGCCCGCCGACCGCAAGGAGGAGGTCCGGCTGCGGCTCGGCCGCTGGCTCGCCGTGGCGCTGGAGTTCGAACTCGCGGCCGACATCCTGCGCACCGCCGTGGCGCCGACCTGGAACGAGATCGGCCAGTTGGCCGCCATCGCGGTGCTGCGGACCGCGCTGAACTACTTCCTCCAGCAGGAGATCGACAAGGCCCAGAGCCGCAAGCCGATCCCCGCGGGCGTGGCCTCGTCCGCAGTGCCGGGGCGGTGAGGACCGCGGGAGGACGGGCATGAGCCTCGGCGGCCTCATCGCGGCCGCCGCAATGCTGATCGAGTTCGGCGGCAGCATCGCCGTGATGTCGGCTTGCCTGCGCGGTCTCTCGACCCTGGCGGCGAACCGCACCCATGCCGGCATCGTGCGGGCGCGGCTGCTGGTGGCCGAGGGCGTCATCGCGGCGCTCGGCTACAAGACGGCCGCGACGCTGCTGAAGACGATCGAGCTGCAGACCTGGCACGCGATCCTGACGTTCACGGCCGTCCTGGCGCTGCGCACCGTGATCAAGCGCGCGCTGCTCTGGGAGGAGGGTCGGCTGCGGGCCGAGCCGGCCTCCCTCCCGTGAAGGCTGGCCGGCTCCGAAGGGGACCCGATGGCGAGATCGCAAAGCCCCGAGTTCCTCGGAGCGCCTCCGGTCAGGGCCACATCTCGGGAGTCGAAGTAGTAACCTGATTTCGCGACGGACTGCTGCCAGCGATAAACCACGGTGCTACATGAACCGGTCGCGCTGCCGTGGAAGGCGCGCATCCGTGCGAGACGGATTGAGATGGAGTCGGATTGAACATCGATGGTGAGGACTGCGGCCCGATCCCGCCGCCTGCCGCCCGGCCCGACCGGCCGGATACCGCCCGTGCCGAGGCCGAACCGCGGCCGGTCGACGACACTCGGGCGGCAGCGGCGGCGCTGTTCGAAGCGGCAGGGGCTTTGGTTCGGCATCTGGCGAGCCTGGTTCTGGATCTGGGCTCGAAGCTCGATCGCCGCTGTCGGAGGGGATTCGAGACGGCGGGTGACAGGCTCGGATCGGCCCTCCCGGCCACCCTGCGTCCCTGGGCCCGCTCCGCGGTCCCCGGGTTGCCGCCGCGCGAGCCGCCGTTTCGCCCCCCTGCTCGACCGGCCGCTCCGCGCGGGTCGGGCCGCAGGCGCTGGCTCGCCTTCGCGGCGTTGGCGGTCGTGCCGGCGCTGCTGATCCCGCTCGCCTACGTCCTCTACTGCCTCGCGGGCCTGCCGATCGACGGTGGCCTCGACGTCGATCCCAAGCAGCGCGCCATGGTGATGGAATCGATCGACGGATCGACCCTGGCCACCCGCGGCACGTTCCGCGGCGCGAAACTTGAGCGAGGCGATCTGCCCCCTTATCTCGGCAAGGCCGTCGTGGCGATCGAGGACCGCCGCTTCTACAGCCATCACGGTATCGATCCGCGCGGGACCCTGCGCGCGCTGTGGCGCGACGCCCGGGCCGGCGGCGCATCGCGCGAGGGCGGGTCGACCCTGACCCAGCAATTGGTGCGCCTGACCTACCTGTCCGCCGACAAGACGTTGCGCCGCAAGGTCCAGGAAGCGGTACTGTCCTTATGGATGGAAACGCGCCTGTCCAAGGACGAGATCCTGCTGCGCTACCTCAACACGGCCTATTTCGGGGCCGGCTCCTATGGCGCCGATGCGGCGGCACACCGGTATTTCGGCAAGAACGCCCGCGATCTCACGCTCGGCGAATGCGCCATGCTGGCGGGCCTCGTCAGGGCGCCCTCGCAACTGGCGCCGACCCGCAACTTCGGCGGCGCCCGGGAGCGGGCCGATACCGTGCTGCAGGCCATGGCCGACACCGGCGCCATCACGGCCCAGCAAGCGGAAGCGGGACGACGCGAGCAGATCACGCTCAAGACCCCGCCCGAAACGCCGCCCGGCACGAATTACTTCATCGACATGGTGGCGGCCGCGGCGCGCAGCCTGCCGAATGGCGCGGCCGGAGACATCACGCTCCGCACGACGTTGAGCCAGGACCTGCAGAGACTCGCCGAGGGGGTGGTCGAACGCAGGCTCGATGCGGACGGCCAGAGCCGGAAGGCGAGCCAGGCCGCTCTCGTGGCGCTGCGGCCCGACGGCGCCATCGTGGCGCTCGTGGGCGGCCGCGATTACGAAGCGAGCCAGTTCGACCATGCGACGCAGGCGAAGCGGCAACCCGGCTCACTGTTCAAGCTGTTCGTCTATCTGACGGCTTTCGGAAAGGGCTACACGCCGGACTCGACCCTGGTGGACCAGCCCGTCCGCATCGGCGATTGGACGCCGGTGAACGCCGAGGCGGGTTTCCGCGGGCGCATGGACCTGCGTAGCGCCTTCGCGGAATCGGTCAACACGGTTGCGGCGCAGCTCGGCCAGGCGGTCGGGATCCCGTCCGTGATCGAGACCGCGCGCCGCTTGGGGATCGTGTCGGACCTTCCGAACGTGCCGAGTCTCGTGCTCGGCACCGCCGAGGTGACGCTCCTCGAGATGACGCGCGCCTACGCGGACGTCGCCGCCAACGCCACGGGGCTCGACCCCTACAGCGTCGCTGAGTTGCGGGGCGACAAGGGGCAGGTTCTCTACACCCATCCTCCCCGCGCTCCCGGCAATGCCATCGGACCCGCGCGCGACATGATCGTCGACGCCATGCAGGCTGTCGTGGACGAGGGCACCGGAAAGGCCGCCCATCCCACCGGGTTCGAGGCCGCGGGCAAGACCGGCACGAGCCAGGACTACCGCGATGCCTGGTTCGTCGGCTTCACGCCCCAGCTGACGGTCGGCGTGTGGGTCGGCAACGACGATGACACGCCGATGAACCGGGTCGTCGGCGGTGACCTGCCGGCCAAGATGTTCCACGACTTCGTGGACCGGGCGGAGCCGCTGCTGCGGCCCAAGCCTCAGCTGGCCACCGCCACTCCGGCAGGCGGCGCTCCGGCCAGCGGCGCTCCGGCCCATGTTGCTTCGGCCGGCATCGCTCCGGCCGACGCGGCGGCCGCGAGAACGCCCGAGGATGTCCGTGGCTCACCCTCTGTCGTCGATACCGGGACGCTGGCCTTCCGGGACGGCCGCATCGTCCACCTCCAGGGCGTGGTGGGCGAGGGTGGCCGCCTGGCGCGTCAGTTGGCGAAATTCGTGCGCCGTCGCGACGTGACCTGCACGCCTCTCGGCCAGGACAAGGCGCGGTGCCTCATCGACGGCGAGGATCTGTCCACGCTGGTCCTGTCGGCCGGCGGGGCCCGGGCAGCCGACGACGCGCCGCCCGAGCTGCTGGCCGCGGAGGATCAGGCGCGTTCGGGCCGCCTCGGGATCTGGCGTCACGATCAGTGAGCGAACGTTGCGACCGATGCCGCCGCGGCGCACCGATCGGCCGTGGTCACCGAACCTCCATGGCTTCGGGTCCGGGCAACATTTCCGTCACGGCGAGCATGGTCTAATGTCGTTGGAGACGACCGCGTCCTTGCGGACCGTCGAGCACCGTGGAAGACCACATCATGCAGAGCCGGACGTACCTTGGATTGTGGCTGGGACTGGCGATCGCGCTCCTGGGAAGCGTCGAGGCAGCCCAGGCCGAAGCGGTTCCGCGCTTCGGGCAGGAAGCGGCCGCGACCCTGGATGCCACATGCCGGTACCACCATGGCCGGCGCCATGGCGGCCGACGTCATCGCTACCGGCATCATCGCCATCGGTCCTTCCGGTACCGCAGGTTCCGACCGCATCAATTCGCTCGCTTCCACGAGCGATTTCGTTCGGCGCATCCTGCGGGTTCTCCGTCGAGAGATGGGTCACCCCCGCCGGCAAAGCTCGAGTTCCATTAGGCGCAGCGATCGGACTGCCACCCGCGGGTCGGTCCCAGGCGATCCCGCGTGCCGTCATGGGTCGCGGGAGGTGGTCGACCCGCGCTCCGACCCGGTCGGCTCTGAGAGGGAACCTTGCCGGCCATGCGCGTCCACCTGATCCGAAGCAGCAGGAACACCACGAGCCCGACCGGTCCGGCCAGGAACGTCAAGACGAGGCACGGCAGAACGGCCCAGTGCGGCATGCCGCGGCGGCCGGCCTCCTCGACTTCCCAGGCCGCGGTCCACAAGTCGAAGGCGAGGTAATGCACCCAGCCGATCAGCATGACGTGCGGGTCCGAGAAGGCGTGGGCCAGGCCCGGCAGGGTCGCGAGGTCCGGCATCGCGCTGCCGTTCTTGGACATCGCGGCGCTGACCAACGCGAATCCGACCATGACGGTGTAGGCGACCGCCAGCACCACGGCCACCACGCGGGCCGCCGTCACGGTGCTGGCGGTCGCGAGCGGCGCGAGGCAGAGCGCCAGCCAACCCAGCAACGGTATCGTATTGGCGAGCGTGAACAGTTGCGTGTCCGTCATGCAGCCTCCGACCGGCGGCCCATGACGGCCCAGAGCGGGTCCCCGCCGCGGTCGCGGGCCAGGATCTGCCGCGCTGCGATCCGCTCGAAGCCGGCGCGCGCAAGGTAGAGCGACACGAGCGCGGCATTGTCGATGTCTCCGGCCTGCCAGATCGCCACAGCCTTCGTGGGGAAACAACGGTTCGAGAAGGTCACCACGAAGGGCGCACCGGGCTTCAACACGCGCAGCACATCGCGCATCACCGCGACCGGCTGCTGGAGGTATTGAACCGACACGCAGACTGCCGCGCCGTCGAAACGGGCGTCGTCGAGCGGCAGCGTGGGGTCACGGTTGAGATCCTGCACGATGCGGCGGGTCAGGCGCGGGTTGGCGTCGAGTTCCGCGGCGTTCAGGCCGAGCCCGGTGACCTCGCGATAGGCGACCTCCTCGGGCAGGTGGCTGACCCAGCTCGACATGAGGTCGAGCAGGACGGCGCCCGGCGCGAAGCTTTGGCGATAGAGGTCGGTGACGGCCGCGACCGCGCGATCGTCGATATGGGTGACGAAACGCGGCTCCGCGTAGAACAGCGCGTCCGGGGACGGATCGGACCGGCGGAACGCCGCGGCGGGAAACTCAGGAAAGTAGCTCATCCCTAACAACAGCTGAGACGCTTCCGTGTTCGGCGTCCGCATCGCCGCAGGATTGAGCCGTCTACCGCTCAGGGTTGATTGGATTTAACTCGCCTTGAGTTCGTGGTCGACGACCTGCTACAGCGAAAGCATAACACGGGAGGGCTCGCATGTTCTTGAAGGCGCTGGCCTGCGGTCTAGCCACAGTCTTGGTGGCAACCACCTGTTTAGCACAGGCGCCGATGAGTGAGGTTCAGCGCCGGACCATGACGGACGATCCGCAAGTCAACTTGGTATTGAAAACTTACACCAGCCGACTTGACGACCCAGCCCAGACGGTCGTTCGAACTTTGAGACTTGCCAAGCTACTTGGCGAGGGGTGTCAGGGGGCGCAGATCGATAAGTCGCGGTTCAACGACTATCTTCGGCAAGCGCACTTCGAGGATCTCCCAGTCGAACACATCGAGAATGCTGCGGCGATCGTCGCACCCGCGTTCAGCTATATCGACACCGATAAACTGGATCATCTATGCGCTGGCATCCCATATTTCTTCGGGCACCGGGGCGTTCTAGCAAGGGAATTGGTTTCGCCCGGTGATGGAAGAGCACTGTTTGGGAGCAAGCGCCTTTATTTCCGCGCCCCGTCGCTGTTCGGTCCTGAATAGGGAAGACGCCACTCGAACTGCACGCAGCCAAGTTTCATGGTAAGGCGGAGTACGGAACGGCGCTGATGGAGACGCGACATGGCAGGTGAACTCCTCGGCGCTTACCTGGGCGCCTGGGCGGGCGACGATCCGCAGCGGGCCGCGGTGGCCGCGACCGTGGGGGTCATCGCCGACACCTGCCGCGACATCTCGACCCTCGTGGCGGAGGGCAACCTCAATCAGGACCTCGGCGCCGCCGTGACCGAGAACGTGCAGGGCGAGACGCAGAAGCGGCTCGACGACCTGACCGACCGCATGCTGATCGAGGCTTGCCGGCGGGCGCCCGTGGCGGCCATCGCCTCGGAAGAAGACGAGCATCCGGTGCCGGGTAGGCCCGATGCCGGCCTGCTGGTGGCCTTCGATCCCCTCGATGGATCCTCCAACATCGACATCAACGTGTCGATCGGCACCATCTTCTCCATCCTGCCGGTCAAGCCCGGCACCGACCCGGCCTTGAGCGAGGCCTTTTTGCAGCCCGGCCGCAACCAGCTCGCGGCCGGCTACATCCTCTACGGCCCGCAGACCACGCTGGTGCTGACCGTGGGCCAGGGTACGGTGTGCTTCACGCTCGACCGGCGCCGCAACGGCTTCGCGCTGACCCATGACGGCCTTCGCATTCCGGCCGAGACGCGGGAATTCGCCATCAACATGTCGAACCGGCGGCATTGGCCGGCACCGGTCCAGCGCTACATCGACGAATGCCTCGCGGGCGCCGAAGGGCCGCGCGGCGAGAACACCAACATGCGCTGGGTGGCGTCGCTGGTGGCGGATTGCAACCGCATCCTGATCCGCGGCGGCGTGTTCCTCTACCCCGGAGACGCGCGGCCCGGCTACGGCGGCGGCCGCGTCCGCGTGCTCTACGAGGCCGCGCCGATCGCCTTCGTGGTGGAACAGGCCGGAGGCCACGCCATCACGGGCCAGGGCGCCGTGCTCGACATCGAGCCCACGACGCTTCACCAGCGCGCGTCGCTGATGTTCGGCTCGCACCGGGAGGTAGCCCGCATCGAGCGCTACTACGCCGAGCGCGGAGCTTGAGCGCAGCGCCGACGACATCCGGTGTCGCGTGGCTGGCCATCAATCTCGACAGGTCGCCCGAGCGATTGGCCGAGATGGCAGGGCGCCTCGACGGGCTGGCGATCGATTGGATGCGGGTGCCCGCGATCGACGGCCGGAGGATCGCCCTGCCGCTTCCCGGCGTCGACGCAGCGTTCTATCGCGCCCACCATGGGCGCGAGCTGCTGCCCGACGAGGCCGGTTGCTTCCTGAGCCACCTGCGAGCCATGAAGGCGTTCCTGGCGTCGCCATTGCGCTACGCCATGGTGCTCGAAGACGACGCCCGGGTCACGCCCGAGGCCGTCAGGCTCGTCGGGATGCTGACCGCCGAAGGCGCGCCCGACGACTGGGACCTCGTCAAGTTCGAGGCCCATCACGGCGCCGTCGGCCTGCCGGTCCGGCGCCTCGCGGACGGTGCCCGCCTGTGCGCGCTGCCCCTGCGCTCGGCGGGCTCGGCCGCCTACCTGGTCAATCGGATCGCGGCGGCCGCGCTGCTCGATCGGCTGCTGCCCATGCGGTTTCCCTACGATCATGCCTTCGACCGCGCCTGGGACCTCCGCATCCGCGTCCGCGCCGTGCTGCCGCTGCCGATCGAGGCGCCGCGCGCCACCTCCACCATCTCGCGCTCCGGCACGGCGGCACGGAAGCAGGCCCCGTGGCAGATCCGGGCGAAGACGAAATCCATGCGCCTCGTCGCGGCGCTGGTGGCCTGGGCATCCCCGGCCCGCCCCTTCCCGGCGCGGTCCGCGTCGGCGCTCGACGCAGAGCGGCTGTTCGACCGGGCCGAACGGGCCATCGCGGAGCGGGCCTGAAGCAGCGCCGCGGACCGAGGCCTGGCATCGCACTCTGGGCTGAGGCCATCCCGGCAATGGCAACGTCGTGGATTCGTCACCAACCTGAGCCTAAGCTCGCTACGGCGGGCATCGACGATCGGACGCACGCCGGTGGGGGACTTCATGAGACTGCTCGTTGCGACGATCCTGGCGCTCTCGACCGTGGCGAGCGGGCCGGCTTTCCCACAGGCCGCTGCTCCCGCCACCAACGAGGCCGCGCGGCCGACTGGGAGCCTCGTGCATCTCCAGCCCGATCCGGGCGACGATCTCAGGCCCTATGTCGTGGACCCGGCCGCTGGCCCGGCGACCACGCGCGACGCGCTGATCGCGGCGCTGCGCAAGCGCGTCCGCTACGTCTTCGTGATCTTCAACGAGAACCACAGCTTCGACAACGAATTCGGCTCCTTCCCGGGCGCCGACGGCCTGTTCTCGGACGGCATGGGGCCGCGCGACGCCGCCCACACGCCGGGCTTCGTGCAGCACTACAAGGACTGGCAGGGCCAGGACCGCACCGCGCAGCCGTTCCGTATCGGTCCCGAGCAGAACGCGACCTTCCTGGACAGCGTCGACCATAGCCACAAGGGTCTCGCCAAGAAGCTCGACGTCGGATCCGACGGAGTGCCGCGCATGGACGCCTTCGCGGCCACCGAATACGGCCGCTTCGTGGCCAGTGGCGGCGCCAAGAGCGCCAGCATGGCCAAGAACTATGCCGACCTCGTGATGAGCTACGTCGACTGCGACACGATCCCGTTCTTCTGGACCTACGCTAAGAACTTCACGCTGTTCGACCACATCTTCGCGACCGAAGACACGCCCTCGACCCCCAATGCCATCGCCATGATCGCGGGCCAGTCCGGCGAGACGCAATGGGTCAAGCACGGTCCCGACGGCAAGAGCTACACGGCGGGCGAGAACCGCGGCACCACGCAAGGGCCGCCCTTCGTCAACGACCCGCAGCCCTTCTACGGCTCGCAGTTCGACACGACAGCGGCCAACCGCCAACCCGCCGGTCTGCGCGACGGCTACAAGAACTCGAACATCGCCTCCAACATGACCTTCGCGACCGTGCCGCTCACCATGGCGGGCCGCAACGCCGCGCGGGTCACGAGCAACGACTACAATGCCGATTTCGACCTGCCGGACATCAAGCAGGACATCCCCTTCATCGCGTCGCGCGGCGGCGCCCCCGTGTCCTGGCGCTGGTACCAGGAGGGCTACGATCACGAGCCGATGGATGCGGCCGGCGAGGCCTCGCACGACAGCTACGTGAGCCACCATCAGGGTCCGCAATATTTCGGCTACATCGCCAACAATCCCGATTTCGCCAAGAACATGCGCGGGCTTGGCGATTTCTTCTCGGACATGAAAGACGGCAAGCTGCCGCTCGACGGCGGCGTGTTCTACATTCGCGGCGGCTTCGCGGCCGTGGCGGGCGACAAGCCGCCAATCCAAAATCCCAATTATCCGAACCCTGCCGGCCTCAGCGCCATGGAGCGCCTCACGATCGCGTCCAACAAGGGCGGCGACGACGACCATCCCGGCTACAGCGACCGCCAGCTCAGCGAGGGCATGGCGGCGCGCGTCGTCAACGCGGTGGCGAGCGACCCGGAGATCTGGGCCCAGAGCGCCATCATCATCACCTACGACGAATCGGACGGCTTTTACGACCACGTGCCGCCGCGCATCCTCTCCTATGGCCCCGACGGCCTGCCGCTGGCCCGCGGCCTGCGCATCCCCTTGATCGTGATCTCGCCCTATGCCCGCGCGCACGCGGTGTCGCATGCGGAAGGCGACCACAACGCCGTGATCGAGACGCTGAATGCCATCTACGACCTGCCGCCGCTGGCGACCCTGCCCGACGAGGCGCAGGCCCTCATCGCCGGCGAGGACGCCAAGTTCAACGGCCCCAACGGCTTCGTTCAGCACCACCTCGGGCCGCGCGACATCAACACGCCCGAGACCGACGACCTGCTCTCGGCCTTCGAACCGAAGCGGCTGACCGGTGAGCTCCCGCCGTTGCCGGCCGCGCTGGCCCTGATCCCGGAGGGGGTCGTGAACCACCTGCCCCACTACGACGGCAAGGGCTGCTCGGCCATCAGGGTCGTGCCGGAAGATCGGCGCCAGTCCATCACGACCCGGGTGCCGGAGAACTTCAACACGCTGCCCATCACGTTCCCGGCCTACAACAGGTGAAACGGGCCGGCGCCCTCGGCGGTGCGCTCGGCGTGCTGCTGGCCTCGGCCATCGCGCAGCCCGCAATTGCCGGCCCGGTGCTCGACCGGGTGAAGGCCTCGGGCAGCGTCGGCTGCGGTGCCGAGGAACGCCCGGGCTTCGCCGAACACCGCGAGGACGGCGCCATCACGGGTCTCGCGGTCGATCTATGCCGTGCGGTCGCCGTGGCGGTGCTGGGTCCGGGGGCCCGGATCACCTTCACGGTGCTCGATTCGGCCAAGGCGTTCGACGCCCTGCGGGAGGGCCACGACGACGTGATGTTCCTGTCGGCCGGCACGATCGCGGCCGAGCACGTGGCCGACCGCCTGTTGCTCGGGCCGCCGGCCTTCATTGAGACCGAGAGCCTCATGGTGCCGGACACATCGACGGTCCGGGCGTCGCGCGACCTCGCGGGCAAGAGCGTCTGCTTCATGATCGGCACGGGGGCGCAGCGTGCCCTCGAGGCAGCCCTCGAACGCGACGGCGTCGATGTCATGCGGCTCGGTTTCGAGGAGGACGTCGAGATGCGCGACGCCTACAACGTCGGCCGCTGCCAGGCGGTCGCGGCCGAGGCGACCTTCCTGGCCGAGGTGCGGCGGGACGGCGGCATCCACGCCCTGGAGAGCCGCATCATCGACGCGCCGCTGGCGCTCGACCCGGTCTATCTCGCGACCGGCACCGCGGACGCGCGCTGGTCGGCCATCGCGACCTGGACGCTGCAGAGCCTCGTCCTGGGCGCGGCACCCCGTTCGGGCTGGACCGGCGCCGGGGCCGCGACCCTGGCCGGCGCCGCGACCCCGCTCGGGTTCCACGACGGCTGGTCGCGAGACGTGACGGCGGCGGTCGGCACCTATGCGGACCTATGGCGCCGGGACCTCGGCGCCGACTCGCCGCTGAAGCTCGCGCCCGGCCCCAACGCCCCCTGGCCGGCCGGCCTCCTGCTGCCCCCCGCGTCGCCGTAATCACCCCTTCGACGGCGTTCTTATGAGTGGTTCCGCAGCCGGCGCCGAATAGCGACATCCTGTCGTCTTTGGTCTAGTGTCGGTCGGACTCGGGATCAGGGTCGGCACGCAGCTTGCAATAACGTCGTGGACCGACGGCGCATGCAAGCAGAAAAACAGCCGCTCGAATCGATAGCGGAAGGGGAGTTGCCAGTGACACGCAAGACATCGACAGGCTCGGACTCGGGCCTCATCATCGACCGGCGCGAATTGCTGGCCGGCGCCAGCGCACTCGGTCTGGCCTTCGGCACGATGGGCGGCTCGGCCCTTGCGGCCGACACGCCCAAGAAGGGCGGCACGCTGCGCCTCGGCATGGAGGGCGGCAGCGCCTCGGACAGCCTCGACCCCCGCACCTACGCCGACTCGATTCCGATCGACTACGGTTACCAGATCTGGAACGGCATGGTCGAGATCGACCAGCAGGGCAACGCCACCGGCGAACTGCTCGAGTCGTGGGAAACCAAGCCCGGCGCCACCGAATGGATCTTCAACGTCCGCAAGGGCGTGACCTTCCATTCCGGCAAGACGCTCGATGCCGACGACATCATCTACTCGCTGAACCTGCACCGCGGCGAGACGAAATCGGCCGCCAAGGACCTGCTCAGCGCCATTGCCGACATCAAGAAGATCAACGCCAACCAGGTCGGCATCACGCTGTCGGCCGGCAACGCCGACTTGCCCTACAATCTTTCGGACTACCACATCCTGGTGGTGCCGAACGGCTTCAAGGACTTCTCCAAGCCCGACGGCACCGGCGCCTATGCGTTGGAAAACTTCCAGCCCGGCGTGCGAATCCTGACCAAGAACACCGGCCACTACTGGAAACCGAACCGCGCCTGGTTCGACAGCATCGAACTGCGCTATATCCCGGACGCCGCCGCCCGCACCCAGGCGTTGATCTCCGGCCAGGTCGACGCGGTCAACCGCCTCGATCCCAAGACCGTCAGCTTCGTGATGAAGTCGCCCAAGGTCGACGTGTTGCAGACCAAGGGCACCGGCAACCGCTTTGCCTTCGTGGCCCTCTGCGACGATCCGAGCTTCAAGAGCAACGATGCCCGCATGGCTCTGAAATACGGCATCGACAGGCAGAAGATCGTCGATACCGTGTACAAGGGCTATGCGTCGATCGGCAACGACACGACGATCGCCCCAACGAGCAAATATTTCGCGCCCGACGTCCCGCCCCACGCCTATGACCCCGACAAAGCGGCCTTCTACTGGAAGAAGGCCGGCAGCCCGACCTTCGCGCCGCTGCAAGTGTCCGAAGGCGCCTTCTCGGGCGCGACCGATGCTGGCGTGCTCTATCAGGAAGCCATGAAGAAGGCCGGCATCAACCTCGACGTCAAGCGCGTTTCGGGCGATGGCTACTGGGACAACGTGTGGCTGAAGCAGCCGTTCTGTGCGGTCTACTGGGGCGGCCGGCCGAGCGTCGATCTGCAACTGTCGCAGACCTTCATCTCGACGGCGAACTGGAACGACACCCATTGGCACGACGAGAACTTCGACAAGCTCGTCGTTGCGGCGCGTGTCGAACTCGACGACGCCAAGCGCAAGCAGATGTACGCGGACGCCCAGCACATGATCTCCGACACGGGCGGCATGGTCTGCTTCGCAGTGGGTGATTACCTCGACGGGTATTCCAAGAAGGTGAAGGGCACGGCCCCGCATCCACGCTACGACATGTGCGACCAGCGCGTCGCCGAGAAAGCCTGGTTCGCCTGAACCGGATCGGGACCCGGACAGCGAAGCTCGTCCGGGTCTTTTTTCGTGTAGATCCGCCCCCGCCGGACATGTCCGATGGACATCCAGCGCAGAGTGTCCGACCCTGCCTCCTACCGATGCCGAGCGCGCGGGGTGGGGAGCGGGTGGCGCGGGCCTCCGCCCGGAAGGGGTCCGCCGTCGTCTCACGCCCGTGGCCTCGTCCTGAAAGGATGCCGCCGTGCTCCGAATGATCCTGTCGCGCATCGGTCTCGGGCTACTGACCCTGCTGGTGGTCTCCGTCGTGATCTTCGTGCTCACGCAGATCCTGCCTGGCGACGTCGCGTCGTCGGTGCTCGGCCAGAACGCGACCCCCGAGAACCTCGCGGCCTACCGCCACGAGCTCGGTCTCGATCGGCCGGCGTTCGTCCGCTATGTCACGTGGTTCGCCGGCGTCCTGCGGGGCGACTTCGGCATCGCGCTCACCAATCGGCAGGACATCATCGAGGTCCTGGGGCCGCGCTTCAAGAACACCCTGTTCCTGGCGAGCTACGCCGCCCTGATGGCCCTCCCCCTCGCGGTCGGCTTCGGTATCCTGGCGGCCATCCGCGAGGGACGGCTGGCCGACCGGCTGGCCAATATCCTGGCGCTTCTCGCCATTTCCATGCCGGAGTTCTTCGTCGGCTATCTCCTGATCCTCAATCTGACCGTCAACCATGAATGGTTCCCGTCTCTGGCGACCGTCGCTTCGGACACCTCCTTCGGCGAACGCATCTGGGCCGTCACGCTGCCGGCCGTCACCCTGACCTTCCTGGTCACGGCCCACATGCTGCGCATGACGCGGAATTCCGTGCTGTCGACGATGTCGACCGCCTATGTCGAGATGGCGTTCCTGAAAGGTCTGAGCCGCGCCCGCGTGGTGACCCGGCACGCGCTGCCCAACGCGGCATCGCCGATCATCTCGGTGATCGCCTTGAACCTCGCCTACCTCGTGGTCGGCGTCGTGGTGGTCGAGAACGTCTTCACCTATCCGGGCGTCGGCCAGTACATGATCGATGCCGTGACCAAGCGCGACGTGCCGGTGATCGAGGCCTGCGGCATCGTCTTCGCCAGCGTATTCATCACGCTGAACACCTTCGCCGACGTCATCGCCATCGTGCTCAATCCCCGCCTGCGTCATCCCCGGTAAGGGCACCCATGCAACAAGCGCTTCCGATACCGCGGCCCCCAACGAGACGACCGTTCGAGAGGATCGAAGCACTTATTTCGACGGGAACCCTGAGGATCTCTCCATGACCCTGTTCGGCCACAAGGCGCCCCCGACCGCGATCATCGGCCTCCTGATCATCATCCTGAACATCGTGGTGGCGATCGCCGGACCCTATCTGGCGCGCTACGGCGAGACCCAGGTGGTGGGGGGCGGCTGGGATGCCTCCTCGGGTGCCGCCTGGTTCGGCACCGACCAGATCGGCCGGGACATGTTCACGCGTCTCATCTACGGCGCCCGCATGACCATCGGCATCGCCTTCGTGACCACGATCCTGTCCTTCGCGATCGGTATCACGCTCGGCCTCGTGGCGGCCGTCATGGGCCGGTGGACCGACACCTTGATCTCGCGCCTCATCGACGTGGTGCTGTCGATCCCGCTGCTGATCTGGGCGCTCATGATCCTCAACGTCCTCGGGCAGTCGCTGTTCTCGCTGGTCCTGACCATCGGCTTCCTCGATTCGACGCGCGTGTTCCGCCTCGCCCGGGCGCTCGGCATCAACCTCGTGTCGCTGGACTTCGTCGAGGTCGCCCGCATGCGCGGCGAGGGCCTGTGGTGGGTGGTGAGTCGCGAGATCCTGCCCAATGCGGCGGCGCCGCTGATGAGCGAATTCGGCCTGCGCTTCTGCTTCAACTTCCTGTTCATCGCGGCCCTGAGCTTCCTCGGCCTCGGGGTGCCGCTGCCCTATGCGGACTGGGGCGGCATGGTGAAGGACAATGTCGGAGGCATCTCGTTCGGCCTGCCGGCCGCCCTCTATCCGGCCGGCGCCATCGCGCTGCTCACGGTCGGCATCAACCTCGTGGTCGACTGGTTCCTGTCGATCGATGCCCGCCCCTCGGGTGCCCAGGCCGAAATGTAAGGGTCGCATCATGTCCGACGATCAGATTCTGTGCCTCGAGAAGCTCCGGGTCGAGACCATCACGGGGCGGGTGCTGGTCGACGACGTGGACGTGACGCTGCAGCGCGGCGAAATCCTCGGCCTCATCGGGGAATCCGGGGCCGGCAAATCCACCATCGGCCTCGCCTCCATGGCCTATGCCCGGGCCGGCATGCGGATCACCGGCGGCACCATCACGCTGGCCGGCACGGAACTGCGGGCCTCGACCGCCCTCTATCGGCGCCACACGCGTGGCAAAAGCATCGCCTATATCGCGCAGAGCGCCGCGGCGTCGTTCAACCCCAGCATGACACTGATGGACCAGGTCTGCGAGGCGCCCGTCGTCCACGGCGTGATGGCGCGCGAGGAGGCCGAGGCCTATGCCCGCAAGCTGTTCCGCATCCTGCAGCTGCCGAACCCCGACACGATCGGGGCGCGTTACCCGCACCAGGTCTCGGGCGGGCAATTGCAGCGCGTGATGGCCGCGATGGCGATGAGCTGCCGGCCCGACGTCATCGTGCTCGACGAACCCACGACCGCGCTCGACGTCACCACGCAGATCGAGGTGCTGGCGTTGCTGCGCGACCTCATCCGCGAATTCGGCACGGCCGGGCTCTACATCACGCACGACCTTGCCGTGGTGGCGCAGATCGCCCACCGCATCATGGTGCTGCGCCACGGCAAGATGATCGAGGTCGGCGACGCCAAGCAGATCCTGGAGAGCCCGCGCACCGAATATTGCCGCGCGCTCGTCAACGAGCGTCGGGAGGCCGAGCAGCTCATCCTGTCGGTCCCCAACAAGGCCGCTCAGCCCATCCTGCGGATCGCGAACGTCACGGCCGGCTACGGCGCCGTGCCGATCGTCAAGAAGATCTCCTTCGACCTCGCCAAAGGCGAGACCCTGGCGGTGGTGGGCGAATCGGGGTCCGGCAAGAGCACGGTGGCGCGCATCATCGTGGGGCTTCTGCCGCGCTGGAGCGGCGACATCGAGCTCCAGGGCAAGACGCTGCCGCCGGCGTTGGGCCAGCGGCCCAACGACATCATGCGCCGCCTTCAGATGGTGCACCAGATGCCCGACGTGGCGCTGAACCCGCGTCAGACGCTGGCCCAGATCATCGGCCGGCCAGTGGCGCTGTTCTTCAGGAAGTCGCGCAGCGAGGTGCGGGCCCGCGTGCTCGAGCTCCTCCGCCTCGTGGGCTTGCCCGAGGAGTTCGCCGACCGGCGTCCCGGCCAGCTCTCGGGCGGGCAGAAGCAGCGCATCTGCATCGCCCGCGCGCTCGCGGCCGAGCCGGAGGTCATCATCTGCGACGAGCCCACCTCGGCGCTCGACCCGCTGGTGGCCGAGGAGGTGCTGAAGCTGCTCAAAGGCCTGCAGGACGACCTTGGCCTCGCCTACGTGTTCATCACGCACGACCTCGGCACCGTGCGCCGCATCGCCCACCGCACGGCCGTGATGCTGAAGGGCGAGATCATCGCCCAGGGGCCGACCGCCGAGATCTTCTCCCCGCCGTTCCACCCCTACACCGAGAAGCTGATCACATCGGTGCCCGAGATGCACACGACCTGGCTCGACGAGATCCTGGCCACGCGGCCCGGCGTGGTGATGAGCCGGACGTCGCCGGCCGCCCCGCGCGTCGGGGCCGAGCCGGCCTACGCGGCGGCCGCCGTTGCGACCGCTATACCGGTCTCCGCGGCCGCCCCCGACGTGGTCGGCGATGCCGCGGTGGCGGCCCGGGCTGTCGCCGGCGATCCGTCCAAGACGGGTTCCCCCGAGTGGCTCGCGGCCCAGCAGGTCCTGGCCGAAGGGGGCGACGCGGCGCGCGGCAAGCCGGCCTTTACCGAACTCGAGTCCGAGGTGCAGGGGCTCAAAGGCATGTCGGAGATCTGAGGACGCCACGTCCGCCGCCGAGCGTTGAGGGTTCGCCGGGCCTGCCGCCGGCTCGAGGACGGTCGCCACCGAGGTCGAACGCCCGGTGAACGCGCCGCACAGCGGCGGTTCATTCCGCCCGGCCTAGACCGGAGAGCCGGTCGGCGTCGAAGTGGCTCTGCCCGGTCGCGTGCTCTCCGGCCCGCCATGCCACCCGGGCCGGGGAGCACTGCGCCCGCGACCTCCCCGTGTGCGAATCGGCCATCGCGCCGATCGTGGGTGCCACGAGCCTCGGGAACGGTGATGTTTGGTGGAAGGCGGCGCGGCTCTCGGGTAGGATCGAGCCCAAGCAGAGGTTCAGCCGGCAGCGAGAGATGACCGGCTGCCTTCTTCAGCGGCTCGATGCAGGACCATCCCAACCTGTTCAAGGCGAACTCAACGCTGCTCGACATCTTCAGTGTGAGCAGCTTCGCCGAGAAGCTGCTCATGGCAGCCGGATGCCGCGCTCGGCATTCTATAGCGCGTCCATCGCGCCCGCAGTTCACCGGGCCGGCAGCCGTGCCGGTCGTCGAGGAAATCGGCGGCGACGATGCGGTCCGTCCTGAAGTGTCGAAAGTCCCCGCGCAGCTCGCACCACGCCGCCACGAGGCGCACGGTCTCGGCATAGCCGATGATCGTCGGCCAGATCGTGCGCTCGCTCTCGCGCAGATGTTCGTCGCGATAGCGGATGAGGATCTTGCGCCCGCTGCGAATCCACAGGCGGGTCCGGGCGATGTCGAGGCCGTCGGGAGCCATCGCATGGCCTGGCGGCGCGCCGATACTCGGCTCGGCGATGAAGGGACGCAACCGTTCTGGCACGGCGGTGGCAATCTTGGCGATCAGGTCGCGCGCCGCGCCGGCCAGCACGGCATCTCCCCTGTCGGCCACCCATTGCGCGCCGAGCACCGCGGCCTCGAGCTCGTCCGGGGTAAGCATCAGCGCCGGCATGTCGAAGCCGCGGTCGAGGACATAGCCGAGCCCCGCCTCGCCGCGGATCGGCACCCTTTGCCCGATCAGGTCAGCTACATCGCGGTAGACGGACCGCTTCGACACCTCCAGTTCCTCGGCCAGCCGCGCGGCGGTGATCGGGCGGGTCGAACGCCGCAGGATCTGGATGATCTGAAACAATCGGTCGGCACGACGCATGGCGGTCTCCCCTGCTGCCATCATGCTGTCAGCAGGGGAGGGCGACAACAGGCTTGGGGCGACAAGGGAAGAGCGTCGCGTCCGCAGCGGGCTGCCGAAGGAGGGCATCATGGATTTCGTCTCGACCCGTGTCATCACCGATGACGTCAAGCGTCTCGTCCGATTCTACGAGGAGATCACCGGCATCTCGCCGACGTGGTACACCGACGACTTCGCCGAACTGGCGACGCCTTCGTGTACCCTGGCGCTCGCCAGCAAGCGCACCATGGACCTGTTCGGGGCAGGCGCGGCGCGACCCGCCGACAATCATTCCGTCATCATCGAGTTCCGCGTCGGCGACGTCGACGAGGCCTTTCGGCGATTGGCCCCGGTCATCGGCAACGTGGTGCAGGAGCCGACAACGCAGCCGTGGGGAAACCGCTCCCTGCTGTTTCGCGACCCGGACGGGAATCTCGTCAACTTCTTCACGCCGGTCACCGCGCCGGCGATCGCGAAGCATGACGGTCCACACTGACGCGGTTCGCGCAGCGGACCGCGACGGCGGCCCGCGCCGCGGCGATCTCACTCGTCGATGACGACGAGCGGTGTCGACTCCGATTGACCTTTGGCGCGTGGAGGCGGCGAGGACGCCCGCTGCCCGGGTCGGGGAGCACCGCGTCGCCCTCCAGGCGTGGATTCCCGGAAGTGTGAGACGCGCCAGTGCGAGACGCGGGACTTCGCCGGGATTTTGCGGCAAAAGGGGCCGGACATCTCGCGGAGGCTGACCCATGACCGACGACACCGCGCCGGCCCGTTACGATACCATCCTGGTCGAACGGCGCGGACGCGTCGGGCTGATCACGCTGAACCGGCCGAAAGCACTGAATGCTCTGAACCGGCAGGTGATGCTCGACGTGACCGGCGCAGCGGCCAGTTTCGACGCCGACGACGAGATCGGCTGCATCCTGGTCACCGGATCGGAGAAGGCTTTCGCGGCCGGTGCCGACATCAAGGAAATGGCCTCGGCCAGCGTGATGGACATGTTTCTCGGCGACGCCTTCGCGGGCTGGGACGCCCTGACCCGGGTGCGCAAGCCCGTCATCGCGGCCGTGTCGGGTTTCGCGCTCGGCGGCGGCTGCGAACTTGCCATGATGTGCGACATGATCATCGCGTCCGATACCGCCAAGTTCGGCCAGCCCGAGATCAAGCTCGGCATCATCCCGGGCATGGGCGGCTCGCAGCGCCTGATCCGCGCGATCGGCAAGGCCAAGGCCTTCGACATGTGCCTGACGGGCCGCATGATGGATGCGGCCGAGGCGGAGCGATCCGGCCTCGTGGCCCGCGTGGTGCCGGCCGGCGACCTCCTGGCCGAAGCCGTGAAGGTGGCCGATGCCATTGCGGCGATGTCGCTGCCGGCCGTCATGATGATCAAGGAATGCCTGAGCCGCGCCCACGAGACGGCGCTGTCCGAGGGCCTGCTGTTCGAGCGCCGCCTGTTCCACTCGCTGTTCGCGACCGAGGACCAGAAGGAGGGCATGGCGGCCTTCGTCGAGAAGCGCGCGCCGGATTTTACGCATCGCTGATGCGGGCCGCAGGAGGATGGGAATGGGTGCTGTCGCGATTGCGATCCACGGTGGCTGCGGGGTGCTGGCCGAGCACCACCTCGACGCCGCCGAATGGGAGGAGGCCCGCGCCGACATCGTGCGGGCGCTGAAGGTCGGCTGGTCGATCCTGCGGGACGGCGGACGGGCGCTCGACGCCGTCGAGGCCGCGGTGGTAGTGATGGAAGATTCGCCGCAGTTCAATGCGGGCCACGGCGCCGCGCTCAACGCGGAGGGCGAACATGAACTCGATGCCGCCATCATGGACGGCAGCGATCTCGCGGCCGGCGCCGTGCTGGCGGCGCGGCGCATCCGCAACCCCGTCCGAGCAGCCCGGGCGGTGCTGGACGGCGGTGAAGCCGTGTTGCTGACCGGACCGGCGGCCGACCGCTTCGCGGGCGGGCGGGGCCTCGCCCTCGTGGATCCGTCCTATTTCACCACGGCACGGCGCCAGCAGAGCCTCGACGGCATGAAGGCCCACAAGGAGGCCGGCACGGTCGCGGAGGCCTCGGAGGCCGAGAAACACGGCACGGTCGGGGCCGTGGCGCTCGACCGGGCCGGCCATCTCGCGGCCGCGACATCGACGGGTGGCTATACCGACAAGCCGGCCGGCCGGATCGGCGACAGCCCCATCATCGGGGCCGGCACCTATGCGCGCGACGGCGCCTGCGCGGTGTCGGGCACCGGCCAGGGCGAACTCTTCATCCGCCACGTGCTGGGCCACGAGGTCGCGAGCCGCATGCGCTACCGGGGCGACGGGCTCGAGGCCGCGACCGCGGGCGTCATCGCCGACCTCGCGCCCTACGGCATCGGGGCCGGGCTGATCGCGGTCGACGCAGAGGGGCGCATCGCGGCGCCCTTCAACACACCGGGCATGTTCCGTGGCTGGGTGACGACCGAGGGCGACCTCCACGTCGGAACCCACGCCGAGACGCGGCACGTCGACAGGCTCGACCGCGCGTGACGGCGGACGGCGGCATCGCGGTCTATGTCGACGCCGACGCCTGCCCGGTGAAGCCGGAGGTCTATCGCGTGGCCGAGCGGCACGGCGCCCGCGTGTTCGTGGTGTCGAACAGCGTCATGATGGTGCCGCGCGACAGCTTCATCGAACGCGTGGTGGTGGCGAGCGGGCCGGATGCCGCCGACGACTGGATCGCCGAGCGGGCCACGGCCGGCGACGTGGTGGTGACGGCCGACATCCCGCTGGCCGACCGCTGCGTCAAGGCGGGTGCCGCCGTGCTGGGGCCGAACGGCAAGGCCTTCACCGCGAGTTCCATCGGCATGGCCCTGGCGACCCGCAACCTCATGGACCAGTTGCGCGGATCTGGCGAGGTGACGGGCGGTCCTAAGCCCTTCTCGCCCCGCGACCGCTCGGAATTCCTCGGCGCATTGGATCGCGCCATCAACCGGATCAAGCGGAGCGGTTCGCCCGGGCGGTGAGCGTGGAGGGCGTGTTGCACGGCCTCTCGTGCGTGCTAATCTCCCGTCATGGCAGAGACATCGCCCGCGCCCATGACGGTCGACGAGTTCCTGGTCTGGGCCGAAGGCCGGCCGGGACGCTACGAGTTGGACGGCGGCACGGTGATCGCGATGTCGCCGGAGAACGTTGGACACCTGCGCGCCAAGGCAGCGGTGCACGAGGTCCTCGCCGCGGCGGTCCGGCGGGCCGGCCTCCCTTGCGAGGCCCTGCCGGACGGCGCGACGGTGCGGGTCGACGCCGGAACCGCCTACGAGCCCGACGCGCTCGTCTATTGCGGCCCGCCTTTGCCGCGGAGCGCCATCGAAGTTGCGGACCCGGTCATCGTCGTCGAGGTTCTGTCGCCCAGCACGGCGCGCCACGATCGGAGCGGTAAGCTCGTCGGCTATTTCGCGGTGCCGAGCCTATACCACTACCTGATCGTCGACGCCGATCGCCGCGTCCTCGTCCACCACGCTCGTGACGGCGACCACATTGCGACGCGCATCCTCCGTAGCGGCGGCCTCCATCTCGACCCACCGGGAATCGATATCGGAGTGGAGGACCTGCTTGGGATGTGGCCGGCCGTGTGAAAGGCTTCTGCAACGGCTGCTGCTCTTGACCCATTATGGGGTCAGATCGCCATAATCATGCGTGTAGGATCCGGGAACGAACCCGCCCATAGCTTGGGACCAGATCTTTCCAGGCCAAATGTAGTCGACCCGTCCCGCGACCGGACGATAGACGGCGGTGTAGACGGTCGTGAACCGCGCCGTGCTTGAATACAGCGGAGGTGCGAGGAAGCGGGTGATCAGGGCGGACAGCGTCATGGAGGGGTCCGCCAGCGCGCGCTCGACCATGCCGAGCCGTTCGGCCGAGGCACGAGAAGCCGGCCCGTCCTGGTGATTGGCACAGGCCCGCGATCTCGTTGCTGCGGGAGCGCGATCCGGCCCGAGGAACAGCGTCGCGTAGTTCCCGCACCGGTCCAGCAGCACGACGTTCTGCGATGCCGCGATCGGGATGCGGCTCAAGGCGGCGACGGCTTCGTCCACGTACCGACAGGTCTCCAGGACGTAGCGCAGCAACAGGATGACCGAGAAGCCCACCCCCTGGGCAGGACTGCCGCCGGAGGCCAGGCTCGCCACGAGCCCGTCCTCGTTCATGCCGTCGAGACAGCCTCCCCAGGGCCGCTGTGCCTTGGCGATGACCTCGCGTCCCGACCACGCGGTGGACTCGACGTGCGAAGAGACGATCTCCAAGGGAAAATCGTAGTTGCGCACGAGCGCGGGACCACCCTCGCCCAGCCAGATAGCGTGCGTGCACCCGAACGCAACCGGAGGCGGGCGATAATGGCTCAGCATGCGGTGGGCGAGATCGTCGTCGCCGATCATGCGGCAGGCCCGGTCGTAGTGCGGCACCAACTCCGGCATGTGGCGACGCAACGCGGTTCGGCATTCGGCCACGCTGGGCGGCGCCGTCGAACCTCGCCCACGATACCACCTCTCGGCCTCCTCCCGGCCGGTCACGAATCGGGCGAGCCAAGCACTGCCCGGCTGGTCTTCCCGAACGGCGATGAAGCGCTTTTGCATAGCGAGATCCGCTCTTGTCTCGCGAACGGGAAAAGGACTGTCCGCTTCAGTCCTTCCAGCCCCGCGCCGCATAGTCGAGCAGGTACCGGTCGGGGTCGGCGGCCAGGGCCGCCATGCCGCCCAGCACCGAGTCGGGGTGGACGATCAACCGGGTCGGGATGCGCCGGGCCAGTGCCGCCACCGGTGCCTTGGAGTCGAAGGCGGCCCGGAACGCCACCGGGTCGACGAGGCCGACGATGCGGGGCAGGACGCCGCCCGCCAGCGTGACGCCGCCCGTCGCCTTGAACGTGATGGCCATGTCGCCGGCGAAGCGCCCGATGAGACGCCAATAGGCCGCCACCGTCGCGGCCTCCTCGCCCGCCAGGGCGTCCGATGCCGTCCCGGTGATGTCGGCCGCCGTGATGGTGGGCGACGAGGGGGCGCCTTTCACGGCCAGGCGGGCACGATGCAGCCGCTCCAGGCCCACGCCCGACAGCACGCTTTCCGCCGTCACACGGCCATGCACCCGGTCGAGGTGGGGCCACAGCGCTTCCTCCTCATCGGTCTCAGGCGCGAATCCGATGTGGCAGGCCTCGCTGGCCAGGGCCACGAGCCGGCCGTCCGCCTCGATTAGGGACGCGATGCCGAGCCCTGTGCCGGGGCCGAGGATCACCTGCGGCCCGGCATCGACTGGCAGGTCCGGGCCGATCACCTTGACCCAGGACGGCAGGATGGCGGGCAGCGACAGGGCTTGAGCCTCGAAATCGTTGAGCAGGAGACCGTTGTCGAGGCCGAGCGCCGCCGCGATCTCGGGGCCGTCCAGGACCCAGGGCGCATTGGTGAGTTTCAGGCGCCGTCCGTCGACCGGGCCTGCCCCGCAGGCGATCACCGAACGCGGCTTCGCCGCTTCTCCCGCCGTAGCGGTCTCGATGGCCTCGCCGAGCCCCGGGAAATCCCCCGTCAGCAGGTGCGGGAGCGCCCGCAGTGGCGCGCCGGGCCCGTCCTGAATCGAGATCCGGCAATTGGTGCCGCCGACGTCGCAGACCGCGACGGGATAGGGGAACAGCAAGGGATCATCCTCGGTTGATGGGCCGGCGCGGTGCCGAAAGCCGGATCGGCCCCCTGCGTCCGCGCGTTGCAGCCCGGAGCGAGTTTCGAACCCGGGCTCGCGGCCTGTCAATGACGGTCATTCACGCAAGCCGTGGGCCATCGGCGCTTGCAACCCAGCACGGATTGGGGGAAAGACACGGCCGACCCCTTTTCACCTCATATCCGGACGGCCCGGGATCGGGGGGCCCGCGCCCGGCATGGACGGTCTCGCATGGCACGCAAGAAACTTGCATTGGTGGGCGCCGGACAGATCGGCGGCACCCTGGCGCTCCTCGCCGGGCTCAAGGAATTGGGCGACATCGTGCTGTTCGACATCGTGGAGGGCGTGCCTCAGGGTAAATCGCTCGACCTCGCCGAAGCCTCGCCGGTGGAGGGCTTCGACGCCCGTCTGGTGGGGGCCAACGATTTCGCCGGCCTCGCCGGCTCCGATGTGGTGATCGTCACGGCCGGCGTGCCGCGCAAGCCCGGCATGAGCCGCGACGACCTGATCGGCATCAATCTCAAGGTCATGGAGACGGTCGGCGCGGGCCTCCGCGACAATTGCCCCGACGCTTTCGTGATCTGCATCACCAACCCGCTCGACGCCATGGTGTGGGCGCTGCAGAAGGCCTCGGGCCTGCCCCACAAGAAGGTGGTCGGCATGGCGGGCGTGCTCGACAGCGCACGGTTCCGCTACTTCCTGGCGCAGGAATTCGACGTCTCGGTCGAGGACGTGACGGCCTTCGTGCTCGGCGGCCACGGCGACGACATGGTGCCGCTGATCCGCTATTCCACGGTGGCCGGCATCCCCCTGCCCGACCTCGTCAAGATGGGCTGGACCACGCACGAGAAGATCGAAGCCATCGTGGAGCGCACGCGAAAAGGGGGCGGCGAGATCGTCAACCTGCTCAAGACCGGCTCCGCCTTCTATGCCCCGGCCGCCTCGGCCATCGCCATGGCCGAGAGCTACCTCAAGGACAAGAAACGCGTGCTGCCCTGCGCGGCCTATCTCGACGGCGAGTACGACATCAAGGACATGTATGTCGGCGTGCCGGTGGTGATCGGCGAGAATGGCGTGGAGCGCGTCCTCGAGATCGAGATGTCGAAGCCCGAGCGCGACATGTTCGCCAAATCGGTCGAATCGGTGAAGGTGCTGATCGAGGCCTGCAAGACCGTCAACCCGGCTTTCGCGAACTGAGCCCTGATGACGCCCGGGAGAGGCTCCGCCGCGCCCGTGTCGGTTCCAGGCCAGAGCGACGCCCCTGCAACGCTGCCCAATGAAACTGCATCGATGACACTGCCCCGAGGAATGCGCTCATGAACGTCCATGAATACCAGGCCAAGGCGATCCTCAAGGACTTCGGGGTGCCGGTGTCGCGCGGCGTGGCGATCCATGCGGCGGCCGAGGCCCGCAAGGCGGCCGAGGAACTCGGCGGCCCGGTTTGGGTGGTGAAGAGCCAGATCCACGCGGGCGGCCGCGGCAAGGGCAAGTTCAAGGAGGCGTCCGCGGGCGAGAAAGGTGGAGTGCGCGTCGCCAAGTCGATCGACGAGGTCGAGCGGTTCTCCCGCGAGATGCTGGGCAACACGCTGGTCACGGTCCAGACCGGACCGGCCGGCCGCACCGTCGGGCGCCTCTACATCGAGGACGGGGCCGACATCGCCAAGGAACTCTACCTGTCGGCCCTGGTCGACCGTGCCACCTCGCGCGTGTCCTTCGTCGTGTCGACCGAGGGCGGCATGGACATCGAAGCCGTGGCCCATGATACGCCCGAGCGCATCCACACGGTCTCGATCGACCCGTCCACGGGCGTGACGCCGGCGGACGGCCAGGCGGTCGCGGCGGCCCTGAAGCTCGACGGCGCGCTCGCCGCTGGCGTCGGGACGCTGATCGGCCAGCTCTACGCGGCCTTCGTGGCCAAGGACATGGACCTCCTCGAGATCAATCCGCTGATCGTGACGAAGGACGGGCAGCTCAAGGCGCTCGACGCCAAGATGTCGTTCGACGGCAACGCCATGTACCGCCACCCCGACGTGCTGGCGCTGCGCGACGAATCGGAAGAGGACGCCAAGGAGATCGAGGCGTCGAAATACGACCTCAATTACATCACGCTCGACGGCACCATCGGCTGCATGGTGAACGGCGCCGGCCTCGCCATGGCCACCATGGACATCATCAAGCTCTACGGCGAGGCCCCGGCCAATTTCCTCGACGTCGGCGGCGGCGCCACCAAGGAGAAGGTGACGGCCGCCTTCAAGATCATCACGGCCGACCCCAACGTGAAGGGCATCCTGGTCAACATCTTCGGCGGCATCATGCGCTGCGACGTGATCGCCGAAGGCGTGATCGCGGCCGTGCGGGACGTCGGGCTCGAGGTGCCGTTGGTGGTGCGGCTCGAGGGCACCAACGTCCAACTCGGCAAGGACATCATCTCCAAATCCGGCCTCGACGTGATCGCGGCCGACGACCTCGACGACGCCGCCCAGAAAATCGTCACCGCGGTGCGCGAGGCCCGCAAGGTCTGACCGGAGGGAATTCCTTATGACCGCCGCCGCCGAACGGCTCGGCGCCACCATCCCCTACACAGAAGACCTCAGCCAGGGGCAGCGCTACGGTACGGTGCTGGTCCAAAATCCCTTCCGCGATCCCTGAGATCGCCGCGGCTTGTCCGCCGGAGTCCCTCGAATGTCCGTCCTGATCGACAGCAACACCAAGGTCCTGTGCCAGGGCTTCACGGGGAAGAACGGGACCTTTCACTCCGAACAGGCGATGGCCTACGGGACCCGGATGGTGGGCGGCACCTCGCCCGGCAAGGGTGGGCTGACCCATCTCGGCCTGCCGGTATTCGACACGGTGGCGGCGTGCCGGGACGCCACGGGCGCCGACGCGTCCGTGATCTACGTGCCGCCGCCGCGGGCCGCCGATGCGATCCTGGAGGCCATCGCGGCCGAGGTGCCGCTGATCGTCTGCATCACCGAGGGCATCCCGGTGCTCGACATGATCAAGGTCAGGCGGGCGCTGGCGGGCTCGACGTCCCGCCTGATCGGCCCCAACTGCCCGGGCGTCATGACGGCCGGGGAATGCAAGATCGGCATCATGCCGGGCAACATCTTCAAGCCGGGCTCGGTCGGCGTGGTGTCGCGCTCCGGCACCCTCACCTACGAGGCCGTGTTCCAGACGACCGTCGAGGGGCTCGGCCAGACCACCGCGGTCGGCATTGGCGGCGACCCGGTCAAGGGCACGGAGTTCATCGACGTGCTGGAACTGTTCCTGGCCGACCCCAAGACAACGTCGATCATCATGATCGGCGAGATCGGCGGCGCGGCCGAGGAGGATGCGGCGCAGTTCCTGGCCGACGAGGCCAGGCGCGGCCGCAAGAAGCCGACCGTCGGCTTCATCGCGGGCCGCACGGCCCCGCCGGGCCGACGCATGGGCCATGCGGGCGCCATCGTGTCGGGCGGCAAGGGCGACGCCGAGAGCAAGATCGCCGCCATGGAGGCGGCCGGCATCGCGGTCTCGCCGTCCCCGGCCCGCCTCGGAAAAACCCTGGTCGACGTCTTGAAACGCTAGCTCGCACCCCTGCCGGACCGCGCTGCTTCCCAGAGCGGCGGGCAGCACCTATATCCGGTGCACGTTACGCGTCGACGGCCGACATCATCGGTGGGTGATCGCTTCCCACCGGTCAAGGATTACCTCTCTCATGGCACAACGGGACGACGAAGCCCTTCTCGGATCGAGCTTCCTGTCTGGCGTCAACGCCAGCTACCTCGAACAGCTCCAGGCTCGGTACGAGACCGATCCCGACAGCGTCGATCCTCAGTGGCGGACCTTCTTCGACGGTCTCGACGACGACCACGGCGATGTCGCCCGCAACGCCGAGGGCGCGTCCTGGAAGCGCCCCGGCTGGCCGGTGCTGGCCAACGGTGAAGCCACCGCGACGCTCGACGGCAACTGGGGTATGCCTGCCGAAGCTGCCGTTGCGCAGAAGATCAAGGCGAGGGGCGAGCCCGGAGCCGCGGCGGCGGCCGGCGGGATATCCGAGGAGGATCTGCGGCGCGCCACGCGCGACAGCCTGCGCGCCCTGATGATGATCCGCGCGTTCCGCATGCGCGGCCATCTCCATGCCAATCTCGATCCGCTGGGCCTCGAACCCGAGCGGGAGAAGCAGGAGATCACACCGGCGGCCTATGGTTTCGGTGAGGCGGACTGGGACCGCCCGATCTTCATCGACAACGTTCTCGGCCTCGAGACGGCGACTGTTCGGCAGATGCTGGACATCCTGCGTCGCACCTATTGCTCGACCATCGGGTTCGAGTTCATGCACGTGTCGGATCCCGACGAGAAGGCCTGGATGCAGCTGCGCATCGAGGGCCCGGACAAGTCGATTTCCTTCACCCGCGAAGGCAAGCGCGCCATCCTGAACAAGCTCGTCGAGGCTGAAGGTTTCGAGAAGTTCCTCGACGTCCGCTACACGGGCACCAAGCGCTTCGGGCTCGACGGCGCCGAGGCCATGATCCCGGCCCTGGAGCAGATCATCAAGCGCGGCGGCGCGCTCGGCGTGAAGGAGATCGTGCTCGGCATGGCCCATCGGGGCCGGCTCAACGTGCTCTCGCAGGTCATGGGGAAGCCGCATCGCGCCATCTTCAACGAGTTCAAGGGCGGCTCCGCCTCGCCTCAGGAGGTCGAGGGCTCGGGTGACGTCAAGTACCATCTCGGCGCCTCGTCGGACCGCGAGTTCGACGGCAACAAGGTCCATCTGTCGTTGACCGCCAACCCGTCGCATCTCGAGATCGTCGATCCCGTGGTGCTGGGCAAGGTGCGGGCCAAGCAGGACCAGTTGAACGACCAGGTCGAACGCGAGAAGGTGATGCCGCTGCTGCTGCACGGCGACGCCGCTTTCGCGGGCCAGGGCGTGATCGCCGAGTGCTTCGGCCTGTCGGGTCTGAAGGGTCATCGCACCGGCGGCTCGATCCACTTCATCATCAACAACCAGATCGGCTTCACCACCTACCCGCGCTATTCGCGATCATCGCCCTATCCGTCCGACACGGCCAAGATGATCGAGGCGCCGATCTTCCACGTCAACGGAGACGATCCCGAGGCCGTGACCTTCGCGGCCAAGGTGGCGGTCGAGTTCCGGCAGCGCTTCCACAAGCCGGTCGTGGTGGACATGTTCTGCTACCGCCGCTTCGGCCACAACGAGGGCGACGAGCCGAGCTTCACCCAGCCCCTGATGTACAAGACCATCAAGAGCCAGAAGACGACGCTCGAGCTCTATGCGGCGAAACTCGTCGAGGAGGGCGTCGTGACGGCAGCCGAGGTCGACCGCCTCAAGGCCGACTGGCGCCGCAAGCTCGACGAGGAGTTCGACGAAGCCGCAAACTTCCGGCCCAACAAGGCCGATTGGTTCGACGGCCGCTGGTCGCACCTCAAGGCCGCCTGCAGCCAGGACGACGAGTGGCGCGGCCGCACCGGCGTGGCTCTCGCCAAGCTCAAGGCGATCGGCAACCGTATCACCGAGGTGCCGGAGGGGTTCCAGGTCCACAAGACGATCGGCCGCTTCCTCGACAACCGCCGCAAGATGATCGAGACCGGCGAAGGCCTGGACTGGGCCACCGCCGAGGCTCTGGCCTTGGGCTCGCTGGTCGACGAGGGTAGCCCGGTGCGCCTCTCGGGCCAGGATTCGGAACGCGGCACCTTCTCGCAACGCCATTCGGTGCTGATCGATCAGACCACAGAGGCCCGCTACATTCCGCTGAACAACATCCGCGACGGTCAGGCCAACTACGAAGTCATCAACTCGATGCTGTCCGAGGTGGCGGTGCTCGGCTTCGAGTATGGCTACTCGCTGTCCGAGCCCAATGCCCTCGTGATGTGGGAGGCGCAGTTCGGCGACTTCGCCAACGGTGCCCAGGTGGTGTTCGACCAGTTCATCTCGGCGGGCGAGCGCAAGTGGCTGCGCCTGTCCGGCCTCGTCTGCCTGCTGCCGCACGGCTACGAGGGCCAGGGGCCGGAGCATTCCTCGGCGCGCCTCGAGCGCTTCCTGCAGTGCTGCGCCGAGGACAATATGCAGGTCGCCAACGTCACCACCCCGGCCAACTACTTCCACATCCTGCGCCGGCAGCTGAAGCGCGACATCAGGAAGCCGCTGATCCTGATGACGCCGAAATCGCTGCTGCGCCACAAGCGGGCGGTCTCTCGGCTCGACGAGATGGCGGACGGGTCGACATTCCACCGGGTGCTGCGCGACGACGCAGAGCGGCTTCCGGACGGCGGCCGGCTTGCGGCGGACGCCAGGATCCGCCGGGTCGTGCTCTCGACCGGCAAGGTCTACTACGACCTCTTCGAGGAGCGCGAGAAACGCGGCGTCGACGACGTCTATCTCCTGCGGGTCGAGCAGCTCTATCCGTTCCCGCTGAAAACGCTCGTCAACGAGCTGGCGCGGTTCAAGACTGCCGAGGTGGTTTGGTGCCAGGAGGAGCCGAAGAACATGGGCGCCTGGACCTTCGTCGACTCCTATCTCGAATGGGTGATGGATCAGGCCAAGATGGAGCGAAAAAGGCCTCGCTACGCCGGGCGCCCGGCCGCTGCCGCCACCGCCACGGGCCTGATGTCGAAGCACCTCCAGCAGATCAAAACCTTCATGGACGACGTTTTCGCGTCCTGATGCCGCAAGGTCCGACGATCCGGACGGGACCAGAACATCGAGCGCCGCGGCGCCGGCACATCGGGGCATGTCTTCCATGGCGACTGAGATTCGCGTTCCCACCCTGGGCGAATCGGTCAGCGAGGCCACGATCGGCCGCTGGTTCAAGAAGGCGGGCGACACCGTCAAGGCCGATGAGCCCATCTGCGAACTCGAGACCGACAAGGTGACCCTGGAGGTCAACGCGCCGGCGGCGGGCGTGCTGGCCGAGATCGCGGCCAAGGACGGCGAGACGGTGACGGCGGGCGCGCTGCTGGGTCAGATCGAGGCCGGAAATGCTTCGGGCACCAAGGCTATGGTACCCAAGAAGGGCGCCGCAAAGGCCGTGCCCGCCAAGGCCGAGGCCGGCGCAGGTTATGGCAGTCACGCGTCCGAGCCAGTGGCCGGGACCGCGCCCGGGAAGGTGACACCGGGGGACCAGAAAGGGACCGACATCACGGTGCCGACGCTTGGGGAGTCGGTCAGCGAGGCCACGGTCGCCCGATGGTTCAAGAGGCCCGGCGAAAACGTCGAGGCCGACGAGCCGCTGATCGAGCTCGAGACCGACAAGGTGACCCTGGAGGTCAACGCGCCGGTCGCCGGCGTGCTGTCGGCCATCGGAGTCGAGACCGGGTCCAGCGTGACGCCCGGCGCGGTTCTGGGCCGGATCTCGGCGGCTTCCGCTACGTCCGCCAACGGCGGCGGTCTCGCCAGGCAAGCTCCGAGCGGCATGCCGCCGGCGCCCTCGGCCGCCAAGCTCGCGACCGAGAAGGGCATCGACCTGTCCGGGATCGAGGGTTCAGGCAAGCGCGGCCAGGTGATGAAGGGCGACGTGCTGGAGGCCATCGGCCGAGGTGGCGGGGCCGCGGCCGCGAGCCCCGTCGCGGTCCGCCCCGCGCCGGCCCCGGCTCCCGCACCGCGCCAAGCCCCGCCGCAGTCGGACGCGGAACGCGAAGAGCGGGTTCGCATGACCAAGCTCCGCCAGACCATCGCGCGCCGCCTGAAGGACGCGCAGAACACCGCCGCCATGCTGACCACCTTCAACGAGGTGGACATGACGGGCGTCATGGCGTTGCGGTCCCGCTACAAGGATATCTTCGAGAAGAAGCACGGCGCCAAGCTCGGCTTCATGGGCCTGTTCGTGAAGGCCGTGGTCGGGGCGCTGCGGGAGCTTCCGGCCGTGAATGCCGAGATCGACGGCACCGACCTCGTCTACAAGAACTACTACCACGTCGGCATCGCGGTCGGCACCGAGAAGGGCCTCGTGGTGCCGGTCGTCCGGGATGCCGACACGCTGAGCCTGGCCGAGATCGAGAAGACCATCGCGGGATACGGTAAAAAGGCGCGCGACGGCCAGCTCAGGATCGAGGACATGCAGGGCGGTACGTTCACGATCACCAACGGCGGTATCTACGGCTCGCTGATGTCGACGCCGATCCTCAACGCCCCACAGTCCGGCATCCTGGGCATGCACAAGATCCAGGACCGTCCGGTCGTGGTGGGCGGGGCGGTCGAGGTTCGGCCGATGATGTATCTGGCCCTGTCCTACGACCACCGGATCGTCGATGGCCGCGAGGCCGTGACGTTCCTGGTGCGGGTCAAGGAAGCCCTGGAGGATCCTGCCCGGCTGATGCTCGACGTCTGACCCGCCGTCGCGTCGACTTCGGCCGATGATCTGGGACCGACCGCTGCCTCGCCGCCATGATGCCCGGTCTCCCAGGGCACGAAGCGGCATTGATTTTGCTTTGGAAATAGAGCAAGCGTGGCCTCCGTCACGCAACACTGGTGAGTGCGGCTGAAGCCACGCCGAATGTCAGGACTGAAGATTCGCCATCATCGGCCGAGAGGTGCGCCGCCGCGGCCGAAGGACGGCGGCCGGTGAGACAACCCGGCCAGCGCGCGCTCGGGTCGGCGGCTGGCCTGCCGTCGCGGCGCGACCTGGTGCAGGGGGCTCTGGCGCTCGGCGTCGCGGCCTCGGCAGGGCCGGCCCGTGCGGCGCCCGACGAACCCCGGAGCGGCGGGATGTTGCGCCTCGGTCTCGGCGGCGGCAGCACCACGGACAGCCTCGACCCGCGGACCTGGGACGATTCCGTGATGATCGGCGTCGGGTTCGGCATCTTCAACGGCCTCGTCGAGAATGGCGCCGACAACCGCCCGGTGCCCGAACTCGCCAGCAGCTTCGAGTCGCACGAGAGCGCCAAGGTCTGGACCTTCTCGCTTCGGCGCGGCGTCCACTTCCACGACGGCAGGGAATTCGGGGCCGACGACGCGGTTTATTCCCTGAATCTACACCGCGGCGCCGCGACCTCGGGCGCGGCAGGGCTCATGAAATCCGTCACCGAGGTCAAGAAGCTCGGCCGCAACGCGATCCAGGTGACACTCGCGTCGGGCGATGCCGATTTCCCGGTCGTGCTGACCGATTATCACGTCATGATGGTGCCGGACGGCTTCACGGATTGGTCGAAACCGGTCGGCACGGGCGCCTTCACGCTGGACAGCTTCACCCCCGGGTTACGGATCGCACTGAAGAAGGCCGGCCCCTACTGGAAGCCCGACCGGGGCTACCTCGACCGCGTCGAGTTCAACGTCATCAACGACACGGCCGCCCGCATGGCGGCGCTGATCTCGGGCCAGGTCGACGCCATCAACCGGGCCGATCCAAGGACCGTGTCGCGGGTCGAGCGCAGCCCGACCCTGGAGATCATCCGCGCCGCGGGCGGTTGGTTCCCGGTCATGGCTATGATGGTGGACCACGCCCCCTATACCGACCTCGAACTCCGCAAGGCGCTGAAATATGCGGTCGACCGCGAGCAGGTCATCAAGACGCTGTTCAGCGGCTACGGCTCGCTCGGCAACGACAACCCGATCCCGCGCAGCGATCCTTTCTTCAACACCGAACTGGAACAACTGCGGTACGATCCCGACCGGGCGCGATTCCATTTCAAGAAGGCCGGCGTGGACAGCCCGAAGATCGTGCTGCAGACCTCGGAGGCGGCCTTCAACGGCGCGGTCGACATGGCGACCCTGCTGCAAACCACGGCCGCCCGCTGCGACATCCCGATCACGGTCGCGAAGGATCCGCAAGACGGCTATTTCAGCAACGTCTGGCTCAAGGCGCCCTTCGTGGCAAGCTACTGGGGCGGGCGGCCCTCGGCCACGCAGATGCTGGAGATCGCCTACCAGAGCAAGGCGCCCTGGAACGAGTCGCACTGGAACGACCCCCGCTTCGACGGGCTTCTGGCCCAGGCTCAGGCCGAGATCGACGACGCCAAGCGGCGACAATACATCTGGGACATGCAGAGCATGCTGACCCAGGAGGGCGGGACGCTGATCCCCTGCTTCCGGGATTGGCTGTCGGCCCAGAACAGGAGAGTCGGCGGCCATACGCCCCACAGCGGCTTCGATATGGACAACGGCCGCATCGCCGAGAAGGCCTGGCTGCGGGCGTGAGGCGCACCGCCGGCGAGGCGATCGCCTGCCGCTTGCTAGGCGGGATCCCGTACCGGTTGACGATGCGCCGAAACTCAGGCGTCATCCGCCGATCGAACGGCCGGGCCACGCCGGCCGCGACAGCCTTGTCGGCTGAAACAGGGGGAGTTCGCATGAAGAAGCTCGTTGTCGGCCTGATGGCCGCCGTGGCGTTGACGGGGGCCGCCTATGCCCAGGAAAAGACCGTCAAGATCGGCACCGAGGCCGCCTATGCGCCGTTCGAGTACAAGGACGACAAGGGCGAGCTGAAGGGCTACGAGATCGAACTCGGCAACGCGCTCTGCGCCGCCGCCAAGCTGAAATGCGAGTGGGTCAACGCCGATTTCGACAGCCTGATCCCGGCGCTCAACGCCCATAAGATCGATGCCATCCTGTCGCAGATGTCGATCACGGCCGATCGCAAGAAAGCGGTCGACTTCACCAATCAGGTCACGGTGGCACCGGCCCGCTTCGTGGCCAAGACCGGCTCGGGCATCACCGACGATCCGGCCACGCTGAAGGGCAAGACCATCGCGGTGCAGAGCGGCACGACACACGAGAAATACGTCAACGAGAAGCTCAAGGGCATCGCAACGCCCAAGGTCTACCAGGGCCAGGACGAGGCCTTCCTCGACGTCGAGAACGGCCGCGCCGATGCCACCCTGGCGGATGCCACGATCGAATACGACTGGATCGAGAAGACCGGCAAGGCCAAGGGCTTCGATTACGCTGGCAAACCGCTGTTCGACCAGGAGATCTTCGGCGACGGCACCGGCATAGCGGTGCGCAAGGGCGACACCGCCCTGCTGGACAGCTTCAACAAGGCGCTCGTCACCGTGACCAAGGACAGCAGCTTCAAGAAGATCAACGACAAGTACTTCCCGTTCGACATCATGGGGTCCGGCGGCAAGATGTGAGGCGGGTGGGCTGACGGCCCCGTGACCGGGTAGCGCTCCACACCGCTCTTCCCCGCGGGGGCCGCTCGATGTTCGACCTCTACGGTTTCGGCGATCAACTGTTGCAGGGCGTCGCCGTGACCCTCGAGGTGGCGGCCCTGTCGCTCGTCTTCGGCATCGCGCTCGGAATCCTGGGGGCCGCGGCCAAGCTGTCGCCCGTCGCTGCCCTGCGGGTGCCGGTGACGCTGCTGGCCAACCTGGTGCGCGGCATCCCCGAGTTCCTCATCCTGCTAATCTGCTATTTCAGCCTGCCGCAGGCCTTGTCGGCGTTCACCGGCCGGGATGTCGGCGTGAGCCCGCTGGTCGGCGGCGTCTTCGCGCTGTCGCTGGTGTTCGGCGCCTATGCGTCCGAGACCTTCCGGGGCGGCTTCCTGGCCGTGCCGAAAGGGCAGCTCGAAGCGGCGCGCGCCTTCGGCATGGCGAGACGGCGCATCTTCTTCCGCATCCACCTTCCCCAGGCCTGGCGCTACGCCCTGCCGGGCATCAGCAATCTCTGGCAGACGCTGCTGAAGGACACCTCGCTCGTGTCCGTGCTCGGGCTCGAGGAGATCATGCGCAAGGCCAATATCGCGGCCCAGGTGACCAAAAGGCCGTTCAACTTCTATCTCGCGGCGGCGCTGATCTACCTCGCCTTCATCCTGGTGTCGGGGCCGGTTTTCAACTGGCTCGAACGCCGGGCCAACCGCGGCCTGGCGGGGGCGCCGTGATGTTCGACGGCTGGGGCGACACGGTCGCGACCGAGGTCCCGCTGTTCCTCGACGGCCTGCGGGTCACGCTGGAACTGCTGCTCGTGTCGACTGCCGTCGGCATGGTGCTGGCGGTGCCGCTCGCGCTCGCGCGCGTGTCCCGGTCACGCATCCTGTCGGTGCCGGCCACCGCCTATACCTATGCGTTCCGCGGCACGCCCCTCCTGGTGCAGATCTTCCTCATCTATTACGGGCTGCCGCAATTCGAGGCTGTGCGCGGCTCCGCCGTCTGGCCGCTGCTGCGCGACCCGATGCCCTGCGCGCTGCTGGCCTTCTCGCTCAACATGTCGGCCTATGTGGCCGAGGTGTTGCGCGGCGGTATCCTGGGGGTCCCCCACGGCGAGCGGGAGGCGGCTCTCGCGCTCGGCATGCCGCACGCGCTGATGGTCCGGCGCATCGTGCTGCCCCGCGCCTTCCGGATCACCCTTCCGGCGCTGTCCAACGAGGTGGTGCTGCAGCTGAAAGCCACCGCGCTGGCCAGCACGGTGACGCTGCTCGACCTGACCGGGGTCGGGCGCCGCCTGACCGCCAAGACCTACACGACGGAAGCCCTGTTCGTGGCCGGAGCCATCTACATCGTGCTGACCATGCTGCTGGCCCAGGGCTTCCGCCTGCTCGAAGGACGCCTGAACCACGAGCGGCGGAGCTGACTCGAGCGGCGGCGATCAAGGGCTGATCCGCCACATGGACCACCGCTCCAAGGGCGGGGATGGGGATCCCGCGGTGGATGCAAGCCCTCCTCCGGCGCTGCGCCACCCTTTCCCGCAGGTGGGAGGTCGAAGCACCCCGCTTCCCCCCGCCCCGCCTTTGTCATAGCGTGCCGGCATGACACATCTTCGCGCACTCCTCCTCGGCCCCGCCCTCCTGGCCGGGGTCGCCGCCGTCTCCCGCCTTCCGGCCCGGGCCGCCGACGACATTCGCATCGCGGTCGCGGTGCCGCGCACCGGCACGGTGGCGACAGCGGGCGACCAGATGGTGGCGGGTGCCCAGGAGGCCGCCAAGGCCATCAACGCCCGCGGCGGAGTCGACGGGCGGCGCATCGTGCTCGACATCGAGGACGATACCTGCGACCCGCGGCAGGCCATCTCGGTGGCGAACCGCGTCGTCGGCGAAGGCATCACGCTGGTCGACGGCCACACATGCTCGGCCGCGTCGATCGCGGCCTCGCCGATCTACGCCGAAGCGGGCGTGGTGATGATGTCGCCGGCCTCCGTCAGCGCCAAGCTGACCGACATCGCCTTCGACAAGGGCTGGACCGACATCTTCCGGGTCTATACCCGCGACGACATTCAGGGCGAGTTGATGGGCGCCTTCATGGCGGAGCGCGCCAAGGGCAAGGTGGTGGCCTTCGTCCACGACAAGGGCACCTACGGCAAGGGCCTAGCCGATGCCGTGCGGGCCGCCTTCGAACGGCATGGCGGCAAAGTGGCCTTCGCGGAAGGCATCAACCCCGGCGAGAAGGACTATTCGGCCGTGGTGAGCAAGCTCAAGGCCATCGGCGCCGAGGTGGTCTATTACGGCGGTTACCCGCCCGAGGGTGGCCTCATCCTGCGCCAGGCGGCCGACCAGCACTACCAGCCCCTGTTCATCACGACCTCGGGTTTCGCGGCGCCGGAATTTGCCTCCATCGCCGGCACGGCCACCGATGGCACCATCTTCCCCTTCCCGCCCGACCCCTCGCACCAGCCCTCCGCGGCCGGGGTGCTCGACGCCTTCAAGGCGGACGGGCTGGCGACGGACGGCTTCACACTCTTCTCCTATGCCACCATCCAGGCGCTGGCCGAGGGGGTGCGCCGGGCGGGTTCGACGAATGGCAAGAAGGTCGCGGCAGCGTTGCGCGATGGGGCGCCGATCGACACGGTGATCGGCCCACTCAGCTTCGACAAGAAGGGCGACGCGCTCGGCATCACCTATGACATCGACGTTTGGAAGGGCGGCCGCTACGGGAAGATGGAGTAGGTCCGGGGGCTGCTCGTCCGGACGCCGATCCGAACCGTCCCGGTCTGGCTCGTCCCGGCCATCCACGTCGCGAAGCCGCCCGAAGCCAGCCTGGAAGTCTGTCGCCATCAGGCCCGGCAGGGACGGCTCGGCCGACACGAATGATCCGGACGGGCGACCAGTGGCTTCACGACCGAGGACGCGGCGGCGTTCAGGCGGGCGGTGCCGAGGCAGTGTCAAGCCCCGCCTTGGTCAACTGACCCTCGGTCACCACCCGCTCGTAGGGTTCGCCCTCGGTCTTGATCCGATATTGCAGTTGCGTGCCCACATGCGGCAGGCAGGTCTGCACGGTGAACACGTCGGCCTGATGAGCGGCGCCGCGCGTCGAAAGGGTGAGGGAGACCCGCTCGCCCACCGAGAAGAGATGGGTCGCCACGACTCTACTCCGCACCGGTGTGGGACAGGGCGAAGACCGGGATCCGTTCCGCGCGGCCGACGGACTCGGCCGCCGACACCAGCCTCGGCGCCAGTTCGGCGTCGTGCCGCATCAGGATCCTCAGTTCGCGGATGACCCGCACCCTCTTGCCGCAGCACTTCTCCTGGCCCATGCCGTCCGTCTTTCGTCGGGGCTCGCGTGCCCCGTCCTCATGAGCCCAGGCCCGGGACGGCGCTCGTCTTGTCTCGTCCATACCCTGTCGAAACTGGCCCGCCCGGCTCCGCGTTACAAGGCGTGCCACGGGTTTATTCGGTGGCGCTTCTTGAGGTCCACGGCAGGAGGCCGGCGAGCCCGACCCCACCGGGTCGGGGACACCTCTTCGAACCCACCGTCTCCATTTTTTGGTTGCTGCGCCATTTGGTCCTGGCTATACGTCGCCCTGGCACTCACGCCCAGTGAGTGCCAAGCCCGATTCCGGGCCGCGTCTCCGGCGCTCCGCCGGACAAGAGACCCGACGCCATGAAGTTCCGCCCACTCCACGATCGCATCGTCCTCCGCCGTATCGACGCCGAGGCGAAGACCAAGGGCGGGATCATCATTCCGGACACCGTGAAGGAGAAGCCTCAGGAGGGCGAGGTCGTGGCGGTCGGACCCGGCGCGCGCGACGAGGCCGGCAAGATTCAGCCGCTCGAACTCAAGGCCGGCGACCGCGTGCTGTTCGGCAAATGGTCCGGCACCGAGGTCAAGATCGACGGCGAGGATCTCCTCATCATGAAGGAGAGCGACGTCATGGGCGTGATCGTCGGCGCGCCGGCGCTGCAGAAAGCCGCCTGACGCGCCTCGTTTTTCCACATCCGGCCCTCCGGGCCACCTTCTCCCGCAAGCAGGAGAAGGGCAGAACCTCATAGAAGAGTCCACCACCATGGCTGCGAAAGACGTACGCTTTTCCATCGACGCCCGCGACCGCATGCTGCGCGGCATCGATATCCTCAACAACGCCGTCAAGGTCACGCTCGGCCCCAAGGGCCGCAACGTCGTGCTCGACAAGTCCTACGGGGCGCCGCGCATCACCAAGGACGGTGTCACGGTCGCCAAGGAGATCGAACTCAGCGACAAGTTCGAGAACATGGGCGCCCAGATGGTGCGCGAAGTGGCCTCGAAGACCAACGATCTCGCGGGCGACGGCACCACCACGGCCACCGTGCTGGCCGCCTCGATCATGCGTGAGGGCCTGAAGCTCGTCGCGGCCGGCATGAACCCGATGGACTTGAAGCGCGGCATCGACATCGCGGTGACGGCCGTGGTGAAGGACGTCGCGTCGCGGTCCAAGAAGGTCGCCTCTTCGGAGGAGATCGCCCAGGTCGGCACCATCGCGTCCAACGGCGACAAGGCCATCGGCGACATGATCGCCGAAGCCATGAAGAAGGTCGGCAACGAGGGCGTCATCACGGTCGAGGAGGCCAAGACCGCCGAATCCGAGCTCGACGTCGTCGAGGGCATGCAGTTCGACCGCGGCTATCTCTCGCCCTACTTCATCACCAATGCCGAGAAGATGATCGCGGAGCTGGACGAGCCCTACATCCTGATCCACGAGAAAAAGCTGTCGTCGCTGCAGGGCATGCTGCCCATCCTCGAAGCCGTCGTGCAGACCGGCAAGCCGCTGCTCATCGTGGCCGAGGACATCGACGGCGAGGCGCTGGCCACCCTGGTGGTGAACAAGCTGCGCGGCGGGCTCAAGGTCGCGGCCGTCAAGGCGCCGGGCTTCGGCGACCGCCGCAAGGCCATGCTGGAGGATGTCGCGGTGCTGACCGCCGGCCAGACCGTGTCGGAAGAACTCGGCATCAAGCTCGAGAATGTCACCCTGGCCATGCTGGGCCGGGCCAAGCGGGTCCGCATCGATAAGGACAACACCACCATCATCGACGGCGCCGGCAACAAGGCCGACATCGAAGCCCGGGTGGCGCAGCTCAAGGGCCAGGTCGAGGAGACTACCTCGGACTACGACCGCGAGAAGCTCCAGGAGCGTTTGGCGAAGCTTTCGGGCGGCGTCGCCGTGATCCGTGTCGGTGGCTCGACGGAAGTCGAAGTCAAGGAGAAGAAGGACCGGGTCGACGACGCGCTGCACGCCACGCGGGCGGCCGTCGAAGAAGGCATCGTGCCGGGCGGCGGCATCGCGCTGCTGCGCGCCAAGATCGCGGTGGGCAAGCTCACGGACGACAGCCCGGACGTGCGGGCCGGCATCTCGATCGTACTGCGCGCCCTCGAGGCGCCGATCCGGCAGATCTCGGCCAATGCCGGCGTGGAAGGCTCCATCGTGGTGGGCAAGGTGAGCGAGAACAGCTCGCAAAGCTACGGCTTCAACGCCCAGACCGAGGAATATGTCGACATGCTGAGCGCCGGCATCGTCGATCCGGCCAAGGTGGTCCGCGTGGCTCTGCAGGACGCGGCCTCGGTGGCCGGCCTGCTGATCACCACGGAGGCCATGGTGGCGGACCGGCCGCAGAAGGAGGCTCCGGCCATGCCGGGCGGCGGCGGCGGCATGGGTGGCATGGGCGGCATGGGCGGCATGGATTACTGAACCGCCAGGACGAGAGCGTCCCGAACCGGGCAAGCCCGGTCCGGGATGCGGCGGAGACGACCGATTGTGTTCCCCTCCGGGCGTTTCGCCCTCGGCTCGTGCGCAATGATTCGGCCATCCGCCGTTAATCACTTTTGAGGGTTGCGGAACAAAGGTCACGCAAAGTGATCGTGGCCCGCCCCCTTGCCCGGCTGCGGTTCGTGCACCGCGGCCGGGTTCCCTGAAAGGGCGGGCACCGCGCCGTTTCAGCCGCGTGTCATTCGACGGATTCACGATCCCTTATAGAGTGCCCGCTACGGTCGCCGGAGCGCCGCGAGCGGATCATGATTCTTGACATCATCCTTGCCCATCCTGGGACGACCCACGGCGCCTTCCTCCCGGGACGGCGATCCGGATCCTCTTCCGCGGTCCCTCAGATGGCTCGCCCTTCTGCGTGAGCTGGAGCTGCGCGACCTCGCGCTAGACCGCCTTCGGCAGGGCTTGTGCGTGTTCGACGGGCAGCAGCGCCTGCTGTTGTTCAATCGGCAATTTGCCGAGATCTACGATCTGGACCCCAGCCAGCTCTGGGTCGGCATGACCCTGCGCGACGTCGTCGATCTGCGCTATGCGGCCGGGACAGGGCCCGACATGACGCCGGAGCGATACGCGGCCTGGCGCGACCGCATCGGCATTGCCGAGCAGGTCACCGACACCGAGGTGACGCTCTCCAACGGACGCGTGCAGCTCATCCACCATGAGCCGATCGCCGGCGGCGGCTGGGTCGCGACTTTCGAGGACATCACCCAGCGACGCCGGATGGAGGCGCGCGTCCGCCACATGGCGCACCACGACGCGCTGACCGGGCTTCCCAACCGCGCGCTGTTCGCCGAGCGCCTGGAGCACGCCCTGGCTCGCCTGCGTGGTGAGGCCAGACTGGAGGACCACCGGGCTGCCCCGGCCGCCGAGGATCGGCTCGTCGCCGTGCTGTTCCTCGACCTCGACCATTTCAAGGATGTGAACGACACGCTCGGCCATGCGGCGGGGGACCAACTGCTGCGTATGGTGGCGGTGCGTATCGGCCACTGCACGCGTGATGGCGATACGCTCTCCCGGCTCGGAGGCGACGAGTTCGCCGTGTTGCTCGAGGGACTCTCGGACGCTGAGCAGGCCCAGGACGCGGCCCAGAGGATCAGCGCCGCCATCTCGGCGCCTTTCGTGCTGGACGGGCACGAGGCGCAGGTGGGCATCAGTATCGGTATAGCGCTTTGCGCGCGCGGCGACCCGGAAGGGGCCGATCCGGCGCTTCTGCTGCGCCAGGTCGACACGGCGCTCTATCAGGCAAAGGCGGAAGGGCGCGGACGCCATCGCTTTTTCCAGGCCAGGATGCACATCGTGCTGCACCGGCGCAAGGAATTGGAACGCGACCTCCGCCGCGCCCTGGCCGAAGGCGGATTGGAGGTGCACTACCAGCCGATATGGGGGCTGGCACCGCAGCGCATCATCGGCGCCGAGGCCCTGGTGCGCTGGCATCACCCGGAGCACGGTATGCTGCCCCCGGCGGAGTTCATTCCACTGGCCGAGAGCGAAGGGCTGATCGGCGAGATCGGCGCCTGGGTGCTGCGGGCCGCTTGTACCCGGGCGGCCCGTTGGCAGGGGCTGTGCCTCGCCGTGAACCTGTCACCCGAGCAGGTGCGGCGGCCCGGCCTCGTCGAGCTGGTCACCACGGTCCTGGCCGAGACCGGCCTGGCTGCGAACCGGCTCGAATTGGAGATCACCGAGGGCCTGCTGCTGCAGGACACGGCCGCGACGCTGGCCACGATCGGGCGCCTGCGCGGGCTCGGTGTCGGTGTCGCGCTCGACGATTTCGGCTCCGGCTGTTCCAGCCTCAGCTACCTGCGCCGTTTCCCGTTCAGCAAGCTCAAGATCGACCGCAGCTTCATTGCGGGCATGGCGGCGGATGCCGGCACCGCCGCCATCGTGCAAGCCGTCATGGCGCTCGGCCGCAGCCTCGCCATGCGGGTGGTGGCGGAAGGGGTTGAAACCGAGGAGCAGCTCGAACTGCTGCGTGCGATGCGCTGCGACGAGGTGCAGGGCTTCCTGCTCGGGCGCCCCAGCCCCGCCGAGACCTTCGAGAGCCTGGTGGCGCTCACCCCGGCGACGGCCGCCTGATACGTTCCCACGCTTCGCCCTTCTCCCTCATGAGGGAGAAGGGCGGGGCGAAGCGTCAGCCGAACACCCGCCCGAAGATCGTGTCCACGTGTTTCATGTGGTGGCCGAGATCGAACAGCGGTTCGAGCTTCTCCGGGGGCAGCACCGCCGTGACCTCCGGGTCGGCCTTGAGGAAGGCCAGGAAGTCCCCCTCCCCGCGCCACACCCGCATGGCGCTGCGCTGCACGAAGCCATAGGCGTCCTCGCGCGACACCCCGGCCTGGGTCAGCGCCAGCAGCACCCGCTGCGAATGAACGAGGCCGCCGAGCCGGTCGAGGTTGCGCCGCATGGTGTCGGGGTAGACCAGCAGCTTCTCGATCACGCCGGTCAGCCGCGCCAGGGCGAAATCGAGCGTGACCGTGGCGTCGGGCCCGATCATGCGCTCGACCGAGGAATGCGAGATGTCGCGCTCGTGCCACAGCGCCACGTTCTCCATGGCCGGCACCACCATGCCGCGGACGAGGCGCGCCAGACCGGTCAGGTTCTCGGTCAGCACCGGGTTGCGCTTGTGCGGCATGGCCGACGAGCCCTTCTGGCCTTCCGAGAAGAACTCCTCGGCCTCCAGCACCTCGGTGCGCTGCAGGTGGCGGATCTCGATGGCGAGCCGCTCGACCGACGAGGCCACGACCCCGAGGGTCGCGAAGAACATGGCGTGGCGGTCGCGCGGGATCACCTGGGTCGACACCGGTTCGACCGCGAGCCCCATGGCGCGGGCCACGTGCTCCTCGACCCGCGGGTCGATGTTGGCGAAAGTGCCGACGGCACCCGACAGCGCGCAGGTGGCGATCTCGGCCCGCGCCGCCACGAGCCGCGCGCGGGCGCGGGCGAATTCCGCATAGGCCCCGGCGAGCTTCAGCCCGAACGTCACCGGCTCGGCGTGGATGCCGTGCGAGCGGCCGATCGTGGGGGTGAGCTTGTGCTCGTGGGCGCGGCGCTTCAATGCCGCGAGCAGCGCGTCGACATCGGCGATCAGGAGGTCCGAAGCCCGGGCGAGCTGCACGGCGAGGCAGGTGTCGAGCACATCGGAGGACGTCATGCCCTGGTGCACGAAGCGCGCCTCCGGCCCGACGATCTCGGCCAGGTGGGTCAGGAACGCGATGACGTCGTGCTTGGTCTCGCGCTCGATGGCGTCGATCCGTTCGACGTCGAACACGGCCTCGCGCCCCTTGGCCCAGACCGTCTCGGCCGCCGCCTTCGGGATCACGCCGATCTCGGCCAGCGCGTCGCAGGCATGCGCCTCGATCTCGAACCAGATGCGAAAGCGGGTCTCGGGCTCCCAGATCGCCACCATGGCGGGGCGGGAATAGCGGGGGATCATGGGGGGCTTCCGGGGGGTGGGTGGGATTTGTTCCACTCATAGGGGCGTGGAGCGCAACGCGCCACCTTGAGCACACGGCAGTTGAAGACGAGAACGCTCCCGTTGCCCCTTGTGAGCCATTCAGGCTGATGACAAGAGCGCCACGTCCAGCCATCAAACAGGATGCTTCTAACTAGCCGTTCCTTGGCCTCAGCTCTAAAGGCTGTGAGTCTCATTCGATCACGCATGTGAAAGGCCATAAGCACGAAGGCCGCAGATGTCCCGAACCCCTAGAGCGGTTTGGTGTTGCGCGGAATCGCTAGGTCTGATTCAGGGATGCCGGTGCGGGAGGCTTCGGCATGGCTTTACCTTTGTCGGCGGACTTGCGGGCTCGGATCGTACGAGCCGTTGGTGAAG